>Ga0326728_10000025_pt1 | contig 621697 bp, 598 predicted proteins | sample MB3enrmetagenome_FD_207602 | JGI IMG/M metagenome (GOLD analysis project Ga0326728, IMG submission 207602) | Lab enriched peat soil microbial communities from McLean, Ithaca, NY, United States - MB31MN | ecosystem: Environmental > Terrestrial > Soil > Wetlands > Peat | place: USA: New York... | reverse complement strand
CGTGGCGAGTCCGAAAAGGAAATTATGGCTCTTCCGGGCGACCTGCAACATCCTTGCCAAGTTATCGCCGGATTTAAGCATTTTGTCGCTCGAGTTTTTGGGGGTAAATAAATGATGAAATAAAAGGGAGGAAAATACGAAACCGTGCCTGCGGTTGTGGGCATCGTATTATTGCTTTATTCCGAACGATCGGGGCTTGGTGTGGCACCTTCACCTTGGGGCCGCATCCGGCGCGAATGGCGTACGACGCCGCCTTGGCCACCACCGGGACCGCCTCCCATGCCACCGCTGCGGACGTTGCCGTCCTTGTCGGTGAACTGGGTGAACAGGCACTTGCCGCACGTCCGCCTGTTATAATGAACAGACATGAAATATCCAGCGCCACAACGCGGGCACTCGACCCGCGTCCGCTGGACCTTGCCACCACTAACGACGTAGAGCTTCGAGCCTGACGCCTTGGCCGACTTCTTGGCCTTGGGAGCTACCTTCTCGCCCTTGCCGCCCTTCTTCGCACCGCCCTTGCTGGCAGCTGGCTTCTCTACCTTGGCAGCGGCTGGCTTCTCTTCCTTCCCGGCGGCTGGCTTCTCTTCCTTCCCGGCGGCTGGCTTCTCGGGCTTTTCGCCCTTCTTGCCCGCGGCGGGTTTCTCTTCCTTCCCGCCCTTTTTGGCCGCGGCCTTAGCGGCGGGCTTCTCTTCCTTCCCGCCCTTCTTGCCCGCGGCCTTGGCTGCAGGCTTTGCTTCGGGTTTTTTACCCATATTCGTTCACCGCGTTAAGAGCTTAATCGGCTCCCTTCTTCTTCTTGCGTGGCTTGTGACCAGCCTTACGAGCCTCGTCTCGCTTCTCCTTGGGCATATTCCGGATACGGATGTACTTGGGCTCGATCTTGGTCGCTTCGGCGTTCTCGTAGATCGTCGCGAATCCCGACAATTGCAATTTGCCAAACCGGGGGATCATGTGCTTGATAAAGACGAGATCGAAATCAGCATTGTTCAAGGCGGCAAGCTTTTCCTTCAAATCAAATCTAGTGGATGCGTTGTCGCTCACAGTAAAATTAATCTCCTTACGCTTCAGCAAGGGGTTTACGACAGTATTTGTAATCGTAATTTCTGTCAAAGTTACAACGACCGCATAACGTTTAATTTCTTAAAAAGAAACCTTGTTATTTAATTTGTCGTGGGAGCGGATTTGCTAGGCTCGCTACCGGAGCGTCGCGGGGGCGCGGTTCACGTTTTCAGAATCTGCCTTGCAGCGAGCGCCGGCTGACACTCTCCTTGAATACCCGGCGGGAGATAATAGATCGAGGTGCGATGCCGCTGAAATCGTATATTGGCTGTTCAGGGTGGTATTACCTTCACTGGAAGGAGCGGTTCTACCCCGGCGATCTTCCCACGTCGAGGTGGTTCTCCCACTACCTTTCCTGCTTCAATGCCGTGGAAGCAAACAGCTCCTTTTACCGCATCCCGAAGCCCCAAAACGTGAAGACGTGGGCTAGGAACGTGAAGTCGCTCCCGTCGGAGCAATTCAAATATTCCGTGAAAATGAGCAAGCCCATCACCCACGTGGCCAAGTTGGAACTGCCGTCATGTGAAAACGACCTGATCTCGTTCTTTTCGGCCATTGCTTTCTTGAAAGATTACCTAGGCACGGTGCTGCTCCAATTGCCACCGAGCTTCAAGCAGTCCAGCGATAATATGGATAGACTCGGTGGTATCCGGACGTGGATCGACTCAGCGAACGGTCAAGGGACGCTCGGGGAGTTCGACTTCTCATCAATTCCCATGGTCGTGGAATTCCGCCACGCGAGCTGGTTCAATGAAGGCATCATCGCCGCCATCGAGGATCTCGGGTTCGTGGTCGCAGTGGTCGATGCCCCTGCCCGGGCCAAGCTCCCGATGGTCTACACGGGCCGCGAGACGATGTATCTCCGGCTGCACGGGCACGATCCAACGAAATGGTATAGATACGATTACACGGATGCCGAGCTCGAATCGATGCACGGTGCCATCCTTGACCACGCACAGCAAGCCGGCACCACGCAGGTATTCGTGTTCTTCGACAACGATTTCGAGGGAAACGCGCCGCGGAATGCCATAGCACTCGCGAACCTGTTCCAATCCTGAGCCCTAAAAAAAGAAGTGGAAAAACGCTCGTGCTTGCTCGATCTTGAAACAATAGGCGTATTCGCAGGGGATCTGGTCGTTAAAGGATGCGAATTCCTTGGCATAAAAAAACACCACTCCACGGATGTTTTTAATGGTGAAGAACCAGCTCTCACGCATGCAACCATCCTCGGGACCGCGGGGCAGCTGGCCCCGCACGCCACGCCAGCTCCTCACCTACCAGATCCTTGCCGTTTGCATCGCGATATACATCGTCGTGGTCGTCGTCCTCATCTGGGCATTTTCCGATTATCTGTTCCACGAGGGAACGACCCTGCTTATCCTTGGCTACCTCGTCCCCCTAGCTGTCGTTGTTGTGCTGTTCATAGCCTACACGCGCAGCCGTACCAGGATGCTCCTGTTCCGGCCCAAGAAAAAAGGGGTTCGCCAAGAGCCGGAGCCCGAAGAGGAGGAACACGACGACCTGCTGGCCACGTTCTTTACCGGTACGACCGGCGTGCTCATGGCGACGAAGGATCTCAGGCCAGAGCTGGCCCAGCTGCACGGCGACCTCTTGGCGGGCACCGAGAAAGATACCCTCCCCCAGATCAACGAGTACCTCAGGGACGCAAACCCCGCCTACATCGGCTCCTGCGGCGACGTGATCTCCAAGAATGTGGTCCAGACTGACTTCTATCCTGATCTTATCGTTGTAGATGGGAAGACGCTCCGCGAGGATTACGGGGCTATATTCCCCGAATCATACGAGCACCGAACGACGAAAAATGTGACCGGCGGCATCACGCGGGAGGCGTGGCTCGCAGTGCGGGACGCAATTGCCGATCGCAAGCGCATCATCTTGGAGGTCGTGGAGGGCGAGGAGGACCTGCTCCTGATCCCAATGGTGCTGTACGCGCCCGACAACGCCGTGATGGCCTACGGACAGCCACCCGTGACCGACCTCGACCCCCCGATTCCCTCGGGTGCGGTCATGGTTCGGGCCAATGATCGCACGGCTGAATTTGCCCGGATTTTGGGAAAGTTCATCCGGGTGCCCGCTTCCCTCTCCAGCAGGGGAAGGTGATGGGCCGGCACGCCATTTTATGTTCGCGAACCCTATTTTTCCGTGAGGAAAAATGACCAAGTACGTCGTCGCTGGCCCAGCCTCACAAGCCCTCGGGGTGCAGGTAGCCAAGATCGTTGATTGTGCCCTGATCGAAACTGAAGCCAAAAAGTTTCCCGACGGGGAGAACTACGTCCGATTCAATATCGAGGACGATGCGATGCTGCAGGACGCTGACGTGATCATCATCCAATCCACGGATTATCCCCAGAACGATCACTGGCTCGAGCTCCTGTACATGATCTCCATTGCAAAGCGAGTGGGCGCAGAAAAGATCCGCGCTGTCGTACCCTATTTCGCGTATTCCCGGCAGGACAAGGTCTTCCGACCGGGCGAGTCGATCTCCGCAACGCTCCTGTTGAGGGCGATCGAGATGGCCGGCGCCACCGAGTTCCACACGGTCGACCTCCACGCCCCCGAGATACTGGAGGGCATGTCCATTCCCGCGTTCAATCTCGACCCAATGCCCCTGCTCGCCGAGTACCTGAAAGCCCGAGGACTTCAGGACCCGGTCGTGATCTCCCCCGACAAGGGATCCAGGGAACGAAGCGAGCAGTTCGCACGGCTCCTCGGCGCCGAGGTCGTCAATTTCGACAAGAGCCGCGACCGCATCACGGGAGACATCCAGATGGAGGGAGTCGAGGAGAGCGATGTCATACTTAGCGACAAGGACGTGGCCATCGCCGACGACATCATCGCCACTGGCGGGACCATGGCATCCGCGCTCAAGATCGCCAAGCAAAGCGGTGCCCGAAACCTATACGCGCTCTGCACCCATGCCCTGCTCATCCAGAATGCGATGTTCAAGCTCTACACGGCCGGTGCGGAAGCGGTCATCGGAACCAACACGGTGAACTCGCCCGTCAGTTTGGTGTCGGTCGCGCCCGTGATCGCCGAAAAGATCCAATAGGAATTACTCATGCAACCCTTCCTCTTTTTTCTCTCCGGCATCAACATCAACAAGAAACGGGGCTTGGATATCGGCGAAACCCCGTCGTTCTCCATGCTGGAGCTGTCGTCGCTCGTGGACGCATTTTTTAACGGGTTCGAGGCCACCATGACGAGCACGTCCTGGCGGCTCGTCCAGACCGAGCTCCCACTAGCGAACAAGCCATTCATCGAATTCTTGCGGCGGGCGATATCGGCCGATTATGCTGGCACCGAGGACTACCACATAACGTGCAAGGCGCCCGATCTCGAACAAGCGGTAACGATATTTGGCACGATGCTCGACCAGGACCAAGGGCTGCCCGCGCTGCTGGAAAGCAAGGTCGGCACGGCACGCTCGTATTCCGTGTTTCACGTGTTTCACCCGCGCCGGCTCGCGAGCCACGTGGAGCTGGCCATCAAGCAACTCGTTGCGAGCCACGTGGATGCGGCGACGCACATGAAGGTCGATCTCCGCCATCCCGATTGCCGGATCGCGGTGATCATCACGCAATCAGGAAATGACACCGAGGAGTTTCATTTTTTCCTCTCGTTCAACGGAATATTTCTCGAACACAAGGGGTTCATCACCCGGGAGGCAAAATATCGGCCCGCGTTTGACATCGGCACTATGAACCCCCCGCTCACGACGCTCATGGTAAATATTGCCGCGCCGCGTGCCGGGATGCACTTAGTCGACCCGATGTGTGGGACCGGGGGCATCCTCATCGAGGCGCTCGTGCAGGGCATCCCTTGCGTCGGCGTGGAGCTTGCCAACTTCCCGCTGAAGGGCTGCATCAAGAACCTCCGGTTCTTCAACAAGAACCGGACCACCGGCTTCCATCTCGTAAAGGCAAGCGTGTTCGAGCTCCCGTTTCGTGATGCCTTGGCGGCCCACGACGCGGGCTATGTGATGGCGACCGATCCGCCGTATGGTCGCATTTCCAGCGCCTTCCACCTCCCGATCGAACAATATGCCCACGCCATTGGCAAAGTCGCATGCATGTACGAGCGCATCTGCATCACGACGCCATTTGCCGATCGAGACACCGTCGAGGCCCAGCTGCGCGAGGACATCCCTAATGCCTTAATAAACGTTGAAGAAAAGGTGGAACACGTCGCGTTTTCCCGCGCCGTGTTCCTCGTGAATATGGAAAAATAATTGAAGAGGAATAATGGCTTTTAGAGCAAGGAATGAATGCCCTATTACCCGCACACGGAGAACGTAGCCAAGCTCACGTGGTTCCTTGTACCGCAGCGGGGGCACACCCAAGTGGCATTGGGATCTGCCATTTTGGCAGCTCTTTCTTCTTAGTACTTCTTTGCAAGGATCTTCTGCCTCTGATTAAGCTCAGCAAGCTGCCTGCCGTAATAGATTGTCCCAATGATGAGGACAATCCCTCCGAACACTGCCAGTCCGATCCCGACATCCATATCTTGTAGAAATCCGTCGTTGGTGAAATAGAGACCAGCAATCAAGAAAATCAGGCTGATGTATTCCCGAGCCGTGTTTCATGCAAAGGTAAGAAAAAATCTCGTAGATGTCGTGGCTTACTGGTTGTAGATGCAGATGTACTTGACGGATTCGGGCACCAGTTCGAGGTCAACCGTTAGTCTCGGAACCTGTTCGCTCTTCTGCTTCGGGAGGCGAAACGAACCACGCGATAAATCCCTCGGGGTCGTCGGTCTCGATATCCACGTGGATCGGGCCCATCGGGGATTCCCCTTCCTCCGCGAAGTGCATCTTGCCGGCGATAGCAGCTTGCTTGTTGATGTTGAACGAGACGTGGTCCCGATGCAAGGATGCGTAAAGGACCTTACGAGCCGTCTCGGTTATGAGTTCCTTGTTTATGATGTTTCGTATCCGGTGCAGGCAAAACGTGTCATCCGAGACGAGTACCAGGTATGTCACGACGAGATCGTACGTAATGTCTTCAAATGAAAGGGTCATTGGCCTTGTTTCTTCCTGGATTTGATCTTCGGTGAAAGAAAGCACGTTCTTCATTGCCGCGATGACCCTGTCGCGGTTTTCGGTCGGGAACACGGGCACCGAGATACTAACATTGATCATGGCATGCATCTCTCAAGAGTCGCGTGATCGATTTCTCTGCTTGCGCGATGAGCTCGTCGGCCGTCGTTTCTTCCCGGTTGATGATCATGTCGTCGGCCATGGCAATCACGTCGCCAACTCCAAAATCCAGCTCGCGAGCATCTCTAATCTTGCAATAGTCCTCTTCTTGATTGTCATCCGGCCGGTTGCGATCATGCATACGAGCACGGCGGACGCAGAACGGGGAAAATATGGCCAGCAAGGGGAAGGACCATCGTTCCCGGAAAAAGTTCACCTCTGCCATTGACCGTAAGCCATCAATAATGATGATGTCGCCATCCTCGGCAATTTCCTCCACCTTTTCGAGGGTGAGCTCCGCGACGACATTTGGACCCCTTTCAGCTCGCAATAGCTCGGCCATGTTGCCCAGCGTCTCGGCAGTGAGCTCGAGTCCTTTCTTCGAGACTTGTTCGCGAACCATGTCGCCCATGTTCACGAATTTAACGCCCATGGTTGATGAAAGGGCTTCAAGGGTCGTCGTTTTCCCCGACCCGGGCATGCCGACAATGCCGACAACGGATAATTTCTGGCTCACGCGTGGAATAGGTCATTGGCGTTATTTTAGTCTGACGGGCAAAAACTCACCCATCACGATTTCGGAATGGCAATACCTGTTCCAAGATCGGATGGACCTTTTAAAAAAAGAATAATTGAAGCCGATTCGGTTTATGCCTTGACTTTGTCCTTGACCGTTACTATGGCCAACACGATAAAGATAATGGCGAACACGCAGATAATGAGCACATCCGGCCATAGTTGCACTAGGCCCCAGCCCCGTAACATGATGCCCTGGAAGATGGTCACGGCGTAATACATGGGTATGAAATGGCAGATGATTTGCACCCAGGCAGGAAACGCTACCACGGGAATAAGCACGCCGGACAAAGCCATGCTCGGCAAGGCGATCATGACCCCCATCTGCACGGCTTGCATCTCGTTTTTCGCAAAGTTGGACATGAACACGGCCATCAGTATGTTGGAGAGCGCGTAGAGGATGAACATCACGATCAGCAAGAACAAGCTGCCCTGAATGGTCACGCCAAAAAGCAGTCCGCTAATGACGAGCATTGCTGTTACGAGGATGAGGGATAAGAGCGTCAACGCACCGGCATAACCGACCAGCCGTTCGGACGAGTGCAATGGCGTGGAAAAGAGGCGTTCCTCGGTCCCGCCAGTGGATTCTCGCATCAACGTGATGGACGAGATGATCAGCACGAGCATCGTCAGCACGAAACCCATGACCGCTGGCATCGATGTATCCAATCCCGATGGATTGACGCCGCCGAACGCGTATTGTTGGTCTATCGAAATTGCTCCCGTCTTTGCATTCCCTTGTAACGCCGCTTGGAGGGCAATCTCGATCGCACTGAGAATGGCAGCCTTGATCTGCGGATTTGTTGCATCGAGATAGATCTGGACGCTGATATTCACGTCTTGACCCTTGATCAATTTATCGAATATATCCTGCGAAAAGTTCGCCGGGATGAGGACGACCGCGAAATAGGTCCCAGCGTCGACGTCTGCTTTACCGCTTGCATAGGTACCGTTGGTCACGGACAGCTGGGAATTATTCATGAGGCTCGTCGACATGATGCTTCCCTCGTCGAGCGTGATGAAATGCCCAGGCGCGACCATTCCCGTGTAGCCGGGGTCCTCATTATCGAGCAGAACGGGCAGGTTCCGGATGTTCCCGCCGAGGGCGAGCCCGAAAACGGCCATGGTAATTAGGGGCATCATGATTATCATGCCAAACGTGCGCTTGTCCCGGGTGATCTCGCGAAAGACCCTTTTTGTCACGATACCAGCGCGCTTGAACGAGAATCGAAGGGTTTTCTTGTCCGTTTCTGGCAAGGCGAGCCGGGAACGACTGGCTACATCCTGGAACGATGTTCTCATGTCCGAGCACGCTTCATCCTCGCAGAACCCACCAGCAGGTGTTGGATCACGTTCGGGGTCACTCATCGGCGATCGCCTCCCCGGAGAGCTTCAAGAACACGTCCTCGATCGTCTGGACGCCATGCCGCTTTTTCAATTCATCGGGCGTGCCCTCATCGATGAGCCGGCCCGCGCGCATGAGGCCAATGCGATCGGCTCTCTCTGCCTCATCCATGACATGTGAAGTCACGACGATCGTCATGCCCCTTTGTTTAAGCTTCTGGAAGTATTCCCAAAAAAACTTCCGCAGGACCGGATCGACACCCACGGTCGCCTCGTCGAAGAACACGAGAGCAGGATCGTGAATAAGCGCACACGCGATGCTCACCCTTCGTTTCATGCCACCGGACAGGTTAGCGACCAAGGTGCTCGTTCGTTCCGACAGCTTCAAGATGTCCATGAGCTCCGCAAACCGGGGTTTGAAATCTTCTCCTTTTACACCGGCCAAGTCCGCGAAAAACTTCACGTTCTCCTTTACAGTCATATCTGAATAAATCGAGTATTCCTGTGGCGCAACTCCGATGTGCCGCGAGGCCGCTTTCCTATCCCTGGGCATCTCTATGCCAAGCACTTGGATCGAGCCCGATGTCGGATCGAGAATACCCGTGAGCATCTTGATGGTAGTAGTTTTACCGCACCCGTTTGCTCCGATAAAGGCATAAATCTCGCCTTTCTTGACGCGTAAGTTCAAACCATCGACGGCTTTTATGCGACCTTCCTTGTACACCTTGACAAGATCCCGTGTCTCGATCACGTATTCCCCGTCTTCAGCAGTTACAGTCACGCTACATCACCTACTTCTATTGATATTCGATTATTCCTGGCAACGTAAATTGCTCCAAAGAACAAGGTATAAATTGCCAAGAAACTCATGGCCATCGTGATGGAAAAGGCGTCATTTTGTCCGTTTAGGAAGAATTCAAACCCCGAAAAGATCGCCAGCCCGATGAAGATAAGGGCCATGAGGACCAATTTCCATATCAGCCCTTGCCCGAAGCGGCGAGCAACCACGAGTATAACAACGGAGAGAATCAGGATCGCCATGCCATTCCAGATGTGGAGCAGCACTTCGATTCCCACTGCTTGTAACGCGATGGACCAGGGGGTGGTTAGCGAGATCAAGGGAGTGATGAATAAGTTCGTGGACATCCCCATCTGAAATTGGGCAAATAATAACACCATTTCCGCGATCACTAAATTCCGAAAGCGTTTAACGTCAGGTTGGCCAGTTGTTGATGATTCCATTTCATATCCACCTTTATTGGAAGTCGTTCGAATATCCGAGTAGTCCGAAAATCCGAACGGTCCAAAATAAGAGATAATCCTTTTTTTAAAAATGTTTATGCTTACGAATTATTAATAAGGGGTAGAAAGATTATTTCAAAAGAATGTCAGGTCATGTGGAAAGATGCCAACAACGAACACGAACCGAGAAGAATTGCTAAATAATCTGATACGGCGGTTCCAAGTCCACTCAAATTTGACCGTATTTTTCCACGACGCAATAGCCAACAAGCTCGGATTGAACTTGACAGATTACAAGTGCCTGAGCGTTCTTTTTAAGAGTCCAGAACCCTTGACCCCGACCGACTTGGCCCGCATTGCCGGAATGAGTACCAGCTCCATTACTGGGATAATTGACCGGCTAGAGGGCGCTGGATTGGTTGAACGATTGAGGGACGACCAAGATCGGCGGAAGATAACACTACACCCCGTTCAAGATCTGAGTCAACTGGTATCACAACATTTTGAATCTCTCGATGAATCGACTAGGCATCTCCTTTCCCTCTATAACGACGAGGAAATTACCTTTATCACCGAATTTTATGATCAATTCATTTCACTATTAGAAAATGAAATCTCAAGTCTAGAGCATTCTGGAAGCGAGGAGTAACATTTGATTAATTAGTAAAGTACAAGGGATTTTCATCTAAATACGAAAATGCTGGTATCCAAAGAAAGAATATTGTTGGCATTTAACCATATTGGTTGTATGCCTTGTTTTCAAAGCCTCTTCTTTTCAACTCTTTTCACGACCCGCACGGGTCCCGCGGCCACCTCGGTCGCCTTGGATGCGGCCTCGAACGACGTTCGACCTCCTTTTGTGAGGTAACCTTGCTGACGATGCCGACCACGGACAATTTCTGGCTCACGCATGGAATAGGTCATGGGCGTTATTTTAGGTTGCCGGGCAAAAACTCAGCCTTCAATCATGATCGCGATGATGGCAAATGGGAGATGCGTGATGCTCAATTTCTTGTAGGATTCTTGAATCTCCCGTAACGCCTTTTCGTGGACATCACGCTCCTTGGCGAGATGGTCCTTGATTTTTTCCATCTTTGTTTTATACGTGACGAGCGATTTCTTGTCGGCCGCCTTTTCGGAAACTTCTCGCTCGGCTACGGCCGCCTCGTATTGAACGAGATCGTCTTCGAGTTTCTGGATACGGAACTTGTAGAAGTGTTCCTCCCGGTCCTTCATTTTGCGGAAAAGTTCCTCGTTGGTGGAGGCCCACTCCTTTTTCAACGTCTCGACGAACGCGTCCATCCGCTCCCCGTTCCTGTCCAACACGGAGAGGATCGATTCAAGGACTGTGGGCGGGTCAACAGGCGCATTTTCCGACAGGGTTCGCAACCCGACCGTGTATTCCATCACGCGGGACGGATCCAGCGACGAATCAACCGGAAATACCTCGGAATCGTCAAAGATTGCGTATAATTCGCACTGGAACCGGCGCTGGCATTTAACCCCGCCCATGTCGATCAGGTTGCAGACCAGCACGAATGCGCGGGACCCGACTGGAATGGCGCCCACATCGATGCCCAACTCCGAGCACACGTGGTCCGCCGAATCGTGGAGGACGCCCAGGCTCTTGCTGTTGTCGATCGAGAGGCCATAATCGACGAGGGATTCGACGATTTGATGTCCCAAGTTTAAGAAGTCGAGCCGCTCGTTCTTCAGGGCGAGTTCCCGGTCGAATGTTCCGACATGTTCGTTCCCGGCCTCGTCGAAGCAAGAATACACGCCGTCGCCGACCGGATGAAACCCGATCGGCCTGAGGATACGCCCCGGAGGGGTCCGGGACAAGATCTGGGCCCTGATATCCGCGTTCGCATCCGAGCACGCTGCCGAATCGACGATGTCGGACAGGGAGAACACGAACTTGGTCAGCGCCCCGTAGTAATCGACACCGATGTCGCACGCCAGGCTAGTCGCGTCGACCATGCCTTTCCCCCCGCTCATAAGGATTAGGTCCTGCATCTCGGATCGGTGCTCCTGCAGGCTTTTGAGCTTCTCGGTTATCTTAGACCCGAGCTCCCCGAAGCTCGAATCGAGGTCATCGTCCGAACGGGAGGAGAGAATGGCCCGCTCGAGGTCATCCTCGAAGTTGACGAGGATTGGTTCCAGCTCCCCGACGATTTCCTGGAACGCAAAGATGCGTTCCGACAGGATCTTGACGATGTTTTCCTCGACCGTGTCCTTGATGGCGAAGTTGAAGATGAGCAAGTCGTGGTCCTGCCCGATACGGTCGAGCCTGCCGATGCGCTGCTCCAGCTTCATGGGATTCCACGGCAGGTCATAATTCACGATCACGTGGCAAAACTGGAAATTGCGGCCTTCCCCGCCGGCCTCGGTACTGATCATGACAAACGGGGTGCTTTGCGCGGACCTGAACCGCTCCACTTGGATGTCCTTCTCCTCGCGAGAAAGCTGGCCGTGGAAGATGCCGACCTCGATGCCAGGGAAGGCGGCTTCGAGAACTTGCTTGAGATAGTAGAGGGTCCTGATGAATTGCGTGAACACAATGGCTTTCCCACCGGGTTCGATCCGGATCAGTTCCTCCACCAGGTCGACCAGTGCCGACGCCTTGGAATCGTACTTCAGCGCGACGAGCTTCTCGTGGTAATCGTTTAGAAGTGGAACGTCTTGGTCGATGCCCGCGATTCTCGTTTCCAGCGCGGCTTTCTGCGCCTCGTATTCCTCCTCGGTCATAAGGACCGCGTCGTTTTCGAGGCGGGCCAGCTGCGTCAGCAGGCTCATCTGCACGGCGCGGAGCTTCGCCACGCGATCTTGGATAGTTTTCCGCAGGGCGACGTGCGAGGACGCCAGCAGGCGCTGGAAGACGACCATAACGAACCCGGTCGCGTTGTTCTTCTCCTCGAGGGCCCGCTGGTACACCTCGGTGATGTAGTTCCGGATGGCGCGGTACACGTCCTGCTCGTCCTTGGTCGGCTTGACCAGCACGATCTTCGTGATCCGTTTCGGGAGAAAGCCGTGGAACACGTTTCGCTTCTTGTTCCGGATCATGATTTTGGAGAGCAGGTGCTGTTCCCTGATAGCGGCCACGACCCGCTCCTGGACTCGAGCATCGCCACGGTTCAAGGCATCGTGGATGTCCTCGGGCGATCCGAAGTCGTCATCGTTTGGAATGATGCTCGCAACCATACCGAGCGTGTAATTGCGCTCGAACACGTTGAGAGTTGGATACTTTTTCAGGTTCCTGAGCACGAGGTTGAAATGCGAGATGCGGTCCTTGAACTCCAGAAAAGTGGTATATTTTGGAAAAAGCGTGGGATCCAAGAGCTGGACGAGCGAAAAGATCTCGAACGGGTTGAGCTGCATCGGGGTCGCCGTGAGCAAGAGCACGAATCTTGCCCTGCCACAGACGATCTCGCCGAGCTCGTAATTCTTCGTCTTCCGGTAGGTCTCGGCCGCGTTCGCATATCGCCGGAGGTGGTGTGCCTCGTCAAAGATCGCCAGGTCAAAGAACACCTCCCGGAGCGCCTCGCGGGTCTCGTCCCGGCGGGCGAAGTGCAGGCTCGTCAGGATCACGGGATGGATAGTCCACGGGTTCAGGCCTGGGTTGGCGATCTTGAGAGCCTTGACCTTCGCGCCGTCGTATATGACAGAGTCAAGGTTAAACTTGGACTGCATCTCGAACTGCCACTGCTCGACTAGGTTCGCGGGGACGACGATGAGGATACGATAAATGATATTCTGCAGGGCCAGTTCCTTCAAGATGGCGAGTGCCTCGATGGTTTTCCCCAATCCTACCTCGTCACAGAGCATGAACCGGACCGGATACGTGCCAAGAACACGGTTAATGACCTGTACCTGATGGGGAAAAGCCTCGATGCGGCCGTGGCAGATGGCTTGGAACCGGGGGTCGGTCGGTAGGACATAGCGGAAATAATAGGCATTGAGAAAAAACCCAAGAACGCGGCCATCAGCGACTGAAAGGTCGGCTATGTTTCTTTCATCCATCATGCCTTTCAAGACGCGCGTGATGGCAGTCTCCACGAGGCTGCGTCGCGCTTGGCCGCCGTTGAACTCGACGACGTATTGAAAGAAGCCGTTATCTGTATCCAGATCCCTCCGGAGTACGCGTCCGATTCCATACCGGGTCTGCACGAGCACGCCGTCAGGGAGGACGAAGTGCGCGATCTCGTGCGGGTAAAACGTCTTTACCATCGGGCTCGGGAACATGACCTTGTAATTGAGAACGGGTTCTGTCTCGACCGAAAACACCTCGCCCAAGCCGAGCTTGGAATGGGCCTTCACGGCCACCTTCATGCCAGCCTGCAAGCCGGAGCTGGAGGGTGCCTGAATCGATGTCTCGGTCATTTGCATCGCCCATCTGGACGAGATGTATTCAATAGGAGAAACAAGCCCGCGCGACCAATATGCATTAGGCGTTTCAAACACAAGCGCCGGAAAAAGTGTTCTTGAATCCCATCATATTGATAAAATAAGAAGGCAATTACAAATGCCAACTTTTGCGTTCGTTTTCGATAAAAGCCATTGCTTTTGTTATGTCGATTTCATCCTTCAGTAACCCGCGCAATGTTCCGAACATGGTGATCTTAGGCTTAACCAGGATCCCATCGTCCCTCATCACCAAGGTGACCTCGTCGCCAATCTTTACCTTCAACTGATCTCGAAAGGCTTTAGGAATAGTAATCTGACCCTTGGCCGAAATCATGGTGTATTGTATCGATTTCATTTCGTGTCAAATAATTATCGAAATAGAAGAATAAAAATCTTGCTTGGAAAATCAAGAGCTTTCAAGTTCCCAATAGTTAATAAGCCAGATTAGAGATTATTTTCGGCGATAACGGCAAAGGAATCCAGATCGAACCAGTAGAACCGCTCCCCGAGGCCCGTGGTCGCCATCACGTTCAGCGTTGACTGAAACTGCCGTTCCGAGTCGATGGTTTCATCGAGCCACGCCTTCAAGAAGCTAGCAAAGGTTGTCTCGCCCCGGTTGAGATACGTCACCGATTCGAGCAGGATGTCGAGGTGCACGCCCATCAAGGGGATGAGCGGGCAGGCGAGCAGGTCCTCGGGAAAGAGGCCTTGGAACCTCTCGGGCACGATGGTCTGGAGAGTCGAGTGCTCGGGCCGCGGCTCGACATCCCGGGTCTCCACGAGCACGTGCAGGGGGAAGCGGGAGGCCATCATCCCGCGAGCCGAATTCCCGGCGAGGTACCATACCGCCCGACGGTCGAAGAGGAAATCCGACGGGCACAGCATGAATACCTTGTCCAAATCTTTCCGCCCGAAGACATCGTTGTCCAAGAAGTATTGCAGGACACCGGCGAGCGTGTAAAGGGGGCCGATCCTGTAATCGATGCTCTCGTTCGGGGGAATGACTTCGATGGGCTTGTCTTGGAGATAATGCTCCACGTAATAGGCGATTTTCTCGGCTAGGTGCCCCGTGCCGATGAACACGTGTTCGATACTACCGGCGATCAGGGCATCGACCAAGTGCGCCAGCACGGGACGGGGCTCGGCATCCGAACCTGGCACCGAAACCGGGTACAGGGTTTTCGGGATCGGGTATTCCAGTCCGTCCGGCAGCGGTCTTTCCTCGAAGCCGGGACCGAAAAATCGCTTGCCCTCGCCCGCGGCCAGCACGATCGCGTCCATCCCTGCATCACGCCCTGCGCGCGGTCACACAACGCTCGTGACCTCAGCATGGTCTTCGAAGATGATGACCGTGTGCTCGGCCTGGCTGACCAACGCGCCTTTCTTCTCCATGAGAAGTGGATAAGTTTGGAGCAGGTCCCTGCTCGCGAGCTGGCTTACTGCGGGCATGATGCGTTCCTTGGGTATCTTGTCAAGAAGCCATCGGGGGCTGAATGGCAGCGTGGAAAACTGGCGATGTATGGTTTCTAACGTGCTGGAAAGCTGGATGTTGATGGACTTGCGGGGTCGCTTGTTGAACCGGAAGATCATCTTCCGGGGGCCGTCGCTGACGTAACCGGCGCCTGTTGTTGCAAAGGGCTCGATCGCAAACACTTCCCCGGCTTGCAGCGCGTGCGGTACGCCCGTGGCGATGTTCGGTATGAAGGTTCCCCCGTGGAGGCTGTATTGGCCGAGGTTGTGCCCGCCGAGGTTCCGGATCGGCAGGAAGCCATCAGCCGTGATCGATTCCTCGATGACGCGCCCGAGGGTAAGGACGTTCACGCCCGTGTGCATCTCGGCAATGGCTGCATCGAGGGCCTTGGCAGAAGAATCGATCAATCGCTGATACACGCCACCGGTCGAACCAACATCAACCGATATCGCGTGATCGCAGATATAACCATCCACGTGCGTGCCGATATCGATTTTCAGCACGCCTTGTTCGGGGACGACCGTAGTATCGTCTATTTCTGGCGAGAAATGGGCTGCACAGTCATCAAGAGACAAGTTGACCGGAAAGGAAAGAGAAGCGCCGTGATCCTTGATATATTGCTCGGTTTGCGTGGCAAGGTCCAACATCAGCATACCCGGCTTCACGATGGACTTTGCATGTTCCCCGGCCTCGGCGCACACCTTTCCAGCCAGCCGGTACTTATCGAGGATGCTATCGTCGATCAAAGCTAGATCACGTTAAAATTGTCATTTTAATGCACATCGTCTAAAAAAATAGGATGGCAAGAAAAAATTGTCGGATGACTCACGGCGTGAGCCGTTCGGGCGTCCTCGGGTACAGCACGGCTTCCCGTATGTCCTGCACGCCGGTGATGACGGACAGGAACCGCCCGAGGCCGAAGCCCAGCCCGGCGTGAGGCGGCATCCCGAAGTCGAACGCCTTCAGGTGGTCCTCGAACGAGGCGGGGTTCAGCTTCTTTTCCTCGAGCCGCTGGATCAGGAGGTCCTTGTTGTGGATGCGTGTACCGCCGCTGGACAGTTCCAGGAAACCGTACTGCAAGTCGAACGATTCCGAGACCTTGTCGTCGTCCTCGCAGGGTTGGATATAGAAGGGCTTCGCGGCCGTGGGCCAATTCACGATGTAGAAATACCCCTTCATGAACTCATCGAGCACGCGGTAGGCATCAGTCGTGATGTCGTCGCCCCAAGTGATGTCGTAGCCGCCCTTGGTCTGAAGGAGCTCGATGATTTCCGTGTATGTGTATCTCGGCAGCGGGAGCTCGGGGATCTCGATCTCGCGCTTCAAGGTCTTGAGTTGCGGGCCGCACTCGTCTTGGATCTTCGTGAGCACGAACACCAAGGCCTTCTCAAACTGCTCCAGCACATCTTTCATCGTGGCAAAGGAAATTTCCCAGTCCAGTGTTAAAATCTCGCACAAATGGCGCTTGGTGTGAGATGCTTCGGCCCGGTAGCAAGGGGCGATCTCGAACACGCGCTCGAAGACGGAGGACAGCTGTTCCTTGTACAGCTGCGCCGATTGGCTTAGAAATGCTTCCCTGTTGAAATATATGATTGGGAAGAGTTCCGTGCCTCCTTCCGTGGCCGATGCGATGATCTTCGGAGTCGAGACCTCGGTGAAGTGATTCGCGGTGCAGTATTCACGAAAGCCTTTGAAGATATGTTGTTGGATCGTGAAAATGGCCTGGTTGGACTTGAAACGAAGGTCGAGCACGCGATTGTTCAACCTCGTTTCAAGTTCTGCCTTCCCGCCCTCGGTGAGGGGAAGCTGTTGTATGGTCTTGTTGAGAATTTTGACCGCGAGGGGGATGATCTCGAACCCGCCAGGGGCGCGGCTGTCAGCATGCACGGTGCCCTTGACCATGACCACCCACTGGATGCCGAGGGTCGGGAGCAACTCCTTCACTTCGTCGGGGACGTTCGAGTTATCGTCCTTGGCCGTGACCTGGCAGGTGCCTTCCCGATCTTGGAGAATGAAAAACTTCAGTCCGCCCAGTGACTTGTTTCTGGAGACCCATCCTCCGAGCACGACCTCTTGGCCGTCCATTTCGGCGGAAAGGTCACTCGTATAATGGGTCTTGCGCCAATCTTGCATTGAATCAAGGTCTTGCGTTGCCATGTGCAACCATCTTGTACCAATCTGGTATGATTTGAAGGATAAAATCTAGAATCGTTTATCAAAGTTTTTGTCGCAACCGCGCCGGGCACTTCTTTCCCGCGGCTGCACGAAAGAGGAACGCGCTCGCTCGAAGCTTAGCAGGGATCTACAGGTATTGGTTGTCGACCTTCATGATCTCGCGCAGGAACGAGGTTGCATACGTTCCTTTTGGCAGGTCGAACACGAAGCGCACCACGCTCTTGCCCGGGTTGAGATCATCTTCGCCGATCTCGAGCACTCTCAGGTTCCGCGGGTAGACCGCGATTGGCCTGAAAACACCCCGGAGATTGAAGGCTAGATCCTCGTCTTCCAGCACGAAATCCCGCTTCTCGATGCCCTCGCGCTTGAAGAGCTCCTGATAGATAGAAAAGAACGGCCCCTTGTTCACGCCGACGCGTGAGCCCATGATGGGTGCCATTATGGCCGCCTTGCCGGCCTTGATGTATTCAGCCAGGCTTTCCTGGTTCGCGTCGTCGACGGTATACCGGACGCGCGTGGGTTGCCCGTGCCGCATATCGAGCAGGGTCACGCTGTCGCCGATCATCGGGGTGGTGAGATCGGGACCGAGGCGCTCGATGCGCATGCTGACTGCTTCGTTGAACAGGAATGATTGGTAAGCATACGCGTAGAGCGATACGATTGTCGCGGGTAGAGCGAGCACGGCCCCCTTGAAATCGCCGGGATGCTCGACCAGATATGCCAAGGCGATTTTCTCGTAGAAAAGTGAGTCGGAAATCAGGTCGAGCATTTGCTTGGGGTCACGCGTCTCGTCGTAGAGCTTGCGCGCCGCGATCGCATCTGGCATCTCTCTAGGAAACGACGGGACGAGCAACTCGTAGATCGCCTGCTCGTAATCCTCCATGATGAGCCCCTTCCCGATCCATTGGCTGTTCGGTCGATGGGTGCCGAACCGTTGCAGGCCAAAATAGTTCAGGAAACCGCCCTTGGCCTCGAGCGCGGAGACAACCTCCCCGACGCGGCTCTCGAGCGCGGCCGGTTCGAGGTCGACGTTCCGGATACGGATGAGAAAGTTGTTTCCCCAGAGATCTCCCGTTTTCAACGGCGAGGCCGAATACCCGACTTCCTCGATGCGGAAACTCTGAAAGTACCCCGCCGCCGCCTTCAACTCGCGCCAATAATCTCCCTCGACCGTCACCGCTTGGGCGGTAATGGCTTGGTTGTCCTTGATGCCTGCGAAGGCGAACTTGCTGGAAGGAAGGCCGAGATACCGGGCGATCTGCTCGATCGCCTGGATCGTGTCGAACCCGAACTTCTTGAGCACGAACCGCGTGTAGTTGCGGGAGCCGCGGTTCGGCTTCCAGTCAGCCGCCGATCGGGTCGACCCGCCAGTCGTCCTGACAACATCCTTGTCGGTGGAGATCTCTTGAACGATGAAATCGGCGATCTGTTCCTTGATCTCTCCCTTGATGCCTTCGATATCCTCGGTGACATAGTGGCGTATGCCCACGATCGATTCGTAGGAAAAGTTCTCGTCACCTTCGTCATCGGCCATGGGCATCACGATCATAAAATGCAGGTAAATCGATTAGAGTAATTTCAGGTCCTTGGTGATAGGATCGATGGTGGTCGCCAGGGCAGGGCCGATCCCGAGCGCGGTGATGGTCCCAGGTTCGAGTTCCGTAAGGCCGGCATCCGCGACGATGTCACAAGGGATGTTGGCCCGTTCGACTATCGATTTCAGCTCGAGCATCGCGTCGAGGCTCTCGATCTTGCAGGCGATCTTGCGCTGGCCCTCGCGGTACCATGCCTTCCAGATGTCGGGTGCCTGCTTTTTCGCCTTCTCCGAGGCCATGAGGGACGCGTGGGCACCTTGGACGACCTTTTTGCCGGGGCTCATCTTGATGTCGGCCCTCAGGACGATGAATTGTTTGTACTCGAAGCCCGTCGGAGATCACCCTCTGTGTATGGCATAATAATTGAAAATAATTGTGCTACGATGAACAGGAGGTTACCCCATCAAGAGACGACGGTGAGGTCGAGGCGCACGATCTTTCCCGTGTACTCGTGGATCAGCTGCTCTATTGCCTGGACCGGCATGGGCAGCTTATCGGTTTCCTTGATCTGGACACGTGCCTTGTATTCGTTGTCGCCCGTGGGAAGGAAGACCTGGTTCACGCCGAGAAGTTTGCCGGGTTGCACGAAATCGGCGATCTGGCTCTTGAAATCGCCGCCGCTGCTTTTCCCCTTTTCGATGAATTCGAGCCGGGGAAGCGTCAACCGCTTCTGCAAATCCTTGATGACCTTCTTGTACAGGTCGCTCTCGCCCTTGCCGACGACGAGGATCACGCGCGTGCCAAGGTCGATCGACTTGTAGAAACTTGCTTCCTTCAATTTCAGTTCAGGGTTCTGCTCTTCGAGCTCGAGCAGTGTGACCGCGATGTCGATGTCCAGATCGGTCAGGGTCCCGGTCCGGAAGTTGTCCTTGCAACTCTCGCACAGGCCTTCCAGCGAATCCTCGTCGCCACCCCCACCGGATTCGCTGACCATAACGTTTCTCGCGCACGCTATGCACAATGGGAGTTTCTTCACTTAGAATGCCTTCCTTGTTCGCACTAGTTATGGTTGTTAGTGCTACACTAACCATAAAATTTTGGATTTCGGGACAAAGGAGCTGGAGTGGGGATTGAGTCCCCTTCCAGACTTGCCGGCCTCATGGAAAGGATCCCCTCAATCTCGACCCCAACGGGCAGAACCGAGAACGATCCGACACAGCTGGTTCGAGATGTGATTGCTCGTGCGCCCGTGTTCGAACCACTGGAAACCTGTATAAGCAAGATGGGCTTTCTACCCAACATGATCATTCACGACGATGACAAGGTGCGGGATCTTGGGAAGTTCGAAATCGAATCACGGCTGAAGTTTGCCGATCGGCAAATCACAACTGCAAAAAAATTCTTGGCCGCGTCCAAAGGCGCGTTCTCGAATGAACACATTGCCTTGAATAAGGAACACGTCGCGAATTGCCAGGTATGGGGGCAGAGTGCCAAACAATTTCTCGATGATTGCGATAACCTTCCATTCTCCGTCTTTACCGTGAAACACAAGGAAGAAATGGCCGATTTTAACAAGATCATGGACGATTATCGGGTGAAGCTCGTGGTTTTCAACGACAAGATCAAGGCGAGAGTAGTTTCTCGCAATTGAAAACCTTGATATGAAGGAAAAAACATCGCGTGAATCCATCCGCCCGGGCCGGGTGCTGACAAAATTTAAGTTGTGATGGTTCATTCTGGACCTTTAGAATAATCAACGAATCATTTCGTGCAATCATCATGCCACGCATAGTCACGGATGCCGAGGAGTTCGTAAGGCTTGCGGCCAACGCCTCAGCATGCCGCGTGAAACGATCGGCAAACGACGTGAAGTTGAAGCTACGGACAAAACATCTACTTTACACGTTCATTACCGACGCCACCACTGCCGATGCACTTATGAAGAAGATCAATCTCCCCATCGACGATTTGTAAAGTGACTCACCATGCCATCATCCGACCCCCAACTCCACAAGATTGCGTCGTATTGGAATCTCTATAAAACTGTATGCAGGAAGTGTGGAGCTCTCAACGATTTCCACGCCAAGAAGTGCCGCCACTGCCACAGCACGCGCCTCCGCCAGAAGAAGCGAGAGGCCAAGAAGAAGTAGGCCATTTGCATTTATTCCCTGCAGGATGCCGGCGTTCCCGGGATTCCCGCACGGGTCTCGACTTTTCCCACTTTCCCTAAGCCGATCCATCATACAACGAGTGCAAACGAGATCTTGACCAGGAAAGAGAACGCAAAAGAAAGAAGACACATCATTCTAGCCCGATGCCTGCGAGTACTGCCTTCGGGGAGGGCCGGTGGAATTTCAAGCCGATCTCTTCGGAGGTGTGGCCGAGCGCCAACGCGAGCAGGTCCGTGATGTAGAACACGGGTAGGTCGTATTTTTCCCCGGTGAGTTTCCCCGCGTCGCGCTGGCCGTTTTCCATGCGCTGGTAACAGCTCGGGCAAACGACCATTATGCAATCCGCGCCCGCTTGGACCATGCTCTTGAACTTCCGGGCGTTCATCTGGGTGGCAATTTCAGGGCTCTCCATCGCGACACCGGTGCCGCAGCAGAGCATCTTTTCCGAGTATTCTACCGATTCGGCGCCGAGCGCCCGCACGATCTCGTCGAGGTCCGTCGGGAAGAACGGGTCATCGAACTGGTGCAGCTCGCTCGGACGCAGGTAGTGGCACCCGTAGTGGACGGCGACCTTCAGGCCCGTGAGCGGCTTCGAGACGATTGACTTCAGGCGGTCCACGCCGATTTCCTCGTAGAGCACCTGCGCGAAATGCTTCACCGAGACCACGGTTCCCTTGAAGGACCGGTTGACCTTGTCCAGGTGCTCGTTGACCTCGTCCCGGGCCTTCTGGTCGCGCTTCAGGTCCTGATTCGCGGTCTTCAGGCTGAGCACGCACCCGCTGCACAAGCCCATGATGTCGGTCGCGTGCATATCCTCGGCGATCGTGACGTTGCGGGCGCTCAGCACGCGCCACGTGGTCTCGGAGACCCCTCTTATGCCGATCGGGTCCGGGCAGCACGCCGCGCCGAGCATGGGCGTGAGGTTGATGTTGAGATCCTGACACACGAGCTTGGCGGATTTTTCGACGAACGGGATGCGGGCGGGGATCACGCACCCGAGGAACAGCGCCTTGTCGAGCCGGGGCAGGTCTGCGGTTGTTGCTTGTGCCATCGTGCTTGCCTCCGTTTACTCCTCCGCCGGGCCCGCCTCCTCTGCTTGCGAGCCTTTAGATTCCTCCAATTGTTTCTTGAAGTCCTCGATGATCTTGCTGAACCCGGTCGAGGCCATGAGTGCCTGCACCTCGTCGAGGGGGATGCTAATGTTCTCGGCGAGATCCTCCTCCAAGCCGAGGTCCTTCGACCGTCGCCGCAGGATCGCGTCCTGGAACGGGATCGAAATGCCATTGTCGAAAACCGTCGTGGACTGGAGCTTGTAGGCCTGCGGCACGTATCCCTCGCTAACGGCGAGATTTTTCAGGACGCCGAAGATTTCCGTGAGGTCGACGTGCTGCGGGCAGGCCTCGTCGCAGGTGTCGCACAATGTGCATTGCCAGAGCACGGGATCCTTGATGAGCTTCTCCTTAAGGCCAAGTAACGATTTCTCGATGAGGCGACGGGGATTGTACAACCCTCCTGTTTCTTTTGCGACCGGACAGCCTCCCGAGCAGGTTCCGCACTGGTAACAGTAGGTAAGGGAAAACGACGCGTGATCCTTCAACAATTGATTCCGGAATTCGAAATTGATGGTAGTCGCCATCATATAGCCATCTTTTTTCGTGATGCGGTAACATTACGCTACTGATTAACTGTTATTATAGGAGATACCTATTATCTTTGTTTCGATATAGATATTAAACCCCTCGTACGGCTAGAGATGCCGGGAAGAAGGGTCCGTGGTCACGTACGTGATCTCGTCGCAAGTCCATGAAACAAATGTTAACAGCCTCAGGTGATGAAATGTTCACAATTGCTAGCTATGTCTTCCTTGTCATTCTCGGCGTGGTGGCCGTCGTCCACGTCATCTCCTGCATCAAGGTCAAGCGCCGCGCCCGCGATATCACGAAACCATTCCTGGTCCCGCTCGTCGTCCTGTTCTACCTGGCGAGCACGGTAACGCCGATGTGGTTCTTGATCGTCGCGCTCCTCTTTGGCCTCGGAGGGGATATCTTTCTCATCTTCCAAACGAACAACCAGAAGGCCTTCCTGCTCGGGGCTGCGTGCTTTCTCGTGGGGCACGTGTTTTACATTCTCCTGTTCGCATCGACGACGTCGTGGTTCGCGAAAGCCTCCCCGTGGTCTCTCCTGGCGGTCGTTCCATACGCCCTCTTCGGGTTCGCCATGTACCGCTTCCTCAAGAACAGCCTGGGCCCCATGAAGGTACCAATCATCGCGTACATGGTCGTGATCCTGACCGCCTCCTTCGTGGCCTTGACACGGTGGCCATCTAGCTCGCCTGCCTCGTTCTGGCTGGTGTTATCGGGCACGTGGTTATTTATAACGTCTGACTCCCTGATCACCCTTGAATATTTCAAGCACCGTGCCGTCTGGAACTCCGGGCTGGTCATGATCACCTATATTCTGGCCCAGTTTTTCTTCGCGGTGGGCTTCCTCGCGTGAGCGAGGGTTTTTTTATAATAACTTCGTAATGACAGAGGGAATGACACGAGATTTGTACAGGATGAAAAATCATGGCGACATTAGACAAGGTTCGAGTGGGCATCATTGGTTTGGGGCGAATCAGTAGCTTAAACATGCTCGGCTACATTCGGCACCCGGATGCAGAGATTGTTGCTGTTTGCGATAAAAGCGTGCATAATTCCAGAACACGCCTCAAGCAAATGGAAGCCGACGAGGGCTGGCAATTTCACGGGGAGATTTACAAGGATTATCATGACTTGTTGAAAAATGAGGACCTGAATACTGTTGAAGTGCTCACGCCCCATTCCACCCACGAGCAAATAGTCATCGATGCGTGCGAGGCTGGAAAAAACGTCTCGGTCCAGAAACCATTTTCCACCACCATCGCATCGTGCGATCGCATGATTGACGCTGCAAAGTCAGCGGGGGTCCACTTAAGAGTATGTGAAAATTTCCGGTGGCACGAGCCATACATGCGCGCGAAGGAAATGGTCGATAGGGGCGACATCGGGAACGACGTTGTCTCTCTCCGGGAAAGGATGTACACCAGTTTTCAGGCCCGGGGCGGGTGGGATGTCGACCCAACTGCGTGGGTGTGGCGATCTGACCCCAATGAAAACCCGGGCGGTTGCCTCCAATTTTTTGACGATGGCCAACACAAGATTAGTATCATGCGGTGGTTCCTTGGCGAAATCGAGTCAGTGTACGCCTATCTCCAATGGGGAAGCATTCCAGGAGGAAATCTTTACTACGACCTCCAAGGAGTGATTATATTCCAGCCGACAAACCAATTCGGACACGGAATTTACGAAGTGACTTTTAGCAAAGACCTTCCCATCCCAAGTAACTACTATCCGTGTGATGAGGTCATGGAAATCACCGGAACGACAGGGGTGATCTTCTGCAATGGTTGCACCGGTCACATATTCCCCGAGTTGCCGCCCCTCGCGCTATACACAACAAATGGTTTCCAAACTTACGCGGATATGCGTACGGACTGGCAGTACTCGTTTGAAAATTGCGGAAAACATTTCATTGATTTCTTGACCGGAAAGGCGAGAGATCAGATGAGCTTGACGCCCGAAGAGGGTCGTGAACAGGTGCGCTTGGCCCTGGCAGTCGTGAAATCATTTCAGGAAAAACGAGTAGTTGCCGTCAGTGAAATCGAGGAATAATCACGAGTTAAGCGCCAGAGCCGCGCGTGGCAAATTTTTTCCCTCGTTCGTGCGTGGCAGAATTAATGGGAACCCGGATCGAGATCTGGATTCAAGATGAATGTTCCGTTGTCCGCGGGAAGGATGCATTTTTCTTGGACCAACCAATCAAATCCAGCCCTGATCTCGGTTTCGTCATGGCAAATTGCCACGAGGCCCTCCACGAGTTCCGAATCGGTCACTGGTTCGTGAATCAGGAGGTAGAGCATGATCTTTTCATTGATGAGATCGGCACAGGACTTGAGGATGCTGCTGGCCCTTTCCTTCATCTCGAGCTTCTCCACCTCGAGTTCCTCGATGCGCTTGGCAAAGGTCAGGAGCATGATCTCGTTGGCTGAGATCTCCGCTTGCACCTTTTCGAACGCGTCGGCCAGCAGGGCTTGAAAGTCGGGCGTGCCGGCGTGGACGAGCAGGTACTTCGCGAGTTGATCGAGAGTATTAACATAATTGTTCGGGATCTCGTGTTCCTTCAGCGTGAGCGCGATGGATTTTTGCAGCTTGTCATCGAACACACTGACCGCTTTAAATCCTTTATCCTCGACGATGATCCAGTTAGAGCCCTGATTGAACTGGTGCGCCACATCAATGGTCTGGACTTCGTTAGGCCCGATCTCGTAACCCTCGGGGACGATGTTCGTGATAATGGCACCCTCGAATTCGTCCCAAGCGACCACGAAAAGGCTCGTTGGCATAGATTAATCAACACGCTTGTATTGCGGGAAAGGAAAATCCTGTTGTTGTCATATACAATTTTCAGGTTAAAAAAACTCAGGGGTTGATTAACGGTTTACCCGAACGGTCGCCCTGCCATCCGCACCCGTGTTGGCCGTAGCTTTTACCGTGCGGGCCGCGTCGTCGATCATGATGTTAGGTCCCACGCCCTCGATGTCCGGCACCACCTTTTCGTAATAAAAGAGCAAAGTGACCTCTGCTGCCGGCACGTCATCGATCGAGATGATCGCGATGCCGTCGTCATCCACCACAACGTCGGTGAATTGCTTGTTCGAACAGCTCACGAACTTATCGGGATTGCCAAAGAAATAGATGCCGGGGAGTATTTCAGGCGCGAGCACGACCAGCTCCTGCCCTTCATAGGCGAGGTCGAGATCGATGCTGGCTACTGGGCTGGCGAGGGGGATGATGGATTTGGACCAGTGGAGGAACGCGGCGTGGTTCCGCATACTCATGATGCCCAGGTCGGCCAGGCAGAAACCCTTGTCCTTGACCCGTTTTGGCCACAGGTTCGCCACGTGGACGTAGCGCCACGTGAGCCCGCTCGGCTTCGTCGATTCAGTGCTCGTGATGTAGTACTTAACATGCTCCTTGAACATGAGATCGATGGGCGTGGCGGGACGGTCGGGCTTGAGCAAAAGGCCATCAGTTCGGCAGGTCTTCATAAGCAGCGGCAGGTTCTCATCACCAATCTTGTCGCTCGGTGCAACTGGACCCCCCGATAGGGCCGCCGCAAGGCATTCCATCTCGGGCTTCTTTTCACGGTAAAAGCCATATACCTTCTTGTTGCTTGAAAAGAATGTGTCCTTATGCGGCCAGATACCAACGGCCCGGGCAAGCATTGACGTTTGCGTGAAGTGTGGATGATACCAGCGGCGGGGTTGCATGCCGTTGTGGTCATCTGACGCTCGCGCCTGAACGACGTTCGGAATCTTGGCGGCCTGCATGAAGAAGCACGAGGGGGCCATACAATACTGTAATGTCATACCGGCCTTGGCCGCGCCCTTGGCCATGTCCTGCGTCCACGATTCCGCGAACGAGACGTCAGACTTCATGGCGTCGATCTGATCGTACTGGTACGAGAACCAATCCTGCAAATAACAGGAGAGGCCCCAATTCTTGGCAGACTCGAAAAGGTCGTCCCAGAAATCTTCATGCTTCGGAATGGCGAACAACGGCAGGTTAAAGCTTTTCAATCTGCCTGGTTGAACATAGAACTCGTATTCCTTCGTGTAATGAGACATGGGCGAGAACCACCGGCCGTGGCACATAAGCGGCAGGTTGTCCAGCGAGTCCCACAGGTACTTGAGGCCGTGGGGGAAGATGTCTGGTTTCGGGGGCTCACCCCAGTGCATGGCCGAACCGGAGACGAAGATCTTGAGCAACGCCGGTAATTTTTCGAAGGATTTAGGGTACCAAAACGAATCAAGCTCGTAGTAGCCGATCGGCAGTCCAATTTGCTTGTGGCGCGCCCGGATCGCGATCATCGTGTCCTCGTAGTTCTTCCCCTTTTCCGTGTTGTAATAGTAATAGGACCCGTTGTCCGTGTTATAGCCGAGGTAGGCGGTGATGGGATTTCCATAAGGATCCCGCACCTTGCCCCCGCCCGTGCCTACGTGGCGCCGCCGGAAGAGCGCCCCCCAGCCTTCCAGCGTGTCGTTAATTCCGCGCCCGAAATAGAGCACGGATTCCACGACGAAGTCGGCCGGGACCTTTGTCACGCTCCCCGCAAGGCCACAGCTGAGTGACCGGTCGGCCTTGTGGATGCCCGTGACGAAGAAATTGTCAAGCGAGGAGAACACGAACGCGTTCAGCTCGTCGTCGTACATCACGACGGGCGCAGTTGCGAATTGGAACTCGGTCCGGGGTGGAGCGAACTTGGTCGTCTCCCATGTCAGGATGTTCGTGTTACTGCTGTCGTTGACGAACCACGGGAACTCGACGATGGGTTTCTTGAAGGGCCGGGTTTTATCGAAGGACCAAGCCCAAGGCAAGAGGAGCTTGAACTGGATGAAGGGCGAGTCGGGGCTGGTATAGATTTTCGTGACGAGCCGCTTCTCCTTGGCGCTGATCGACCATTCCATGCGCGTTTCCTTGACCTTGCCGAGCCCGGTCCGCGTTTGCTCAACCTCGGTGATCTTCACGAGCTTGAGCCGGTGCTCCTCGTTCCGTTCCACCGGGGTGTAGGTCGTTTTGCCGATGCGGATGCGGGGCTGGCAAGAGCGGAGGAATTTCTCCAACCCAAACCGGATGTCGAAAAGGCCCGTTTCGGGATAGATCAAGATGTCGGGGCGCTCCTCCTGGTTGTAGAACTTGGCCTCCCGCTTCTTGCGGTGGTCCCTGCCGTGCAAGAACGTGGCCGTCCGCTTCCCGTTCATCACCGCCCACATAAACGCGGTGATCTGGAACTGCAGGAAGCCGCCCATTCAGGATGTGCCTCCCTTTTTCGGCCAGAAGAAAGCCTTTGCCTTGAGTCTGTCATCGGGCGGGAACATGACCTTTAGGTAGGCATTGTCGTCCTTGGCGAGGTCCTTCGGCGACACCCACCACGTGGACTGGGCGAGCTCATCTTCCGATGGGATCCACTCGGCCCACGCCTCGGGCAGCCACGGTTTCTGGTAATGCAGCATAAGCTTGGACAGGTATTCGAGCTTGTCGTCGTCCTCGATCCAGTTGGCCATCGGGTCGTGCTGCATGGCCTTCACGACGAGGTCGGGGTCGTTACCCAGCCCGGCATCGGTGCTGTAGCGCATTTGCTCGGCATGGGGACGCACGATCGCGGCGATCTCCTCGGGCAGGTGGATGGTCTTCACGGGTACCATCTTGCCTTCTTTGAACTGGCCAGGTATCTCGACGATGCAGTCCTCGGGCAGCTCGGGGATGATCTTGGGATATTGCCCCTCGACGGCGTTCGGGATGTTCACGACGTGTTGGCGGGGCTTGTCATCCTTCCAATCAAGCGTCATTTCCATTGCCCGCTCGCCGTACGCAACCGGCCTGGGCACGCCCTGCTTCCCGGCCGCCATCTTGGCGAACTTCTTGTAGGCCGTCGTCCGCTCGCGATCCACGTGGCCGACATCCCGCACAACCGGGAAGGACCAGTAGGGGCACTGGTCTTTTTTCTGGTAATTGAAGTAATTGTAATAATCGGGCATAAACTCGGCGACGTGCCGCTCCTCGGGGTACACGAACCAGCCGTGCTTCTGGAGGAGGTAGAAGTTGAATCCATAATGGAAGAATGCATTTTCAAAGGACTTCCGCTTCACTATTCGCGCCGCATTCTTCCTCAGCAGGGGGTAGTAGTCCTTGCCATTGAGTTCCATCTTCGTGACCCAGCCTAGGTGGTTCAGGCCGCCGTACTCGAGCTGGTTGATGATGCCCTTAAAGATGCGCTTGGGGTGGCCGTGGCCGAGCAGGAAGGTGAGCAGGGCCCAGCTCCCGCCAAACAGTTCGTGGCAAAGGCCGATGAATTGCGAATTGGGGTTAACCGTCCGCCCCGCCATCACGCTCGTCCCTTGCGGGTTCGTGTAACTGAGCAGGGGGGCTTTCGGGCAGAGCTCGGCCATGTCCGATGCTATTCCCGCGGCGTGCTGGCAACTCCGCAGCGACCGGAACAGGCCACCCGGTCCGAGAGTGTCGCCCGTGTTCTGCGGGATGCCGAATTTAAGCGGGAGGTAATTGTCGAACCACTCCGACTCCTGCATGCCAACCGAAATGCTCTTGTAGACGATATCTGCGTTCTCGAGCAGGTCCCTGCGCTCGGTCGACGCATTGACGACCACTTGGTCGGGATCGTAGTGCTTGATCCCCGCCGCCTTGGTAATCATGCGCTTGAAGATCTTGGTCGTTTGGTCAAGGCTTTTGGCGTCGATGTCGCACAACCCGACCTCCATGGGCATCAATGCCGGCGTGTTGAGGATGTTGCGATACAGGCCGAGCGAGAAGCGGAACGACCCGGCCCCGATGAAGACGATTTTAAACCGGTCCATATGATGTTAAACCTCGCGTAGTAATTATGTGTTTCAGGTAAACGTGACGCGGAATGCCATTGTATGGCGGAACGCGATCACCTGCTTGAAGGGGAGTGCTATCACCAACCGATTACCCTCCTGCGTGAACCGGACGGGTTTCTCGGTGGCGAGGGCGGTGACCCCGGCGACCTGCTGGTTGCAGAACTCCTTTCCTAAGCACCGGACAGCCAGCTTCCGCTTCACGGCAGGCTTTTTCAACGTGATCAGGTAGAGCTCGCCATTCTTTTGCGTGAATCGAATGGGTCCCTCGCCCAATCGCGTCCACGGGCGAGTATCGTAAATGGCATCTCCATTCACATCGAGCCATTAGCCGACACCGTGCAATAACTTTATCGTCCGGTTGTCTAGTGACCCATCGGGCTTGGGCGGGATGTTGAGTAGGAGGTTCCCGTTCTTGCTCACGATGTCGACGAGGTCCTGGACGATGCGTGTGACCGACTTGTACCTATCGTGCCTGCGGTAAAACCAGTCCCCGATGGATTCGTCGGTCTGCCACGGCTACGGGTCGAGCTCGTCCAGCACCAAGGCTTCGTGGTCGATCGACGAGATGTTATCTATGTAGATCCCGTGGTTCTCGATGTGCTTGATGAAATGCACGCCGTTGGACCGGCCACCGGTCTGGGCAAGATTGTCGTTGTAAAAATGCGCCATAACCTCCATTCCCGAGCGGGCCTGATCGTCCCCCCGGAAGGGAATCGACGCGTCGAAGTAGAAGAGCTGGGGGTGGTACGAGTCGATCAGGTCCTTCATGCGTTCGAACCAGTGCTACCGCCACCATTCGGGCGCGTTCTTGGGCGAGTTGAGACTATCGTCGTCGTGGGTGTCGGAATACAGGTCAAAGTTCTCGGGATCCGCACCATCGTAAGGAACACCATTGAGATGGCTGGTCTTGTCTGAATGATGGCTCGTCTGGAACCAGGAATACGACCGGCACGCGTGAGTGGTGGCCCCGAAGATCAGCCCTTGCACGATCGCCGCGTCCCGCCAGCCGCCGATGATATCCCGCTTCGGGCCCATATTAGTGGCATTCCACCTGGTGTGCTTCGAGTCCCACAGGTCGAAGTTGTCATCAATATGCATTGTGCGTCGTGAAATACTCCATCATAGCCTTAACGTTCTCCGGCTTGCAGGAATCCGTGATGTCGGTTGTCGGGCCGAACACGTAACCCCCGCCTACCATGGCATCGTCGAGGCATTTTTGGGTCGCCGCGACCACCTGCTCGGACGTGCCAAACGGGAGGACCTCTGAGCAGTCCATGTTCCCGATGAGGCAGACCTTGTCACCCCACGTTTCCTTGAGGTGCTTCAGGTCCATGCCGGCTGCCGGCTCGAGGCTCTGGATGCCGTTGAACCCCGACCGGATCAAGCCTTCGAAAAAGGGCTCAGTGAACCCGTCGCTGTGGAAAAACGTGAGTACGCCGCGGCCGTGGCAATAATCGTTGAGGGCCTTGTAGATGGGCTCGACGATGTCTTGGAAGATTTCCGGCGGGAACATCACGCGGCCCTTGTATGCGCAGTCGTCGGCCCACGTGACGACCTCGAAGCCCGCATCGCACCACCCCTTGGCCACGTCCATCAGGCCCTTCAACGCCAAGGAGGCGAGCTTTTTCAGGAATGGCCGTTTCTTGCGGTAGAAGTGCGAAAAATGGCCGAACGAGAATGCTTCGCGCACGGGCTCGAAGCAGGTGGTCACGGGAACGGGGACTAGCCCGGCCTCGACGGCCTCGGGGTATGCTTTGCTCCAGCCGTCGACCCACGATTCGCTGAAGGTTTGCTCGAAGTAGCCGGCATCTATCCACTCGTTCCACGTGTCCTCGTCGTTGAGAAATCCGGATTGATACTTCCAATCGCCATTACTACTCTTCCGGGAGATGTGACCCCATCGATCAACGCGACCTTCGTTATCAATCCGGATCGCGCTCGGATCTATATCGTTCAGGCGAGCGGCGGATACTGGGGTCGAGTGTAGCCACGCGGCATCGAGTTTATAGAACTTGAACAGGGTCAGGTCCATCCCGTTCAGGAGCAGGACATCATCGTCCCCGATCTGTTCGTCATATTTTTCGAGAGTCCCCTTCTGGAACTGGCCCATCATCCCTTCCGCGAATGAGGGAACCCTGTCGGGTTCGCCGCTATTTTCTAACGCCTTGAGCAATCGGGTTCGTGCGTCCACTGTGCATCTACTTCGGGTGTCGTGCGGCCTGCACGGAGCTAGGCCATTCGTGGAAACTATCTTACTTCATTCTCAACAAGGATCGAAAAAAAGGTGCTGCATGTCGTGCCACTTGTTGAACTACCCCGTCCTAAAGGGCGTGGATTCTTCTTTCCCGGACCACTGCCAGCGAATTTGCTAGTCTTGCATGATCTCCAGAAGCGTGAATTCCCGCCGTTCCAGAGGTACCGTCATTGGCAATGACCGTAATGTTGTTCTCGCGAAGGATGCGAATCCCTTCACGCTTGATGTTGATCGCCGCGTTCGTGTCCCTGTCGTGGGCCGTGCCACACGCCGGGCATGTCCATGCTCGCTCATCCAGCGTCAACACCTGGTTCACGAACCCGCATGCGGAGCATGTCTTGCTCGACGGGTAAAAGCGATTGACTTTTACCAACTGCTTACCACGCCACGCCAACTTGTATTCGAGCATCCGGGCAAATGATCCCTATGAAAAATCGAGTGTCACTGACTTGGCAAAGCCGCCATTCCACCGTTTCATGCCGTCGATGTTCAGGTCCTCGATCACGATGGCATCGTGGTGATTTGCGAGATCCGTGGACATTTTCTGCATCCAATCAGTTCGTTGGTTGCCAATCCGGTCATATAACCGTGCAAGCTGTACACGTGCCTTGTTCCGGTTAGCCGAACCCTTCACTTTCCGCGATACTCGACGGCCGAGTCGTGCCAGCTTGACCTCGTTATTCCGGTAGAATCGAGGGTTCTCGTATTTCATAATGTCGCCGACGAGAAATTCCTTGGCGCTCATGTCGAATGCAGCAATGCTTCCTTCATTCAAGGTCGCTTTCTGTTCGATCTCAATCTCTTGGCTCACGAGAACCGATGCAAAATAGCGGCCGCTTTTGGTTTTCGAGACGGTGGCATTCTTGATCGTTCCCGTGATTACCCGATCATCCCGATAGGAAAACCAGCCGAGCCTCGGTAATTTAATACGTAAACGTTGCATATCGATCCGAATGTTGCCACTCACGTATTCTGTACGGTATGATTGGTTATCCTTTCGGGATTTGAACCTTGGAAACCGGGCCCGTTCAACAAAGAAGTTCTTGTATGCGGTGTCAAGATCGATGCGAGCCTGTTGCAGCGCGATTGAATCCACGGCCTTCAAGAATGGAAACAGTATCTTCCATTCCTTTTCTGTCCTGCGAAACTTGCCGATTCCTTTCCCGTGCTCGTGATAATAAGCAATTCGTTCGCCGAGCATCTGGTTCCACATGAACCGCTTGCAACCAAATACCTTGGCGAGCATTGCTTCTTGAACCTTGGTCAGGTAGATGCGGATCTTGAACGATTTCTGGATTTTCATCGCTGCTGGTTCCGTTCGAACCAGTTCTTAAGAAACGGGAGGAGGTATGAATTTCTGAAAAAGACATTGCTGCCGCCTATCATCCACGACCTGAAGGTCGTGGTCTTCTCGGCGGATTTGATAAATGGGACGATACATATTAACGGTCAGATCCGAGTAGTTTTTAGCATGTAGGTGAAGACCACGGTCAGGAAAAACAAGGCACTCCCCGATCTCGGCGAACTCGTCATGTGCACGGTCGTGCAAGTAAATCCAACTCACGTTTACTTGTTGCTCGATGATTACAAGGGAGAACGACAGGGACGAGAAACCGAGACGCTGGATCGTTCAAAACTGAACGTGCCTGATTCAATCAAGTACAACGCCATAGCCTACATGCACATCAGCGAGGTCGCGAACCACTGGATCAAGAACATCCGGGAGTTCGTCCGGGAAGGCCAGAAGGAGGTTTGCAAGGTCCTGAAGATGGACCCCAAGAAGGGCCAGATCGACCTGTCCAAGCGGCGTGTCTCCCAGCAGGAGAAGCGGGAAAAACTCAAACAATGGAAGCGATCGAACAAGGCCGAAGGGTTGCTCCACCTCCTTGCCGAGAGGTTGCAGGTGCCCTTGGAAGATCTGTTCCAGAAGATCGCCTTCCCGCTCGACGATGCCTACGGCGACGACCTATGGGCGGCCTTCGAGGACATCAAGGAGCAGGGCATCCAGTCGATCATGGACCTGCCGTTCGCCAAGGAAGTCCCCGAGGAATGGCTGAAGGAACTGGAATCGCTCATCCAGGATTCCGTCTCGATCCCGTCCGTGCACATCATCGGCGAGTTCGAGCTATCGAGCTACGCGCCGAACGGCGTGGAGGTCATCAAGGAAGCTATCACCGCCGGGCAATCCGTGCTATCCGAAATGGACGACGAGGAGACGTACAAGCTGTCTATCCAGACCATCGCGCCCCCGAGATACCGCATGGAAATCGAAGCCCCCGACTACCAGACCGCCGAGGTCTTCTTGGAGAAGATCGAGTCCAAGGTGCTCAAGACCGTCAAGAAATCCGGCGGCAACGGCACGTTCAAGCGCACGTCCTAGGCGCCGAGTCGAGGTGCTTCGTTTTTGCCAAAGATGCTCTCAAAATGCGCCGAGTGCGGCACGTACACGATGCAAGGGCCACCCTGCAAGGCGTGCGGATCGACCGACGTGCGTTCCGCGTACCCTGCCAAGTTTTCGCCAGAGGACAAGTACGGGAAGTACCGGCGGCAGATGCGCGCCCAGATCAAGGAAAAGCAGGAACAGGACGTGCAGGAAACAGAATGAATCAGTAATTTAAAAAAGTTCGTGCGATTTGGTTGGCTTTTTTTGAGGCTACCATCTGATGAAAACCTGCTTCCAGGTCCTCCACCTTCAAGATATTATCCACCGGGATGAAGAACTCTTCTGGGACGCGAAGGTTTTCTTCCGCTTGTTTCTTGACTTTCTGGATCGTAGCCATCACCGCCTCGACGCGGTGATGCGCATCTAAAATGTCCCAAAGAAATGATAACGAACGAGTGTGTCATTTAACGTGACTACCCGGATGGGCGGTCATCGAAAAGTGTCATATTAGATGACCGATTTTGTGTCATTTTTACGTGACTGATGACAACCGACTACAAAGTCGCTGATCGTCAAGGGAATGCAAGCAGTGGTGGCGATCGTGTTGAGCGCGACAGACATATTATATGCAACCGAGATCGTGTAAACTACACCTGAGTGCACTTGTTGCTCAAGTCATCGGCCATCTCGTAAGTGTTTAGTTGCATCACCATCATCCGCTAAACGATCACTTTCCGAAAGTCTATACCGATACTTGTACTGCCAGACGTCGGGCAATCTTCAACTAGTTGAACAGCAACTCCACAACCTTATTAACGAAGAAAAACAAATCCATCTGAGAAACCGGTTCCTCGTGGAACGGCACCCCAACGCCATTCTGTGACATTATTGGTTTGTCACGTGCAAACAAAAGAATCGGTTCCCGTTATCTGTATATATTTAAAGGATCAAATTTCGGGGTTTAACGAGCTTGATCCAGGTATTTGCAAGGTGATGAAAAAAAATGTCGAAAAAACTGGCAAGCAGCGAGAAACCAGAGGATGAAGCCAAGGAGGAAACGAAAGTTGCCTCAGCCGGGCAGACCAGCGTGATCATCAACGCTGCAAACATCATCGATAACGCGGACTCCCAGCTTTTCCCTACACTCGCAAACCAAATCCAGAGTTCGTTGGGTCTTAAAGAGGCACCGTTCACCGCGATCGTTACTGCCCGATCACTATTGCAAGCCGTTTCCACCCCGATCTGGGGTTGGTGGAACGATAAGCACTCCCGTAAAAAAGTCTTGGCATTTGGTGTCGCATTTTGGGGACTTTTCACCCTCCTGACCGCGTTTGCGGTGAATTACATCTCTTTGTTTTGTTTCCGGGCAATCACGGGCATCGGATTGGCGGTGATCATCCCCACCACCTCGTCGCTCGTCGCGGACTACTACCCGGCGGTCAAGCGAGGAAAAATGTTCGGGTGGTTGGGGTTGACAGGCCTCTTCGGTATCGTGTTCGGGACATTGTTCGCCACAATAATGGTCGAGAGCAACGCACTCATCCTTGGGATGGAAGCGTGGCGATTTGTGTTCGTGGTCTGGGCGATCATCAGTTTCGTGATTGCATTGCTCGTATGGTTCTTTGCCAAGGATCCGCCCCGCGGGCAATGGGATGGGGTCAAGGGAGCGAGCAGAGGAACCATGAAATTGGGGGACTTCAAGACGATCCTCACCACTCGCACGTTCTGGCTCATCGTCGCGCAGGGCGTGGCCGGATCGATCCCGTGGCAGGGCATCCTGCTTATGGTTTCGTGGCTCGAGTTCATCGGGTTCAGCAGCACTATATCCGGCTTGATTTTCGCGCTCCTCGCTGTCGGGGATGCGCTGGGAACCTTGTTCGGTGGGTGGATCAGCGATCGGGCCGCCAAGTGGAACCCGAACAAGGGGCGGATCATTATGGCCCAGATCTCGGTGGCGTGTGGTCTCCCGCTCACGTGGTTTATCTTCTTCATCATCCCGCGCGTCACCTCATCTATGATGCTGTACATCGTGTTCGGGTCCATTACTGGACTCCTGATATCGTGGTGCGGCCCCTGCAACAATGTCATCTTCAGCGAGATTTTCGAGCCGGAGATCAGGGGCTCCGTGTATTCCGTGGACCGCGTGTTCGAGGGCTCCCTCGCGTCGTTCGGCACGCTCTTCGTCGGGTTATTGGCTCAATACGTTTTCGGATACCAGCAGATTCCCCAGGGGAGTTACGAGATCAACTCTCTCCCTGCAGCGCTCCGCGCCGCGAATGCCTCGGCCCTCGCCCAAGGCATGTTCTGGGTCTGCTTCATCCCGTGGATTCTTTGCTTGGTTCTGTACACTTTCGTGTATTTCACGTATCCCAAGGACAAGCAGCGAGTCAAAGAGCTCTTGGAAGCGCGTGCAGGACACGGACAAAGTGCAATCCAATCGAGTGCAAGGGACACGCCGCAGCCCGACCCCGAGGATTCCAGGGAATGATAGCCAGACCTCGGCAGGTTTTTCATCCATTTTTTTTCTTCTGACCTGATCGCGTGCAAGCATTCCCACAAGAGCGCCTGCATCCCATCCAGAGCGGCGCTGCCAACGCTGCTATGGCCGGCTCACGATCCTTCCAAGTCTGCCTAGGCATGGTATGCTTTAGACATTAATAATTATTGATTTAAAAACACCTTGAAATCCCTGACGTTGAAAATGAGATTATTCTCGAATGGAACATCAAAGCCGGCCAGCACCAGCGAAATTTATGCTAGGCCAAGTTTCTGAGCTTTCTTATTCGACACGAGGATGTCCGCGTTGTCCCGTGGCATGTACACCAGGTCCTCTTTCTTGAACGGCCCATACGTGCGCAGGTCCGCACCCATGATGGCATCCTGATCTTCCAGCACGCGGATCAGCACGTATTCCGATCCATCCGAAAGTTTTCGCTCGATTTCGGGCACCACCCGCTTCGCAGCCTCGTAATGGGTGGCTGCACCCTTGAGGATCTGGTACAGGTCGACCTCGAAACCGAGCAGGTAGGATTCGTTGATCTCGCCGAGGGCCTCGAGAGCGGCTTGGATCTTGTGCTTGCGTTGCTTGAGCAGGTCGTTCCACAGGTACTCGACCATCTTCAGCTCCTGGCGCGTGACGATTGCTTGGAGCCGGCTGGTCCCGGATGCCGCGGCCGCGGCGGCCGTGGCCTTCACCAGATCCTTGACCTGTACGAGCAACCCGTCGGGGAGCTTCTGCAGGTCATTTGTCTCCTGTTCTGCCTGCCACGCCGCCTTCAGGGCCTCGAGGGTCGATGTCATGCGAGGATCGCCTTGTTCTTGCACAAGAGATAAACTGCAGCACCGAGCGACATGGTCTCCACGTCATCCTTGGCATACGGGCCGAGAGCATTATCCTCGATCCTGAATAGCGGTACGTCATCGATCATTTTAACCTTTTGCTCGCCGCCCTTGAACACGACGCTGTCGGTGAATGGATCGAAACGATCGAGCTGGTCGCGGCGCAGCTTGCAAATCTTGAAGCCCGACTTCCCGTGCAGGGACCCGGGCGAGCGGATGAGCCGGTGGATGTCGATGGTCACGGGCACGTCGATCTCGCATCGCGCACTGGCGACGAGGAACTCTATGATCTTGTTCCAGCCGGCAAAGCCGATGCCGGGAACCATCCAGTTGGGGTCGCAAGCATCAAGCCGCTTTTTCAGGGTTCTCTTGTTGGCCGCCAGTTGCTTGATGAAGGGTGTTCCGAGGCCGGCTCGCGTGGCGGGATCGTCCAAGGCGTCCAGCACGTTGGAGAGCGCCGCTGCAATCTTTCCCCGCCAGCCCGGATCTTTCGTGGAAAACCCCGTGATGGTCTGGCCTTTCGCCGAGAACCTGACAGACAGTCCGGTTCCCGTGATGTAATCGGCAATCTCGCGCCGCGCCTCCGCGCTCAAGCCCTGAAACGCGTCCTGCTCGACGTGCACGTGGTAGCCGCGCTGCCCCGAGAAATAGATCCCCAGCTTGTCCTGGTCGATGTGGAAATCCGTGGTGAGGAAGCCATCGATCAACTTGCGCGTCTCGGTCTTCGATTTCTCCAAGCAGGTGTCGCAGAGCCACCCCTTCTCATCAAACTTCGAGCCGCCGCACGCAGGGCAGGTTGCAGGCGCCTTTCCAGCTCCCGCTTGCTCGCAGGACAGGCACTTCCACGTGTCGTGATCGGCCTTGCAGGGCGTGTCGATGTGGTCGCAATCGATGTCGAAGATCAGGTCGCACCCGATGTAGCCCTTCTCGTCGATACGTTCCTTCCACGGGGAATGGTAGAGCGTGGCGCTGTAATAGAGATGCTGAGGGACGTTGGAAACGAGAAACGCCTTGTAGTCCTTGCCATTCAGGAACCCCTTGTGCCGCACCATACCTTTCTTGTCGAAGAGGATGAATGCCATCTCCCGCTTGGGCAGGTCGCTGGGAAGGAGAGAATCGACATTTGCCTCCCGGTAATAGGCTTGGAACAGTTTCTTGAGAAAATCCTGCACGATCGGCACCTCAGGGTTCCGCCGGCGGTTCCTCACCGGGAACGTCGGCCGTTTCATCGACAGCTAGCTGGCTCGCGTCGACCGGCCCTCCGCCGCCGGCGTGATCCCGCACCCACGCGTTGTGCTTCAGGCGGCGATGGTAAAAGACCAGCGGGTTCTTGAAGGGGTACTTTGGAGCAACGCAGTCCCTGTCACCGAACACCGGATCGCTTTTCTTACAGATGCCCAGGCTTTCCAACGTCACGCAATTGTGGGGCTTGTACTTGGTCTGTTTGCCATGCTTACCGGCCGCGAATTCAACTTGGTACTTCGTGATCTTCTCGTTGAAATCGGGCAGGTTGCGGTACATGTCAATTATTTCATCGGTAGTCTTGCCGATCGTGAGCAGGAAGTACACCATGAACAGCCGTTCCGTGTGCGCGAGGTTTATGCCCTTGGCATTCTTGTCCAAGACGTAACGGAGACAGGGAGGAAAGGCCGTGTCATCCACGGGAAGATCTTCCGTGCCATCCAAGCTCAGGGCCGCCTTTTCGGTGGCAAGCGAGAGCAAGTCGTCGTGCAGCGACTTGACAAGCGGGTCCTTCAGGAAGGTATCCTTGATGTCATCCACCTTGATGGTGGAAGGGATCTCGATGATCTTGTTCTTGATGACCTCCTCGATGATGCGCACCAAGTCGTGAAGCCGCAAAAACACCTGCCCGTCCCGCAAGAGGCGGTTCACGAGCTTCCACGGCGGGGACTTGAAGGACGTGGCGATTTTCAGGTACTCGAGAAAGGGCATGCGGAACTGAAACGTCACGGTCCCCATGCGCAGCGAATCGCCGTCGGGCAGCCGCTCGATCTTCATGCCGAGGTCGTAGGCGACCAGCCTGAGGGCCGTTTCGTCTTCCTTGGCCAGGACGGACGAGTATTGCTTGGAGACGAGGTTTGCAATCTTGAACGTGACGCGTGGCTGGTCGAGCAGGGCAACTATGATGCGCAGCCACGGGTACATGTAGATGGCTTCCTCGCTATCGTACCGGAGGCCCTGCGTTTCCTCGCGATTGTCGAGGGCATCCGAGATGACCTCGTGGATCCGCTCCTTGATGCCTACATGGGCATACAACACGTCAAGCGGGGCCATATCCTTGCCCTTGATGTACTCCATGCTCGCGTTGAGAAACGGGTACTTGCACATCATGTTCAACGGGATCGAACGCCTGGGTTGTTTCTCGGTCAACGGCCAACTACCTGGCTACACGTTCTTTTTGGTGCCGGGCACGGGCCCGGGAGTGGAGAAAAAATAAATTTTAGCTGGTTCGTTACTGGTCCTCGTCCTCGTCGCCAGCGCTCGAGTCTTCGATCTTCTGGTCTTCCAGCGAATCTTCCATTTCATCGACGTCCGAATCTTCATCATAATCGGATTCGTTTTCATCCTCGACGCGAGGCGCGAGCAGGTAGACGATCCTGCCCTCAGTCCCGCCCTCACCGCCGCCCGCGGAGTACGTTCCAGAGATCTTCATGGGGATGTTATTCCCGATGGTGAGCTGGAACACGTCGATGATGGATTGGATCTTGATGATGTTGTCCAAGAAGTTCAACGAATACAGGCCGACCGCATCGCCCTTGACCTCGGAGTCTATCACGCCGGCACCGCCAAGGTCGAGCTCGACCTCCACCTCGCCGGATTCGTCGCTTGCCTTAAAACTCACGACCTTCTCCGCGGCTTGAACCTCTATCTTCAGCAAATCGGAGATGATGAGCGCGTCCTTCACGATTTCCTCGATAACTCCACCCTCGAGCTTGATCGAGGCCGTGAATTTGTCCTTCAAAGACTCCTCAAATGACTCGAGGAGGCCTTCCTCCTTCGCATCGTAGCCCTGTATCTCCTTGGACTTGAGTTTGAACGTCCTCGTTGACCTGTCCGATTTCATCTTGATGATGATGGTTCGTTTGTCATCCGTGTTGTGGATCAACTGGACTTGGTCATCCCCCTTCGCACGGCGCAGGATCTTGATGAAATCGTTCACGTTGATGCCGATCTTGAACTCTTCCGTGCACTTATATTCCACAAACATATCCTTCGGGAGCGTCGCGAGGAGCATCGCGACGTGGTTGCCATCGATGGCGTTCATTTTTATGCCCGCTGGATCGATGTGAACGTAGGTTTCCTCGATCAGGAAGGAGATAGCCTCGATGATGCTCCGCAATACTTTCGAATTGTCCAAAGTTGCTACAAAATCCATAATTTTAACCCGCTTTGATTTTGCTTAAAATCTACATCTCATGAAAGGGTCATATGATGAACCTTTCGTGCAGACGATGATTTATGTCTTTTATCGTTTGCCTTGAAAGGCATTTATCTTAAATTATCAACCCATTAAGTCAGGTATAAGTGAAAGCAGGACCACGAAATTTCTGAATTCCCGCTCTATATGCTATATGATTTCCGCCTGATCAGGAGGGAGCACTTTGGATCTCGAGCACTTAGAGCTTTGGCGGGCAATATTGCTATGATAAAGCGGAACAGACTCGTAATCTAGCTAAGTTTAAGAACACGGTTTAAGATATTTTTCTCGTAATGGCCCTCACGCGCTTCGTGTTAAACGAGCACCTCGACGTGGTGCTCGAGATGGACGGGAATATATTACTTATTGCACCTACCTCGTTAACAAGAAGGCGCCGGCCGCGATAAAGCGATACTCGCAAAAAAACTTTGCGGGAACATTCATATGTCTGATCGCCATAATTTCGTTGCTATCCATGTCAGATGAGTTTAATTTCATCCTGCTGAGCGCCGGAATTAGTCTAATGGCCTACGCATATGGGCGCGAGCCCAAGCAGCTCTTTGTTCTGCCTTTCACGGCGCTGCGCCTGACGGTCCTCGAAACGGAGGGGGGCATCCGGCTGTTCACGCACACGTGGAACCGACAGGGAGACCTCGTGGACGAGGACCTCTTCTCGGGTATGCTCCAAGGCATCAGCGGGATCCTCAAGGAGTCCCTGAATCAGGGGGAAGTACAGGAGATTCACTTGGCTAGCGCGATCGTCATCGCGTACCGGATTCCCGCCTACCCCGTCGCGTTTGTCATCGTGGCCACGCGCTTCTCGCGGAGCTTGCGATGCACCCGATCTTCGCCCCGTCGCCGCGTTTCTGCAACTCCTCGACGGCCCGATGGAGCGCGGCTTGGTAATGCTCGGCCGCGGCCACGACGTCGCCCTTGGCCTGTGCCTCGTGTGCAAGGATGTAATGCAGGTCCTGGTGGTGCCGCTGGAACAACTTATCCTAACTTAAGTTTTTTTTTATTATTAATTTCTATTGCCCCGACTTCTTGCGCAGAGTTTTCCGGAACAAGCACCCGCCCAGTGCCACCGCCGCGACCAAGGGGGCGAGGTCATACCCCGCGATGCCGCTTGGCGAAGTGAATCTAGTAGCTCCATCATGGTGGTTAGGGATGGCGATGAGGCGCTGAAGTTTCTCAGGCGGGAGGACCCTTACTAGGGCGCAGCCATCCCCAACGTGGACTCCGGGTTCGGGGCGATGATGGGGTTCTCGCCTTCGGGGCGCACGAAGGGACCCATACTCCACGGAGGAATACTGCCTGCCGAACTCATTGGTTAGATTTCATAGTCTGCCCGTTATTAGGTTTTAAGCTGCCTGCCGGCAAGTAAGCGCAAAACGAGAAAAAGGGCAGGAAAAAAAGGTCCTGACATAAAAACCTATAAGATGCCGCCGAGTCCAAGCGTGTTCAGCGAGAGAAACAGCGACAAAACAATCCACGTCACCGCCCAAATCAAGCCGATGATGGCGAGGATTTTCGCTTGCTTGTTAAACTTGTTCGCTTGCTCCGTCTTAAATGACTCGTTGGCAATTGTGAGGGCAACGTATGACAGCGGGAAGGCCACGAGCCCGACAATGGCGAGCGTGCGGGCGAGCCGCGACTCGCTCAGGCTGTCGTGTGGGATCTCGTTCTCTTCCACGACGTTCATCCACTCCGCCTCATAGAGGGCACCCCTGGCGTTGAGTAGTTGCCACCACTTGCGCTTCTCGGAATCAGTCCTAACATCTTGCTTTTTCACGGGCATCAAGGGCGTGCCCAAAAATCCGATGCACCACTCCAAGCCCCCGGCAAAGTCTGCCCGCTCCCACAAGTACAGGACTGCCTCGAACATCAGGAAGGCCATAGCCATGACGAGGAACGTGCCATACCAGTCCAAATTGCCGCGCGTGCTTGGGTTCGGGAATACAATTGGCACCCCGCCCAGAGTCCCGAAAAATCGCTGCCATAGGAAGGTCACGAAAACCCACGGGATGAAGTACAGGAACTGGTAGTTGTACATGCTAAAGGCCACGAACCCGTAGCGGCGAATGGAGAGGGTTCGCTTCGCGAACGCCGCGCCCTTGCCGCGAAACTCCACTAGGCGCACGACAATGAGGCTCAGGCAGATCGCCAAGCCGTTGAGGAACAAGTACTGGAAGACCCACGCCTCGTCGAATGGCACGTGCAAGGGTGCGCCACTTGCCAGCCCGATATTGGTGTACCACCGGTGGTCGTATAAAGCAATGAGCGTGGCCAAGATGTTCGATACGCCGCCGTAGGAGGCAGGATTCATGAACATTACAAGAAATGTTACGATCAAGCCCACACCGCCCACGAGAAACATCGTGAACCCGATCTGGATGCCCCGACGACAAAGATCGCGAGGAATCTCTTCCCGGTCTTGCGCTAAGTAAATGCCAATGATGCTTCCGATGAACGACGTAGCAAGGTAAGGGAAAATGGGCTCAACTTCCGCGCCCAGCGGGGCGAGGAAGAAGTCCTCGATCCACCCCCACCACGGGGTGACGCCGGGCACCGGATACTCGATATAATTGCCACTCAGGGGGTTTATTGCATATGGGTAGCCGGGCACAATGAGCGTGACAAGCCACCACACGAATGTTGTCGCGACGAGCACGCAGATGGTCAAAATCACATAAACTTTGACATTCCGCTTCACTTTGTGCCACCCGTCGTTGAGTGCGAGGAGGTACTGGACAATGCCGTTGATGATGACACACCAAGCGATGGTGGCAATCGTTTCCATGTGGAGTCCCCGCCAGAGAATGACAGAAGGGCTGTTCACCCCGAGGAACAGGTTACCAACATAACCCATATACCCGATCACGCCCTCCGTGAGCAGGGAAAACATTAACAGGAGGGCCCCGCCAACAATTTGCTTGATGGCAACATCCTTGGGGCTCTTTCCGGCCTGGTAATTCCGCTCCATACTAATGGCGTTGCCAATAGCGGACACCAAGAGGAAAAACCCTGCCATCCCGCCCATCGTCACGATGAGCACCAGCGCAATGATGTTGATGACGCCTATGGTGTCAATCATACTCACGTAATAACTCGAGTCGAGCGCGAACATTATGACGTGGAGGACAATCATCATAACAATCGCGAGACCCCTCAAAAAGTCAATGCTTGCATACCTACGCATAATCCAACCCCATTCTAGTGAACATTGATGCAGTGCGCCTAGAGGCATTTAACTGTTTATTACTAAACTGTCCAAGATAGAAACCATGATTCGGTTCTCGGCACTTTTTTCTACCGTTGCTTTATTTACGTATCGCCCGCCTCGCCAGCGAGTCCCTGCTTTGGGATCCCAGCGATGTTGCGCACGACAAAAGCCCACGCGACGAAGAATTCACAGGAAAAAAAGCACCAAGAGCATACCGGCACCAGAAAGGAGCGGATTCAAGACGTTGTCCCAGATCGTGTTGGTGAACACGTCGATCAAGAATATGGTGATAGCAGCAGCCACCGCCATGTAAAAAATAACGCTCGAGGCAATGTGCGTGTAGTTGAACACGTTCGAGAAGAAGATCACGATGCCGAATGCCACGGCAGTACCCGCCATGTACCCTGCCTCTGTTTTTGATGACCCGTGGGGGAAATTCCGCCGGCCATATTTGCGGCCGACCAAGCTCGCAGCGGCATCAGCAAGTGACGACACGAAGGCCACGCTCACGAACACGGGCATGGGTGCGAACAGGAAGGGGGTCAGCGTGAGGACGAACGCGCACGATGAGATGAAGCTCTTGATTTCGGTCTTTTTCAGGGATGAAAAAAACCACTTCTTCGCCCAGTTCGGGAGCTGCTGGTAGCTCTGCAAGCGCAGCAGGTCGGCATACTGGAACATGAACACGAAGACGAAGGCAATGACCGTTTCACCGAACACGGCGAAAGCGGCCCGATTTATACCGAAGCCCGCGTAGAATCCTTGCAGGTTCTGGAGTATGAAGGATATTGCTTGGATGACGATGATGAGGGCACCCGGAAGCACGTGGAGAAGCTTGCGGCGCACGTCGATCTTGATGGTAAATTCGAAATCGTGCAGGTAATAGTTGGTGATCTCTCTTTCCTCGTCGAGCCGCTTCTGCTTTTCAACAGGATCGAGCCTGCACCGGATGTAGTTGAAGGTGCCCTGCACGTACCACACGCATCCTATACCGACGATGATAAGCGTCGAGACCCAATAGAGCAGGTTGATTCCCGCAACGCTGGCACCGGTCGGGAGGTAGACGAATGGCCACAGCAAGCCGGACGAGAAGAACAGGCCGGCAAGCAGGAGCTCGTTGTAGACCGTGGAGCCGTTGGTCAGCGCGACCGTGTCCGGATCTTTCTCCGCTATCCTTCTCCTGAGCCACAAAGCATGCCGGACCGTGAAAAATCCGTAGACCATGAAGATGCAGAACACGGGAAGGCTCGACCAAAAAAACATGCGCACACCTGCACGACGACAACGACTAAACGAGGAGAACTAGTCACGCTTAAAATACCTATGCAGGAACCGAGGAATTTCCTAGCGAATCAAAAATGAACCTCGCAATTCGGCGTTCAAGCGAACACGATGATACATGACAAGATAATTGCCCCTATCGCGATGAGATTGTGCACCCGGACAAACCCGCCAATCCGGCGATCGAGCACCCACGTGCCGTGCTTGGTTTTTACGAACGATAGCAACACGGCCAAGAAAATCACGATACCGGCAAGGATCACGAGGTTCAGATAGATATTGCTCGTGAACATTGCCCCGCCAAGGAACAAGTCGGTGAAAAACACGAGCAACACGATAAATCGTGTACCCTCGAGGGCCCGAACCGTCCCGAGCGAAGGACCGGTGAAATCCGAAAGCGGGGTCCATTTCCGCGAGATCGGGGCCTCGGTGTATTCAAGCGGCTGGAGCATGCCGGGGATCGCGGCAAAGCATGCGACGAAGGCCAAAGGGTTTACAAGGCCGAACAGTTTAGGAAAGGCGAGGGACCCAATGTGGACCTGCGTGTTGGCTTGAAACGAGGCGATTTCATCCAAGGTCGGGAAATGGGCGAACTGGGTGCTTGCCGCGGCGTAGATGAGTAGGATCGCGAATATCGAAAGCATGTAGGTTGCGAAATTGCTGAAAAAATCCTCGGAGAGAAATTTCAGGTTGTGAATGGTCGATTTTCGGGTGCTCAAGAAATTGAGCACCATGAGTCCGACCGGATAGGCCATGAGCAGGGCAAGCACGCCGAAGATCTGGAATTCGCCGAGCAGGTTCAGGAAGGGCACGAACTGGCCGAACGGCAGAACGATCAGCGCGAGCACCGTCGTGAGGATCCATACAGAAAGAACGAGCAACCTGGACACCCGCGATGTCGTGACTTGGGCCGGCGCGCTCTTGAAACTCAACTTGAACAGCTCGACGAGCGGGCCATAGACGTGAATGCCAGCCGTGCTGGACCCTTTCAGGGTTGCCCTAAGCTTCGTGAAGGTGCCCAGCAGGAGCGACCCGCCGAGCAATACTATGACAAACGTGATCGCTGCTTGAGCAGCCAGCAACAAGAGATCCGTGATGCCCATGGTTCCCGACCCAGGATGGTAATTGCTAATCTATCACTTATCGACTATCGTTTATTATACTGCGGGCTTACTCGTCGAGCTCAAGGCTTTCCAACGTGGGCCACCATATCTCCATGCTGCGCAACTCCGGCTCGGCGAACCCGAACGAGCGATAGAGGGGCTCCCCTGCTTCGGTGGCGTCCAAGGTGATGAATCCGATCGAGTTTTCACGGCAATATTTCAGGAGGGCCGTGAATATGGCCTTGCCGAGCCCTCTCCGTTGCTGTTCACGGGTCACTGACACATCAAAAACGTAGGCGCCCTTGCCGGAGGGGTTCTTTGCCGATGGCACGCCGTTGAAGAGGGCCAATGCTGCCTGCCCGACAAGCTCGTCATTCTTGCTAGGCTTCGTGGCCACGAAATACACGGGATTCTCGCCGTCCCAGACGTTCTCGTAGAAATTCCTGATAGCTTCGAGGTCTTCGGGCGTGAGAGGTGCCTTCCGGATCGATTTCAGGAGCTCGCCGCGGAGCGTGATCATCTGGGGAACGTCGTCCCTCGTCGCGATGCGTATTTTTTCGGGCATATCGCTTCGTTTCCCTGTAGCCTCCGGGGGAAAAAAATCTATTCCATCTCATGCAGGAGTTCCCGGTCCTCTAAAAAGCGCTTGTAGACCCGAAACACGTAACGCGTGCGGTTTCCGGTCTTTATCCCGAATATATCATAGTCTGGCCGGTTCTGGCTCAAATAATCGCACACCGCGCCGAGCGTGTCCTGCCGGGTTTTGGGAATGATGAACGAGATTATGCCGGGCGTGTTCAAGAATGCCCAGCCCTCATGGACCATGCGAGCGATGAATTGCTCGCCAAATTGGGATCCCCCTACCAACTCACGTTCGGCCCCACCCCAGAGCACCTTTGGCGACCGGATCTCGTCGTAGTACGGCGGGTTCGAAATGATATAATCGGCCTGGAGCCCTTCGGGAACCACGCCATTGAGCAATAGCCCTCTGGAATTAAGCACGAAGACCCTGTCTGAAAAGCCATTGCGATCGATATTGGCACGCGCCTGCACGATGTACTCCGATTCCACCTCCGTGGCATACACGGTGGCATTGAAATGCTTGGCCGCAAGTAGCGCGATGATTGCGGAGGCACCCGTGCCCAGCTCGATCATCACGGGAGCGAGAGTTGGTGAATCGCGAAGAAGATAGTGGAGAAACGAGTACCGCAGCACCGGGGTCGGGATGATCGAGCCGGCCCCTCCGAACTCGATGTCGAGCCCGTAGACGTCCAACGCTAGGTACTTGTTATAGAGTAGCAAGCCTGCCCGGTCGACGAGATCGAGCCTGCCGGACGGGCGTTCCACGAGGAAGGGGCGCATATCGGGGTGGCGTTCGGCGGTCTCGGCTATCGTCATTCCGGGTTGCTTCTCAAACACGGGGATGCCCAGGTCGTGAAACGGGGGGGCGCGCGATTTGGTCACGCGCTAGTAGAAAAAGCATGTGGAAAAAAGGTTCATCACTGCGCAGGTGCTTCCGCGCCCTTGGAGGGGGCTTTGAGCTCTGCTTTCATGGCGGCGATCTGGTCGACGAGTTGCTGGGCCATCTCGTAGCGAGCGTCCTTCTTGATATTCGAAGGGACTTCGATCGGAAGGCCCACCTTGATGCCAATCGAGCCCCCCAACTTAAACCCCTTCAGGGACGTGGTCGCGAAGGGCACGATGGGGCAGGGGATGCCCGCCGCGAACTTGAGCACGCCGGCAACCGACTTGAGCACGCGCTCTGGATCGCCCGTGTCCAGCGGAATCATGGCCACGAGATCCTTGTCCGTGTTCAGGAACTGGATGGTACGCTGGACCGGCTCCATATCGTCCTGGGACTCGGTGGATCTATACGCGCCAATCGCTTCGAGCAACGGTTCCAAGCCGGGCGTCGAGAACATCTTCGCCGGCACCATGAAATGGACCTTTCGCGGGGTGAGCCCCGATGCCAGGAACAGCTCGATCGGCTGTTCCACGATGCTACAAAGAATCGCGGGCTTGAATTCGGGGATGTTCTCGATCCCGTCGATCTTCATTGGAACGAACGTGCTTTTCAGGAGATCAATGGATTTACGCATAGCGAGATAGGTCAGTTCGTCTGCGATCGTGAGCATCTTCTGCTGGTCGAGAAACTTTCTCACCGACTTGAGGGCACCGTCGACCATGCCGAGGATAGGGTTGCCCTTGGATGTTTTTTCCTCTTTTTCTTCCGGCTGTACCGGAGCTTCGTCCGTACTCATGGTTTAATCACGTTGATATCGGTGACGCGATCAAGCCTTTTTTTCAATTAAAAGGGAGGCCCCGATCGGAAATGCTAGCATGCCTCGGGGAGTTTCTTATTAAATTCAACACGGACAGGATAAGTTTAAGCAATGGAATTCAGCATTTTTTCAAGGAGCAGCACATTATCATGAATACCCACTTTTCTCCCACGGTGACAATCACATGACAGGATCGATGGGAAAGTCAATCAGGCTCGAACGGCTCATCAATCGAGAATCAAAGCACACGATCATCATTCCAATGGACCACGGCGTGTCAATGGGCACCATCAAGGGCTTGGAAAACATGCCAAAGATCGTGAACCAAGTTGCCGAAGGCGGAGCGAATGCAGTCATCGTCCACGCGGGCGTGGCATTGGCTGGCCACCGCGCGTCGCAAGGCATGAAATCGACGAAAGATATCGGCCTTATCATCCACATGAGCGCCTCCACGAAGCTCGCCCCGGACCCGAACCGCAAGGTCATCGTGTGCACGGTTGAAGATGCCCTCAGGATGGGTGCAGATGGTGTCTCCATCCACATCAACATCGGGGCCGACGACGAGCCCGAAATGCTCCAGGAAATGGGTGAGGTCTCGAGTGACTGCAGATTTTGGGGCATGCCGCTCATAGCCATGATGTATCCCCGGGGCGCCAAGATCACCGACGAGTCGGATCCCGAGGTCATCAACATCGCCGTCCGCGTCGGGGCCGAGCTCGGCGCGGACATCGTGAAGACCAATTACACGGGCGACGTTGACTCGTTCAAGTATATTGTGAGTGGAACACCCGCGCCGGTCATCATCGCTGGCGGTCCTAAAATGGACACGGTCTCCGACATTCTCACTATGGTTTACGAGGCGGTTGTCGATGCAGGCGCCATCGGCGTGGCCATGGGCCGAAATGTGTGGCAGTCCGACGATCCGACGAAGATGGTCCAAGCGCTCGCGAAAATCGTGCACGAAGGCTGGACCGTCGATGAGGTGCTCAGGGAGTTCCATTTCGAGTAAGAACTCGAACTCCGCAACTTATTTTTTCCAATTGGACCGTGCATCGATTAGGCCAAGAAACCACGCGATTGTAAGGAACCCATTGACGGAACACCGGTGCTATGCTTAAATGTCCATGATGACCCCTTCGGTAGAAGAAAGCGAGCTGAAATGTGCTGGTTAGAGTTATAATTGCTCCTTTTTTGCACTTTCACGTACGAAACGGGGTCTGGAATGTTCGATCGTGATCAAACTCGATGATAACGAACTTGCGAACACGCATTTCGCGCAAGCATTATTATCTCGCCCTTGGAGAGGACTTAATGTCCTAAACGACATTTTGTGATCGGAAATGATCGTAACTACCAAGAAGCAAATAACTGAGATTCTGGACCTGCTCAAGCCATACCCGAACATCTATCTCATTGGTTGTGGTTCATGCAGCACCGTGTGCTTGACGGGCGGCGAAAACCAAGTCGCCGAAATGGCCAACGTGCTCACGGGTGCGAGCCCCTACCAATACGAGGTCGAGGTAGAAGAAACCTATACCGATGAGAAGGGTAAGGAAAAAACTCGGAAGAAGATGGAGCTCCGCGAGGAGACCTGCCAAGACGCCCACACCATCGCGGGCAGCATGGTACTCGAGGAGCCCTGCGACATGCGACTGGACAACAAGGAACTGCTCAAAGCCGAGGGACTCGTCGATTCGGATGCCATCTTGGCGATGACCTGCGGCGTGGGCATGCAGACCCTTTACGAGACGCTCATCAATGCCCGCGAGAAGGGAAAGATTTCGAATCTCCCCCGCGTGTTCGTCGCGAACGACACGAGATTCATCGGCCAGACCGAACGCATCGGCATCTTCCACGAGATGTGCCGGGGCTGTGGCGATTGCATGCTGAACGAGACGGGCGGCATCTGCCCTGTTGTCCGCTGTGGCAAGGGCCTGATGAACGGCCCCTGCGGCGGCATGATCGATGGCAAGTGCGAGGTGAAGGACTACACGATCGACTGCGGGTGGGCCCTGCTCTACGAGCGGCTCAAGCTGCTGGACAAACTGGAGACGTACGATGACATCAACGATCCGAGGGATTACGCCCGCTGGTATGCCCAGCGGAACGTGGAGAACCGATAAAGGTGATGCATGATGGTCAAGCAAGCATTCTCCAACCTGAAAAAGGCCCTTGACGAGGGCAAATTCGTGTTCACTGGCGAGCTCGAGCCGCACTTCTCCACGAGCATCGACGACACGATCGAGGACGCCAACGCCATGAAGGACTACGTGACCGCGGCGAACGTGACCGACAACCCCGCGAGCGACACGGGATTCGTGAGCGTCGTTGCCTCACACGAGGTGCAAGAGGCAACCGGACTCGAAATGATCTGGCAGCTCCGCTGCACTGACAAGAACCGCATGGCCCTGATCGCCGATCTGCTGTCCGCGCCCCGGCTCGGGCTCAAGAACGTGCTGGCCCTGACGGGCGACCACCCGTGGTGCTCGCCGCACTGGCGCACGTCCAAGCCCGTCTACGACCTGGACTCCACGACCCTGATCCGGCTCATCAACGAGATGGTCGACAAGAAGACTGCCTTTGGCAAGGAGTTCGCTGGCCCAGCCTTGGAGGTCAACGTCGGTGGTGCAGCCAATCCCAACGCCGGACCGATCGAGGCCGAGCTCTTGGCAATGAAACGAAAGGCCAAGGCGGGCTGCGACTGGTTCCAGACGCAAGTCGTGTTCGACGTCGAGAAGACGCTCGGCTTCCTGTCCGAAGCCAACCAATTCGGCGTTCCTATCCTGATCGGCTTGTTCCCCATCAGCTCGTACGACGTGGCCAAGGGATTTAACGCCATGGTCCCCGGTGTGAAGGTCCCCGATGATCTCATGGCTAGTTTCAAGCAAATCAGGGACGACTGGAAGGACACGGACAAGCAGAGGATGGCTGAGGAATACCTAAAGCTCAACGCGGAGTTCCTCGGCCCCGTCATCCAAGAGCTCAGGAGCAAGCAGGCGTGCGCGGGCATTCACATCATGGCCGTGCACTACCCTGCTGCATTTCCTGCGCTCTTCGAATACGTGCAGTAAATTCCATCTTTTCTTTTATTTATTTTACCTGTTCTCGAGCCGGATGGAATTCTGGCAACCTTTCACCAGATCCATGGTACTCGATTCCTCGCAGGACGTGTACGACGCGTGCCCGATGCCTAGACCGGGATTCAAGTGCCATCCTGGTTTGAGACAGTCGCAACTAATCCATAAATATGCGGCCAAAATTGGAGTAAGAGTTGCCATCGCTCCGTCCGTTTGCGCGACAAAATTCTATGCCGGCACGTTTAAGTCAAATCAGGTCGATCTATCCCCTGCCGGCGAACATTTTTATTAGGCACTTAATAGTTGGGGATTAGCATTGCTTGATATCTTTGAAGTCGATCGCGGCTGCGGCACGCCCTCGGCGTTCGTTGCCCGAAACGCCCGAAGCATCAAGGATTGCAGTATAGACAATGCTAGTGAACGACCATGGTTAACGGTACGTGCAAGTGGTTTAATTCCCGCAAGGGATATGGTTTCATCGAGCCTGAAGGCGCTGAACCGAAAGAAGGCGAAAAAACAGACGTCTTTGTGCATCATAGCAACATCGTGATGGAAGGTTTTCGAGTTCTGTATCAGGGTGACAAGGTTACCTTCGATATCGAAATGGGCGACAAAGGCCAAGAAGCCAAGAACGTTGTCGTCGTGGAACGTGCGCCCCGGCCGAAGCGGCGCCGTGGTCCTCGCAAGGAAGGTGAAGTTGAAGACAAGGACGAGGACGATCTCGGCAAGAAGCTCGACAGCGGCGACGATGACGACCTCGGCAAGAAGCTCGACAACGGCGACGATGACGACCTCGGCAAGAAGCTCGACAGCGGCGACGATGACGACCTCGGCAAGAAGCTCGACAGCGGCGACGATGACGACCTCGGCAAGAAGCTCGACAGCGGCGACGATGACGACAAGGAAGATAAGGACGAGGATTAAGCGTCCGAGTATTCTATCTTTTTATTCTCCTGTTTTTAGGCAACCGGCCCTACAAATCAGTTTCAAGCTTCGGAGCGAATGAATACAGGTTTGCCGGGCGAATATTCAACCGTATCCTGACCAGAGGCCATGGTGAGCGTGGCTAATCCGTTACCATCCCACTTGGCATCGAGATCGCACTTCTTCCCGCAGAAAGACAGGCTCATTGACAGCTTCGAGAGCCCGTCGAGCCAGTGTATACCCAGTTCCAGCTCCGCGGCGGTAAGCCTAACCCCGAACAGGCCCTCGACGATCGGGGCGAAAAGCGCTCCGTAGTTGCCGATCTCGGGATCCCAGTCGTCGTTCACGCGGCCGGTGTGCGGGTAGATGCAGTTTTGGATCACCCCGTGCGATATTTCGTAGGCCACGATCGCCCGGATCATTAGCATTTTAATAAAAATGTGATCATTTAAGGACTGACAACTTAGCAAGGCTCAAAGCAGCGTTTCCTCCTCTGATTAATATTAAAATTATTGAAATTTATCCAATAATTGATTCAGTTTTCCATCCCACAACAAGTGATAAACAGGCATCTACCATGGCGTCCGCCGTCGTCGACATCGAAGGCATCGTTCAAGGGGTCGGGTTCCGGCCGTTCCTCTTCAACTTAGCCAAGGAACACGGCCTCACCGGTTGGATTCAGAATAGAGGAAACGACGGCGTGCGGGCGCGGGTCGACGGGGAGAAGGATAACATCGATGCCTTTCTCGCCGACATCCCGGCCAAGAAGCCACCCGTTGCCCGGGTCGACGACGTCAGAGTGACGTGGCTCAAGCAGCCCGGACGCTTCAAGGACATCCAGCTCAAACCCAGCGAGGATTCCAAGGGTGCAACGATCGTGCTCCCCGCGGACATCGCGACGTGCGACGAGTGCGTCGCCGAGCTCATGGGGAACGGGCCGGGGGGCACCAGTAATAAATATTACCAATATCCCTTTGTTTCCTGTTCCGCGTGCGGCCCGCGCTTCACGACTGTTACGGACATGCCCTACGACCGCGAAAAAACGACGATGGTCGATTTTCCCCTGTGCAAGGACGGTCCCGAGCGTTGCGTTGCCGAGTATTCCGATCCAGACAACCGGCGATTTCACGCGCAGTCGTTTTCTTGCCCCCGGTGCGGCCCTCACTACCAGCTGCTCGATGGGAACGGGTGCGTGGTGGCAAAGCGCCTCGACGCTCTCCGAGCGATCCCGGATCTCCTCGTCGATGGCCAAGTGGTTGCCATGAAAGGGATCGGAGGCGTGCACCTCGTCGCTGACGCGTGTAACGACATCGCCGTCGATCGGCTCCGAAACCGCAAACGGAACCGGGAGTTCAAGCCCTTCGCGGTCATGGTTGCCGGTCTCGACACGGCGCGCCGCTACGCTGACCTGTCATCGATCGAGGAAGAGTGGCTAGTGTCCCACCGGCGGCCCATCGTACTCGTGCGCCAGCGGTCGCTCTCGGGCCTCTCGGCGAAAGTCGCGCCGGGCCTGGCCAACGTGGGCCTGATGCTTCCATACATGGGCACGCATCACCTGCTGTTCGAGTTTTGCAGGGAGCAGGGCATCGACGCCTTGGTCGTGACCAGCGGAAACCTGTCCGGATTGCCCATGGCGATCGAGAACGATGGCATTCTCATGCAATTGAAAGGTATTGCCGACGCGTTTCTGCTCCACGACCGCCGCATCGAGCAGCGGTGCGACGACTCCGTTGGGAAGGTTGTCGATGGCATGTTCCTCCTGACCAGGCGGTCCCGCGGGTTCGTGCCCGAATACATCCCCAGCCCGGTCGATGCGGGCGACCGGGCGTTCCTCGCCGTCGGTCCCGAGCTCCACGCGACGGCGGCGATCCTGCGTGGAAACAAGCTCTTTCCAACGCAATACATCGGGGATGTCGAGAACCTCGAGACGCTCGATTTCCTCCAGAAGGCGGTCGTCCATTTCCGACGGCTCTTGCGCCTCAGCAATCCGGACATCACGGGCATCGCCTGCGACGCGCACCCGCTATTCCACTCCACGACATACGCATCCGAGCTCGCAGACGAGCTCGGCGTGCCATTGCACCGCGTGCTCCACCATCACGCCCACTGCGCTGCCCTCGCCGTCGACCAGCGGCTCGATCCCGAACACCCGTGCGTCTACATCACGTGCGACGGCGTCGGGTATGGTGCTGACGGCAACGCGTGGGGCGGGGAGATCTTCGCAGGAAAATTATCCAGCCTCCAGCGTGTTGCCCAGCTCCAGTACAGGCGCATGCCCGGCGGCGATGCCTGCGTGACCTTTCCCGGGCGCATGCTCGCCTCCATCCTCAGGGATGGGCTCGGCCGGGACGAAGTGGAATCCCAGCTCGGGGTCAATCACCTGGATGCCTTCAACGACCGGCAGGAAGATCTCGGCATCGTGCTCGATATGCTAGACAACGGCGATAGCCTCCCCCTCACGTCCAGCACGGGTCGAGTTCTTGACGCGGCGAGCGTCCTGCTCGGGGCCAGCAAGAGGTCGACATACGAGGGCGAGCCTGCCATCCGGCTGGAAGGGCTCGCGGCGAGCCACGGCACGCGGAACGACGGCCTCGTCGAGAAGATGGCAGATGTGATCAGGCTGCTCGAGTGCGACGGGAGCACGCAGGTGGACTGCGGTCCGGCCTTCCAATTAATGATCGATGAACTCGCGGGCGACCGTTCCATCGAAACACGGGGCACGCTCGCCTTAGCGTTCCAAGCGGGGCTCGGCCTGATGCTGGGGAACCTCGCCGTTACTATTGCGGCACGCCAAGGGATCGACACCGTGGGGTTTACTGGTGGTGTGTCGCTCAACGAGTTCATCCTGCCCGAAATAAAGAACCAAGTGATTGGTGCAGGGTTACAGTTCGCGCGCCACGAGATGCTTCCGCCGGGGGACGGTGGCGTTTCCTGCGGCCAAGCGGTGCTCGCGTATCTCGCCCACGTGGAACGCTAAAAATCAGATCTTCAGCAGGAGGCGCTGGAGGGCGCGCGGGATGTCCTTGAAGCGATACACGGGAATGAAGAGGCCCTTCCCGAGGCGGGCGAGCGCCTCGCAAGTCTTGGTGCCGGGTGTTGCGATATTCGAATCATTTTCTTCCGAAGGAATCGCGATCACGTGCAGGTTCTCGAACCTTGATGCAGCAATGCGGAGCTCGTCGACAGCCCGATTCGCGTTGCCGTCGGTGATGAGGATGGCGGACTTGGTGTTCGACCGGGCCCGCTTCAGCTCGGCAAACCCGTTTTTCAGGCCGGCGGTGATGTTGGTGAACCCCGATGCCTGCGTTTCGAGGATTTCATCGATGATGAGCTCGATATCCTTCCGCTCGGTCATATTTTTCATAACCCGCGCATCAGTGTTGAAGATTATGATGGAATACTCGTTATCACGCATGTGGTAGCTCAACACCGCGGTCGTGAGTGCCGCGTTGAAAATGAGATGACCGTACATGGAACCACTTGTATCAAGGATGAGCACAACCGCTTTCTTTTTCTGTAGTCGTTCGAATCCTGCAAGATCTCGGATTGTCATGTATTCGAGTGGGCGGCCCGCGAGGTTCAGGATCGTTTTCGGCACATCCAGCTCGGTGCGGTAGGGGATGTATCGGGTTCGGACACGGTGCATCCCCCTGAGGCCGCGGCCGGCGATCTTCCTGGATTCCTTGAAGATGACGCTCTTCGTGAGGTTCTTGAACAGGACCTTGTAGTAGGGCTTGAGCGCGCCGCGGAGCAGGAAGAAAAACTCGGGCGCAAACTCGGACCCTTTCTCGGCCGCCTGCTGCACGAGCTCGAAGCCCTTGCCTTCCTGAAGATTGTCGGCCACGGCGTGCTGATTGAGATCAGCGAGGCCGCGTATCTCGTTCAGGTTCTTCTCCTTTATCGCCGTCTTCACGAGCTCGTCGATCTCGTTGTAATCGAGATCCTGGGCCAGCTTCTCGTAATACCCCGGAGATTTGCCCTTGGCTTTCAGCTTTAACTTGAGCAATTCCTTCTGGGTAACCTCGCCGCGCAGGAGCCTCGTTTCCAGCTTTCTGGATTCATCAGACAGCCCGAGTGAGAAATCTTCTTCCTCCTCTACGGGAAAAAATCCTTGCCCAGCGCCGCCCGGGCGATGAGCGTGATGATGTCCTCGGGGCTCTTGTCGATGCCTTCCTCGACGTCGATCTTCGTGATGAGGGCGGCGATGGCCACGTTGATCCAGTTATCGATGCTTTCCCAGGCATCCTCGGCCATTAGCGAGAGCATCGCGGTGATATCGATCGCGCCTCGCACGCTCGATCCGCGCCGGATGTCGCGGGATTTGCGTGTTGCACGCGTGATCTTGACCGCTCCCTCGACGATCTTGTCGTTCGTGCAGCCCGTGTGGAGGCGGACGATCTCGATCTCCTCGTCGGCAGGTTGATAATCGAGCTTGATCCAGACAAACCGGTCCTTGAGGGCCTCGCCGAGCACCGAGACCCCGATGTGCGAGGCGGGATTCCGGGTGGCGATCGTGAAGAACCCGTCGGCAGCATTCAAAGTTTTTAAATTAGGGATATCGAGCATTGCCTCGTCCAGGGCCGTGAGGAGCAGGTTCTGGGTCGACTCGGGAGCGCGGTTGATCTCGTTGATGAAGAGACAGCCGCCTTCTGTCATGGCCTTTGCCAGTGGCCCGTATTCGAATGCCTCTTCCACGTAGCCTTTCTGGATGAGGATGGGTGGTTGCCATGTGCCGATGAGCGTGGATGAGTATAGGTCTTCGGTGCCCTCGACCCGGTGGAAATGCTTGTCGAATTTCATAGCCACGGCGCGAGCAAGCGTTGTTTTGCCCGTTCCTATCTCCCCTTCGAGGAGAATGTTCTTGCCTGCCTGGTGGGAGATGATCATCATAAGCAATTCCTTCTCCCTGCCAATGATGTGAAATTCATCCTTGATTTCCCGAACGATCGTCTCTAACGGGGCGCTCTTTGGCATGTCCATCACTTCGATCTAGCTTCACTACGGTTCAAAACGAGGTGGCATAAGATTCCATTCCATGCAATCATGGAATCGAACGCAAAAATATCGACGAAGTTACTCTCAGAAAAAAACAAAGCATCACTTGCGCTGCCAATACAACAACCAGAGCATACACAACGAAACTGAAAGAAGTGTGAAAGAAAGAAAGTAAGATTTTACTCGTCTGCTGGCGGTTCTTCGTCGGCCTGTCTCTCTTCTTCGGGAATCTGCGCCTCGATTTGCTCGGCTAGCGCCTTGAGCTCTTCGAGCCTCTTCCTCTTGGCCTCTTCGTACTCTTCTTTTTCGGACTCGTCAACCGATTGGAGCGTAGCTCCCTCTTCAATTGCTTGTTTCAATTCTTCATCCATAATTGTCACGTCTCTTGTTTTTTGATGGGTCCTCTGTTAGGACGATCATTACTCTCGATTCAACCCCTTGTGTCACCTGTCTCGCTGACTGATGGAGGACGGACCGATTTCGTGAGGAGCTGATCTGACGTTAACTCGGCATGTGCTCCTAAAAGATGATCGGCGCGTGATGGAGGCACGAAATAAGAAGAATTTGCAGTCTTCGGGGGTCTGGACAAGACAAGAAATAAGTCAGGGCTGCCCCTTCCAGCTGGATCGGGGACCGGAAATACGCTCTGGAGCGAGAGCGTAACCTCGCTCTAGGCGAGCTGCTTGACGAGATCCATGAACGCGAGCACCCGATCCGGTTCGACCGGGTTCAGGATGTTCCCGTCCTCCTTGAAGTCGGTTCCCACGATAAAACCGTCCGCGGACGAATCGGTTTGCTGGTACACGTCCATCACGTTCTCTGAGGTCACGCCGCTGCCGACCAGCAAGGGAATGGACGGGAAGAGCCGCTTCACGATGGCTGCTTGCGCCAGCGTTTCGCTCTCGGGTCGGTGACCAGTTGCGTCCCCGGTGAGAATCAACGCGCCATCCACTCCGGCTCGCAGGACGAGGTCCTCGGCTTCTTGGATGATCGTTCTAGAATGCAGTTCCGTGGCATGCTTCACCTGCACGTCGGCAAAGATCTTGATCTTTTCTGCCGCTATGGCCTTCCGGTAGCGCATTGTCTCGTGTGCAAGACCGTTGATGATGCCTTGGTCGGTAGCACTCGCTCCGGCGTGGATGTTCACGCGAATGAACTGCGCACCGACCGTCTTTGCGATTGCCAAGGCGGCCATTGCATCGTTGCGCAGGACGTTGACGCCGATCTTGAACGAATTATCACCGTTGCGGGCTTGTTGCCAGCCGGCGATGCAGCTCGAAATAACCCATGTCATTGAGGCCACCGTTTCCGGTGGAACGTGTCCCGGAAAAAATGGAGCGTCGCCAAAGTTCTCGAAAATTGCTCCAGTTAAGCCAGCATCCACATATGTATCGAAGTCATGCTTGGCTCGATCGAGTACCGCTGGTAAACCTTCCTTAGGATACCCGGGTGAGCCAAGCAACGGGAGAAGGTGGACCATCCCGTACACGGCGATGGCTGGTTGGTCTGTCAAGTTCTGCACCTGCGCGTTATCTTGACGCGTTCAGAATATTAACCTCTAGGGCTTGGCAAGTAACCTTGCCGCAAGTACAATGGCACCGACGTATTCCTCTATGGGTCCCACCCTACTAGTGTCCATCACGGGGCCTGGCAACTCGGGATTGAGGTAATAGGCACCGTACGAGTGCCCCTCGCCAAGATGGATGAGGGTACGATAGATCAGGTTCCCGGACACGCCATCCGGCGCGATGATGACGTTCGCCCCGCTCGCCTCGGCATTTTCAATCAAGATCTCGCCATGAACAATGGAGAGCTGCTCGTCACCTGCCTTCAATTCATCGACAAGGGCCGCGGTACCCTCGATCGAGGCCTTTATACGGGGGTCCCGGCCCGCATCATCGACCCGCCCGGCGGAGAGCAGGTAAAACGAGGGAACGATCCCGAGCTTGGAGAGCAGCGCCGAGATGAGCACGACGAATGCCCGCTTGTCGTCGAAGTCATTTCCCTCATCGATTCCGACCGGGGAAAAGAAAAACTGGTAGTTGCCACGCGTGGCGAGCAACGCGCACCGGTAAAGCCGGTCGATCGCGAATTTATCCTTCATTTCCTGGAGAAATTTCGACGAGGAACCCTGCCCCCGCACGATCCCGCTCACCCGATGGCTCGCAAGATCCGCGATCATCGCTTTTTCAGGCTCGTTGGTCGTGACGAGCGTGATCCCCTCGGGAATGACCACGTCGGGCACCACTGCCGCGCTGCAATACACCTGCAAGGCGATGCCATGCTCAGGAAGGGCTTTTTGAAGCCTTTGGTAGAGTTGCTCGAGCCGCGGGCCGGCGGCATCCAGGCCAATCCCGATCGTGACCGGACCGATCAGCTCACTTTTCAGGAAGGCGCGGGCCTGGGTTTTCAATGCCTTGAACATGTCTTGTCACCGGGAGGAGCCGTTGCTCGAATGGAGAATGAACGGGAGGATCTTATCGGAGTTTATGCCTGAACAGGACGACGATCCATCCCACGACGATGCCAAACGCCACGATGCTGACAACGGCAAATTCAATCACGGCCGAGCTCCCCAAGAAGAGGAGGTATGAATAGACGACGAGCAAGGAGTCATAGATGCCGTGGATGAAGATCATCTGGTTGAGATTCTTGGTCTTCATGTACACGGTGCACAAGGCGATGGAAAGCACGAAATACGGGAAAACCATGTACGCGGAGGACAGGAGCCCGCCTAGGCTGAAGACGTTCATAACGTGCACTGCCGTGAAGAGCAGCGCCGTGATGAACATCGCCTTCATAGGGGAATACTTGGTCTCCAAGCCGTGCTGGGTAAACCCGCGGAAGAGAAACTCCTCGACGGGGCCGATGACGAGGATCATCGTGCCGACCAAGAGCAGGAGCTGGCCGGGTCCCGTGGGCGTGATGGATGGATCGCTCGAAAAAAATGCATCGGTTATGGGCGTGGGAGACCCCCAGATCGTTGCATCCAAGAAACTGAGCAAGAATTGCATACCAACGAAACCCAAGCCAAACAGGAGCCCGATCGCGATGTCGATGCCAAGGCGCCGCGCGTCGATACTGGTCCTGGCACCGCGCGTGATGTACGGGCGCCACCCGAGGAGCTGGAGCCGGTCCCCGATCGTTCGACGGGATCTTCGCAGGACCACAAGCGGGGTGATGACCAGCACGATCTCCAAAAACGAGAGCAGCCCCGTGGTGGTCGGGTTGAGAAGGATGGCTTGAAATTGCTGCAGTATGCCGTTGATGTCGCTCAACGCGGAAACTCCTTGCATCCCGATCAACACGGCGAGGATGATGAAGGCGACGACGAAGGTGCCGCCGAGGAGGAGCCCGATGCCGATGGGGACCGCGAGCAACGACCATTTCACCGTCCACGTGGCCCGTCCGGGAACCTGCGGCGGTGGTGGCGCGGGCTCGAGCACGGATGACGGGCGATGCACTTCCTCGCAGGACTCATTGATTTTGGAACCACAGTACGGGCAGAACGTCGCGCCCAGCATAAAGAAAGATTCCAAGTCCTTTCCACAACACTGGCATTTCAACAACTCGTCCTTATCGAGAGCTTTTTCCACGTCGGGAGAGCCTTCGGGGTTCGTCGCCATGATCGAGTCACGCGAGAAAACATGCCTTAAAACTATGATACAAGAAAAATCATAAATATCTATCTTGATAAGTGCGCGAGCCACGCGTGGAGCGTCCCGCTACTGTTCTCAGTGACCCGTACGAAGCCAAATCGCTCGAACTGGAGCGTTTGGCCGGCATCCACGGAGGTAAGGTTCACCTCGCCTTTGCCGTGAAGCATCGTGCCATCCGGCATCATAATTTCGACATCGATGCTGTTGGCCGGATCGCTGTCAACCCAGTGGACGATCTTGGCATCGGCAGCCCGTGCGGTTTCCATTTCCTTCGAGTGGAACCGTCCCTTCGTGAGATCCCCGTCGGTGATGGTCACGTTGAACAGATCCTTGAGACGGACGAGCACGTCTCCTTGGAGGCCTTGGATCGCGTCCCGGTCCATTTCAGAGATGAGAAGGTCCTTGCATCCACCCTCGATCGACACTGCGATCGACCGCGTGCCGAGGGATTTGTTAAGCGGATTGAGGAGTGGTTCTGCCGTGTAACCGTCGCTCGGGATGTCGCTCACCGAGAGAACGGCCGGGTTCTCGACGAAGAAATACCGGTTTGAAACGGGATCGATGAGTTTCTGGTTCTCGGCGTAGAGGATCGAGTACGGGAAGTCGATGTCGACCATCGAGAGACCCATTGACAGGAGCGTCGCGCGCAGCGCCTCCGGCCGGATGCCGCGCTTCGCGAGTGATTGCAATGACCACGTGCGCGGATCATCCCAGCCCAAGAACTCGCCCTTGTTGATCTGCTCGCGGGCGTATGTCTTGCTGAGTTTCAGGCCCTCGAAACTAATAATTCCATAGTGGAGGATCGTGGCCTTTTCCCAGCCGAACATATCCCAGATGAGTTCCTCGATGAAATCTTCCTTGAACAGATCTTTACCGCGGATGATATGCGTTATTCCAAGTAGGTGATCGTCTATAGCCCATGAAAATTCAAGCATGGGCCAGACCCTGTAGGCCGACCCGACGCGAGGATGTTCCGCTTCCGAGATGCGCATGATGACCGGCTCGCGGAGTGCCGGATCCGCCAAATCGATCCCGCTCTTGAGCCGGACGACGGCCTCGCCCTCGCCGAACGTGCCGTCGAGCATCTTTTGCCAATCTTCCTTGTTTTGATCGACCGAGTTGTCGTGGTGCGGGCATGCTTCCTTGGCATCCTTGAGCGACTTGAACGATTCCGGGTCGCACGTGCAGACATAGGCCTTGTCCATCTCGATGAGTTGCGAAGTGTAATCGTAATAGATATCTAACCGGTCGCTCTTGAAGACCTCCTCGTGCCATTGCACACCGAACCACGTCAATCCTTCCCGGATCTGGTCATACGCCTCAGGCAGGACGAACTTGGCACCTGAATCCTCTTCCTCGATCTTTTTCTTCATGGCACCGATGGTGTCGTCGAAACACAGGACCAGCGTTCCGCCCGTGAGCTTGCAATACTCGTCGTTGAGCACGACCATACGGGCATTCCCGATGTGCAGGGGGCCCGAAGGAAACGGGGCCATGCGGAACCTGGGCTTTGTGGCCTCGTCCATGCCGGGAAGAGGCGGCAGCCCCTTCTGTTCGACCTTCTTGGCACCGATCGCGCTTGTATCAACACCCAGATCTTCCAAGGCTGAGAAGATCTCCTCCATGCTCATCTTATTGACGATTTCGACCTCTTCTTCCACGAGGGACTTGATTTCCCGGGCTTGGGGCCGAAGGTCCTTCCTGTCGCCCATCAGGCTGCTCAGCACTGATGCAACCTGGGCAACGCCATCATACTTCGCCGCATTGATCAACGTGAATTTGTGAACAATCGATTGGAGATCGAGATCTTCGCTCATGTCTCGTGTCAAGGCACCGCGTAAAAAAAGCGTTGCAGCAACGAATGGTTGCCTCCGAAAACGATGGTGCTAGAGTAAAGAGTAACTCTCGAAGAACATGTGCAAGTTATCCATGATCTCGAGCATGTAGTTATCCGTGAGGTTGTAAAAGAACACGGTTTTCTTCTGATTCCTCAACACTTCAGAGATGTCCAGCACCGCAAGCATTTCCGAGTATTTTTCCTTTTCGCAAAGGATCCCGATGGAACCCGTGTAATTTTCTTTCGCGCCGCGATATAAAAGTTTCAAGAATTGCGTGTAAATCGCCAAGTCATCCGGGCTCGAAATCCGCCGTGCATCGATGATCCCGAGCACACCATCCAGATCTTTCAATAGTTCGATTTGTTTGTAGAAATATTCCCTGCTCGTGACTTCAAATGTCACGAGATTGAGGTTGAAATTGAACTCGTATGATTTTGAAAACTCCGTGCTCTCCATCTTGGGATTCCGGTCCAAGTCGAGAAAAACTTGGAGGATCGGATCGAAATATGGCTTGCTGCGGATTACGCCGAACCTGAGATTGCCACCGTGGTCCTTGACGATCGAGACCAATTCATCTTTCACCGAATCGAGCTGGGCGGATTCAACCTTCCTCGCTTCCGAGTCCACGAGCTTGTAGGCAAGCAAATTGAAAATATCTTCCACGTTGGCACCCGTGAGAGCAGATGTCTCGAAAAAGGTGAATCCGTTTTGGTTAACAAACTCCGTGATCTCCTGCTCCGAGACCGCACGCTCGTCGACAAGGTCGTTCTTGTTCCCGACCAGGATCGTCGGGATGTCGCCGGCCAGCTTCTTGAGCTCCTCGTTCCACTTGGAGATACTGTCGAACGAGGACCGGTTCGTCAGGTCGAACACGATGAGACAAGCCTGGGCCCCGGCGTAGTAACTCAAACGCACGCGGCGGAAGTATTGCTGGCCGCCAAAGTCCCACGTGCTGAAATTCACTCTGGCCTTCCGCAGGGGCAGCTCGAACGAGTTCGTCGTGATCGACACGCCGAGGGTCGGGAGGTAGTTCTCCTTGAACCGGTGCTCGGCGTGACGGAGGATCAGGCTGGTCTTCCCGACGGCATTCTCCCCGATCACGACGATCTTGAACTGAAAATGGCCCTCGGACGAACGAAGCTCGAAGAAATGCTCCCTGATATTCTTTTGTTCCTCCTCGTTCGTGATGATCTTGATGAGCGGGATGCTCAGCTCTACCTCTCGGCCTTCTATGATGTTGTTCACTTTCTCGGCCGTGAGATAGGCGTAGGGCAGGGCGTTGTCCACGGAACCGTTCAATTTCAACGCGATGGATAAGATAATGTTTTTTAGCTTGATAAATATGAGCCGGTTGACATCAGTATCGAAAAATGAGACTGGTCCAGAGCCCGTGATGAGTTCCTTCGTGAGACGGTCAAGAATATTCCTGATTGACGATGAGGCGTGCTTGAGCGCTTCCTCAGACTCGTTTTGGGTGAGATAGGCGGCGATCGTCTCGTCCTTGTCGGCATCCATCGCGATGATGGCCTGCGTGTCCTCGACCGACTTGGAAAAATTGGTGAAAAGGATCTGAATTGCCTCTTCTGGGGAGTAATTCTTGGAGGAGTCGATCATGAGACCACGCGGGATATTGTAAAGCACGCCTGTGTTGTTGATTTGACGCCAGCCATTTTATTTATTTTTAATGATGAGTTTCCAGAGAAAGGAAGGATTCATCCGATCATTCGAGCCATCGACTCAATTCTCCCGAAAAATGCACGTCCGAGAAAGCGAGGTCCTTTACAACCTTTGCGTTCAGGAGTGCCATGCCAACCTTGATTTCTGCTTGCAACGTCTCGATTTCCTTGGCACAGCGAGAAATCGCCGTATCTCCTTCGCTTACATCGTTCATGCTCGAAATGAGAAAGGGATAGGCCATCCCAGCCATACTGGCACCGGAACAGAGAACCTTGACGATATCCAATCCCGTGCGAATGCCACCGGTTGCGATGATGTCGTGGTCCGCGAATTCCCTGCCAAGGCGTACCGATGCGGGCGTGGGAGTGCCACAATCCTTGAACACCGACCCGATGGTCCTGGTGATCGTCGGATTGGCCAACTTCTCTCGCTCCGATTCGACTTGAGTAAAATTGGTACCGCCGTATCCCCCCACGTCAATGGCCGAGATGCCATACTCGGCCAGCAATTCGAAATCCCGCCGTGAAAATCCCATGCCGACTTCCTTCACGATCAACGGAACGCCGATCGTATCGGTGATAGGCTCTAGAAGAGTGAGAATCTTGGCAAAATTACGATCGCCTTCCGGCTGTGCCAGTTCCTGGAGCTTATTGAAATGTATTGCCAGCGCGTTGGCTTCGATCATCGAGACGCATTTTTCCGCGACGGCGACGGGTTCGGCGGCCTTGACAAGCTGGGACATGCCAATGTTCCCGATGAGAAAGAGATCGCTGGAGATATCCCTCGCAACTCGATAGGTGTCTACGAGATCCTCGTTATCAATTCCAGCTCGCTGTGACCCCAAGCCCATCGGTATATTTGCCGCCGAGCACGCAGTGGCCAGTGCCTCGTTGATCGCCTTCACCTTGGGATGGCCGCCGGTCATACCAGCCACGTAAAAGGGTGCACTGAATTTCTTGCCAAACATGGAACAGGAGATATCGATCTCGTTAACATCCACAATTGGAATTGCTCTCGGGTGAAGGAATACCTCATCCATCCAATTCTTCGCGGCCTGCATACCATAGTTGTAAATCATATCAACATGTTCAATCTTCCTTTCCTCATTGATCGCGTTTTCGTCTTCCACGTTGCATCACCATAAAAATGTAATCTTTGTCAGTTTTTCCAAATTACCTTGTAGCAAGTCGACCATGGAAGTGGGATCGTGTCCGTTTATGAGAAAGGCCTCGATGCCTCGCCGGGTTATCCTGCATAACTCATTAATCTTGTTCATGATCCCGCCGGTCACGTCGATACTCGAATCCACCGTCAGCACGTGATCGGCCAAGGGGACCATTTCATCGGAGATTTGGACAAATAATTCGCCATCTTTGACAAAAACTTCCGGGATCAAGGTCGCGTCCTCGTGCAGCTTCGGGTTCTTGTCGTATAACCCGTCAACATCAAGTAGGTACACGATACGATGTACCTCGTTCTGGAGCCCATTGGCCAGCTCCACGACGATGGCGTCTCCGGACATAATGCCATACCCCTGTCCCGCGTCGAGAACCGAATCCCCGTAGAGCACGGGCATAAACCTTTCGTCAAGAAGGTTGTCAATCACAGAGGGAAAGCCAGTTGCAACGCGCCCGCTTTCAATCATGAACACCGCCGAAGTTTGCACCGGGTAGGCGGGAATGCCGTGATCGAGCAATTTCCCGACGATGGTCTGGTTTAATTCTGCCATTGCTTGATGCGTCAGGCTAAATCCCAGCTGCTGGTCGGGAATGGCATCATTTTTCCCATTATTGATCTCGTATTGCTTGGCTACAGGATGGCCAAACGAACCGCCACCATGAACGAGAACGAACCGATCTCCATCGATCTGCGTGAGCTGCGAACAAAGGTTCTCGATCACGTCAAGATGGAGCGACCTTGGTATGGTTTTATCGGAAAAACAGCTCCCACCAAGCTTGATAATCGTGGTGCTGGTCAACGTCATTCTCCCTCCGCACCCACGTGCACTTCGAATCCGGTCTCGCTGAAGCGTGCTTGGTAGGTCGCGTAGCCAGCTTCCTGGATGGCTCTGACAATTTCTCCCGTGCTTTCCCGCGGGCACACGACGAGCACGCAGCCTCCGCCGCCCGCACCCGTGAGCTTTCCGCCCGTGGCCCCGCTTGAAATGGCCACTTCGAGTATCTCGTCGATTTCCGGGATCGAAACACCTATGGCCTCCAATGCTGCTTGGTTCTTGGAAAAAAGCGACCCGAGCTGCTGGATCGTCAATGTTCCTGCTTCGATGGAGGACCAGAGCTCTTCCACGACGGACTGGATGGCAACGAACAAGCTCCCGATGTAGCCGGGGTCTTTCTTGTATCGTTCGTGCACGAAATCGACCATGTGGCCCGTGTTTCGAGCGACGCCGGTGTTCACGACGATCAGGTCACCATCCAGCTCATCTTGACGGTTGATTTGTGCCTTGATCTCCCCGTGCTGGAAGAGGAACACGCCACCGTTGATCGCTGCCGTCGTGTCGATACCAGAGGGATGGGAATGGAAAAATTCCTCGGCATGCTTGCTCAGGGCGAAGAAGTGGCGCTCGTCCAGCTCGATCCCGCGCCAGATCAAGAGCAGCTTGACCAAGCACGCGCACAAGCCGGCCGAGGAACCAAGGCCCGCGCTCACAGGGACCGCGGAGGTGATCGTGATTGAAAATCCTTCAACTTCACGTCCATACGGAATTGAAATGTCGCCGTTCAGACCGGGATTGAGCACGGCCTCGTAGATTCGATTGAAAAGCGGGTATTTCTCCTCGCACGACGAAAGAAACTCGTCTAACGCGGCCGCTTGGATGTTCGTGCCGACATCAGGGAGATCGATGGAGAAAGTATCGAGGCCGGTTCTCATGGTGGCCCGCGTGCGAAGGTCGATCGCTCCGACGATGGACGGGTAGCCGTGGACGACCGCGTGCTCCCCGGCGAGGATTGCCTTGCCGGGTGCCGAACAGGAAATCTCGCTCCCCATCACTCGTTCTCCTTCTGCACCAGATCCGCATAGATATCGGCAGCCACGTCCACCCTGATTGATCCTCGTTTCACCATTTCCTGGATGACCTGTTCGTGATATTCTTCCGGAATGTTTGCCATGCGCACGATGTTCTTTGCATGGAGCCTCATATGGCCCTTTTGAATGCCTTCCGAGACCAACGCACGCAATGCCGCGAGGTTCTGGGCGAGACCGACCGCCGCGATTACCTGCGACAGCGTTTGGACGCTGTCTATCTCCATAATCTTCAAGCAGAGCTTGGCCACGGGGTGCGTCTTGGTTGCACCGCCGATGATCCCGACCGCGACGGGCAGCTCGATTTCCCCGACGAGGTTCCCATCATCGTCTTTCGCGTAACTCGTGAGAGGGGCGTATGGCCTGTTCCACGCCGCGTACGCGTGCGCGCCCGCCTCGACCGCTCGCGTGTCGTTTCCCGTGGCACGGACGACGGCACTCACGCCGTTCATGATGCCTTTATTGTGGGTTGTGGCACGATACATGTCATTCTTTGCAAATTCGACAGCGGAGATGATTCCGTTCACGATATCATCCCCGCCAAGGGCTTCCTTGTCGAAGGTCGCCCGACACTTGGCCACCCGATGGACGGCAAGGTTCGAGATGATGCGAAGCAAGTGGCGAGCGCCCGTGATTTCCTCGAGAAGGGGAGCAAGGGTTTCAGCCATGGTATTCACCGCGTTTGCACCCATCGCATCGAGGCAATTCACGATGACGTGAACGTCCAGCATGGGACCGAGAGACGTGTCGACGTCGTGCACCTCGAGCCGCATAGCACCTCCTCCAGCATTGACGAGCACCGGATCTTTTTCATTGGCTTTTTGAAGAAGCTCCTCTTGATTTTCGAGGATTGCAGCCTTCGCGGCCTCGGGATCCACGACGTCGACGAGCTGGACCTGACCGATCATGATGCTGGCAATAGGATCGGCCTCGAACCCGCCATGCTTCCGGGCCATCTTGGCAGCATTCGATGCCGCTGCCACGACCGAGGGTTCCTCGATCGCCATGGTAACGAGGCGCTCGACCCCGTTGATGATGAAATTCGTGGCGATACCTAGCGGGATGGGAAATGCCCCGATCACATTCTCGATCATGCCGTCCAAGACAAGCATCAGCTCGGGGGCCGCGGATCGCAACAGTTCCACGTCCGAAGCGTCAAGGTTGCATGCATCCGCGACGATTTGCACGCGCTCGTCCAGCGGCTTCTTGTAGAATTGCTCAAGGCTCGAGGTCGTAACCATGAGGTTCACCATAGTGTCGATCGAAGCGAGTAATTAATTCATAGGATTGTAATGTGCTCCCCGTCTATGGAGAGTTTGTCAACGTTTTCGAAAACGGCGATGTTGATCTGATCGATGCACGGGATCTTGGCCATGATGGCACCGGTGGCTATGATCGGTTCGCAAGCCGTGTTGATGATTCCTGCTGGGGCAACGCCGTTTTTCTTCAGTTGTAGTAACGTCCAGCTTCCCACGGTCGACCCCTTTGCCTCGGGAAAGACGAGAATCTTTCCACCAATCAACGACCCTTCCAGCGGGTGGCCCTTTTCTACGATGGCTCCGGTAATGACATCAATTCCACCATAGATGAGCAGGGTCATTTGCGTGAACAGCACATCGCCTTCCACTTGGCCATTGTAAATGATCCTGCCAGTAATTGAACTCATAATTCACTCCCTCCAGAGTTCATGACCGCCACACCCGTGATGGCAGCATCAATGCAATCGGCCGTGTCCTTCAGCGCCACGGTGACGGCTTGGTTCCGGAGGTAGAAGAAGGCCTTTCCGGCGTTGGTCACGACCGAGCGGATGTCGAGCGTGTCGATCGGGCACACGACTATGCAGGTATCGCTCACGATGCGGACCTTGGAGTCAATATTTTCCAATTTCCCGGCAGCGACGGCGTCCTGCTTGAACTCCCGGCACGTCGCGATCCAGACTCTCGTCTTCAGGGTCTTTCCACGCAACACATCTAGGATCTCATCGATCTCGCCGACCGATGCATGGGGACACCCGAAAAACACGAGGTCGACGGGCACGGGCTCGCCGTCGCCCGCCTTCTGCGGGAACAGGGAGGCGACTTCGTCCAACGTGGAAACGTCAATCGTGGAGTCAAGCCCATCGGCGGCCGTACCTATCGCCGGGTCGGACCTTGCTTCTGGCGTGACGCCATTAACATGATACAGGGCCACTGCCCCGCTGGCGGCCATAGAGGCACCCATCGTACGGAGATGTTCGGGCGTGCAGGACGCCATGTCGAGACCCGTGATAAATGGCGTGTTTTGACCGAGCTGCTTTCCCAGTATCAGGCCCAGTCGGCCGAAATCTGCATGCGAGATCACCTCGCACCCGACAGAGACCTTCACGGTCGGTAGCCGGTTGGGATCGAGATGAAAGCCATAATTTCCCGTGTATCCGGTGACTGCCGAGACCAGCGCCGCGGGACCGCCCTCCCGGTTCGATCTTGCGCCGATCACGGAATTGACATAAGAAATCGCCGAGGATTCGCTCCACGCGACGTGATCCCCGAAGTCGGGGGTGTTTCCAGCAAGGTACGGAGTGCACGTGCACGTAGCCTCGAGGCCCAGCCCCGCGTATGCATCGAGGACCCGCTTCTGATCCCCAAAAAAACTGGCGGGAAACCCGATCTCCTGCCAATCGTCGAGATCGAGGCCACACGGGTTCAACGTGGCCGTGACCCGGGCAAAGGCACCACCATCCAGAAGCGATTCGAGGAATTCGATGCCCGCCTCGCCGATGTTCTTGTAAGACACGCCGGAAACTTGACAGGATTGTACCGGAACGAGATCCTGCGCGTCGTATATCTTCGCGAGGGCAACCACGATCTCCATCGCGATCTGCGTGCCGGATCCCTGCTCGCCATCGAGCATGGCCTGTTGGATGCTGTCCAGCTCCACGACAGATCAGCCTTCTCCGTACTTGCTCCGCAGGAATTTCTTGGCGTCCCGGTCCCTGGGAATGGTCGCGTCGAGCCCGACCTTGCAAGTCTCCCGGGTGTGTTGGTTCGATGATGGGTCCAACGAGCTCCCGTGCTCGCCCGGAAACATGACGAGGTTGCGATCGAACTGGCTCCGGGTCGTGATCGCCCATTCAACGTCCTTGGGATCGTCGATATTAACATCATCGTCGACGATGATGCAGTTCTTCAGGCTCCCGTGGCCCTTGAAACAGGCTTGATACACATCTTCTGGAACCAAGGGAGAGCCTTGCTCCACTTGAACGATCGCGTTGAACCAGTGCGAAGACCCCTCGGAGAGGCGAACATCCGTTACATATCCTAGCGGAAGGAGCTCGGAAAGCATCGTGGCCTCCCTCGGGAGGCCCATGAGGAGCTGGTGCTCCATACCACCGGGTAGGAGCGCATGGTAGATGGGATTCGTTCGGTGTGTAATACATGTGACCTCGAACACGTGCTGCTGGCGGATAATGTCGAGCGTGCCCGTGAGATCGAGAAAGGGTCCCTCGTCAACGAGTTCTGGGATGAACCTGCCCTCTATAACGAACTCGGAATCGGTGGGCACCTGCACGTCGATGGTCTTGCACGGCACGAGCGCGAGCGGGGACAGGGTATTCGCTATAGTTAGCTCGTCGACGCCTTTCGGCGGGCTGGTCGACCCGGCAACGGCGACCTGCGTACTATTACCGATTACAATCGCCGCCTCGAGCATGCCACCCGATTCCTTGAGCGCCGTGTCGAGACCACGGGTCTCGACCACCCGGGCAGCCAGACGATCAGCACCGATCACCATCATGCGATGGTACGAGATGTTGCGCCCGTACGTGGGACAGCTGTAGATCGCAACGCCGGATGTGATGTATTTTCCCCCGTCGCCGGGCAGATGCTTGAGAATAGGCATTTCGTTGAGATAATCAGGAGATTCGACGATTTCTTGGCACGGAGCAGTTTCAGACTCGTCAAACAGCGCGGGATCGGACCGGTTCTGGATGGCCTGGTAAAGGCGGTTAATAAACGAGGCAGGATCGGTAGCCCTGCCGGGTTTAATACTGTCGGCGCGGGTAAATTCGCCCACCGAGTATGCCGATTCGTTCCTCGTCGTGAGGTCGAACGCGGCGCGGAACCCGAATAGGCCGGACACGATGGGAATCGAGCCACCTGCCACGTGGGGAAAGAATACAGGCCGGCCATCCTGTTCGTGTTCCTTGATGATAGCTGCGATCTCGATATCGGGATCGCACTCCTGCTCGATCTCGACAAGCATGCCGGCATCCTGAAGGTATGAGAGATATTCACGAAGTTCCACGATGCACACCCGACTTGTAATGGAATGAGATGAATATAAAGTGAACGAGGGAAGGGGAGAATCAAATTTCGACGTAAACAGGATACCAGTAGATGAGGCCGTAGCCGGTCTCCTGCGGGTTCTCGTCGACTTTCAACCTGCGCACCGAGAGCTCGACCTTGGCACCCTCCTTGACGTCGCCGAGCAGGTACACGTCTTCTTTTTCGCACACGTGGTCGCGGAAGTCGATATCGCCCTCGTGGATCTCCTCGACCACGCCGAAAAGCGGCAGTTCTCGCTCGTTAACGCCGGGATGCCCTTTCGGGCAGTACTGGATTTCCTTCTGGAAGGGGAGGACGCAGCCTTGGTCGCAGGTCGTGATGTGGACGTGGTACGTGTTCCCTTCGGCCTCGCTGACGTGAGCAGTGTGGAGGAAGCCGGGGAGCAGGTCCCGCTTGTACATCTCGTAATGCTCGATGGGCACTTGCACCCTTCGCTTGATGTAGTCAAGCACGGTCGGCCCCATGGCGAGCTGGCCCTTGAACCCCGGCACCATCTTGAACATGCCAGAGATCGCCGTGGCCCCGCTGCCATAGCTCGTGAAATAGATCGTATCGTTCTCCTTGACCCGGGTCTCCATGAGATGGATGAGCTGGGCCCAGAGAGACGCGGAATAGCAATTGCCGAACCGCATGGGGACATCTAGGCACGGCATGAGCTTGAGGGCTAGCCAATCCTTATAAAAATAGTTGAGCCCGACAATTTCTTCCTCTGTAAAGCCTCGGGTGAGCAAATCCTCGACCGTCTTGGGAATGAGTTCTTCCTTTCCCTCCATCACGAGTTGCTTTTCCTGTTCAGTGAACTCCCTCTCCTTCGTCTTCGAGAGCATCTGGACGAGTTTCTCCGGATTGTCGATCCACCGCTCGAACATGATCTTTTGGAAAGACTTGATGGGCATTTTGCCGAAAGGTGCGTGGAAAACGTAATAATCGGCCAAGAATGGCCCGACTTGGGATTTGAAATCATCGTATGCTTTCAGGACAAAATTGAGATACGCATCGGTGCTGTACTGGCCGAACACCTCGGCATTCTCGCTGTAGAGCGTGCGGAAGAAATCATTCACATGGCCCGAGACCTTCCCGAACTTGTTACCGATTTGAGCGATCCGTGGATGGCTGCTGATTACGAGGGCAGCGGCACCGGCTCCTTGCGTGGGTTCACCCGAGGAGCCAAGCGGATATTTCGAGATGTCTGTCCCAATAACGAGGGCCTTTTCGATGATGCCCGCGTTGACGAGGCCGACGGCGTTGAGGATGCCGAGCGTGGCGCCCGCGCATGCGTGCAGCGTGTCGCCCGTGAAGGCATTCTCATTCACATTCAGGAACGCGCTCAGGATCGACGCGATGGATTTGACGGCATAGGGTAACGACTCGGACCCGACAAAGATGGCTTGGATTTCTGCCGGATTGATGCCCCCGCGCATAATGGCATTTACGGACGCCATTACGGCCATCGATATGGCATCTTCCCCGTACTCCGGAACAGCGAATTCTTCGGCCAACAAGCCGATTTTGAATTTATCGGGAGCGATCCCGCGCTTTTTGGCGAGATCGTCTAACGAGAGCCTGCTTTTCGGCGCGTAAAACCCCAGAGCGTCGATGCCCGCGTCGAGCCAAAAGTTGTCGTCTATAACCATATGCTCCGTCACGGATTCAAAACGCATCGAGACCCTATATCTATCTACAACATTGAAAATAGGGCACTATTGAGTACGATAGGGAAAAAGATGGCTTAAAAAGCCTACCCCAGCGATTACGGGAAAAACAAAGGAGATAGGAAACATCAAATCCCGAGAGCAACAAGGAAAGCGAGCAAATGCAATAAATCAGGTGCTGTAAAAACTTTAAAAATGACTTGAAGGAAGGAAAGGTTCGAAACGATGAGCTGTATCCCAAGGATAATCACGCTCGAACTCGAAGTAGTTGAACTCGTGTTCGTTGGTGGTAGGAAGAAATTGTGCACCAAGTTCCCGAGCAGGAGGATGAGGTACCCGACACCACCAACAAGGAGAATGCCAATCCCGCTAACCCTCGCAATCAATCGGACCTCATAGGCTGTGGGGCGTCGAGCAATTCTGATGACGCGTTTCGTGTTTGAAGCGAAATTCTTGATCCTGTCCGCGATCCTTCCGAAGAAAGATGTGCTCGTTTCTTTTTTCGCCATGATACTTCACTGCTCTTCGACGCTGGAGAAGCGATTCGTTGTCAAGCGCCGTTGCGCTCGACCGGGCCACCTTGATTTGACGGTTACGGCCTTATTCTCGCATTATCGTGTATGCCATGAAAGTAAGGGTCATAAAAATACTATTTGAACCGTGCATAACTTCCAAACGACTCGATTCTAGCGAGTGTCTGGCCGTCGAACACCGGTCCGGACTTGCAGACCGTGATTTCGCCATCAACGCAGCACGTCCCGCACAGGCCAACGCAGCACTTCATCATGCGTTCTAACGATGCTTGGACCGGGATGCCGAGCTCTTGTGAGATATCGAGTACACGTCTCATCATGGGTTCGGGACCGCACGTGATGATACGCTCGAGGCCTCGTTCACCCACGAGCCGTTCTATCGGGTCCGTCGCAAGGCCCGCGAACCCTACAGAACCATCATCGGTCATAAGGCACACCTCGGAGATCTTTTCGCCGTACAGGTCCTGGCAAAGTAGCTGGTCAGCGGTCCTGCCGGCCAGCACGGCAACTGCCGTTTTTCCCTGCGTGACGAGTGCATCGAGGGCCGATGTCACGCCGGCGATGCCGACCCCGCCACCGACCACGAGGTAGTTGTCGTTTGAGAGATCCCAACCTGATCCGTATGGCCCGCGCAGGCTGATCTTGTCGCCGACTTGCCTTCCGAAGAGTGCCGCGGTTCCCTCGCCGACGCGCTGGACCGTGATCTCGATGCGATCGCCTTCCACGTGGGCGATTCCCATGGGGAAGAAATCGACGTCGGGTAGCCAGCACACGACGAACTGGCCTGGTTTGTAGGCTCGGGCAATCGACGGCGCGGTGAAGGTGAAGGTCTTCGTGTCGGTCGCATCGTCGCTAACCGCCTCGATCGCGGCGAACGTTAACCGGTTGCGGGTTACTTCGAGAATGATATCCGCCAGCACACCGTTGAGCTCGTCCGTCTCGATAAGCCCGAGCTGCTTGGCCGCATCGAACACCTTGCGCCCACGGCTGGTCCTGATCGCCAGGATGCTCCAGCCCGGCAGGGCATCGACCACGCCCACGCTGATGTCGGCCAAGTTCGCCGTGTTGTCAGCGCAGGACGCACAGCTTCCCTTAGCGGTGTGTTGGTACAGGTCATTCAGGGGTATGTCGGTGAGACTATCGCCGGCTTTCACCGCGTACGTGAACGGCCTCCCGGCGTGATCGATCCAATCGACCGCGCTACGCTGGATGCCGAGGCCGGCGAAATACTCTTCCAACCTCGACGGCTTCGGCTTGAAGAAGCAGAAGGAACCGATGGCGAGGGACACGAGGTCGTGCACCTCGAGGTCGAGGGCTGGATTGTTCTGCATCTTCCTGAGGGCCTGGACCTCGCACCCGCTCCCGACCACGGCGATGGCATCTAGCCCGTCCTGCAGGGCTTCACTAATGCAAGCCATCGGCGCGTTGGCAAAGGGCGTGCAATGCGCCCTCGCGAGGATTTCTTCCTCGCTCGTGAGGATCGTGGGAGTGTCATCCTTCACGTGAGTCGAGATGACGCCGTTGATGATGCCGATCCTCATGGCAGCGATCAGAAGGCCTGCCTCGGCCCCGCCCCCGATCAGCTTCTCGCCGGTGCTCGGGCCACTGTACCGGGCGGCCACGATCGTGATGTCGTGGTTGAAGGGGTTGGTCACATCCCGGGACGGGGCGTCGCTGACCCACCTGTCCAGCAGGTCGATCGGGAGCTCGTCCGTCCCCGTGTAGGGGCAAACGTTGTAGCAAGTCCCGTAACCGCCCCGGCATGTCGCTAGCTCGCTGCACAGCGGGCCCTGCTCGACCGGGCCGGCGGGGGTCATGTGGATGTTGTCGCAGAAATTCGCGCAGGCCCCACACAGGCAGCACTTGTCGGTGTCGATTATCTCTGCCTTGAGCTCGTTCCAGCCCTTCTGTTGCTTGCCGACCACGGTTTCATGCCTCTTTGTCAGCTGCATCCTTTTCGGGAATGCGAGGTTCCTGCTTTCGTGCCTCGGCGAGCTCGTATCCACGCTCGAATGCACACGTGTTGATGTCCAATTTGCTGCCGGGCACGGCGTCACCGAGCACGGCGAGAGCAGCTTCCTTTCCGATGACGCCTGACAGGCTCGTGAAGGCACCGTACAGGATGCTGCTCCCGATGACGACCTCACCAAATTCCCGCACGGCAATCTCCTGCGCGGGAAGGGCCATCGATGCAAATTTTGAAGCAGTCTTGAACCGGGAGATGATGGATGGATCCCAGAGGCACCAGCCGCCGGGTTTCAGGTCATCCTTTCTCGTGTCGCGTGCCGCCTCTTCGGACAGCACGAACAGGAAATCGTAGGGGCTCAAGGCCTTCGGGTAATCGATCATCGTTTCCACGTTGTCCAGCTCGATCACGACGTCTGCCCATGCTTTGCCTCCCCGTGCCGACTGGCTGTAAGCTTCCGTCTGGACCGCGAGCTTGTTTTCGTGCATCACGGCGGCACGAGTTATGAGCTTGGACAGCTGGATGACGCCCATCCCGCCCAGGCCGATCGCGTGGATCTCGTACCGGTTCATTCTGGCCCGCCCCTGGAGGCTTGCTGCTTGATCTTCTCGTATTCCTCGGCGTATTCGGGCACCGATTCATCCTCCTTGAACTCGCCGATCACGTACTTGTCCTGGAGCTCGGCGTCGCCGAGGAGCTTGGCTTGGTTGGTCCAGATCGAGTGTGTCTTGATCCAATCCATGAGCAGGGCACCCGAGTCCATGCGCTCGCCCTCCTCGTTCACGTTCTTTCGGCCGAAATACGTGACGCAGGGCGAGACCACTTCGATGACCGACGTGCCCTTGTGCGCGATGGCTTTCTTGAGATACCGCATAAACGTGCGGGGATGTGCAACCGTGATGCGGGCGACGTAGGTGGCACCCGCGGCGATGGCGATCTTGATACCGTCCATCCGGCTCTCGAAAACGCGTTCGAACGTGGTCATGGACTTGTAGCCGACCGGCGTGGTCGGGGCGACCTGCCCGCCGGTCATGCCGTAAATGGAATTGTTGAGCACCAGCAAGATGCAATCCAAGTTGCGCCGGCACGTGTGGATGAAATGGTTGCCGCCGATCCCGTAGCAGTCCCCGTCGCCCGTGAAAATAATTGGTTTAAGTAATGGATTCGCGAGCTTGATGCCCGTGGCCACGGCCGGGGCGCGGCCGTGAAGCGTCGTGAGTCGCTGCTGGACGGCGGGCACGAGCGTGTCACCTTGCGTATAGCACCCGATGCCGAGCACCACGGGATAGTTCATTGGATTTAGGCTGGCATCGAGCATAACCCGGTTGAATAGCTGGAATACAATGCCATACCCGCAACCCCCGCAGAACATGGACCAAAAATTGCCTGTCACTTGCCCGCCCCTCGTCCCCAACGTGTACGGGTGCTCCGGCTTCTCGTTTGGGAAGGTCGTGATCTCGGGTGCCATTCAGGGGCTCGCCTCCAATGCATTTCTGAGTACATCGAGAATGTCATCCGGGTGGTGAATGTCGGCCACCTTAGGAACGCGGTAGAGGGGCACGTCCAGCGGCTTGACCCGCTCGATCTCTCCCGCTATCAATCCGGACAGGTTCATTTCGGGGACGACGATAGCCCTGGCCCCAGAGATCATGCTTTTTATCCGCTCGTATGGGAACGGCCAGATCGTGACAAGCCGTAAGAGGCCGGCCTTGATGTCCTCGTCGCGGGCTTGGCGTACCACGCGCATCGATACCCGCGCGGGAAGGCCATAAGCAATGATGATAATATCAGCATCGTCGATCTGGAAAGACTCGGTCCTCGCGATTTTTTCGACGTTGTTCGTGATTTTTTCCAAGAGAAGCGTGAGTGGCCGCTCGCATTGCGATTCGACCACGGGTATCCCGTCGGGCCCGTGTGGCTGGGAGATGAACGTGGTCGGGTAGTTGGGCGTCCCGAGCACGGGGGCAGGGGGAATTAACACGGTACCCTCTTTATCCCGATAGGCAAATTTCTCGGAGTTCGCGTGGTCCAATACCTGCCGCTCCACGACCCTCGAGACGACCTCCTCGGCGGGCGCGATGGTCACGCCCTCGTGCAGGTGGCCGAGATAGGCATCCGACATGATGTAAACAGGGCACCGGTAGGTTTCGGCCGCATTAAAGGCATCGATGGTGAGATCGTAAAGCTCTTGGCAGGACATAGGCGCGTAGGCGATGACCTCGTACTCCCCGTTACCAGAAAACTTGGCCTGGAAGATGTCGTTATGCTGGGGTGCTGTAACAAGGCCGGTCCCCGGGCCGTTACGCTGCACGTCGCACAGGACGAACGGGATCTCCAGCGCCGCGGCCATGGAAATGGTTTCTGCCATTAATGAGGTGCCCGGACCCGATGTGGCCGTCATCGCCTTGGCGCCAGCGATGCTCGCACCAATGACTGCATTAATGCTCGCTAACTCGTCCTCCATCTGTATGAAGGCTCCACCAACTTCTGGTAGCCGGTGCACCAAGTATTCGGGCACTTCGGTGCTCGGCGTGATCGGATAACCCGCGAAAAAGCCCAAACCGGCCGCGACGGCGCCCTCGGCCATAGCCTCGTTGCCCATCATGACCCGCTTGCCGGGTGCTAGATAGCGTTTCTCATTCGTTATTGCCACGTGATCGTCACCGTTCGTTCAGGCGGGTTCCGCCTTGCCATTCTCGGCATTTTCGGCATTCTCGCCGGTTTCAGGACTAGCCGCTTCGGGCTGCTCGTCCACGAGATAGATCGCCCACGCCGGGCAGGCGAATTCGCATCTCTGGCACAGGATGCACGATCGTTCCTTGCCTTCCTTGACCCGAGGCACGCGGGCCGCTCGCATGTTGATCTCGTCTGACATCTCGAGCACGCCGGTCGGGCATGCAATGACACATAGCTCGCACCCTTGGCAGCGGTTTTTTTGGAGGAAAAGGCTTTTCGGCCCTTTCATGAACAGTCTTGGCAATATCAGTACCTGAGATCATAGAATCGCCGATCTGGTTTTAATATGTGCCGCATCCCGCATAGGGACTCATTTGAAGACATTTGTCGCGCGATTCTTGACGACCAAGACGATCAAAGGGGAAAATGGAGAAAGGAAAACGGAAAGGTTTGAAAGATAGTATTAGAAAGAAAATGAAGCGAGGGTCTAATCTTCGACGGGGGCGAGCTCGATCTTCTGGGCGCCTTCGGGGTTTTTCATGAACATCGTGAGCTCCGTCTTCAACAGATCGCGCACGGCGACTCGAATGGCTTCAGAGCGGTTCGGGTAGATGTGTTCGTCGACGAGGCTATCGAGACCTTCGAGATACGCTTCCGGGAGATGTACCGTGATGAGGTGCATGGTTTTTCACTGGTTGTGGTGTGGTTTTGGCGATATATCCTACATGTCCCCGTGGTGATACTTGGGACATGATGATATCCCGGTATATATGCCGGGAACACGGTCCTCGCGAAATTGGCACGCTCTTCGACAAAAATGAAAGCATGGTTGAGGCACGAAATTTACGCCAATCGTGCCGGCGGGGAAACCAGTTTGTTCTTGCGCCGTGTCAACTCCCATCGCCATTTGCGGGATCCGTCGACCACGTCCTTGAAGGCCGACGTGACGTACTTGACGTGGTCCTGGCCGTCGGCCGAGTGGAGCACGAGCCCTTCCATCTCCACGTCGCCATACGCTGATCCTGAGATGAACGAGAGCAGGTGGGCCTGATCGCGGATGGTGACCCGGGCGAGGATCGGCACGTGGTAGAGCCCGGCGCCTTCGATGCTTGCCATGGCGGCCTCGAAGGGCAGGAAACGGTCAGTTGCCTTGTCGAACAGGTCGAAGGCCAAGTACCAGTCGGGCAGGCTCGTGTATCCGACCGAGTGCACGTGGAACATCCACTCGCCGAAGAGGATGCGGTCGTTGCCGAGCAGGGTCCACAGCGCCACGTAATGGGCCTGCAGCCATACGAGAAACGGGTGGTACTGGCGGTCGGCCCCGCCGTGCAGGATGTCGGTGTTCCGGTTGCGCGCGTCAGGAGCGTCGTCCACGAACTGTATGTCCGTCTGGCTACCGTCGACCTTTTCGGTGATAATCCACTCCCGTCCGAAGATGCTGTCGCGGGTGATAACGTCGTCGGGATCGTAGACGTTCGAGAACGGCACGTGGGGGATGCGCGGGTATTTCGTGGACGCTCACCAAGTTTTCAAGAATTTGAAGATTATATCGTGAGCACTGTTAATTCCTTGATCCGGGTGAAATGGTCCTGGTTCCTGGTCAGAATGTTTTTGTCTCTGTTTGTCAAGATCGTGCCTGCAATCATGCAATCGAACAGTTCAATTGTTTCCCCAGTCCCTGCAAGAGAAAAATAGAGCTCGGCCCCCTTTTTCGCCGCTTTCGTCGAAAAATCGACCTGGATCAGCACGCTCTCTAATTTTTCTATGCTTTTTGCCTCCTTGTCTATCGTCTCCTTACTTTTTTTGAAGTGCTTGAGATACTGCATCGTGTATAATCCGGCGTATACCTCGTACATGGAAATTGAGGCAATTGCTAATTTTTCATTAGGACTGGTCGTGGAAATCAATTTCTCAAGCTCGAAATCACCATGCATCAAACCTATGGCGACATTCGTGTCTAAATAGAGCATATCATTGTTCCTCCCCATCATCATTTATGAGGATTCGGGACTTGAACTGTTCCCTAACTTCTGCCTGTGCTTCTCGATATGCCTCGTGTATTTCATCCTCGTGCTCGCCGCGTGCAATTCCATAACACTTAATCACTTCTTGAAGATTGCCTTGGCCGTTCATCAATCGTTCGATGGCATCTGAAAAGCTCTCCCCACTTCCCTTTAATGACTTGAGTTTATCGTAAATATCCCTTCGAATCGAGATTTGAATCGATGTCATGATCATCACTTTATTGAGAATATATATTGTAGATATAAACACTTAACTATTGCATAATAAGGAGTTCTAGGTGAATGCTTCCCTCGCGTTGAAGTAGTGCTCCGGATCTTAATCAAAAAGGATTTAACGGATTCCATGCAACAGCCTAACTCAACCCTTTCTCGTCCCGCTCGGAAAAAACTTCCTTCGCCACGTTCATGCCGTTCAGGGCCGCGGGAAACCCCGCGTACACCGCCATCTGGATGATGATCTCGATAATCTCTGTCCTTGAGCACCCGACATTCAGCGCGTTGTTGATGTGCGAATTGAGCTGGGGCGCGGCGGTCCCGAGGGCGGTGAGGGCCGCGATCACGGCGATTTCCCTCGACTTGAGATCGAGGCCAGGCCGGGAGAAGATGTCGCCGAAAGGAAACTCTATGACGTAACGCGCAAGATCCGGCGCGATGTCCTTCAGGCTATCGATGATGGTTTGTCCCCGATCCTCGTTGATTTGTTTCAGCAGATCCCAACCACGCTTGTACCGTTCGGATTCTCCATCGTTGCTGTCAGCCATAGGTATCACGGTGTACTTGCCAATTTTGCATAAAAGGTAACCGCTTCAGCCCAAAGGCCAAGGAATCACTCTTATTCCGGAATCATCAATCCTCAACGATGGGCGTGCCGTTTGGGTTTTCGACAATGTTCTTCTCGTGCTCCTGTTGGTCTTGGTATTCGGCTTGGGCCAATCGTTCCTGCCCATCCTCGTCGTGACAGCCGGACTCCCCTTTGCAGTGAATGTTTATATCTTGGCGGCAGAATACCACAATGGTGAGGAGATCGCATCCCAATCGATATTCTGGATGACTTTGTTGAGTGCCATTTCTATTTCCATCCTCTTGGTGATTTTCACGCCCTGATAATAGGGCGTGAGGGAAAATAGTGTCCCGATTATTCTCCAATACGAGATATTTTGAAAGTAATCCAATAAGCCTAAATGACAGACCGGATATCATCCAATCATTGGCAAGTCAACACGAGCTGAAGCACCACGACCGAGTTCACCTTCCAAATCCGCGGTTGCCCCATAATCGTGCCCATCGACTTCAACATGACCTTCGGCGACCTGGTCTCCAAGCTGTGCCATGGGCTCGGCCTCGATCCCGAGCTCAGCACCTTCGTGTCGGACGAAAAGGGCATTGAGCTCGTGGACTCATTCTACAACCACGATCTCGGGTATATTTTCTGCAACTTCGGCAAAGAATTCACGATAAAGTACGCCAGCGAAATTCCCGAAGATATTTCTAACCGGATCAGTACCTTTTCCAACCAGATCGCGTGATATAAAAGCCCGGATCATCCTTGCACCTCGAGGCGACTTGTTCGATTCCCGGTCATCCATCGATGCCCTCATCATGAGAGTGAAAGCCATGATCGACATCGTCCATGGACCGGACGCGAGTTACGATGATACCCACGTCCTGGTTCGATCGACGCTTGGATTGATATACATCAATGCGCTCAAGCCCGATTTGCCAGCACCTCACTTGACCGAAAAGGGATTAGCCCTTCGTGCTATGGTGCTGGAAATGAACGAGGATCAAGCCAAGATCGTCCGTTCCCTCTAACATGACGGCCTGATTTTTTTTCTAGGCCATCTTGATTGCCGCGATTACCACTCAGTCCGTGGTAAAAGGGAAAAGATTGAATAGATTTTAAGATGCAAAAGTTGAAAATGGATACAAAAAAAGAGATGGATTAAGCCAGATCTATATCTCTGCAAAGATAAATATCTTGGACGTCGTGCAAGATCTCGATGCCATCTTCCAAGGATTTCATGAATGCCTTCCTTCCTAAAATGAGGCCCACGCCACCCGATCGCTTGTTAATCACGGCAGATTTTACCGCATCCGCTAGGTCATTCGTCCCGCTAGGACCTCCTGAATTGATCAAGCCCACTCGCCCCATATAGCAATTTGCGACTTGGAGACGATTCCAATCAATGGGGTGATCGCTCCCGAGCTTCTCGTAGATTGAAGGATCGTTAATCGGCTTATCATATCCCAGATCGACAAAGCCCCCACTGCAATCGGCGATCTTTTGCTTGATGAGATCGGCCTCGATTGTGACCCCCAAATGATCCGCTTGGCTTTCCAGATCCGCCGCGGACTGGTAATTCTTGCCATCCTTGACGAATTCGGCCTTGTTCCGGAGGTAGCACCACAATACGGTTACCAGGCCCAATTGGTGCGCGTGCTTGAAGGCTTGGCTTACCTCCACGATCTGACGCCGGGAATCCACCGATCCAAAATAAATGGTTGCACCCACGGCGGCAGCCCCAAGGTCGAACGCTTGGTCGACATCGGCAAACATGGTCTGTTGCGCGAGTTCAGGTTTCGTCAGTAATTCGCCGTGATTGAGCTTCACGATAAACGGGATTTGCCTTGCATATCGCCGGGAGATGATTCCCAACACGCCCAGGGTTGAAGCGATTGCACTGCAGCCTCCCTTTAACGCGAGCTGGACGAGTTCCTCCGGGTCAAAATACGAGATATTGTTGCAAAACGAGGCTGCCGCAGAATGCTCGATGCCCTGATCCACGGGCAAGATGGAGAGATATCCCGTGCCAGCCAAACGACCGCGCTGGGTAAAAAGACGTTCTAAATTGTTCAAGACGCGATTGTTGCGATCAGATCGCTCCCAAATCGTTTCAACGAAGTCGGGACTCGGCGCGTGAATCTTTTCGGCTGGAATTGCCTCGCACTTGTAGGAACACAAGGATTCCGCGTCGTCGCTCAGCAGTTCTTTAATCTCATCTATGGAAAGTTGTCCCATGCCCAACGTATCAGATAATTCACTTTTAAAGATTGCTCTGGAAAAGAAGCTCGAACTATGGCGCGCCCGAGTAAAGGTTTATGTGGGTGAGATCGGCACGGGATCCATGACATGCGCTAAAAACCGAACCGTAAGGCACGTTAACCAACGAATTTTCGCATTTAATCGAGGTTGCTACACATGATTTTCCAACTAAACATACTCGGTGGCATTGCCCACCTCATCGTCGGTGTGGGGGTTATTTTCCTGATTTGGTTTGGCCAGAGCATCCTTGGCCGCCTCGTGAAACGGCGATTGAGCAAGCAAAAGGACGCAATAAATGGTATCGTGTGGATCATTCGAATTCTTTCGGCATTCTTTATACTTTTCTTCTTCCTGTACTACTTCGGGATCATAAACGATGCCACGTCATTGAGTCTCATCAGCATTGCTTCCACGGCCATCGGCTTCTCGCTGACCATCGCCATCAGCAATTTCTTTTCTGGAATGTACCTCATCGTTTCCCGTCCATACCAGGTCGGCGACTTCCTCCAGATGAGCATCAACAACGTGGAAGGCTTCGTCCGCGAGATAGGGCTCAACTACACGAAGATCCGGGATGCGAAAACGGGCATGACAACGCTGATTCCCAACAAGCTGGCGATGAACGAGAACCTGCTTGTCTACAAGGTTCCCCGCCAGTACAAGGACGGGGAGAAGAAAGTAATCTCCGCGTCGAAACGAAAAGGCCTCAAGTCTGTCTTGGTGGAAGAGGTGGACCACGTTTTCCGGTACCAATTCTTCATCGAGGAGAACCTGTCGACCCCGTCCGAGAAGGTCGAAGCGACCTTGAAGGGCGTTGCCGACAAGTGGACCCCCATTTTCGGGTACATCCCGAGATTCTTCATCACGGCCCTGTCCTCCAACGTGACTGTCAGGGTCGTAATCACGGCCGACACGATCGCTACGATCCAATCGGACATCGACAAGTTCCTGGAAGATATCTGGTTCGGATTGAACCTGAAATAAGAGCACGGGTGAGATGCAATGGAATTAACAATCTTCTGGTGGATTGTCTTCATCGGATTCTTGGTCCTGCTTTACATCTTTTACAAGATCTTGATGTTCGTGTTCAAACGGGTGGTCACCCAGCGGCAGTTTTCCCCGAACTTACTTAACGGCGTGCGTTTCTTTATCAGGCTATGTATTATCATCGTGGCTTTCTCGACGTTCATCGGCGTGTCGGGGGGATTGATACCAGGCGGCATCCCGGTAGAGATCGCCCTCCTTGTCAGCACGGCCGTTGGAACGATCTTCGCCCTGTCGACGACAACTGTCATGCAAAATTTCGTCGCTGGCATCTACATCATTATCACGAAACCGTTTATCATTGGTGATTTCGTCAGGATTAACACGTACGAGGGCATCGTGGAAGAAATAAGCCTGAACAACACAAAACTCCGACTGCGGTCCGGAAGTCTTTTTTTCATATCGAACCAGACCATCATCGGTTCCAAGATCGTCAACTTCTCGCTCTCCCCCGAGGAGCATGAAGAAGTGCCCCGCAAGGCCAAGAAATTCAAGGACGAGCTTAAGGGCCGGGTGGTGTCCTTGACAAAATACGTGTTCACCATCGACCTGCCAAAGGATAAACCAGAACGGACCAAGCAAGCCTTTGTCGATGTCGCCGAGGAATTCAAGGACGTGTTCAAGGAACCGCCGCGGTTCATCACCACAGCCTACACCAGCATGGTAACAGTCAGTATCATCCTCGTTGCCGACGACTCCGAGGTCATCCTGAAGAATAAGGACGGCGTGGTCGAGGCGCTCTACAAGCACATCTTTAAGTGAATGAGAGTCCTTTGAACCACTTGGTTCTCATTTTTTTCCCGCAGAAAGAAGGAAAAGATTGAATCTTCTCACGCTATTGCTTCTTTTCGTACCCCGCTGGTATCCATTACTGCACCGGGTGGAGTATTTGGGTTTTTACTCGTCGGAGGATTGATCGGGCATGTTTTGGCCGGGCTCGTCTGACTGCGGTTCGGCTCGAAGAGGCTGGCAAGCCGTGGCGACGTTCTTGCCGAGCTCGGCAGCCTGCGTGAGCACCGCCTCGTTCGATTGGATGTCACCCGCCTTTTCAGCGCTCCCGTGGACGATACCGACTATCTTCGATTCGACATAGGCGAAAATGTCTTGGAATGTCCTCAACGCGTTCACCGCGCCCGAGCTGAACAGGTCAGCGTCCGCGTAGGTCATGATGATACCAACTGATTTCCCGCCCAAGCCATATTTCTCGCCTTCTCCCATGGCATACGTCCTGTCAATGAAAGCCTTAAGCTGCGCGGACATGGTGAACCAGTACACGGGACTGGCCAAGATCAAGCCGTTCACCTCCTCGAGCTTCGGATAGATAGCCACCATATCATCTTGGATGATGCATCCGCCATTGGGGTTCTTCCGGCAGGCGTCGCAGGCAGTGCACGGTGAAATGCTGAGCTCACCGAGATGGATGACCTCCACGTCAGCACCAGCTTCCCGCGCGGCTTCCGCAGCCGTTTCGGCGAGGATAGTGCTGTTCCCGTGCCGTCGAGGGCTCCCGGCGATGACGAGTATCTTTTTCTCGGGCATGGGACCGGTTCGACTCGCGATCCCTTGAAGGTTGCCATGCCGGGTTCGATTAATTTCAAATCCCCACGCTTCATTCAAATAATTGCTCCTAAAGGAGCTGGGAAAAATGCGAACAAGATTTTGCATTTTTTCGCAAAACGCGAAAAATCAAGCCAATCTTTCGCGATATGCAATTAAGCGAGTTTGAATTTCGTGAACGAAAAAAATTTTGAGCCAAGCAACGACGAGGCGCCCTGGAGGTCGAAACACGACCCGGGATATCGCGCTCGCCAGGATAAATACACGCCACACAAGAAAAAAACGCCCGTCGTCAAGAATGCGGCTCTCACCATCAACCCAAGCGCTTCATTTTACGATTTCAAGTGGAAAAAACCTGAAGTTCCACGGGTTTTGGAAGCCCTCCGATACGTGAACCCGACCGAGATTCAGGAGAAGGCCATTCCTTTGGCTCTCGCCGGCCAGAACGTGATCGGGCAGTCAAAGACGGGCACGGGTAAAACATTGGCCTACGGTGCCCCCATAATTGACAAGATATCTTCCGATCGCCATGCCATTCAATCGGTCATTCTCGTGCCCACGCGGGAGCTGTGCTTGCAGGTCGCGGAGGTGATGCGGGAGCTTGGTGAATCCTTCGGTTTAAATGTCCTCGAAATCTACGGGGGCATTGAATATAATCATCAAAAGGAAGCGCTGGTTGATGGCGAGATCAGCATCGTCGTTGCCACGCCCGGCAGGCTTATCGACCTGTTCCACCAGAACTACCTGAAATTTGACGAGGTTTCGATTCTTGTCCTTGATGAAGCCGACCGCATGCTCGACATGGGCTTCTTCGACGATATTGAATACATCTTCAAGCAGATGCCGCGCCAGCACCTGCAGCTCATGCTTTTTTCCGCCACGATCTTCCAGGAGATCATGGAGAGCATCGATAAGATCACGCACGGCAATCACACGATCATCCGCATCGGGAAGAACGAGGACGAGTTCGTGGTGGACGAGATCGACCAGGAAAAATACATCATCCTGAACCGTAACGACAAATACGCGGCCTTGAAGAAGATATTGAAGGAAGAACAGCCGGAACACTGCCTGATATTTTCCAACACGATCTCGGGCGTGGAATTTCTCGAGCGCCGCCTCGGCGAGGATTACAGTCAAATGAAAGCGGCAAATGAAATAGTTGCCATCTCGGGCAACGTGAGCCAGAAGAGGCGGGAGCGCATCATCAACGACTTCAAGGCGCACAAGATCCATCTACTCATCGCCACCGACGTGGCGTCCCGGGGGCTCGACATCCCGAACATCTCTCACGTGATCCTCTACGACGTGCCCCAATACCCCGAGAACTACATCCACCGCATCGGCCGCACGGGTCGCCTGAGCCAAGAGGATGGCACGGTCCGTCGTGGGAAAGCAATAACAATCGTCATCCAAGATGAGATAGGCCTCATGCAGCGCATCGAGGACCTCATCAAGAAGGAAATTCCCGTCCGGAAAGGGAGCATCGGGGCGGCTACCCGGCACGCGGTGATCAACGCCGAACCGGGCGATTCCGGAGACGAAGAAGAAGACGACTGGCGTCCCATGAACCCGTTCCGCATGTAGGGTTCTTTTTTTCATTTGTTTCTCAATTTTTTGTCGTTTGCATTCGTTGCGCGGGATGGGCCACGCTCGCACGCAATATGGAATCGATCTCGTGGAGCCTGTCCATCACGGGTGCGGCCAGGTTCGCGTCGATGCAGCCTTCCCGGGTCTCTTCTTCCACCTTCTGGAAGGCCGCGAGGATGCAATCGTGCAGGCGAGTGGCTAACTGCCGGGCGCTCGCGGAGCAGGTGCGATGGCGCGTGGCATACGCGACGAAAAAAAGCACTCGGTGTTCGAATTCCCGGCAGCCGAGTCCCTGCTCGCACGGCCGCTCGCCTTTATGGTACGGAGGGCCAAGATCGGCCGGATCGAAATCATCGACCCAGCAAGCCGTGCACAGTTCCATCTCGATCCCCAGCGCTAGCCCACCATTGCAGTGAAACGAGCGGCACGCGCGGGCGTTGAACTCGTGAATCGTGCAGGCAAATATGCCCTCCTCGTGATCGAAGGCGAGGAAGGGACAGAGAGTGAACTCGTTGGCGGGGGGACGTGCCAGCTCGATCTTAGCGGCATCGCTCGTGCCTTCGCCGTCCACGGGGTAGGTCCGGGGCAGAAAGCGCTGCATTCGCGCGTCCAACCGCCTGACAACGAGTTGCCCATCAAGGACACTGGATGCGTGCTGTACCACGCGCTGCCAATCGGCATTATCGAGGTGGTTAAAGAAGGAAAAGTGATAACAGCAGAGACCGCAGCGCTTGCATTCTGATGACTGGGAATCAGCGCTCTTGGCGTTTTTCGTGCTCATTACCGTTTCAGGATGGCACGCGTGAGCTGATTGAATGCCTCGTTCACGTTGTCGCCGGTTTTGGCCGATGTGTTCACCGAGCCGATGGCCCCGATGGCCGCGGCGCACTCGTCGATGTCTTCCTGCGTGGCCTCTTGCTCGAGGTCACACTTGTTGGCGATGAGCATGATCGGCACGTTCTCGCCCGCGTGCTTTTTCACGTCTGGCGCCCAAAAACTTGCAACCTGATCGAAGGTGTTTTTACGCGTCACGTCTGCAACGATAAGCGCGCCAGATGAACCTTTGTAATACAGCGGCCGCATCGATGTCCAGCGCTCCTGGCCCGCGATGTCCCACACAGTGAGCGTCACCTCGTCGCCGTCGAGGTCAAGTTTCTTGATGAAAATATTCGTGCCAATAGTGGGGCGATAGTCAGCACTGAACTTTTGCTCGACAAAAGCCTTGATAAGCGAGGTCTTTCCAGCCGCGTGCTCTCCGATGATAACAACTTTTAGCTTAAAACGTTGCGACATTCATGATACGCCTTGATACTTGAGATAAGGATTGGTTTTCACGTTTAATAACTTTCAGCCATAGGGGATTCAAGCTTCAAATCTTAAAGCAAGTATGATAATGTCACCAAATGCTTGTCTTATCGCAGGCTGGGAAGATTACGCAGCCGATGAGCACGAATACCAGCAAGAAACTCGGGCAAACCTTGAGAACCATAGGAATGGCGGCGTTGCTATGCCTCATCCCGTTCGCGAACATCCTTTTCACGATCTGGCTTTTCTTGCTGGCTATCCAGATGATAAATGCAGTAAAAAGACTCGGGAATGAAACAGGCTCTGGGGATTTGACTGTTTTTCGAAATCTGCAAATCGACTTGGCAATTTTATACCTGATTGGAATCATATACGTCGGAATTAGTTTTGTCCTGCAGATTCTTATTCCACTCCACTTTAAATTGGCCCTTAGAATATAAGTCAGAGATTATGCATTATGCATTAATTATAAGTTACTTATCGATGATCAACACCAATAGTTGGCAAAGCAAGAATTTATCAATTATGTTAAAAGGTTTCAAGGGATCCTAAACATTGATGACGCGAGAAAGGCAAGAATGGAAGAGAGACAATTAGAACGTGAACGCGAGCTTCAGGCTGGTGATGTTCCGTTACAAAATACCACAATTGAAAATATGGAATTGAACATCGCGTTGGTCAAGGCAAAGGGCGAACTACTGTCGCTTAACGATAACTGGGACGGAGACGGCGCAAAGCGAATTGATGAAGCCACCTTCCAGAGAATTGAAGGACTTTTGATGGAATTGAATGCAATCTCTTAAGAACGGTTCAATCGAGCCCTGGACATTCCAAGTATATCTCCGGGGCACAAAGGTGAAATTGAATTCTATTGGAGAACCGATAGGTTCAAGCTTTGTATTGATATCCCTGAAGATCCAATGGCACCTGCGGTATTCTACTTCGATAATTATCAGGATTCCAAGCTCAAGTGTTCATTCGACATCGAAATACTAACCCCGGTATACATCACCTGCATGAGCACCTTCGTATGACCATTAGTTAAGAGGAAATCCCTGATTCTTCTAACATGTTCAGGAGATTTCGGAAAAATCATTTTAAAGACAACCAAGTCCAACCGATCGCATCCAAATTTGACGATGACGGCTGCTCAGTAAATTGTGATAGGTATACGGATGAAAATCAAACTTTAAATGAAGTGCTAGGAGAAACGGGGAACTTCGGTGTATGTTCTTTGAATGCAGGCATCGTTCGGGCAGGTGAATTGGTTTTAGAACACGATCCCTTACCGAATAAATTATATCCGTCAGAAGATAACCGTGCTCACTCGCTGATAATATCCCGTTCAAGAGATGAAGCCGATATCATAGATCACAGGATATATTTGGCTGAAAATTGTGAAGTTGCAATCCTTCCTGAGAACAAGAAATAAATCTCCAGTTCACGCTGCCTGCGTGAACTCGCAGGATGCGGGAAAAATTTAATTGAGTGGCACGATTATCGGTAACGTAGTCATTCGTGGTGTAATGCCATGGTAGAAAATTGTTACCGCGGTTACGTGCTCTGCCGTCTCTCAAAGATAGGATCCGAGTGGGACATCGTCGATATCCTGAAAAAGTTGAATAACGATTTCGGCGACGAGCTCCGGGTCACGTACGCATCACCCATCTACGGCGCGTGGGATTTGATCGTGGAAGTGTCCTTCGCCAAGCTCGAGGACCTCGACAAACTGGTGACTCAAATCCGGACCAACAAGATGCTTAGTAGCTGGATAGAGGAAACCACTACGTTCGTGAGCTCGCGCCCCGATTACCCGTGGGAATGATCAATGAAACGCTCCAAGGCTTACGTGCTGATCAATCTTGGCGGTGGCGAGGAAGTCACGTTTTTCAGCCGCCTCCAAGAGCTCGGTCTTGCCAGCAGAGTCTATGATTGCTACCGGGTCTTCGGCTCCGGCTCCGACTACATCCTGGAGCTCGTTCACGAGGAATGGGAGGAGCTCGACGAGTTTTTCTACCTGCTGCAGAGCGACAAGGTCCTGCGGCAATGCGTGGAAGACGAGAGCCGCATGATATCCGTCGATAAGGATTTCGAATATGATGCTGATAAAGTGCCTGTTCAATAACACTATCATTGGGCCTGTCGGTTAGCCAGGATAGACCACCTGCCTCCTAAGCAGGTTACTCGTGCGTTCGAATCGCACCAGGCCCGCCACTTTTCTTTTTCCATTGTGAAGCCGCTCTTAATTCAAGTCAGATCCAAGTTTAGTCATAGAATGCGTGAGTCGGGAATACCAATCAACCGCGTAAACCGTTCTGCGCTCGATAGATCCCCGATGTCACGGAACATGTGCCTGCGAACAAGCGAATAGGTCGCGTCGACCGCGACCATTGATGCCCGAAGAATATCTTGATGTGCACCGATACAAAACATCTAGTTCGTGCATTTCCAGACCACATTAATTTGCCCTTTCTAGTGGTGGTTCGTGAACCTGAACACAAAGAATTACTTGTTAAGGACAAGAAGGTGATGGTAACGCAAACAATGAAGTTGGAAAGTTGAGCACATCATGAAGTCTCTGATAGTTTGTTATTCTTATCATCACAAGAATACTCAGAAAGTAGTTGATGCCATGGCAAAAGTTCTCGATGCGCAAGTCAAAACACCACAACAAACTAACCCAGAAGAGATCCAACGGTTTGACTTAATCGAGTTCGGTTCAGGAATATATGATGAAAGAAACCACGAAAGCCTGATTGCATTAGCTGATAAGCTCCCAAGAGTCACCGATAGGAAGGCATTCATCTTCTCGACAAGTTTCGTTGGTTTCGATTCGATATTCTTTGGCAAACGTGCGCGTAAATTTCACACGGCACTCAGGGAGAAATTGCAATCCAAAGGCTACACCGTCGTTGGCGAGTTTAATTGCAGAGGGTTTAACACCAATAACGTCTATAAACGATTTGGTGGAATGAATAAAGGCAGACCTAACGTTGAAGACCTCAAGCACGCTGAAGAGTTTGCTTTGAAGATGAGGCAATCCACGTAATTTGATTTCGTCAAGGTTCCAAAAGGGGAAGAGTAGGCTTGGTTTTTTGAACAGAATGTGATAGCAGGCGAGATTGAACCTGCGTTAAAGCGTGGAAGGATCTAGCCGCAAGATACGCGACTCGGGGATGCACTGCGATCGCGCAAACCGTTCGGCGCTCGTGATATCACCGATGTCCTGAACCACGTGCGCATCCGACCCGAAGCTGAACGACACGCCACGATCCAAAGCGACCGAGTAAAGTTCCCTGTAGAAGGCGGCGGAATCCATGCATCCTTCGTGCACGGGCGCCACGGCAGGGGAGTGGTCGACGTAGCGCTGAACCGCCTTGTTGTTGATCTCGATGGCCACGCCGCGTGCCACCGCGGCATCGCACACGTCCCCGAAGAGGTCGAAGATAGCGGGATCGAAGTCGCCCATGCGGAACACCGTATCGAATGGGTGCACCACCACGTCGACATGGTTGCGTGTCATGGCTTTTTCATACATGCCGGCCACGGTGGCGTACATCGACTCGAGCCTAGCTCGATCATCCCTGTGCATCTCGGCAAGGATGGCCGCGCCACTGGCCGTGTCATCCATAGTGATGTCTGTGCCTGGGATCCAGTGCTCCCCAGCCAAAACCAGATCCGGGCACACGCCGGAGATCATCACGGGAAAATGCCCGTCCCGGTCGATGATCGAGGCCTCGATGCCGATGAATATCGGTAGCGCACATCCATCGTCGCGCAAAGCATCCCGGACCGCCACGTGCAGGGGCAGGAACGCGTCGTCACCATCTGCATGCACGTGGTCGGTCACGCACGCGTAAGGACGTCCCTTTTTCTCTTGGATGCGGGCGATGTCGGCAAGCACCTGCCCGCTATGGCAGCAATGTGAATATTTCGAATGACAGTGGTGATCGGGAAATGGGGAGCGAGTAGCAGGCATATGGATCATCTAAAATGGCAATTGCTTGTAATTCTTAAAAAGCAATCCGAGCCCCTATATGCCACCCGCCACCCCGCCGCAAAATAAAGGGAGGACAGATTGGTGTGATATTCGCGGAAAAGATTTGCATGATGTTCGTCAGAACGCGACTTAAGGTTGGCTGGGGCCTTACAACACACGTGGAAATTACCCGATCCGTCGGATTTAACATGCTAAACGTATACGAAGACACATGCTGCCAAGGTTATTACGCCGGGATGGGATGTTCCATCTGCGCGCTCGAAAACAGGCTGTATTCGCCCTTGATCGAGCTGATCGAGAGCCAAGTAACGGACGACACCGTGGTCTGCAGGTGCATCATCGATGCCTGCGCCGCGGTGAACGAGGCTAACGGCAACAAGGAGGATTTGCTGATCATCCTTAAGAACGTCTTACTCCTCGCCGTCGCGGCGATCCGGAGCGAGCTCAATGATCAGGTCATGCGGATCATGGGCACGGCTCGTGCCTGCCATGCGTGAATGCGTGAAGGAGTTCTTGTTCCATCTTCTCTCGACTATTATTTCCGCAACACGTTGATTATTTCCGGGCTAATAAACCCTGCTTGATTATATCCGTATGTATTATTTACATCGTTCTGTTGTAAATCTCGTTCCGCACGGATCACGTATTTGTCGGCCACGATACTGCCCTAGTGCGATTCGAGGTTTACCGCCATACGCTGACTAGACGGTGGGTCGAAGAAGATTCGTGGAAATAGAGAAGAAATTGACGTGATAATTTTAAATTAAGGCACGCCTACCAATAAGTGAGGCATACCTAAGAAACCAAGATAATGCTTCGATGCAATCGAGTAATCCTAATTCATATGGTGGTTAAAACCATGGTTTTAGAGACTCCGACCAGCTGCTTTGATGCAGAGGAATCGTGGGAATCCGACACGATCGTGGTGAATGCCATCTCATTAGATAAATTGAAAGCCGGCCAAGACGGGATCATCGTCAAGGTCAGGACCAATAACACATCCTTAACGCGACTCTGTCACTTGGGCCTGACGCCGGGCGTTCACGTCCGCAAGATCGACAGCGCGCCGTTTGGAGGTCCCGTGAAGATCCGGGTCCGGGACACGCTCCTGGCTCTCGGGCACGGGCTGGCTCAAAACATCCTCATCTCGGTAGACACTGCCCCGGCACCGGCGAAGGTGTTCGTTGCGGTGGATGGAACTCCCGACGAGGTACAACATGCAGACCTCTAAACTTGTCTGGGAATACTTCGATTTTAGTGGCGATGCATGCGGGACACTTTGGGGGGGTTCGTGAAGGTACCGACAGATATCAAGTCAAACTTGATTTTAGTATCTCCGAGTCCACGTTCCGAAGATGTGGTAATATCGTGAACAATACTCCCTTATTTTAATCGTGGTCCTGCCGGTGCGACCTCGAAATAAGGAGCGGGTTTAATAACTCGCCGCGCATTTAGACAATTAGGCAAGCCTAACTTAAATGGAGATCATGATAATGGCTTTGGAGACATATGCAAGTTGTTTTTTCGCCGAGGAATCGTGGGAATCCGAGGCGAACGTCGTGAATGCCATTCCGCTCGATGCGTTAAAAGACAACCAGAGCGGGATCATCGTGAAAGTCAGGACAAATGACACGTCCATGACGCGGCTCTGCCACCTGGGATTGACGCCGGGTGTCCATGTCCGCAAGATAGATAGCGCGCCGTTTGGAGGTCCCGTCAAGTTTCGTGTGAGGGATACGTTGCTGGCTATCGGGCGCGGGCTGGCCAAGAATATCCTTGTCTCGGTTATGGATGTCCCAGTAACTGAAGACGTGATCGATGCAGAGGAGGGGACTGCCGACGAGTTACGACGTGCCGACGAATAAGGTTGTCTCGGAAGCTTACGCGAAGATCAGCGTGGCCCTGGTGGGCAACTGCAACGTGGGCAAGAGCGTGATTTTCAACCGTTTAACGGGCATGAACCAGACCGTCGGCAACTGGCCAGGTAAAACGGTTTCGTGGGCCGAGGGTTCCGCGACGTTTAACGGTCAGCCGTTCAAGCTCGTGGACCTGCCGGGCATCTACTCCCTCTCGACTTATTCCTTGGAAGAAGTCGTCACGCGCCAGTACATCGTCGAAAAGCGGCCTGATTTCATCGTTAACGTGATTGATGCTTCAAATTTAGAACGGAATCTGTTTCTCACGCTCCAGCTCCTCATGCTAGAGGTCGCGCCAATGGTCATAGTCTTGAACCAGTTTGACCTCGCCAAGAGCAAGGGGCTGGCGATCGACTGCCAAAAACTGGGCGAAATACTCGGGTGCCCCGTCATTCCAGCGGTGGCGGTGCACGGAAGGGGCGTTCACGAGATCCTAGAGACCCTTATCAGCCTCCGTGATAGCGGTGAAAAAACGGCCGCCCCGAACATCCGGCTGGGGAAAGAAGTTGAAAAATACATGGCGATGATAGAATCTGCCCTGCGCGTGGAGGATGGCAATGTCTTTCCCGCGAGGTTCACCGCGCTCAAGCTGTTGGAAGGAGACCGTGAAATGGAGAAGTACATTCTCGATCGCAATCCCGAGGTAGTAAAACTCGCGAAAGAAGCCGGGGAAAAGCTAGAAACCCTGCACGGGGAAAAAATCACGGAGATCATATCCGGCGAGCTTTACAGCATCGTGCACCACCTTGTCGATGCAGTCCAGGTAATTGAACATCCGCTCGAGAAAGAATCCCTTCCGGACAAGCTGGACCACTTGACAACCCACAGCATCTGGGGATACGTGATCCTGGTGGCGATTCTCCTCGGCATTTACACTGGCGTGTTCGAGCTCGGCGGGCTCGTTGCAACCGCCGGACAGGATTTGTTCCAAGCCCTGTCAGTTCTCGTGCATGGTGCCTGGGGTGACACTTCACCCGTCGTGCAAATCGTGTGGGACGGGGCGATGGGCAGTTTCTTTGGCGTGGTGGCGGGAGTCCTGCCGTTTGTGTTCCTTTTCTATTTCTTCCTCGAGTTCCTCCAGGATAGCGGGTACCTGCCCCGGGCGGCATTTCTGATGGACTCGATCATGCATCGAATCGGCCTTCACGGGAAAAGCATCATCCCCCTCATCATCGGGTTCGGGTGCAACGTGCCCGGGTGCACCGCGTGCCGCATCATGGAAACCGAGCGGGAGAAGAACATCAACATGTTCGTCACCACGCTGGTTCCTTGCGCGGCCCGCGCCACGGTGATAATGGGTCTCGTGGGACATTACATGGGAATCCAGTGGGCTTTCTTGCTCTACGCCATCAATTTTGCCGTCATCATCGTCATAGGTCGCGTTGCATTCAAGATGGCAAAGGGGGAAAACACTGAACTGATCATCGAGTTGCACGAGTACCGTAAACCGAACATGAACGTGATCGTGAAGCAAACGTGGTTCCGAGGGAAAGAATTCGTGTACAGGGCCATCCCGCTCATCATCGTGTTCGGAGTTGCCCTGCAAATCATGATCATCGTCAACGTCTTGAACCCCATCAACGAGTTCATGTCCCCCGTCACCGTCGTCTGGCTGGGGCTGCCCGTCGGGGTGGGGATCTTCCTCATCTACGGCATCGCCCGAAAGGAGCTGACCTTGGTGCTGTTGAGCAACTTGGTGCTGGCATTGGGATATACGTCGGTCGCGCAATACATGACCCCGCTGCAGATGATCGTGTTCTGTCTCGTGATCATGCTGTACGTGCCCTGCGTGGCGACGATCACCGTCGTGGCGAAGGAAGCGGGCTGGAAAATTGCCGCATACATCACGCTGATCGAAATTGGCGTGGCGATCCTGCTGGGTGGCCTGATCAACTGGGGCGCGATTCTCATCCACGCGCTCTAACCATCTTTTTTTATCATTGGTGAAGTTATACCGCACTCTTGGGTGTAGCTCACGTTGGCCGTGATCGCGATATCAGCGGATGAGGGCCGGTAAAAAATCAACTAACTTATAGTTGCTATGCGTTCGCCAAAGGCACTTAGTAAAGCATAAAAATCTAAGGAATGTTATTTTTACTAGGTGAGTTAGAATGGCCGACGCTGTAGTTAAAGTCACGAACAAAGGCATGATCTCCATTCCTGCCGAAATTCGGAAAAAACATGGCATTGTCGACGGGCAATATATCTTCATTTTCGAGGATGAGGATGGAAATATAAAATTAGAACCCGTGAAGACGTTAGATGAAATCAGAAAAAATGCGCCTACAGTCGAGGAATTCAAAAAGGTTTACCTGGAATCAAGGAAGGAAGATATGAGGCTCGAGAGATAAATGCGCAGGCGTGTTTGTCTGGATGCTGGACCGGTTCAATTGCATTTTCTCAAGGACAGCCCCACCAAAGTGGAATCTCTCTTCCAAGATATTACCAGTGATAAGGTTGATGCGATGATACCTGATGCCATCTTGGTAGAGGTGTTCAAGCATCTCTGTGTTTCGGGCGGGAAGGATTATGCAAGTGATGTCATCAACTCGATTTGTAACGAAAACGTGGTAAGAATCGTTCCATTAACCAGGATATTGGTTATTGCCGCCGGGAAATTGAAATGCCAATTTCGAGATACTCTTTCCTACAATGATACCATCATCATCGCGACGGCCTTGCACGAACGAGCCGAGGTCCACACGACCGAGAAGGAATGGCCAAAAATCCCGAAGCTGGAAGTCGTGAAGTACACATTCTAAACCACGCTTTGTGTTCGTTATCGATTTGGTCTTGAAAAACACGTCATGCGTGCCTATGGTTGATTGGAACTTGTGAATCATCAACGCGAGAAGAAGATTGCTTTCACGGGCTCAATCTGTGGCGATGAACATAATGGTCGAGGTAACTATCATTCCTGCAAAGACTTTCAATCTAGAGAAAAAGGATTCTTGTTTCATTCGAATTTGACCAAGGAATGCTTTCTATTGGATTAAACCATCACGAATTGGTTTTCGTCGAAAATTGTCCCCCCTGAATCAAGCACGCAGAATCCAAGAATCCAAACGAGAATTTCGTCCATATTTTCTTCCGGTTGCTCGAAAAGCTCGAAAACATTTATATTTTCCTTTGATCATGATCCACTTGTTCAGAAATGATGAACACCAAACATCCCATGGTGCAAAAATATGAGTGAAGACAAATTCATCTCCAAGGCTCCAATCAGGCGTATAATGAAGAATCAGGGTGCCTCGCTGGTTGCCGAAGAAGCAGTCACCACGCTGGTCGACTATCTCGAGAAATTCGCTGACACGCTCACCAAGAAGGCGTTGAAGATCGCCGAGGCCGACAAGCGCAAGAAGGTCACGCCCGAGGACATCAACGCCGCGTTGAAGGCATAAACTCGATTTTTCCTTTTTCTTTTCCCTTTCGTTTCAGTAATTGACAGAACCTGCGTTGGCAGGGTTAGAGCTCGTTTTTCAACAGAAACAAAAAAAAAGATGCAAAGATTGCTTCAGGTTGCCTTTCCCGGCGCCGGGCCCTTTTTCAAGATGATCAGTAAAGCCACCCCCATGATCGCCGCAAAACCGCACACGACAACGAGGCTCAACTCGAACGGCACGTTGATTGGGGCTTGTGTGGGGAGCGTCGAGGGGGTATTACCGTAATACATATGGGCGTAAACGAACCCGATCGCAAACGCCCCGCCCGAGAACAGGTGACGGCCGGCGTTGAGCACCATGTTCACGACGTAACCCCCGCCGTTGGGGATGGTGATGTTTCCCTGGATGACGTCCGTTGCGCTATAATTCGCCACGCCGGTAATCGAGCAGGTCTGGAAGGCGTTGGTCGAATTCACAACGGTTTCGTAGCCCACGTAGAGCGTGTAGTTCACGCCGACGTCCTGCGTCTGCGAATAATTCATCAGCAGGCCATAGGTGATGCTCTTGACCACGAACGAAGTCGAAAAATACTCGTAGAACGCGGAAAGCGTCTGCTCGCAGGAGTCAGACCACGCTGGGATGTGGGCGCTCGAGTAGCACCCGATCGACGCGTTATTGAGGTCCATAGAATTTTTATCCAACCCAGCCACGCTTCCGTAGGTCGCGCCCCCGCTATCCTCCGCCCACGTGTACCAGAAAGAGTAGTATGGCAGGGAAGAACCGTAACTCGACGCCAGCTGCGAGGCCCCGGTCGCCGGGGCGACGCGCGCCGAGAAGGCACCACCCAGCGCGAGGGCCACGATCATGAACGCCATGCAGGTAGCGCCAAACATCACACGTCGTCGAGCCATTCGCATGTTCAGTTTCTTGTCCATTAGATTCACCTCGTCGTGTTACTGCTCGGCCTCACCAAAGCGCTGGCTCTGTAACTCCACGAGCCGCCGGTAATGGCCGTCCTCGATCGCCATAAGTTCGTCGTGGGTGCCCTCTTCGATGATGCCGTGCACGTCGCGGCTGATGACGATGATGTGGTCGGCGTTCTTGATGGTCGACAGCCGGTGGGCGATGATGATCGTGGTCCTGCCCGCCCGCGCCCGGTCAAGGGCGTCTTGAATCAAAGTCTCGGTGTAGGGATCGACGCTGCTCGTCGCCTCGTCCAGGATGAGGATCTTGGGATCGGTGATCAAGGCCCGTGCAAAGGCCATCAGCTGGCGCTGCCCGATGCTGAGGTTCGACGCGTTTTCCACGATGACCGTGTCGTATTCCTCGGGTAATGTCATGACGAAGTTGTGAAGCCCGAGGAACTTGGACGCCTCGATCATCTTGGCCTCGTCGCTGTCCGACGGCTCCTTGATGCCGTAGAGCAAATTTTCGCGGATGGAGCCCTTGAACATGAAGGAGTCCTGCGGCACGAGACCGATCATGCGGCGGAGATCACGCTTGAGGATGGCACGGACGTTCACGCCATCGATGTCGATCTCACCCTCGTTCACGTCGTAGAACCGAGCAATGAGCTTGATGAGAGTGGTCTTGCCGGCACCGGTCTCGCCTACCACGCCGATCGTCGCACCGGCATCGATATGCAGGTTCAGATGTTCCAGCACATAGCCGACGCTTTCGGCGTGCTCGATCAGGGTCCGTTGTTCCTCGATCGCCTTTCGGACGACGGCGGGGAATTGCCTGAAGGTTTCGGGCGGGATGGTCATCCTGGCTAGGGCTTGGACCATCCCGGCAGCGGCTGCGGGTGGCATTCCACCTCCCCCACCCATGCCTTCTCCGCCGCCGCCCATTCCCCCACCCACACCGCTACCAGATGCTTGGGACTTGAGGGCGCGCTCGATGGTCTTGGCCATCTGGAGCATAGCTTCTGGTGGCATCCCCCCGCCGAAGCCCGCTTGTGTGCCGCCTGCGGGTTCAGGAAATTCCGTCTCGTAGTCGGGATGCGCAGTTGCAAACTCCGTGCCGGACACCGCATGGTGGGTCTCGCCGAGCATCTCGTCGAGCTTCGCAGGTACCTCGGAGGGATCCATCGATGTCAGGTTCATGAATATGTCCCGGCGGAGCTCGGGCGGCAACCTGCCGATGTTGCTCAACATGAACGTCTTGTAGGGCTCGGGCAGGCTCTCCATGAACGCACGACCCTGAGCTAGCCATGCAGGGTTCATGCCTGCTGGAGGGCCGCTCGGAGCCCCTGCTGGAGCGTTGCCGATTGGTATGCCTCCGCTGGTAAGCTCCTCGAATTCGGTCTCGTAATCGGGATGTTCGTTTGCGTAATCGGTGCCGGGCACCGCGTGGTGGATCTCGCCGAACATCTCATCAAGTTTCGCCGGTACTTCGGAAGGATCGAGCCCCATCAGATTCATAAATATGCTCCTGCGGAGCTCGGGGGGAAACCTGCCAATGTTCGATTGGATGAAGGACTTGTATGGTTCGGGCAGATTCTCCATGAACGCCTGGCCCTGAGCCAGCCACGCTGGGTTCATACCCGCTGGCGGGCCACCACCTTGCGCGGCACCTTGCCAAACACCTTGCGTGCCACCACGGGGCGCTCCCGCGGCTGGCCCTCCTTGAGTGACGACCCGCAAGGCCGCCTGAGGAGCCCCTGCAGGAGGGGCTTGGCCTTGTTGTGCCTGTTCTTCCAAAATATACCCGAAATTGACATCCTTGAAGTCAATTTCGCCTCGCACGTTTGTCAACGGCACGGGTGTCTCGGGATCCAGCAACTCCACCCTTTCCTTGGTAAGGCTGTAGATACGATCGCTTGCAGCCATGGCGCTCTCGATGGTCTGCTGGATCTGCGAGAAGGAGAGCAGCGGGGCGTTGAGCTGGTTCAGGTAGGAAATATAGGCGACCAGGGTCCCGATACTGATCGTGATGCCGAGCAGGCTGATCTGGTCGATGTAAAATATGCCACCGGCAAAGATGATGCCGGCGGTCGTGAGAGACGTGACGTAATTGACCGACGTGAAGAACGTGGCGAACGTGCGCCGTACCCGGACCGTTGCCGCAGCGTTTGCTTGGTTTGCCTCGTCGAACTCCTTGGCAGCTTTCTTTTCTTGGCCATAAGCTTGGACGACTTTCGCTCCGGCGATGTTCTCTTGGATCGAGGACGTGACCCGGCTGATGGTCCGCCTCGTTAGCTTGAAGGCAGCCTCCGCCTTCATCTGGAACCGCCTCGTCATGTAGAGAAACAGCGGGAAGTTGATCAGGGCGAGCGTGGCAAGTATGGGGGAGATCAGGTACATCATCAAGAGAAACAGCCCGAGCTGCACGAAATTGTTGATGAGAAGGACCAGCTGGCCCGACAGGAGCAGGTTGAGCTGGTCGACGTCGTTGGTCATGATAGACAGGATGTCGCCGCTCAGGTGCTTGTCGAAATAGGCCATTGACATAGACTGCAGCTGGTAGAATAGGTTCTTGCGTACCTCGCGCACGACGACTTGGCCAATGCGGTTCATGCCGTATTGCGCTATGTAGGTGATGCCGCCGTTGAAAGCAGTCAGGGACACGTAAAGTATGACCAAGCGGAAGAGAGTTGTCGTGTCTCGGGTGAGGATCGCGTTGTTGATGATATTTAGCGTGATCCTTGGAAGGATGGCGGTCACGACCGAGGCGACTATCAGCAGGCAGAAGTAGGCGGCGTATTTTATCCAATGCGGGCGCAGGTACGAGAAAATCCACCGCCAGAGCACCCCGCGGGGATTCTTGGTCTGGGCCTTTCCGAAAGTTCCCGTTCCCATTCCACCGGGCCGCCCCGCTCCGGGCCCGGGCCCGCCGGTACGAAACGTCGGCCGGTAATCGAGCGGTGCCTCTGGAGCTGCTGGCTTCTTGGTTTCCTGTTGCGATTGTGGTTGTTGCGACATTTAATTCATCCCCTCCCCGTTTTGATCCTCGTTTTCTTCCCCGGGTTCGTGGGTGAGCTGCTTGCGCTCCAGCGTCTCGTAGATCTGGCGGTACAAGACATTGTTCTGGATGAGATCGTCATGGGTACCAAGCCCGACCACCCGGCCCTTGTCGAGCACGAGGATCTGGTCCGCGTCTCGAATTGTCGAGATCCGTTGTGTGATTACCAAAGACGTCGTGTCTTTCATGATCTGGTTCAACGCTTGCTGGATGTGATACTCGGTCTCGACGTCCACCGAGCTCGTGGAGTCGTCCATGATGAGGATGCTCGGGTGAACGATGATGGCGCGGGCGATTGACAGGCGCTGCTTTTGCCCACCCGAGAGCCTCGTGCCCCGCTCGCCGACGATGGTCTCGTACTTGTCGGGTAGGGTCTCGATGAAATCGTGGAGATCCGCGATTTTCGAGGCCGCGATGACCTCATCGAGCGTCGCATCATCTTTTCCAAAGGCAATGTTTTCCCGAATCGTCTTGTCAAACAAGAACGTGTCTTGTGAGACGATCCCGACGTTGCGCCGGAGGTCTGTCAACATGTAGTTCCGTATGTTGACCCCGTCGATCTTGATCTCGCCCTCGTTGATGTCGTAGAACCGGGGGATGAGGTTGATGATCGTCGACTTGCCCGATCCGGTCGTTCCCAGGATGGCGATCTTCTGCCCCGCCGGGACCTTGAAGGAGATGCCCTTGAGGACGGGGGTCGAAACGACGTACCCGAACGTGACCTTGTCGAACTCGATATCGCCCTTGAACCGGTCCACGTGTTTCGCGCCGGGGATATCCTCCACGCCGGGCGCAGAGTCGAAGATCTGGCGGATCCGTGTGAGCGCGGCATCGGCCATGATGTACATGACCATTATCTGGCCAATGAGCATCATGGGGAAGATGGACATGCCGATGTACGACGAGAACGTGATGAGATAGCCGAAGGGCATCTTGTTGTTGATGATGAGATAGCCGCCGTAGCCAAAGTTGAAAACCGTGGCGAGGGCGACCATGATGGTCATCCATGGCTGGAACGCGGTGTTGAACTTTTGCGAACGGACCCCGAGGCGGTAGAACTTGTCGTTGTTCTTCATGAACTTCTCGGTCTCCTTGTCCTGCGTGTCGAAGATCCGCACGACCTGGGCCCCGAGAATGTTCTCGCGGATGGTGTTGGTGAGCTCGCCGAACGTGTTCCGGGCCTCGAAATAGATGGGGCGTATCTTGGCCACGATCGCAAAGATGCCTACAAACGACGTGGGCATGATGACAAGGAAGATCCACGCCAGCTGGGGTGCAACGAAGAACGAGATGATCAGGACGCCCAGCAGCTGGATGACCGTCTGCACGCCCAAGTTCAGCCCGAAACCAAAGATCTGGTCGGTCTGGTCCACGTCAGACGTCGCCCGAGCGACGAGCTGGCCGGTCTCGTGCTTGTCGAAATAGGCATACGACTGACGGTAGATGGCATCGTGGATGTCCTGTCGCAGGTAATACATGGCCTGGGCCGACACGGTTGCCGACACGATGCGGCCCGCCCGCCCGAACAGGAACGAGAGGAGGCCAAGGACTGCGATGGACACGAACATGATAAGCAGGTATTGCCACTCGGCGATGCCCCACTGGCTTAGCACTGCTGGCGGGGTCGCGATCGATCCGATCAGGTCCCCGAGCAGGATCGGCGTGATCAAGGCACAGAGAGTCGAGATCAGTTGGAGAAAAACGCACTCGAGGAACTTGTTCTTGCTTCTAAACCAGTACTGGAAGATCATGGCCGCCGATTTGAGGCCCGTTGTCGTGCCCAAGCGTTGTTGGGCGAAATCGGAGGCCGGCTTCTCGGCTTTGCCCCGTTTTTCAACGGCGATCTCCTTGCTGGTAGTCACGGTAGTTGTTGCCAATAGTTTTCGCCTTTCAAAGATTACCTTTCTTCATTACTTGCCTGATCGAACGAGCCCGAAGCGGTTTCAGGTGCTGGATCTTCAGTCGAACCATCTTGAAGCTGTTTCACTGCGGCCCGGACCTTCGCCAACTGGGCCGTGATGGCGGCTTCGATCTCGCCCAATATCTTCAGCTTTTCATCGGTCGAGCGATCATTCCTTTGCAAGAGGTGATCGATGGGATTGACCTGGCCTTGGAACGTTCCGAATTCGAGGAATTCGCCCACGTCGATGTCCTGGTCATTCGGGAGCAAGCGGGTGATGCCTTCAAGCACGGATCGCAGCGAGCCTTGGAGAGATTCGAGCCGTTGCTTGCCCGTCTCGGTTAACGTGAAACGCTGCTTGGGCCTGCCACCTTCCCGTTCTCGTTGGTCCTGTATCCCGGTTTGCTCGAGATAATTCTCATCGACCAACTTTCTTAATTCGCGATAGAGGAAACTCGGGGGATTCGCTGCATTCATCGTTTTTAACTCGGAAAAGGATAATCCATCAGCGGCCTGCTTGATCGTGTTCAAGACCAAGAATTGGTGCAGGTTTTCCGAGAACGTCCGTATGATCATAGAGCCTTGCGGCCACACGTTAAATACCTCGCTAGATCAGGTTTTTTTCAAAATGATAATTGGATCGTTCTCAAGAGCCCGTATAAGTTTTTTTCAATCTAAAAAAAACCGTCGAAAAGCATTTGGTATTGTCAACTAAATTCCGAGATATATGGGCACGAGGGCACGAAAGGGGGATAATGACTTAATCATTAATTGAGGTGAAGCGAATTCTTTTTAAATGAAAAATAAGGAAAAATTGACGAAATCTTGCAAATTGAGAACATTAAAAAGGTGAATATATGGGAAATCCAGAAGATCAAATAGTGTTTGTTACCGGTGCAACCGGTAAACAAGGAGGAGCCGTGGTTCGGGCAGTGCTTAAACAAGGATATCATATTCATGCCCTGTCTCGCGATCCAAGTTCTCCAGGAGCAATGGCTCTTATTGAATCAGCCATAGAAATAGTGCAAGCAGATTTAACCGATTTAGATTCGCTTAAAGGCGCCATGGAGGGGTCGGACATAGTTTATGCCATGACAACGCCTTTTGGCGGGATTGATGCAGAGGTCCAACAAGGGCTGAATTTGATCACTGCTGCCCAGGAGACGGGTATCAAGCATTTCGTGATGTCGTCGGTCGCCAGCGCGGATCAACAAACCGGCATTCCTCATTTCGACAGCAAATACCAGGTGGAACAGGCCCTAGCAGAAAGCGGTCTGCCCTATACAATAGTTGCCCCCGTTGCATTCATGGAGAACTTGTTCATGCCAATGGCACTTCCAAACTTGAAAGAAGGAAAAATAGGGATGTTCTTGGATGCAGAAGTGCCTCAGCAACTGGTTGCAGTGGCGGATATCGGCGAGATGGTTGCTGCAGTTATTGCGCGGGGAGAGGAAGTCTACGGTAAGCGCTACGATATCGCGTCGGACAATCCTACGGGGAACAAAATGGCAGAAATCTTGAGTTCTGCCACAGGACATTCATTCGAATATGTCCAAGCTGACCCTTCAGCATTGGCGTACATGCCGCCTGATTATGCCAAAATGAACGAATGGATGAGGGATGTTGGATATAGCGTGGACATCTTGGCATTACACGAGGCTTTTCCCGAAGTTCCGTGGCACACTTTCGATTCCTGGGTCGCAGAACAAAATTGGGAAATTCTGGTCACATAAATTGTTCATGTGAACGTCTAATTTTTCTATAATCCACACCACCGAGATAGAACCAAAGAGACGATTGCGATACAATTTCGCCGCGGCGGCCCTCATGTTGCTCTTCGCGAGCTTTAGCTCCTCCTGATTTCGGTTTCTGGAAATGTCGAGTGGCAGCTCAGCCGCCGTGCCGATTCGTGGGTGGTCACGCTGATCAACGACAATGGCGTCACGAAAGCACCCTTCTCGGCCCCGGTTATCGATCCCGCGGGCCAGCGAATCGCCACCATCACGTACACCGGCCCCGGTACTATCGCGGGGGCGGAAAACTGGATGAACGACACGTCCGTCCCGTTCGACGGACATTCGGTTTCCATCACGCAACCGCCGTGCGGCGTCGCCGTGATCGAGATGACGCCGACCTGATCAATCTTCATTTTTTTCCTGTTGACCTGCCGCTTGCTTGACATCCACGCCGGTTTCTTGCAGCCGCGCAAAATCGGCATAAAACTCCTTCAGGAAGGGAAGTACGGGGTATTTCTGCTGATAGTAATCGATTAAAATGATGATTTTCTGGTCATCTTCGAGCTTCGCGAGAAACATGAAATTGCCGTCTTGGAGCTCGTCTTTATACCTGCGCAGCCAGAACGCGGTGCCTTCAAGGCGCCCGTCCAAGGGGAAAGATGCAGGACCAGCTTCGCCCGTGCGGCGGTCTAGCAGGTAAATGTCCCGTGCCTCCGTTTTGGAGATACCGAGTTTCTGGCGCATCGAGCCTTGGATACAGGCACTGTGCAGGCGGAGATCAGTGCCGGACAAGATTTTCTTGAGCAGATCCAACTCACCATTGATCCTGAGCCGGTCGAAGGCATTTTTCGACAGGATGTCCTTCCACGCGAAGTCGTCTTGGCCCGCGAACATTGGCATCGAATACGCCCCGTCATTCTGCCAGATCAGGACCTCGACCGCGTCGGGGACACGCTCTTTGCCTTTCGCTGCGGCAGCGGTACCGCTTCCCTTGAGGCGCGCGAGCATGGTCGGCAGCGTGGCCGCCCGGCCCGTGAACAGGTCCCACGCGAACCTGATATCCTTGTCGTCAACTTTCCCCAAGCGGTCGTTGTAATCAGTGACGATGTCCGTCCACGCTTGGTTCTCCCGGCGGCTGCAAAAGAGTAGGTCGACCGGTGCTTTCTCCACGCGCTTGCAACTGATCCGTGAGATCACCTTGAACCCGAACCCCTTCAACCGCTGCAAGAAGATGCTTTCGAGGCTCGCGGTGCTGTCGATCCACGATGCGTCGATGCCAAACGTCACCTTCAACGTGTCGAACCGCCGCTTCTCCTGGTACCAGCCGAGGGCGTGCAGCGGGATGGAAATGATAACATCCCCGTAGGGAAGCTCCCGGTGCAGGTGTTCGATCAGGGGGACGGGAACATTGAGGTCTGCATCGTCCACGAAGCAAAGGTAGTTGTAAAACCGCCCGTGATCGCGTTTTATCTCGTCGATGATGCTTGACACGGCGACGGCGGGATCTACCTTTCCGGGAGCATCGGCCCGCGGGACTACGAATCGCGGGGAATCAAGGCCGTTGGTCGAGATATAATGGCCGAGGATCTCGAACCGTGCCAGCAGTTGCTGCCGGTGAGCCGCCACGCGGTCGAACGCGAAGATCGAGTCGAATGCAAGGCCGTCACCGGTGAAAGCCTGCCATGCTGCGAGCATCGAGGCACCCGGAAAAAAGATTTCCTGCGAAGTGGGATTAGCACTCACCCGGTATATGCCGGGGCCGGCGGCGATGTCGATGAAGTCAAGTGTGATGCTTTCCTGCTTCCGGAGCGTGGCGAGATATACCGCCATGTATTTCATGATGGCCATGCCTTGGATGGCGAGCCACCAGCCACGATCGCCCGTCCGATCGAGAGCACGCAAGCCAAGCTCAGGAACCTCCAGCTTCTTGATGGTATCCCCGAGTTGCTTGAACTCGCCCAGTATATCGCCGAGAAATGCGGATCGTGGCATGTTTCGTGCACCAAGCAAAGATCCTTTTTTCCTTTATTAGACATTATTATCTTGGGAATGGATGCTCAAAATGCTTCCATCGCGGGCGATCGCTAATGCAATCGGGAAGAATCCGTGCAGGAAGGCATGGGAGATTGATAGGTACCGACAAATTGCACCGATGCTTAAAAACGAGCTTGGATCATGGGAATTCTTCGATGGTGCCATCATCGGTGTAGTCGAACTTCCGCAGCGTGAGCACGCCTTTCCGGCATGCGAGGAGGCAATCGAAGCAATCATCGCCGGCCTTCCTGGACGCGGCCCCGCACGCGGCCCTGTCCACCGTGGCCCCGTCGTCTGACACGTTTAACGCGCGGGCACGACAGGCCTGACCGCACGCGTTACACCTGCCGCAGGCCTTATCGCCACCATCCCGTATCACGGGCGAGAAGAAGGAGCCATCGCGTGCCATTCCGTGCATCGCCTTGAACCAAGTGAAAAAAAACCAGCGCGGCTCAGGCCGTGCGCTTGATCACGTGATAGCCGAATTGTGACTTCACGGGGCCGCGGACCTCGCCGACCCTCATAGAGTACACGGCCGTTTCGAACTCTTTAACCATCTGGCCCCTGCCAAAAAAGCCGAGATCGCCGCCTTTCTTCTTGGAGGGGCAGGTCGAGTATTTCATGGCGAGCTTGCCGAAATCGCCGCCATCATCCAGCTCCTTCATTGCCTGCTGCGCCTGCGACATCTTTTCGCACAGGATGTGCGAGGCGCGTACCTTGCCACCAGTATTTGGCATGAGGCCAAGAAACCGTAGGGCCCTTAAATAATTGGCGCAAACAAACGGACGGCAGTCGGAGATCCCCACACGGTGAACCTTAGCGCGCTGATACGTAGCTTAAGGAGCAATCGATCCTTGTATCGACGGGACGAGTGGTCACCCATGCGACAATCCTCACTCAATGCCGCGCTCACGGCGATTTTTGCAGCCCTGTATTTTGCCATCACGGTGATTTTCCAGCCCATCTCGTTCCTCGCGATCCAGGTGCGCGTGTCGGGCGCCCTCATCCTGCTCTGCGCCCTGTTTCCCGAACCGATTCTTGCCGGCGTGACCATAGGCGTGTTCTTTGCCAACATGCTCAGCCCGTTGGGGGCCATCGACCTGATCAGTGCACCTATCACGTTCCTAGCGATGCTCCCGCTGTATTTCCTCCGCAAGCGGGGCGACGGCTGGATAATCTTTGGAGGGGCCTTGAAAAGCGTGGTTATCGCTGCGTGGGTCAGCCTCGAGCTTCGCTGGGTTTACCACATTCCCTTCATCGTGAATTTTCCACTGGTCTTGATAGGCGACCTCGTCGCCGTGCTCGTCATCGGCTATCCCGTGTACAGGGTCGTCAAGCGCTACCTCCCAAATTTCGTGTCGGTCGGTGAAAAACAAGCGGAAAGAATTTCCGAAAAGTAATCGATTCTGGTCGAAACTCGTGGTCACGCATTAAATTCTCTATATGCCAACGGGGAGGGTCCCCGTCTTGACCCAAAAAGTCTCGGATTAATTCCCGGGGCTCATACTTCGGGCACATTGGGTAAATGTCCAACTTTGCCCGAGTTTGAAAAGATAGTTTCGGTTGGCTCCTGCCGGATACGCGTGCTTTGGAAGCCCTTGCCGGGTCCTGCGTCCGAGGCGTCGTTCATATGTGGATCAACTCGATTGTGAATATCAATACATCAAGCAGGCAATTCATCTCGTGGGTACTGGAACGCGACTTTTATCGCGCTGTATTTCCCCTTGTGAGCGGCGTGTTCGAGCGCTTCCTTGTATTGGCTGATCGGGAACGTGTGCGTGACCAAGCCTTCGAATTTGGCGGGAGTGTAGCCTAAGAAGCGGAGGGCGAGTGCGAAGTCATCCCACGTCTCGCCCTGCCACGTGTCCAAGCCGTTCATGATGGTGCCGATTACCGAGACCTCCTTGTAGATGGGGATGGCCCAATCGATCTTCTTCGTGACTCCGACCTCGATGCCGACCAGCACGATGCGGCCATTGCAGGCCACGATGTGCAGGTCGTCGTTCAACGAGGCCTCGCTGGCGATGCAATCGAAGATGAGATTGGGACCCGCACCTCCATACGCGGCCCGCTGGCCGAAGATTGGCTTCACGAACGTCGCACCAGTCTCTTTCTCGATGGACGCGTAGTACTCGCCTCGATCTCGGTCGGAAATTGCTCCATCGGCACCCAGATTCTTCGCGGCATCGGCTTGGAAGCCGTATCGGGCCACGGCGATGACCTTGCACGGGATCCCTGTTGCCCGGACGGCGGCAATGACCAGCAGGCCGATAATGCCGCAACCAACCACGACCACCGTCTCGTTTTCCTTCGGGGGGTTCCGGAACACGGCGTGGATGGCAACTGAAAAAGGCTCGGCGAGCACGGCCACGGCGTCGGGAATGGCATCCGGCACCTTCATAAACTGCGGCCCGAACCGCACCATCTGGGAACAGTATCCCCCGTGAACTTGGTGCTGGAAATGATCCCTGCCGCCGAGGCGGGCCTCGGTCTCGCTCCCGTCGCCGATGCCGACGTGGGTCAGGCAGGATTCCCAGTTGTTAGCCCTGCAAGCCGAACATGGCTCGAACCCGAACAGGTCGCAATGCACCACGGGGTTGTACACGACCCGGTCGCCGGCCTTGAGAGACTGCACGTCGTTCCCGACGGCATCTACCACGCCAAGGACCTCGTGGCCCATGGGCATAAGCTTGCCCTTTTCGCTCGAGACGAAGATGGAGCCAAAGATCGAGACGTTCACGTTGACTTGGTGGAGGTCCGATCCACAGATGCCCGCCATGATCGCGTTAATGCGCACTTGGTTCGGGAGTTCCACGGCGGGCGCCGGCCAGTCCTTCCGGTAGACCAACAACGAAGTCTGGGAGCCAAACCCGGCCATCCGAAACATTGCCTTGGGGATGTTGAGCTTGAACATGACGCCTTCCATAATGGCAAATAGTTGCCGTTTTCGGGAAAAAAAGGTGGTGCTTATCGCCTAACAAAATGTAAATTCAGTCACTCAGATGTGAGAATAATGGCCGGGCAAACGAAGAATTGGATGATCCATACCGGCGTCATCAGCGGAGTTTTCGTTATTTGCCTGTATTGCATGTTCACGTTCACGTCCTATGCCTTATTTCCCATTCATTTCATAATCGGGACGCGATGGCTAAGCGATCTTGGCAATTCGTCCTTTAACCCGTCAGGGGCGATCCTCTACAACATAGGTTGCATCACGACCGGGATCGCCTTGGTGCCGTTCTTTTATTGCCTGTGGGTCTTTCACGAGACGGCAGCATGGAAAAAAGCGCTCCTTATCCTTGGCCAAGCGGCCGGATTTATTGACGCGTTCTCCCTGATCATGATCGGGATTTTTTCCGAGAATTATGGCTATCTTCACATCTTTTGGTCCGTGATTTTTTTTGGAACGAATGTGGCGGTCTTAATCATCATGAGCATCTCGTTATTGTTCAGTACGAAGTTTATGAAATGGATTGTAGTTTACGGGTTTGCCGTGGCGGCCGTTAACGTGGTTTATTTCTTGGGAACAGCCGCGCCGGTCATGGAATGGATCACGGTCTTCACGGGCTTGGGCTTGGTCGGCTTAATTACAGCAAATCTCCTCAGTAAGGTGCGAAAATCATGAATCAGTGATTTGAATAGAAGACAACATCTCACCATTGAAGGAATCCGTGAAGGAAACCGCCAAGAGTCTCGGGATGGACCTCGTCGGGGTGACCGACCTGCCCCGATGCTTTTACAACCTGCTTGGCACCGGGCCCGGGGCCAGCGGCCATTTGGATATTCCGTTGCCGAAAAAGAAAGGTGAATTGGGCCAACTCGCGTTTTTCACGCGATACATCAGGACCTACCTGCTGCACTTCCAGAAATTCCAGTACATCTCCCGCCAGCAATACGCCGTATCGGCCATATCTCGAGCACCGCCGCGGGTCAAAAAGAGTTATCTATTGGCTCGGCAAAGTACTCAAAGAATCTATAGTTCGAGCTTTAAGGGGTTAAGTTTATGCCAAAAATCGAAGCAAACGGCTTGGGAATAAATTATCTCGAATTCGGTGCCGGGAACGAAGGAACACCGGTTCTCCTCGTTCACGGGCTTGGCGCGCAAGCCAAGTGGATGGAACCATTGGCCACATACTTGGTTGATAATTATGGCCGCCACGTGTTCGCGATCGATCTTGCGGGATTCGGGGGGTCTGACAAGCGCGAGGACCACCCCGACACCGATCAAAGCTACTCCGTGGCATCTTACGTGAAGGACATCGTGGCGTGGATGGACGCGGTCGGCTTGGAGAAGACGATCATGCTCGGCCACAGCATGGGCGGGATCATCGCGCAGCTCTTCGCCAAGGACCACGCCGACCGGCTCGAAAAACTGATCCTCCTGAACGCGGACACGTATTTCAGCCATTCGGGGATGGAGCAATTTCTCGTGAAGAACATGCCCTTCGGGGCCGTGCTGAAAACGGCGCTTCAGCGTTCACATCCTGTCGACTGCCCGAAGGAGACGCTGGACAAGGACGTGAAGGAGGCCATCGCCACGGTGAACAGGAAGATTTACGTGAAGTGTTTCGTGCAAAACCTGAAAAAAAGCATCGACACGACGCCGTGGTTGCCATCCATCTCGGTTCCCACGCTCGTGTTCGGTTCCGAAGCCGATCGGGTGCTCAGGTTCGCATCGGCGAAGCTGATCGCGGACACTATACCTGGTGCCACGTTGCACGTCATCAAGAACGGGTGCCACGAGGCCCAGCTGTTCCACACGCAAGAAGTGGGGCAGGCGATCGGGGAATTCATCTAGAACATTCAATCGGTGTTTATTTTCACATTTTTTTCCGTACTTTCCATCCAAGAGATAAACGTGGCTTCGGGAGGAACGTTGACCTTTTCTCGCAGCTGTATCATTCCTGCTCGTAGGCCTGCTTCAAGGCTTCCACGTCGAGCTTGGTCATCTGGAGTATGGCTTGCATGACCCGCTTCACCTTCTCGGGATCCTCGTCTTCCAGCATCACGCCGAGCGCGGTGGGCACGATCTGCCACGACAGGCCAAACTTGTCTTTCAGCCAGCCACATTGCCCCTTTTCTCCGCCCTCGGAAAGGGCCTCCCAGAACCGGTCGACCTCCTCCTGCGTCTCGCAATTCACGTAGAACGAAATAACGGGCGTGAACGAGAACACTGGGCCGCCGTTCAGGGCCATGAACTCTTCACCTTCGAGCTGGAAGGTGATGGACATGACCGTTCCTGCAGGCCCAGTTCCTTCGTCTCCGTATCGCGTGGTGCGGCCAATCGTTGAATTTTCAAAGATGGAGGTGTAAAACTGCACGGCCTCCTCGGCATTGCCATCGAACCACAAGAAGGGGGTGATTTTTTGCATGCAAAAACGCTGCCACGAGGCTATAAAAATCATGTTCCAGCAAGGTAATGGTCGATCCGACCATAATGAAACTAACGGCCCGCCAAGCATATTATCAAATGTCCTAGACGTCGCGGAAGAGCCATTGGCTTAAAGATTGAATGATATGCACGATGGATGGAAAAGGGAAAAGAAGGTAGAAAAAAATGGTCTAAACCAATTAGGGCTTCATCTTAAGAACGAGGTCGATGTCGTCCTTGGTGAGCTTGGTGCGCTTCGAGTGCCGGGTGAGCTTCAGAGCATTCGACGTAACTTCCTTCGCTTTGTCCTCAAGGTACGAGATCAGAAGGTCCACAGCATCGCGCGCAACGATTTGCGCACCAACACTCTTCATGAGATCACGAACGGGAGACCAGGCCAGAGCCTTTCGCTTTGCCATATTTGATTCCTCTGCGTGTAGTTTTGTTTTTGTCGGGACTTTGGTCGACCAACCCGACGAGCGGGCGGTGTCCAACAAGTACCTGACAAGTTACATAACCAAGCTTCCATATTTAAAGGTTGCGCCCGGATCGAGAAATTCCTGCAACATGCATTGAAACACATGCCTCCAAGTGCAAGGTCCCGAGGTGATGATCGGGTCGCGCCGCAGCGTGGCAGGTATGATCGACCGTCAATCTGACCCCTCGATCGTGAATAGACCCATCAAACGGGATCGAGGCATGGTGGACCCCCGGTCTGACCCCTCGATCGCGAATAGACCCATCAGACTATGTCGATCATTGGGAGACCGAGGGTCTGACCCATCGATCTTCACGGTGTCCTTCGAATCATTTCAACATCGGATCGACTCAAGGTCTGCCCCCTTGATCATGGAATTGCTCGTTAAACCATGTCCTTGCTCGGTAGAGCAAGGAGGTGTCATCTCGATCATCACCATGTCCAACGAACCGGCTCGGCATCGGATCGATGCAAGGCATGGCACATCGATCATGACCAGACCCATCAAACCAAGTCGAGGCATGATCGACCGAGGGTTTGTCGTGTAGATCGGGAACTTGTCCGTTGAACGCGCTCGATCGTGGATCAATTCACGGTCTGGCTCCTCGATCGCGAAAAGATAGGCTAGATCACGATGATAGATGGCTGACCAAGGGAATGACCTCCCGATCCTCTCCGTGCAAGTCGCCCCAGATAGGGACAAGATCCGCGCGCGGTCTTGCCCCTTGATAGGAACTGTGTCCATGGATTTTGTTACTCGCATGATCGACTCAGGGCTTACCACGCCGATCGGGATCGCTTCCGGGATTTGGCGCTAGAACGGTAAGGTTTGGAAACCAGGTCAAGCAATTGCATCGGTGGATCAAACGAAACAAATTCCTTAACTAGGGGAAGTCACACTACGAGAACCCGAGCACGAATCATAAGGAGAAATGGAAAAAAGAAGAAGGATAGAACTGGAGATTCAATAGTGATTCGATCTCATTACCCTTCTTAGGGTTTCATCTTGAGAACGAGGTCGATGTCGTCCTTGGTGAGCTTGGTGCGCTTCGAGTGCCGGGTGAGCTTCAGAGCATTCGACGTAACTTCCTTCGCTTTGTCCTCAAGGTACGAGATCAAAAGGTCCACAGCATCGCGCGCAACGATTTGCGCACCAACACTCTTCATAAGATCACGAACGGGAGACCAGGCCAGAGCCTTTCGCTTTGCCATATTTGATTCCTCTGCGTGTAGTTTAGTTGTTGTGTAACTTGGTTTTTGTCGAAGGCAGTTGAATTGAGAATCCAACGCATCCAACCAACACTTCTGTGCTCTACATTCACGTATCCAATATTTAAACTTTATGTTGATCTGGGCCAATTCATGGAACATGGATGCGATGGTAGCTCGCATATTGAATGGAAGATCGTCACGTGCCATGTGCCGCCATGTGTCACGTGCCGGCATCGGTCGCCATCGCCTCCGACAGAACAGGCGCGTGGTGCCGGAGTCTAGTTCCCGCCGGATCTGCATGTTGCCCACGGGACCGGATCGCTCTCGGGTCGATCATCCCATCGAGCGCAGGAATTACCTCGAACAGGATCCCCTTTGCAACGTGCCCGGTACATGCGGCGCTTTACACGGTCACGATGCGGCAAAGAACGTGAAAATTGACAGCGGGTTTGGCCGGAGCCCGCGATCTGGTACTATCCACGGCCGTTCGCGACTCTAAAACTGCACGTCGATTGGGAAGGAGGGAAGGTACACGCGCCACCAGCAGCACGGTGTTAACATCACATCGATGGCCCGTTTGTGGACGGCCTGGCCAGCTCCGCGAGGTGAAGGGAGTACATCGCGATGCTCGCGGCGCAGGCTAGATTAAAACTGGGTGCAGCTCTGGACATTGGCACGTGAACTTGCAGCTCCCCGCCAAACTTGTCCATCGGCACGCCGGTGACCTCGTGGCCGATCACGATCGCGGGGTTCTCTGGCCACGCGAAATCATCAAGGTTATTGCCGTGGTCGGTTTCCATCACGACCAAGGTGTAGCCGTGGTCGAGCAGGTACGATTTTGCCTTGTCCACATCTGGTGTATAGGTCAAACGAAGGCCGCCCGCGAAATCCACGAGGCATCGGCGGGCGAGACGCTTTACTAGGTTTACGTCGGGTTCCTCCTTGCCAGTGATGACGATCTCGTCGAATCCGAACCCGTCGGCACTACGGATCGTCGACAGCACGTTGATCACGTATTTCCAACCGGTCAGGCAAATGGCTTTCGGCATGGTGGTGTGCCACCGCAAGGGAGACGGATAGAACAAGACGGGGAAGGTCACGGGCGCGGTTAAAGCTTCCCCGTGGCATCTTAGCAGTGGGTTCTGTCCCGGCAGTATGGCCGATCGGTGAAAATAAATGGAAAGATGGCATACTCGCAGGCGAAGATCACCAAACAAGATTCCAATCGACGAGACCGGTGGTAGTGAGAGCTCACGGTATTTCCCCGATAATAATAACTCGCGCTGGAAACGTAATATGCCCCCTGGAATTCTAGCAAATAGATGGCCGTTTCGGTCGCGTAGGTCCTCGTGACGCGTGTCCGGTCGTGGACGGTTTGAAAGCCATGTGAGATAGAGAATGCCGTCACCCAGAGATCTTGATGAAAGCTCGTGGTCAGTAGTAGAAAATTGCCCGCGCTTGTGATGGATGCAACCTGCTCGTCGGATCTCAGCTGGAATATCGCGGTGGGCGGGGACCACGTGGCTCCCGTGTCAATCGACCCCCGGTCGGCCCCCGGCAATGACTTTTTTATGGGCCACGAATTTGAAGAACCTAACGCGCCGCTGCAGGTTCGACACCGGTGCAGGGATAGCCAAGCTGGCCAACGGCGCGGGACTCAAGATCTAACCCAATAGGGCAAAATAAGACATCCCGTCACTCAGGTGTACGAGGGTTCGAATCCCTCTCCCTGCACCATTCTTTTTCTTCCTGCTCGCTTACCAAGATCTTGCAAGATCTATTTCAAAACACGAGAACTTAGTTGATATACTTGTGGACGATTTCGAGAATCGATTCTTGATTGAACGGTTTTTCGATGAACTCCAAGGCACCGGCGTCGATGATGGACTGGCACTGGTCGAGGTTGCGCGCCGTGAACGCGATGATCTTCGCGCCCGGGTCATCCTTCAGGATCTCTATTGTCGCGGCGACGCCGTCCTTGATGGGCATGATAACGTCCATGAGCACGAGGGCTGGATGGTATGTTTGGTATAACTTTATAGCTTCCGCTCCGTTGGAAGCTTGGTACAAGTTGTACCCCTTGAGCATGAGCGTGAGCAGGAACCGGATATCCTCATTGTCGTCGGCCACGAGAATCGACGATCCTGACTCGTTTTCCACGGCCGGGGGCCCGTCGGCCTCGTTCATCAACCAATCACTACCTAAATTGAACAGCTAGATGACGCCGAATTATCCTATATATCATTTTCCGACCCGCCACGGGGCCTTTGACACGGCTGGACACCTCCGACGCGGCTTCCCGCCGCCGGGCACCCACGAAGGCTTATACTCGCCGGCGGTTCTAATTCCGTCATGGAACAATCCTTGGCGCAAACAGCCGAGGCCAAGAAGGCCCAGCGAAAACGATACATGCAAGTGCTCCTCTTTTTGCCGATCGTCATCTTTATGAACGGCGACTTGGCACTGGTGATATCGAACAAGATAGCGATTCAAGTTTCCCTGAACGCCCCGGGCCCAGGCGTTGACATCTCGATCAGCCTCCAGTATCTCTTTACCGGCATGGCGACGCTCGTTTTCGGGTATCTTTCGGACAAGATGAGCCGAAAGCTCCTGCTGGTCATCGGGGGGGCCATGTGGGTGGTGGGCCTGTTCATGACCGCACTCTCGATCAATGTCGTCGAATTCATCATCTTCAGGTGCGTCGCCGCCACGGCGCTCGGGTGCAGCGCCCCGGTCTCGTTCTCGCTGCTCTCGGACATCTTCCAGTCAGAAAAGCGATCCAACGGCTTCGCGTGGTGGGGCGTCGCGAACACGTTCGGTGGCATCGCTGGGGGTGGTTTCGCGCTGGCCTACAACACGCTTCCCTACACGTCGCTGAGCAAGACGTGGGGTAACGACATAACAGGGGAGATCAACTATATATTTACTACTCCCTCGCTTCGCGCCGAGGCGGCCAAGTGGACGCAACCCTTCTTCATATTTGGCATCATTGCCACGGTGTGCTTGGTGCTGGTTCTCATTGTCAGGGAACCCAAGCGGGCGGCGCAGGAAAAGCAGTTGATCGCGGTACTCGCCGACAAGAACATCGACTATTCGAGATCCTACCGCATCCGGAAGCAGGACCTGAAATACATCATCGTGCGGAAGTCGAACATTTTCCTGATCCTGAACTTCTTTGCAACCATGTCAGGCGGACTCATCGTGGCCTATCTAGTGACATATCTTACCTTTGACATGGGATTTACCATTTCGTTTGCATCAGCCTACGTGTTCGACACCGTTTTCCTGTTTTCCGGCGTGGTCGTCGCGCTCGGCCTGTCCATCTGGTTCCAATTCTACCTGAGCAAGCGGGCTGACAAGGCCATGGCAAAAGGCGACAACAAGGCAAGGATCAAGATGCTCATCATCTGCTCGTTTTTCCAGAACCCGTTCTTCATCCTCGCGTTCCTCATGACGATAAACGTCGGATCGATGACCATCTTCCGGGGCGCCATAATGGAAAGCAATGCGATCATCTTCTGGATAATATTTTACGTGCAGATCAGCTCCCTCGGCATCGGCCTCGCTGGATCGTTCGGCGGGACCAACTGCTGGTACTCGAGCATCGTAGACGTCAACCTGCCCGAGCACCGCGGCACGATGATCGCCGTCGCCACCATGTTGGATGCCATCGGGCGGGCACTCGGGCTGGCCATCGGCGCCTTTCTCGCCACGACGTTCGAAAACAACAACGTCGGGGCCCCCCACGGCATGGCCATGATGTGGATGACGCTGGTATTCGGGAACATCAGCGCGTTGATGGTGCTCCCGCTGCTGAAGACGTGGAACAAGGACTACACGGATGTCACGTCGACCCTGGCAGCACGTGCCGAGGAGTTGAAGGCGCAAGCCGCGGCAAGGGCAGCGACCCAACCACAGGAAACGATGGAGCAACGACTCGAACCGGAAGATAGGGATCCGGACCCGGCGGATCGTTAACTTCTTGCCTTGAATCCGGCTCGTGTTTTCTCCCCTATTTTGAAATCCTGAACGAGAGGAAATGAAACTTATTTCCGAGGATAAGCCATCATTTTTCGTGATCTAATCGCAAGTCTCCAAATATCGAGCCTTTTTGTGAAGAACCTGAGGAACATTGGTGGAATCGGTTACCATCAACAGCCGGGGGACGATCACGATCCCCGCGAACCTTCGCAAAAGGTATCATTTCAAGGAAGGATCCAAGTTTCTCGTGCTTGAGCTATTTGATGGCCTCACGATCATTCCGATACAATCCGCAGACGAGTTCCGGTGCGATGCGGACCTGATCCCGCACGACGAACTTGAAAAAAGTCTTGACGAGGATCGGGAAATAGAATTAAAACTAGAAAGCCGTTCGATTTAACTGCTTGAATCCAATAATTTTTTCTCCATCTCTGCCCAATTTTCGGCAACGTCATCGAGATCTGTTTTAAAATCCAACGCGTCGAAAAATCGGGTCAAGTCAAGCTTCTTTTTTGGATGTACGCCGATTTTTTTCAACCCGACCACTTGTCATCAAGTATCTCCTTGAAATGCATAAATTTCTTGATTAAGAATTTTTCAATTCCTTGATCGATTCTCGATTGGCCGTTTGCAGGAATTGCGGTGTCACTGTCTGTGCCCTCCCTTCCAATAAAGCCCTGATTGGCATCCCGCAACCCTGCTGCTCGAGAACCAGCAAGAACTTTGAATTCGCGAAGTTAAAGGGAAAAAAAATGGCGGGCATGGTGGGATTTGTTCTCGGAACGGTGAATCCGCTCCGATTTGAACCCACGACCAACAGGTTAAGAGCCTGCCGCTCTACCTGGCTGAGCCACATGCCCGGCAATGTTGCGAGCACCGGCGTGCCGATAGCCCCGAGATCGTGGAATTTTACCATGGTTCGCGAGTTCGGGGCGACCGTTAGACACGCCGATATGGTTTCTAATGCGTTCGGGCATTAAAACTCTCGGATGGACGTGAATGAATTTAAGACAGCACGCGGCCCGGTGCGTGGCCACGAGCGGGGACGCTGGCCCTGGTATCGGCTGCACGACCGGCACCGCTGCCCGATCCCGGACTGAAAAGGTCCTCCTTTTCCGTTTTTTGACCTGCAAGGCACCAGCGCGACAGGCTATGAAACCTTTTAATGGCTCGTTGCTTGTCAAGAATGCAACCAAGCAGGCTTGCAATCACGCAGGCGTAGCCAAGTGGTTAAGGCGCCGGACTTGAGATCCGGTTTCCTCTGGAACCGTGGGTTCAACTCCCACCGCCTGCGTTTCTTTTTTATCACGCGTGCTTGATTTTCTTCATCAGGGTGCTCGCAACTCATGAATTGGTTTACCCGTGGGCGCGCGCCACTGCTTGCATGAAAGGCATTAATAATCCAGCACGCATTATTGTTGGATAGGCGCATAGGTAGACACGTGCACAGGTTGCCGAGTGGTCGAAGGCGCCAGCCTCGAGTTTTCTGTCGGTGATCGGCAGATTCCGAGCCAGCTGGTAGGAGAAATCCTTCGGGGGTTCGAATCCCTCCCTGTGCGCTTTTAGTTTTCTCTTCTTATTCCTATGCTATCAAGTACGACGAATTATTTCCTTGATACACGCAAAAATATGTACCGGCGCAGCAACATTTTAGAGCGAAAACTAACATTAGAAAAATCGTACTTCGGAAATATGCGTGCCCCCTTGGCCGTCCTCGGCGTCGAGGATGGCGACATGCCGGGAGTCAACATCGATTGAAACGTCGCCCACGAACTTATAGACGATACCAATGACCCGCGCGTGAAAAAATAAGGAGTGCTCGCATCAGAAACAAGGAGATACCTGAAATGCCTGAAAACAGACTCACGAACGATGGAGGAACCTAATATGCCAGGCGGCGGTGGAGGCCACGGTGGTGGCGGTGGAGGAGGCCACGGTGGCGGCGGTTTCGGCGGCGGCGGTGCTCGCGGCGGTGGATTTGGCGGCGGGGGACCTCGCGGCGGTGGCGGCTATGGCGGTGGAGGGGCCCGTGGTGGCGGTTACGGCGGTGCCCCTCGTGGCGGTGGCGGAGCTCGTGGCGGTGGCGGAGCTCGTGGCGGTGGCGGAGCTCGTGGCGGTGGCGGAGCTCGTAGTGGCGGAGGCCGAGGTGGCTATGGCGGCCGAGGCTATGGCGGTCGAGGCTGGGGACGTGGAGGCTTCTACGGTGGTTATCCTGGCTATTGGGGTGGTTATCGTTGGTGGGCTCCATGGCGCGGCTGGGGTTGGTGGGGAATGTGGTATTACGGCCCCTATTGGGGATATGGCCCCGGCTATCCAGGATACGGTTATGGCGGCTACGGCCGGTCATACGCGTGGGTCTGTTGCTGCATCGCCGTGGTCGCAATACTCGCGATCGGCGTCGTCGCGTCGGCGTATTCATACCCCAACTGGTGGCTAGGTGGCAACAGCACCGTCCTGAATTACAACGGTGCGCCCCTCGAACAATCCCAGTATGCCCAAGCAGGCAGCACGATGACGTTCTTCGCTGCGACGGGAGCACCGAGCACGCCGGTCACGGTGGTGGTCTCCGACGTGCCCTTGTCGAGCATGCCATTGGAAAATGTCTCGGGATCGTTTTCAGATTCGCTATCCATCACACCGAATGACTATTATTATGAATCATTGTTCCTGAACACGGGCTCGACATTCAATTACACATTTACGTGTTCCGAAGCGATGGACTTCCTCGTGATGGACGGGGCCGACTTGTCCTTGTGGGAGCAGAACAGTCCTTCATACTTTGCTTACCTCGAGAACACCAGCACCCTGTCGGCATCCGTGCAAGTCGTCCCGTCGTTTGCGACAAGTGGAGTCCCGATCTCGCAGGATTACTACCTCGTGTGGTGGAATGACGCTTCAGCGAACACGGTTACAGTTTCGCTCACCATCGCGTACACGCGGGACAATGTGTATGATTTCACGAACGCGTTGTATCACCAAGAAGACGTGAACTCCGTGCCGACCACCACGGTGACCCTGCCCTCGACCGGGACGTGGTATTTCATCGTGTATTTCGACCCGTGGAACACGGACCAATCCTCGACCGTGGTGACCTATCAAGCCCAGGTTACCGCACCCGGAGGACTTCCGCCACTCCCCATCCCGCTGTGGGCGCTCGTCACGATTATCGTCGTGGTGGTTATCGTCGTCATCGTGATCATCTCGGTCTCGGTGGCCAGGAGCAGGACGCGGCGACGCTTCGCAAATGCCCCACCGGGCACGTTTACTGGCGAGGAAATACCCGGCCAGCCTGGCGCGCAGGGTTCCCAGCAACCGACGACCGTTGCCTATCCAGGGAAGATGCATGCCGCGAGACCGACCATCCCGCCGCCTGCGAGCGGCGGCACCTGCGAGTATTGCGGGGCCCCGCTCAATCTTGGCGCGAAATTCTGTTCCACGTGCGGCAGGGAGCAGATTGCCCAGCCAGCTGGCCCGGGTGGTGTAACGACGCCCAGGTCATCGAAGTTCTGCAGCCTGTGTGGCGCGGAACTCGAGGAGGGCGCGCAATTCTGCCAGTCCTGCGGCACCAAGGTGGAGCAATAAGCATGCCTTGCTTTCTCTTTCCTTTTTCTCCCAAAAATGCAAAAAAAAAGAGATCTTCTTTTAGATCTTGTTGAATTCGACCAACACGACGACGTTCGCGCCGAACTCAAGCGACAGATGGGCCCGACGCCGGCACAATGATCACGCTCGACGAAACCGTCGGAGCGAAGGTGTTGTTCCCCGGGTGCGTCGATAGCCAGCCGGTCCACGCCGCGTACATTACGGATGACCAGCCGAACGTGGTCCCGATGTCAAGGTCGTGGATCGAACCGTTCGGTGGGGGTACCAGGTGGTCGGCGGCGACGACCTGCAACCACGACGTGAACCAGTTGTTGTGCATGTGGTCGATCCAGAACTGGCTCAGGTGGACTCGATCCGCGAGGTTCCGCAAGATCAAACCGGAAATCAAGGAACCGAGGATCATCCTATATTCTGGCTAATTTTATGAATCAAATACAAACATCTGTAGTTTTTGCCGTACCGACCTTGAAAATGAGACTCAGATAAAAGTGAAAGAAAAATTTTATGTATTAATCAATGTTTCTTTTAACCCATGGGACTTTTTTCAAGAAAGGAAGAAGATCCAGCGGTCTTGGAACAGAAAAAGAACGAGTATTACGCCAACATCGACAAGCAAACCGAGATTTGGCGGTCTGGTGTTGCCAAGGGTTATCAAGAGCATGCGCACTGTTCAGTTTGTGGTCGTGCGATCCATTTCGATAAAAAGTATTGCTCGATCGAATGTAAAGGCAAATATGAGGGAATGCAGAAGAAACAGAAGAAATCTAACAACATGATGTGTTGGATCACTGCCTTAATTCTCCCGATTATGCTCATCTTCACGTTGGTCATTAAATAGAAAGAATTCACCTTTCTTGGACACGTTCGTGATGTACTCGCGTGAGGCGGGGTCCATCACCATCATTTTCTTTCAAAAATTTCGAGGCGCGACGCATGGGAGAGAACGACGACAACCGGACGGCGTGGGCACTTGCCTTCAAGGAGCAACTGAGCAAGCACCCCGATCCGACGGCCGTCCAGCAAGAAGCCATCCGCATCCTGCTCGAAATGCTCCCGGCACCCGCGCCGGCGGAATCTAGGGCCAAGAACACGCACGACGTGCACGCGCGGGCAGGCTTCTTGGCAAAGGTGTTCGGTAAAACGGCTCGCGTGCAGATCTTGGAAGCCCTGCTCCAGCATCCGGGGGACTGGTTCAATCTCGCCGACATTGCCGCGATCGCCCACGTAGGGAAGGCAAGCGCCAAGCGCATCGTTGACGAGCTGGCCACGGGGGATCCCCGCATCGTGGAAGGCAAGCCGGCCGCCGGGCCGGGAAAGGAAAGGTTGGTCAGGCTGGCGGATACGGCGGTGACAAAGGAGCTGGAATTTTTCTACATCAAGATCAAGGGTATCTTGTAACGGGCTTCTTCACGTAGCAGTAAAAAAGTCGCCCAGGTTGGTCTGCTTGCGGGTCCCGTTGAAGACCGTCGACTCGACCCGCTCGGCCAGGATTTCGATTTTTTGCTTTGTGTATTCGGAAAGATGGTATTCCTTGACGAGGCTCAGGGCAATGGCGAGGTATTTCTTGATGCTGCTCGGGGAAACGGTCAGGGCGAGCCCCGTGTTGCCGCATTCAGTGCATTTGCCCCCGAGCGGCGGCCGACGATACTTGGTGTTGCACCTCGTGCAGCGGAATTGTTGCGTCGCAAACGCACGCAGGTTGCCCGCGATATCGGGCGTGAAGTGAGCTTGGATGACCCGGAACGCCTCGTCCTGCACGTCGACCGAGGCGATCTTCCTGCCGATAGAGAATTGGGCACGGATCTTGTCCTCCATCGATACCAGCTGCTTGTAGGCCGTCGTTTTCGGCCCCAAGTTAATGTTTGTCGTGGGATGCGTGAATCCCATACCCTCGTATTGCCCCTCCTTCCCGAGCCGCTTCTTGATCGTCTCGCAATATTTTCCCAATTCCTTCGGTTCGGGATACGCGAGCGATCCCTCGTAAAACTCGATTGGGTAGCCCCACGAGGTATCGACGTTGTGGGCTTCCGCATCGACCTCCTCGGGCACGACCCTGCTAGAGATGACCAGCGGGGTGTCCATCTTCGCGCCCGTCGACGTGGGCAGGTAATACCGCGAAAAATTCAAGATCACGTCAAGAAACAGCAATATCCCGTCTTCGTCGCCATCACAGTTGCGCCGTTTCGCTGCATGGTAAACAGGGTGCGCGAACCCGACATTGGCATCCGTGAAACCAATAATCCGTCCGACGACGCCGGCGGACGTGTGCGGGGCGAGGCCTAACACGAGCTGGCCGAGGAAATCCTTGCCAGCCTTGATGTTGTAGTACCGTGGCAGGCCATAAATCTTTTCGAGCTCGTCGTCCACGAAGCATGCCAGCCGGAAAAGATACTTCAGCGCGGCCTTGGGGAGCAGGATGTCTTGGACCTTGAGCTCGAGCACCTGGTGCGGGTCCTCGAGCGGGTTACCCTTAGCATCGTGCGTGTAGCCGAGCTTCTTGAGATCATCGACGCCCACCGAGACCTCCTTCGGCGTGAAATGCGTGAGGGGACAGTCGCCCGTGTCGAACCGGCACGTGCCATCCTTGTACACGTACACGTCGTGCTTCGCCCGGAGGATGCCCTTCTCGACCGCCTCGGGCACCTTGTGCTGGCTTGACAGGCCCTTGATCGCCTTGATCTTCGGGGCGGTCATGTTCAGCCGCTTCACCGCGGCGTTGAACAGGTTGACCAGGTTCACCGGCCGGGGGGAATAGTACTGGGCTTGGGAACCGCAAGAGGGGCAGGTGTCGGCATCCTCGGGCAGGTGCTTCTTGCACTTGTTGCAGGTCTTGAACTCCACGGTTGGTTCCTTGCACTTGGGGCACAGCGAAAAAAACGTGATGGTCTTGCACGACTGGCAAACCCGATTGGCGATGTCGACTTCTATCGACTTCTTGAGCATGGCGTCTTGGAAGACGCGCTGCGAGTTGCTGTCGTGGCCGACCGGGAAGAGAAAGTGCACGGGCGGGTTCATCTTTCGCTCCCTGGCCTTCTCCGGCCGGCCCATGCGGAGGCCCATAAAGTAGGGGGCCTTGTCCCGCAACATCACGCCGGAGATCCTGTTGAGCGCCTCGATGCTGGAGAACCCGTTCTCGTCGATCGTGGCATCGGGGCTGTCGAGCGCTAGCGTTTCGATCACGGGCAGGCTCTCCTCGCCAAAATCGAGCAATTCCTTTTCAACGGCATGAGGAATGCAGAGTTTTTCGAGGAGCGCTTTCATCGCGGGATCATTCTTGACGCGGAGGTGCACGTCGCCCGACTCGTCGGTCTCGACCTGCTTGTTCGCGACGAGCCATGCTCGTAGCTGGTTTAATTCCTTTGTGGATATGCCCTCCCAGAAGTAGATGAACCGGGGGTGGATCGGCATATCAAGGCACTTCGCGATGCGGACGGCATGGTCCGGCCGGGGTTTCGTGTAAAAAAAATCGTCCAGCAACTGGTTCAAGGCCACCTCGTCCATCCCGACCTCGTTCGCAAGGCCGGGGACATCCATATTCTTGTCCGCGAGTGCCCTCTTGAGGTCGAGGATCCACCACTCCTCACAGTACGGGGAGGGAAGCGCCTTGTGATTATTTTCCATAAATTCCCCGAACCCGACGAGGACATCGCCCATAAACAGGACCTTCTCGACATCCGCGTTGAGCTTTTCCACTCCCTTGGTCGTTTCAACACGCACCACGGACCCGTTTTTCAGCAGGACAATGGGGCCTTCGATGGAATCCACAGGCATCGCGACGGTGCTCTTGCCCGGCCGTTCCACCCGCAACTGCGTACCGATGGCGATAAAGTTATCCGTGATGTACATGCTCGCGGGATTGAAGCCGTACGCGGCTAATCCCATGTCCCTGGACCGGCCGTAGCGGATGCGAAACCCGCCATGGGCCGAGGGATACGCGAAAACGGGTCTTCCAGCGATTACCTCCGCGATAAACTTGTCCTTAGCCTCGATGACCTTCTTCTTTTCTACCTTCTCAACCTTCTTCTCGCCCTGGAATAGGTCATCACCGAACTTGGTATCCTTGTCCGAGGCAAGCGGGGCTTGGGCGGGCTTATCATCGTGCGCTTCCTTCGGGATGGTCTTGAGCCAGTCCCAATCGATCACGCCGAGCTCACTGCAAATCTTCAGCATCTTGCTCGACTTCGCGAGCACGCCGTCGTTGATGACCAGGCAGGCACCGCCACGAATCGCGTTCGTTTCGATGCGGGGGATGTCCCGGTGGGCTGAAACCTCTTCCTTGTTGGTCATCTCGCCGGTGACCTCGACCGGCAGATTCCTGATGATGTATTCGAGTTCGACGTTCTGGCTGGTGTACTGCAGGTTCACGACGCGATCGTAGAGACGGATCTCCTCCACGTACCGGGCCACCTCGTTCTCGGTCGGGACCCAGCGCGACAGGCCGAGCAGTTTGCGGATGTGGTCGGCGACCAAGACGACGTAGGCCTGCGTGGTGCCCCCAGCAGCCCGGATGGGGCCAGCAAAATACAAGGACAGGTACGGGCCCGATGGGTCGTTCTTGATGCGTACCTCCGAGATGCCTTCCAAGGGGGCGCTGACGACACCTTCCGTCTTGATCGCCAAGGAGCATCGAACCGCCAGATCGGCTGCATACTGCGGATCCTTGTCCTTGTACGTGCCTACGATTTCATCAGCTACCTTGAAGGCGACCTTGTCCCGATCGACAAGCACTGCAGTGAGTTCCCTGATGCGGGCAGCAATACCTTTGGGTCCGACGAGTTCCTCCACCCGCCCGGCAATGTCAGAGGCCACGTTCGTTTCCGGCTCGAGTTTTGGGTCGAATCCCTTTTTCCGCGCTTCACGGGCGATGGAATACATCTCCTCGATCTTCTGGTCGAGTTCGCTGAAATAAGCCTCCATATTCTTGCTCATCACGACCATGATCAATCATCGCCTTTGTCGGGATTGTATTATTTCCAAGAATGCTTCGTTCCCAGCATCAAGGAGCTAGTGCCGAAGTTACTTTTTTCCTGAGAATAAACACGTCGCTGGAAAAATTAAGCCTTCCGGTTTTCAAGTGTAGATCCAAGATGCTTGCTTGTAAAACAGAAAGAATGAAAACACTTAAGCAGGCATATTAATCATTTGATATGCGGGATGCAGATGGTCCAGCCATCACCGGCCTTTTTTGTCGGATGCTGCCACACAACATTCTTTTTCGTCCCCCGCGTTCCTGTTAACCGATTATTAATTATCAAGCAGCACGCTTTTTAGAACTGGAACCCATTAGAAGTATGCCGGCATCTTGACAAAGGCCGGCCGTGAAGACCCGAAGAAAGCCCGGTCCTCACGATAAGTCAATTCACGCGACGATTTTCACTAATGCCGGGGATTCGATGAGCCAAGACAAGTCCATCGAGAAATCCATAATCATGGACTTTCTCAAGGCTGGTTACAACCTCACGCCAGATGCCCTATCGTTCATCAAGAAAAAATACGACGAAGGGGCAAAATCGACTAGGCTCCTGCTCAGTTCCATCCCGAACAAGACAAAAACGGTCACGATCACCAAGGCGGCGCTGGAGGACATTGCCAAGGCCTTGGAAAAGACATCGAACTACGTCAGGACCGAACGGAAAACTCGTTCTGCCGGGGAGGACAGCAGTCCGCCTGAAACCTCCGCGATTGCTGTCCCGGCTGTGAAAAAAGCCATAAAACCCCAGATCGGTACCAATCCTGCACCAGCCCCGGCGAACCAGCTCGAGGCCGAGTCTCCCGAACCTTCCCCCGGCGTGGTTGTTTCAGCGGTGTTCCAAGCAGTGGTGCCGTCCGAGGTCGAGCCCCAAGCCGTTCAAATGAATGACGAGGTGATGGCGAGCGCGGCAAGGGCCAGTAGCCCATCGACATCCAAGTCCACGTTCACGGCGAATGCCAAGGAGTACCACCAGGATGTCAAGATCCTCCAGGATTGCACGAGCCATCTCAAGAACGATGGGGAATTCACTGATTTCATGCACCTGTTCGACGACCGGTTCGAGAAGATCAAGAAAATATTCAAGAGCCGGAAGGAATTCGCGCACTTAACCGACATCGCGGACCTAGAAACCGCTTCAAGGAAGGGCCAAGACCTGTTCGTCATCGGGATGGTGACCGAGAAGCATGCAACCCACGCGGGCAACATCATGCTCATGATCGAGGACAAGACCGGCTCGATCAGCGTATTCCTATCCTCGAAAAGCATCGACCAGAAACTTGTCGGCCAGATCGTGCACGACGAGGTGCTAGGCTTCAAGGGCACGTGCAAGGACGACCGGTTCATAGCAACGGAGTTCTACTATCCCGACGTGCGGCGCAGCCACAAGCCCACCCTGTCCGAGGAAGATCTCTCCATATGCCTGATCTCCGATCTCCACCTCGGGAGCGACAACCACCTGGCCGATCTTTGGGACCGCTTCAAGAAATGGATGCGAGGCGAGAACCTGTCCGATAAAAGTAAGGAGATCGTCGGAAAAATTAAGTACGTTTCGATCGCGGGTGACATCATCGACGGCGTTGGCGTGTATCCGTCCCAAGAGCAACACCTCGTCATCAAGGATGTCTTCCAGCAATTCGACCGGGCGGCCGAGGAATTGCAGGATCTTCCAGACTACCTCACATTCATCATCTGCCCGGGATCGCACGAGCCCGTGCGGCGCGCCCTCCCCCAGCCCGCCATCCCCAAGTCATACGCGCCGAAATTGCACGCGATGGGGGTGATCATGGTCGGCGACCCCGCGATGGTCGAGACCAACGGCGTGAAGACGATGCTCTTTCACGGGGAAAGTTTCATCGACCTGAGCATGGACATCCCGGGCATCACGAACGCGACGCCCCAGCTGTCTATGAAGAAACTCCTGACCAGCCGCCATCTCGCCCCGGCCTACGGGAAAAAGACCGAGCTGGCACCGGACCGGCACGACTGGCTCGTCATCGAAGACATCCCCGACATCCTGCACACGGGCCACGTGCACTGCAACGGGGTGGAGATGTACCACGGCACGTGGATGGTGAACTCGGGGTGCTTCCAGGGGCAGACCGATTACATGAAAAGCTTGGGCATCGTGCCCACGCCCGGGCAACCGAACGTCGTCAATCTCAAGACGTTCGACCTCACCTCCATCAACCTTGAACAATGAAAGTGACGCGCGCATGGTATCATTGCAGTTGAAATCCAAGGACGTCAAGGATGTCATGGAACACGTCTACCTGTGCTTGGGAAAGGAGTCGCTTTCATACCAGGATCTCGTGTTCTTCATCGCCTACGACCTGAAATTGATGGCCCCGTCGGTGGTCGAAAAGATGATCGGGGCCGCGGAGAACCAGAACTTGTTGAGCATCTCCCAAGACAAGATCGTTACCTTTGACGTGAAGGCCCTGTCCGAGGGGAATGCTAGCGCGAAGCCCTCCAAGTCCCTACCCGAGATGGTCAAGGATCTCACGCTCGACGCGATCCTCAACAAGGCCATGACCATCAAGCCCGATCACATCGTTTCGGCGGGTTACGACGGGGACGCATCGGCATACTCGGCGGAATTCTCGGGGCCAGGGGGAAACTCTCTCACGCTAAGCATTGACGAACCCAACAAGGTCGTGACGCAGGAATACGACGAGAGCGTGAGCGCTTACAAGGGGAAAAAATTGTTCCTGAAATACTTGGTGCGCCTCGTTTCCTTGAAAAAGGACGACGCGGATCTCGCGAGGCTCATCACGGAGATCCACGACAATCCGAAAGCGTGGACATTCGAGTTCAAACAAGTGGAAAAATAGGAATTAATAACGCCTTTACCCTTTCGTGACCACAATGGGGACTAGCCGCACAACTTTCTTGACGATGCCGAGTTGGTGGCTGACTTCGACCACATCGTCGATTGACTTGTACGCGCCGGGGGCTTCCTCGGATATGGTTTCTTCGGTCGCGGCCTTGACAAGAATGCCCCGCTTTTCGAGGTCGCTGGTGATCTGGTAGCTCTTGTAGCGGCGGATCGCGGCTTCGCGGGACATATTCCGCCCGGCACCGTGCGCGGTCGAGCCAAAACTCAGCTCCATGGCCCGTGGCTGGCCGACGCAGAGGTAGGAGGCCGTGCCCATGGAGCCCGGAATCAACGCGGGTTGGCCGATCGCCGTGTACTTTTGCGGGATATTATCGTGGCCAGGAGGGAAGGCACGCGTCGCACCCTTGCGGTGCACGTTCAGCATCATCCTCGAACCATCGACATCGTGCTCTTCCTTCTTCAGGATGTTGTGGCACACGTCGTAGATCAGCTGCATGCCCAAGTCCTCGGCCTTCTTGTGGAAGACCTTGGCAAAGGTTTCCCGCACCCAGTGCGTGATCATCTGCCGGTTGTTCCACGCAAAGTTAGCCGCGCACGCCATGGCTTCATAATAGTCCTGGGCCTCGGGGGTCTCGCCCTTCACGTAGACCAGCTCCCGGTCGGGGAGATCGATGTGGTACTTGTGGATGGCCGTTTCCATGGACCGGAGGTAATCCGTGCAGACCTGGTGGCCGAGCCCGCGGGAGCCGGTGTGGATCATGACCGTGACTTGGCCGACCTGGTCGATGCCCATGACCTTGGCCGCCTCCTCGTCGTAGATCTCATCGACGCGCTGGATTTCGAGAAAGTGGTTTCCCGAGCCAAGCGACCCGATCTGGCTCTTGCCGCGGCTCTTGGCCTTGCCGCTCACCTTGGCGGTGTTGTTACCCTGCAGGCAGCCATTTTCCTCACAATTGCTCGCATCTTCTTCGAAACCATAGCCTTTCTGGATGGCCCAGTTCACGCCGGTTTCCAGGATTTCATCGAGGTCCTTGGGCGTGATCTGGCCGATCTTGCCCGAGGAACCGACCCCCGATGGTACGTTCGTGAACATGCCGTTGAGCAACTGGCGAGTGACTTGCTGGATGTCCTCGGTCATGAGATCGGTCCGGAGGAGGCGCACGCCGCAATTGATGTCGTAACCGACGCCACCGGGCGAAACCGCTCCTTCGTCGGCCAGCGTCGCCGCGACGCCACCGATGTTGAAGCCGTAGCCTTGGTGGGAATCGCTGAGGCCAATGGCGAACTTCTGAATGCCGGGCAGGCACGCGACGTTGGTTAGCTGGTCGATGGTTTTATCCTGCTTGATTTTCGAGAGTAGGACCTCGTTCGCGTAAATGCGTGCTGGAACCTCCATTTCGAACGATTTAATCTGTCCTTCGACTCGGATCACTTTCTTGTATGGAGCAATTTCATATATGTTGTCCTCGATTTGCGATGGTTCGTTCGTCGTATATCACGGTTTGTCGTGAAGTTTTATAGTGAAGATAACGGTTCATTCGTTTTTTTAGTTTTGTGCACTATATTGAATACGTTTTTTCCTGTTCTGGCGTTTTCTTGCGGTTTTTTTGAAGAGTAGCCTTCTGGTCCCCTCGGGATTAAGTTATTAATTGGTTCGCTTCTAATCTATCTTAGACCTTGGTCTGAGATCGCCAAGATCTTACGCCGTGGAGAAAAATCCCCTGCAAGAATCCGGGTCGATCATCAATCCCCTGAAAGATTTCGAGTCGATCATCATGGATGCCGTCTACATTATCGATCAGAACACTGGCAACTGCGTGATATTCCGGAAGTATGGCGATTTGGAATTCAACGAGGATCTCATCGCGGGCTTTCTCACGGCGCTGAAAGACTTCTCGTCCGAGGTCACCGGGGGCAAGGGGCTCATGAAAACCCTCGACATGGGGGATTATTCCATCCAACTGCTCTTCGATAGCGGTATCCTCGTTGCCGGAGCCCTCACCAAGCGGGACGATGAAAGCATCGCCTCCAAGGCCCTCACCGGCGTCCTGAATGCCTTCGTGGACGAGTTCAAGGACGTCATCGCCTGTTGGAACGGCAGCTTGAAGGTCTTCAAGGATTTCGAACCCAAGATTGACAAGATGCTCAAGGACGGCAAGATTGCAGCGAAAGAACTCGTCGCCCCGCAACTCAAGAAGACACTTCCCAAGCAAATGGTCCAGATGGGCGCCATCACGCAAGAAGAATTCGAGGCGTCCGTCTACATGAATGGCAAGGATTCCGCCGAAGACATTGCCACGAAAGCAGGCATCCCGCAGGAGAAGATCGAGGTTATGATCGACAAATTTAAGAACCTTGGATTGATCAAACTCGTCAAGATTTGAAGCCATGGCATTTTTCTCGTACGAGATGGTCACGGAACCTCGCACGTCTCGCCAGAAGCATCCTTGAACCAGTCTCCCTGACTTTTACTAGATGTCGAAGATGATGAGCAAGTGCTGGAGCCCGTCGTCCCGCTCCTCGATAGTCATGTACGAGTAGGTGACGGCCTTGACCTCCTTCCCACCCCGGTGGTACCCCTTGCGGAACCGCTCGCCCTTGAACTGGCTCTTGATCTCCCACCGGCCATCTTCGACCTCGTCCAAGGAGTCGATCTCTATCTCGTTTATCACGAGAAGGTCGGCATCGAATAAATACAGGATTTCCGAGAGCCAATCAAAAAGAAGGGCCTTAAGATCCTCCGCGTCCTTGTCGACGCGGACCGAGATCTCCTCGTTGGTTGATGCCGGGCCCGGCACGATGATCCGCATGAGTACCAGCCCGGTCTCGCGGAACAGCTCGGCCAAGGTCGGGGCCCACGCGTGGACCTGGATGTCCCCGGTGACCGGGAGAAATTCGTGCCCTGTTGACATGAAGACCACGAGAGAAAAAAATGGCTGGTTCGAGAAAAAAAAGCCGATTAATTTAGAAGTGAAATCTTATTCCTTGGCCGATGATGCCATCTTCCACTTTTTTGCTACCACGTTGTTCTTTTCTATCATTTTTTCGAGTTCCTTGTCGTATTCTTCCTTCCTGCGAGCGATGTCTTTCTTCGCTTGCTCGAAGTTTCGATCAGCCGTGGTCTTCGCGGTTTCCATGCCGCCACGCTTGTCCGTGAGCTTGTCCTTCTTCTCGAAGAGTACCTTGTCTGCTTTCGTGAAGTCATCTCGGGCTTTTCCCAACATCTCGAATCCAACACCATAAGCATCGAGTTTTTCGACCGTGTTTTTCACTTGATAGCTGAGGTCCTTCAATGCATCGGAAAGGGCAGTGTTCATCTGGATCTCTTCTTCCAGCGCGGCAACCTCGGCATTGTACATGTCCGAGTCTGACGGATCAAGTTTACTCTTGTCGACGCCCGAGTTCTCGCTTTTCGTTAAGGAAAGTTCACTTATATGTTTGGCAAGCTCCTTCATCGATTCGACCGTAGCGGCCTTTATCTTGGCCAGCTCATCGAGCTGCACGGCCAGCTTGTCCCTGACCTCTTGAATTCGTTTCTCTTGGCCTGCGATGACCCGAAACTGCCGCCCGACCGCTTTCTCGCTCTTGGCGAGTTCAAAAAAATCTATGTGACTGTCAATTGGCAAGTTTGTACTACCTTGGTTTTTTTTAATTTTATAAGTGATAATGTGGTTTATTAATTAGCTCCTCAACAGATAAAAATTTCAGTTAGAATCGGGGCAGGAAAAAAGCCGAAAAAGTGGCCAAATTAACGAGATCCTGCAATTTGCTTGAAGATCTCGGCCAATTCCTCGTCCCGCGAGACGGGTTGAGAAACGGACTTCTGCGTTGAGGCGAAAAGAAGGTATTCTTTCTCAAGATTAGCCGCAACTTTCTTCAAGTAGAGGCGGCTCGCGCCGAGCTGCGCGGACTGGTCTGACACGGCAGAGAGGATCACGTGTTCACCACCTGAAATCGTGAACAGCTTGTCCCCGTTGCCGAATTCAAACGTGTTCATGTCCAAGTCGTTGTTTGATGATCTCGAAAGCTGGTACAGCGCGTTCGAGATAGATTGGATGTGCTCAGGCTGGATGTTATCCTTTCGATTGTCAAATTTGGAAACGGAGCCGATCACGTCGCCAGTTTCCTTGCTGGTAGCCATCATCTGGTACACCCCGGCAATCTTGAACATAGAAGTCCTCAGCAAACTTTCGAATGATTCGTTCATAGCCCGGGTCTTCGTTCAGGTGCCTTTGGACCCGAAGATGACCGGTGTATCACGCGGGGAATACGCGAACGCATAACAGCCAATCATAGCCTGCTAAGGATGTGATACCAAGATTAAATAAAAACTAAGGTAACATCACCAGACCGGCGGCCATCGTGCTTGAACCCTCTGCGAAAAGCCGAGGGGTGCACGAGGCGAGAGTTTCATTCTCCCTCGGCTTTCCTTTTCGCGAGTAACGTTTTCAGCTCGTCCATAATACTTGCCTTGAGCGACATTTGGCCAGTTCCAGAAGGCCGTGCACCGGGTGGCGGTGGGGGCCCGCCGGGCATCGGTGGTGGCCCGCTTGGACCCATTCCCGGTGGAGGAGGAGGCCCTCCTCTCGTGCCAGGCGGCGGTGGCCCCGTGCCTGGAGGACGTGCCCCACCAGCGCCCAACGTCGATAGCTTTTGATTAATCTGGTCGATTTGCTGCTGTAAACTTGCAATTTGTTGATTGACGATCGTGGGTAGCTTATCACCAACGATCGAGGACAATACTTCTATTGTTTCCATTATACGCTCGATTTTCTCATTTGTGCTACCTTTTTTGGCAGCCCCGAGAAAATCAAGAAATTCGTTACTCATAGATACTCATTAATGATCGCTGGTCTTTCTTCTTATTGTTAATTCCCTTCAACATTCAAGCTTTTTTATACGTGATGGGAACGGGCTACCTATGGCAATTTCGATTAAAACTATTGTCCAAGGCACGCAAAATCATGCGAGGGCGAGCTCTAAATGGCGGCTATGGCGTTTTGTCGTGCGGTTGAAGGCAAATGGCAGGGCGTCTCGATGCAATCCCACGCGATGGGAGACGTCGAGCCGCACATGAAGCTTAATGCGAACCTATAAACCACAACACTTGCATCCTCTTTCACGCGAACGAACATTTCCGGCGAACAGTACATGAGGTAATGGTGCGGGATCGAACGAGAAACCGGGGTGCAATTAGATAAATGGTGCGACCACCAACTCCTGCAGGTCTCTGCTTGCGGTGCAAGGGCGCGCGGAATCTCTGCGGGAAGAATCCCTGCCCGATCCTTGCGAAATACGCGGTATTGAACTCGATCAAGTTTCCCGCGGAGATCCTGAACGGGGCCAAGGCAGGGTCGAGTTTCGATATCGCATCGGCCAGCCCCCCATCCTTCTTTGTCGGCCATAATGGATACCCGAGGGTGTCTATAGGACCGATGCTACCGCACTCGCTCGACACCCCGCTTGAAATCCAGTCGATGGATTCCCCGGAACAATGGCTGGTGCCTGGATCGCCCGAAGAATCGTGGAAGCAACTGATGGACGTCGTGCAGTTCAGGAGTTCGTTGATCAGGACCACCCATCCGCTCAACGTGAAGGATTGGAACAACGACAAGGTTTTGGAGATAAGCCAGCAGATCGCGATGGCCGAAAAACCGGTAGGAACCGAGATTGCCGTTGAGAAGCTCCACGTCAACATCCAGGTCGACGACCACGCGGCGCCGAATGGTCCCTCGGGGAAGATCCAGCGACTCGCGCTCACGGAGAACCCGAAAGTGCACAACAAGGTCGACTACGTCGTCAGCGACACGGATCTCAAGGCGTCCGAGGCGATTTCCAAGTATCTCTACACGGATGGACACCTGCCCGTCAGCGACATCTATCGCATCCTCTCGGCAGGGCTGCTCGGCATCGAGACGAATCGGAAGCTCGTGCCAACCAGGTGGGCCATCACGGCCACCGACGACACGGTCTCGAAGCACCTGATCGAGCGGATCAAGATGTTTCCAGAACTCGGCGAGCATCTTGTGTACGAATCCTCTTATCTCGGAAACACCTTCCACGTCATCCTCGTCCCGCGGCCTTGGAGTTACGAGATGATGGAATGCTGGGCGCCGCACTCCATCTGGCGTATGTTCGACGGAGACAAGAACTACGTTATCACGCAAGATCACGAGCTGGCCGACGGGCGGACCAAATATGCCTCGAACATCACTGGCGCCTATTACTCGGCCAGGCTCGGTGTTTGCGAGCTTCTAACGACCATGAGGCGCCAAGCGGCCGCGATCGTCGTGCGGGAGGTGAACGAGCAATACCTGATGCCATTGGGCGTGTGGGTCATCAGGCAGGCGGTCCGTGATGCCATGGCCCGGCCACCGACCAAGTATAGCAGCCTCGAGGAATGCTTGCAAGCAATTGGACCAAGTTTACAAGTGCCGCTCAAATATTGGCTGTCAACTTCCAAGTTAATTCCCTACCTTCGCAAGCAACGAACTCTCTTCGATTTCCTGCGCACGTCCTGAGCCTTATGGAATAGTTATTTATTAACGGCGGGGTACCGTATTTTTTTAGGTTTGAACGAACTAATTATCATAAAGAATTATCTTTCCAAGAACCATCACGTGACGCGCATGGAACATTTCCTGACGAAGATCATCAATGCCAACGGCGATGACTTGTCCGCCGACAAATCAGTTCACGGCAAGTTCGTTCGCTTCTCAAAGGGACAGTTCGAGGGAGCCGCGCTCAAGGCCATCCGCAGAGGGAAGGTCCTGACAATCAAGGCCACGGTCGACTACGAATACATCCTTGGCTATCTGGCGCTGGAGACTATCCCGGGCTCGCAGGTTGCTCTTGATGGCAACATTACCGTGTTCGATGACCCCGCGGAAGCAATTGCAACAGCTATCCCCGCCGACAAGAAAGACTCGATCACGGTGGACAAGAAAAAAACCAACTGGATCGTCAGCATCGAAGGCACGTGGGGAAAGGACGAGGCCAAGGCATTGTTCGAGACGTTCGCTCAATTACGGGGGTACATCCTGCTCTGTGTTTCTGTCGAGGGCGACAAGACCGTCGCGTTCACGGTCAAGTCCAAACCCCCTCAGAACAAGGGGGAGTTCGATTTTGACAAGGCCATCGCGTTTTCGACCCTGAAGCTCCCGAACACGGCCGGGAACGTGGACAGGATAACTTCGGCGCTTTTCCCTGATTTCAAGGAGAAGACCGAGGATTTCAAGGAGATCACGCTGGAAAACACCTACGACATCGCCGATATCACGATTCCGGGGGAACCATCGGAAAACAAGCGCATCGCGGCGGTTAGGAAGGGCAAGTTAACCCGCACGTTGACCATCGACGAAAACCAGACGAAAAAGGAATTCGATTTCAGCGCGTGAAGGTAGAAAAGCGCCACGGTTATCCTTTTTTTACAACCCGCATCTCTTGGCCGCATTTCTTGCAGGTCTTGTGATGCGCCTTGAGCTCGCCGGCGACGAGAATATCTTTCTTGAACTTGCAGTTGTCGCAGGCCAACCTGTACTTCGTCAGGCCAGCGCCCTTTAACGAAACGGTCTCGATTTCCTTCTGTTTTGAACCATTACCCGATTCGGCAATGTCACTGGCGCTTTCCTCGTCCGCCACCTCGGCGATTTCATTGCCCGATTCTTCGTCAACGGGCGCGGGCTTGGGGTTCGGGCTTTTCTTCTTCGCCCCGGCTTTTTTCGGTGGTTTTTTCTCGGGTTTGGCAGACTTTTTTTTTGCTGGCTCCTTCTTTGCAGGCTCTTTCTTTGAACCGCCCATGAACGAATCCAAGCTCATCAAGATCACTCCTCGTGAAATTACAATTCTTGGTACCCCTTTTCTATCGTTCGAATGGCAACCGGAATGCCATATTCCTTTACCATGTTTGCGATGATCACAAGATCATCCAACGGCACGGTCGTAAATGCTTGGCGATATGCCTCCTTCACGCCATCGCTGGGGATATATTGCTGGATCACGTAAAAACTTCGGTGCTCCCCTGAAAAGCCAGCATCCTCCAGCATCTCCGCAATGGCAATCAGGTCATCGATCCCGAGCGCGGGCGGGGCATATGTCGTGCGGAATTCAACACGTTCGTCTCGCGAACGCTCGCACAGAAATTCGATGCTCTTTTTCACCTGGTCGACGTTGACCGGCTTTCCGACAACATCGGTGTAGTGGTCAAGCGACGATTTGACATCCATCGCGATCCGAGAGAGATGCGGAGACAGGGCCTGAAGTCGCTCGGGGTTCGTCCCGTTCGTGTCGACGCCGAGCACCTCGAATTTACCCTCCAACGCGCTCACGAACGCGAGCAGGGCGGGTTGCAGGAGTGGTTCACCGCCGGTGAAAATGACCCCATCGATGAGGAAGTTTTCCGAGAGCCGACCGATCAGATCACCCGCCGTGACCTTTTTCGAGTTCTTGCTCCTTGGTGGGATGAGCTCGCTGTTGTGGCAAAAGTGGCAGTCGAAATTGCAGCCCTGCAGGTAGACCATAGACACCGACTTTCCCGGCTCGTCCACCATGCTCACCGACTTGATGCCCGAGATGTTGAGCGTTTCCACCATCATCCTGACCTCGTGATCAATCCGATGAGAACCCATCCTGCCCGATAAGGGGCACGAATGCCACCCCGGAAATTTCCGATTCCTTGAGGTGGCCCTTTTCCTTGACCGCCTTGATCAGCCGCTGATATCCGCCCCGTTCTCCGACCGGGATAAGCAGGATCCCGCCTTCCTTCAGCTGCTTGGCAAGCAACGGGGGGATACGAGGAGCAGCTGCCGTGACCATAATGCGATCGTACGGAGCATAGTCTGGCAGGCCGAGCGTCCCATCGCTCAAGACGACGGTGATCATGTCGCCATAGCCGATCGATTCGATAGCCGCTTTCGCCTTCTCGGCAAGCTCTGGCACGCGCTCAACCGTGTACACGTGGCTGCCGGGGTTGTCCTTGAGCATCTCGGCACAAAGCACGGCGTGATAGCCGGATCCGGTTCCGATTTCGAGGAGGAGGATGGGCTTCTCGGCCGGCAGGTCAAGCGCCGTGCACATCATGGCGTTCATGTGCGGGGCGGAGATAGTCTGCCCGCTGCCGATGGATAGCGGCCTGTCATCATACGCGTAAGCTAGCTGGTCGTCGGGAAGGAACGCTTCCCGCGGCACGGCTTCCATAGCGGCACGTACCGAAGGCTTGCCGATGTAGCCCGATCGTTCGAGACGATCGAGAAGTTTCTTTTTTTGGCTGGTATACTCGGACATGATGCCACGACACGTGCTGTAGGCGTCCTTGCACTCCATTAAACTCGTGCCGGGATTTCTTAAAAGTAGTGGCACCAAGGAATTATTGAACTCGCACGGATGAGGAACGATTCATTTGCCTTTAAAACCAGAAATCATTGGACTTGGAGAAATCGCCTTTGACTGGGTTAATGAGATCCCTCATTTCCCCCAGCCGGATGAAAAGATCGATGCCATATCGCAAAACTTTTTTGTTGGTGGGGTAACTGCCAATTTTCTTGCAGATTGCGCGAAGCTCGGCGCGAAGGCTGGATTCTTGGGAGCGGTCGGAAACGACGAGTATGGCAAATTCCTGCTCGATGGCCTGAAAAAGAACGGCGTCGATTCGACCTGCACGTTGAAAAAGAGCGGGACGTCCTCGGCTGTCAACTTCATCATGGTCGCCAAGGACTCGGGCGAGAAGATCATTATCCAGTCCCCGTACCTGCAAAAAACCCAGCTCGACGTGGCCGATATCAAGAAAGATTACTTCTCGAACGCCAAGATCCTGCACACCACGGCGATCCACACTGACCTCGCGCTCAGGGGCATCGAGATCGCAAGGGAACGAGGCATGCTTGTGTCGTTCGACTTGGAAAAACAAATCGCCATCCGTGGCGTCGATGTACTGAAACCAGTTATCGAGGGAGTCGATATTCTCCTGCCGAACAAGGAAGGCGCGAAAACCCTCACGGTAGAAGCCGACATAAGGGACGCAGCAAGGACGTTGCTCTCGTGGGGGCCAAAGATCGTGATCATGACACTTGGAGCCGACGGATGCCTCATCATCACGGAAAACGACGAACAACAGATACCGGCATATAAGGTCGATGTCGTGGACACGACAGGAGCGGGTGACGCGTTTTGCGCAGGTTTCATCGTCGGACACGTGATCAACGGGATGGAGATCACGGATGCTGCCGGCATCGCCAATGCCGTTGCCGCGTGCAAGGTTCAACATCTCGGAGCTACAAGTGGCGTGCCGACGTGGAAAGAAGCGATGGAGTTCAGGGCGAATCATGACTGATGCGGTCATGAAATGCATGCTGGAAAAGTTGGGGGGTCAGGTCTTCGCGACCACGTTCGAGCTGGTAAAAACGACTGGATACTCGGTGCAGTGTTGACCGGAACGGTTATTCTTCTCGTGAAACCTGCATTCTTGGCCCGTCGCGTTCCTCAGCCTTGAGTTTTCAGAATATTTTCTTTTTCTGGTCCATACACGAAATTAGTGAAGGCTAACCCGATTCTTATTAACATTTTTGAATCTGTCAAGATATTTATGGGCTTAAAAACTGAATGGATCATCGATTTTCATTGGTAATTTTGTATGGTTCTGAAAGTTTCTCAAAGCACATCTCCTTTGATCGAAGAATCTGATTCACCAGAAATGGTGGAACGCAAGGGCAAGGGACATCCTGACTCCGTCTGCGATGAGTGCGCCGAAGCCATCTCCCGCGAGTTGAGCCAATATTACCTCGACCACTTTGGCACCGTGTATCACCACAACGTGGATAAATTCGCCCTGATCGGCGGCATCGCGAAGCCGAAATTCGGCGGCGGTGACATCATCGAGCTCCAACGCCTGCTCGCCATCGGCCGGGCAACCAACCAGATACAAGTCGGCGACAAGATCGAGTATATCCCGATCGGGACCATCGTGAATAGGACGGTCCGCAGCGTGATCAAGCGGACGTTCAGGAACCTCGACCCAGACACCCAGTGCATCATCGACCATGTGCTTCGCCCCGGATCCCTAGACTTGGTCGGTGTCTTCAACGCGGCCGAGGATGTCCCGTTGGCGAACGACACGAGCTTCGGTGTTGGCTTTGCGCCCTACTCCGACGCGGAGAAAATCACGCTGGAGACCGAAACGCTCCTGAACAGCGATGCTTTCAAGGACAAGTGCCCCGCCTCGGGCGAGGACATCAAGGTCATGACCCATCGCCTCCACGACGAGGTCAACGTGACCGTGTGCAATGCCATGGTCGCGAAGTATTGCGAGGACCGCGATGCGTATATCAACGCCCGGGAGGTGGTCAAGAGCGCGGTGGAAGATCTTGCTGCAACGATCATCCCCAACAAGAAGGTCACCGTCGTGGTGAACACGGGCGACATCGATGACAAGGACATCCTCTTCCTGACGATCACGGGCACGTCCGCGGAAAACGGTGACGACGGTGTCGTCGGCCGCGGTAACCGGGCGACGGGATTGATCACGCCCACGAACGGCCGCCCCCAGACGCTCGAGGCAGCGGCGGGAAAGAACCCCATCAACCACGTAGGAAAAATTTATTCGGTCATGAGCAATGAGATCGCCAAGAACATCGTGGAAGCCACCGGTGGCGACGCGGCCGAGGTTTACGTGCGGCTCCTGAGCCAGATCGGCCATCCCATCAACGAGCCATGGCTTGGTGACATCGAAATCAAACCCGCCCCCGGCGTCGACTACGAACGACTCGAGGAAATTGCACTCGAGATAGCACAGGCGACCCTGAACGACTGGATGGGCATCCGAAAGAAGATCCTGAGTGGCCAAGCCAGGATATGGTAAATTATTCACTCAATCTTTTTGAACGTCCTTTTCTCCTGCATCTTGCTTGATCCTGTGCCGAATGATTGTTACTGGCATGTTTGCTAGCGATTCGTGCCTGCTCGCGTTGGCACGTACCACAAGTTTAATTATAACTCCCGCCTTTTTGCTAGTCACATAACTTGATCGGGTTAAATTGCCATGATATGGGATGCGCTCGGCTGGATCTTGATTGTTGTTGCCTGTATCTTCGTCACGTTGCTCGTCTTGCACGTTGAATCGGAAAAAAAATTGAGTTACAAGTTCACGATCACGGCTATCGTGGTCATCTCCCTTTGCTTGGGTTATGGTATCAATTTCTTCCTGGTCGGCGCGGGATTCTGAGCCTCACTTTTCTCTATCCGCCACGCATTTACGCAAAAAAACGGGACCAGAAATTCCGTGGTCCTGAACGCCTTTTTTTAACGACTTCAATGTTAAGGAATTAATACACGCCAATGTTCAAAATGAGGGCGTGGCGAGAATAGAGCAGCCAAGAAAAAAGGTGCATGTCCTGTGAGTCAAGATATTTCCTTGGAAGAAGTCGTGAGAAAGATTGTCCTGCAGACGGGGTTGTCCCGGGAACAGATCATGAAGGACATCGACGATTCGATTGCAAATGTGAATGGTCTGTTGACGCGCGTGGGCGCGGCCCTGGTTCTCGCGGACAAGCTAAAGGTCAAGATCGATCTGGACCGGCTCGATAGTTCCTCGAATGGTGAGGACGAACAAACGACGATCAAGATCAAGGACATGATCGAGGGCATGAGAAACATCAATGTCGTCGGGCGTGTCCTGAACATCAGCCCGGTGCGAGCTTTCCAGCGCCAAGACGGGAGAAAGGGCCAAGTTATATCGTTGATCGTCGCTGACAACACGGGACAGGTAAGGGTCGCGTTGTGGGACCAAAAAGCGACAATCGTGGAACAATCCATCAAACAAGGTGAAATCATCGGTATTTACAACGCTTCCACCAAGAAAGGAAGGGATGGCGGCATCGAGATCAACGTTGACAACCGGGGCATGTTAAAGCCAAAGCCTGACGGCACCGACGAGGCCCTGTTCCCGAAGGCCCAGCAAGCAGGATCAAATCTTGCCAGCACCAGGCCTGCCAGCCGAGCCAGCAAGATCAAGGACATCGACGAGAATGCCACGTTCTGCTCATTCACCGCCAAGGTGCTGGACAAAGCGGCACCCAGGACTTTCTCGAGGGACGGGAGCGATAAACAGGTCGCCCGGGTCACGGTCGGCGACGAGAGCGGGACGATTCCCCTCGTGTTCTGGACCGACCAGATGAACCTTTACGATGCCTTGGAGGTCGGGGAGGTCTACGATTTCGATGACTTTTCCATCAAGGATAGCAAGTTCAGCGGTGGAAAGGAGTATCACTCCAACCGGACCACGAAAATCGAAAAATCTGGCAAGGTATTGAACGTCATCATCTCGCAGGCAAGCAGCACCCTCCCCCCGAGAACGACATCGCGAGCCGCGTCGATCAAGGACATCGACGAGAGTGCCACGTTCTGTTCGTTCACCGCCAAGGTCCTGGACAAAGCAGAACCTAGGACATTCTCGAGGGACGGGAGCGAAAAAAAGGTAGCCCGGGTCACTGTCGGCGACGAGAGTGGGACGATTCCCCTCGTGTTCTGGACCGACCAGATGAATCTTTACGACGCCTTGGAAGTGGGGGAGGTCTACGATTTCGACGGCTTCACCATCAAGGACAGCAAGTTCAGCGGTGGAAAGGAGTATCAGTCCAACCGGACCACGAAAGTCGAGAAGTCAGTAAAGGATTTAAACATCACCGTTCCGGAGCACAGCATTGCTCCTGCCCCCAAGCCTGCATCACGAGCCGCGTCGATCAAGGACATCGACGAGGGTGCCACGTTCTGCTCGTTCACCGCCAAGGTGCTGGACAAGGCAGAACCCAAAATTTTCTCGAGGGACGGGAGCGAAAAAAAGGTCGCGCGTGTAACCGTCGGCGACGAGAGCGGGACGATTCGACTCGTGTTCTGGACCGATCAGATGAACCTGTATGATGCCTTGGAAGTGGGTGAGGTCTACGATTTCGATGGCTTCACCATCAAGGACAGCAAGTTCAGCGGTGGAAAGGAATACCAATCCAACCGGACCACCAAGGTCGAGAAATCTGGAAGGATTATCGATGCAGAAGCCGTGCCACCCGGCGAAACATCTGCCCCTGCTGGAATCATCGATACATTTGCCACGATCGGCGAGAAGGGTCCTTCATTCACGATCGAGGGAAAAATCGGGTCGAAATCAGACATCAAGCAGTTTACCAAGGGAGATCGTCAAGGCTCCGTCGGGCGGCTCGTGCTTGTGGACAAGAACATGCAATCGATTCCGGTGGTGTTCTGGAACGAGAAAACCCCCGAATTGGCCACGCTATCGGTGGGAGATGTCGTCCAGGTAACTGACGTGTATGCTCGGCAAGGCAGGGATCAAATCGAGGTGCACGCGAAGGACAGTTCCACCATCACCGTTATCGGGAACGAGGAGGTTTCCGTCAGCCGCGTCAAGATAGGCGATATCAAGGACAAGCAATCATTCATCGGGTTCGAAGGCAGGGTGAAACATATAGATGAAATTCGGGATATTCCCCTAAAAACCGGCGAAAGCGTGAAAAATCTCAAGATCATCGTTGGAGACGAAACCGGCTCGATCGGTATCGTTGTATGGCGAGACAGGGTCGATGAGCTCGGTAATTTCAAGGAAGGGGATGCGATTTCCATCGACGGCGTGTCGACATCCTTTAACAGGTTCTCCAACTCGGTTGAGGTGCAGCTCGGGTCAGGAACCACTATCACGAAGCCCCGATCGTCAAGCGTGCCCGGGCTAGACCAGTTGCCGGTGGACAAGCCGTCCCCGCAATCACGCGGGTTTTCGAGCCAAGGACCCCTGCAGAGGATCCAGCTTGACGAGCTGGAGGCTGACCTGCGCGGCGAGGTGCTGGGCCGCATCGTGCAGATATCCAAGTACGTGAACCACTACATGGCCTGCCCGAAATGCAAGAAAAAGGTGACGGAGACAAACGGGGTGTACACCTGTGCCAACGACGGCAAAGTCAAGAACCCCGCAAAGCGCCTGATTGCCAAGCTCACGGTCGACGACGGCCACGGAAATATCACGGTTTCGATGATCGGTGATAACGTGGTTGATTTCTTCGGCTTGACACCCGAGGAAAGCGATCAGATCACCGAAGATAGTCGCCGGGATGCAATTATCGAAAAGATTAACAACAAGTTTATCCTTAAGCAGTACATATTCCGTGGCAAGGTCAAGTACAACGACTTTCGCAACGAATACGAGATCATTGCCGATCGTATAGTGGAACCCGATCTTAAATCCGAGATAACTGCTCGCCTCGCGGCGATCGAGTCGGTGGCTTGATCCACCTTTTTTATCCCAATAGTTTCGAGACGTAGGGCCCATCTGGTTCATATCCAAGCCCGTAAAAGTATGGCCGAACGCCGAGACCAGCGATCACGAGCATTTTTTCTGCCCCGAACTCGTGCACTGCCAATTCTTCTGCCACGTTCATCAATTTCTTTCCAAGGCCCCGGTGCTGGGCCTGCAACTTCTTGGCAATCTTGTTGATCGGGACCACCTCGCCCACGACACGCAATTCCCGGATGACGGCCGAATTGCTTGCCATCACCTCGGAACGGTGGGCCAAGTCAGAGGGCCTGCGAGCCCGGACATACCCGAAGATCTGGCCGGTATCCGGGTGCAGGGCAGAGATGAAGGCCTCCATGCCACCCGATGCGGGGTAGAAATCGGTCTGGATCACGAGATCCTCGATCGAGGGTATCGGTGCCTCCTCGAACCGGTCCTGGGAAAACCCGTACTCCCTGCACCTGATACAGTTGCAATGCAGACCCTTTTCCTGCATCTTTGCCCACACCATCTCCCGCAAATTGCCATTTCTGACCCCGTCCAAGATCAGGTTGGCAGGTATGTCCCGCTGGACGCGCTGGATGCGCGTGTAGGATGGCAACCGGGCCTTGACATCCGCGAGCATATCGATGAGGTCCTCGGTGGGGTACGGCTTGTACGTGCCTGCGTCCCACCAATCCTTCAGGACCGTGCCGTCCACGACTAGGCACGGGTAGATCTTGAGGTAATCGGGCCGGTAGCCCTCGTCGTCGAACAGGGTCGCGAACATCTCACGATCGCGGTCGACGCTCGATCCGGGCAGGTTGGGCATCACGTGCACGCAAACCTTGAAACCGGCATCCTTTGCCACCTGGATGGCGTGCTTGCTCGCCGCCGTGTCGTGCCCGCGATTTACCAAGGTGTAGATGTCGTCGAACGTGGTCTGCACGCCGATCTCGACCCTCGTACCCCCGTAATCGAGCATGGCATCCACGTGCGGGGCATCGCAATAATCTGGCCGGGTTTCAAAGGTGATGGCGGTGATGCGGCGGGCGCTCGTTTCCGCCAGGCTCTTTGCCTCGTCAAGCGAGCTGGTTCTCTTGCCGAGCACGCCATCGATGCACCCTTGGACGAAGCAATCTTGGTAGTCCTTTGGCGCAGATAAAAACGTCCCACCCATGACGATCAGCTCAATCTTGTCGCATGAATGGCCGATGGCCTCGAGATCGTCGATACGGGACGCAACTTGGTCGTACGGGTCATAATCGTACATGAGCGATCGCAACGCTGCGGGTTCCCGGCCCGTGTAGCTTTTCGCAACGGGACGATCGGGTTGGGATTTCTCGCCCGGGCAATACACGCAGGACCCGGGGCAGGGAACCGGCTTTGTCATGACGGCAACCACCGAGATTCCAGATATAGTGCGGTTGCGGCGGAGGCGCAGGACGGGGGCGAGCAATTCTCTCTCCTCGGCCGTGGCATGGTGAAGCACCTGCGCGTCCTTGGGTAGGGACGGGAGCCCGTGTGCCTTGCAATGGCGGATCTTGATGGCATTCAACTGGTCCTTCGATTTTAGCTTGGAGGCCAGCAATTCATCGATGATCTCTCGGCAGGCGGCCTGAAACTCCAGGTCCTCGTCCACGTCCGGATCCATGGGTCGGTCACAAATCCTTCTTGAAGCCGGAAAAGTCACGGGTGTATTTGCCGAACTCCGTTATCGTTTCCAGTTGTTCCAGCGTGAATACGGGCCCGTCCTTGCACACCAGTAGGCCCGTGGGATCTATGCTGCAGAGCCCGCACAAGCCATTCCCGCAGCGCATCATGCGTTCGAGAGAGGCCTCCAACTGGATGGAATGGTTCTTGCACGCGAGGAAGATCTGGTAGAGCATGCGTTCAGGGCCACATATATAGATCTTATCAAAGCTGAACGCGTTTTCATCGATGATCTTCTCGAGTAACTCGTGCGCGTAGCATTGCTCGCCGCAGGTGCCATCATCAGTCGAGATGAAATAGTCCTTGCCGGGATGGAAGAATTGAAGGTAGTTTTCGTGAAACACGAGCTCTTTTTCGGTTCTCGCGGCGTTGAGCAGGACGAACTCCTTCCCGACCTTGAAAAAGTGATTGACGACGGGGTTAATGCACGCGGTGCCCACGCCACCCCCCACGATGCAAACGCGCTCATCCGAAACGTTCAGGTCGAACCCGTTGCCGAACGGGCCCCGAACCCCGATGGTCTCTCCTTCCGCCATAGAACCGAGTGCCTCTGTCGCTTCACCGATCATCGCCACGGTGATCTCGTAAAGCTCGTCATCGTTGTCGATGGACGAGACGGACATAGGGATCTCGTCGATGCCGGGAACCCAGATCATGAAGAATTGGCCGGGAACAACGTTCAGCCCGGGAACGGAAAACTGCAGCGTGCGAACCCTTGGTGTTTCCACCCGAGTCTCGATGATCTGGGTGACCACCGGCTTGTTGAGTCGTTCAAATTTGATTTCCATATTGTTCTCCCCCTAATGTGCCTTTCCTTTCAAGTCCCCGATCGAGGCGATATCGTTGAATTCCAAGTAATCGAGCATTTGATTCTTCATCGTTTCGATGATGCCAAACCCCTTGATGAATGCGGTTCCGACCTGGACCGCTGAGGCCCCGGCCAAGAAAAATTCTATCACGTCGCTCCCGGAAAACACGCCACCGCACCCGATGATGGGGATGTTCAGGTTGTCATAGAGGTCGTACACGCACTTGATGGCGATCGGTTTCAGGGCACGGCCAGACACGCCGCCAGATTTGTTTGCAAGGATGGGCTTCTGGATGGTGATGTCGATGGCCATGCCGCGCACCGTGTTGATGGCAACCACGGCATCCGCGCCGGCTGCCTCGGCGGCTTTGGCTATCTCCACGATGTTCGTAACGTTTGGATTCAATTTCACGAGGACCGGCAGGTGCACGGCGGTCTTCACGGCGGAGACCACGAGATTCGTGAGATTTGCATCGGCACCGATGCTAGAGACCTTGGCGTGGGGGCAGGAGATGTTCAATTCGACCGCATCGACGCCGGCCGCCTCGGCCTTCGCGGCGACCATCGCATAATCCTCGTCCGTCTCCCCGAACACGCTCGCGATGAGCGGGACACCATCGACCTTGGCTTCTGGGATCTCGGCCACGAACTCGTCGATCCCTGGATTTGCGAGGCCGACCGCGTTGAGGTAGGTATCGTGCTCGATCTCGATGATGGACGGATTGAGATATCCCGTCCGCGGCTCGGGCCCGATCGACTTGGTCGTGACCGCGCCAATCCCGTGATCTGTCGCTAATCGCTTCAGTATTGAACCCGACACGCCGAGGATGCCCGAAGCGAGAATTAACGGGTTTGAAAGGTGCATCCCACATAGGTCGATGCTTAGCGGATTCATGTTATTTCTAGATTTTGTTGCGAAGGTTTTTGTTTTTGTTTTTGAACAAATGTAACGACGACACTCTAAACGCGAATTGTCCATGCTCGAGGAGCTCTTTTCAACGCTGCAACGATTAGGATGGTCCATAATCGACTTTTCATCAAAATCGGGAATGATCAAGGTGTTTGACTGCAACGGGAACGAGCAGGACATGGCACTCAATCTATCATCAAAGTCCTTTGATTATATTATAAAAAAAGACGATATGAGCGCCATCGTCAAGGTTATCGACAACATCGACAATTTTTCCAAGGATAAATGTGCCGAGCTTGCAAATATCGCTAGAATCTTCGATGCAGTTCCCTTGATCATCGGAACAAAAAACCGAAATGGCAATCTTGAAGATAACATCCTTTATAACCATTACAACGTTAACGCTGTAAACCCATCAACATTTGTAAATGTGATCGAGAGAAAGGAATACCCGCGAGTGTATTCCAAGCGTGGCGGCTATTTTGTCCAGTTAAAGCCCCAAGAATTCAAGCAGCTCAGGCAATCCTTCAACCTTTCTCTCAATGACATCGCGAACAAGTTAGACGTAACTCCAAAAGCTGTCTACGAGTACGAAGCATCTAATATGAAGACGCGGCTAAGCCATTTTCAAGAGCTAGCGAAAATCTTTAAAAAGAATCCCAGTGAATTCATGCGGGATTTCACGGAGACCATCGACGTGTTCGTGAAACTGTACGAGCAAAATTCCGAGATGGTCGCCGCCCTCACCGAGTTCCAGAAGCAGATCGACAAGCAACTCGTGGAACTGGGGTTTGTCACGTACTGGTTTAACCGTTCCCCGATCGATATGACCTTCGAGGAGCAAGGCGAGGAGGGAGAACATCGAGTCCAAGCCCGACCCGTCGTCCCCGGCACGAAATTCCTTTCAGAAACATCTTCATTCAACACGAATGACGAAACAGAAGAATTAAAGAAGGACATTCAAAAGGTAGAAAGGAAGCTAGAACAGCATGTGGACGTGCTCAAGAAATTCAGCCAATTATTGGATTCCCGGAGCAATTTCATCGTCTTGTTGGATGACAAGCTCTTCGAAAAACGAACGACGATTCACGGGGTCCCCATCATCCACCAAGATGAAATACCGTCAGATGCTGAAAAGTTGAAGAAAATTATATTCGAACGGAAGTCGTGCGAATGAGTCCGATCCTCGGCGGGGCCGACGAGGCCGGACGTGGACCCGTGCTCGGGCCGATGGTGATTTGCGCTGCTTGTTTTCAGGAAGAAGATCTTGCCTTCCTCACGGAGCAAGGCGTGAAAGATTCCAAGCAACTAACCCCGAAACGGCGCGGCGAGCTCCGGGGCGTGATCGCCGAGAAAACAGTCGATTACGAACTGGTGGTTTTCGAAGCGTCCGAGATCGACGCGAGCCTCCAGAACGGCACCAACTTGAACGAGCTCGAGGCGGCAGGTTTTTCCCGTGCCATCGACGCCATCATCAACAGGGGCACAGTCCCCGATCGGGTCTGGATCGATGCCGTCGATCCTATCCCGGGCCGGTTTGGAGAAAAGATCGCCCAGTCATTGTGCCAGGACGTCGCCATCGAGGCGTCACACAAGGCTGACGTACTCTACGTCCAGGTCGGCGCGGCCTCGATCCTCGCAAAGACTAGGCGTGATGAGCTCCTCGCGAACCTGGCAGAGGAATACGGCGACATCGGCTCGGGATACCCTTCTGACCCGAAAACTCGCGCTTATCTCAAGGCATACTACCGCGAGAATGGCGAATTCCCCGCCATCGCTCGCCTCACGTGGGACACGGTAACCAAGGTAAAAAAAGAGCTCGGGATCCTGCCTAAGGGACAAGAAAAATTGTTTTGATCACGCCTTTCCGACGATCATTACGTGATCCTCGCTGAACGGGGCAATGTCCCGGTTATCGAGAATCTCGCAGCCTGCCTTTTCGAGGACTGCCTGTTCCCTCTTGAAGATTTCTTCAGGTTCCTTACTAACATCAACTGACCGAGATTTTACGGCGAAGTAGAAATACCCGCCGGGCTTCAAGAACGTCTGGATGTTATCGACGAGGATCTTGGCCTGTTCTGGCTGGGCCACGTCTTGGTAGATGATGTCAACCTGCTCGGGAATGAGGGAACGATATTGCCCAGGCTGGGTCGCGTCGCAGAGCATGGGGATGACGTTTTCACGATTCGCGAGACGCTGGACGAGTTCGCGCAGGCTTCTCGCGGAAAACTCCACCGAGTAAATTTTCCCGCCGATCAAGATGTCGGAGATGTGCGACACGGTCGTGCCGTTCGCGGCGCCGAGGTAGAGCACCGACTGGTTTTCCTCGAAGTGATATTCCTTTCCGCCCTTTTTGAAATAGGCGCAGAGCTTGCTGCGGTTAGGATTCCACTCGCGATATTCTCCATCTCCAGATTGAAACAGGCGCTCGCCATACACGTCGACGCCGGGGACGAGATTTTTCGTGCCCAAGGTTTCGCGCCCGTCAACCGAGATTGCGTACATGTTTGAGAATCGCGGGTGGGCTTCAATCGAGTAACGGTCTGTTCGTGACATTTCAGTTCAGCCTCGTTTAGTCTTGTGGTTCTGGCCGCGGTTTGCCTTGAGGACGCTTGCCAGCTGGCTTGCCCCGTGGTTTCCCTTGAAACCCGCCCAAGGACTTGGGCGGGTATTTTCCTTGTGGTTTTCCGCCAGCACCTTGTGGTTTACCACCGTACCGTTGGCCACTGCCGCCTTGGGACTTGCCCGCGGGCCGTGACCCTCCAGCACCTTGCGGCCTACCACCATACCGTTGTTCTCCATCTCCCTGGGGTCTGCCTGCAGGACGTGGACCGCCAGCACCTTGTGGTTTACCGCCGTAGCGTTGGCCGCCGGCACCTTGGGGCCTGCCACCGTACCTCTGATCACCGGCACCTTGTGGCTTCCCACCATACCGTTGACCACCGGCGCCTTGTGGCCTGCCAGCGGGTCGTGGACCTCCAGCACCTTGCGGCCTGCCACCATACCGCTGGCCGCCCGCACCCTGCGGCCAACCACCGCGTTGTGCCGGTCCTCGTCCGTATTGCGGGGCCGTGGCGTGGCCGGTTTTCTTCTCGACCGGTTTATCAGGATACTTGCGCTTGATCTCCTCGATCTTTTTCTTGATGTCCTCGAGCAGCTCGTCGGCAATGTAGCGCTTGGAGACCGTGTCCACCTTCGCGGCGATGGAAATCTTACCGGCGAGGAGACGAGCGATCTTGCCCCGGTGCCAGTAGGGGGCGTTTCGGATGTAAGTTGCTTGAAAGATAACGCCGTGCTTCGGCGGCTCCGAATGAGTTTTTAGCGATCGGAAGAGCGCTTTCTCCGCGCCAAGGACCTGGATCGTGGAACTTGGCTTCTTGGCCAGCTCTTCCAATCCACCGGCCAAGCAGATCAGGCGCGCGCCGAGCAAGGCACCGATGATGCCGGTGAGATTGGGGCACGTGTGCTCCATGAGGGCCTCAACATAATCCTCGATCTCCGCGCGAGTCTTGTAAAGGTCTAACACGCTTTTTGCGAATTGCTGGACCGTTTTTATATCGTACGGGGCAAAATCGCCGCCCATGGACTCCTTTGCCCGCTTCAGGATGATGTTCACGTTCTGGTCCTGCAACGGGCGGATCAATTGCAGCCTTTCTGCCGAGAATTCATCTCGGGTTCCGATATTGGTGATGATTTCCAGGAAGAATTCGTGATCGGAGATGAGTTGGTCGGTCAACTCGGGAAAATGGAACCCGTACCACTCCCTGATGCGCTCCGAGAAGATGTTCGTGCTCTTGTAAATGTCATCGATGGCATTGACGGCTTGCATGATGAGCCGGTCGTTTTGCTCGCTCACGGACTTGATCTGGGCCTTGGTGAGCTCGAGATTGACTTGCTTGTTAAACGCGAAGAATTCCTCCAAGGTCATACCATCCATCTGGGCGAGAAACACGTCAGGCTTGGCCCTGAACTCGGCACCGAACGTGGTGGCCTTGACGAAGAAGATTTTTGACTGTAACTTGTTCTGGATGTACTGGTGAAGGAACAAATCCTCGACTTCGAGCAGCACATCTTTCTGTTCCAATCCCTTCAGCTTTTCATCGAATTTTTCCACAATCGAATTGATAGTCGAGTTTTTAACGCCATTTTTCAAGTTCAAAAAGATCGTTGAAACCTCTTCGGCGTCCCTTGGAAAAGGTTGGAAATCAATGATGGTGGCTTCATCCGCTAGCACGAGCCCGAGCGGCGAAGCCATAACTGAAAAGGTCATGGTATATCACGATTGTCAATGTCGAATAATATTTATAAACAGAACACTCCAATCCATCTCTTATGGCCACCGGCATCATTTATGACGATAAGTACTTGCTTCACAAGACAGGCGAGCACGTGGAAAGCCCCGCTCGCCTGATTGCCATCAATGAGATGTTACAAGAAGAGGGCTTCTTGTCTGATGACGCGTATCAGGTGATCGCCCCCCGGCCGGCGACGATCGAGGAGATCGAGATGATTCACGATCGATCGATGATCGAATTTGCTAAAAAGAAGTCGAAGGAGGCCGGGGATGGCGGCTTGCGGCTGCTCGATGCTGGCGACACGGTGGTCTGCGGCGACTCTTTCGATGTTGCATTGCTGGCCGCGGGCGGGTGTATCACCGCCGTGGACGCCGTCATGAATGGAACCGTGGAAAACGCATTTGCCCTCATCAGGCCGCCCGGCCACCACGCGAACCGGTACCATTCGTCCGGCTTCTGCATCTTCAACAACGTGGCCATCGCGACCGAACACCTGATCAGGGACGCCGGCGTGAAGCGCGTGGCCATCTTCGACATCGACCTGCACCACGGGAACGGCACCTCGGAAATTTTCTACGGGCGCAACGACGTGCTCTACTTCAGCAGCCACCAAGATCCCCGCACGCAATATCCGGGCACCGGCTACATCGGCGAGATCGGGAAGGGCGATGGTGCGGGATACAACCTCAACGTGCCGCTCGAACCCGATGCCGGCGACGACGTGGTCCAGTACCTGTTCACCGAGGTCGTGAAGCCGATCTTCGAGCAGTTCCAGCCCGAGATCCTGCTGGGAAGCGTCGGCTTCGACGCGCACCACAAGGACCCCCTCTCGGGACTTGCCTTCACGACCCAAGGCTACGGGAAATATGTCGATGGGTTCAAGACGATCGCGGATGACGTCTGTGGGGGAAAGCTCGTGTGCCTGCTGGAAGGAGGCTACCGGGTGAATAGCCTTGCGATGTGCGTTTCCAATATCTTGAACGTGCTGCAGGGCCGTTCTATGCCGCACATCGAACTTGAAATCCCCGCGTCCGCAAAGAGCATGGAATACCACGAGCGCTTGGCCAGCGAGCTCAAGGTACTTATGTCGCCATATTGGACTTTTTAAAATAGCGCTCGCTATTTGCACCTGGCGGGGCGGCAAGGATCAAATGATTTCGGAGATCTTGCTCTTGTACAGCGCTTCGTAGAGGATCATTCCGATGACGATGCACACCAGCGCTTGGAGCATGTCAAACGGCGAGTTCGCGACGCCCTGCCAGTTGATGAGCGGGGCGGATTGGCCGTATATCAAGTTGGCCATGAACGTCACGCCGAACACGTAGTAAAGCATGTACCCGAACACCATTACCGTGCCACCGGCGGCCATCGACGCGAGGAGATAGTAACTACGAATCTTGAACCTGAAAATCGAAAAGAACATGGCGATCAACATTCCGCTTGCGAGCACCAACCACAAGACTAATAGCGGAGAATCGATGTTTTTACCGAACGCGACCATAAGGAGTGAGAAAAGGGTCCCGTAAAGCAGGATGCGCATCGTGTTACGGGAATCAATTGCCTCCTCGCCCGACATACGGCCCTTTAGCTTGGAAAACACGTAGCCGGTGATGAAGCCCTCCATTCCCTTTATGACAAGGGTTCCCAGCGCGTATTCGGGCGCACCGTTGATGATATCTGCAAACATGGATCCGATGCCACCAGCGATGCCACCAATGGTCTGCCCGAACAGCATTGCCGTTATGAAGATGATGCTGTCCCCGATGTCGAAGTACCCTCCCGCCACGGGTTCCGGAATCCGAATCAGCAGCGTCGTGACAGTCACCAGCGCTGCAAAAACAGCCATTATCGCAATCTTTTTCGTCTGGATTTCTTTCGGGGGGGAGACGGTATCGTCGGGGGAATTAGTTTCCATGGTCACCACGACAATATTCACGAATCACACACATGAGTTGATCCCCCTGCCTTCCCATAACTTTTCCGGAGTATCAGATCCTTTGGGAATTTAGGCCTTCGCTTTTGCAAGTAAAAATAGGAGCGCCGGGATCGGGAAGGAACATATCAAACCATGCCGGGGGCTGCGATGATTAAATGATATCGGAGATCCTGCTCTTGTACAACCCCTCGTAGAGGATCAGGCCAATGATGACGCACACCAAGGCTTGGAACGCGTCGAACGGCGAATTAGCCGCAACGAATCCCCAGTTGACGAGCGGGGCAGCTGATGGGCCGTATATCAAGTTGGAGACGATGGTCACGCCGTAAATGTAGTAGAACATATATCCAAACACCATGACGGCGGCACCAGCGGTCATCGACAGAACAAGGTAGTAGCTCCGGATCTTGAACTTAAAGATTGACAGAAAGATCGCGACGAATAGGCCAACCACGATCAGGAGCCAGACCGCGATCATTATCGAATCCAATGTGAGGCCAACAACAATCAAGAGGAACGAAGCCACGATCCCGATGAACAGGATGCGTATCATAGAGCGGGTATCGAAGGTAGATTCGCTTGACAATTGATCCTTGAGCTTGGAAAAAACATAACCGGTGACGAAGCCCTCCATTCCCTTGATAACCAGGGTCGCGGGCGCGTATTCAGGCGCCCCGTTTATGAGGTCTGCAAACATGCTTCCTATTCCTCCTGCGATGCCTCCGATTGTTCTCCCGAACAACATTGCCGTTATAAAAATGACGCTGTCACCGATGTCTAAATACCCCCCCGCCGCGGGTTCCGGAATCCGAACAAGCAACGTCGCGATGGTCACCAACGCCGCAAAAACGGCGGTTACCGCGATTTTCTTCGACTGCACTTCCTTGGATGTTGAGACGGTGTCATCAGCAGAATTGTAGGTGTCCATTATCATCACTTCGGGCTTCTCCGGGAAATCTTTCTTTTTTTACAGGTTGTTCGATTTAAAATAGTTCGACGAGCTTGCTTAGTAGATCGAGCACATCCGAACCTTTTGTCGTGAGCGTGTAAATCTTCTTTCCCTGCTCGCCTGTTCCGATGTTTTCGATGAATCCCCTATCTTCCATCTGTTTTAAATGATGATAGATTGCCTGTCGAGAGCACGAGACTTCCTTGTTCACGAATGAATAAATCCTGTAGCCATGCAGGCCTTCGTCCCCAGCTTGTTTCAGCTGGTCGAGGATTTTCAGCCGCAAGTTCATTTTATTCTGCACGAATTCGGGACTGGCATGATCCTTGGTCAACAACGCCTCGATGACGCTCGGGGCTTTCAGGCCAGTACCGGTGAGGATCACGACGCGAGCTTCCTGATCACTGGAATCTTTCTTGAGCAATGCGGCATAGGCTGCAGCAGTCGCGGGTTCGACGAACAGGCCTTCAATTCGCGCGAGGGTCGAGATCGCGCCGCTGATCTCTTCGTCAGTGACCGCGATCTTGTCCCCTTCGGATTCCCTGATGGCTATCTCCATCAGGTCTCGCTGGGAAAACTTGGATTCCCTGAGGGATGATATCCTCGAATCGTCGCTCGAGACGATGGCACCCTGCATTCGAGGCACCTTTTCGATGATTCCAGCTTCCCGCAAGTCACAGAACCCTTGCCACAGGGAAAACAGGGTGCCACCATTTCCGCACGGCACGTAAACTTCGTCTGGCAGGACTTGATCGGCAAGGATCTCGTAAGCGATAGTCTTTTGAGCCAACATAGAGAGAGGGTTGAGTTCAGCAGTCGCCTGATATCCTCCTTCTTCAACTTGCTTGTTCAAGCAGTCATCGATGGCATCATTAATGTTCGCATGGTTATCAAATAATATGCCACCGTAAGTGAGGATCTGGGCCTTCTTGCCGATATCGATCTTCTTGTCGCTGAAGATCCTAGCAACCATCCCGGCCTTGGCAGCGTAGGCAGAAATTGCAGCAGCCATATTGCCATCGCCCGCGGAAAAAATTTGCTTACATTGCAGGCTCTTGGCATGGGCCACGAGCAAGGCTGCCGCCCTATCACGGTAAGAGCGGGTCGGATTTTGCGACTCGTCCTTGAAAAAAACCCTTCCGGATCCATCTTCACGTGATTGGCTCGATTCGATGAGCTTGGTGTTTCCTTCGCCAAGGCTTGCCCGTTGCATGAGAAAACGTTCAGGCACGAGCATTTCCAAATATTTCCAGAACCCGCGCCGCGCGCTAAACAGTTCCGTGCTGGTTTCTGGGAAAAGACTCTGGATAAACAAGCTCTTATCGCACTCGGGACATTTGTGCAGCTCTTCAAGGGAATCCAACATCTCCACGGGAACTTGGTGCCCTTCCCAGCACCGGATGGAATAGGTTGGATTCGATAGCACGTTCCCGAACTCGGTCATCGGCAAATCACCCAGCAATCTTAGGATTTTTTTACTAGTCAACAATAGGTTGACTAGTCAAATAAATGTTGCATACTTTTTCACGTAAGCGAGGCAGGCAAATGAAATCATCCAGCCGTTATGGAGGGCTTAACTTCCCTATTCTGAGCGCAGGCTTGCTGTCAGCGAATTAAAATATGCTGCGACATAGATCTCGAAGCAAGTCGCGGTCTGCGCCGCCCGGTTCATTGCCGGAAGCTCCATATTCCAAAAAATATTGCCCGGGAGCGGGAACGGAATCAAAAAATCAAACCTGGAGCGATTAAATGCCCCGCTTTTTCGTGACTTCGATCATAGCTATGCCGTTCTCGAACTTGCACAAATCGTTGAGGTTGGTGCGTGAGGAGAAGAGGTAGTCGCCGCCATAGCCAGCGTCGTGGATACATTGTTGATCGCCCGCTCGACGTCTTCCACGCTGCGGAACGGCAGGAAGCGCGAGCAATCCATGTTCCCGATGAGCGCGAGCCTGTCGCCATACATTTCCTTCAGCCTGGCGAGATTCATCCCGGCCGCGGGTTCCAGGCTCTCCACGCCGTTGAACCCCGCCTCGATCAAGTTGGGAAACAGGGGTTCGGTAAAGCCATCGGAGAGAAAGAAGACCATCTTCTCTTGGCTCACGTCGTGCACGGTCTGGACGATTTCCTTGTAAATGGGGGTGATGATCTCGCGGTGATGCACGGGAAAAATGTACGTGCTTCCCTTGTAGGCTTGGTCATCTGCGAGATTGTACACATCGTAATCAAGCTGAGCGTGAACCTTGGCGCTCACTATTGCTTGTTTCGCATAGGCATCGTAGATACGCTTGAGTTTGGGCCTGTTCTTGAGCAGCAACCTGGAAAACAGGGCCGGCGTCATACCTTCAAACACCCCCTCGAAGACCCCGTTTAACCCCGAGGTTGGTACGAACTTGCCGTCGCCGACAACAGTCTTGAGATGATCGTTGATATTCTGTATGAGCTTGTCTTCCGGCGGCTCATATTCCACGTGCATCCAGTACCTATCATACCACTCATCAACCATCTCCTCGGTCGTGAGATAAGGCCCGTAATACCACGTGTAAGAATGCCCGTTCATCACCGTGGTCTTGTTGATACGGCCGGTGATTTCGAGTCGCAAGGAAGGATCCCCGAGCGAGGGCAGGGGATAATGGGCCAGCCTGTTCTCGGTTGGGTGGGCACTGATACCTTTCCCGCCCCAAGACATGTCGAATCCCATCCGTTTGATGAGCGTGAAATCCTTGCCCAGATAGACGACGTCAAGATCGTCCTCATCTGCCCACATGAGTTCCATCTCGGTATAAAAGACGGGCATAATGCTCTGGACAAACAGCGGGACATTATCGGGTTCCTCGTGGTGGAAGGCCGCAAGCACCCGTTCGCGGGAATTCATTCGCCCCATTTAGGGAAATTCGACTTCTCGATTTTTATAAGCGATGACCTGATGAAAGCCGGGTTGAGCCTGCAACGCTTTCGATTCATCAGGCGTGCCGGTTTCTTAGGTGTAACTAACCCCGCAGCTCGGAGGTCTTCCTCACAGAAAGCGTTCGTTATTCGCTAGCTGGGATAAACCTATAAGCGCGTGGTCTACGAAAAAATTATTCGTTGAATGAACGAGGGCCGTCCGTGGACAATTTTCGATCGATTCGGCGCGTGCTGATCAAGATCATGCTCGTGAACGCGGTCCCAACCTTGTTCATGCTCGTCGTCGGTACCATCACGGCAAGTCTCGCTTTAATTGCAAATGGATTCGAATCAGCCTTCGACGTGGCATCAGGCGTTATCGGTTTGGTCGGGATATATATCGCTGCCAAACCCGCCGACGAACGATATCCGTATGGAAGAAGAAAGGCAGAGACGATCACGGCGCTCATCATCTCGTACATGCTGTTCGTTGTCACCTATGAACTGTGTAAAAGCTCGGTCACCGACCTCGCAAATCCTAGCCTCATCGTCGTCGAAGTGACCGTGTGGAGTTACGTCGCCATTACCGTCAGCATCGTTGCACACGTGGTAATGGCCCTCTACGAGATGGCGGCCGGGAAACGATTGCACAGCGACTTTCTCGTTGCCGACGCGAAGAACCAGCGCGGGGATCTGGCCGTCTCGATCGCCGTCGTGGTGGGCCTTGTCTTCGTGACTTTCGGAATTAAGCTTGTTGACCCGATCTTGGCAATCGTGGTGGCAGTTGCAATCGCGTGGGTCGGCATTGGCATCATCCGCTCGTCCGTCCCGACGCTGATCGACAAGACCATAATACAGGTCGACAAGGTCGAACAAATCGTGATGGGCGTGCCGGGCGTGCGGTCCGTACATCACGTGCGCAGCCGCGGACACGAGCAAGCAGTCTATGCCGATTTACACATCCGGGTCAACCCGGGCATGAGCACGGAGCGGGCGCACGCGATCGCCCACGAGGTCGAGCACCGCCTCCAAGTGGCTGAGCCCGAGCTCAAGGATGTCACGATCCACGTCGAGCCCGAGGATGCGGCCCCGCACACCGGTATGCAGGAGGCCGTGAGTGTCCCGCTTCGACGGATCGCCCTCGGTTTTGGCTGCAGTTTTCATGAGATTCGTGCCTACGAGGTTAACGGGCAATATTTTGTCGAAGCGCATCTCGAGGCCGACGGGACCATGTTGCTCCAGCAGGTACACGAATTGGTCTCACAAATCGAGGCCCGTGCCCGCGAGGAAGTGCCGCAGATCCAGGAGATCACCACTCACATCGAACCAGTTGGTCGCATCGAAACTGACACGTCGTGCGATATCGACGACGGCGAGTTGATCCAGAAGATCGAGCGCCTCGTCAACGAGCTCCAGCCGGAGGCCGAGTGCCACGGGGTCAAGATCCACCACGTGAACGGCCGCGCAATGGCCTCTTTCCATATATATCTCCCGGGAGACCTGACCATAGCAGATGCCCACGAGATTGCGGCCAGCATGGAATCACAAATAAAGGCCAAAATCCCATCATTAACGCGAGTAATCATCCACGAGGAACCGATCGACAGCACGGCATCTTGCGACGAGTGAACCGTTAATGGACGGGAACTAAGCCGAATCGCTCTTTGCGGGATAGCATTGCTAGTGCCACGATGCCGCGAGCGTGGAATCGAAGATAAAGGGAAAGTTCCCTAGCAAGTATTAGGTCACGATATTCACGGAACTCATCGGGAATTCCACGGTCAGTGAACGACATGATCGATGCTGCCGAGACCAAGAAACGTTTCGCAAGGAGGGCCTTGATTTATTCGACCAGCTTGCTCTGCATCAAGATTGTCATCATCATCCTGACCCTTTCCCTCACCGTTATCGCGGATACAATCGATTCAGTGAGCGATATCACGCTTCTCTTCATTCTCAGGAGCATCATCAAGAAGGCCAATCAACCGTGGGACAGCCAGCACACGTTCGGTAAGGGAAAATATGAGGCGTTCGGTACGTTGATGCAGTTCGTTGCGGTCGCAATAGGTTACACGCTGGTCATCTACGATGCCGTTAACGAGATCGAGTCAAAACAGGGCCCGACCATTGATAACGGGTTCATCGGCCTTGGAACATTCATTGGCTTCATGATCTCGAACCTGTCCTACGGCACGTACCTCCGCAGAAAGGGCAAGAAAATGCACTCTGAAATGGTGTATGTGCAAGGTATCAATTATTCTTCAGACAGCATCCGGAACGTCTTTGTCCTGGTTGCCTTCTTGCTTCTCACGGTGTTCGGATTCAAGCTCGCGGACCCGATATTTGCGATTGCCATCTCGATTTTCGTGATCCTGTACACGCTCCGTTCCTGCATGGATAGTATCGAAAATCTTGTCGAAAAGAATCCCCTCACGCCCGACGAGATGATCCTGATCTACGAAGAGGTTCCGAACGTGATCCCCGAGGTGCACGCCGTTTCGAATATCCGGGTGGCGCGGGTCGGCGATAGAGTGTTCATCACTATGGACGTGATTATGGACGAGGATATGACGCTCAAGGTGGTTCACGAGAAGATGAACGCCATCGAACACTTCATTGACTTGCTGTTCCCTGACAAGAAGTTCGAGTTTGCGATCCATCCCGTCGAAACATTCGAGTGATGGCCTTCTCTTTATCAACGAGCAAGGTAAGACACGTTCATCTGGTCCGAAATCGATCGCTTATTTGTTGCCCGCCGCCTCACAATCTTGCATGCTTATCTCCATCACGCGTGACTCGGGCATACCGCTGTTCGGCCTCGACTTCGTTGGCGTCTTGGACCGAGGAACGAACCTCATCGAGGTCCGACCCACCACCCTGTGCAATTTGCGTTGCGGCTACTGCTATGCCAATGCAGGTAACAATGAAAATGAGTTCGAGGTCGAGGAGGGGTATCTCGTCGAAGAATTTGCCAAGATCGTGGAATTCAAGAACATTACTGACGTCGAGGCGCACATCGACCCGTATGGGGAAGGTCTGCTCTACAAGGATTTGCCTGGGTTGATCCACGATCTCAAGAGCACGGCAGGCGTCGTGCGGGTGAGCATGCAGAGCAACGGGACGCTGCTGACTGAGGAGAAGATCCAGGAGCTCCAGCAAGCCGGGCTGGACCAGATCAACATCACGCTCAACGCGATGGATAATAACATGGCAAAGAAGCTGGCTTGCAGGGACGAGTATGACTTGGACCACCTGCTCGCCATGCTCGATGCCGTGCTTGAGTCTGGCATCGATCTCGTCATTGCCCCCGTGTGGTTTTTTTCCTTGAACGATGCCGAGATCGAAAGGGTCATCCAGCACTATGTCTCCTTGAAAGCACGATACCCGGAAGAAACCCGCATCCGCTTGGGCATCCAGAACTACTTGGTGTATAAGACGGGACGAAAGCTCGGTGGCAAGGTTCGTGAACGCGAGTTCAGCTACTTCTACCAGCGCCTGAAGCAACTGGAGAAAAAATACGGCACGAAGCTCGTGCTCGGTCCTAGAGACTTCGGGATCCACCCGGCACCGATGTTTCGGGCGGAGATTCCCGAGCTGAAGCGGGCCGATTCGACGGTGCCCGTCGAGATCCTTGCCCCGGGTAGACAGGAGAAGGAGTTCATAGGTCGACTGGGAGGTTGGGCGGTCAAGGTCCTGAATTTCCGGGCAGAACCGATCGATCCGGCTGGCAGCCCAGTTCTCAGGATACCGGCTAGGAACATTGACGTGAAGGCCAACCTGATTTCGGCCGTGCTCAAGAAATGATCGCGGGTCGTTTTGGTCTGAAGGGCACGTTTAATATCACCGCTGCGTTTTGTCACGCACTACCATCGTGGAATCAATCGATTTCACGTATTTCGGTAGGAGCACGGTCCGGCCGATGGCTGGACGATCTCGACGTGCGCATCAAACGCGTGGTTTGTTTTATGCAACGCGCGTTCGGCATCGGCTAGGACCTAAGCAAATGAAAGTGCGTTAGTATGTCCTCAGATGAAACTCCTATCGAGGCGTTGGTAACCGGAGGAAAGGCAACCACCGGCCCGCCACTCGGCCCCGCGCTCGGCCCAATGGGCGTGAACGCAGGTGCGGTCGTGGCCAAGATCAACGAGCTCACCGCGGATTTCGCTGGCTTGAAAGTCCCCGTGACTGTGTGGGTGAACAAGTCCACGAAACCCGCGACCTTTCGCGTCGTGGTTGGAACTCCACCCACTTCGGCGTTGATAATTAAAGAGCTCGGGATCGAGAAGGGTGCAGGTGAGAAGGCGACCAAGGTCGGCGACATTTCCGTGGAGCAGGTCGTGAAGATCGTGAACATCAAGCGCAAGGACCTCTCCGCGACCACGCTCGCCAAGGCAGCGAAGACCGTGCTTGGTGTGTGCGTGTCAATGGGTGTCACTGCTGACGGCGGCAAAGATCCGAGGGATGTTCAAAAAGCAATAGACAAGGGCTCGTACGCCGAATTATTCAAGGAGGGTGGTGCATAAAACCATGTCAATAAGCATGAACGACATCGAGAAGGCCACCGTTTCAGCGATCGAGGCGTCCGAAGCCAAGAAGACGCGCAAGTTCGTGGAATCGGTCGACGTCATCGTCAACCTGAAAAACGTGAACCTCAAGGACCCGAACAAGCGCTTCAACAACGAGATTGAACTTCCCTATGCCGTGGACCCAAATCCCGCGCTCTGCTTCTTCGTCGACGGTGACCAGCTCAACGAAGCAAATTCACTCCAAGTCGACGCCCTCGATAAAAACAAGATGGACGATTTCAACAAGCTAGAGAAGGCAGCCAAAAGAAACTTCGTCAACAAGTACGACTTCTTCATCGCCAGCACGGAGATGATGAAAAATGTTGCGAAGGTGTACGGCAAGTTGTTTGGGCCAAAGGGGAAAATGCCACGGCCCCAGCCGCAAGGCTACGGTGTCATCAATCCTGGCGACAGCATCAAGCCCTCGCTCGAGCGGTACAAGAACATCATCCGCGTGAAGCTGCAAAAGTACCCGATCATCCAATTCAAGATCGGCGATAAGAGCATGGAACCGAAGGTTCTTTCCCAGAACATCAAGGCTGCCTTGGATTATCTCGAGCAGAAACTCGAGAAGGGTCGCCAGAACATCAAGTCGGTCTACGTGAAAACGACCATGGGCACACCGGTGAAACTGGCATGATGCAGAAAATCGTTTCCCCTAAGAAGCTCCAGGATGTCAACGAGGTCAAGACCTTGTGCGAGATGTACAGCACCATCGGTTTGGCCAAACTGGGCAAAATGAGCTCCTCGGCCATGGCCGCCCTTCGAGCGAAGCTCCGAGGCACCATCGTCATCCGCGTGACCAAGAAAACCATCATGAAGCGGGCCCTCGAACAAGTGAATGGCAAGCCCGAGTTGATGAAGTTGGCGGATCGGTACACGGAAAAGACGGGCCCCTCTGCACTAATCTTCACGAACTTGAAGGCGATCAAGCTCAGACGCCTGCTCGATGAAAACAGGAGCAAGAAACGCGTGAAGCCAGGCGAACAGGTGAACGTGGACATCGTCGTCCCCGCGGGAAACACCAAGTTGCCCCCGGGACCGGCCGTCACCGAGCTGAACCAAGCTGGCCTGCCCACCCGCATGCAGGACGGCACGATCTGGATCCAGAAGGACACCACCGTCGTGAAGGCGGGAGGCGTCGTGGATCCGAAGCTGGCCCTCGTTCTCGCCAAGTTGAACCTCGAACCCGTGGAGGTCCTCCTGGATCTCTACAGCGCGTGGGAAAACGGCGAGGTGCTGGATTCGAACGTGCTCATCGTGGACACGAACAAGTACAAGGCCATGTTCCAATCGGCGCAGGTGAACGCGCAAAAACTTGCGATAGAATCGGGCTATGTCACGCCAGAGAACGTGAGGCCCATCCTGGTCAAGGCATACACGCGTGCCAAGGCTCTAGCCATGAAACTCCCTATCATCTTCCCGCAATTCATCAACGAATATCTTGCCAAGGCCCAATCCGAAGCAGCCGCTTTGGACAAGGCCGCCAAGGGCAAGACCAACTAAACCGGCCGTATTGTCGAACATCCAGTTAATTAAACATCAAAAACGAGTGAACCCACATGGAAAACGTTTACAGTGCTCTCGTTCTCTACGCCCTCAACAAGGACATCACGGAAGATGCCATCTCCAGCGTCGTCAGCGCTGCTGGTGGCGAGCCTGACGCTGCCCAGATCAAGACGCTGGTCACGGCGGTTGGCGAGCTCAACATCAAGGACGTGCTCGCGAGCGCGGCCGTGATGGCTGCTGCGCCTGTTGCCGCTGCACCTGCAGCGGCGGCACCTGCTGAAGGTGGCAAGAAGGAGAAGAAGGAAAAAGAGAAGGAAGAGAAGGTAGAAGAACCCGTTGGTCTTGATGCGCTCTTCGGTTAAATTCAATTCCTTCTATCGAACTTCGATATCATTCAAGCCCTCTTTTTTTATTTCATATGAATTTCGTGGAAACATGTTATCTTCATATATGTATGTTGCTTATTCACGCCATCAAGGTTGTTATATCGAATTTTCCCAGTTCTCCTGAAAATTCTAATTTGATCCTATCTTCTTTGAGGGCGGCCTTGATCTTACTTTCTACTTCTTGAAAGCCGAAGATTTCAAAAAAATGCATGAAATAATACCGCATAAACGTTGTAAACGCTAAACCCAAGGTATGCGTTCCCATTATTACCACTATATTATTATGCCATGTAAAATGAATGCGATAGAACCATTTTTGACCTGTGGGGCCTAGCACGCTCTGTGTTATGTACGTTAGCAACCCACTAATGATAGTTTGTTTATCATCCAAATATTTTTGAACGATTGAACTTAATAGATTTTTATTTAAATATTCCTTTAGAATCTCACGTCCGTTTTGAATCGAGAGCAATGCGTATTCTTCGATATCATTTTCGTCCATAAAACTTAAGGAATACTGTAACATTTCCGGATTTACGAGAAATGTTTGATTTTTTCGGAGGAGTACAGAGAAACTCATTGCATCGGAGATAGCTTTGCGAATGTAATCGCTTCTAGTCAAGTGTTCTCTATCTGCAATAACATCAAGTTCTTGAATTAAATCATTGTCAATTCTTATCGAGAGCATACTATCTTTATTTTTTTCAGGGGGCAAGGGTGTCTCACTTTAACGATGTCATACAAAACTTAGTTTTATATAGGGTTTTGTCATACGTTTTGAACGAGTTTATATATAATTTGTCATACAAGTGGTGATTTCAAACGAAACGATACGTTACACTCGATTTCTTACGAGGCCTTTCCATCTTTGGAATGATTTTCTTTCACTTGTTGAGTGATATCTACGACATGAGTTGGACGAATACGAATGCGGGCCTGCAAAGTGCTCCTCTGTTCAATATTATTTTACTCGTGTTAGGATTATTCTTTGGATCGTGGGCTGGATTGTTTTTGATGGTATCTGCAGCGAGTAACATGATTTCCATGCATACTAACTTTGAATCCGGAAAATCTGTGGGTTCTGTCGTGTTGAAACAGGTGGTGGGTGGTTTCATCTTATTACTATTTGGTTTTCTCGCTGAAGGAACCCTTCAATATTACGCGGTTTTTGTCACATTTCGAAATGGTGCCACCAATTTTCCCACGGCTCTGCTTTTTAATGGTATTCCCGATTTTTCCCGCATTCTCTGGAAGGGATTTACTATGGAAACCATTCAAACGATTGCTTGGTGCATGATTGTTAACGGCATCATTCAAGGGTTATTATCACTCAATGGGGGATACATCAAAATCAAGCGCAATATCATCATTTATACCATCTTGGCCATAGGCGTGGCCGTTGCTACACAACCGATTTGGAATGTTATCTATAACTCGTTTGGTGGCTATCCTTTCACCTATACCGACCCTTCACACGTCTCGTGGACTGGAGCATTACTAGATGCCGAGCGGCCTTATTTAAATAATCCTGCGGATTTCATTCTCAAATTTTTCTTGCTACCGCTCGCCGGGATTCCCGAACCCATTTTCCCGTTCCTTGCAGTTTCCTTTATCGGGAGCATCATCGGATTGTTGTTGTGCCAGAAACCCGTATCCCGTTCGTGGCCAAAAAAGGGTGTTTGGGCAGGGGTGCTCATTTTCATCAGCGGGGCGATCCTTGGCATTGTCCTAAATCTTCCATTCAGTAGCTTCTTACCGTTGTCGAATTTTTCGGATTTTCGTGGGATCGGAGTCGATACGAGTAATAGCATTCCGGTTATAACCCAATATGGCTGGGTACCTTGGGTTGCGTTCATCACTGGTGGTCAAGTCATCGCGGTGTGTCTTGTGTTCCGGTTGGTTGAATTCCGGGGAAATTCGGCAAATTTCGCGCAAAAAACCGCGTTCATACGCCGGTTTGGAATGGTGCCTTTCACGCTTTACACGTTTCATCGTATAATCGCAATGGTCCCCATGATGCTGTTGAGTTATATTTTTAGCGTAAACATGACCGTGGACAGCAAAGATCTTAACGGTTGGACTTCCCTCGCAGTAATTGGAGTATGTTTGCTCTTCATCTATGGGATATTGCTCCTTTGGGAGAAGAAAGATTATATTGGTAGTTTGGAATGGATGATCGGAACAATTTCTGCCTATTTACTCGGTGTTCCAAGGAAAAGCAAAGAGAAAGTCCGGTGGTATAGATGGGGTGCCCGGAATCAAAAGGAAATTTTCTATGATGTCAACTGGATCGATGTTTTTGAGAAGGGCGATAATGGAGGAGATGATTACCGGAATTCAAAGCTGGCCTTTAAATTTGCAATTGCGGGTGCTCTGGGGCTCATTGCATTTCCGGCGACGTTAATCGGATTTGGCCTCGAACGATCCTCTGAAAAAATGGAGCAAGTGAACAAGTTTAGCCGTAGAGCTAAAATTACGTGTATAATCGCCCTAGTTGTAAATATAACATTGATTACCGTCCTTTATCTAATAAACCTTGGGATGTTTGGCATTTCACTTTGATTTTTTCCCCTTTTAACAATAATTGCATCAGGAGGTCCGTTTTACATATCGGATGTAAAATATCATCTGAGAAGAAAATATCAGCGATTCGGGAACTACGGCACTTGGGTTCAAATCTCACGACCTTTCTCAATGTTAAAGTCGTCATTTGGCATGTCATTGCTAGAGCAGTGAGAATGGTCTGAATTTCATTAAATACCGCCGTTCAATCGATTTCTCGACCGAATATGGTGGATTTCAAGACCGCATTGGCCGACGATGTCTCCAAGATCGACGGTGCAATCATTCAATTCTTTGATGGGCGTGACATCACTGCCAAGAATGATGAATTCGTCCTTTATTATTATGATACGATTAGGCAATATATTATGGCGGGCGGGAAACGCATGCGGCCGTTCCTCCTCGCGGAGACCTACCGCGGATTGGCGCAGGAGCCTGCCGATGATCAGATCTGGCGACCGAGCATCTGCGTCGAGTTCCTGCACAACGCCTCGCTCATCCACGACGACATCATTGACAGGGATGACACCCGCCGGGGCAATCCAGCCTTCCACGCCCTCTTCAAGCAGTATTACATCGACAAGGGATTCGCGTTTGCGACCCCGGCTCACTACGGCACGACCATAGGCATCCTCGGCGGCGATTCGACGTTCTTTCTTGGCCTCGAAGCGCTCCAGTGCGACTTTCCCGCCGCCATCGTGGAGCAGGCCATCGCGCTCTATTGCAAGGCCTACCACCAGATCTGTGAAGGGGTCCTGATGGAGATGAATTTCGTGCAAATTCCCGAGGTCAACGAGGCTCAATACCTGCAGATGGTGTCGCTCAAGACCGGTTCGCTCATCGAGAAGGCAATGCTCATCGGAGCCACGCTCGCACAGAGCGGGGACGCTGAAAAAGCCGCAGTCTCGAAATATGCCATTGCCCTCGGCATGGCATTCCAGATCAAGGATGACATCCTCGGCTCCTTCGGCGACGCCGTCAAGACCGGCAAGCCGACCGACGGCGATATCAAGGAGGGCAAGAAGACCCTGCTTCTCCTGAAGGCGATACAGCAAGTTGGTGATGATGAAAGGCTATTTATTGAAAACATTGCCGGTCAGGAAGGTATCGGCGGTGAGGACGTGGATCGGGTCAGGGATATCTTCACTAGCAGCGGGGCCGTCCAGTATTGCATGGAAAAGATCGGGGCCTACAGCGAGGAGGCAGGCGCGGCCATCGATTCCCTTGAGGGGGATATGAAAGACGACCAGCGGGAGTTGCTCAAGGCCATGGTCCAATACAATCAAGATCGTGATAAATAAGATCGTTCCTTTTTACATCCATAGGCGGGTGTTAGGCGTGAAGATCGTCACGAAGAAGGACTCTAAAAATCTCGTCGTCATCCAAGTGGAGACGCTCGACGACCTCTGGATCCTGTATAATCTCATCGCGCCTGGTGACCGCATCGACGGCAAGACCAGCCGCCGCATCGTGATGACGGACAAGGAAGATGATACGGGAGAACGACGGCTCGTTCACCTGAAGATCGTCGTGGAGTCAATCGAGTTTCACGAGTTCGCGAACCGGCTCAGGGCCAAGGGAAAGATCATCGAGGGACCAGATGACATCCAGCTCAACTCGTATCACACGTTCAACATCGAGGAAAACACGGTCATCGGAATCCAGAAGGATGAATGGACGCAATATTACGTTGATATGCTCGTCGAGGCCTCCAAGCGCAAGACGGCCCGGAAATTGCTCGTCGTGGCGATCGACAGCGGCGATGCCACGTTCGGGGAAATTGGCGACTACTACCAGAAAACATCCCTGAGCATCTCGGAGCACATCCCGGGAAAGCGGTACGGCGACGTGAAGGACAGCGACAACGCCAGAAACGCGTTTTTCGCTGATTGCTTGAAGAACCTCGAGGTCATGGCCAAGCAAACGAAATACTCGAAGATCATCATCACGGGTCCCGGGTTCACGCGCGAGCATTTCATGGAGTATTGTGCCAGGAAAAACCCGTCCCTCGCACCGCTACTCATGACGGAAGCGTCCAGCTCGGCATCCATGAGCGGGATCCGCGAACTCTTGCACAAGCAAACCGTCACCGGCATCATGAAGGATTCACGCATCCTCGAGGAAACCAAGCTCGTCGATGAGTTCTTCACGCGCCTCGGCAGGGAATCCAAGGATGTAGCCTATGGACGGGAAGAGGTCCAAAGCGCGGCCGCCGCCGGCGCCATCCAAGACCTGCTCGTGACCGACGAGCTCATGCGAACCATCAACATGAATCAGGCCGAGGACCTCTCCGAGCTGCTCAAGCTCGTCGAGACAAACCGGGGCAAGATCACGGTCATCAGCACGCTGCACGATGCTGGCAGGCGCATCAAGGGTATGGGTGGCATCGCCGCGCTCCTCAGGTTTAAACTCTCCTATGCTTGACGTGCATGAAACGATGCGCTGCTTTTTTTAAAAATAGGTACTCCCCAGCACGTTAAGGCTCCTGAATGTTTTCACGGGGTTCGTGAAGTCTGCATCCTTGATTTCCAGCGTGCAAATGACCTTTTCAGTAGGTAATTTCTCAATCAAGGCGTGGAGGCATTCATCCAGCACGCCGGACCGGGAGAATTCGCCATCGCCGAGGACATCGCCCTCCGTGGGCTGGGCCACGACGCGATCGCCGTCCAGTTCGAGCTTGCCACGTGAATCCGCGAGGTGCACGTGATTCACCCTCGGCCCGAGCGCCTTCACCAGTAGCGTGGGGTCAGCCATCGATAGGAGCTCGTACCACTCGTGCTGGAAGACCCCGGGCGGCGAGGTTCGCGTCCCGCTGGTTTCAGCGAGGGCGCCGTACGATTCGACCGTCCTGGCCAAGATCCACGCGTGGCACAGATCAATGCAAATGCCGAGCTGGTGCAGGTTCACGATGCCCCGGCGTTCAAGGCCGTCGAGAACCGTGGTAAAATCCGACACGAGTATGTTCGTGAAGGTGAACGCGGGAATGTCGAAGGGCGTCGGCATGTTTTCCCAGGCAATAGCTCCGGCATAATCCTGTTCCCGGGAAATCCCGAGCAGCCGCTCGAGGCTCGCCGTGATGGTGCCCAAGGCTCTCTCCTTGAAGGCGGGGTCGTCCTTGATCGCATCCCACGCGGCACCGTCGATGTTCCCGCCGGAATGCAGGACGATCGTTTGGATGCCCGTGGCAACCGCGAGATCGGTGCAAGATCGAAACAGGCTATCGACCCGGTCAAGCACGGCCGGATCGTCCGATCCGAGGAACAGGTCGGACTGGCTTGTTGCCGGGAAGTGCATCGACGCGTGGACCTTCACGGGAAAGAGGCCCTCAAGTTTTTCCTTCAACCCGAGATAGGCCTGCGCCTGCGCCTCGATCGAGGCAGGATCCAGCCTCGACGGGAACACGACAAACTCGAAGGCGAAATCCGGCACGGGATAGCGCTCGAGAAATTCGATGCTCCCGCCGCGGCGCACGTCCACTTCTTTTGGCCGGGTAAAGTCAACAGTGTGCGCGGGAATGAAATGATCAAAAAAATGAAGGTTTTTTTGATCGGTATTGTGCATGGGCATGGTCGATCGGATTGCAAAGGCGCCTCAAGTGCTGAGCATGCTCAGGATGATCCTGGAGAACTCGTCGAGTTTCTTGGGGTCGACCTGGCCCGTGGCAGACATGGCGAGGAAATAGAAGCCCGAGGGTTTTTTCTCCTTCACCAATTCAAGAAACAGGAAGGAGTACAGGTTCATCGTGACCTTCATCTGCTTCCTGCTCGCATCCTTCTTGAACGGCTTCCACGAGTCTAGAAGTGTAAGGAAATACGGAGTGGACGAGCGCAGGATTTCCTTTGCATCGTTGTTCTTGTGGTACGAGGCTAAATACAGCGAGTTGACATCGAGCAGCAGGAGGGCGTCCAGGTTGGAGGACTGGCCGTAATCTTGGAGGGCTTGGTCGAGCAGGACGCTTTGCGGCACGAGTTTGAGCATAAGGTCCGAGAAAGCTGAGGAAATGGACCACGGGTCGAAGATCGTCGTGAGCCGAAACTCGACGTCCATCCGGCCCGTGATGATGTCGGTGATGCGCTGCTTGAGCTTTTCCACCCAGACCATCCCGCTGCCCTCGAGCTCGGTCTTGCTCTCGGCATCTCCTTCGAGCGTGATATGTTCGGACTTGTGAAAGAGGACAAAGATGACCGGCGTGATTTCGAGATCCTGAAGCTCATTGAGAACATCACCGAAGTAGGACGTGGATTCCTCGTATCTCGCGACGTCTTGAACATCGATGACGTATATGATTGCATTCGTGTCGGCAAAATATTTTCCGGGCTGCTTGAGGTAGTTAATGAGGTATTTTTTCTGGCCGCCTAGATCGTGCGCAGCTATTTTAAATCCTAAATAATCGAAGCTTGCCCTTTCGACTCCTTTTGTGGGGGCGAGCGTTGCGAGTTTAGCGAGACTGTGCTGTAGGGCAATGATGATTGAGCTCTTGCCCGAATTATCAAGCCCCGTGAAGATGATCTTCTTGTTGATGATCTGCTCGCTATCGGTTTCTCGAATTGGCTCGAACATGAAAAAACCTGTTCCCGGTTGTTAATTAAATCGTTTTCTCGGTTATTAAAAAGTTTGTTTGACAAAGTAATAATCGGTTTGGACTTCAGCCATACCATGAAAAACGCGGATTGCATCTTGCAAGGTCGAGAGTTTTGGTTCAATTGTCCAATAGTAGGAGACTGACCTTAATGCTATGTTTATGCTGATTCGTGCAAGCCAATCGCCTAACCGCGTGATGATTTTGTCCCCGCCGGGTCCGGCTCAACACCAATTTATCTTAGCCGCGAATAGCATCACATAACGACATGCAATATCACATGAAGAAAGATGCGGTGATGACATGGATAATTTATCACAAAAACAACGTGGAAAATTTGTCACGAAAAAGGGCATCATCGTTTCCATTTGTTTAGGATTGATCGCGGTTGGTATGGCCGCCCTTAGCACGCAAGTGGCCGGAACCGGGAACGCGACGTGGACCACCGGGGCGCAAGTGGAATATCAATCCTATATCGCCACCAACGCTACGTATTATACATTCAAGTTAACCGGGAATAACACCGCGACTGGACTGGAGAACGCTAGCTGGAATGTTCGCCCATATAACGAGACATTCTATCTCCTTTTCACGCCCGCGAACATCACGGCCTTCAAAGCAAATAGCAGCATCGCGGGAAGTCCTGCAACTGGCACGTCATCCTTCGGCGGAAAGAGCGTCACGTGGATCAACGTGACGAATGTCTTCACTTCGGCGGCTTTCACTACCACGTACCTGAAATCGTTGAACCTCACGTCCTCGAGCAAGATCTATTGCCTCATCGACAGCACCACGGGTATCGTTGTGGAATTGGGAACGTACAAGGCACCCGGGAGCACCCAGCAGGTGGTTCTCAAGCTGAACAAATGGCCGGATGCTTACTTCCCGTGGAGCATTTTCATGACGGTTCTTGCCGCGATCCTGGGCATTCTCCTCTTCGTTGCACTCTTTAGATTCGGCTTGGGTGAGATGAAGTATGCCCCGCAGAAGAAATTCAAGGACAAGGCAGGCACCTATTTCTCCTCGTTCGTGTTAGCCGGAATCGTCACCGCCGTTGTCTTGTTCGTCGTGATGATCATTCTCCAAGCAATATTCACGAACTGGCTCTTGACCCTCCAGAATCAAGTGCCGACGAACCCCGGCACGAGACCCCTTGGGCAGTACTATCAAGTCGATCTATCGATCCTCCAAGCCTTGGAATGGGGGAAAGTCATTCCCGTGCTCATCGTCCTCATGGGCGTTTACGTGTGCCTATACCCATTCTACGACCTTCTGAAGATTCCCAAGCGTGGTAGCGACAAGCCCATGGAGATCCAACAGGCCATGGAAACGCACGTCATGGGCAAGGTGCCTTTTCCGCTGGGCTATTTCATCGCGGCGGGCATCTTGGCCGTCGGCTATCTTCTCCCGACATATTTCATATTCCACATTTTTGCCCCAAAGATATTGGTCCTTCAGGGAAATTTTGACCTCACCCTGTTCACGATAGCCATCGCGTGGTTCATCATCCCGGCGCTCATCTTCCTCGATTACTACGCGTCGATTGGGATGTCCTTGATGTTCTGGACCGGTTGGACTCGGGGGTTCAAATCCAAGAACCCGGTGGAAAACACCTTCAACATCATCTTGTTCGTCATCGCGGCCATCTTGGTCATCTCCTCCACCTACAACTTCGCCAGCAGCCTGTCCGATCTCCTGTCGGGAAAACTGCCGAGCATCGTCGCCCAGAACACGACGACCGGGCTAGATCATGTTCTGGCGGTCCTCATCACCTTCTTCATCAAGTACCTTGACTTCTGGCCGTGGAAGGCAACGGATCTGTGGAAGTTCCAGCAGTTCACCACGGTCATTCCCTTTGACTTGCTGTTTTTCTTCATCACCGTGGTCACCGTGGGGCTGTATGGGTTTTGGTCGAAATTCCTGTCCAAGGAACCCCTCAATCGACCCGCGCTTGTTTCGTTCGCGGCCTACATCGTTGCCGCTGCGGGTTTCCAAGCCTTCATCAACGTGGTGGTTCGTCTCCCGGACTCATTGGCGGGAAGCATCTTCATCCCCCCGTTCACGAATCCCAACGGGTATGCCTATGGTTCGGCGGCATATATCGCTGCATACTACGCGAGCTTCGGGCCGATTCGCCAGCTGTTCTTCATCACCTATTTCTGCGACAAGACGTTCATCTTCTGCTTCCTGATCTACAACCTCCTGATCAACAAGAAGCTTAGAATCAACGTGAGCGAGCGTATCCTCGCGATCGCCGTCATGAAGGATCAAGTCGACATCCTGTCCAATTTCACGACATCGAAGGATCGCCGGACCCAGCAGATCGTGCTGGACAACGCGTACCGGATCGTGAAGAAGAATCCGGGAGAAAGCAAGAAAATCGTTAAGATGGTGCGAGGATTCATCGTATCGGAGGACGAGACCCTCAACGCGCTTGCGAACAAGGTCCTCCTGTTCCTCAGCACGATCCTGCCGATCGAGGACTTGGAACCCACCTTCCTTGCCGGGGTGAGCTCGCCCTCCGAGTTCGTGAGGGAGGCCATTGAAACCACCATCGTGAAGATCGGGAAGGACGATCCGGAGAAGATCGTGAAGCTATATGGCGACATTGTCACCTCGGAGCTACCTGATGCCACCTTGGAACTTCTCGCTTCCTGCCTCGAGCAATTGCGCAAGATCCGCCCCGAAGTTCCTGGAAAAGTGTTGCTACCCTTCCTGGATCTTCTAGCCGACGCACCACGAGGCGGCGGGCTCAAGATCCTGAAGCATTTCAACGTCCTCAACTTGACGGACAAGCGCGGGGAAGTGATCCCGAAATTGACTCGCATCGTCACCGAGAAGAGCGAATCCCAAGCGGAGGATACCATCGAGCTCCTGGGCATATTGGGTACGTCCGACCCGGAGAAGATGGACACGATCCTTGCGCGTCTCGAAGAAATCAGCGGGAAGGCGAGCGCCCCCGTGAAAAAACGCATCATCCGTGCCGAGGTCGCGTTTCTCGTGGCCACGCCTGAGCGGGCCACGACTATTTTCCCGGACCTGTTCCGCTTCCTGAACGACATCAGCCCCGAGGTGCGGGGCGAAGTCGGCTTGGGCATGGGCCAAGTAGGGAAGATCTTCAAGAAGGGCGAGAATTTCCAGTCGATCCGCAAGATCATCTCGAAGTTGCTGAACGATTTCGACGAGGAAGTCAGGGCCGATGGCGTGAAAGCCCTCGCGGAAGTGGGAAAGGCCAACCCCAAGCTCCTGCTGGATCCCGAGTTCAAGGAGATGCTCGAGGTCTCGATCAACGAGCCATCCGATCTCGTCAGGCAGAGCGCGGTCGATCTCTTCGTCCAATTTTCAAAAGCCGCGCCATCCCTGAACCTTTTCTTGCTCCCGCTACGCATTCTCGGTGATCCGAACGCGAGCAAATCCCACATCACGGCGCTCCAGATTCTCGACAGGATCATCAGGACCTTCCCAAAGGAGGGAGGGATCGACTTGGTGCTCAATCCCGTCCTCGAGTACGACCGGAAGGACGAGAAGGTGCGGGTTGAAATCGCCGGCATCTTGGAAGGCGTTGCAAAAATACGCCCCGAGAAAGCGGATCGGATATTCCCGGTTTTGCAGGAACTTTCCAAGGATCAGAGCGAAGCGGTTGCCGCAACTGTCACGACGGCCGTAGAGGAACTCGCCCTCGCCAAGATCGCAAATCCTGGCCTTCAAATGAGCGTCACGGTCGATGCTTTGGTCGACATCATCGTGGCCCAGTGCATCGGGCGGAAAACGGAAGCGCTGGCCGCCGCGATCCAATCGGCAAACAGGGTTTACGCCGCGAACAAGGCCATCCACACCAAGTTGTACCCCGTGTTCCTGCAACTGAGGAAGAACGCCCAACCCGCAGTCCTCCAGCAGGTCATCCCCATGCTCGATACCATGGTAACGGAAAACAAGTCAGAATATTCTGGAAAGAAGATCGCAACGGAGCTCCTGCCCGCCCTGCTCGAGACGATGCAAAAGGCCTCGGCAGACGTGAAAAATGCCCTTGCAACTGCTATCGACGCCATCGTTGCCACGTTCTCCGAAACGGCCATCGAGGTGAGTGCATTCCTTGTCAACGCCGCCAGGAAGGAAAAGGCGGTCGAGGCACGTGTCATGGCGATTTCGGCCCTTGGAAAGTTCCCGGGGGTTGCCGAGAACGTGACCATCGCGCACGTCCTGGTGAGAAACACGCTCGTGTACAGCTCATCACAAATCCGCCGCGCCGCACACGAATCGATCCGTGACTTCATTTCGGAACTTCCGACCTCCAACCTCACGACAAAACAGAAAATGAGCTTGATGGTTCTAGCCGGTGCGTTGCTCAAGACATGGACGTTCCTTTATATGCATGATCTATCGGTACCCGTGAGGAAAGCGTATACCGAAGCGCTCTCAGCCCTCGGAACGAATCAAGCATTCTTTGCAAAGAAAGTGCTCCAAAAATTAAGTATAATGGCTCTTGACAAGGATAGCGGAATTTCCCTGTACGCGGCGCAAGAATTCTTTAATATTCTTCACCAGCATCCCGATCTCGCGGAAAAAACAACGCAGGAAAACAGTACCATTGGCCTCTCACCCCACACGGCCACGCGGAAACTAATGTATGATGAAACCCAAGCCCTCATTGCAAAAAAGGCCGCGCTATCGAGCATCATCCAACCGCTCCTCGTGCTGGCTGGAGGCGATGATGATTCGGTACGTGATCCCGCTTCCGATGAATTTCAAATGATCGTGAGCAACACGCCTGGCGAGGTAACCTATCTCAAGAACATGTTGCTGGAGATGGCCCGAGACACGCACGCTCAAGTACGGGAAGGCGCGGCTCACGAAATCGTGGGCTTCGTCGCGAAACACCCGTACAAGAAAGACGGGCAGGAACAACTTCTTCAAGCCTTCCTCGAGCTCGCCCGGGATCCCGTCAAGTCCGTGCGCTCGACGGTCGCGCTCCGCATTGCGGAACTTGCCAACCTCATCCCCGCCGACCAAGTCAACGTGATTTGCCAGGCCCTCTTCCGCTTGATCCGAGAGGACGAACGCACGACGAAAAATAATGTCGTGGAAGGCTTCCGGGTCGTTTTCTCGAGGTTTCCCGATATCATCCACGTTTGTCTCTCCGATCTCATCCAAGTCGATCGCAAGGAAAACCTGCTCGCGCTCGACGATCTCATCCAGGAATACACGCAGGCCACGGGCATGGCCGCTCCATCGTTATCCTTCGCGGATGGCATGGTCAAGCTCGTGAACGTGATGACGAAGGAATTCGAGAAAATTCAAGCAAAGCGAAAGAAGAAGCAGAAGAAGGCGGAAAAGAAGGCCGCCGTAAAGGAGGAACCGCCGAAAGAGGGTCCAGCTCCGAAGAAAGAAGAGGTTGCCGTCAAGAAAGAGGAACCTGCGGAGAAGAAAGCCGGGACCGTGTCTTCGACACCGCCCCAAAAGGGCGATGGAGTTTCCTCCAAGAAAGACGAGAATCTTCCGAAAAAAGATGAACCGGTCGTAAAAAAATAGACCGATCGTTCCTATCATTTTCCATTTCTTTTTCCTTGCACGCCTCGACTTCTCCCGCGCGAGTTCGGTATCCGTGCTGGAGAAAATCACACCACGGTCGTGTTCTGAAGAAGCTTGTTTTCCGTTTCAAAAAACGGTAAGAGATGGGAAGAAAAAAGGTGTAATATCAAGGATCACTCTTCTGGTGCATCATTACCAGCATCTGGAAATTCGTCGCTGCCAGCATCTGGAAATTCGTCGCTCGATACATCAGCTTCGGACGACAAGCTCGGCATGTTAACGGGAATCTTCAGGAAGATCCGAGCGAAAAAAATGTTTCCGTCGCTGACGAGCCATGCCACGAAGATGAAGAGGAGCACGAAACCCAGCCCGAACAATGTCAATGCCAAGAATTTCAGCCCGCCGTTGCCCGCTCCGATGAAAAACCCGACCAATGCATCGGACGAACCAGCGCCACCCGACGCCACGGACGATACGACCCCGACGAGATACCACACGAGGCCGAGCACAAAAATACCGAGGGAGATTATCAAGCCCCATGTCGTGAATTGAGCCAGCTTCGAGACATTGATCCCCGCGTAGATGCGCCTCGCCGAGAAGATCGCCTTTGTGATCATCCGCGTCCCTTTCTTACCGAAGCTGTAGAACAAGATCAACAAGAAAAAAGTGACGAAGGCCGCGATGCCTATAACGACGATTTTCAGGCCGAGATTTTCGGAGAGAAACACAGAAAGCAAGCCTTGAGGCAATATGAAATCAACTATTGCCCAGACAAAGCCCCCGATCGCCAATAACATCATAACCATCATGATGATGTAAACCGCGTGCCCAAACCGCAGTTCCTTTCCGGTAAATTCCAGAGGGACTTGAGAACTTGGCGTTACAAGCCCGGATGCATCATTATTCGCCATGTCATGTCACCATCCATCATTTTCTGAAGAATGTCCGCATGAAGAAGATCGTTCCTTGGTTGTAGAGCCACGCGAACAGGAGGAGCAAGTTTAAAATTACGAGGTAGAGAGACGAAATGAGCAGTAGCAATTCCCCAATGCTCAGGGACTTGATGAAGTCCAAGAACACGGAAGACGTTGAAGACCCGGAACCCGATCCCGGGTGGTGGTAGGTAAGAAACATCGCCAAGATTATGCCCACGATGATGACCGGAATGGAGATCATAAGGCCCGCGGTGATGATCTTGGCGTCCCTCGTCGTATGCTGTTCACGGTACAAACGTTCCGCAGCAAAGACGGTTTTTGTTAAGGACTTCGTGCCCCGCGTGTACATCAGCGTCACGGCCGCGAAGATCATAAAGGCTCCGAACAAGAAACCGCCGATGACCATTATTTTCACCCCGTTGGGGAGGGACATGAAAAACGCCGCTTTTCCTGTCCGGGAAATCAGGTCCGCAATCGTGTAGACTAAGCTAAAGGCCAGGAAGAAGATTCCCGCAACCTCCAGCCAGAAAAAGGACGTCCCGAACGCGTACTCTTTCTTGGTGAAATCGGCTAGCTCCTGCGAAGAGCCTTTGCCGGTTTTTGCTTTTTTACCCATTTTTCTCACGTTTTTCGTTGTTTCCATTGCAAGTGCTATGCTATCAATCAGATAAATTTCATACGGAGCTTATTAAATCGAACTCATGACCTTTGCTAGGGTCGGTCTGACGTCCCAAGGGAGCTGGTTCGTGAGCCCCTCTATCTTGGCCGTGTTGCCCTTCATGCTGGCAAGCAAGTCGTAGGGAATCTTGAGCTTGATGAGTTCCTCGAGAAGGCGCGCGTCCACGTTCGCAAGCTTGGAAAGCTTGAGAGTTTCTGTCTCTGCATCGTAGCCTGCAGTTGCGGCTGCTGCGGTGGCGGCCGCCTGCTGGACCGAGATGATCTGCTCCTCCTTCTTCGCTTCCTGCTTCAGGCTCTTGTCGGAATCGAGGATGGTCTCGCCGCGGGAATCGTACGACTTGAGCTTCTTATCGAGGGATTCTTTAGTGTACTTCTCTTTGTATTTGTCCTCGATCCTCTTCAAGATGCGCTGGATCGACTTGGTGACGTAAGCTTTGTCCTCGCCGGACGCGAGGTCGGTTTCCAGGTCCAAGATGTCTTGATAATAGTGGGACAGTTCCTGGAACTTGTCGTCGATCTTGTAGGCCATCTGGATGCCCTTGAACGCCTCGGTATCGAACACATTGACCTTGTCGATGTCTTGGATACGAAACACCTGCAGCTGGCCCTTATTCATCTTCTCCTGAACCTCTTTCAGGGCGAGCTCCTTGATGGCGACGTACGTGCTCAGGTCGAGCAGGTAGATCGGGATCTTCCGCCTATCCTTAACTTTCTCGGTGACTTGGGTAATGATCGAGAAATATTCGAGCATACGGATGATGAACTGCTGGTCATCGCTCAAGCCAAAATAGAGTGTGTCTTCGGGCAGGGATTTCACGAGCTCGTTGAGAAACGAATCCACACACTGGGAGTATTGCTGTAATTCTGGATTCTGTTTAATCTTGCTGATGAGCTCGTTGTAATACGAGCTGCTCTGCTTGTGGATCATGTCCTCGGTAAAGAGGCGCGCCTTTGATTTATCATTGCAAATGTTCGAGATGAACATAAAGAATCGGCGGAAGTTATAACCCGCAAAGTTCACGAGCATCTTGAAACTGTTCACGCCATTGACATCCGTGAAGAGCTGCATGGTCGCGGTTTCAGCCTTGATGACGGAATCCTTGGCATCCACGAACTTGTCCGCCATACCCCGCAGCCGGTTCTGGCACACTGCTTCGTAATACTTGTCGATGGCCGCATCCGGGTCCACGCCCTTGAAGATATCATAATATTCCCGCTCGAATTTTATCGGGATAAAGCCGTATTGATACATATCTTTTGTTTGCGTATCGATGAGATATCGTCCAGACATCACCGCGATCTTGAAGTAGATGGTGTATTGCTTCTTGGACTCGAGGCTCTGGATGACGTTGGACATCATGGCATCCTGCAAATGCGCGGGCAACATGGAAAACTCGTCGAAGATCAGGATGAAGGTCTTCACGTCTAGGGTTTTGTAGATTTTCTCGAAGATTTCCGAGTAGGAATTGGTGAGAAAGTTCTGCATGTCATCTTGATAGGAAATGCTGTTGGATAGCGTGAGCTTGCCCTTCGCCAGGTCCTGCGCGGAGAAGGGTGACCCCAACGCGATGATCTCCGACTCGAGGTACGTCTTGATGTCATCGATTTTCTTGGTTTCCTTGCTACCGAAGAGCGAGCGCAGGAAGTCGACGACCTTGTTGTCAAGACCGCGATCCCTCATGCATTCGAGGACGCCCCGGTAGATCATGACGCGATAGTAGCGTTCCAGCAATTGGTTCTGGAGCGGGATTCGGTCGGCATCGCTCAGTGCACTTGCCTTTGCGAGGGAGTCAGATAGGTGGTAGACTTTGTTCAGATCAATAAACATGGGCAAGATTGACTTGTTTTTCGAGTCAAGCAAGTCGTAATAGGTTTTTTTCAGGAACAATGTTTTACCGACTCCTCGAGTTCCCCAGACGAGTAAATTCGTGGGCGATTGAAGCTTGTCTAGGATCTCTTGGATTTTATCTTCCCTGCCGGGTGGATAGATAAAAGTGTCTTGGATCAGGTCCTTGGAACCGATTTGCGCGGCGTTTGACTCCGCAAAATATGATCTAACAATGTTCAAAGTAATTGGATCTAATTTAGACGACATAAACAGGTTTCACGACACGTGGTGTTTTTTATACATCTTCTACTTTTTGTCTTACACGAATTAACCTTTAAGCTTGTTTAGAACTCATTATCATGCCGAGAGATGACCGCGTTAATACTCTTTTCAAGCGTGAGCAGATTTGATGAAAATCATAAGATGCTAAATTTTGAAAGCATGAAAATTCTGCGAGGATCGTTTCTTGACAGATTAGATCAAGCGTTGGTCTGTTAACATCCACGGGAACACCTTCCGTGTTGGCCGCGGTGTCCTAATTTTCGCTGCCGGACCCATTCTAGCTCATTCCAGCGCACCTTTCGCGATCTTTATCCAGCGTCGTGTGATTGCCTTTCGCTTCCTCATTTGCTCTGAGCAGTTGCTGATCGTGAACGGATGCAGACAAACCGGCGATGGCGATCCGTGAAGCGGGAAGCCCGCGTAGCACTTGGCACAGCTCGTCGCCGCTCATTATCAATACGTGGACGTCCGAGATGACTACCAAAAGTTTTTTAAAATTTCTTCCCGTTGAATATGCGGGGATTTTCTCTAAAGGAAAAATTTTCGCCAAATTAAAATTGTGAATTAAGGTAATGCTCGTGAGGAAAAATTCTCAAACAGATTTGCCCGATTGGGTGAAAAAATATTCTACCAAGTATATTTCCGCCCGTGAAGCAATTTTAAAATATGTTGCACCAGGTGGCCGCATTTTTATCGATTCAGGCTGCAGTGAACCGCTGAATCTCACCCAGCAATTGTTGGAGTTAAGTAACCAGCTCCCTGATGTGGAAATCTTGCATTTCCTTGATTTGAGTCACCTGAATTATTACCCACCTCAAGGCGGGAAAGTGGATTCGTATCGACATAATGCCTTTTTTATCAGTGCCAATTTGCGAATGGCGGTTCAGGATGGGGTTGCTGATTACACGCCCATGCTTCTTTCAGAAATCCCCGGGCTATTCAAGACCGGTAGCATGCACGTGAATTGTGCCCTCATCCAAGTTACGCCTCCTGACAGCACGGGCGATTGTTCACTTGGAATCAATGTGGATATCGTTAAATCTGCCGCCGAAGCGGCAGATTTTGTCATCGCGGAAATCAATCCAAAAATGCCTCGCACGATGGGCGATACGCAAATTAATATGGATAAAATCGACGCGTTTCAGTTTTCCGACAACGAAATTCCCGAAAGCATCTATAATGACCCCGACGAAGTGGAGCTAAAAATCGCAAATTACGTCGCTTCTCTTGTCGAGGATGGTTCAACCCTCCAAATGGGCATCGGGAAGATTCCTAATGCAGTGACAAGATGCTTGGAGGATAAAAAGGACCTCGGGATTCACAGCGAGGTCTTTTCCGACGGCGTGATGGACCTCTATAACAAGGGCGTGATCAACGGGCGGCAGAAAACCATCCACAATGGTAAAATTATCACCTCCTTTGTCATGGGCTCGCGTAGCCTTTATGATTTCGTTGATAATAACCAATCTGTCGAATTTTACCCCGCTGATTACGTTAACAATCCCTGGGTGATCGCCCAAAATTACAAGCAGGTTGCTATCAACGCCGCCCTCACGGTCGACTTTACTGGGCAATGCAATTCTGACTCCCTGGGGCACGTCTTTTATAGCGGAATCGGGGGACAGGTTGATTTCATCCGCGGTGCTGCATTATCAAAGCACGGGAAACCCATCATCGTCCTACCATCTACCGCAGTCTTGCCTTCAGGGGAGGTGGTATCCCGGATCGTGCCATGGCTCGAGCTTGGTGGCGGAGTAACGATTACGCGGGGGGACGTGCAGTATGTCGTGACCGAGTGGGGCATCGCATCATTACGGGGGAAGAGCATCCGCGAGCGCGTGCTTCAGATAATAAACATCGCACATCCAGATTTCCGGGAAGAGCTGCTCAAGCAAGCAAAAGAGTGGCACTACGTGTATTCGGACCAAGTACTCCCAGTATCTGTCGATGGCCGAATATCTCTCTACCCCGAACGATACGAGACTTCATACACGACCACATCAGGTGTCAAATTATTCGTCCGCCCTGTTAAGCCCACTGACGATCGTGGCGTGCAAGAACTATACTATTCCCTCAATGACCAAGACCGGTACTTCCGTTTTTTCTTCCCTGCCAAGAAATTTGGGCACAAGGAAATCCAACCGCGCATGATCATCGATTATTCCACAAGCATGATATTGGTGTGCGAAAATACCGATCCTGAAGGCATAAGGACCATCGTTGGGGGTGGTGGGTTTTACAAGACCGAAGACCCTGCAAAAGCAGAAGTAGCATTTACGATCAAGGAAGAATGGCAAAACCAAGGGATTTCCAAGTTTCTCCTCCAGTACCTCATTCAAATCGCAAGAGAACAGGGATACAGGACTCTGGTTGGAACGGCTTTAGCAAAAAACCAAGCCATGCTCCATATCGTCCAACACGCGGGATATCCGGTTAAATCTAAAATCGAGCGAGGAGAAACCGATTTCACTTTAGACATCTCCTAGGCGAAGCTGGAAGGCGTGTTCGAGGCACATCTCCGGGTTAACTTGGCGACTCACCATTACTTTAAGCCACATCAAATTTGGACATCAAAGCCAACGGATAAAACGGATAAAATCCGTGTCGTGTCCAACTTTGTCCATGTTAATGCGTACTGTTTAGCAACCCTTGTTCAATGAAGAAGCTGATTCCACGTGATAGCATAAGTCTTAAATATCACTTAAGGTCGACTTTTGCTAGAATTCCCCCACTATTCAAGGTGGACACGGAATTTCACCAATAATACAAAGCAATCAGTTGGGGTGGTATTCGTGGTTGATAATCGGAAAATAAACATAAAGGAAGACTCATCCGACGATGAGAATGAAGGCAACGCGGGGGAAAACCCCCACGACGACGAATCTCACGAAATCGAGGGAGAATCGGGAAATGAGACGAACGAGGAACCGAAATTAAAAGAGCTTGCTATTCGAAGGAGCTATCCCTTCCCGCTCTTCCAGCACATGGACAGGATCTTTGATAAAATGACCCGCGATTTCGATCGATCATTCTGGAGACCATTCAGCATCCGTCATTTCGATCGGCCGGAAGTTGATATCGAACCGATTTTCAGGACGCCTCTCGCGAATGTTTCGGAAGACGATACAGCCTACTCGATCGCCGCGGAATTGCCCGGTCTTGAAAAGGGCGACATCGAAATCACGATGCACGAGGGAAAGCTCGAAATTAAAGGCGAGAAAAAAGAAAAACACGAGGAGAAAAAAGGAAATTTGGTGAGAAAAGAGTTCAGCTCGTCAAGCTATTCCCGTGTCTTTCAATTGCCTGATAATGCGGATCAAGATGCCGACATCGATGCCACGCTCGAAAAGGGTATCCTGAATATCAAGATCCCGAAAAAGGAACAAGAGCCAAAAGAAAAAAAGAAGATCGAAATTAAGTAAACTGATTTTTATATATTCCATATTTCAGCCTGTCTGTCTCGCTAGAATTTGCAGCTCATCCCAGACGGCTGTTTTTTAACGATCAACTCTTGATTAATAATCAAGATAGCTTCGGAAATTTATGCATTTTGAGTTTGATTTCCGCAAAATAATTTCGAGGTAAATAAGTCAGATTTATGTAGAGCTGCAATCATTTCATGATATTGTGCAGGAATCGATCTTGAAGGTAATTCGGATTGCCAATTGATTGGTCACAAATGACTCCCAAGCAACTGTTTGAGCTTCATTCTGAGAATCTTGGTCGAATCAATCCAATTCTAAATAAGTTACGAAAAAATCGATCCAGATCTGATGAATGCGCGTTTTTCACGACGCGTGATAACTGGCCGATTTTCTATCGCTTATGGAAGTCAAATGAGCAGGGAAATGTGGAGAAAATAGTGCTCTGCATTCACGGCTTTCACTCCCACGGTGAGAAATTTGTATTGCTGGCTGACGAGCTCTCAGGCCACCCGTGGGATGTTTATGCAATCGATCTACGAGGCCACGGACTGTCATGGGAAAAGATTGAAGACGTGGGTGATATTCAGAACTATGCCCTGTGGATAATGGATGTCAAGGAATTCTTGCATTTTCTCAACGAACAATACCCGGGCATACCTGTTTGCATAGTGGCCGAGAGCATGGGCGCCGCGTTGGCAATTCATCTGGCGGTCCTGAAACCAAAGAATCTCCGAAGCCTCGTTCTACTATCTCCTGCCTTTAAGGCGTGGCAGACAGTGGAATTTTCTTTGTTGATGGAGACCATGGCGTTCGGGTTGCTCGGCCCCCGCACAAAGCCCACGATTCCCGTCCAATCGAAAAGCTATGCTGGGACCAATAATCCAATCTACCATCAATATGAGCTGAACGATCCACTGCGATTGGCCCTGGCAACTCCCCGCTACCACTATCAGGTCCTGAAGATGATTTTCCAGCTGCGTTCCTACACGTTCGAGGAGTTCAAACCGAAAACCTTCTATCCAACGATTATCTTTTATGGGGGCGCGGATCATCTCGTTGACTTTCAAGGTGACCTAGAATTCATAAAACGGATACATACACGAAACAAGGACCTCCATTACATACCCGAAGCCGCCCACGAATTGTTGACAGATAGAAATGCTCTTGATTACGGGATTTTTGACAAGATAACAAGATGGATCGAACGCTTTTGAGGGGCAAGAACGATACAATGGCGGTGGAAATTTGAAGCTGCCTTATCCTGAGAAAATTGGAGGAACTCTTGTTGAGAGAAACAACACTCGGAAAAGGGATATTATCCATTCTGCACGGCGTGTTTCAAATTATAAAAATCATTCTGTTATTACTGGTTCTTGAATGGGGAATGCTCTGCTGGTTTCCACGCTTCTCGCAAAAATCTTATATCGCTAGTTGATCCGTCATTACGGTGAAGGTTTGAACGTCAAACGAAGCGGTTCGATATGTTCGGCAAAATATTACGAGTAGATTTAAGCACCTCAAGTGTTCAAGAGGAGCAATTGGAAGAAAAACTGGTTCGGAAGTACTTGGGCGGCCGGGGCCTCGGTATCAAGATCCTCTATGACGAACTGGAAGGAGGCATCGATCCGCTTTCTCCGGAAAACATCCTCGTCATTGCTTCGGGAGTGTTGACAGGAACGACCGCGCCGAGTTCCGGGAGATACGAGGTAATCACCAAGAGCCCGCAGACAGGTGGTATCATTTCCTCCAACTCGGGTGGCAGCTGGGGCGTCGAGCTGCGAAAAAGCGGGTATGATGCCCTCGTCATCAAGGGCAGGGCAGAAGCGCCCGTTTACCTCTGGATACACGATGGCACGGTGGAATTCCGGGATGCCGGACAGGCTTGGGGACACCTCACGATTGACGCGGACAAGATCATCCGGGGGGAAACCGACGAAGCCGCAGAAGTCCTGCAAACCGGCATCGCGGGTGAACAACTAAGCCACATGGCCGGAATGATCAACGAAAAATACAGGGCTGCTGGAAGGGGAGGCGTCGGAGCGGTCATGGGAAGCAAGAACCTCAAGGCCGTCGTGGTCAAGGGTGATGTCAAGGTCCAGGTGGCGGAGCCCATCAAGTTCAGGCGGAACGTGAAAAAAGCCTTCGACGTGATGCAGAACCACCCGGCTGGCGCGGGCCTGACCAAGGAAGGCGGCGGCCTCAATTCGCTCGGAACGCCGATCCTACTCAGCGTCATCAACGCATCCGGCATTCTTCCGACACGGAATTTCCAAACCGGGATATTCGATAGCGCGGATGCGGTTTCCGGCGAGAAAATCAAGGAGGACATCCTCATCCAGAGCATGGCTTGTTTCCGGTGCCCAATGGAGTGTGGAAGATGGGTGAAATACCGGGAAGGGACGTGGGGCGGGAGGCACTATCCCGAGACAGAAGGGGAAAGCCTCGAATACGAGACGGAATGGGCATTCAGTGCCGAATGCGGCGTCAGCGATCTCGATGCGGTCGCCCGCGCGAATTACCTGTGCAACGAGTATGGCTTCGACACGATCTCAGCCGGCTCGACGATCGGTTTTGCGATGGAGTTGTTCCAGCGGGGCATCATCACGGAAGATGACGTTGGATTCCCGTTGAATTTCGGCGACGCGGATGCTATGATAAAGATGCTCGAAGCCATGGCCCACCGTGAGGGGTTCGGAGATATCTTGGCGGACGGTTCCCGTGCTGCGGCGAGGAAGATAGGAAACAATGCCGAATTCTATTCAATGCAGGTCAAGGGCCTTGAAATGCCCGCTTATGACCCGAGAGGCGCCGTGGGAATTGGATTGAACTATGCCACGTCCAACCGCGGCGCCGCCCACGTGAACGGGTATACCATCGCCGCGGAGATTGCCGGGGCACCGTTGAAAGTGGACCCACTCGATGCTGGCCCGGAAAAGGTTGGCCTGACCATCGCATTCCAAGACCTCACCGCGGTGGTTGATTCCATAGGGAGTTGCCTGTTTCTCACGTTTTCCGTCGGTGCAAACGAGTTCGCCCCCATGATTTCGGCGGCCGTGGGGTGGGATGATTACACGCCTGAGGAGCTCTCGAGAACCGGGGCGAGGATCTACGCTCTGGAGAGGCTCTTCAACCAGCGCGAGGGGTTTGGCAGGAAGGACGACACGCTTCCGACGAGATTGTTGACCGAAGAGATGCCAGAAGGCCCTATGCAGGGCAGGATCCACCCACTGGAATCAATGCTGGTTATGTATTACGAACAGCGGGGTTACGACGAAGAGGGGCATCCCACCCCTGAAAAGCTGGAGGAATTGGAATTAAGCGCGTGAGTTGCTTGGTGGTGGATAAATATGGGCAATTTTGTAAATCTTGATCAGGAAATAATCACTCCCGGCATTTGCACCCATTGCGGGGCTTGCGTTTCCATTTGCCCGCTGTACAACATCAGCTGGATGCAAGAAGACCGATCGAATCGGAAAGGGGAACCAGGATCGTGCAGGACCTGCACCGAGTGCTACGACTCCTGCTTCAAGGTGAAGGGCCACGTCACTTCGGAACAGCTGGACGAATTTGTGTTCGGCCGAGCCAGGAACAGCGACGAGGCCTTGGGAATCTACCAACGAATCTTGTCGGCACGGGCGACAGATCAGCGGGTTCTTGAACATTCGCAGGACGGTGGCTTCGCCACTGCATTGGGTATGTACCTCTTATACGCAAAAAAGGTCGACGGAGTACTGGTGACGAAACGGAACGCGGAAGACGGGAGCTGGAAACCCATTCCTTCAATCGCAACGACAGAGGAGGAGATCTTGGCCTGCGCGGGAACGAAGTACTACATCGCGCCCGTGTTGATGAACCTCTCCGCAGCTGTCGTGGACAAGGAATACGACAGGATCGCGATCGTCGGGCTGCCGTGCCAGATCCAGTCCTCCCGTTACCTCCAGAAGATTAAATTTGAGCTCTCCCCAGCTATTACCTACCTGATCGGGCTATTCTGCACGAAAAATTACGAGTACGACAAGATAGCCGCTGCCGTCGAGCAACAAGGGTTGAACTTCGGAGATATAGACAAATTCGCCGTCAACAAGGGATATTTCCGCATGTATGCGAATGGATCTGAAACCAAGCTCCCACTGAAGGATGTCGATTCTTGGGCGACGGGCTTTTGCGCCTACTGCGCGGATTATTCGGCAGAATTTGCCGACATCTCGATCGGCACCCAGGATTCCGAGGAAGGGTGGTCGACCGTGATCGTTCGCACGGACAGGGGGGCGGAATTGATCGCCGAGCTCGAAGCTGAAGGATATATCACCACGCAAGAAATCGCGTCGGTCGCAAAAAACACGTCGAACTCCGACAAGAAGCACCAGAGCGTGCAGGATCCGTTCGCATGATCTAGGCTGCTTTTTTTTCCCTCCATTCTTTTTTAACAAGGAGGCGACTGGAACTTGGCAAAGATCAGGGTAAAAGTGCTGAACTATTTTCATTTTACAACCAAGCAGACCTACTTGGATTACGAAGGAGATACCGTCGGGGACGTGATCTTGCAATTCGTTGCTGACTATAAAGAGGTCCTCGATCCAATGCTGCTGACCGAGGATAAAACGGATTTCAAACCCGAGCCAGTCAACATTTTGCTAAACGGGAGGAATATCCTGTACTTGGAGTATTATAACACGCCGGTGAAAGAGGGCGACCTGATCGTGCTTTCAATGGCAATTGCTGGAGGCTGAGGGGGCAATTTCGTAAAAAAAGTTTAAAAAACACGAATTGATTGACGTCGATCAATTATTTCCCGACGTTGCTAGCTCGCTCTCACCCCCGTTGATGGTCATACCACTAACGATGACCCCCGCGATCGCAAATACGACCCCGGCCAAGATCACGATGATGCTCACAAGTTCTCCCAAGGTGACGTATTTCGGGATTCGGGAGAACACAAATTCCTTGTGGATTGGTGTCTTGCCATAGATCGCCTTCAGGACCGTATTCCGCCCGTGGAGATAGAGCAAAATGAGGCACAATAGCAGGAAGAAGAACCGAGCACTCGGTGTTTCCAGAATAACATCCATCTCAAGATGGAAGTCATCTATTTTCGACCATACCCGCAGGAATTGAATCTGATGGAGCAAGTATGGAAATATTTTCGTGAGGATGCCGAGTGCAATGGTTTTCATGCGACATTCGATGACTTTGAAGTCACGTTGCGCCAGTTCCTCGAAAGTCTTAAAAGCTAAAATGAAGAGGTGTTACCACGATCCAATTATTATCTATTCGAAAGCAAGTAACAGCAACGTGGTAAATCACATGCCTAAATTAACAATAGGAGATCCGGCACCGTATTTCAAGCTACCTGATCAGGACTGGAATTACTGGACGCTCGAAGATTTCATTGGCAAATGGCTTGTGCTCTTTTTTTACCCCCAAGACAATACGCCCATCGGGTTCTCGAACATATTCGACGACTTGCAGGATATGGATGCCCAGATCGTGGGCATATCCGGTGATTCCGTTGAGCGTCACCGAGCATTCATCGACAAGAATAATCTCAAAATCACGCTGCTCAGTGACGAACTGCATTCCGTGATAAAGGAGTATGGAGCACACACATTCGAGGGCACTCACACCAACAGGGACACCATCCTCATCGATCCCTTGGGTAACGTTGCCTTCATCTGGCGGGAGGTCGTCGATCCCGAGGAGCATCCTGCCGAGGTCGAGGCAAAGCTCGCGGAATTGAAGGAATAACTGGAACCTTCGAACCCGATTGGACCTACACCGCGGCTTTTTGCAGGAATCGTTCTGCGTGGACGTGGGACTCACGTGGCCGGAAGGACCGCTAGCTTTGATATGGGCCCGTCTAATTTTATCACAAAGTGAAGCACCAATGAGCGATATAGAATCCCTTGATTATGCTGAGCTCGGTCTCAAATCGGGAATTGAAATCCATCAGCAGTTAAAAACGAAACGCAAACTCTTTTGTCGATGTCCCGCGGAGCTCACGACACGGGTGCCAGACTTCACGATCCGGCGCAATTTCAGGCCCGTGCTTGGCGAGATGGGCGTGTTCGACGAGGCCATGCTCCTCGAATTCGAAAAGAAGACAACGGTCATCTACGAAGGCTACAATGACATAAATTGTACCTATGAATTGGACGATACGCCCCCGTTTGAATGCGACCCCGAAGCTATTGATATTGCCCTGCAGCTGGCCAAGTTGCTCAACATGACCATCATCGACGAGTTCAAGGTCTGCCGCAAGAACTACCTCGACGGCTCGGTGCCAGGCGGCTTCCAGCGGACCATGATCGGCGCCACCGACGGCTGGTACACGCTCGCCAATGGCAAGAAGATCGGCATCGAGATCCTGTGCCTGGAGGAGGACGCGGCCCGGCGCATTGCCCAGGGGCAAGGAACCATCACGTTCAGGCTGGACCGCCTCGGGATTCCCTTGGTCGAGATCGCCACGGCACCCGACATCCATGACCCCGAGGAGGCGAAGGAGGCCGCTGCACGGCTCGGCCTGCTGCTCAGGTCGACCGGCAGGGTGCGGCGCGGGCTGGGCGTCACCCGGCAGGACCTGAACGTGAGCATCGCCGAGGGCGCTCGCACCGAGATCAAGGGCGTCCAGAAGCTCGACTGGATTCCCCTGCTCGTCAAGACCGAGGCCCTCAGGCAGTCCCGGCTCGTCGAGATCAAGCACGATATGGAGGATCGCGGGATCACAAAAAAAGACCTGCATACCATCGACGTCGATGGTGTCGATTTTTCAGCCAATCTCTCGGGCACCGCCGTGAAGTTTATCAAGAACGGTATCAAGAACGGCATGGCCCTCTTGGGCATCAAGGTGCCAAAGATGTCAGGCCTGATCGGGAAGGAGATCGAACCTGATCGGCGGCTCGGTTCGGAGCTAAGCGACCGGGTCAAGGTGCTCATCGGGCTCAGTGGTATTATCCATTCCGACGAGAAAATGGAAAAATACGGCTTCACGGATGAAGAAATCGCCGGTATAAAAGAAAAGCTCGAAATGGGCGACGACGACGCGTTCATCCTCATCCTCGGGCCCGAAGCGCGGGTGAAGCGGGCGTTCCCGGTCGTCAGGGAGCGGCTCGAGGCGGCTCTCGACGGCGTCCCGAAAGAGACCCGGAAGGCCCTGGAGAACGGCAACACCGAGTTCCTGCGGGCGCTGCATGGCGGGTCGAGACTCTATCCCGATACCGATACCCGGTCCATCCTGCTCGGCCAGGACCGCATCGACGCGATACAGGTGCCCCCGTTGCCATGGGACGTGATCGACGACCTCAGCGAGCGGCACGGGCTCGATTCCAAGCGGGTCGAGGACCTGATCGTGGAGGGCTATCTCCCCCTGTTCACCGAGGCGGTGGACGTGCTGGGCGCGTCGCCGTCCATCGTGTTGAACACGTTCCTCGACACGACCACGGCTATAGGCAGGGATGGGCTTGTCGTCGAGAACATCACGGACGCACACTGGCTGGACCTGTTCAAGGCCCTGGCCGGCAACGAGATTAGCAAGGAAGCGATCGATGGCATCCTGCGAAAGGTGTGCGAGAAACCCGCCCTCACGATCTTCTCCGCGGCGAAGGAACTCGACATCTCGGCCATGACCGTCGACCAGCTCCGGGAGATCGTCGACGCGGTTATCCAAGCGAACGTCGAAACCATCCAGAAGAAGGGCGACCGAGCGTTCCAAGCGCTCATGGGCGACGTCATGAAACAAGCAAGGGGAAAAATCGATGGCAAAATCATCTCGGAAGAGCTCAAGAATGCCCTCGTCAAGGCGATTGAAAGTGAATGATATGACCGATAAAGAACAGAAAACGAACGAGCTCGAAGGATACTCCGGCGAGATCCTCGAGATTCTCAAGATCAACGGCATCAGGACGTGGGACAAGCTCGTCGTGAAGCGCGGCGAGGAGAACTTCGAGGGCATCCTGCTCCCGCGTAACAAGTTTGACGTGCAGGGCCTCATCGATCTCAAGCTCCGAGACGGGTACAACATTGGCATCCGGATCGACGAGAATACGGAATTCACGATCGAGGATCATGTTAAAGGCGCCTACCAGCTTCCCGAAAGGGAAATCGTTGCCGATCCATCAAAACCGAGCATCCTGCTCGTGGGGACGGGTGGCACGCTCGCGTCGCGCCTCGATTACGCGACCGGTGCTGTCATACCATCGTTCTCGCCGGGCGAGCTGTTCGCCGCGGTACCCGAGCTCTCTGACATTGCCAACATCGAGACCGTCGTGAAATACCGGATCCTCTCCGAAGACATGACGCCCAAGCACTGGCAGGAACTGGCGAGGGCAGTCGAGGAAGCAGCGGCAGCCGGGAAGGACGGCGTGGTCATCGGCCACGGGACCGACACGATGAGCTACTCGGCCGCGGCCCTGTCGTTCATGCTCCCGAAGCTGTCGATCCCGGTCGTGCTCGTCGGGAGCCAGCGGTCATCGGACCGACCATCGAGCGACGCGGCCATGAACCTCATCCACGCCACCACGGCGGCAGCGCGCGGGGATTTCGCGGACGTGTGCATCTGCATGATGGGCTCGCAGGACCACGCCTTCGCCTACCTGCACAAGGGGGTTTTGGTCAGGAAGATGCATTCGTCAGTCCGGCACACGTTCCGCACGATCCGGGGCGTTCCCTTTGGAAAGGTCGAGGGAACCACCATCTCCATCCAGGCAAAGGACTACAAGAAACGCGGGGCCGATGCCACGACGGAGGCCGACACGGATCTTGACGAGCGGGTTGGACTCGTGTATACTCATCCCGGAATTGACCCGAAGGTTTTCGAATTCTATGGAAATGCTGGCTACAAGGGACTGGTCATCGCGGGTACCGGTCTCGGCCACGCACCGCATACGACGTTTCCGGCCATAAAGGCCATCATCGACCAAGGGGTTTCGGTCGTCATGGTCGTGCAGACCCTGTGGGGCTTCACCGGCTTGAACGTTTACGAGACCGGCCGCGAGGAGCTGGCCCTCGGCATCATCGACGGCAAGAGCATGCTGCCGGAGGTTGCCGTGGCCAAGCTCATGTGGGTGCTCGGGCACGAGCAAAATCCTGCCACAATCAAGGAGATGATGGAAACGAACCTGCGTGGCGAAATCCTTCCCTTGGAGCCGCCGAACGGGTTCCAAGTGCTCCAAGGCGAGTACGAGCTCGGGAAGCCGGTCGGCTCAGAGGAACCGGCCCCGCAGGACCAGATCGACGAGACATAGAATCCCAATACCTTCGCGGGGGGTAGGGCCTCCCATCAGGCGTGCACGTTCACGTGCCTTTCTTTTATCTTTCGCATGGTTTTTTGGACCAGACGCTCGATTTTTAGACGAATCCAGAGAGGCGCATACGACCACGAGCCGTTTCACGATGAACCCGCACCTGTTCGCGGGGTGCGCGGGCCAGTTCCGGATCGTGAGCCTGCTGAGCTTTTGCAGGTGCTTCTCCGCCCAGCTCGTGGGCATCGGCATCCCGATCCTCATCCTGAAATACTGGACGGTGCGGGAGGGATCCGACCTGTATTCGGGCCTGTCCATGTCGATCGTGGCCCTGTTCTACGTGTTTTCCACGGTCTTTGGCGGGCGGATCTCGGACAGGGTGGGCCGGAAAAGGACGCTGGTCGGGGCGCTGCGGGCAACCTTCGGGATCACGCTGATGGACCTCACCACGGTGATCATCCTGCTCTCGCGCCTCACGCCCTCCTCGTGGCTGCTCCTGTTCATCATGATCACGAGGGCACTCGAGGGGCTCATCACGGGGTTTTACTGGCCCGTGCTGGCCGCGTGCATCCCCGACACGGGCTGTTTTTATGGGAAAGGCGAGAAAGAACAGGCCACTCTCACGACGAAGGGCCTTGGTTTGTATAATCTCGGCTGGAACGCGGGAATGCTTTGCGGATCATTCTTGTATGCAATCCTTGCCTACGAGAACATGGTCGAGGTCGTGCTCATGTGCCCGGTTGCGATCCAAGCCGTGAACTTGTACCTGATGGCATTTTACAAGGATTGTGGCATCTTAAAAACAAGCAAGCCGAAAAAACAGAAGGGCGATCGCACCCTTTCTGTTGACGATGCGGTCATGAAATATCGGGCTGTGCTTCCAGTCGTGCTCGGCGTGCTGTTCGTCTTCACATATGCCGTGTTCATCAATTGGGTATACATCACCACCACGAACCTAGTGGCATTCTTGGGTCTTGCCCCGCTCATCGGCGTGTTCGAAGCCCTGCGCATCACCATGCAGGGGATCTCGAGTTTCAAGGTCAAGCCTTCCAACAAGCATGCCCTAGCCCGGGTGTTCGTCCTGCTGGCGGTCATGGACGCGTTCATCGTCGTCATGGCATTTTTCACGAAACACGTCTGGTTGTTTCTCTTCCTCTTCCCCTCGCTTGGTTTCATCATGGGCCTCGTGTATTACGACTCTCTGGACATGGTTACCAACGCGGCATCCAGCCGGGGGAACGAGGGCTTCGTGCTCGGCATCTTCGAGGCCATGGGATCTATAGGCGGGTTCGGTGGTTCGCTGCTCGCCGGCTTCATCACGCAGGTCAGCACGTTTTCCGCGAGCTATGCATGGGGCGCGGGTGCCACGGCGCTCCTGATCATAACGTGCTTCGTGATATATCTCTCGCTAAACAAAGCAGGTCGCAGGAAAGAATAAGTAAAAAGAAGATGGTATTAGAATCTCGCGATCATGCGCTCGCGGGAGAAGATCCTCGGCGAGAGATAGATCAGGGCGATGTCAAGCGCACCAAGCACGGCCGAAAGCAAGTAGATAAGGAAATTGGCCAAGCCTGTTCCAATGAAGCCAGTAATCAGGATCGGAAGGAAAATGAACACGACGCTACTCCCGATTTGTTGGGCCGACTTGGCATCCCTGGCCCGGTACGAGACCCAGACGCCCATATAGATCGAGAATACGGCAAGGATAGGCGTGAACACGAACAACACGAAGAGCCATCCAAAATCTGGGAGCAATAGGACCATGATATATGGATAGACCATGGCATCGATGAGTGTCATGGATGCTGCGGCGCATGCCCACGTTATCAGGATGCCGGGGATGAAACTGGTCAACACCTTAGCCGTGAACAGTTCTGTGTCGGTGAGGGGAAGCAGAAAAAGCGATTCCGCTGTTTTTTTTTCCTTTTCTTCAGCCCAGCTCGCCGAGGCAATGGTCATCGTGATCATGAGGGGGATCACCACGAACAGGGAACGCAGGATGACTGACACGTAATCAAGATATCCCAACAACCCGCCAATGCTCCCGTATGACGATAAGCTACCGTTAGACAGTGGTATACCGATCAACAAGAACGGGTATAGTACACCGAAGAAAATCGGCAAAGCGATCATTGGAACGAGTATTTGGCGGTTCCCGCGAATATCCTTCCAGTCCTTCTGTGATACTTTTATGAGCAATCTGAGACGTATCATGGCACTTTCACCCGAAATGGACGAACCCCCGTCGTTTCTTCTGTTGTTTTTCCACGCGTGGCACCTCTTCGCCTTCCATGAGCTTGAGATACACATCTTCCAAGGAGTGTCCAGCCTTCACGACTTGCAGGACGGGCACGCCTGCATCAACCACGGCACGCACGAGCTCGGGGATGATCTCCGTCTCGGCATCGGGCTTGATCGGTACCTGTAGTTCCTTGCCATTCGTGCTCGGTTCCAAGCCAAAACTATCTCGAACCATGGCTTGGATGCTTTCGGGAAAGTCTTGCGTGGATACGATCTTGTAGTTTACCCCGGTGAACATCTCTTTCTCGAGTTCCGATGGCGGTCCGATCTTCTTGATCGCTCCCTTGTCGATTATGGCCACCTGATCACTGAGGGCTTGGGCCTCGGCCAGATTGTGGGTGCACATGAAGATGGTTTTCTCCCGCTTCTTCCCGAGGTATTCGATGTATTCCCGGAATTCAACGGATGCCTTCGGATCGAGGCCAGCGGTGGGCTCGTCTAGGAACACGATCTCCGGGTCGTGCAGGAGGGTTTTGACTAGCGCGGCGCGTTGCTTCAGGCCCTTGCTTAGCGTGCCCACCTTCTCGTAGAGCCTCTCCGTGAGCTTGAAGTCCTCGAGCAACATTTTGATGTTCGCGTCCAGCTGGTCCTGTTCAAGGCCATAGAATGACCCGAAAAACCGGAGATTCTGCTCGACCGTGAGCCGCTCGTAAAGGCCGTGGTTCTCGGTGAGTACCCCGATTTGCCGCCTTATAGTCGTCTTTACCCGGTCGTTCCCCTCGACATCCCACCCGAGCACGGTCGCGGAACCGGTTGTCGGCTTCAGGACGCAGCTTAGAACGCGAACCGTTGTAGTTTTACCGGCGCCGTTCGGGCCAAGAAAGGAGAAGATGCTTCCACGGGGGATCATGAGGGAAACATTGTTCAACGCGACCGTGCCGTTGCTATACACCTTGCCGAGGTCGACGGTCTCGATCGCTAAGGTTTCCATAAAGTTGGGAATATAACTTATCAGATAAAAAGGATACTTATCCCGGATTATGAACGGTCTTATCGTGAGAACCTATCAGCCCGACGACGAGCCCGGTATGAACAAGGTCATTCAGGCGTCCTTCAAGAACCCCACGTCCAACGCGTACCCTTTACCTCCGGCTCGTCTGGTCATCATCGCCGAGCTGGACGGTCAGATCGTCGGGCACACCTCGATCCGTCCCATGCTCTTCCACGCGGGCAAAGCGATCGTGCGGGGCCAGATTCTGCACATGGTCGGGACCGATCCCAGCCACCAAAACGAAGGCATCGGCCACGCCATGATGGATAAGGTCGACGAGATCTCACACGCCGAGCGCCTCCCGATCTCGCTGCTCGAGACGCCGGTGCCCGAATTCTACGCCCAGAAAGGCTGGGAAATAATCGAACCCCGGATCGAGGTCGTGGTCGCTCGCGAGACGATCGAGCAAGCGGCTGCCCTCGGTGGTGAAAATGTCGACATCGTTGACGGATCTTGGGAGCGGCTTGGCGAATACACGAAACTGCGCGAGCAATTTGGTTCCAAATACTGGTTATTCGTCCACACGAGTGAGGACTACATGAAAGCCTTGATCAGCTCGGCATTAAACGGAAGTATTGTCGATTACTTTTACGAGATTAAATTGGATGGCCAGCTGGCCGGTTACGTGCTTGGCTCCCGGGATGTCAGTGGCAAAGAAGGGGAAGCCCTGAAGATCGGGGTGCGGGAGCTGGTCCTAGACAACTATGACCCCGGTGTCGTTGCACGAGTGCTCGCGTTCCTGCTTGATTTTAACGACGAATTCCAAGCCGTGGCCGCTGGCCATTTCATCACGTCAGGTTTGCAAGAAGCCATGTTATCCATAGGAGGTGTGAAAAAGGATGTCGGCGGTGGCGTGGACATGGCGAAGATCATCATGGGCAAGGAATGGTTGGACGAGATTGCCGAGATCATCGATGGAAACCTGAAACAATTCTTGTTCCGCGAGGATCACGAACCGGTCCAAGACATCCTGCTCGACGTTGCCGGGGAGCGCATCTTGCTTGCCTGCGCCACCGGACACTTCACGGCTTTGCCGGAAACCGATGACTCCAGCGCGGCAAACGAATATGCAGTATCCAGGAATGATTTCACGAGAATGGCTATAGGGAAGGTCTTACCTTCCACGCTCGTGCAGGAGGGCAAGGCAACCTTCAGCGCAGACTCGATCCTGGAGCAACTCGACGCACTGTTTCCCCCGCACCCCGTGCTGCTCAACTACCTGAACGACCTCTATCGAACGCACATATTCGAAATGGAAATAAAAGATTAAACGTCCAACCACGACCGCGCGGGTGGCTCAGGCGAGTCCCCAGAGGTTTGCGACTCGTCTTCAACGCCGGGTAGGACGGACAACCCATCCTTACCCGCCTCAACCACCGGATGACGTCGTGGGTGCTGAAGGTGATATGGTACTCAGCAGGATAATCGCCACGACTACGGCAACAACGATTGCTGCGATTATGACGGATGTGAGGATGATGTTGTTCCTACGTTCACGAAGGCTCCTTTCGAGTTCCCCTTCGGGCACACGCGAGGGAGCTTCGTCTGGTGCTCCTTCTGCCATGTCACGTGGCCTCGTGAAGCGAGTCACTAAAGCCCGTGGCAATATATAACGCCAGACAACATTGGTATCCTCGTCAGAATTCGGACAAATACCTGATGTTAGATAGTAGTGGAGCATACCATTGGGAATTCGAACGAATATATAATGTCAGACAACATTGGATCGAATCATGTCAAACAACATTGGTCGACTCGGGAAATCCCTCGCTGACATAATGAAAGACTTGAATGAGATAGAGATTGACGATGTGGATCTTGTCGCCGAGCAGCTAGAACTCCGGTTCCTCCCCCAGCTCATTTCCACGGTGGCGCAGAGGATGGTTGCGCCCGAGCTCGCGGCTGGAAAGAAAACGATCAAGGACTTTGAATGGGAAGCAACAAAGTTCGAGTTCCCCTACCAGAAATACTCCCAAAAGATCGAGGAAATCGAATTCAGGCGGTCCAATGGCACCACGGTTAAAATTGGTGGCGAGACCGTGCCGCATTTCTACGGCTGGGAGAAAACCAAGAACCCGAACCCGCCGGTCGTGATCTATGACGTGTTCGACATGGTTGAGCACGTGCCCGGCCCGATCAAGAAGCATTACGCCGACGTGCTGGACGATCCTGTTGCGTGGGGCCAACTCGCCGTCGAAAAGTTCGGCGCCCAGATGCTCTCGTTGCACTTCGTGTCAACCGACCCGGACAAGAAGGACACGCCGCCGTCGGAATCGGCCAAGTTGATGGAGGACATGTTGCAGGCCGTGCCCGTGCCCGTGTCGATAGGTTGCTCGGGCAATGACCGGAAGGATCTGGAGATGTTCGAGGCGGTCGGTGCCGCGACCCAGGGCGAGCGCCTGATGCTATCTGCCGCTAAGGTCGAGACCGTGGAGCAAGTCGCGCCGATCGCCATGAAATACGATCACAACTGCCTGCTCTGGACCCAGCTCGACCCCAACAACCAGAAGAAGATCAACAAGAGTGCCATGGAAATCGGCCTGCCGCGTGACCACATCGTTCAGGACCCCACGTGTGCCACGCTCGGCTACGGCTTGGAATACTCGTATAGCATCTACCAGCGGTACCACCTGAACGGCTTGCGTGGTGACGCGGATCTTGCCTTCCCCATGAGCGCCGGGACGACCAACGCTTGGGGGGCCCGTGAGGCGTGGATGGGTGAGGACAAGCACCCCGAGTGGGGCTTCAGGGAGCTACGTGGACCCCTGTGGGAGGTCTACACAGCGATCTGCCTGTGCGTCGCCGGTATGGATTTGGCCATGATGTTCCATCCAGTGGCTGCCCAAATGTTCAGGGAGCTCGTGAACTCGTTCGAGAAGGACCTGCCGAGTCTCGTGCCGCAGGTATCCGACTGGATCACCATGAAGGTCTGATCCAACTTCAACACACTTTTCCTTTTCTCGTTTGTTTCTTTCTATCGCTTCGGTGAACGAGACGGTATCCGCGAAACGAATTTGCCTCACGAACGATGATCTCGATGCAATCCAGCCCGTCGTGGAGGCGTGGATGCCGGGGCACGGCGAGGCATTCACCGAGCAATTCTTGGACCAGCAGCTGCTCGCGTGGGAGACGTTCGTGAACACGCGCTGGTATTCAGACCTCGATTTCGAGTACAACCACGACATCGGCGTGCGCTACTGGATCCAAGTCGCCCTCGAGCACGCGACGCCCGAGACGAGCGAGGCTATTGCCGAGGCGGTGCAACCCGCCGACGACGCGTTCCAGGAGCGGATGGCCCTGAGCGACGAGCCGGAGCTACACGCCTCGTCCCGGCAGGACGTTTTCAAGCGGAAGGCGTATTTCTGGGAGCTCTTCACGATCATGAACCGATCATAATTCGTATCAATGACATTTTCCTTATTCATCGTGATGGCAATGAGCGGCGAAGATGTCGTTTATGTGAGTAATCGAGGCATGATCACCATCCCGCTAAAGATAAGAGAGAAACACGGGATCAAACCTGGATCGAAACTCATGTTCTTGGAGATAGACGGGGCCATCGAAATCATCCCGTACAGAAAGGTCGAGGAGATGGAGGCGGCTTGCACCACGAGTTTAGAACAAATGTCACGCTCCTCGATCAAGATCACGACACCGAAATCAGGCTCGAGAACAGCGATGCGGAAGAGACGCCTTGATACAGGTTTGCATGGAAGATTCACGAGTTAATGCTCTTTTTTCACCAAGGCGATTCTCACAATTTTCCATATATTTTTAGAATCGTCAATCCCACGGTGGTGGCGGCCCTCGAACGGCAGGCCCAGATGCGTGAGCATCGCCGATACCCCTCGTCGGCGAATCTGGAGGGCATCGGCGACCGCCTGCTTGGCATTCAGGTGCCGCTCCTCGGGGAATGGAAACCCGGAGATACCTCCAGTCTCGAACTCGGCCCGGTGGAGGCCGAATTCCTCCGAAAGGATGTGCACGTCGAAATCGCCCCACGTCACGAGGATCGAAACATCATCCCAGCACTCGGCGAGGAAGCGCGTGAACACGTCGACGAATGGGTTGGCGATGGCCATATCATCCTGCGTGATGCTCGTGAGTTTCGTGCAAAAGGGGGTGAGCACGGGATGGATCTCGGGCCGCACGAACTCGTCGTACTCTTGGATGACCTGTTTAGTCCTCATGTCCACGACGACGGCACCAAACTCGATGACCTCCATCTCCGATCGGGGGAAGGATTTATCGTCGCAGCAGGTCGCTTCGAGGTCGAGGACGACGGCACGGGGGACCTTGAGCAGGGCATCGAGTTTCAGGGGCATGAAAAACCACCAGTGGGTAAAAGAACAAGAGAGTTAACGTTTTTTCCTGCGTTGCAACCACGCGGGCAGCGTGGGCTCGTGGGCGTGGGCTCGCCCGCGAGCAGGTGGCGCGTGTAGCCAGCATCGATGAGAGCGTGATAGGCTTCGAGCACCTCAGCTGGCACGTCTTGGTAGATCTGGAACCCCTTAGCGGGATACACGATGATACGTTGCAAGTCTCCAACCATCATATGGATCAGGTCGTCCATCGTGATAGTATCGTTGGGATACGATTTGAAGGGGATGGGCGGAGACGTCACGATGAATTCTTTCTCGGGCCAGCTTTTTGCAAACGTGGCGAAGGTCCTACGCTCCATGAACGGCTTTTGGACGAGGATGAATGTGTTGGGATCCAGTCCGTTGCGAGCCAAGAGTTGTCGAGTGAAGGCGATGTTCTCGCCCGTGTTCGTGGACTCCGTTTCGACGAGGATGCTCGTCTCCGGCACGCCACGCTCGATTGCGATAGCTCGGAAGGTCTCGGCCTCGGTCAGGGGCCATTCCATGGTGAAGTTGCCATACCCGCCCGAAAACACGATCAACGGGGCAAGACGGCCTAAAAAAAGCGTTACTGCATATTCGGCAACGCGAATATCATTGCTCCCAAGTATGAGGATGCAATCGGCTGCGGCCACGGCATGGTTCACGTGGTGGTAGTTCCAGACCACCTTTGCGTGAGCCAGTACCAGCTCGCTCGGCATAGAAGAGACAACACGTTGCGGTTTTTAGATCTTGATGTTCAGGTCGGCTTGGCAGTTCGTGCATCGGCCCTGGTCGTCCACGCCCCTGATGTCCACCTCGTACCCAAAACGCTTGATGGCAACCTGGCCGCAGGACGGGCACCGGGTCGTCTCGTTGTCATTACCGGGCAGGTTGCCCGTGTACACGAACTTCAGGCCCGCGTCCCGGGCGAACTTGGTCGCCGCTTCCAGCGCAGCAACGGAGGTCGGCTTGGTTAGGCCAATCTCCTCGGACTTGTACTCGGGGAAGAACCGGGTGACGTGGTAGGGCGTGTCGTCCCCGAGGTCGTCCCGCACGCGGGTGGCGATGGCCGAGAGCGTGTCCTCGTCGGAATTTAGAGGCTCGATGACCAGCGTGATGATTTCCACGTGGATGCCGAGCTCCTTGGCCCGCTTGGCATTCTGCCACGTCGGTTCGAGGTCGGCCTTGCAGTACCGGCGCACCATCTCGGGGCTGCCCTTGATGTTGATGGCCATGGCATCGAGGCCGGCCTCGACGAGCAGGTCAAGCGCCTCGGGCGTCATGTATCCATTCGTGACGTAGGTGTTGTACAAGCCTTGTTGACGGGCGAGCTTGAAAACGTCAATGGAATACTCCAGCTCCAGCGTGGGCTCGTTGAAAGAGATGGAGGTGCCTTGGCAGTGGGTCGCCTTCGTCTGGCGGATGAGGTCCTCGGGCGACATGTAGCTACCAAACTTCGTGGCGTTGATCAGGGCAGCGAGATCACCGCCAGGGTGGGAGATGTCGTGGTTTTGACACCAAGGACAGGAAAAATTGCACCCGAAGGACCCAACGGTGAACACATTCGTGGCCGGGTGGAAATGAAACAGGGGTTTCTTTTCGATGGGATTGGCCGCCGCGGAGGCGATGCAGCCGTACACGATGGTCTTGATCGTGCCGTTGTCGTTGTATCTCGTGGAGCAGAACCCCACGTGGCCGGGCGAGATCGTGCACCGCTGCTCGCACGTCAAGCACTGGACCTTACCACCTTCAAGCGGCTCCTGCAGGAGGCCTTCCCGCACGTAGCGGGGATCGAGCTGATCGAGCACTTGTGTCTTAGGCATCTCACGTCACCACCTTGAACGTGACATCTGGATTTGAACTACCACGTCCTGAAGGGCGTGGATTCTTGCTTCATCGACCGTTGCCACCGGGACAAACGTGGTCTTGTACGATCTCCACGAGCGTGAATTCCCGTGGTTCCCACGGTACTTAGTCGCTCTTGGCTTGGTTTTCGTCAAGAACTAGAAGGTTCATTGCCACGCGACTATTTAAAGAGTGGAGAACCACGGAATTTCTAGCAATGTCACCGTTACCGCCTACCATCCACGGCCCGAAGGCCGTGGTCTTCTCGGTGGAACTGATAAAAAATGAACGGGAGCAACACAACGAGGGAAAAAAGGAAGGCCCGGGTTCACGCGGCAATGAACGAGAACCGCGCCTTCAGCTGGATCTTTCGTGGCCCGAACGTCACGAGGATGTACGCGTTCTCTCGAGAGCCGATGTCCAGTTTCGAACCGGAAATGGGTATCGTCAGGCTCCGGTCGCCAACCGATGACGCAAGGATGTGATCGGGGAAGTTGAAGTCAGCCCTGTTTTCCTCGGCCGCCACCGTGTGCAACATGGCTGTCGGGTCGGCGCGGGTGCGCTCTGCCAAATCGTAGTGGAGCTGCAGGAAATTGCCCCGCTCGTGCTCGTTCATGATCATGGAGGTCGTGGTGTGATATGTCCGCAGCATGAGCTCGCCCGTCTCGATGGCGTGAAACTCTGCCTTCACACCAGCCCAGAGCTCGTTCACGAGCGGCTGGATCCAGAGCAATTGCGTGACCGAGAAGCTCTGCAGGGAGACCTCGTAATCAAGCACGACCTGCTGCTTGGTCGCCGACTGCACGAGCGTGATGACGCGTGCCCCTTCGACCCACGAGACCCGCGGGATCAGGTTGAATGCCTTGTCCGTGGCGATGGATTCCAGCGGGAGCTTGAAGGTGCGCAAGGCATTTCTCGGGAGCCACGTGCGCAGGATGCATCGCTGGGCAAACGGCAGGCTTTCCGTCGCCTCCCAGAGGCCCCGGAACAGCTGCGATGCCTCGAGCATAGGCGTGGCCGAGCCGAGAACGACCCGGTCCCACAAATTCTGCACGAAACCCGGTAATGCGAAAACCTCTTTAAAGAATTCAGCGGGGGAGGTGCCACCGAGAACCCGCGTGTCAATCTCGAGCCACAACCGCGGATAATACTTGGCCTTCTCGATCACGACGCGCATGTCCGACACATCAAGGCCTGACATCACCATGATGAGGCCCGGATATTTCGCGAACAACCCGAGGATGCCCGGGAGGAATTGGGAGAAAGCCGTGGACTTGGGCACGGAATGCTCGTAAAAATCCCATTTCACAGGGAGGCGGTTCTCGTCGCAGAAGGCGAGCACGTCCGCGAGCTCGGCCGAGGCAAGGTCGATGTGCTGGAACAGCGGGAAGAAGACGATCCCGGCAACACTCCCGGCGTTCTCCTGCAGAAAGGCGATGTCGCCTTCTTGCAATTCGGGGCAGATGATCGCGGACGCGAACCCCTCCAGCGCCTGGGCCTGCGAGAGCGCTTGGATGTTCGTGATCCGGTGTCCCTCGTCGAAGTAAAATGCTTGGAACAACGCGTGCCCGATGCCCGCGCACGACCGCTCGATCTTCCACGAATCCGACGAGAGTTTCCTGTGGTAGAAGAGCTCGTGGTTTCGCTCGTCCTTCACGGCGAGTAGCGCTTTTGTCTCGGCATCCAAGCCGAGGTCCAGTAACAGGGGCCACTGGAGCGTGTCGATGGCCGGATACACGAAGGGATTGGCAAATTGCCCGTCAAAAATGGCCGAAAAATCAGGGCAATAGAGTTTCTCGATCATTGTTCTCGAGCATCTCCTTTCCCGCTTTGGAAAATGAACTTTGCGCTCGCTGGGCGCTCGCCAAATCATGGCTTGCCGGTGCAGGTTCGCTTGGATTAGACACCATTTTCTCGATCTTTAATTGACCATTTTCGATTAAATCCAAATGGCGAGGGAAGCACCCATCACGATCCTTACCACGAATCCCGAATGACATGAAGCCAAAATTATGGGGTTGATCATCACGGATTATGGCCACGATGCCGGACGAGTCCCGAACGACAAAAAATCAAGGCTTGAACGGTTTTACGCCGAAGAAAAGCCAACTCGAGATGATCATGCCAAAGATCTTTGCAGCCAACCCGAACTGTTCGAGTTCTCTCCCCGAATAAGGAATTTGCCCACTGTTAGCGACGAGGAGCTGAAAAGGATCCTCGACATGGATGCTTCCGTTCAACCTCCTATAAAACGGCTTCGTGCCATGAGTGATAGCGCCGGGAAACCCTCCCGGTGCCCAGATAAGTCCTATATTTCGCCCGCCGTGCGCAACTTACCGACCATCAGCAACGAGGAGCAAAGGCGACTCTTGGATATGGACATCTCCGACTTCAAATTTGAACGTCTCCAAATTCATGAACCAGGAATCAGGACTGTAGAATCACCCGTACCTTCCAATGTCTCCAATAAGTGGAAAGTTTCCAATCTCCGGGCAAGTAGGCAGATGCGCGGGCTCGATGCCTTGAATGAGCTGCCACAGGTGGCTCATCCCGAGGCTTTTAACTGGAACTTATTTGCGCCGGGCAAACCGAAGGACGATGCGCTGCGCCAGTTCGCGGAGACGTTCGCCCCGAACCAAAGGGGGCTCAACGGCAGGTCAAGTTACGAATACCTCAAGGAAATGGAAAGCAAATATCACCTGCCCTTGGGCGCTATGTATCTCGTCATCACGACCTGCTGCGTCCGCACCGGCTCGGACTGGGCCCTGCGGGCCGACTGGGACCCCGTCAACACAGAATTCAAGGTGAAATATCCGCGGGGCCGCATCATCCAGTGCCCGGTCGACCGGTCTATGACCCGCATCAAGGAGGATTTTTCCATGCTGCAATACTTCGGTCGGTACAGCTTGGACATCGATGCGACCACGAAGAAGCTCTCGATCCTAGGTCCCTCGGTGGAGAAGAGCTACACGCTCGGCCAACCGCGGCCCGTGAACACGGGCAGGGAAGCAAAATTCGACAGGCTTGCCATCTTCGCGGTCCCGCGATTCGACGAGCCGGACTTCGTGCAAAAGGCGCTGGATGTATGGGGATTCGGGCCCCGGTACCGGGAGATGTACGAGTTCATGCTCAAACGACTTGCAAGGGATCCCGTTGGATATAACGAGGTCCCGAGAAGCATCTGGTTCAACCCCGCCGCGGCCAAGATGCATTCGAGCATGATGTATTACAAAGCGTTTCAGGGCGCGGCGGGGGAGTATGCAACGTTCACGGCCGAGTCCAAGCGGGTTTGCAACCACCCGGGCGCGACCCTTCGTTGCGACATACCAGACCTCTACCACGGGATTACCGACCTGAACGGCAACCCGAGAAACATCAACGTCGACATGGTTTGGGCAACGGGGAATCCTACGAAAGACAACGCATACAATGGCTCGTGGGCTGACGAGGTGGAGATCATCGATGCCAAGACGTGGCGGGATGATGCCCCGGACCACAAGTATTACGATAAACGGGATGGCGTGGGAACCATCGTGACGGCGCTCGATGCGGGGGCATTCTTCTTGAAGAAGGAGGCCGCTGGATCGAATTACGCCGTGAAGACTGGCTTCCAAAAGGGAATCGACCTGTATTTCTGCAAGGGACAGGTCAGGACCGACGCCACGACCCTGAACCCGGTGTTCCTGTCGAGACTGCGCATGGCCTTGGAAACCGGGGACCTAACCGCGAATGCCGACAAGATGTCGGGGTGCCTTGCGATTTTTCCCCAAGTGAAGGCGCCGCCGATCGTCGTGGTGCGGCCGCACCAAGACAGCGTGGTGGTCCAGCTCCAGGCGTTCAGGCAGGTGGATGGCAATTACGAACTCGGCGCGAAGGTGGGGAAGGTGGCATTGAAGGGCAACGGGAAAGTGGACTGGCAGGTTGCCACGCCGCGCACGCCGGCCGATATTCCTTGGATCGACAATGAGGTGATTTTCGACACGTTTTCGGGACAAAACATGCGGGTCCCGCTCAAGTTCAAGGAACATGACTTCACCATCCAGCAGCTGAAGCATGTGGTTGACGCGTTCAAAGGCCACATCAAGAATGGTTTGATACCTCATCTGAAGGGGACAACCGGGCCTGACGGCCATTCCCGGTTCACGCCATTTATGAAAGCATACCTGGATGGGGATAAAAATTGGCGGAAATACCTAAGATGTGGAACACGGGCATCGATTGGGCAGTTCACGATGAATATGATTTGGGAAACGTGGCTAAAGAATGAAAAGCATCTGTTATCGACTGGTGCTCTTGAAAAATTCGGATATGGCAAGGTAATCCTGACTTCTGGCTTATATGGCACGATAAATGGATACCAGAATATCACGTCGACTCCCTTCGATTACAATTTTTTAGATAAGGATATTAGGAATGTATTAAAGAAGCAGAAGAGTAAAGGAGGCCCGGTTTTGGCAGTGATGGTTCAGCCGAGTGAATCTATGAGTGATGCCCACACAAGAGCTCAAAAACTCTATGCGAGTGCCATCACGAAATGGTATCGGGCAAATGAAATACAAATGTCTGAATTGGCGGTATTTGCTTCTGGTAGTGGCCTGCAAGAGATGCTCGGCGATCCTTCCCACCACGTGCTCGATGATAATAAAATCTTGCAACTAGTTAAGTATACGAAAAATTATCTTGAAATAATTCAAGGAATCCGGGCGGCTAACCCGATCGATGCACCTGTTGCGGCACTGGAGGCGCTGCTCAAGGAATTGCAAAAAACAAAAAAGGAAAATCTCGAGCTGAAGGCAAAGAGCACCAGGGAATACACTACGCTGGCGTGGAACACGGTCGACGCGTTCCTACAGGCGGTTGGGTGGGGTTTCGAGACCGAGAAGGGGCACGTGACCGGGTTCTTCGAGAACATTATCGGTGGCAAATCGACGTTCTCTGCAGTTGATAGTAAAGGAGATCACGTGATTGCAACTCGAAAGATAGAAAATTTGAAGGGATTCATGCTCGCGTTCATGTTGGGCATCGACAAACCCACTGCCAACGATCATACCGTCGCATGGGGAAAGGTTTATGCTCGGTTTGGCATAATGGCCGCCAGCTCCCCCGAGGATGATATGGAGTTTCTATCGGGGTTCTGGGGTTTCCACATTATGAGGCAGCCTATAAATTATCAAGGTTACACCTACACAGAGCTCGCATGGGATGAGGATCCCACTCGCACCGTGCTTGTTCGTTACAAGGATGGCGAATATAAGCTCCTTGACCAGAACGGCCAACGGGGCCACTTGGAAGTCTTTGCCGACACAACATTTAAGAAAGGAGGGCCAATACGCGTTAATAGCTATAACTCTTTGATCTGGCCGGAGTTAGAGGATTTCATTCGCGAAGGAAAAACAGTGCCAGTTGGTTCGGAGCCAGAAGAGATTCACGTTTCGTCGTGGTTTGATATACGAATCTTCCTGCCTGGCTGGCCACTGCCAGCCGGCGAGACTTAGATGGCGGAACGAAAAATAGAGAAGAGAAATAGAGAATTTTACATGCTAATTGCGAGGTCCATATCTTCCTTCGTGAGTTTTTTGCGATCAGCGTGGCGACAGAACTCCAGTGCCTTCGTCGTGAGCGCAATAGCCTTTTCTTCCAAGATGACGATGAGAGCGTCGACGGCCTCCTTGCTAACCATCTCTGCACCCGACTTTTTCATTAACTCTCGTATAGGTGACCACGCCAATACCCGTTTTGCCATTTTGATTCACTTTTTTTGTTTTGTTGGTGGTTTGGGCCGGCCGCGAGCAATGCCCGGGGTCGATCCACGAACAACAGCAGCATACTTCTCCGCGTGTGCTGTTATGTGGATTTATTTGAGAATTACACTTATAAAGTTATTGGATTCTCCGACAAAAAACAATTGGGGCGAAACATGGTCATGGTGATCCCGATCTCCATCTAGATTGACCGAGTCGGTCAACGGATAGCGGCCAGATCCACTTCCGGCGACCGACTTAATGGCCAAAATCCACGAACGTGATCATCTGCCGGTCGCAATCGGTACGCGATCATGAAGGTGCGATTCACATTGAAAGACATGACGATCCTGATCTCGGCGCCGGTTGAGCGATTCGGCCAACGGAAAGCGGATAGATCCACTTCCGGCAACCGACTTAATGGCTAATTCTGGGTAATTTTGGCACACCACGCGTTAAATCTGGTGCGTGGTGACCGGGTGATTCATGCTCGTGCGCTCGGGATCGGGTGCCGGTCGCTATCTGGCGCGATCACACGACACGTGCAAAGTGACGCATCGCCCAAGGCTCTTGGATGGTTCGAATCAGGAAGTTATAAATTTTCAATTCTCGACAAACCATCATCATTCACACGAGGTGCGCGGTTCTTGAATTTCATGGACACGCTGAACGACAAGATCAGGGAAATGAACAACGTTGTTTGCTTGGGCTTGGATCCTACCCTCCAAGGCAAGGCTTGTATCCCGCAATTCATCGTCAATGCACACGAGGGAGATGCTGACGGGGCAATTCTCGAATTCAACCAACGAATACTCGAAGCAGTTGGTGACCTGGTGCCTGTGGTCAAGCCACAATTCTCCTTCTACGTGGCGAATGATGCCCTGCACGCGCTCAAGGAAACCATCGCCGCGGCAAAGAAAGCCGGAATCTTGACCATTCTCGATGCCAAGATGAACGACATCGGCAACACCAGTGAGGCCTACGCGAAGGCCGCGTTCCTGACCCTTGGCGCCGATGCGGTCACCGTGAACGGCTACCTGGGCTGGGACTGCATCGAGCCCTTCTTTGCCTGCAAGGGCAGGGGCATTTTCGTGCTCGTGAAGACGAGCAATCAGAGCAGCGTCGACTTCCAGGACCTCTTCACCGTGGCCGTGCCCGACGTGGATCCGAAAGCGATGTCCCTGACCATCGACGCCGGCTCGCCCCTTCCCGGGGACGTGGGATCGATAACGCTGGAGCGAAATTTCGTCAGGATGGGACGGCTCGTGCTCGATTGGAATGCCAAGGTGAGGGAAGAAGGTGATATGTTCGGCGCAGCGGGCGCCGTCGTCGGCGCGACCTATCCGGACCAACTAACCTATCTCCGGGGCCTCATACCGGACGTATTTTTCCTGATACCTGGCTACGGCGCGCAGGGTGCAACAGCCGCCGATATCCGAGGCGGATTCACCCCCGAGGGCACCGGCGCCGTCGTCAACTCGTCGAGGGGGCTGCTCTATGCCTACCAACTCTCCAAGACCAACCAGCGGCCGCCCGAAGAGTTCGAGCAGGCGACCCGGGCGGAACTGGAGCAGATGAATGCCGAGATAAAGGCCGCCCTCGCCGCGGGAAATGACTGAGGACGGACCCAAAGACGCTCAACTTTTCTCTAAATATCAAAATAATCCTTGTTTTTCTTCCCATCCATGCCAAAAGTTTGGCAATTGATGCGAATCTAAATGGAAAGCAGGAAAAAAAAAGAAGATAGGTGGTTCACAAGCGATTCTGCCGCCTGAAGTACGCGATGATCGATGCCGCCGCGATGGCACCGATCGCGACCACGAGCAAAATGACTCCCCATGGAACCGTTCCTTGGAGCTGCATGAAGATGGTGAAGGTCGGATCGTGCACGACACTTTCGGTGCTCGCGTACATGCCCCAGTTGGGGTACGCCACGCAATAGAATGCCATGGCCGAATTTATGTTCAGGTAGAGGCTTTGTTGCCTGAACGCGGGTTCACCTTGGGAGATCGAGAAGTTATCGTTCACGACGTCCCGCTGGGCGGTGAACGTGAAATTATAAAACGCGAAGGGGATGACCTCGGTCTTTGCCGGGTACGACGTCCCGTTGGATAGCGTGTAATCGGGTCCAGCGATGTTGACCTGGCCGAAGTACGACTGGCTCGAGGCGTTCAGGAAATCGAGCGTGCCCGACGCGCTGCTGTAGTAATTGTTGACATCGGTCGCGTTCGCGCTGGCCACGTTCGAGTAGCTGAAGTCGAAATTGGTAATCTCCGTGGTGTAGAGCACGGCCAGGCCGATGTCACGCTTGGTAAGGTTTGCGGGCAGTGGCGAGGTGAGGTTCCCGAACTCCTGGAGGAGCTTGATCGTGCCCTGGCCCAAGTTGACCGTCTTCACGATGTTACCGTTGGCATCGGGCACCCCGACGTTCTGGAACGAGGGGGTGAAACTAAAGCCGAATTTCATGGTCGTCATGGTCCTCGAGAACGAGGCGTTCGCTAAGGTGGCTTGGTACGAGTCCATCCCGACGGGCACGAAATCGATCGTCGGGTCGTTGAACTGGACACTCCACACGACCGAACCATCCGAGACGGTGGGCTGCTGCACGGTCCAGTTCTCGCCGGAGTTCTGGATGGAGAGCAGGTACAGCAGTTCATTCGTGGTCGGGACGACCACTTTTTCAACCGTCCCATTGTTGTTGTAAGTCTGGCCGGTCGTGGTCCAGTTCACCGCCGGGACCCCGGCCCCGGTCGTGTCGTTGAAAAGGCCAGCACCGAGCAGGTGGCTTTGCATGTACGTGAACTGGATGTCCACGCCCTGCAACAGGTTGCTGAGCATGTCTTGGGACACGTTGTTGGTCTTGGCATAATTGACGAGGGCCGCGACCTTGTTCATGTCGATCGACACGTGGAACTTCTGGATCCAGAGCTGGAACAGGTGGAACAGGAAGCCCGAGTCGTAGACCGTCTTGTTCGTCTGGGAAATGCTCGGCTTGAGCAGATACTGCATCTGGGGGGCTGCCTTGGCTGTGGCATTGAAGTTGATCGTTGCGGGGTCAACCGGAGAACTGCCCCCCATCCTGTACCAGGTATGGGTTTCCGTGTAGTTGCCAGTCAAGACGTAGTTCCAGTAATAGCTGGGCTGGAAGATGAACTGCTCGTCACCCGTGATGATGTCGTTGATGTGGATGAGCACCCACGAGATCGTACTCGCGGCATCCGAGACGAGCTGCTTGAAGGCGGGATCGGACTCCATGGTCGCGGTTGTCTCGTTCTGGTGCGTTTTCTCGTAAGTAATGCCCTCGTTGACAACGTTGATGATCTTCTCGAGAGCATTGATGAGCGAGCCATCGTGGTCCCACAGGATGAGCACGATCTGTGCTTCCTGCTGGGCCGTTATGTTGACGTCTGACTCGCGATTCACGACGACGTAGTAACTGTTGCCGGTCGTGTCGGTGAAGGGGGCGACCGTTTCGAATTGCTGAGTGTTGTCAGACGACCCTAAATTCGTGACCGAGCCATTCGTGCTCGCGTTGAACACGAAGACGTTGGTCAGGCCGGCTGCCTGGTATTGGCTGAAGTTCAGGATCTCGTTGAACATCAGGGAGAGAATGTCGCTGAACATACCACCGCCCGCCGCGCCCGCGAGCGCGGTGCCAAGTGCCCCGGTCATATCCGAAGGATTGTTAAATAAAGAGAACAGGTCCGTTACCTGCTGCGTCTGGATGGCCGTGGCGTTCTGCATGGATGCCGAGGGGATGGCGACCGCCATGACCAAAAACAGGCTCGCGAACAGGATTGCGGTTCGTTTTTGCATTTTTGAAATGCACCTTTGATGGGTTTGATGCGAATCGTGGGCACGACTCGCGTGCCTTGCCCTTTACATCTTTATCTTGCGTATTTATGATCAATCGTTCTAGCGGGCTAGAACGTGGCAAAAGAAAGGGAGAAAACGGCCCGGCATCCACGCCGGTGGCACCAAGCATCTAATCGGTGTCTGTTCTCGCGAAGATGATGACAAAAGCTATGATGTAGATCAGGGATGAAAATATAAGGATGATCGACTCGGCGGTGTAATTCCCGACCACGGAGAACAGGAACAGGATGATGATGAGAAAATACGAAACGATGCTTCGGCCCGCGCCGGCGATTTTGTTGCGGTTCCTCAGGTTTCCCAGGATGATCAGGATGTTGATGCCGATCACCGTGTACTGGATGATGTTGAAGGCAGATACCACGAAACCGAAGAGCACTACATTAAAATTGGCAACGTAGACATAAAGGAACACTACAAAGAAGAAGACTTCCAAGGCCCGGACGTAGCCGACCGATCTCGGCCGCTGCTCATCATATCCCAAGACGAGCTCGTACTCGCTCGTCCCGAACTCCGCGAGGTAGATGAGGGACCCCAACGTGATCGCGGTGGCGGTGACCTTCGCGAGGGCCTGGAGGATCGGCACCACGTTGCCGATATACGGGCCTTCCCAGAAGGTGATGGCTTGGGGGATGAAGATGATGTAGAAATAGACGGCCGCGGCGAGTGGCACGAGCATAACGAGGATCACGGGCAGCAGGACCCAGGATGGCGTTTTCTCGCGCTTCGACCAGTCCAGCCTTGCGGTGAACAACCGCCAGATCAAGCTACCAAAGACCAAGGACGTGACGATCGGGGAAAACAGGGGGAATACGAACATGAACACGAAGATCGCGGCGGTGATCCCGAAGTAGAGGTTGTAGCGTACGCTGATCAAGCTCACGATGTGTTTCATCCCGTCGAAAGAATCCGCGATGCGATTCGCGAATAAAATAATCAAGATCTCCCATACAGCGATGAACATGTATGGACTGATGAATATCCTGAAAAATAACGCGGATTGACCGAATGACGAAAAACTGAGATTGAACGCCGAGAAGAAATATATGAAATTGGCAGGGATTCCTGCGAGACAAAACAGGAGGACCACCAACCTGCCTTCATGAAGGGTACCCACGATAAAAACTCCTGCTGATTTGTTATTGGTCAAAAAAGATATGAAACACTCGTTCTTATATCCGTTTTTAAAGGCCAAGTTATTTAAGGTTAGGCCGGGGAATTGACTACATCAACCACGAAGCGCGGTAGGGGTTCCTTATTCCAGATCAATCAGGAGGATCACGCAAATGTCCCGCCTGCGGTTCGATGAGGCTGGCGGAGATTGACGATAAGACAGTCATATTATCTTATACGCCGATGCGGTACGCCAAGAAATATCAGTGTGCAAAGTGCAAGCAGGAGTGGAAGCGCGGCGAGGAAGCCCAGATCGAGGCCCAAGCTGCCGCGAAGCGCCAGAGGGACGAGGAGGAAAGGCGGAAGCGCCAAGCCCGGATGCAGCCGGCCTACGAGCCACCTGCGCCCACACCAGCGTCTGCATACGGCGATCAAGGCGATCAGCAACCATCGCCTTACGGGGCACCAGCCCCGCGGCCACCCTCGCCTTATAACCAGTCGGCAAACGATTATGGAACCCAAGCGCAAAAGTATCCCCCACCGTATCAATCCGTTCCCCCACCTCGGGCTGTTGGTATCGGGATACGCGCTCCGCCTATGTCTGGGCCACCAGTTCCTCCCCCACCGGGGACTCCACCGGGTATGGGACCTCCCCCGACGGCCGTAGGTCCACCAGCGCCACGCCCAATGGGTGGTGGCAGGGGCGGCGGTCTGCTCGCGGAGATCAAGCAGAGGCTTGCCAACAATCTTAACGCGCCCCCGGAGATCAAAATGGCGGCTATGCATCCCGAACCCGGCCCGATGGGACCGCCGGGGCCGATAAGAGGACCACCCGGCCCCATCCAAGGACCCCCAAGTTACGTGCCGAGGGGCCCGCCCGGACCGATGCCCGGGCCGCCACCGCTAGCAATGCCCGGGCCCCCCGGAGGGATGCCCCGGGCTGGCGGGCCACCGCCGTTTCTGGGAAGAGGCGAGCCAAGCCCGCTGCCAAGTAGGCCACTTTCTAAGTCTCCCGGTCTTGGTGGATCGTCGGTTGAAAACACATCGGATTTTTCGGATTACGATGTTCACAAGTTCGTCTCGAACATGGAGAAAATCCTCACAAGCGGCAAAGGCAAGGGCGAGCCGTTCAAGATTGCCTCGCGGCTCGGGTTCAAGGAGCCGGACGTGTTTTACAACTTCATCAACACGCTCCACCGAGATGACCTCATCAAGTTCGCAGGAGGCAAAATTGTCATCAACACGGGCATGAGCCCTGTGGATGCCGAGGATTTCCTAAAGAAGTTCGAGACATTCCTGAAATCGGGCCATCTGTAAGGTCCAGACCTGGAATCCCGCTTCTTTTTCTTCCAGCAAATCTTGAGAAAAGAATTTTATTCATTTTAGGCGTTCAAACTCATGTTTAATTTCTTGTCACTAAATTTTATTCCTCGTGAACGTGGCAGGCTGGAAAATCGGGGATTTTCATGTTCGACGGGCAAAATTCGGGATTGCCATACTTGTCACATATCCGTTTTATAGCGAGGCATGAAAAATGCGAGGCAACCTTCATGCTCTCGGCGTGTGCCTCTTCAGGCGTCATTTGGAGCGAGTCGGCGAGAAAGACCTCGATCAGGTGATGATGCACTTCCAGGTGCTTGAGGGCATCCTTTCCCTTGTTGGTCAATTCGGCATCTCCATAATGCTTCCACGTGAGATACCCCATAATTTCCAAGCGTTTCAGTGCGCTGTTCACGGTCGATTGCCGGATGTTAAGTTTCTCGGCGAGCTCGCCGGATCGCATCCCAGAACCTCCAGGATCGTTGAAGAGGAACTGGACCAAGATCTGGTAGTCCAGGCTCCCCGGCTCGGGGGTATCTATTTCGGTGCCTTTCGGCATAAGTTGTTCTGAAGATTTTTGGGGTATTTAATTTTACGACGTCGTGGAGAAATTACGATGCCTCGCAAACCTTTTAAATGAAGAAGCGGTTAATTACGAATGTTCGTAAATCGAACAGGAAAAAACTTCCTGCAACATTAAAATGCCATCAAATTCGAAAAATGGTGATATTAAAGTGAGCGGTCCAGCTGAAAATTTCTCAGGGAAAAGGACGCACCTAAAGACATGGCAGTTAATCGTTGTCATCGCCATTATAGCCGGGGGAGGGTTTGTGGTGGCCGGGTATTATCTATTTCCCTATGTCGCGCCCCCTTCTAGCCCGCAGATACAAGTAGTTGCCGCTGAAAACTTCTGGGGTAGCTTGGTCTCCCAGCTTGGTGGATCGCAGGTAAATGTGACGAGCATTGTTACCGATCCGAACGCAGATCCCCACGAATACGAGAGCAGCCCCGCAGACGCCCGAGCAATAGCTGCCGCGTCCTTCATAATCGTGAACGGGGCCGGATACGATACGTGGGCTCTCGACATCATCGCGGCAGACAACAATCCAAAGCAGGTAGTCGTGAACGTGCAAGAACTAATAGGACAAACAATCGGCGCAAATCCCCATTTCTGGTATAGCCCAACATACGTGAACGAAACTGTGAACGCGATGTACAAGGACCTCGTTTCCATCGACCCGGCGCATTCCGCATATTACAAGCAACAGTACGTCAATCTGAATGCGTCGCTTGCACCGTACAACCAGCGGATTGCCGAGATAAAGGCTGATTTTGCCGGAACACAGGTGGGCTCGACGGAGAGCATATTCATATACTTGGCAAACGCGACAGGTCTCAACCTCACGACGCCTCTTGCATTCATGGAGGCCGTTGCCGAGGGCAATGATCCTCCTGCAGCCAGCATTGCGGAATTTGAAACGCAAATCACAAGTGGAGAAATAAGTGTGCTGGTTTACAACGAGCAAACGGTGACTCCGCTCACGCAAAGTATCAAGGCCTTGGCCGCGGAAAATAACGTCACGGTTATAGGTGTGACGGAAACCATACAACCACCCGATGTTTCGTTCCAAGACTGGATGTTCTCGGAATTACTTAACTTGCAGAATGCACTCAATGCAGTCATCCTTGGGCAGTAGGGAATGCCTGCGGGATTGTTCCGGCTCAGTTGACTTTGCATTTCCAATTTTGTTAGTGGGCTTGTAGCCCAGAAGGAACAAAATAACTCACAAATGTGCTTTCGACATGGAAGCATGCCGCTGAGCGTGTCGAGGACATCATCCCCCACGCCCTCGCGGGTTCACCTTGACAAGCACGGCCGCATGATGGCCATCGTGCTAGCAAAGCGTGCTGCACCCGACCCAGACGACCCGGCCACGTATCCCTATGACTTGACAGAGACTGACGAGACCGACATCCCCGCCGACTACCATAATCTCATCGAGCTATTTTACCAAGATTGGGCGGCGATCTTTCCCCACGGGATATTTGGCGAGGAGGCCTAATCCATGGCTCGAAGATTCCCTTACAGCGGCAATCCTTACAGTCCACCTGTCATATGTTTCAACAGAATCTTCACTAACGCCTGCTTTCAAATGCAAGAAAGGTTTGCGAATGTTCGCAATTTTTTCACGGTTGCGTAATCTTAAAAAAGGTTCGATGTTCATAACAATAAACACGCCGTGTTTGTGGAAACGAGGCGAAACGAACACGATAGAATCAAATGTTAGCGCATATCCAACTCAGCCCCCGATCGTCGAAGTAAATAACGTGGTGGCGGGTTATCGGGACAAGATTGTCTGGCGAGATGCCAGTTTCACCGTTAATCGCGGCGAATTCGCGGCCGTTATAGGCCCCAACGGCGCCGGAAAAACCACCATGTTCAGGTTGCTCTTGGGACTACAGCATCCAATAAGTGGTAGCCTCACCGTGTTCGGTTTCAAGCCCAAGCGAGGCAACCCTCAAATCGGCTACGTGCCCCAGCGTCACGTGATCGACGTCGAAACGAACATCGAATGTTTAGAACTAGTGCAGCTCGCGATTTCCGGCAAGCGGTGGGGTATAGGCCTCTTTTCCCAAAATGAACGTGCAATCGCTTTGAACGCGCTGGCGGAGGTAGGCGCGACGGAACTGGCGCACCGGTCCCTCGGCACCCTATCGGGTGGTGAATTGCAAAGGATCTTTTTGGCCGAGGCCTTGGTGAGCAATCCTGGTTTGTTGTTGCTAGACGAGCCGCTTTCTAATCTTGATATCAGGCGCGCGCGGGAACTGGTGCAGCTCGTCGACAGCGTGGTCAGAGCGCGCAACGTCACGGCATTCCTGGTAGCCCACGACATCAACCCGCTTCTGCCGTTTCTCGACAACGTGATCGTCATTGCCAATGGCAAGATCATAACCGGGAAACCGCATGATGTTCTAACATCGGAAAGCCTCTCGGCCTTGTATGGAGTTAGCGTTGAGGTGCTTAGAGACGATCATGGCAACATTGCGATCTTAGGCACCGAGGCTTACTGCGGAAACAGTTGCGGGGAGATATGACATGGCATTCAGCTTCAACATCATCGCGGACCTGCAGCAGATTTTCCAGTGGCAATTCATGCTGAATGCCTTCGTGGGTGGAACCTTGGTCTCGATTATTGCAGGTATCGTGGGCTACTTTGTAGTGCTGCGTCACTCCTCGTTTGCTGCTCATGCACTTTCTCACATTGGTTTTGCAGGAGCGGCAGGAGCCGTCTTGATTGGAGCCAGCCCTGTCTCCGGCCTTTTGCTGTTTACAAGCGGAGGTGGAATTGGAATAGCCTTGCTAGGCCCGCGAGCCTCGCAACGAGATGTCCAGATCGGCACAGTCCTCGCGTTCATGCTAGGCATTGGAGTGTTATTCATCAGCTTGTATACGGGTTATGCAACCGAGGCGTATTCAATACTCTTCGGGGAGATACTGGGTATCAGCATTAGCGATGTCATCGTGACACTAATCGCGAGCATTATAATATTCTGTGCAATCGTGGTCGTGTATAGACCACTTTTATTTGCATCTATTGACGAGGACGTGGCAGAAGCAAAGGGAATGCCAACACTCGCGCTTGGCATTATTTTCATGCTTCTGGTTGCAGTGGCGACCTCGATTTCTGTCCAAGTTGTCGGCGTCCTACTCATCTTCGCATTGATGGTCACTCCAGCAGCAATTGCCCATAAACTATCAAGACGCCCGCGGAACGCGATAATAATCTCTGTAATCATTGCTATCCTGGCGACATGGTCGGGGCTCTTCATCGGATTTTTTATTTCCTTTTTACCAGGCCCTATAGCGCACGCTCCCGTGAGCTTTTTCATCACGACCTTTGTTTTCGTTCTCTACTTGCTTGTCAGGTTCATCGCGCCGAGGGCCAAACCCTCGAAGACCCGACAAGCCACCCTTCTGGAAAGCGCGACAACTCCTGAAAACACGGGAGTGATGCCCGAAAGCAGCGCGAACGAAAACCAAGAAACCGTGCAATAGGCTATGAGTGGTTAATCAAGCGTGGTTTTCTCTCTTGGTTCCCTTTTGTTTTCTTTCAAATATCGTCATCATCCCGCAGCATACCAATCTTCGCGAGCCAAGACCGCTGCAGGTCGGCACCCTCGCTCCGCAAACGCTTGTAATACATCTTGGCACCTTCAGCATCGCCCAAGCCGTGGAGGATGATGACCATATTCCCGAGCATCTCGGCATCGGCTGGGTAGTCGATGAGCACGCCTTCGACGTGACTCTTGGCCTCTTCGAGCTTCCCGGCCTTTACCAGCAGGCTTGCTAAGCGCTTCGTGTATTTATCGAACGGATCGGCGACGAGGAGGGCTCTTTTCAGGCAATCGATCGCCTCGTCCAGCTCGTCGACCTGCTCGTGTGCGATGGCCAGGTAATACAAGCCATCGTGATAGGCCGGCTCGAGTTCGACCGCCTTTTCGAGCTTGGCGATCGCTTCACCCGGCATCCCGTATTCGATGAACACGATGCCCAGATCGTGCCACGTCGCGGCATCGGTTGCATCTACCTGCAAGGCATATTCGTAACATGAAATGGCATCGTCGAGCCGGGAACGGTCATTTTCTGAGAGTTGCACGAGCACGGATGCAACGCTCGAGTAAAAAGCGTGCAAGAATTTCGCGCTGTCAAATCCCTCGAGTTTTAACGGGACGTCCCGTACCTGATGGAAGGCATCCAATGCTTCCTCAAGGCGGCCGAGCTGTGCCAAGACCAAGCCGCGGTTGTAATGCTTCATGTGGGCAAGTTCCCTCTCATCGACCAATTCAAGGCTTGCTAGGGCTTCATCAAGCTTTCCTTCCTTGAACAGGCGGATGGCGGCATCCAGCTGGGCCCGATCGGCTTCATCGCTGCTCATGACTATTCCTGAAAATGAGGCCGAGACCAAAAACTGCGCGGTTACAGGAAAAAAGACGCACCTGCACGGTGTTACTTGCCCTTCAGCATTTCCACGAGCGCAGAAACGCGTGTCTTGACTTGTCCCAGCGAATCGCCCATGTTGTTGAACGTGATCACGGTCACGGGCAGATCCTTGCCTTCAGCGCGGATGATGTCCTTGAGGCAGCGATGGCCTGTGCACATCGTGCGACAACCGAAAACCTCGTTGAAGATGATGCCATCAATCCGCATTTTCTCGGCGATATCGAGAATGCCGCGTGCCATGTCCTCATTGTCAAACCCGCAGCCGTGCTGGAAGTTCACGAACATCTCGGCATAGTTACGGACCAGCTTACCCGTCGTTTTGACGGGTTCGCAGGCGCCCAGGATGCACCAATCCGGGTAGTACACTCGGGCCCCGAGCTCGTCTGCGTAGCTCGCGATCTCGGGCTCGAACCCGCCAAACATGGGAAAATACATAATCTTGGGCATGCCGGCCGCCTCGAAGCGCTTGGAGGGCTGGTCGATGCGATCGTGCATCTCTTGGACGAGATCCTTCAGGTTCGGCAGGTACCGCTGCAACCGGCTGTTGTAATCGATCATCGAATAGACGAGGAGAGACTGTATCTCGGAAAACGTCGCCGGCGAGCAGGGTAGCGTGTCCCCGGCGGCGATCTCGTAGAAGATCTCTTTCATAAGCCGCTTGACCTCGTTCGTGTCTTCGAGCGCGTCACGGAAGCGGTTCTCATCGAACTTCTTGCCGGTGATGCCTTCCTGGAAATGGATGAATTCCCAAAACTCTGCCTCGTAAAAAGAGGCCACATCTTGGCCGGTGTTCATCGAGTCCATGATGTAGTTGTTCTTTACATACTTGTTGATGGAAAGTGCCTCGTGAAAGTTGAAAAAGACGGAGCATCGCAGGTCGATACCCAAGTTGATATCGACGTTCTTGCCGAGTTTCTGGTAGAGGCCAAATAGCGCCCGAGCGCCGTAGCAGTGATCCACCGGCATGCCACCATTGGCCACCGATTCCTTGGCGGCGGTCTCGTAGGTCTCGTTCAGGCTCGAGACGACATCATTAAGGATGGTGTTGGCGATGCCGAGCACCCGCCCCGATCGGTCGACCGTCTTGAGGAAATCAAAGCCGCGAGCCAAGGTTTCAACGCCGAGGATATCCCTTGCGGATATCGCCGCCCGGATCGTGTCGTACTTTTTTCCCTTGTTGAGCCGCGGGATGAAGATCGGCACCACCCCGCCACCGATGAACAGCTCCCCGAATGGAAATGTCAGGCTGCCAATCTTCCGGTTCCCCTCCTTTCGAGCCTTTTCGATGAGGTCGGGCCCCTCGAAGAAATCAATCGACATTTGCAGGTATGACTTGAAATCAATCGTGTCGGCAGCCATGTCTTTTGGCATTTTTTGATCAACCCATTACTCTGATTCGTGACGATCGGCAACCAGCATTTCGTTGAATGCTTCGATTCGCGTGGAGATCTGCCCGATGGATGACGCGGAATAATCACGTTCGATATCAAGCACCGGGACGTGGTGTTTATCTTGGAGGAGCGTCTTGAACGCTGCCCTATCCGTGCCGAACACGTCGCAGAATTTCAGGACCATCGACACGACCCCGCTCAAGGGGCGCTCGCCCGGGAGGAACGTGGAATAGCCGAGGACCTGCTGGACCCGCTGTTCAAGATGGTTCATCGCACCCCCGACCATGCGTTCCGGGGCAAGGGAATCGAGATAGTACGCAGCCAATACTTGGATAGGATCCGAGAAATCCACCTGTGCCTTGAGAACCTTGAGATCCTCTTGTTCCCGTGGAATGGCTCGCATAGCCTGCTGGTCCGCGAAGTAATAGTCGTAAAACCGCACGGGCAGGCCCACACCGTCGAGCACGCTGGAAAACCGGTCACCGACGAGGACGGGGGAGCCCGTGAGCACGACAACAGACCGCGGGGCCTCTTTACCTTGGATCGACTGGTTCCCCTCCTCGATGATGGCCGCGGCGACGTCCAGCTTTTGCTCCCAAGGGGCTAATGCGATCTCGAAATAGCCCTGCAATCGCTCCGAGCCGACGAGATCCAGGCGGGCATATTGGCCAAGAAGGGATGACAGCTGCCGTTCCTGCTCGACTGCCTTCATCAATAATTCGGGATCATACTCGACCCCGGTGACCGTGGTCACGTCCTGGACGAAGGTGTTCAAGCTAGCTACAAGATACTTGAACGCGTGGGGCGTGCTTCGATAGGGAACAAGCATCTTGAACGCTTGGATGCCGAGATACCGGTTGACGGCTTCGAGGGAATGGTAGTCGCCGCTGCAGAAATTGGTCTGGATCACGGCGGCTGGCTTCGGCAGGTCTATCGAGCCCGTGTCCAAGGCCTCGAAAAATCCGATCATCTGGCGAGCGTAGATGCAGGCCGTGGGCGTCAGGTAATCGATACCTTTCGTTTGCCAGTCCTCGTTGCCGCCGACGATTAGATTGAGCCCGTCACCCCCTAACGCTGCGATCAAAACCTCGGGGAAGAATTGGTGTCCATATCCAGCGATGAGTGGCTTTCCAGTCCCATCACGCTTTCGATGCTTCCAGAAAAGGTCGGTAAAGGGTTCAAGCACGAGAAGTACCCGCATTCTTGGTTTCAAATACTTTTATTATTTTTTATCGACTAGCGAGAACAATGGAAGAGCTTCTCACCACCCCCGCAAGCGAGCCATTTCCCTACTACCAGTACCTGCACGACAAGAAGACGTCGGAAAAGCGGGTTGGCATCGGGATAATGGCCCATGAACTGATCCCGTTGGAAATCATCAGGGCATTCAAGCGGGCGCTCGTTATCCCGCTCGTGTTCGTCGGGCCGGAGAATTTTTCGAATGACGGGGGAAGCATTCTCACCAGCAGCACCTGTACTTTTGCCAGAAACGTTGTTGGCGGGTTCATGGCAGATGATGGCCCCCGTACCTACAAGGACGTCGACCTGTTCATCAGATCGAGTTACTGCAACGGGGACTTTTGCGGGCTCGAATACTTGGCGCGCGAGATGCACGTCCCGAGAATCGACTTCAATATTCCCATGAAATCGGGGCCGAACTCCATCTCGTTTTTCGCGGAAGAGATCCTGTTGCTCAGGGAAAACCTGGAAAAAGCCCTCGGTGACTCGATAATCGATGATGATATCGAGCTTCAAATCGCCATCCACGAGAAGTTACGGCACGCGCTGGCGGGTCTTCCCGATCTGGGAATTCATGGCCCCGAGCTGCTCGCCCGGTACCAGGAAGCCGCCGTGCTCGAACCTGTGGACATGATCCAGCGCCTCGACTGGCTGTATCCCGAGCAGGCCTCGCCCGTGCCGCCACCCGGGACTGGCTCGCCCCGCATGCTGCTCACCGGCGATTCCATCTTCGTCAACGATTTTTTCGAGAACTGGCTCGACGAGTTCGGCGCCGACATCGTGTACTACGACACGTGGATAGGTGGCCAGATGGGCGATTTGCACGTGGAGACGGCGAATGGCGACCTCGTTACCGGTATCGCTCGTTCCTACCTCGTGAACCAAGGCATCTCCCGGCAGGTTCCTGCATCGTTCGATCGGAGGATCGAGCGGCTGCGGAACCTGATCTCTCAATATGCCATCGGAGCCGTCATCAACCACACTCTCAAGTTCTGCGATTTTCAGGCCATCGGGCGCCCGGAGTTCAAGGAGGCGCTTGGCCAGGACGTGCCCGTGCTGGACATCGAGCGCGATTACTCCAGATCCGGCCTGGGCAATACCAAGACACGCGTCGAGGCGTTCATCGAGATGTTGAAGGAGGGATGAGATCACGTTCGCACCGCCAAAAATAGTGGCCTCCGGCCAATGGGACATCCTGGATTCCAAGGAAGTTATCAAGATGGCCCACGGGTTCTTCTCGGGGCGCGAGATCATCGACGAACATCGGGTCCGGGAACCGGGCAAGAAAATAGTTTCCGTTGTTTTTCCATTCCCTGAACTCGTGTATGCAATGGATGCAATCCCGCTCTTTCTCCTGCGATACGACCAGTTCACCTACAAGGGCATAGACACGCTGCTCAAGGGCATCACAAGGATAACGAGACTCTTCGGCTGGAACGCCATCGACCAGATCGTCAAGCTAGCGTATTTTACAAGAGCGGGGACTCAAATCGTTGACACGCTGCTCTCGAACCTGCTCGAAAGCTTGACCGCGAAGCAACAACAGCTCGTGAAAACGGCCGAAACGGAAGGATTTCCGATCGATTCTTGCTATAGCTCAAGGCAGTTGTATGGCTCAACAACAAAGACTGGGTACATTGCCGATGCAAACATGGACCTAGGCTATCGATGCCCTTTCCTGTACAAGCTGTACGAGTCGCAGGACAAAACCGCGAGCAAGATGGGACTCTTGTTGGACGTTCCGACGACCACGGGCGCGCATGCGGAGGCAGCCGTCGAAGCAGATCTCATGGAGATGATAGAACAGATGGAAAGACTAACCGGCAACCGGTTTTCCGAGGAAAAGCTCGCAATGGTCTTGGAAAAGACGAATGCTATCAAGGATCTTTACAAGGAGTTGCTCTTCGACATCTGCGCGGGAAGCATTCTCCCCCAGAACCCCCTCACGTTTTCCGAGATACAGGCCCTGTTGACCTATACTTTCATCGATTGCAACTCCAATATCAACGTTTACCGGGCCAATTTCAAGAACATGGTTGCGGAGATGCGCAAAAAAATCGATTCTGGAAAGGGGTTCGATGTCTCGGGGATGCCAAAGATCCTGTACGTTCCGATGTTCAACGGGTTGGAGCAAGGAAACTTGAAGTCCATCTGCAGCCTTGGCGGATACACGGTCTTCGCCGATTGGGAGATCCTGGGGTTTCTCGAGAAGGTGGACGCGTCCAATAACGTTGTGAAACAGTATGTCCGCCATTTCCTCAGGGTAAACCAGTTCTTGGGAACCGACAATGCAACCTATGCAGATAGCATAGTCCGGACGGCTAAACGGATGCGATGCGATGGGGTCCTGTTCCAGAACTCGTTTGCCTGCAAGAACATCACTCCAGCGTTGAAGGTCTTCAAGGACAAGGCCAGGCAGAATGATATCCCGGTCGTCGAGACCAGCTTCAACAACATTGGCGAGAACGTGGAACAGAACAAGACGCGCATCGAAGCCTTTATGGAAATGATAAAGGAATAGATAGTTACAGGTGGATTTCTATCCCGAGTTTATAAACGTGAAATAACAAGAAAAAGAGGTTCAGTCCTTTGCATGTTTCAGGCGATAGGCCATGCGAGACTGGAGCCCGAAGATCTTGATGAATCCCTCGGAACTCTTCTCGTCGAAGGTGCTCTCCTTCGTGTAGGTTGCCAAGTTCAGGTCATAGAGGGCGTTCGGCGAGCTGCGGGCCACGGGGCGGCAGGAACCCTTGAACATGCGGAGCTTGACCCAGCCGGTCACGTTTTGGTTCATCGAGTTGATGAAGGCTTCCAGGTCATCCCGCAGCGGTTCCACCCACAGGCCCTCGTAGACCAATTCCGTCCACTTCTGGTCGACCATAGTCTTGAACGAGTTCTCGTGCTTCGTGGACACGTATTTCTCCAAGTCGTGGTGGGCCATAATGATGGGGATGGCGGCGGGGTTCTCGTACGTCTCTCGCGACTTGAGCCCGACGGCCCGGTCCTCCATGTGGTCGAGCCGGCCGACGCCGTGCGCCGCTGCGATCTTGTGGATCGCCTCGATGACGCCCCGGGTGCTCATAACCTCGTCGTTGACGCCGCAGGGCACGCCCTTCTCGAAATCGATCTGCACGATCTCGGGTTCGTTCGGGGTCTCGTCGGGGGCGGTCGTCCACTGGTACGCCGATTCCTCGCAGATATTCTCGGGCACCTCGAGCGGGCCGCACTCGATGGAGCGGCCGAACAGGTTCTCGTCGGTCGAATAGGTCTTGTTCGCGTTCGAGATGGGGATGCCATTCTCCTTGGCGTATTCGACCTCCTCGGGGCGGCTCATCCCCCACCAGATGACCGGCTGGATGATCTTCATTGAGGGGTTCAGAGCTTGGATCGTGATGTTGAACCTCACTTGGTCGTTTCCTTTGCCCGTGCAGCCATGGGCGATGGCATCGGCCCCAACCTCCTCGGCGACTTGGACGGCATATTTCGCGATGAGCGGTCGGGCAAGCGACGTGGACAGGGGATACACGCCTTGGTAGAGGCCGTTTGCCTTGATGCAGGGCACGATGTAATCATTCACGAACTCATCCCGCAGATCCATCGTGTAATGCTTTTCGACGCCCAAATTATAGGCTTTTTCCTCGATCGCGGTGAAAGAATCCCTTTCACCAAGTTCTTGACCGAGATCGGCGGTGAACGACACGACGCTGCAGTGGTAGTTCTCCTGCAACCACTTAAGCATGCAGGACGTGTCAAGACCGCCGGAATAGCAAAGGACGACCTTCTTGATCTCGTCCTGATAGGGAAGGCTGGACATATTGCTGTTTCACCGGTTTTCTCGATTATAAGAAGAATTATTATGTGTGATAAAGAGATGAAAAAATGTCTAGACTTTTCCGAACCTGAGCCAGCTTTCGAATTTCCGGCTCATTATCGCGATTTCTGGCTCGCTCGGCTCGCCGATAAAAACTTGGCCTTTACCCTCGTCGTAGTCGATGAGCATGTCATTGTCAAATGCCTTGATGAAGTCGATAACGGTCTGTGGCTCGATGTCCTTCAGCATCTTGCAGAATTCCCCCAATTTATACTTGTTTGAACCACCCAGTGCCTTTTCAAAGGCTAGCAGGCGCAAGTAGACGAGCCCCGAATTACCCGATGTTTCCTCCTTGAGCCTATCTGCTTCTCGCTTGAGGTCCGCGGCCGATTTCTTCTGGACCCTGGTCGGGATCAGCTTGGTAAGAGGCTGGGCGAATTGCGCCTTGGTCTTGCCAGCCGCGGCTTCCTCTTCAGCTTCCGCCTCAGCTTCCACGGCAACGGGCGCGGCAACAGGCTTGGCCTTCTTGCCCGCCTTTTTCGCGGAAGGCACTCTTTTCGGTGGGGCAACAACCTCCTCTGCCAGTGTAGTCTCAGCGCCCAAATCCCAGCCAGCCAACTTGCCGGTTTCTCCCTCCTCGCCAGCCAAGGGAGCGAATTCGAGACCGGGCTCGGCTGCAATTCCGGCAGGAGGCGCAGGAGCGGCCTTGGCCTTCTTACCTGCCGTCTTCGCAGCAGGTGCTTTCGGTGGCGAGGGTATGACCGGTTCAGCCGGGATAGACACTCCCTCCATCTCGGAGTCGTCGGCCATTGCTTCGGTGATTGCCTGGTCGATGTTTTGGAAGAGGCCCGCAGCGGCGGAAACCTTCGCCGGTTTGACAGGCGGCGAGGGGATGCCGGCCGACGGTTTCGCTGTGGGTCTCACGGGTGGCCCCGCGAGCGGCTTCATCGGTGGTGGTCCTGCTGGCTTCGCAACCGGTTTCATCGGCGGGGGCCCTGGTGGCCGTGCGGGTGGCTTGATCGGCGGGGCACCTGCTGGCTTTATGGCCGGTTTGGCAGGTGGCGCCTTTGCGGGTTTCATGACAGGCGCGACCGGGGCCGCTGGTATTGCAGGTTCGGGCGGCGCTGGTGCAGGCGGTAACCTGACCCCGAGTTGTTCCAGGAACTCGACCCGTTGGTCGGGGGGCAGGGCCATCAACTCGGAAATGAGTGCTTCCTTCTTCTCTTGCGGCCACGATAAGCCACTAAGCACGTCGACCAAGGCTTGGCGGATGACTGACTCGTCGCTCGGCTTGGGGGCCGGTCGAGCTGGAGGCCTTGGAACCCCCTTAGCAGCGGGCTTCATACCGGCTGGGGGTTTCGGCATCGGGACGACCGGGGCCGCTGGATATGCTTCCACTTCTTCTGGTGCTTCTAGCTCGCTTGGCACCTCGGGAGGGGCGGCAACCGGTTGCATCACCGGCTTCATGGGGGGCCTTCCCGCCGGTTTCATGGAAGGCGCTCCGGCTGGCTTCATCGGCGGGGCTCCCGCTAGCCTCATTCCGGCTTTCGGGCCCGGCTTGGCCAAGGGTTTTATGACCGGCGGCGGGACTTGCATCATACCCTCGTCCGGAGGGAGTTCTTCTTCCCCGGGCGCGCCAGCAGGCGCTGGTGGTGCCGGTTTTGGCTCCCTTGGCATCTCGCCGGTCACTTCCATCGTTTCTTGGAATTGTTCTTTTTGATACTGCTGGGCCTCCCGCATCTGCTCTACGTAAGACTTCCTCACTTTCTGGACGGGGGCCTCCGATTCCAGCGTGTTAAAGCCCACTCGTTTTGCAGGCTTCGCGGGCCTTGCAGGTGCCTCTTCGGGTGCGCTGGGGGCCGGCCTTTCAACAGTAACCGCCGCGGGTGCTGGTTTGCCCTTGCGAGGCGCGGGTTCGGATACAAGCTCCGGCAGGGCCTCTTCCTCCGCTTCCGGCTCGGGTGGAGCTTCCTCGGCATGCGCCGGTGCAACTGAAGCAACCTTTGCGACGCTACTCGGGTTTTCCATCTCGTCCTTTGTAAATGACTTTCTGCACTTTTTACATGTATATTTCTTGGGATACGTCAGGGGCGCAAACGAGATGGGTGGTTTCGTCTTGTCATTTTCTTCGGACATCTCAGGGGAGCCACAATAGGGACATTTCTTAGGCATGGGTCTGACCCGGGTATTTTCGCGACGGGGAATTTGTCTGTTAATAGGATCTCCTAAATCCTAATAAGATTTTATATGGGGACCATTCGGAAAATATTCACGAATTTGCAATGCAATCGAACATTCTGAAGTTAGAATCAAAAGAAGGCCACTGATTCGAGGATATTCCTGAATCGGAAGAGGTTATCTGGAACGGCACCGCTTGGTTCAGGTATGCCCGACTATTACTCAAGATCGTCCTGAACTTCTAGTAAGGCGCGATGACCTCGACCTCAGTCGAGAGCTCTGATTTTTGGATTTGCATGAAACTTTCCATGAACCCGTCATGGATAGCCTTTGGAAGGTGATTTACGGTAAAGGCTTCCTCGATCTCGTGCAAGAGCATCCCGATGATCGCGATTTTTCAAGGGCTATTTGTATTCATCGCATGGGAGATGCTACTATCGCGGGAAAAACACGAGGTAATCGATGACAAACGCTGCCACGTTGATGCCGGTGCACTCTTCTAGACCCTTGAAGCCCGGACAGCTATTGATTTCTAGGATGTAGTTGGTGCCATTCAAGCCGGTGATGATATCGACGCCCGAGAAGAATTGATGGGTTATATTTACCGCTGCTAAGACAAGATCACGTTCGCTCGACGTAACCTCGTGAGCTCGCCCAAGACCGCCTTTACTGATGTTGTATATCCAGCTTTCTCCGTTCGATGACGCTTCGCGTGTTTCCGCGCCGATCACCAAGCCATCGAGGACCAGCACGCGGGTATCGTTCCCTCGGTTCGGGATAAATTCCTGCAAGAGAAAAGCACCGGCGCCATACCACCACTTGAATTTTCCGAGGAGATCAACCACGTTCGACTTGGATGTTCCCTGAGGAATTTTTGAAACCCCCCACCCGCCACCCTTCGCGAGCGGCTTGACCACTATATCCGTACCTTGGCCGTGAACACTGTCGATGAATTTCAGGCCCGCATCGATGGAAGCAGTCACCAAAGTCCTCGGCGTCGGTAAGCCCGCAGCGGCGATGGATTGTAGCACGCTTAATTTCGATCTTACTGCGAGATCCTCGTCGATTGTCGGGAAGACGCGGCCACAGCGCTCGAGTTCCCGGATGAGCGCGGTTTTGAGCAGAAATATTGGGGCCGAGTCGGGCTCCAGTAACTCGGGATTGGTCAGAATGATCGCCGCGTAGGTCGCATCCTTCGGGAACCCCTGCAAGCCGTCATTCCCGATGGCGAGCTGGTCCAAGTAAAACTCGTCAAAAGGAATGCCCTTGCGTTCTAGCTCTTCCTTGTACCGCTTCAAGGCATGGCCCTCGTCCTCGCGCCCGTTCACGAGGGCGAACTGAACCGGATGATCGAGCATCCATTGCTGCTTGGCATCGACAATGGTCGCGCAGTCCCAGCTCTCACCGGTCGGTATCAGGCCGAAAATATCCCCGAGCAGCCGCTCTGCTTCGTCCCGTTGCACGTCGTGGAGCTCGCAAAGCGCGTGCAGTTCCTCTCCATCAAGCACGGTCGCGTCGCGGCAAAACACGTGCTTTGCGAACGCGAGCAGGCGGGCATCGGGGATGGACTCGAAAGGGAAAATGGACGGGGCCATGGGATGATCAGGTTGATAAGAATAAATTTAAAGACCATTGCACGGGATCGAATAGTAAAACCAAGTAGTAAAACCAAGCACACTCGTGAGCGAAATGGACACTTTTCTCAAGGGCACGTTCACTGCCCTGATCACGCCAATGGATGAATCCTTCAATGTGGACTACGAAGGTTACAAGCAGTTGCTCGATATCCAGATGGAAGCAGGCGTTAACGGCCTCGTCCCGGTTGGCACGACCGGGGAATCGGCGACTCTTAGCCACGAAACCCATCGGCAGGTCATGAAATTCGTCATTGACTACGTGAAGGAAAACGCGGGCCGATTTGGTCGGTCGTTTGGCGAGGACCTGTTCGTGATGCCCGGCGCCGGCTCGAATTGCACGGAAGAGGCGATCGAGTTGACCACGTATGCCGAGTCGGTGGGAGCCCACGCCACGCTCCACGTCAGCCCGTACTACAACAAGCCAACCATGGAGGGTATGAAGCTCCACTTCAAGATGATCTCGGAAAGTACGAACATTCCATTCGTCGTCTACAACATCCCGAGCCGCACGTCCAAGAACATCGACGTTGCCACGCTGCTCGAGATCGCCAAGTTCGACAACGCCGCGGGCGTGAAGGAGGCGAGCGGTGACGTGGCCCAGATCATGAAGATCATCCAGAAAACCCGGGACATGAATTTCAGCGTCGTGTCCGGGGACGATTCATTCACCTATCTCGTTATGGCGGCTGGCGGGAATGGCGTCATCTCGGTCGCATCCAACCTCGTACCCAGCCGCATGGTGGCGCTTACCAAGGCAATGCTCGACGGCGACTTCCGGACAGCGTTGGACATGCACTACCAGCTCTCGGACCTCTTCGACGCGCAATTCATCGAGACCAGCCCTGGTCCCATTAAGTACATGATGGCCCAAGCGGGGCTTCCCGCGGGCCCGCTGCGGCCGCCCATGTGCCTTCCCACGCCCGCCAATCAAGATAAGATCAAGAAAGTCTTGAAAGATTACAATTTGATGTAGCCGGATTTCTAAGGGCTTTTGTCAGCCACTTCTTTCAATTCTACACCATTTTTTAAGCCTACCTTCTTGTGAATCAGTACACGTCGGTCAACCATGCCCTTTTTCCCGCTTTTCGCACCGTCCAAAAAGCTGAAAAATGCTTGAGGCTTCAACTCGAGCGGGATGGTCTTACCTGAACAAAACGAGCTGCTAATACTCAAAGACGGTTCACGATCTAGGGCAGAGTATTCCCTTTTGCGCACGATCCGGCGCGCGTTAACCCTTGGATGCCCCTCGCCTTCAATGGTAGTCAGTAACAGCATCGCTGCAAGTCTTCTCCTCAAGGCGGCCATTCTTGAACGCGTACTGAGATTAAAGAAGGATATTCTCTATGATCTCGCCACGGCGTGGGAAGGAACTGTCGACTTGGATCAAGGGAAAGGAGCAGCATTGTTTCTTTCCCGGGTCGACGAGATGCTATCGGGCTTGTTCGATTGCCGGGCGTTGCTCGACGCCCTGCTCACGGAAGATGACACGGCGTGGCTCTCGCAAGTGCCGACCTTTCCGAGGCCATCCCTTGACGTTGTAAGGGCATTGTTCGGGCTAGATACTCCCGAAATGGATGCCAAGATCGGAGAACCTCGGCTTGATCCGGGCATGATCTACGAGCTGTTTATTGCCAAGGACCGGGTTAAAAAGGGGATAATCTACACGCCACTGCCCGTCATTTCTTTCATCGTGGATCAAGTCGTCAAACCCGAGACCCGAAACCCAGCTCGAATCCCGGTTCTCCTGGATCCGTCCTGCGGCTGCGGAAGATTCTTGACAGAAACCCTGCGATGCCTGTGGAATGCCTTCACGGATGCCACGGCGGGCAGTGAGACAGCGCCCTTGCTGGTACACATCCTGAGAGATCACGTTCTCGGGATAGACGAGGATCCGATCGCTACTAACATCGCCCGGATCAACCTTGTTTTAGAAGCCATGGAGCTTGGCGGGATCGAGGACGAAACAACCATCCTCGTGCTGGCCGCAGCGGCTGGCATTGGCATCGTGCATGGAAACGCCCTGATCGGGATGCCAATTCCCGAAACCGTGAACATTCTTGAAAGCGAGGGCAGTGAGGACTTAAAGTCTCTGCAGGAATCGCGATCGGGCATCGACATCCGACCCGATGCCCGGGACGAGGTTGGTAACTTCCGCTCGATCCACGATCGCCTGCAACGCGTGCTGGATGCCCGGCTTGCTACGCACCTTGCGAGGTGGGAATCAGGAATTGATCTCAGGAACATTCACGCGGTGCATTATCCACTCGCGTTCCCCCATGTCTTTTTCGATGGAGAGGGATTGCCTCTTGAAATTAACGAGCGCGGGTTTGATATAGTGCTCGGGAATCCGCCGTACGTGAATTACAAGAAATACATACCACGGCTCGACCGGCACTATCTCGCTGCTCGATTCGCGGTGTTCGACGGCCAAGCCGACCTGTCCTACTATTTTTTCGAGCTCCACGACGAGCTGCTCAGACCCAGGGGCACGAGCGCCCAGGTCTCGTCGAGGTATTTCATGGAGGCGACCCACGCCGCCACGCTGCGTGGATTCCTCGCGCGGCACGAAATCGACCGGATCGCCGACCTGAATGACTCGAACGTGTTCGCGGGGATTGGCGTGCACGCGCTTCTCTTCTTCTTTAGGAAGCAGGCCCCACCGCTAGGCCACCAGATCAAGGTGCAGTACTCGCTTGAAAACGAGACCAGCGTAAAACTCGTCGATCAGGACCGCTTGGGAACCGGCCCGTGGGAACTGCTCGATGCTGCAGAGGTCCAGATGAAGTCGACCTTCGAAAATCACCCCAAGCTTAGCGATCTCGGGACGGTCATCAGCGGGTCGGAAACGGGCCTCGACGAGGCGTTTGTCGATCACATCATTATCGAAGGGGGCGAGTTTTTCGGCGAGTTTGGTGGTGATAAGATTCCATTGGAACCGGGATTGATCCACCCATGGCTCAAGAATGGAGACATTAGCAAATATCGAGAACGTTCCATCAGATGGTGTATTTACGTCCCGCCCGGGATCACCGAACAAATTTTGCAACAGGACTATCCGGGCGTCCACGAATTCCTGAGTTGTTTCAAGGGCGCCCTGCAAGACCGGGACAATGGAACGATCTCGGTTCCTTGGTACATCTGGAGGCGGCCGAGGAACGCGAAGAACTTGGGAATGCCTGCCAAGATCGTGCTGCCATACAAAGCACCCGAGCTGCGGGCTGCCATCGACCTTGGCGGTGCATATTGCAGCTACGACGTGACCATCTTCGTGCCTCGCGACGAAACAGTCGACCTGCTGTACATCGCAGGGATCTTGAACTCCGCGGCCGCGGCCTGGTATTTCAGCACGTATGGCAAGCGCATGGGGCAGATCTTTGAATACTATCCAGGGCCGGTCGGTGAGATTCGCATCCCGGTAGCACCTAGCGAGAGAAGAGAACGCATCGTGGAAATTGTAGCCGAACTTCAGGACCTCCAAGATCAAATTCAAAGCGGAGGCGAGAACAAGGACCCATCTTGCCAACTAACTGCCGAGTTGGATGAGATCGTCTGGAAACTTTATGGTTTTGCTTGAACTTGCATTTATCCTACCCTAAATTGGTTGTCTTGTCGCATCCATTTTGAGACCGGCAACAATTTCATAATCAGCATCATTATCGTAGATTATGCGTGAGTTTATCGATCGTCCCCATCAAATTTCGCCGGAATTTGATGAATTCTTTGACACGATAGGGGAAAAGGAAATCGACGATGCTGGTCGGGACAAGCTGCGGGCCTTCATCAATCAGGACCCGGACTGCTTTGGGCCCTACTTGCTGCTTGCGAGCTACTACCTTGACCAAGACGATGAGGACGCGTGCAAGGATATTATAGAAGCTGGCTATGATCGGGCGATGAAGCGGATCCTTGATGACACGGGTCGATGGCCAGACCGCATGGAAATCAGCCACGACGAAAACATGCATATCCAAGCGATGTTGTCTGCACGTGGCCAGTGGTTATGGGCGAACAACCAAACGGGAGCTGCCCTTGACCTGTTCAGGAACTTGCTTCGAGTTGACCCCCATGGCGATCTAGAACCAGGTTTATACATCTTGGCTATCCGCATAGGATACACGTTTGATGCATTCGGGGAGGAATTCGGTGAGGATCCTGGACTCTCGGACGATGCCGCTGAATGGTTCGCGGAGCATTCAATTGACTTTCCCGATGAATTTTGGGATGAATTGTTCGAAGAAGTCACTGAAATGGAAAGTAATGGTGATGACAACGGATCTGAAGAAAAAGATGCGTCCCGTACATTGGCATCCAAGAGAAAGCTACCTGCAGGTGTAGATTTACCGTCCACGTCTGGCCAGCCGCATGAAACAAAGATTATGCAACTCAAGATCACGTTGAAAGGAACCAAGCCACCCGTGTGGCGTCGCATTCTCATTCCTGACACGGCCACGTTCGAGGACCTCCACGACGCCATCCAGACCTATTTCGGTTGGGATAACGACCACCTGCACGATTTCACGATGGCCCTGAGCCCGAAGGGAAAACGAAAGATCACGATCGCTGGGAAAATGCCAGATGGAAGCCAGCCCGGCGATGTACCTGACGGGCTCATCGAGGATAGGGTTCATTTACGGGATTTCATCTCTACCGACACCCCGAAAATCACGTACACCTACGATTTCGGGGCGATGAACGAGCACGCTATTGAGCTTGAAATTCTTTTGCCCCCCGAGGCTGGCAAGAAATACCCGTCCTGCATCAAGAAAAAGGGAGAGATACCTATGGAGGGCGAGGATCTTGATGACGATGATGAAGATGATGAAGATAAATGATAAATGAAATCAATCCTTCGGCAAGGAATCCGTGCTGACCTTGATGACAAACAGCCCGAACTTGGCCAAGAAATTTTCCCTTTCCCTGAAGAAATGATAATCGTCGGAAACGAGAAAGTCGCAATCATGATGAATAGCCGTTGTAGCATGCGCGGCGTCCGCAGAATATAGGTTATGGTTGAGAATGTAATATTTACCTGTAGAGATGATAAAATCGGTTATTGGTGCTCTTTTCAAAGTTCCATCTGCATATCGGGCCTTCAAATCGCGCTCGAAAAAGAGACGGAGGGTCTCCCCTTCTTCCAGAGTCATTTCTTTCTTGTGGACCCTTCTCGTTAAGGATCGATTCAATTCAAGCTCGGTCCAGGCAGAAGTAACGCATTTGTATGAACCAGAAGTGAGCGCTTGCTCGACCAGCTCCCAACCTAGTTCCCTCGCGTAAAAAATCCACAGGGCACTGGTATCAAGGTACATCGTCGGCTTCCTTGTCATAATCTTCGAGCACTCCTGAAAGCTTTCCCCCGTTACGCTTTCTTATCTCTTCGATGTAATTCCGAATATCTTCCACCGTTCTAAGACCGAGCCGTTCAATGTTCTCAGAGGTCTCGGCGTCCCTGTTTTCCATTTCCTTGCGGATTAGCACATCATTCCTGCTTTCCAGTGATTGATCTTCGTTCCACTTGCCTGATCGCTGGCCCATCGAGATGGTATTGGCCCGGAACTGGTTTCCCGCTGTCATCCGATCTCCCGGACGTTCAGAATCCAGAACAAAAGTTGCCCTGGCTCTCTGGACCCCCCAGAGCAGTGCCAGGGAGACGGGGATGTTCTTTTCTTCCAAGAATGCCTTGTCACCCTCGGAGATCGTCGTGTTGATCTTAATGCGCCGGTCATCTTTGCTCTTCATTTGTCACCACTTTTGCACACCATACAACCAAGAAGTAAATACTTTTCCTCACTAATGGTGAATGTTAGGGATTGAATCGATTATATACTTAGTGCCTAACCTATCCCAATATCATCCCCAGCGGTGGAATTTGCGCCTATCGCCTGCATTAAGGAGGTCAATCGTTATCCACGTATCGCAGCTGCGAGCCTAAAAAGTGGATCTCGTATGCTTCGAATTCCCATTTTTTCTGGAGATAGGCCGCAATCTTCCGCTCCAGCGGGTTCAGGTCGTCCTTCGCGATCAACCGATTCAGGTGGTCGGTGGTCCGCTCGTGCGACCTATCGATCCGATCAAATTGCCGAGCTGCCAGCCATTGCCGCATTTTTCGCATGTTTTGCACCTGACTCGATCGGACATCCCGAATATATAATATAAATGAGTTTAGCACAAGATTTGCCTCCTTGGCCGAGGCGCCGCTCGGGCAAAAACGACGAAAAACTGGCATTTCCTCCAATATGCATCAACGTGAAGATCCTGAAAATCGAAAGAAAAGACGAACGCAGAGTATTTTCACCCACGGCATCGACTGGTCGCGGAAAGTCCTTTTCATGAAGACCCCGACCGCTTACGCGCTCGACTTCGGCCTGTGCGCCATCACCCGGAACCAGAAGGAATGTAAACACCGCCAAGGGCTATGACGCGGCCGGCGGGCGCGAGAGCGGGGGAAGCAGCGGGGCGAGTGTCAGGATCAGTGCCAAGAGCCTGCAGAAACAAGTGGTTCCTGCAAGGACCTTCGATTTGTATCCGGAGAAATCCGCGGCGTACATCGTCGAGCGGCGGTTCTCGCTCGTCGAGGACGTCGGTTACCTGTAGTACCGGGGAAGGTACATGGGATCCTCCGGCCGCCAATTGAAGGGCCTCGAGTTTTATCGAATGGGTCATGCCGAGGTGATCGCCTAAACCTAAATTTGTCCATCGGGAACGGGCCCCTCGGCATCGGGTGGATTCGCGATCGCCTCGGCCGACAGCACGCCCTCGCCAGGGTCATTCACCGCGCTCACCCTGTAATGACAGGCTTGCCCGCTTGCCATGCTTGTATCCGTGAACGTGGTCACGTTGCCCAGCGTGGCGATCAAGACCTCATCGCCCCGGGACGAGCCGCGATAGACCTTGTAACACGTTATCGCCGACCCCCACTTGCTCGCCGGGGGTTGCCACGAAAGGAAGACCCGGCCTGCCTCGATTCTTGCCCGCAGGTACTGGGGCGCTGACGGCACCATTAGCATCATCTTAATTCTCTCTTGGTTAATGGCCTCTCGCGGCTGTTCTCGTTCAACAATTTGATGTTTCTTTTTAACGATCCAACCCACGACGATCACGACACCAACCAGCCCTGCCAGCACTGTTACCGCGGCAATTCCAGTACTATTTGGGTTAGGTTCGTTCGGCCCGGTTTGACCCCCATCAATGATGGTCCAATCGTATGTATTGATGATATATGACCTTGCAGCACTGGCAGCACCACTGTACATGGAGTTCCCCGCGTCGAAGGACACGCCGGGTCGAAGGGTTTCATGCGACCAGCCGAGCAGCAAGGCATCGTAATTTGCCGTGGAGAGTGTTACGTTGTAAAACATGTCGTCCATGTAAGTCACGCTCGACACTTTCCACGCGCCAATGGGCTGGTCGAACGACGTGGCATCGAAGAACATATAACTCATATCCTGCACGTGCGAAACATCCCACGCGCCGATGGGCTGGTTGAAGGCAGAAGCCTCGTAGAACATTTCTCTCATGTCCCTGACGCTCGCCGTGTTCCACGCGCCGATGGGCTGGTCGAACGATGATGCACCCGCAAACATGCTCAGCATTCCCGTCACTCGTGAAACGTCCCAATCACCGATGGGCTGGTCGAACGACCTAGCACCCGCAAACATGATTTGCATTGTAGTCACGCTCGAAACGTTCCAGCTTCCGATGGGCTGATTGAATGCCAAGTCACCGGAGAACATACTGTCCATATCCGTTACTCTTAACACGTCCCAGCTGCCGATTGGCTGGTCGAACGACGTGGCAATCAAAAACATAGCCGACATTGTAGTTACTCTCGAGACATTCCAGCTACCGATTGACTGGTTAAACGACGAGGCCGCGTTGAACATCTGGGCCATGTTTATTACGCTCGACACGTTCCAAGCGCCGATGGGTTGGTCGAACGACGACGCACCTTCGAACATCGCACACATGTCCGTCACTTGCGACACGTTCCACGCGTCCATGTTCCCGCTGCTCCCGAGGTTCGTACAGCCAACGAAGGCATCGGACAGGGTCGTCGTGCCCGTCAGATCCGGCGCGTCGGTTGCGGTAAGGTTCAAGTTGGAGCAACCCCAGAAGTATCCACCCGAATTTCCTAGCTGCAGGGAACCCCATTGTGATATCCCGACCAGCTTCAAGCAGTCGCCACCGCCGTTGAATGACCAGCCGTCGATCATCCCGGTGATGTTGATGGCGTAGATCCTCGCCGATGCATACGTGTGAGTCGTTTCTTGTTGGTTCCAAGCCGTGATCGTGTTAGTGTTCCCGTCCCCCCAGGCCACTACGAAATTGTAAGTGCCATTCGAAACCAGGGGCAGAGTGACCTGGTTGTAGGCACTGGAGCCGTAGCTCGTGAGGGTTGTGTCCCAGGTGGAGAGAAAGGAGGTTGAATCCGACGACGTGGCGACCGGGGCCACCTTCAAAGCGTGAATCCCCCCTTGCTCGGGAAGGGAAAGCACGGCCAAGCACGCGGCGAGCGCGAGCACCGAGAAGGCAAGGGCGCGGGGAATCCACCTGTGCGTGTTGGCGTGGTCCATATTCATGCACTCGAGAAGATAAGCTACCCTCTATCACGTGACCCTCGGGCGTTCTAGGTAATAAGGGTAAATCAACAGAGATTGGGTGCATTATTCAAACCGTTACTTGTCCAGCCATTGCCGCATTTTTCGCATGTTTTGCACCTGACCCGATCGGGCAGCACGGGTAAATAGGATCTCCGAAATTATCATCAATTCTAAGGAACCATTCAGCCATCCATAGATTCTTGAAACGCCGCTTCGAGTATGGGTTTCAGGATCTCGGTCAAAATCGCGTATCCTTTTTTATTCAAGTGGATCCCATCCCCCACGTGGATGCCCTTTCGTGGTTTGCCATCTTCGGAAAACATTGCATGTATTATATCCACGTATTGCAATAAGGGGTTGGAAGCGCAAAATTCTTGTATGAGCTGGTTAGCGAGACGAATTTCAGGCCAAAATTTCCGGCGAGCTGGGGAGCATTTGAGCGAGAGGAAGTAAATGGGCTGGCCAGGATCGGCCGCGTGCAGTTCCGCACAGAACAGTTGAAAATCATCGAGTACTTCTGCCGGCGTTCTAATCCTTGAATACAGCGCCCCTACGAGGTCATTTTCACCCGCATACAAGATAACCGCCCGTGGATGGTATGGCAGGACGAGGCGGGGCAGGTAATAGGTAACCTGGTGAATTTGGGAACCCGCGATGCCGCGATTCAGCACGGGCAAGGGGGCGAAATCCTTTTCCAGCGTGCGCCAGTAGCGGATGATCGAGCTCCCGGTAAACAGGAATGGGTGCAGCAGCGGCGGGTGGCGGCGATCTTCCTGTTCGAACTTGTGGACCGCCTCGTCCCAGATGGTGGGTTCTGCGCTGGGCGGCTTTATTGCATCGATAGCATGTCTCGAATCAGGTTCGGTCACGATGTGTAAGAAAAAGACGCATTTTATATTATTACGAGGACATCAACTAAGTCCAAAAAGGAATCGATCCCCAGAGGGAGAAAAGAAGGAGAGAAAAACGGTGCTTACCTTGTGGCCCAGTTTAATCATCATCGGTGAGCGAAAACACGACCTTGGGGCGGCCGCGGCTTCGCTCGTTCACGACAACGGGGTACTTTTTGACCTCGTTTCGCAACATCAGCTTTTTCAGGCCATCATAGACCGTCGTGCGGGGAACGGCGAGTTTGTTGACCATCTCGTCCCGCGTGAGGGGCCCGTTTCTCAAGACATCAACGAGTTTCTCTTCTAATGGGGAGAATGACTTTATTCTCCCTTCGGTGCCAAGTCCTGACGAATTGCCAACCAGTGTCTCCATGTTTTTCTAGCCTCCGCGTGTGAACAGAATCGCGATTCGACACCCGTTTCGTTCGGAATCGCGTGTTCTCTTCAAGTTATTCTTGATCTACTTGTTATTTATACCTTTTGACCAATTTGTCGGTTAATATTGCGCAGGATATAGTGCTGAAACAGATGTCAGCACGCTTGTTCCACGCACGAGCTTGGAAAGAATTCTTACCACGGTCAGGATTTCTAATAGCAAGCGACCACGATCGACAGGAACAAAGCTGCGGCCGTGATCGACAAAAAGACGGATGGGGACGGTCCCGCGATCGATGGGATGATTTTGTCGGGACTGAGTGCCGTTGCCACGGCCTGTTCTCCCGACGGTTCCGTCCCGCTCGTTCGCGTGAGTCGTTCCAGTCATCCTGCGATTAAGAAGATTGCGGCCGGACCTTCAGCACGGTGGCATTGCGTGATTGATCCGGGATGAATGACCTGGTCAAGAAGAAAATGAAGGCCGTGCCACCCCATCGTTTCGAGTGGGAAATGGCCTTAGTATGACAACGATAAAAATCTCTATCCCGTAATCAATGATAAAGCCCATTAGTTCTTTTTTTTCGCAGATATATAGTCCCGTATTCCTTGGTTGACAATGTTTGCCAGAAATTGTTACGCTCATTTCTCGACCAGAAATTTTACGCTCCAAAACGCGGATCCCACTCGAAATAATCGGGTAGGTGTATTCGCGAAAGGAGTCATCCATCAAACGTGATGGAACAGCATATTTTCAACATCCCGTGAAGACAATAGGGTCAGGAATGGCTGGCCCTATTCGAACTTCGAATAAATCGAGGTTCAAGGAGTATACAAATCGACTTCGTGTTTCTTGAAATAATTTCGCATTTGTTCGTTTCTATTTGTCACACGTGCTTCCTTTGTTTCGTTTTCGGATCGCTCAAATAATTGCCGGTCTTTGACCAAGAATAATTCGTTTGTACGGACTATTTGGATTGCCAAATCGCTTGCAGCCAGTATTGCCTGTCGCTTCGCCTGATAACCGTCAAGAATACCTGCATCGATGACATTGACGATCTTTTTCGTGCGACTATCAAACCCAGAGTGCATCGATCCGTGTTCATGCGCGACCATTATGTTCGTGACGACATCCAGCGGATCTTCCCCTGAATTCGAGATGATGTATCCCGGAATGCTTTCGAACGCCTTCCCGAACTCCGTAATAACGATTTGGAGCTTCCCCGGGTGATCCAAGGCCAGGCGCTGCAGCTCGTGTGCAATCTCGCATTCGATGGCCCCACCCCCTGGTAGGATCTTTCCTGCATTGATCGACCGGGTTGCCACTGTTAATGCGGACTTCAACGTCTCTTCGATTTCAACGAGGTTGCATACGGTCACACCGCGCAGGAGAAAGGTCGTGATGTTCGATCGATCTGCTGTAACGATGCACATTTCACCGGGGCCAATTTTCCTGAATTCGATCAAGTCAGCCACTCCTAATTCGATTTCAGCAGATTCACGATAGATCGTGACCGGATTAACATTCAGCACGCGTCCGAGCAGTTTCAGCTCTTTTTCGCCCACGAGTTCCAATGCGATTATGCCCATTGCAGCAAAACTGGAGGTTAACCGTTCAGGGATTCGTTTTTGGCACAAGATGACATCGACATTTTTTTCCCGCAGGTTCGACGCGAATCCATCGTAATATTCCTGCACGAACCCGAGATCACCAAGAAATTTGTCCAAGTCGTCTTGGTAACAATCATTTCCCGATTTGTCCCTCGCGTGGGTAAAAAAATCGAGGGAATTCTGGACGAGAAGCACTTTCGGGCACTCGATCCTGCGCGGCATCACCGGGGTTGGGGCCTGCTTGTTCAGGATAATGCCTTTTACAACCTCGGATTCACCGATACTTTTTCCCGGAACTGTCCTGAACTGGACATTGTCCAGCATGAAGGTAGCCCGGCCTCCCGTTTCTCCGGGGATGCCAGTCGGTCGAAGCAGGAGATCGAGGCAACCGTGCATGATGCCTGCCGGAAATTGGCACGTCATGACGCTCGTCAATACGTGTTCCAGCATGAACGGGGACTGTATGTCTAATGAAATACAATCTTCGTCAAGTAGCTCCAGCGCTCGGCGCGTTGCAATTGAAAATCCCTTGGCAATGATTTGTGGATGAATGCCCAGCGAGAACATACCTTGTGCTTTCTCCAGCAACAACCCGGCAAGTAGGACTGCCGTCTTGGTCCCGTCACCGGCTGCGAGGTCCTGCGCCGTGGCCAATTTTGCAAGCATCTGGGTGACAGGGCGACGAGTCTTGATGGTCTTGGTCACCGTGCTTCCCTTGCGCGTGAATGCAACGGGATCATTTCCGTCAATGATCAGCTTGTAAGCCCCATCCGGACCTATCATGGGCGCAACCAGGAGCGCCATTGCCTTGCATTCGTTGATGCTTTCAGCTTGAAAATCGCTCGCTTGGACGCGCGCAACGGCTTCATTGAACACCGTGGACCGGGCACGTCGTTGCTTTTCTTTCCCGCGTTTGGTGCTCATCAGTTTTCCTCTTTCCGCTCGTATCATGCAGGCTCGGAACGCCACCTAAAATAGCGGTGGCGGAATCTCCGGGTAATGACCGTGTTGTTTTAACAGATCGCTCATCTCCGGGAACTCGTCCAAGTCCGCATATGGGATGAAGTTGGCGTTAAGGAACACTTTTTGGAAATCCGTGTCCACGCCCAACTCGAGATATTCTGTGAATCTTGACAGGCTTTCAGCGAGATCCTTTTCCGTTTGTGAAACCAGGCACTTCCTGGCGCCGGTACCCGCGCCATTTCCCACGATCACGATCCTGTCAAGATCTATTTCTGGCATCAAGCCCACCATTCTCGCACTTTCCTTATTGATATGGGAGCCAAATGCACCGGCCACGAACAATTCGTTGATATCTTCCTTCTTCACATCGTGGTGTTTGAATAGGAGCTTGAAGCCGGTGTAGATCGCTGCCTTGGCCAAGAGGATCTGGCTGACATCTCTCTGGGAAAAGGTGATGTCTTCGTGAGTCCCGCTTTCCTCGGCAGGGACTACGACAAACTCCATCACCTCTTCCATTTCCCTGATGCGGGGGTTCTCCAAATATCTGTTTATGATACCTGAGACATCGTTGACGCCAGCCTTGACCATCTCGGCGACGAGATCGATCATGGCCGAACCACAGATGCCGACGGGTGGTTCGTCATCAATGGTCGTGTAGTTGACGGCAAGCGTGTCCGGGTCGATTTTGATCTTCTCAATGGCACCGCTCGCTGCTCGCATTCCGAATTTCACGTGAGCCCCCTCGAACGCGGGACCGGATGCGCACGAAACCGCGATGAGGCGATCTTTGTTACCCAAGACAATCTCAGTATTCGTTCCGATGTCCAGCGCGATAGAGATCTTCTCCTTTTTGTATATCTCGGTCGCCAAGATGACACCGACCGTGTCCGCTCCCACGAAGCCCGCGATGTTAGGCAAGAAGAAGATTTTTCCTCTTGGATTCATGGCGATCTTGTAATCCGCTGCATCGACGGTCGTTGCAGAGCGAGTTACGGGGGGGTACGGGCTCCGTCCGAGGTAGATGGGTGCAATCCCGAGGAAAATGTGGTTCATCACTGTGTTGCCGACCGCGGTCATTTCATAGATGTTTTCTCCCTTCACGCCCGTGCGGTCAATGAGATCGAGAAGGATGTCATTTATTCCGCCCACCACGGCGTTTTTGAGAGCTTCTTGATCAGGATGGTTCAATCTCGAGATGACATCTTCTCCGAACGGGATTTGGGGGTTCATTGCCGAGCCCGCAGCGACGACATTCCCCGTGGCAAGATCTATTAGGTATCCTGCCAGCTTTGTCGTGCCCACGTCAACAGCATAGCCAAACAGCAGACTGGTCGTGTCTTCCGGTTCGAGGTCCACGATTTCGGAATTCCATAGGATTGCGGTGCATTTCCAGTCACAATCCCGTATTTTATTTCCCAGTTCCCGGAGCAACCTGAAATTGATATGGATGCCATCGACATGCCCTTGTGTTTCGATTGCATCGATCAGGCGCACTGCATCGGCACGGGGATCCTCCAGGGTGGGCGCTTCCATTTCCAAGTATATCTTTCTCACGGAGGGGGCAAGTATGGTTGCCGTTTCGATGCCCTCGATCTGCAGGCGTTGCCTTCCGGTCCTGCTCGTCTCCGGAATTTTCACGGTGAGGTCCTGAAAAACCTTCGCGAAACAGGCCAGCCGCACGTTTTTGTCAATTTCCACTTGCGTGAGAGCATTTTGTTCATCCTCCGTCGATGGACTGACGCTGTTCTCGTCGGAAACGATCACTTTGCACTTGCCACACGTGCCTTTCCCGCCGCACGTGGAAACCAAGTCTGCACCTGCTTTCAGGGCCGCGGAGAGCAACGTGGAGCCTTCGTCAACTTGAACACGCTTGCCTTCGGGTTGAAACACGACATGTACTGCTGTCATGGCTGGTAATCTCTTTATCATTTGATAAAATTGATTTTGGAATGATTAAAAGAAAAATGTAACATCTTCAAAGCAAGGTACGTCCTCCGTCGACGGAGATGACCGCTCCAGAGAAATAACTTGCTTTTTCTGATGCCAAGAACAGGACAACGCTTGCGACATCTTCCGGACTGCCCATCTTTCCCAGGAACGAGCTCTTGCGGATCTGGATGTCTTGGAAGTCCTCCGGGATGTTCTCCGAATCCGGGAACAGGCCCGGGTCCATGGCTCCTTCGGTCTCGATCGCGCCTGGTGCGACCACGTTCACGCGTATTCCCCTCGGGCCGAGTTCCAATGCAATGGCTTTGCTAAAGGCGATTACCGCGGCCTTGGACGCCGCGTAATGGGCGTGGTATTTCTCCGGCGTGATGCCGGCGGCTGAAGATATGTTGATGATGGTCCCGGGGATACCCTTTGCCAAGAATGCCCGTGCAGCCTGCTGCGAGCAGATGAACGTTCCCATGAAGTTGATCTCCATCACCATCCGGACCCTGTCGACCGAGATGTCAGTGAAGTTCTCGAGCGGGTAAATGCCCGCATTGTTGACAAGGATGTCTATTCGTTCCCATTCATTAAGGATGTCATCGAACGCGTTTTTCACGTCTTCCAATTTCGTGACATTGACCAAATATACCTTGGCCTGGCCCCCGGCTTCTTGGATCTGTCCTGCCGTCGTGCTGGCGTCTTTAATGTCAAGGACCGCGACCTTGGCCCCTTCCTCGGCTAATTTCAGGGCTATACCTTTCCCGATTCCTTGGGCACCCCCCGTAACGACCGCGACTTTATTCTCAAGCAACATGCTCAATACCTCACGATTTATCCGTTTAGATTATAAAAAAAGGGTAAAAAATCACTCCTTCGCAGAAGGAAAAACCTTGTTGATCTGCTGGAGAAGCGCTTGCGAACCCGAAAACCTGAGCTTGCCCGTCGTGTAGGCCTTTATACCGCCGATCTCCCCGGTGGTGACACCATAGAAGGAGTCGACGCTGTCAAACTTCAGCTCAGCGCTTGGCTTGTCAACTGACCCTTCCGTGATGGAATATTCGCCGTTTTCGATTGTGAGGTACCACTTGCCACCGTCCTCACCCGCGATGTTGTACTGGATGACGACTTTTTTCTTGAAACCAGCCGCCACATCCTTCTGGAAAGATTGCTCCATGATATCGAACACATCTTGCACTGTTGCCATTTTTGTTCTACCTCCTACACCAGTTGAATCTCGAGCTTGTCCTCCAAGGCTTTTTTCGCCGCTTCCAGACCCATCATAACGTCGGTCGCCCAGCCATCGGCCCCGATCTCCTCGCACCACGCGCCCGAGGGCATCGCCCCGCCCCCTATCAGGTAGACGTACTTGTCCCTGAGACCCTTCTTTTTCAGCGCCTCCAAAACGACCTTTTGCTGGAACATGGTACCCGTGAGGAGCGCTGATGTTCCGATGATCTGCGCGTTTTCGTTCTCTGCTGTTTCGATGAATTTCTCCTTGGGAACGTCCCGTCCGAGATTGATGACGTGGATGCCATTCGCCTCGAAGACCGCAGCAACGATGCTGATCCCGAGATCGTGAATGTCTCCTTGGACCGTGCCCAGGACCATCGTGGCCTTGGGCTGGTATTCGCCGACCGGCATCGTGTCGATGAGAAATTTAAGGCACTTCTGCATGATCTCGGCCCCCAGCATAAGATAGGGGAGTGCGATCTGTCCCTTGCCAAACCTGTCGCCCAGTTCACGGATCGCCGGCGTTAGGCCTTGTTGGATGAGATCTAGCGGAGCTATTCCCGCGTCGACTCCCTGCTGGACCAAAGTCATGCTGTCGTCTTTCTTGAACCCGAGGATGGCCGCTTTGATCTGTTCGATGAGTTCTTCGTTCTCTGACATTGTTTTCACCTTTAGAAGAGGGATAGCTTGTCATCTGCTTCCTTCAGCAATGCTTGCATGCGCTCGTCCACGTCATCCGGCAGGGGTTCCGCATCGTGCTGGTCAAGCTCCTTTAACCGGTCCCGGCAGACTTCGGCCCACGTCTTCGCACCCTTCGCGAGCCACTGGTCCGAGTGCTCGTGAATCCAGTCATTCGAGTGCCAAAACAGGCCCTTCTCGGGGGCGATCCACTTCAACGTGTGATCTTGGGTCGTGAACATACCTTTCGGGCCAACTTGTTTGATCATATCCAAAGCAAAGTGTTCCTCATCGAAGGCAAGCAGGTCGTCGGTCATCTCGAAGAGCATTTGTTTCAGGAAGTTAACCAGGGTTTCACCCATCGGGATCGTTTCCCACATGAATGCTTGCGGGGTCGTGCCCACTTGGACAATGTTTCCACCCCACAGTGTTTGTGCAAGGAGGGCCAAACTCCACGTCGCGCCTGCTTCATCCAATGGCGATGTCAAGCAATAGGAGCACGACGACGTCGGCAGGTCGTAAAGGTCCTGGTAAACCTGCGTCGATAGCCCTGCCACGAGTATTGAATGGGGGGTATTTGCGAGTTGGCCTGTCTGGGGATCAGTCGGGGTCACGAAGGGCCACGGAATGGCGGCTGTCCCCGGATCGAGGTATTGCGAGACTGCCATGCAATAATGGGTGCAGGCGAGCGCGAGCGCGGCCTGCGCGGGTGCGGTTGCCGGGGCAGTGAACGGAGCCGTGCCACCCCAGTACGGATAAGTCGGGAGGTGGTACTTCGCAGCACCGACTGCGGCCCAGAAGTTTTGCCTCGTGCTCGTCAAGGGACCGATGCAGGTCGGCAGGCCGGCGAGAATGGGCCTTTCCTTCAGTTCATCGAAACCACCCTGTACCTCCGCCGCAAGCTTTCCCAAGTAATCCCATTCCTCCAGCCCGTTTTCCGTGATGGCGCAAGGGCCGCCGTGCTTGACCGAATGCCTCAACTTATTGTAGGCGGTATGCAATTCCGCGGGGAGACCCTGCTTCGTCCGCTCGACATCTTCAACGAGCGTGCCATAAAAGCCCTCGTAGGCATCGATGGCATCGACCATGCGGAAGGCCCGGATCACGTCGTCCTCGCCCGGATCGCGAGACTCCCATTTATTCGCGGTCTCGTCCCAGCAATACATCTTCGTGGCACCGCTCGTGATGAAGGTGTAGAAATCCTTCTGGGCACTCGTTACTTGGAGATCGTTCTCCGGATGCCGCCCAGCAAGATTGTACGACCGGGGTGCCTTGGCAATCATTTCCCGAACCCAGTCCTCGGGGAACTTGACGATCAGCTCGTTTTCGTCAATTTCTACCGGTGCATCTTTCAAGTACTCGATGCAAGCTTTGTCATCGATGCAAACGCCCATCTCGCTCAAGAGATTGTACGCGGCATTATCGAGGATCTCCAGCTCCTCCCTGGTCCCGATCCTCCACATCCTTTTCAGTCCCGGGAATTTTACCTTCTCGTTAGCTCTCATGAACCTATCACCTTACAACACCCCCTCCGATTTTCCTTATAAGATTCTTGTGCTTGAACCGTGAGGCTCTCTGTTCACCGATGGATCTTACAGGATTCGGGCAAGATTGAGAGCCAATATTAAAATAAAGAAATTGGAAGAACGTTTCTACATGATTTCATCATCCGATTCTAAAAACAGGGTGTTCCGGTGGCGGCATCCTTCCCTCGTCAAACAGTAATTGCGATTGGGCTGATTTAATGAAGGCCACGTTCGGGAACATGATATCCGCGTGTTGCACCGGGCCGTACAGGATAAAATCGGCTCCTACTCCCAACGTGATTGTTGCGGCAACCACTGATGCGCATTTCTTGATGTCCCCAAACTTTTCCTTTAAATTTCTCCACGTGTCGACCGCGTTGTGCGCCCCAGCACCAGCGGGGAAACCATAAGTGTCCTTGACTTGTTCTATGGCACTCATTGCCAATCCGAGCGACGTGACATCGAGTACGCAACCATCGATGAGAAAGTTCGCCTCTGCAAGGCCCGTGTCCGCCAGTGTCTCCAGCATTTTCTTGACGACATCCATTCGGGCTTGTGTCGTCCAAGCAGAGCTTTCCATCGCCAGCAAGACAAGGTTCTTGATTTTGCTATTTTCTAAAAGCTGGATCTCCTCGCCTTTAATATCTGGCGTTATGGAGTTGAACACGATGCGGTCTTGAAGGTTTGTTTCTTCAAGATATTCAAGTGCAGGCTTTTTCATCATGAACGTCGGCGGATCCAAAAAAATGGGGACATCCGTGACGTCAGCAACAAAATCAACGATGGGTTTGATGCCTGATTCAAAAGATAAAACCACGTCCAAGCAAGGCGTTAATCCAGTTTTTTCTGCAATCTCCTCTTGATCCTTTATCAATTTCTCCGCATATTCCTTGTCGATTATGCCGTTCTTTTCATCCTCGAATATGTGCTTTTGGTTGTAATAAAATATGGTTCCTACCATGGCCGTGGGCATCGAACGAGGATCTCCTCCAATGGCATATTTTCCGATCCTGTACGTCTTTTGCTCTGCGTTGAATTTCAACATCGGTTCAATCATGCTCGGTATTGTAATTGTGAGTGCTTCAACGCTCGAATGAGTTTATCTGGGTTGAGGTTGCAAGGTGGGGCTCCGGAGAATCGATGTATACCAGGCCGAAGAAAATCCTCGTTTCAAAGAATTGACTCAAAGGCGCCCGTGTTCCTAACCAAGATCGCGAAAAATGCTATGGAACACAACCCTTTCAATTTTACGCAAGTGTTCGCTCAATGCGCTCTGCGATATGCCAAAATTTTGTGCCAAGTCACTCGTGTTGATTTTTCTCGGAATTTCGTAATATCCGTGTTCCACGGCATGATAGAGGATTTCCCGCTGCCTGTCCGTCAGCGAAAGCGTTATATTTTCGATGCAAGGTGGAAGCAACGTGTTCACGCTGATAACCTTCACTTGATCTCCATAATGTTGCAATTCTGCCCAGATCTTGTCGACTTTATCGATTTCCGTGGTAAAAGAGAGTTTCATTGCTCCATTCTCGGCAATGATGGGCGTGTTCATTATTATATCCGTGTCCTCGAAGAATTGTTTAAGATCGCTTGGCCAGTGATGCTTCACGAAGCAAACGTATTCGTTTTTTGCAATGTCCTCGGAAATGACCTCTACGAACTCGATGCTTCCGATTCCGAGAAGATTTTTTGGCCCGAAACTCGAGTTTTTAAATTTAAACGACTGCGTCGCGATGATTATTTCGTTATCGAGCCGGTGAATTTGCAACAGCTCATAGCGGTCTACGATGTCAAAAATCTCTTTGTACCTTTCATCTAAAGGAACTTGAACGACAATTTTCGTTAATCGCTTCATCTAACCTTAGCATCTATCAAAACTCCTCCTTAAACCTTTCATCTTGTTTGGCCTTGATTCCAGATTTTCACGCCCCTTGGGGTCAATTTATCGCCCACTATTCCTGCTAATGGTCATATAAGATAGAAGGGTTCCTCCAAAGAGAGTTAAAAATGAGAAATACCCCTTAGCCTAATTGACCGAAATCGCTTGGCAGGGCGATTCCGTCCCAAGCCCGGCGTTCAGCGCCTCGAGGATCGTTTTCGACGCGGCAGTCTTGGTTGAAGATCATGGTCGTCCGCTCCTCGGGCGTGTACGGGGACCACCCGGGCTCGCCAGTGCGTGTGAAGGAAATCCACGCGTCGCTCATCTTTTCCGAGAGCGCTGCTTGGCCCGTGCCACCCTCAAGAAAAACGAACCGCTCGTAGTTCCCGAAGACGAAGGGCAGTTCCAACGCGTGCGTTGCCCTCAGCCTCCCGTTCCTGAACGGCGTTTCCCAGGTAAAAAGGTACATGTAGGCTGGAGCCGCTCCCAAGGCGCACTTTCGTTCCGCCTGCGTGATGGAGGCCAAACGAAAGAGCAGGTCGGTCACCATGTATGCAAGGAGCTCTCCCCTGGATGCCTTCGGGTGCGCCCGCTGGTAGACGGATATAATGGTGTCAGCCTTGGTCTTGGACCCGGCTATCCGCCTCAGGATTCGGGTGAGAAACGAGTTCATTAATGCTCGAACGAGGAGGCGCCTAGGGAACTTCGCCATCACGGGTGTCATCTCGAGAAACAGCGTGGCCTCGTCCTTGTTCGTGCCGATGAGGAGCGGGACCTCCGCCGAGATGGCTGGTGCCACCGGGTCAAAAGGATTGTTTGGCAGCACGATGCCGTCCAGCACCGGCCTGTATTGGAGGAGACCACCGCCGAGCTGGCGGCGCGATGATGCGACGCGTGCTTCCACGAGCTGGGAGGCAGGCAGGGCTTGGAGGCGGTCGATCTCCCCATCTTTCAGGGCAAGGGCGGCCATGAGTTCCTTGGCCCTTGCCGTCGCGTGCTCGCGCGGCTCGACGTGCAAACCCGGGCCGCTTTCCACGATCGCCCGGTGGAAGAGGCCTACAGCAGACGGCATTGCCATAAGGGCGCTGACTTTCATTCCACCGCCCGATTCCCCGAAGATGGTCACGTTCTTGGGATCCCCGCCGAATGCTTGGATGTTGTCGCGGACCCATTCAAGCGCCAGTGTGATGTCGAGCATACCGGCATTGCCCGAGGTGGAAAACTCCTCGCCGGCAAAGTCGCCCAAGTATAGGTACCCGAGCGGGCCAAGCCGGTGGTTGAGCGTCACCAAGACGACATCTCCCCGGCGGGTCAGTTTGGTCCCGTCGTAGAGCCTTTCGGAGCCCGATCCCGACGAGAATCCGCCGCCGTGCAGGAAGACCATCACTGGGCGGGCACCACCATCATCCACGCCCGGCGTCCACACGTTGAGCACCAAGCAATCCTCGCTCTCTACCGGGAGCTCCAGTTGCCCCATCATCTTGTACAGGTACCCCATGGCGCCGGCACTCGCGCCCGGGCAACTCGGCCCATATTGCAGGGCATCACGCACCCCTGTCCATGGTTCGGGCGGCTTTGGTTGCCGGAACCGGTTTTGTCCAGCGGTCGACCCCCCGTATGGGATTCCCTTGAAAATGCAGGTTCCATCGACGAGTATCCCTTTTATCTTTCCAGTAGTCGTTTCCACGATGATTTCTTCCATTTTCCAATTCACCTCGGTCGTGTGATCACGATCTTGTGGGTGCATTAAACATGACACTAATAAGATATTCACCCGCGGGGCTGGCTTAAATGTCGGTCCGGTCTTAGATCACGTGGCGATGATGAAGATTTATCCCCGAGCTTCGTGCGATGAGCGTAGTAGAGCCTTCTGAGCCATTTGCTGAATTATTCTCTCAAGAATTTTTGAATAGACGAAATTACCTCAAATGCGATAAAAACAACGCGGGCCGGGTTTTTTTATCGCTGAAACGATTATTCTATTGTCCATGATGATATTACCTCCGATAGAATCGCGTTACAGCCAATGCGAAGATGATAACGGAAGAGCCGTCTGAGACACTTTTTCAATCTAATAATGCTATAATCACCCACAAGCCAATCTTACCTGTCAAGGGGAAATCGTATGCGAAAGATTATCCCATTTAAGAAAATTGACCTAACGCGTTTTTCGACTCGCTGGATTTCAACACGGATCTTGATAATGTCCGACTAAGTTGAAAATTAGATGTTCAAAGCCGCAATCGCTTGTGCTTCTGGCCATTTTCGTGGTACATTAGGACAAGTTCTTCAATGCGCTTGATCTCGTCGTCGGATAGCTCCCGCGTGACCTTGGCTGGGATGCCCATGGCGACAGATCGCTCCGGAATCTCCATATCGTCGGTGATCAGGGCCCGGGCCCCGATCATGGCGTATCTTCCGATGTGTGCATCCCCCATTATAGTGGCGCCGATGCCCACCGTGACATAATCATCGAGCGTGCAGGCGTGCACGATGGCTCCGTGGCCGATCGTGCAGCCCCTTCCGATCGTGCAGGATTTGCTGTTCTGGGAATGCACTATAGCGCCGGATTGAACGTTCGTGTCCTCGCCGATGATGATAGAATTTAGATCTCCCTTGATGCTGACGTGTTCGTGCACCGACACGTGTTCCCCGATCGAGACATCTCCAACGATGTATGCTTGCTTGGAGATCCATGCGTTCTTGTCGATCTTCGGGGCCTTCCCGTCAAAGGGCAGGATATTTTTCATTCTCTTCACGTGCAACTTTCCAGCAGCGGTAGCACGCCTCCCGATTTTGCGAGATCGATGAGGTGGAGCACCAGTTTCTGCAATTCCTGCTCGAGCCGGCTTATGACGACCGCTTTGCCCAGGCCCGCGACATCAAAGAAACCGGCCTTGAGATCGACGCGGGTGACCTCGATCATGATCTTGATGTCATTCCCGGATGCCTTGTACGACAGGTATCCATCGCTCGCGTTAACGGCGTTCGAGTTCTCGGTCCACAGGTGCACCTTCTTCCCCTCGCCTGAGAAGCTCGGATCGTCCTCGAAGAGCAGGTCTTGGCTAACGTCGATCGGGATCTTGGCAACGCCGAGCGGATCGAGCATGAATTCCGTGGTGAGATCAAAATGCAGGCAATTCTCCGCGGACTTTTGCACGCTCACCTTCATTCCCGTGATACAGGCTTCCCAGAACTTGTCGCAGGCGTACGCTTTTTCAAACGTGTCGACATCGATGTTCGGTATCGTTTTGATGATTTTGATTAGCTGGGGCATACGGATCACACATGAAATCCAAGTTTAAAAATCGCCGGTTGGCACATCCACGACCTTGATTCGCAATCCAAGATACACCACCGCCGGCGACAAGAGCCACATGACTTGTCCGATGAAATCCAGGTCGTCGGACAGCACGATATTTGCACTCAAGTTTTCAAAGAGTAGAAGCAACGGCTTGAGCACGAAATAGACAATGCCGGCAGGAATCAGGAGAATCCCGATTATGATAAGGATAAGTCTCATTCTCTTTTTTCCATTCGTTTCGGCACGAGCGACACTAGTCATGATACTGATACCAGCGACGTACCACACGACATACGTGAGATAAAAGATGAATGCGATGAATCCTGGCAACGTCGTGCTGTTAATTCCGCTGGTAAGCCAACGAGAATCGAACGAGACCATGTACTTGCCGGTAGGCGGGAGTTGATTCCCCGTCAGCACTTTGCCTCCAGATGTGACAATTATTGAATCATTCAAAATAACACCAATTATTATCACGAAATTCACCACGAACGCGGCCACCAGTCGCTTTCGCTTCTGGTGAAAGGCGATCTCCTCGCCTTCCTTGAGCATGAATGCGGCTTGGATGAATGACAGGGGAATAAGACTGATCATGATCATGGATATGTCCAGCAAGATATTCGCAACGGCGAGGGTGAAGGCGGAGAACGGGGCTATGATGTAAAGGATCGCCTCGGCCGAAATGTACACACCCCAACCGAGGAAAGCGAGATAGAACAAGTAATTTAAGATATAGCTGGAGAGCCGCCTTATCTTTATGGCTAACCAGAACGAGATCATGGCAATCAAGAGCTTTATGACCAATAGCGAGTACGTGAGAGTGTCGATAAGGCTTGTTTGATCTATCATGATCGGTCATTCGCATCGAGGCAAACAGCGAGCGGATGGTTGATCAAACATCTGTGTGAATTAATAAAACAAGCCAGGAAAGCTTGTGCCCAAGGTATCAATAGAAGGCCGATTTTCGACATAGTTACAAATTGACTTTTTAATTCTCCGAGGAAATATATATTCGTGACCAGCTACGCGATCTCGGATAAAGTTTTACTGGCTTGAGAAAACAAGTATTTCAACCTCCTTTACAAATACAAAGTCAAGCATGCCATACACGACAGTTTCACTCCCAAAATCGCTGATCCGCCTAATTCAAGAGCGGATCAAGGGAACTGAATATTCCAGTCCTTCCGCATATGTTACCCACGTGTTAGAAGAGCTGGAACAAGAAATCGAAAAGCTCACCGGGGGACAATCAGATGAATGAAACCCAGTTCAGTTCCGTCAGCATTCCCGTGGATTTGGCCGAACGGATCAAGAAACGTATCAAGGGCACCGGGTTCACGTCTCTTGCGAGCTACGTGACGTTCGTGCTCAGGGAGATCTTGGGTCAATCGGGGCCGTGTGGTAGCGAATCCACTCCTGAAGCAATATCATCGGTGGAAAAGGACGAGCTGCTGAAACGATTGAAAAATTTGGGATATATCCCGCCACCCGCGTGATCCCGCCGCTTTCACTGTGCACGGGATGCACCATCGCCGGCGGCATGGTTCAGGTTACCTGGCTGATGGTGAGAGGAAGAAATGAAGTTTAGATTTAGTAAAATACCATTCGTTTCAATTTAGATGATAGGCCTTAAAATCGTCACGAAACCCGGCATTACTAATAATGATAGAATTATATATTTGTGGCGTCGTTGGGTACTTCATGGCATCGAAGGAATCCTTGAAGACCGTGCAAATTCCGGCGTCACTTTATTCGAGAATCGAAAAGCGCATCGACGGCTCGACTGAATTCAAGACCGTCTCCGAGTACATTACTTTTCTGGTGCGTGAAACCCTGAACACGATCGAGAGCGAGGAAGGAAAGAAGGCAGCTTTCTCGCCCGAGGAAGAGAAGGAGATCGAAGGCAGGCTCCGCGATCTCGGCTACATCGATTAAGGTGAATGGATCGATGCAAGAACCCCATGGCGGCCGGCTCGTCGATCGCGTGTGCGCGGAAGGTGCCCGTCAAGCGATCCTTGACCAGGCCAGCGAGTTCGTGACCCTTCCTGTCAACGAGGATATCATCAAGGACATCAAGAACATCGCGACGGGCGTGTTTTCCCCGCTCGAAGGATTTCTCACGCAAGCAGATTTCGAGGCCGTGGTCGAATCCGGCCGCCTCGCAAGTGATTTGCCGTGGACCATCCCGATCGTGCTGGATGTTGATGAGGCATTCGCCCAAGGCGTGAAACCGGGCGACGAGATCTTGCTCACGCGGGAAAGCGAAGATGGGACGCCCGTTGCAAAGATGCACATCGATGAAATCTATATCTACGATTCTGCTTCATACGTCGAGCACGTGTTCAGGACGAGCGATCCCGCACATCCTGGCGTGGCCGGCGTCCTGGCAAAGAAGCCTTACCTACTCAGCGGCACCATTGACCTTGTCGCGGATATCACGACGCCTTTTGCCAAGTACAACCTTTCGCCCAAGGAAACGCGGGTCCTGTTCAAGAAGAAAGGTTGGAACACGATTGCCGCCTTCCAAACGCGCAATCCGCCCCATCTCGGTCACGAGTACGTCCAAAAGGCCACGCTATCGGTCGTCGACGGCCTGCTCATCCAGCCGGTGATCGGCAAGAAGCAATCCGGGGATTTCAAGGACGAGGTGATCATCGCCTCCTACGAGGCGTTGATCGAGAATTACTACGTCCGGGACACGGTCCTCCTGAGCACATTCGAGACGGAAATGTATTACGCCGGTCCTCGCGAGGCCATCCACCACGCGATCGCTAGGAAGAACTTCGGGTGTACGCATTTCATCGTTGGCCGTGATCACGCGGGCGTGGGGGATTATTACGGGCCCTACGCTGCCCACGCGATCTTCGACGAGTATCCCGATCTCGGCATCACGCCGGTGAAGTTCCGCACCTTCTACAAGTGCACGAAGTGCGGTGCGGTCGTCTCCGACAAGATATGCCCCCACGGGCCCGAATACCAGGTTGATTTCAAGGGCAGGGTCGTGCGCCAGATGCTCTTGGAAGGAAAGATACCCGAGGAGGAGATGCGGCCCGAGGTTGCAGAGCGAATCATCGCCTGCGGCGACCTGTTCGTGCCCTGACCTGGAAGCGAATGCGATGACCAGGGAAAAATTGCTCGTCGTCGGCCTCGACTGCGCGACGCCAGAGCTCTTCTTCGACCGCCACCTCGGGAACATCCCGGCGATCAAGCAGCTCCAAGCCGCGGGGTACAGGGCGAGGCTCCGCTCGTCAGATCCACCCATTACTATTCCCGCGTGGGCCTGCATGGCCACGGGGAAAACGCCAGGCCAGCTCGGCGTGTACGGCTTCCGCCACCTCCAAAAAGGGACCTACGACAAGACGTGGGTGGCCAATTCCACGTCCATCAGGGGCACGCCGGTTTGGGAAACGCTCGGGGACAACGGGTTCACATCTATCGTGGTCGGGGTTCCTCCTACCTATCCCGTGCGGCCGTTCAATGGCAACCTGATATCGTGCTTCATCACGCCAAGCGTCGAGAACGAGTTCACGAACCCGCCCGAACTGAAGCAGGAGATCCTGGACCGGTTCGGGTCCTACACGTTCGACGTTCCCTTCCGCATCGACGACAAGGCCGATCTCTTCACGGGCCTGCTGCAGATGACCAAGGACCGCCACGAGGTCATCAAGTATCTCTTGGAAAACAAGGAATGGGATCTCTGCTGGTTCGTGGAGATCGGCCTCGACCGGATGCACCACGCGTTCTGGAAGTACTTCGACGAGACCCGCGACGATTTTTCTCCTGGCACCCCGTATCAGCATTACATTGACGAGTACGAGCAGCTGCTCGACTGCAATTTCAAGGAGCTGGTCGGCCTCGTGCCCGAGGACACGCGGATCATCGTGGTGTCTGACCACGGCGCCCAGTCTATGGACGGCTGCCTGTGCGTCAACGAGTGGCTCGTGCAGGAGGATCTCCTGCACGTGAATAGCTATCCACCGGCCGGGGAAACCGTCCCCCCCGAGAAGATGGACGTGGACTGGGCCAGTACCACCGCCATCGGCTGGGGCGGCTACTACGCTCGCATCTTCATGAACGTGGCGGGCCGCGAACCGGAGGGTATCATCCCGCTTGAGGACTATGAGACGGCACGCGCCGAGTTGCGGGAAAGAATCGAGGCTATGGCCGGCCCCGACGGCACACCGCTAGGGAACAAGACCTTCACAGCCGATGAACTGTACCCGGAAGGCCACGTCGGAGACGAGCCCGACTTGTTCGTGTATTTTGCCGATTTGAGGTGGCGTTCGGCCGGGACGTTCGGCCATCCCGGTCTCTTCTTAAAGGAAAACGACACCGGCCCAGACGATGCCGTCCACGCGAAGGAGGGCCTGTTCATCTCTGCGACCAAGCACCAGTTCGACGAGGCCGCAAACGAGGACGCCGAGCTCGATGCGCGGCTCGCATCGTCGGCCATCCAGCAAGTGTCGATTTACGACATATATCCAACAATTTTGACCCATTTCGGCCTGCCCGTGCCCACTGGGCTTCGGGGCAAGCCGATCGAGTTGGAATGAACGAGTTGATGATTATGGCACACCCAATCGAAGATTCCAAGGGCTTCACGGTGTGGTTCACCGGCCTGGCGTGTTCAGGCAAGACAACCATCGCTGATGCCCTTGTTCCCATCCTGAAAGAAAAAGGCATCAAGGTCGAGCGGCTGGACGGCGACACCGTGCGCAAGTCTCTCACGCGCGACCTCGGCTTCAGCGTCGAGGACCGGCGCAAGAACATCGAGCGCGTGACCTTCGTTGCCAAGTTGCTGACGAGAAATGACGTTGCCGTGCTCGCGACCTTCATCAGTCCCGAAATAGAGATGCGAGAGAATGCCCGTAGCGAGATCGGCAACTTCGTCGAGGTCTACGTGAAGGCGAGCATCGATGCTTGCATGAGCCGCGACGTGAAGGGCATGTATGCAAAGGCGATCGCCGGTGAAATCCAAGACTTCACCGGCATCCACGATACCGCTCCATACGAGGAACCAGAAAATCCTGAAGTACTCCTCGATACGGAGGCTTTCACGGTCGAGGAATGCGTTCAGCAGGTTCTAGACAAGCTTATCGAGCTCGGTTACGTCGCGGCATAAACCTTTTTTTCATTTACAACGCTTTCTTCTTCGTGGAGTCATTCGTGTACGAGTTACCTGATGGCAACCAGGCCCGCTGCGGGATGAGTGGCCCGGGCACGTCCGATCATGCGATCGTGTTCCTGAACGCATCCTTTTTCAGCTTCAGGCAATGGGATCTTCTTGCAGCTCGTGTTGCCAAGCGGGCCAATCAGCTAGGCATTGATCCGGTGGACATGCTTTTTATGAATTACCGGGGCTTCGACGGTGTGCAGGCCTTGGATGGTCCAATGGCCTTCGATCAGCTGGTTAGCGACGCGTTGGAAATCATCGCGGCTTCCGGCCTCGGTGGAGAGCTGCACCTGGTTGGGGCAAGTCTGGGCTCCATTGTTGGCCAAACTTTGCTGGGATCCCACAATCTCCAAGCGAGGTCGCTGGTCACCTATGGCCATATCATTCCATCCACCCCTCTCATCGCGCATGTCCAGGAAATCTTTTCCAAGTTCAAGTCCATATTGGACGAAGAGGATTATTTCACCGAACATACCGGAGATTTGTTGCGACCAGAAATAATCGGGCCGGTCTCGAGGGCCATGTGGGAGGTGTTCGTGATGGACTATTCAAAAACGCCAGAGAAGGTGAAGGCCAAGGGAGAGCCTCCGGGCTACGAGCAATTCCTGTTGAAATACATAGGCAACACGGCCGTGGCCACGCTCGGTGCGTTCTTGGGCATGGTATTGAACGATCTCCACGGTTCCCCATCCAAGACCCCGAACGAATTTTCTCACGATGACAAGCGGGTGGTCGCATTCCAAGGCGAAGACGACCTGATCGCGCCCCTGTCATTTCTAAACGATCCCGATTCTGCATCGGACTCGTTCGAAATCGTTCCCGTTCCCGGGCGCGGCCATACCGACTTCATTATCGACGAAGCCATTTGCGATGCCATGGCCGTTCGCCTGCTGTGTCGAGATGATATTTAATGCGGATTGGCTTCGTCCAAACTAGCCCCGAGTTCGGGGATAAGGATGCTAGTCTCGATCGGGCCCGGTCCTTGATCGGCGTGGAGAAGGCGGATCTGCTGGTTCTTCCCGAATTGTTCGCGACGGGCTACACGTTCACGTCGCGCGACGAGGCACTCTCCGTTGCCGAGGCACCGGGCGAGCAGACCACCGATTTTTTGATGGAGATAGCAGCGGCGATCGACGGGACTGTGGTGGCCGGCTTTGCAGAGCGCGACGGGCAGAAGGTACATAACTCGGCCATGATGGTGTCTCCCGAGGGCATCGTGCACGTGTATCGAAAGCTGCACCTGTACTACAAGGAAAAGCTGTGGTTCACGCCCAGCGACCGGTCGCTGGCCGTTCAGGACATTGGCGAGGCGCGGGTTGGCATCATGATCTGTTTCGACTGGTTTTTCCCGGAAGTCGCCCGCACCCTGGCGCTGCTCGGCGCGGACATCATCGCCCATCCCGCAAACCTCGTGATGCCCTATTGCCAAAAGGCCATGGTCACCCGCTGCTTGGAAAACCACGTGTTCGCCGTGACGGCCAACCGCATCGGGAGGGAAACCCGTGGCGATGATGAATTCACGTTCACGGGCGGGAGCCAGATCACCGGCCCAAGCGGAGTGATCCATGCCAGTGCCCCTTCCGACGAGGAGGCCATCACGATCTTGTCGATCAACCCCAAGATCGCGAAAAACAAGAAAATTAACGAGTATAACGACCTGTTCGAGGATCGAAGGCCCAAATTTTACTCCAGTTAAGTCTCGGATTCTATCGCGTCCAGGATCTCGCCGGGGTCGGACTCGAGTATGCCTTGGGCGACCTTCGGGTTGCCGCCGCCTTTCCCGCCGAATCTCGCGGTCAGGGATTGCACCAGCTCGTTGGCCTTGATTGCACAATTTGAGAGAATCTGGAGATCGAGCAGCGCGCCCATGACGATCAGGACCGAATCTTCTGGAAACTGGTTGAACCGGGACGTGATGAGCTTCTTGTTCGTGATCCCTTTCAAGCAATGGAAAGAAACACCTTGGATTACGCGTCCCGGTTTCGTGGCCTCGCCTTCGAGCAGCTCGATGGACAGGTCATCAACTTGCTGGTCAAGCAGGTCCTTTCCCTTTTGCAAGCGCTCGATTTCCTCGGCAACCTGGAATATGTTCTTGTTGAGGTCTGCACTCGCGGCGAGGAGCGTGGCGTTCCCCTTGGCCAGGGCCTCGATCGACGGATCGCCTACGAGAAACCTGATGTCCTTGCCGCCCCGGAATTTCGTCACGAACACCGGCCCGATCTCGGCCGTGTCCTTCACGTGCGTGCCGGCACAGCACATCGTGTCCACGTCGTGGATGTTCACGATACGAACGGGATCCTCCGGCGAAATCTCCCCGCGAATCGATCCGGAATATTCCGCGATGGCTTCATCACGCGAGAGTACCACGCTTTGGACGGCAACGCTCCTAGCGGTCAGGCGGTTTACGTTTGCAATGGCCAATTCCAGCTGAGCTATCGTGATGGACCCTTGCAGCGTTAGACCAACTTCCTCGGGCTGGATCGAGACTTCCCCGGTTGACACGCCGAATTCCGCCAAGATCGCAGCCGATACCAGGTGCTGGGCCGTGTGCCCTTTCATCAAGGTTATCCGGCGATTCCAATCGATGGTGCCGGTGATTTCAATGCCCATTTCCAATCCATCGGGCATCGGATCGAGCATATGGATGATTTCGTCGTCGTCCTTGGTAACATCGACAACGGTGTGGTCGATTCCGTCGATCGTTATCGTGCCCCGGTCGCTGGCTTGGCCCCCACCGCTTGGATAGAAACAGGTCCGATCCAAGACGATGCCATTTTCCCTCGCCTCAACGACGCTGGCCTCGAAGGTGATCTTGTATGGTTCGTTCCAGTACAGCCTGATGGTTCCCGTGGCGCATCACACCCTCACTGGTTGATCTTTTCCGCGAGCATCGCGAAAAAATCGCTGAGATCGATGTTCCCCCCGCTGAGTATGACCCCGACGCGCTTTCCCTCGAGGTCCTCTACCTGTTTCGAGAGCACGCCCGCCAGCGGGACGGCACCGGACGGCTCGACCACGAGCTTCATGCGCTCCCACAGGAACCGCATGGCTTCGACGATCTGTTGCTCGGAAACGAGGATGACCCTGTCCACGTACTCTTTGATGATGGCGAATGTGCGCTCGCAGAGATTCGTGCGAAGGCCGTCCGCGATCGTGTGCGGCGTGCCCTCGTTGGTGACGATCTCGCCTGCCTCGAACGACCGGTAGGCATCGTCGGCCATCTCGGGTTCCACGGCGATCACCTTGGCCCTCGGGCACAAACCCTTCGTGGCGATCGACGTCCCGCTCAGCAATCCACCGCCGCCGACGGGGCAAAACACGAAATCGAGCGGGCCCGTTTCCTTGATCAGCTCGTACGCAGCCGTGCCCGCACCACGAATGATGTTATCGTTATCGTACGGGTGGACGAGGGTGTACCCGTGCTCTTCGATCAAGGCATTCGTCGTCTCCTCTCGTGCTTGGAGGGTTGGCTCGCACAGGACGACCTCGGCCCCGTAATCCCTCGTGGCGGTGATCTTCACCTGGGGGGAGTTGTTCGGCATGACCACGACCGCGCTCACGCCGAGCAGCTTCGCTGACAAGGCGACGGCCTGCGCGTGGTTGCCGCTGGAATGCGTGATGATGCCAGCGGCCTTCTCCTCCTCGGAAAGCTGGCTGATCGTGTTGTAGGCTCCGCGCATCTTGAACGCCCCCATGCGCTGGAAGTTTTCGCATTTGCAAAAGATGCTCGTTTGGGCGAGGTCATCCAAGGTGCGCGAGGTCATGACGGGTGTCTTGTTGATGCTCGCCTTGATGCGATCGTGGGCTTCCTTGATCTCGTTGAGCGTTATCATGGTTACTGTCATCTAATTGGTAATTCTTTTCCCTCTTTCAAGTAACTTGCTAAGCAAGCGCTTAGCAAGCTAAGCAAGCTAGCTAAGTTTGCCAAGCAAGGTCTGGAAATAATCCAATCAGAACAGCACCATCGTTACCTTGAATCATTTTCTAACCCAAAAAGCTCCCACTTCCGAGATTGGGTCCTTTACAACAGACCGAATTGCAAATTTTCTAACAATCTTGATTAACATCAAAAATGACACCCTTGACTCGTTCTGGATCTTATGGCGTCATCGAAACCCAATTGCTGGGACGTAAACGGCTGCGGACGTGGCCCAGATTCGGATAGGCCCTGTCCAGCGGCGGTCGAGGATCGGCTCGATGGAGCACACGGCGGCCTCAACGGCGGCCGTGCTTGCTGGGTCGTCGATGGAACGCCATGCGGGCCCCCCGAATCAAAGGACAAGCCGTGCAACTTCGCGCAAAAATACATGAATTGCAGGAGTTGCAAGTTTTACAAGCAGGTGATGCTCGAGGAAATCCCGAACTTCATCCTGTTCCCGACCCTGCTTGAACGGTTAAAAACGCATTGAATGCGCCTGATTTTTCAAGAAAAAAGAGTTTTAGGGGTTTTTTCTTTAAATCCCGAGAACTTCCCGCATCGTGTAAAGGCGAGGCTCCAAATTCTCGCTGGTCCCGAGGAACCGTGCGGCCTTTATGGCACCGCTTGCAAAGCACGACCTGTCGTGGGCGCGGTGCACGAGTTCGATGCGCTCGCCGCTGCCAGCAAACATTACCGTGTGATCGCCCACGATATCCCCTGCCCTGATGGCGTGGATGCCCAGCTCGGCGGTGCCCGGCGTTCTGGGCGCGAGCCCCTTTTGCCGGCCGTACGTGGCGATCTCGTCCAGGCTCCTTCCCCAGGTCGTCGCGATCGACGTCGCGATTGACATCGCGGTCCCGCTTGGGGCGTCCTTCTTCCGGTTGTGGTGGGCCTCGATGATCTCGGTGTCCCAGCCTTGGAGCACCTTGGCCACGTCCTCAGCAATCTTCATGAAGACGTTCATGCCGATGGCGTAGTTGGAAGACACGATCGAGGGCGCGTTGTATTCAGAGACTTGCGTTGTGAAATAAGTCATGAACTCGGGCGACAGGGCCGTCGTGCCGATGACCATCTTGATGCCGTTCTGGACGATGACGGGCGCGTTGGCCTCGGTCGCCTTGGCCACGGTGAAGTCGATGACGACATCAGGGCTGCAGGCCTTGATTTTTTCTTCCAAGTCCGTTGCATCTTGTATCGCCGTACCGATCGCACCCTTCCCGATCAGTGTAGCGATGTCAATGCCGACCGTGATGCCACCCGGCTCTGTAAACGCGCCGACGAGTTCGATATCGGCGTCACCGAGAGCGAAGTTCGAGATCATACGTCCCATGGCGCCGTCCGCGCCTAAGATTGCAATCTTGACCATAATCATTACCTCAGAGGGAGGTGGCGGGGCTGAGATAAATAGGTGTTAATTATGGGGCTAATGTGTTTTGTTTCAAACGTAGCGGTCGTCCAATTTCGCGCCACAGTTGTAACAAACCTTGGGACGGAGTGCCTTGGTCGTGAACTCGTCTTCATCGACAAATTGCAACAGTTTATCCCTGACTCTTTCGTTAATATCACTTAAATCGCCATCCTCGATGCCGACGAGTTTTTTATGGTACCGGGAGTACAACTCTTCTTTAACCTTGCGCCTCTCCTCGTATTTATCGCTGTGATAGCCCCAGAACTCCACGTACACGTCGTCATCGGGCAAATACCAGTCATATTTCAGCCGGTTCCCGCCGAGGTCGAGCCAGTCCTCGTATTGGTGGTTCACGCCGTGCCTCGCGAGCCAGTTATCGATGAGGGCCTCCCCCCGCGATTTCACGACGTGCCCGTCGTCGCACTTGTAGCGCTCGGCGTGTTCCTCGGTGGCGACCGGTGCTTTGGCAAAGTATCCTCCAGTCCTGAGGGCAGTGTAGGTTATGATGACCTCGATCATGGAGGCGCATAGGATCACGAACCACGGTGTCTGGATGGCGGCAGGTAGCACGTCGAAAAACAATCCCACGAAGAAGTAATTGATGACGATGCCACCCACGAAGCAGATCAGTGTCAATATCCAGAACGCCGTTTCCTGAACCGTCTTTGAAACGCGATTCGAGGAAAAAATTGCAACGACGATGAATCGGGCTAGCAATATCGAGATATACACGAACATGTATGGCAGGATGGTCGACGTGTCCATGTGAAGGTGATGACGAGGAGAGCTTTTTAACATTGACCTGTTTAACAAGAAAATGCAAGCCGCCGCCGCGAAATCGCGCTTTCAAGGTGTCTCGACAAACTACTAAGACGCGAAAGAACATGTCTGACGCAAACAGGCGATCAAATCATGAGCTACAAGATCATCATCGAAGACCAAAAATTTAGCGCCGCGCACTTCATCGCAGGTCATGATAAATGTGGCAGGATCCACGGCCACAACTTTCTCCTATCAGTAGAGATCGGTGCGGACACGCTTGATGAAAATTATTTCGTCATCGATTTCATCGATGTCAAAAAACTTATCAACGACGAGACGGATAAACTGGATCACCACGTGTTGGTGCCTTCGCAATCTGATACGATCCAAGTCGAGGACGCGGACCCGAACTACACGGTCACCTTTACAGGAAAAACATACTCGATTCCAAAAATCGATGTAGTCCTTTTACCTCTCCCTGCCGTGACCAGCGAGCTCCTCGCGAAGTATTTCTACGATGCGCTGAAAGCAAAGTACGAGGTAAATAAGATCCGCGTCCGTGTTGGGGAATCTTCTTCATCCTTTGCCGAATTTGGGGATTGAGCATGGCAGAAAGCAAGAAAGCGGTCGTGCTCTGCAGCGGCGGCTTGGATTCCACGACCGTCTTGTACTTCGCGCTGGATCAAGGGTTCGACGTGTATCCCGTGTCGTTCAACTACCGGCAAAGGCACGTCGTTGAGCTCACCTTCGTGAAGCAGACGCTCGAAAAACTCGAGCTCGCCGGCCGGTGGACCGTGTTCAACTTGGATTTCTCCCAAGTTCGTGCGTCTGCCCTCACGGACATGTTAATCGCCGTTCCCGAGAGCAGGAACCCCTCGGAGATGGATGCGGCCATTCCCGTCACGTATGTCCCGCTGCGCAACTCGATCTTCCTGAGCTACGCGGCGGCCTATGCCGAGGCGAACGACATCTCCGACATTTTCATCGGCGTGAACGCGCTGGATTACTCTGGCTATCCCGATTGCAGGCCTGCTTACATCGCATCGATGGAGGACACAATCTCTCTCGGGTCGAAATACGTGGACCAACCAAGTAGGCGTTTCAACATCCACGCGCCGCTCATCGACAAGACCAAGAAGGAGATCATCGCGCTCGGGTTGAGCTTGGGCGTTGATTACAACCTGACCTGGAGCTGCTACCAGCCACGTGTCGTCTATGGTAAAATAGAACCTTGTGGTGTCTGCGACTCATGCATCCTGCGCAAGAAGGGATTCGACGAGCTGCAGGCCGAAATGGACGGGGCTGACGAGGCGTGAAGCGCCGGGTTCCCGAGTACAAGCGGCCGAAACGGTTCATGACGTGGCAGGATTATTCCGTGCTCGAAGCTACCCTTGCGACTTCGATCTGCAATGAAACGGACAGAACAGGCGCTCCTTTCGAAATGGTCTTTGGCATCTTCCGTGGCGGCATCATCCTTGCCCGCAGCCTCGCCTCGATCCTGGGAGAAATCCCCCTCGTCATCGTGCACCTGCCTAAGGACCCCGAGAGGAGCTTGGAAACGATGGCTAATGTCGACCTCGCAAGCATGCCACTCGCGGACCGGGAACAGAAGATCGCGTTGCTGGTCGATGATATCTCTGATAGCGGTCAAACCTTCATAAAGACAAAACAATGCCTTGAAGAAATGCATTTCACGACCTGCACCACCGCGGCTCTCGTCTACAAGACGTATTCGGCGTTCCAACCCGATCTTTTCGGGGAAGCCGATGACACCAACACGTGGATCGTTTTCCCATGGGAGAGGAGAAGGGATGAAACGAGTTAATCGAATTTTATCCCCAATGAAACGGATCGGGTGAAAAAGGCCCGCTCAAGTGAATGAACATTCGCTGTATTGCCACCATTTACGATCATTTTTAATAAACGCGACCATGCGAGATCCTTGTTATCGGGTTAAATGAACCCTCTATTGGGTACTTTTCATGTCTAGCGTTGATTCAAATATTTCTGTCTTGGCCTCTGGTTCTAGCGAGGAAAAGATCGAGGCGATCAAGAGCATCGGATACAGCAAGAACATCCGGGCTCTGGATGCACTTGTTCCCCTGCTCGATGATACTAATCCCGAGGTTCGCAGTGCTGTCATCTGGGCTATCGGGAAGTACAAGAATGAATCCAAGTTGCCCCTGATCATTCCAAAAATCAAGGACGAAGACGAGCAGGTTCGGGCAACTGCCTTGAAGACCCTCGCCAAGTTCACGAGCAATCCCGAGATTCTCGCCGAGATCTTGAATTTGCTCGATGATTCCGATCCCAAGGTTCGCAAGACAGTGCTGGAAACAATTGTCGAGTTCGAGGCAAAAAATAGCAACGTCGTTGACAAGATCATTGAAAAACTCAGCGATCCTGACAAGAGCGTCGCACTGAAGGCAATAGAACTCCTCGGTGATTACATCTTCAAGGACCAGAAGGTAGGAAACAAGCTTATCGAGCATCTGGTCGAGACTCAGGACTTCGAGCTCCAAATGGCGCTCATCGACCAGCTCGCCAAGATTGACCCTGAAATCAAGGAATTTCTCCTGCTTTCCCTCAAAGGGCGCAAAAAGATCTTCATCGAAGACATTCTCGGCAAGGACACGCCCGTCGACCTCATGTACCGCAAGAATTCGCCGCTTGTTATGAAGGTCCGGAATATCAGGGACGAGATCGAGATTCTCAAGAAATACGTGGAATTCCTGACAGAGAAGAATCAATTGGTGCCTTGATCAAGCATTAGATTGCTTATTTTTTCCACTAATCTCTAACCGCCCTCGCTTCCGAGAAGCGATTAAGTAATCGAAGATAATCTTGCTGTCCACCACGTCTGCTGGCAAATTGGACACGTGAACCATGCGGGCATATCACTCACCTCCTGATTCGTTCCACAAGTGAAGAATAATGGCGATGTCTAAAGCTTCGATGCGTAAGGCTCGATCGAACTTGGCGAGTTCTTCCCTCCAGAAGGTTTGAGGGATTTGGAATTTTTTCGTTTGGAACGGAAACGTGTTTAGGTCGCTTTTCGAAAAGGTTTTTTTTAAATGCGACTTCTCTAACCCGTATTTAATCCTGCATCTAGTCAATATGTCGGGTTGATCGATCCGATGGCAAAAAAGCAAAACTGGTTGATATTCCCCAGCGTGCATTCCGAGCGCCATTCCGAAAAGGTGGAGGCTGCTCTGCTCGCCAAGGCACAAGAATTGTTCGGGGAAGATGAGTCCTTCAAGTTTTTCCTGCTCACGGGGAACTTTCTCGGCACGCACGGGTACACGTATAGTGCCCTGCGGCAATGGCCCGGGGCAATCAAGCCCGAATCAGGCAAGAGCCGCAGGCCCGTGCTCGACGCCCAGTTCGCATGCCTCTCGATCTACCTCTCCGGGCTCGTGTCCATGCAGGTGGACTATAATGAAATTTACAAGGAGCTAATGGTTGTTCTTGAGAAGAGCGGCCGAGAGGACCTCGCAGACATTGTTGAGGAGAAGCTGCCTTTTGTGTCAATGCCCCCCAAGCAAATGCTCAAGGAAGGACAGACCCCCATCACGCCCTACTACATTATCAAGAATGACGATGACATGCTCCTCGGCGAGATGTACCCGAGCGTCCAGCTCACGGAAATCGCCGAAACTATCCGCAGCCGATACTTCGTGTTCTTCTCGTACCAGGGCTTCTCCGCGTTTGGTTTCTTCGACAACCTTCCCGAGGTCACGCATTTTGGATTTGGTGTCGTTCCGAAAGAATTCGATAAAACACAGGATGAAGACGGCATCACGGAGTTTATCGAGAAAGATGTTGAGAACCTCAAGGACCTCTTCGCGGCCTTCATAACGGTCTACAACAATTCTCTCATGATCCAATACATGATCGATGATTACGAGTCCTTGCTGAATCGTATCCTTGAATACAAGATGGAGGGGCTCGACTAAACACGGTGATCTAATATGGTAAACGTTGGCATACTTGGAGATGTTTCCGTGGGAAAGACGACGATCCTGCGGCTCTTCGTGAAATTCGTGGAAGATAAATCGCTGGAATCCGAATTTAACCTGCCACCAACGCAGATCGTTAAGACCGATTTCTCAGGAGAAGCCACCCTTCCCAGTAAAGAGGATATCAAGCAAACAAAAACCATACATCCAAATCGTGTGGTTTTCCGCATCGGGGACCACATGCACACGCTCTTCGCGCCAGGTGGCGACGATCGTCCTCTGGTCCGGATGGGCATCGTCACCGTCTCGCGGATCGCTCGTGTGATCGTCGCCGTGTTCGACATGAGCCGCGACCTCGAATCCCAGTTCGAATTCTACACGGCCGTGCGGTTCATCCCGAAAACGATCATCGTGGCCCTGAACAAGGCTGATCTCGTTCCCGTGAAGGAATTGAAGAAGAAGGTCGAGGAGTTTTCCGATAGCATCACGGAATATTTCAAGGAGAAACGAAAGATCGACGTTGCAGCCGTCTTCGTGACAGTTGCGGAACCGATCGAGGGGTACGAGACGAACAACATAGAATGCGCCAAGTTGATACTGGAATGCTTGAAAGACGATGTTAGCGAGCCGATCGCTCCCGCCGACCAAGCATGAGCGCGACCTCCAGTTTTTTCCCTTCATTCCTTTTTCACGGTAATTATCTTGCCTATAAAATTCGTCTGTGACGCGATGCTCGGTGATCTCGCGAGAAATCTCCGCATCTTTGGATACGACACGCTATATGTCGGCGAGATCGAGCGGACTGCCGATACCGGCTCGTTCGAGCCCCTGCCCGACGTGGTCATCCTCCAGCTCGCCAAGGACGAGGGCCGCCTGATCCTCACGAAAGACGAGCCATTCGCCGAGCGGGATCCTGAAAACGTGGTTCTCGTGGGCGGCACGACCGTGCCCGAGTATTTCTCCTGTTTGAAGGAGAAGCTGGCTCTCTCGTTCACCTTCGACGAAGCAGCGAGCAGGTGCTCGAAATGCAACGAGCCTATCGTGCACGTCCCGAAGTCCAGCATCAAGGGACGCGTTAAGGAGCAGACCTACCGGGCATTCCAAGACTTCTACGAATGCCCGGCCTGCAAGCAGGTGTATTGGATGGGGGCGCACTTCTCGGAAGACGCGCACGGCCTGCTTGCCAAATTTGGCGACGTCATCGAAAAATAGGAGATAAACCACATTATGCATGAATTTTCTTTCGCTAGCCATATCGTCGACGTGCTCATGGAAAACGTGAAAAAGTACGGCGTGAAGCGCGTCCGATCCGTCACGGTCGAGGTGGGGGCTTTCACCATGATCATCCCGGCCTTTCTCACCGAGTGCTACAAGATCATCGCCCCCAATTTCGAGGAACTCGCCAGTTCCACGATGGACGTGCAGGTTGTGCCTGGCACGGTGGAATGCCAGGACTGCGGCACTATCACGGAGGTTCCCCTGAACGTGCCCGAGTCGCTTCCGGGTATGTCGTTGCCGCCGATGGACCCCGACATGTTCGGGTGCTCGAACTGCGGCGGCCACAACACGACGATCGTGGGCGGGAAGCAGACAACGATCAAGAGCATGAAAGTGGATGAATAGATAGTCGTCCTCGGAGCTGCAGGCGGTGCTTTCTAGCGGCAAGATGGTGTAGACCTGCAGGAGGGCCTCAGGTGCTTGCCTTCTCCTGGAACTGCAAATTCTCGCCGCAACGCGGGCAGTATCGGGAACAAGTAGACTTTTTCCTGCAAACAAAAGCAAATTCTTGAAGAGGAAGAGTTTGTCCCGCTTGATCAAGTATGAGATCCTGCTTTCGAGGACCGCGCGTTCCCAATTGGAGATGTTAGATTCTGGCACAAATGAAAGGATAAAGGAAGGCCTAATAACTTTCGGAGACGATCCATTTCGTCGGCGTTCTGATGCAGATATCAAGAGACTAGTCACGGTTGCAAAGCCTCCCCTTTTCCGCCTGTGCATCGACGATTACCGTGCTATTTATTTCGTTGTCCAAAATGAGGTCAGGATAACGGAAATAATTCACGGGAGCATAGGATACAGCTGGCTTGAATAGCCTTTATGCTTTTCTGGCACACCTTTTGCTTGGGTATATGTCATAAACTTGTCTAAGGACAGCGCATTCTCCTCACGTGATCTTACCATGAGCATCTCAGCCCCCCTAGTCCTCCTGCTCTCCAAGCACGTGCTGTGTGACCACTGTCTCGGCCGCCAGATCGGAATGCTCGGGACAGGCTTCGACAATGGAACCCGCGGGTTTGTTTTACGGCAAGATGCACTGCTCGAAGCCCACGCGGTTATAAAAGAGGGCACGGCGGGCGAAGAGGAACTCGCCAGGTGCAAATCGTTCATTGAACATCAAGCGACGCAGGGATTCCCGCTCGCGACAAAACTTGCCAAGCTGTTGGGCTACGCGCTGGACGAATCGAGGCAGCCAGCAGCCGGCACTGGCCAAGGTTCGCTCGAGCCGGTGGAACGGGATGATTGCGAGCTGTGCAACGGGCTCTTCTCCCGGAGCATGCAGGACCGGTTCCTTGCCATGGCAGTCGAGGCAACGGCGAGCATCGAGTTCTCCTCGTTCGTGGTCGGGTCGCGCATCGATCCCCGCATCACGGAGAAGGAAGAGGAGATGCGGGTGGATTACGGGTTGAAATGGGGAGAGACCTACAAGTCCCATTTCAACCGGTTCTTCGGCAGCACTATCGGGAAGGGCATCAACAAGGCGGCCGCCTTCCAAAACCCCGACATCGTGATCCTTTACACGATTCCAAGTCAAAGTACCCCTGCCCTCGAGATCCAGATCAACCCTTTTTTCATCTACGGCAAGTACCAGAAACTCGTCCGCGGCATCCCGCAAACACATTGGCCCCACAAGGCCTGCGGCGGCCGCGGGTGCGAGGAATGTAACTACACGGGGAAGCAATACCAGGAATCCGTTGAAGAGCTGATGATGACCCCGTTCATCGACGCGACGGGCGCGAGCGGCATCCGCTTCCACGGCGCCGGCCGCGAGGACATCGACGCGCGCATGCTCGGGGAAGGCCGGCCATTCGCGGTCGAGATCCTAAACGGTACGATCCGGACGGTCGATTACCACGCGATCGAGGTGGCGATCAACGAAAGTGCTGGGGGCAAGATCGTCGTGGAGGGCCTGCGCCCGAGTACCAACGACGAGATGCAACACCTCAAGGGAGATTCTCCTTCGACCAGGAAGAAATACCGGGCCCTGTGCACCCTGGAACGCCCGATCGACGACGAGACCCTGGAAACCATAAAGCTGACGCTCGAAACGACGCCCCTGAAACAGCAAACGCCCACCCGCGTCCTGCACCGGCGCGCCGACAAGGTCAGGATCAAGAACGTGTACGAGTTCACTTGGGAACGCGTCGAGGATGTGCTGGAGATCTACGTGTTCGTCGAGTCGGAAGGCGGGACATATATCAAGGAACTCATCTCCGGGGACGACGGGCGGACCAACCCCTCGATTTCAGGCATCGCGGGCCAGCAAATAGTGTGCAAGGAGCTGGACGTGCTCGAGGTCCAGCATTGAACCTCAGAAAGCAGTTGTATCATTGTTTCAGATGCTACCTGTGAAGAATTTTGGTTCTGAGCTTAAGCTTTATGTCATAGTAAAAGCGCTCAATATGCAGAGACCTTTTTAAGATGACTTTTCTACTTGTCTACTGGTAGTCATGACTGCATCCATCAAGATTAGTGACAAGGCAAAAAAGGTCATCGAGAACCTTCAGGCTAGGCTCGTTCTCGAGAAGGGAAAAAAGATCTCTCAAATCGACCTGATGGACAAACTGCTCGATGAATTTCTAAAAAATCATGCCGGAATCGAGAATCTTGTCGACACGCCCGTCGATACATCGGATATCGATGTTTGGTTAAAACGAACACGATCTCCCCCGGACTGGAGAATAACCGATAGTTCAGAAAATATTGATGAACAGATCGCGGGGCAATGAGTCAAGGTTCCGAGATCGTCATTTTAAATGAACAAAATCGCTCTATAATTTTCATTTGAATTGAAAATCCTTTTAAAGACGTTCTTAACTTACTCTAGCATGGACAAAAGGACTCTCGAGGAAATCATCCTCGAGCAGCAGGCGACCTTTTTAACGAAGGAACCGCTTGTCCGCAGGGATATTCTTGACAGGGTCCAGGAATACGTCGCCCTCCCGCACGTGATCGTGATATCTGGCCTGCGACGGTCGGGGAAGAGTTCATTGCTGAAGGAGATCAAGCAAGTCTTCTATCCAGACCAGCTTGTCTATTATTTCAACTTTGAGGACGAGAAGCTGTTGCACTTCAAGGCCGATGATTTTGGTCTCCTTCACGAGTGCTTCGTGGAGCTCTACGGCCCGGCAAGGGTCTTCTTCCTCGACGAAATCCAGAACGTGGCGGGGTGGGAGATCTTCATCAGGCGGATGCACGACGCGGGCTACAAATTCTTCATAACGGGCTCCAACGCGTCGATGCTCAGCAGGGAACTTGGCACGCGGCTCACCGGGCGGTACATTGGCATCGATCTCTATCCATTCTCGTTCCATGAATTCCTCAGCTACCACGGCGTGGTGATTCCCGAGCATCCCCTTCTGGAGGATCGTGCCGCGATCAAGAGAAAATTTGGCGAATTCATCCAAACAGGCGGCATTCCAGAATACCTCATCTATAAAAAAGATGACATCGTCAAGATGCTCTACGAGAACATTCTCTACCGGGACGTAATGGCAAGGTACAAGCTCACCGATGAAAAGTCGCTGAAAGAGCTCGCATTTTACTTGATCTCGAATCCCGGTACCCTCATCAGCTACAACAAGCTCAGGGTGATGCTGGGTCTCGGCAGTGTGAATACGATAAAGAATTACATTTTCTTCATCGAAAACGCTTACTTGGTCTTCACCGTGCAAAAGCACGATGTGTCCGTGAAGCGGCAGATCTACGCGAATAAGAAGGTGTACATAGTCGACACGAGCATCATCGAGCTCCTGGCCTCCAAGTTGCCTATGTTTACGGCCAAGATCCTCGAAAACGCGGTTTTTATGGAATTGAAGCGGCGTGGAAAAGCCGTGTTCTATTACATGGGTAAGGGCGAGTGTGATTTTGTCGTCGTGGAGAAAAACGTCGTGGTGGAGGCGATCCAGGTAACGGACACCTTGGCATCGGCCAAGAAACGGGAATATGATGGCCTGATCGATTGCATGGCCGCGCACGGCCTGTCTACCGGCTTTATCCTGACCGAGGACGAGGAGTTTGACGATACCATAGACGGCATGACCATCCTCGTGCGCCCCGCGTGGAAATGGTTCTTAAACATCTCTTAGGGAGATGTTCGCTCAGGCGATCACTAATCGAGACGAGAAACAACCAACGAATCTAACATTCCGGACGGGCGGATCAACCCCTCGATTTCCGGCCTCGCGGGCCAACAAATCGTGTGCAAGGAGCTGGACGTGCTCGAGGTCCAGCATTGAACCGACGAAATCATTATGAAATCGTCCCGGTCGAAATCGAAATTCTTGCATCGAGAATCGCTACAGGCTCGCGATTATTTAGCGTCCCTGTTCCGGCCCGCGTTCCTAGGGGCCTTCTTCCCCGACGGCACCCTGCTCGGCTGGATATCCATGCTGCGGCAGGACCCTTGAATTCTCACGAAACGAGGAACGTTTAAAAACGAGTTTTTCAACGCGAAAGAAGCCAAAATGAATCTTTCATTTTATTCGTTAATGATCGTCGTTGATGGCCTCAGGGAAGACCCGCGGGCATCCACCAGTCGCGTGAATACGGATACACGTTCTATACGAAAGGTAATGAGCCGACATATCCGTGCATTCCACGTTTTGCTTTTGATGCAAAAATTTTATGCCGATCAGGTCATTTTGTTTAATGACTTGTGCCGGAATAATCGAAAAATGGAAGATCCATCCACCTTTGAGAATGTTTTTTATTAGCCTTCAACTATATGTCTCAGAAAGAATTATCGTGACAACGAATGACTCGAAAACACGGCTTTCGTTCTTTGACCAGATCGATGTCGCGCAAGCATCCACGGGAACGTGGAATGCGGCCGCTCTCTACCTACCTCATCTCGTACAAGATAGGAGACTTGGTCGATATCAAGATTGACTTTTCCCACCACAACGGAATGCCCCACCGGCGGTTCCAAGGAAAGACGGGCAGGATCATCGAAATGAGAGGAAATTCATTCGTGATCGCAGTCAAAGACCAGAACAAAATGAAGACAGTAATTTGTCCCAGGGAGCATTTCCGCTTAAACTGGGTTTCTGCCCAGCAGAAAGCGCTCGAGGAAGCAGAAATATAAGCAGTGAACGTTCTACCATTTTTATCACGTACAATTGCAGGGATCATCATGGTCCGGGAGATACTCGAAGAAAAACCGATCTCGTTGCCACAGATAAAGGCAATCTTGGATCGCATCGTCGGTAGCGAGCAACCCGAGCTGGTTGTTGAATCGCCCGTGGTGAAGAAGGCCGAGGGTGAAACCGGCGAGGACGAGGACGCCACGCTTGTCGAGGCTGACAAGGGCAAGAAATACTATTTAAAGAGCACTTACGAGTACGTGAAGCTATTTGCCAAGCTCGATGCGAAAGTGGCCGAGAGTGTCATTAACAAGCTCGTCCAGGAAGACGGCATACCACTTTTGACCGCGATCCAGATCGTGAACATCAATCCCGACACCAGTGAGGAATTAGCCCTTTTCTTCGAGAAGAGTCCTGGAAAGAAATATAGCAAAGAGGAACTCGATGCGTTGCTGTTCAAGATCAGGCAGTACAAGGAAATGTGAGAAATTCACATTAAAACTTATTTTTATAGATGATCTGTACTTATCCTATTACGCTTGAGCGCGCAACATACCGACAATTGACTGACCATAGGTGGGACGATGAGCTATCGAAGGGACTCAGCAGATCGACCAGAGCGCAGGCCGCCGCGCCCGGGATCCTACGCGCGTCCGCCCCCGGATGACGGTAATCGTGCACCAGACGATTTTCCGAAGCGGTACGAGGATTGGGCTTGGGAGCTTGAATTCCTGCCCTACGGCTATATGGACGACTCCCGGCCGAAGCACCTGCGCGACCCGGTGCTCCAAGTGCTCGGGGAACAATACTTCTCCCTCCTGGAGGTCATTCTCGACCGGGAACAGGTCGACAAGTTCGAATTCAAGCCCGGCCGCCGTGACTTCATCGGAAAAGGCGACCAAAACGTGCTCGGCCACCGGTTCAAGCGCATCGGTTTCGGGAAACTCACGATGAATGCAAAGGCGGAGCTTCCAAAGATCTTGGAGCTGATCATTGCCACAGACCCGGAACGGTTCCTGCGGTTCTTCAACCTCTCCCAGCCCATCACGAACCGGATGCACCAGCTGGAGCTGCTCCCTGGCATCGGGAAGAAGACCATGTGGCAGATCATCGACGCGAGGAAGAAGAAACTCTTCGAGAGTTTCGCCGACATCCAGGAACGGGCCGGCATCAGCAAACCAGATACCCTCATCGTCAGGCGCATTATGCTGGAACTCGAAGATCCCGACGAGAAGCATCCCATCTTCGTCAGGCACTGATATAAGGCCCTGAAATATGGCCAGCGATCCGCCCCGCTATTTTTTATCGATTCACGATGTCCACCTTGCCCTTGACAAGCTCGGCATAGTTCCGCGAAAACATTTGGGCCAGAACTTTCTCGTGTCGTGGCCCACGATCGAGCGCATCCTGTCTGCCTGCGACCTCCAGCCCGACGATATCGTGCTGGAGATCGGTCCCGGGCTCGGGGCGCTGACCTTCGAGATGGCTGCCCGCGTGCAGCAGGTTATTGCGATCGAGATCGACGCGTCCATGGCAGGCCGCTTGGAAACAGAAAAGGCACGTCTATCGGTGGATAACGTCGACGTCGTCGTGGCCGATGCCCTTGCCGCCTCCTATCCCGATACCATCACGAAAATCGTCACGTCGATGCCCTATTCCATCGCTGGGCCCCTGACGTCAAAGATCCTTGATCACGTGGCGAGCCACCACGTGCCTGCCTTCATCCTGTGCCAGCAAGAATTCGGAACGAAGCTGCTGGCGAAGCCCGGCACGGGCGACTATTCCCGTCTCTCGGCCTTGGCAACGCTGCTGTCGGAGCCGGCAGGGGTCGTTGCCATCTCCCGCAGGAACTTCTTTCCTGTGCCCGATGTCGATTCCAGTTTCATTTCCCTTCGGCCAATGGACGTGGACTCTTCCATCGATCTCGATGCGTTCAGGCGCTTCGCTCGCGCCATTTTTCCGCTCAAGAACAAGACTCTCCACGCTGCAATGGGCATCTATCTCAAAAATATCGGGCGTAGCGACGTGATGCCTTATTTTCAAGCATCAGGACTGGAACGGGACGAGCGTGTGCGGCAGATCGAGCCGGCTGAGTTGGCTGCTATCGCGTCTTGGCTGAAGGTTGCCGGCGCCCTGCCCGGCCCGGCGGGAGATGAGGACGATTGAACGACCACGTGAGCTACGGCGACATCTCGCTTGCCATCCCGCAGGGGCTGGGCATCTACGTCCCGAGGGAAGACTCCTTCCTCCTGTTCGACGCGGTCCAAGCATTTTGCGAGGCTTATGCCGGCGAGCTTTCGGGGCCTATCCTTGATGCTTGCACCGGGAGCGGCATCCTCACGCTCATGCTCGCCGGGTTTTTCCGCGAGGTCCACGCCGTCGACATCAACCCTGCATCGATCGCCTTTTTGCGTGGCGAGATCCGGGCCCGGCAGCTGGCCGCGCGGGTCACGCCCATCCTCGGTGACCTCGTCTCGCACGTGCGGGCCGCACCGGTCTACCAGCTCGCCTGCATCAACCCCCCTTACCTGCCCGTGGATGACCCTGAAACGCTAGATACTGCGGAGCTCGGCGCCGATTTCTACGATGCCCGTTCGCTCTACGCACGGAACGAAGGCGCAGATGTCCTCGAGCGTTTCCTCAGGGCCATCAAGCCACGGCTGGCGTCCCCGGGCAACGTGTTCTTCATCATCTCGTCCCTGACCGGCGTTCCCGACATCTACGAGTGGATAACGCAGCAGGGATTCGTGGTCGAGGGCGTGACGAGCGTCCACCGGTTCTTTGAAGATATTTTCGCGTACCATGTATCTGTATAACTTTTGTTGAGCAATTCCCTTTCTTTCGTGAGCGATCATGGCCGGAGTCAGCATCATCCTGCACGAGCCGGAGAAGAGCGGTAACATCGGTGCCGTTGCCCGAGCCATGAAGAATTTTGGCTTCACACCGGCCACCGGATCCCAGCTCATCGTTCTGAATCCCATCGCCAAGGTCGGCATGATCGCGAGGCATTACGCGGTGCACGCGGCCGAGCTAATCGATGCCGCAGAGGTCATCCGGTGGTCGGCGCCCGACGAGGAGACAAAGGCCGAGGAAATCGCCGCGATATTCAAGCGGTTCGACGTGGTCGTCGGGACATCGTGCCGCATCTTCAAGGAAAAATACGTGTATCGAATCCCAGTCCCGATCGACACGTTCATCACCGACTTGAAATCGCAGGAGGACCTGAAGGAGAATCGCATCGCCGTCGTGTTCGGGCCGGAACGATCGGGCCTGCCGAATTACGTCCTCAAGCACGTCGACATGCTTGTGACCATCCCGACCTCCCCCGATTATCCATCCCTCAATCTCTCGCACGCGGCGGCCATTTTCCTCTACGAGCTGTCGAAACTCGGAATCGGCGGAGAGGTGTTGATACGCGGTGATATCGAGCCCGCGCCGAAGGAGAAGATCGAGGTCCTTCTCGCCAAGTTTGAAAGCCTGCTCAAGATCGTGCGGGTTCCATCCTACAAGTGGGAGAAGACGATGAGATCATTCCGGTCCATCCTCAGCCGGTCGCACGCGTCAGGCCGCGAGATCTATCTCGTGATCGGCGTGATCGGTTCGGCATTAGATCTACTTTTGAAAAAGAAGGATGAGCAGGATGGTGAGGGTCAAGCCTAGAAGGGCCGCCGATCCCGTCTTTTCTGCAAGAGGCTGGAACAATACCCCGTTTTTTGCCGGATGATGTCGACCAGCACTTGGAATTCGTTCTCGGAAATCTTTACCCGCCTGTGTGCCTCCATCTGGGGACTAGGTTCCGAATAGTCGTGCATGATCCTGGACACGGGGTTCAACAGGCTCGCCGTGCGGGCAACCCGCTTGCTCGCGACTTCTGCATCGATCCGCGAAAAGAACTCGACCTTCAGCGGCACGTCCATGGGTACGGTCTTGATCAGGTAGGCGTACAACCCCAGCTCCTTTTGCTTCAGGTATTTTTCGAAGGCCGTTGAAGGGATGAATGTCCCCGTTTTCGGGAAGGCGCGGCACGCGAACGAGCGCTCGCCCGCGTCCATGAACCTGAAGAACAGGTCGTAATCCTTGAACAGCTGCAGGACCTGCCGGTAGTCGAAATCGTAGAAGTCCTCCAGCAGTTTTTCCTGTGGGGAGCAGGTCGAGATGAGCTGGCCGATGATCGTCGTGAGATCCGTCGATGTCGAGTCCTTCATGACCCCGACAAGGATCGTGTTGTTTCTCTCGGCGATATCGAGAATGTCGATCAGTAAATCGCTCAGGCGTTTCGTGTACTGGAGCACGTAATAGTTTTCCTTCCGGTTGAACAGCTCGGGAATGAAGAGGGACCCGTCGATGATCATCATGTCGAGATTTGGTTCTGTCCTGATGATCTTCGAGACCATTTCCAGCTCGCTGATCAGCCGCTCGATATTGGCATAGAATTCCATCTCGCCGGCATCGGCATTTTGGAAGATCGCGTGGAGGTTGAAGTTCTCATTCTTCTCCTGGGGGTAATATTTCACGACAGGGGATTTTTTCGTGTAGAACCTGAACACGACCCCTCGGGACTTGGACGCGATCAGGTCCGCGCCGAGCAAAGATTCCCGGAGAATGCTCCCGTCCACTGCTGCGATCTTCATGCCGGCGAGATCATGCAACGGCACGGCCGCGGTGAATCCATCATCGAGGATGTTATAATTTTCCTTGAACGCGCTTGGAAATGTCAGCTGAGTCTTGCAATGGAGCAGGATATCAACGAAATGGTGCTTTTCCTCTTCAACCTGCACGATCGAATCCACGATCCTGTCCACTTTTGTCCGCAGCGAGTCGTCCGCGGTTTGCGTGATTTCGAGATCTTTCTGGCTCGATCCAAGTGTTGCCATGATGAAATAACACCAACACTTTCAATCGATATAAGATCCTTCAGACCACAAAATTTCTAATACAAGCACGTTCCACGTAACTTCAACGCCGGAGGCGACGATGAGAGCTATCAAGCAATGTCCAAGTTTGTCCATAGTTTTGCAAACTGCAAAATTTACCCTCTGTGTTCTTTACAAGCTCTGATAAATGCGTCATAGACAGGAGATGGCTTCCACGGTCGGGACTTGTATTCGGGATGGAATTGTGTTCCCAAGCAGAAATGATCGGGGCTGTTAAGCTCGATCGAGTTGATGATTTCGCCCGTTTTATCCGTGCTCGACACGACCAAGCCGAATTCCTTGCACCGATCGGCGTATTCATTAGAGATGTGGAACCGGTGGCGGAATCGCTCGTTGATAATTTCTTCATTATACGCATCGAATAATCTCGTCCCTTCACGAACGTGGATCTCGTGCGCCCCCAAGCGCATGGTGCCACCAAACTTCTGGATGCTCCGTTGTTCGTCGAGCTTGTCAACGACCGGATCGGGTGTGTCTGGATTCATCTCTGTCGAGTTGGCCTCGGGTAACTCGAGATATCGCCTGCAAAACGCGATAAACATGAGCTGGGCACCAAAGCAGATGCCGAGGTAGGGGATCTTGTTAGTGATGGCAGTATCCGCGGCGGCGATCATACCTTCCACGCCGCGATTGCCAAACCCTGGAGTTAATAGCACCCCGTCGAATTTCGAAAGCCCAGCGAGGTTCTGTTCGTTTTCCGTGTCTAACCACGTGATCTTGACACCCACGTCGTTGAATGCCGCGGCATGCTTGAGTGCCTCATTGATACTCACGTAACTGTCCTTGATCTTCGTGTACTTTCCAGGCATGGCAATGTTGATTATCCCGTCTGGCGCTGACTTGTATTTCTCGACCAGTTCTTTCCATTCCGAGTAGTTCTCGATCGGAGAGTACTCAACGAGCTTGGGCTGCAGGTGCAGGAGCTGGCATAGGCTGTCCCCGAGATTCTGTTTCTCGAACATGAGCGGTAAATCGTAGACGATTTCTATGTCCGGGTTCGAGATGACCCTGTTCGCAGGAACGTTACAAAACAGCGAGATCTTTTTCCTGGTGTTGTCGTCCATGTAGACGGTGCTGCGGCAGACAAGCACGTCGGGTTGCAACCCGGATGATTGGAGCGCCCTGACCGAGTGCTGCGTCGGCTTGGTCTTCAGCTCACCGACGGTCTCGTTGAACGGGACCATCGTGACGTGGACGAGCGCTGTATCGCCCTCTTGCTCGAGATGCATCTGTCGGAATGCCTCGAGGTAGATCTGGCCCTCCAAGTCGCCAACCGTTCCGCCGCATTCCACGAGCAGCACGTCGAGGTTGTCTTCCTCCGCTACGCTATGCAGGCGCTTCTTGATCATGTCGGTGGCGTGGGGGATGATCTGGACCGTCTTTCCAAGGTACTCGCCCTCGCGTTCCTTCAGGATGAGCTCGATGTAGACCTGGCCTGTTGTGAGGTTGTGTGAAGGATGTATGTTCTTTCCAAGAAACCGCTCGTATGTTCCGAAATCCTGATCGATCTCGGCGATGCGGAACAATTGGCTCTCGACGGGCTTGTAATCCCACACGTCCTCGGTCACGAAACACTCGCCGTGTTCGATGGGATTCATGGTCCCTGGATCGATGTTTATGTATGGGTCGATCTTGAGAACGGATACCTTGTAGCCGCGGAATTGGAAGAGTTTAGCGATGGACGCGGTCGTGACACCCTTCCCGATGCCACTGTATACTCCACCGGTAACAAAGATATATTTTGTCAATAAGGCCACCGTTTACTTTCTGTATAAACGTGAGTAACTTCACGTTCCTTTGAAGGTTTGTATTAAGGCGAGGAAGACAAGAAGGCGAAGAAGACAAGAAATCGGCTTTTAATACTCCATTAAAAGCGAGATTTCATGAAATGGGAATAAAATCAGTAAACAAAATGATACTATTCAAGAGATTCAAGAGCCCAACAGGTTCTGCAATGCCACCTTGGAGATGGTCTCGAACGTGAGCTCCACGTTTTGCCCCGTCTTGGATGAGGTCTCGACGAAGCCGGCCAGGTCATTTTCCTTTGCGACAGAGATCCCGTCTTCGGTCGGGACCTGACGATTCTCCTCGAGATCGAATTTCGAGCCCACGAGCAAAATCGGAATGGTTCCCGCGTTTTCAAAAACCAAGTCGGTCCAATCTTTAAGGTTTTCTAACGACGTGCTGTTCGTGATGTCATACAGGAAAATTCCCGCGTGGGCGCCCCGGCAATACGAGGGGAGCAAGAACCGGAACCGTTTTTCACCCGCAAAGTCCCAAATCTGGAGCTTGACATCGTGCTCAACGTCAGGTGTTTCGTCCAGCGCAATATTGACTTTTTTAACGTGGAATTGCACGCCAAGGGTGAGTTTGTTTTCCGTGAACAATCCCGTCATGTACCGATGAGCCAGCGTGGTTTTACCCGAACCGGCATCTCCAATAAGCAGGAGCTTCAAGGTCATCTCGGTCATGGGTTCGTCCACCTGACAATATCAATCGTAAAAAGGCTGTGCCATTGGCGTTCTCGCAATGAGAAGAATGTTCAATTTCCTATAAATCCTTCCGCGATTCACCAAAGGAGCCCGGATTAACCCGTTGGAAAGTTCTTTCAAGTATGGGACAACATCCCCGTCCGAATTCCATCACGAAAAATCGAACCCCAATATCCCTTTACCCTCACAATATCAATAGATAATCAACCCTGGTGAATATAATTTCACTTTATGCGTGAAATGTGCTAAAAATATTTATGATCACATGAGATTGGAATGGCCGGAGTGCCATAATCTTGATCTTTTTAAATGCTTTGGTTATTCTTATTGGATGGATAACAAGATAATCTTTAAGTTGCATATAGCACTTAATTTTCTAAACACCTTGATGATACTATGGTCAGGGAAGCCGCCCTCGTCCTGAAAAATGGAAGTATCTTCCTCGGAACAGGTTTTGGTGCAAGCACAGAAGCATCAGGCGAGGTCGTTTTTAACACTTCATTCGCCAATTATCCTGATTCTTTGACTGATCCTTCGTATGCAGGGCAAATAATTGCATCAACGCCTCCTCTTGTAGGAAATTACGGCGTTCCCGCCTACGAGGTTCGAGATGAGTATGGGCTTCCAAAATATTTCGAAAGCGATAGCATCAAGGCTGAAGGGCTCATCGTCTGGGAATGTTGCAAGCAACCGAACCACTATTCCTCGGTCAAGACTCTTTCCAAATGGATGGAGGACGAGAACAAGCCCGGCATCGAAGGGGTCGATGTTCGCAAGCTCACGAAACTGCTCCGCAACTTCGGCGTCATGCTCGGTATCCTCAAGGTTGCCGAGGAGGGAGAATCCATCGACATGGACGATCTGGTCGCACGAGCGGCAGACTGTCCCGATCCAAACGTCACCCGCCAGCTCGTCAAGGAAGTGTGCGTCCAGGAGGCCAAGGTCTTCCAAGTTCCAGGCAACCATGCCGCGGACCACAGGTCGGTCGTCCTCATCGATTGTGGGGTCAAGAATAACATCATCAGGAACCTGCTGAATCGGGGGTTGAACGTTATCTTGGTGCCGTGGGACACGACGTGGGACCAGGTCATCGATCAAAACCCGGTTGGCATCGTGTTCTCCAACGGCCCGGGCGATCCCAAGGATTGCAAAGAGGCCATCAAGACCATGGGTTCCTGCATCGACAACGACCTGCCCACGTTCGGCATTTGCCTCGGCAACCAGATCATGGGCCTCGGCGTTGGCGGGGACACGTACAAGCTCAAGTTCGGCCACCGGGCCGCGAATAAACCCTGCATCGACCTGTCCGATCCGCTCAAGCACGCCTACATCACCAGCCAGAACCACGGCTTCGCGGTCGATCCAAACAGCCTACCAGAGGATATGGAGATTTATTTCATCTGTGCAGATGATAACACGGTCGAGGGTATCAGGCACAAGAGCAAACCAGCATTTTCCGTTCAATACCACCCCGAGGCGACGCCTGGGCCTTACGACACAGGATTCTTGTTCGACAAGTTCATTGCTTATCTTGAAAAATAATCCAACGAGTCACCCCCGAGAAGATCCGCCATGCCATTGTTTCCGTGGATAAAAAAGTGCCTGATTCTTGGTTCAGGGGCGATCAAGATTGGCCAGGCCGGTGAATTCGATTATTCAGGCTCGCAAGCAGTTAAATCCGTCCGTGAAGAGGGAATCGAGGTCGTACTCATCAATCCAAACATCGCGACGATTCAGACCGACCCGGGTTTGGCAAATACAATTTACTTGCTGCCGTTGACCGAGGAATATGTAGAGGCGGTGATCAAGAAGGAACTACCCGACGCGATCATGCTGGGGTTTGGTGGACAAAACAGCATCAACGTGGGTGTGAATCTCGCAAAACAAGGGATATTCGAGAAATATAATGTTAAGGTCATCGGGACCGGTATAGACTGCATCGAGAAGACCGAGGACCGGGAGCTCTTTCGGCAGGAGATGCTTAAGGCGGGCGCAAACATTTGCAACAGCAAGTCTGCCTATTCGCTGGAAGAGGCCTACGCGGCCGCGGACGAGGTCGGCTACCCCGTCATGGTCCGCGTCGGTTACACTCTCGGTGGCAAGGGCTCGGGCGTGGCGAACAATCGTGACGAGTTGTTCGATATCGCTAGCCGCGGCCTCAGCGCCTCCATGATCAAGCAGGTCTTGATCGAACAGTGCATGTACGGCTGGAAGGAAGTCGAGTACGAGATCATGCGGGATTATGATAATAACTGCATGTGCGTGTGTAACATCGAAAACGTCGACCCCGTGGGCATCCACACGGGCGAGTCGATCGTCATCGCCCCAAGCCAGACATTGAACAATCGCGAGAACCAGATCCTCCGCATGACCGGCATCCGCATTATGCAGACCATAGACATGATCGGCGAGGCCAACATCCAATTTGCCTTGAATCCCACCAGTGAGGAATTCCGCGTCATCGAGATCAATCCAAGGTTGTCACGCTCGTCAGCTCTTGCCAGCAAGGCGACGGGCTACCCGATCGCCTATATCGCGGCGAAATTGGCCTTGGGCTACACCCTTCCGGAACTATTAAACCAGGTCACGAAAAAGACAACAGCGTGCTTCGAGCCGGCCCTCGATTATGTTGTCATCAAACTGCCACGGTGGAACATGGAGAAGTTCAGCCGAGTATCAAGGAAGATCGGCACGCAGATGAAGTCCATCGGCGAGGTCATGGCCATCGGGCGCACGTACGAGGAGGCCATGCAAAAAGCCATCCGGATGCTCGATAATGGGAAGCAGGGTCTCGTGTGCAACAAACCCTTGGTTAAAATAAATGATGACGAGTTGGCAGACGAGATCCTGCATCCGTGCGACAATCGCACGTATTGGATCGTGGAAGCATACAAGCGCGGCTGGGACACGCAGCGCATCGCAGACCTATCCAAGATCGATCCGTGGTTCCTTGACAAGATCAAGAACGTCATCGATTGCGAAACCGAGCTGCGCGAGGCCTCGGTGGTCTCGCCTCCCGAGATCAAGGTTCCGCTTCTCCGCAAGGCGAAGCGGCTCGGGTTCTCGGACCGGCAGATCGCCACCTGCTGGAATACCGACGAGCTGGGCGTGCGGCGGGACCGCATCAGGGTGGGCATCGTTCCCTACGTCAAGCAAATGGACACGCTCGCCGCGGAGTTTCCAGCAAGCACTAACTATCTGTACTTGACCTATAACGGCGATGAAGACGACCTCGACTTCACGCCCCCGACGAGCGAGTACAAGAAGATCGTCGTGCTCGGTAGCGGCGTGTATCGCATTGGTTCGAGCGTGGAGTTTGATTGGGGCTCGGTAAACATGGCTTGGGCCCTCAAGAATCAAGGCATCGACGAGGTCATCATGATAAATTATAATCCCGAGACCGTGTCCACGGACTACAACGAGTCTGACAAGCTCTATTTCGAGGAGCTTACGCTGGAGCGGGTGCTCGATATCATCGAGAAGGAAAATCCCTACGGCATCGTGGTCTCCGTGGGGGGGCAGATCGCCAACAACCTGGCACCCAAGCTCGCGGAGCTGGACCAGTTCTACCGGCAGACAGGCATCCAGATCCTTGGCACCGAGGGCCACAACATCGATCGAGCGGAGGATCGCGAGAAATTCTCGTCACTGCTTGACGACTTGAACATCCTCCAGCCAAGCTGGCGGCGCCTGCATTCGGTCGAGGAAACCATCGACTTTGCAAAGGAGGTCGGGTTCCCCGTTCTGGTCCGGCCGTCCTACGTGCTTTCGGGGGCTGCCATGCGCGTGGCCTACACGGCGACTCAGCTAACCGAGTACCTGAACAACGCCGTGAATGTAACCGACTCACAGACATCCATCGTGGTCTCCAAATTCATTGAAAACGCGCGAGAGGTGGAGATCGACGGGGTATCTGATGGCGAGGACGTTTTCATCGGGGCGATTATGGAACACGTGGAAAACGCCGGCGTGCACTCGGGCGACGCCACGTCGTGCATCCCCCCCTTCACCATCTCCGAGGAAGTCTCGGCAAATGTCGCCGAGATAACTAAGAAAATCGCCCTTTCTCTCCAGATCCGAGGCCCATTCAACATCCAATACATCGTTTATGGCGACGAGATATTCGTGATCGAATGCAACCTGCGAAGTTCCAGATCCATGCCCTTCGTCTCCAAGGTCCGTGGCATCAATCTCATGAAACTGGCGGCCCAAGTCTTGCTCGGGGGGAAGTTGCGCCCGATTCTCGGAGATGAGATCGATCACGTCCCTCATTGTAATTATTTCGGCATCAAGTCCCCGCAATTCTCGTTCATGCGGCTGGAGAACGCCGATCCCGTGCTCGGGGTCGAGATGGTTTCAACGGGCGAGGTCGCGTGCATGGGCATGAGCGTGGAAGAGGCGTTGCTCAAGTCCATGATCGCAGCGGAGTTCGACATCCCCACTCAGAGCAAGCGCGAAGACGGGACGCCCAAGGTCGTGCTTATTACCGTGGGTGGAACCGAATTAAAAATGGCCTTGGTACCGATTGCCAAGCGGTTCGAGGCGCTCGGCTTCAAGATCTTCGCGACCGAGCACACTGCCATGTTATTCAACGAGGAGGGCATCGATGCGACGACCATTTACAAGATCAGCGAGCCGAATAGAAAACCCAATCTCCTCGATGCCCTGCTTGGTGGAACCATCAGCCTTCTCATCAACATTCCCGTGTCAATCACCGACGAGAAGCTCGTGGCGATGCTCGAGGACCAATACCAGATCCGGCGGAAAGCGGTCGAATATAATATACCGGTCCTCACGAATCTCGAGCTAGTGAACGCCGTCGTGACCGCGCTCGAGGTTCAATCTCGAGAACGAGATTTCAGCAGCGAAATCCTTTCCCTGAACGAGTACTTCAAGATGGCAGACCGGATCTATTGGTAATACACTTTTCATTCAGCATCTTATATATTCGAGGCATTCTTCGAACGACACGATGGTTTTCGATGAACGACAACACTTCCAACATAAACGAGAGGCGATGGAACCCCCTATTCCAGCGCTGGACCATCATGGCATTGGCACGCCAGGACCGGCCTCTCGACGTGAAATCGGTTCTTGACAACAATCCCCCGGTAATTATGCAAAGCGAGGAGGAAATGGAGGCGGAGAGAAGCAGGTGCCCTTTCTGCGTCGGAGCGCCCGAAGTACCCGAGCCATTCGACGTTAAGGTGCTTGGAAACCGTTTCCCCGCGCTTGACCAGTCCTACACCGAAGCCGTCTTCGATCCCGGTAGCCCTTACAAGGTTGGCCCAGCCTTCGGGCACCAAGAAGTCGTGCTCTACACGCCCGATCATTACCAGAAGTTCGGCAACCTGCCCGTGGATCACCTGGTGAAGCTGGCGAACACATGGAAGGAACGGTACATCGCGGTTAGCAACATGCCCGGTATCGAATATGTCTTTCAATTCGAGAATCGCGGGGCCATGATCGGCGTGTCCTTGAAGCACCCGCACGGCCAACTCTACGGTTTCTCGTGGATTCCCCACTATGTGAAGGCGGAGATCGAGTCGGTCAAGGCATACAAGGAGGAGACCGGCCGGTGTCTGCTATGCGATATCATCAAGCATGACTCGGAGGAAGGAACCAGGGTCATCAAGGAAAACGACAATTTCATCACGATCGCGCCGTTCTTTGCCGCGTGGCCGCACGAGGTGCACGTGTACCCGAAGAAGCACGTCCAAAGCTTGGTGGATTTTGACGACGACATGATCCTCGATTTCGCCAAGATTATGAAGGACATCAACTACCGGTTCGACAACCTGTACCCGGGATACGAATCGGCCTTCGTGATGGCCTTCCACGCAAAGCCGACCAACGACGAGAACTATGATTACTTTCACTTTCACTTGGACTTCTATCCACCCATGCGGAAGGCTGGCGTGCAAAAGTTCACGGCAGGCGTGGAAACTAGCATGGGTGATTTCATCAATTCCACGCTCCCCGAAGAGACCGCTGAGAAGCTCCGTGCCATTGATGTCCCTGATGTAGAGTAACATCGACGAAGAATGCAATTTCTCTTCCATTTCTTCAGTGCACGTGCGTGATATTTCCTGCATATCACACCAAGCTGCCGGTGACACGGGCCTCCATTATCCGATTTGGTTCAGATATGCTTGTTTCAAGGTGAACATTATATGAAAATCATCCCCGTGCACCTCCCTGAAAACTATCTGGATGGCATCGACACTCTCGTTGAAAAGGAGATATACCCCAATCGGTCGGAAACGATCCGCATGGCCATTCGGGATATGTTGAAGACCGAGGCACGAAAGTTCGGCAAGCCTTCTGCGTGATCCAATTTTTCCTTTTTTATTTTGTATAATTTCATCCCTTTTTATTCGCGCATTTCGGATATCCTCTTCCTTCCAGTTTGACTTTAAGATCCTTGCCTTCCAAGCAAAGATTTTATGCATTGTTTGAGAAACTATATTCAATCACTTTCACATGGGAAGGAACTTGCCCACAAAGCTAACAGCTGGAAAATTACCTCCTGAATTGCTCAAGGATCTGCTTTTCAAATACACGAACGCCCAGAATGACCCCCGTGTTCGCACGACGCCAGCTCAGGGCGACGATGCTGCGGTCATCGACATGGGCCAGTTTTGCATGGTCTCGAAAACCGACCCCATCACTCTCGGCGCGCACCACGTGGACGACCTCGGCTACTACGTCGTGAACATCAATGCCAACGACGTGATCACGAAAGGCGCGGTGCCGCGGTGGTTCCAATCGACCCTGTTGTTTCCGGTTGGAACCACGAAGCAGGACATCGAGAAGGTCTTCTTCGACATCAAGAAGTCGTGCGATGAGCTCGGGATCTTCATCATCGGTGGCCATACCGAGATCACCCCAGCTGTCACCCACCCGGTTGCCGTGGGCAATATGATGGGCGAGGTGCTCAAGGAGTCGCTTGAGACCAGACAGGGTGAAGCCGAGAAAGAACATCTCATCAACCCGCAGAGCATCGAGGTGGGTGATGACGTCATTGTCATCAAAGGGATCGCAATCGAAGGAACCGCGTTGATCGCAAACGAGAAACCCGATCTACTCAAGTCAAAGGGCTTGGATGACGCTTTCATTGCCAAATGCAAGAAATTTCTCCGTGCGCCCGGAATTAATGCCTCTGTTCCTGCAGCTGCCGCGTTCAAGGCAGGCATTATCCATGCCATGCACGACCCCACAGAAGGCGGTCTCGGGAATGCGCTTCAGGAAATCGCAGAGTATGCCGGCGTTGGCATGAAAATCTACCCCGATCGGGTCAAGATCTACGATGAAACGAAGCAATTGTGCGCCAAGCTTGGCCTGGACCCGATGTTCCTCCTTGCCTCGGGCGCCATGATCGTGATCGCGCCGTCCGACGAGACCGTCAAGATCGTCAAGGCAATTAGGAACCTCAAGCTCGATGCCTCGGTTATCGGATCGACAGTCGACCAAGGCGAGGGCGTGTATTTCATACAATCCGGGCAAAAAGTGCAGATGAAAGGGTTCCAGCCTGACGAAATCTTGAAAGTATTATAATCCTTTATCTATGTACCAGCCCTTTTCACCATTCAGGTGCATCCCACATGTTCAAGACCATATTGGTAGCCTTCGATGGCTCGGACAACGCGGTATTTGGATTGAACAAGGCCATCGAGCTCGGTAAACTGTATAGTTCGAAGATCATCGTGTTTTATTCAGTGCAACACTACTTCCGCACCTTGAGAACGTTCCCGATTCCTTTCCTGGGGTCGGTTACCGATCCTATCGGCCTCGATGCTGAGACTGAGGCCACGGTGTTCGAGAGCCATAGAAACATCGGGGAACGGCTTCTCTCGGGAGCAAAGCAACTAGTCGATGATGCGGGCTTGGAATGCGAGACCGAGCTGGTGGTAGACAAGGGTCCCGTGGAAGCCGCGCAGCTTCTTGTTGAAACTAAGGAGATCGATCTCATTATCATCGGAGCAAAGGGGACGCACGGCGCCCTGTCACGCGGCATTCTCGGATCGGTCACGACGGGCATCGTGAACAACGTGTGCACGAATATATTTGTCGTGCGGTCTGAATGCGGCCCGCACGGGAAACCCCAAAAAGAACCAAAGAAGCAACAAAAAGGCAAGGTAAAGAATTAATCCGTTTTGCTGTTTTTCCTAATTTACGTGACTCCATTATGAAGAAACAAGGAAGATTGTTTTTCATCGTCGGGAACAGCGGTTCCGGGAAAGATTCAATTCTTTCGTGGGTGGTCCAGCACTGGCAGAAAACAACGAAACTTGTCGTTCCACTACGGTACATTACCCGCCCTGAATCTCCTAACACCGAAAAATACCATTCGGTATCCGTCGAGGAGTTTTTTAAACTTCGAAAGAGATTCGCTCTGAAGTGGGTCAGCTACGACCTCCACTACGGCGTTGCGAAAGAGGACGTCGACGGGCAGATCAAGCAGGGCAATCTCGTCGTCGTGAACGTGAGCCGGCAGATCATCGACAAGTCCCGCAAAAAGTACCCGGGAATGCAGGTCATCTTCGTGAAGGTCCCCATCGACATCATCCTGGATCGCCTCCAGACACGCGGCCGGGAAGATGAGACCGAGATGGAAAAACGCATCGAACGGGCCAAGGAGACGGGCGACGAGCTGCCAGGTGCCGATTTCGTGGTCGAGAACACGGGCACGATCGAGGAAGCTGGCCAAAAGCTGCTCGAGTATCTCGAAGGTTTCGCTAGCGAGTAGATAGATTGACCTTTTTTTCTATGATCTCTTGATAGTCGGGATTGATCTCGAAACTGATGACGTTCCGGTTGAGATTCTTGGCCGCCAAGGCCGTCCCTCCCGATCCAGAGAACACGTCGCCAATCCAATCCCTCTCATTAGTAGAGATCGATAACATCTTCTCCATCATTTTGACAGGTAATTGACACGGATGGCCCTTGATCCGGTTCGGGTCGTTGCCCCGGTTGTACTCCGGCCAAGTCCATACATCGAGTTCGTATGGATTGCCCTTCCGCTTGGTCTCCGGGTTCACGAACTGCGGCTTGAACGTGTACTCGTTCTTATCCTTGGTGAGAAAGAGCACGTGATAGTGCGAGGTCACGTAGCGCTTCCGCGCATAGACACCCCAGGAAAAGGTCCAGATGCAATGGTTAACCAAATGAAGCTTGCTCTCGTGCACCGCGTTGAGGATCTCCCTGAGCCGCGTCCAGCCCGAAACGAGGTAGAGTGAACCCGTCGGTTTCAGGGCATCACGGCAGGCCGTGAGCCACTTGACCGTGAACGACGTGTATTCATCGTCGGTGAACTTGTCCTCGTAAAGGATGTAGTCAGTCGCGCCATATTCGTGCGAACTTTTGTTGAATTCGAGCCCGAAAGGGGGGTCCGCGATGATTAGGTCAAAAAACTCAGAAAATCGTTCTTGAGCGAGCGTTACGCGAACATCGCCAATGACAAGTTCGAATTGGGGCTCACTCATGCTTGATCATCAAGGATAATAAACTTGTTACAATTAAAAACATGGTAACACCCGTATGCGGAACCACCACATGATAATGATCTATCCAGCGTACTTCGACGTGAAGCGGAGCCGCCGCATGGGACGCAGGGTGCCCAGATCTATGGCCGTGCAGAAACCCCTGCTCGAGGAGCTCAAAGTGGTGGCCGAGTTCCTGAAACTCGATTTCGAGGAGGAACCCGAGGCAAAGCATCCCGCTGCGTGGTGGGATGAGAGCATTGGGCGCCTTCTGGTGCGCAAAGAATCCGAGAATGAGGAGGCCATCGAAAAGGCGAAACTTATCAAGAGGATGGCCAAGTACCTAGTTGCCGTGAAGCAAAAGAAGAAGGAAAAGCAAGAACAGAAGGAGAAGAAAGGCGGGCAGAAATACCAGAAGCCTGCTGCAGGGCGGTACCAGAAACCCGCGGCCGGGAGGTACCAGAAACCGGCTGGAAAATACCAAAAATAATAGCCGAAGTTACAACCGCCCCTTGAGGCGGTGCAAGGCTTGCTGGATCTTCAAGGTCTCGACGGCATCAAGTGCCTCTGTTTTTTTCTGGATGTGTTTCCTTTCGTCGATGTAGGGCATGCAAATCTCCCGATATTTACTAGTATTGATGTTGGATTCGGCAATGTTACGGAATTCCGCCGGGTCATCGATCAAGTCGTACAGCTCTTCAAGTCCATTCTCGGAGTTGAAGATGTACTTGTATCGATCATCCTGGACGGAGATCAATTTCTTGATCGACGGGTCCTTCGTGCGATTGAACCTGGCTTCGATGCCTTTGTGATAGGTAAAGGCCATGATATAGTTCAGGCCTGCCGCTGCAGGATCCTTGTTGAGTATACTCCCGATTTCGTGTCCGGGATGGTTCGGGAGGCCGAGAATGTCCAAGATCGTGGGGGAAACCTGCTCGAGCGAGCCGAGATTGCGGATCCTCGTTCCCGGCACGAGCCCAGCGACTTCCCCGAGCTCGACAGGACCGCCCCATATCGCGAACGGGACGTGGAGCAACTCGTTGTACAGGTGCGCGCGGTGACCAAAATCGCCATGTTCCTTGAATTCTTCCCCATGATCCGCCGTAAACACGAAGATCGTGGAATTGTAAAGGCCTTTATTCCTGAACAACCGCATGAGGCGGGCAATGCGATCGTCAACAGCCGGGATCTCGGCATCGTAAAGATCGATCAGCTTGCCCTTCTGGCCTCGTTTTTTAAGCATGTCCGTGTATTCCGGGTGCTTGGCGATGAACTCGAACTCTTTCTTGGTGATCTTGGCCCCGACCTGCCGCACATCTTTCCACCGCGGCATGAACGGGTCGTGTGTGTCCATATAATGGATCCAGAGAAAAAGGGGCTTCCGCTCGTTTCCCGTGACGATCGGGTCCAGCAGGTAGTGGTGCTTGATCCATCTCACGGCCCGCGCGGTGATGCGCCTCGCCCGAAGGTAATACTTGATGCTCGTTCCAAAAAAAGTCCTGTAAAAGAGTGTCTTTATCTTGGTCTGCACGGTCTTCGAGATCGGTAGCTCCTGTAGCCTGTTCAGCAAGGTATTCGAGCGCTCGCCCGACTTCTCGAAATAACCAAGGATCGTGCGCTTAATCGGGTTCCGGGTCGTCGCGACCATGGAGTCGAAATATTTCATGAAGCCACGTTGGTAGTTGAAATAGTGAGATATGAGCGGATTGCTACTGAACCCGGCGGTCTGGTAGCCCGCGTCCCGCAGTATCTCTGCAATGGTTTTCTTGAGACGCGGGAGGGGGGAATAGCCGCCTTTGTCGAAGGGAAAGATGCCGGTGAATATGCCTGCAAACGCGGGCGGCGTGCATGGTCCATTGGAAAAGATGTTGTCGAAAATGACCCCGCCCTTTGCCAGTCTGTCAACGCGTGGAGATACATTTCTCCCGTACCCATTGAACCCGACGTGGTCGTATCGCAATGCATCAACCGTGAGCAGGACGATGTTGAATCGTTTTTCCATAACGATCGCGTCGGTTATTGATGGTTCGATGCTGATGTGTACGATCCTGTTTCTTATTTTCAACCTTCAAGAAATACATCCATTCGATCCAGAAATAAACCCGTTGATCAGGATCGAACCAGATCTTGCTCGCTGGTGAAAAAGAAGGATTTTTAGATCAGGCTTTTCCAGATCGGTTGTCGGACGAGCTTGTAGGCCTTGGACGCGTACTCCTCGATCATGCGGTGCGTGTTGAAGTAGGACACGAGCTTGATCGCATGCTTCATGCGCTCCCGCCACTCCTCGGGATTTTTGCGGTAAATCGGGATGATCTCATCTTGGAGCTTGGTGTAGAAGTCCTCCGCATCGACGTCATCATCCTTGTTGATGGCATCCGGGTCGTCCGTGCCAGGCCCGATCGCCCAGCCCGCCATCGGGTCGCGCTCGTAGCCCTCGATCCACCAGCCGTCCAACACGCTGAAGTTCAGCACGCCGTTGAGCGCTGCTTTCATGCCACTCGTGCCGCTGGCCTCGCGGTAGCGCTTGGGATTGTTCAGCCAGATGTCAACTCCCGACACCATAAGCTTGGCGAGGTCCATGTCATAGTTGCTCAGGAACACGACGCGGACCTTGTAGGAATTCCAGAGGTAGTCCCCGAAATCGTTGATGTTCTTGATGAATGACTTGGCTTGGTTGTCGGCGGGATGGGCCTTGCCTGCGAACACGAACTGCGCCTTGCCGGCGGCTATCTTTGCGAAACGTTCAAGGTCGGAAAAGATCAGGAGCGGGCGCTTGTATTCGGTGACCCGCCGTGCATATCCGATCGTGAGCAGCTTCTCGTCGAGCATTACCCACGAGTGGCTCTTCTCGTAATCGAGGAAATCGAGCTTGGACTTCTGGTGGGCTCGCCAGACCTCGGTGCCGTTGATGTTGATCGCCCGTTCCAAGCTGTGGTAATCGTGGTGCCACGCGGGGCCGAGCTCGTTGTCGAACAGCATGTGCATGTAAGGCGAAAGCCAGAAGCTCATGTGGATGCCGTTCGTGATCGTGTCGATATCATACTCGGGAAACATGGCACGGCTGATCTCGCCGTGCTTTACGGAAACAGCGTTCGTATATCGGCTGCCGTTTAGGGCCAAGACGGTCATGTTCAGCTCGTCCTCACCCCCGAGATCCCTGAGATTGTCGGGTATGTGCTCCCGGAACACGTCATCCACGAGGCCGTAATCGAACTTGTCGTGCCCAGCGCGAACGGGCGTGTGCGTCGTGAACACGCAATGCTGCTTGACCTCGTCGATCGTTTCGTATTTTTGGAGGAGTTCCAAGACCATGAACGCGGCGTGCCCCTCGTTCATATGATAGGTGGCAACATCCCCATATCCCAGCCTCTCGAGCATGCGGACACCGCAGATGCCGAGAATCATTTCCTGGACAATACGCTGGAACGGGCTGGCATCGTAGAGAACGCGGGTGAGATCACGCTGCCAAGGCTCGTTCTCGGGAAAGTTCGTGTCCAACAAGATCACGGGAATGATGTGACCACTCCGGCCAATCACGTCGTACCGCCACGCACCCACCGTGACCTGCTTATCCTGCAAATCCATGGTGACCTTTTCGTCGACCTTCTCGAAGTCGACCGAGAAATCCCACCGGATGTCACGCTCGACCTGGCGGCCGTCGGGCGCGATCTGTTGGTAGAAGTAGCCCGCGTTGTAGGTAAGCGTCACTGCTACCAAGGGCACCATGAGATCGGCGGCCGACCGAAGAAAATCACCTGCGAGAACGCCCAAACCACCGGAATATGTTGGTACATCTCCCTCCAAAGCGATCTCCATGCTAAAATACGCGATCTTGGCGATCTTAGCATCCGGTTGGGTGTCAGACTTGGGTGCGGCGTCGTTGTCCATACTATATCTATAATTGCACATCGCAGATAAAATGATGATTTCGCCCCCCGTGGCCTAAAACGAAGGCCAAAAGGAACATCGGTGCAATAGATGGTCCGACCTGACCGACAAACGGCTCGGTTTCTACCGGGTTTGAGGCCTTCCCGTCGGAGGGAGGGCACGATCCTGTTTGTGCTTTCCTGACAAATTTTAATTCGGACAGCTCATACATTTTCTAAGCACTCCCACGACATCTCCACTGTCTCGGATCGAAGGTTCATCTTGGCCAGGGCGCGAGATGGATTATCACGTGCAGGGATGTGGTCTAGTGGTATGATTCCTGCTTGGGGTTCCGACTTTCTCCAAAAAACGGGCCAAAATGCAGGCGGCCGGGAGTTCAAATCTCCCCATCCCTACCATTTTTTCTTTCTTGTCTAAAATTCTCGAAGATAATCATTTTGCATAAGTCGAGGGCAGCCATTCGGCTTGAATCGTTTGAACTCTGTAAAGAAGCAGGAATTATAATCGGGGAAAGCCAGCCGAGCATCGAAGAATTAAAAAGCCATTTAATCAATACGCAGAATTTGCGGGTTATACCACTAGCTTTTTTACTAAACAACGCTGCAAAAAGCTCACCGTCGTGTTTAAATTGACGAGAATGAATGGTTGAAATATGTCTGAGCAAAAAATTGTATTGATCGGAGCTGGCTCATTACAATTCGGTTTAGGAACTGTCGGAAGCATCCTTAATAGCAGCGTTTTAACCGGGTCGACGGTATGCCTCCACGACATCAACGAAGAATCACTTGACTTGGTGACGCAAGCTTGTCAATCAGCAATCGAGATAAAGAAGGCAGATTTTCTTCTGGAATCGACGATTGATCGGCAAGAAGCATTGAAAAATGCCACGTTCATCATCAATTCCATCGAAGTGACACCGAGGTTTGAATTGTGGAAACAAGATTATGAATTTCCACGTAAATTCGGAAATAAACAGGTCATGGGTGAAAATGGGGGGCCCGGAGGCTTGTTTCATAGTTTACGAATCATCCCGCCTATCTTGAAAATTTGCGAAGATATCGAAAAGATATGCCCGGATGCATTATTCATCAACTTTTCAAACCCGATGAGTCGCATCTGTCTCGCGATCAAGCGCAAATTTCCAGCATTAAAATTCATTGGCCTCTGCCACGAAATCGAGTTTGCTATTAACCATCTTCCCAAGATTCTCGGTGTTCCATTTTCTAATATCGAAATCAAGGCCGGTGGGCTCAACCATTTTGGCATCATCTTGGAAGCTCGTTATCGCGATACGAACAAGAATGCTTATCCCGATATTAGAGCAAAAGCTCCATCATATTTCCGGGGTCTTAATAACTTGGACGTGGATCTCACTCGATTTATTCTTGAAAATTATGGATATCTTCCATACACACAAGACTCGCATTTTGGTGAATATATCCATTGGGCATGGGAGGTCTCGAATTTTGATAACATCCGTAATTTTGTTGAAGGTTATACGGCATCGACACTCTCCCAAGGCGAAAAGCTGCGAAGGGACATCAAGAAAGGAAAGGGTTATCGAGCCGTTAAACCGGACGACGAACGTGCCATCCCGATTATCGAGGGAATTCTTGCCGATAAAAATTATGAGGAACTATCAGTGAACCTTCCGAATGACGACGTGATCACAAACTTGCCCAACGATCTCGTGATCGAATGCCCGGCAATTGTCAACATGGACGGCCTTCATCCAATAAAGTTAGGCGAGTTTCCGAAAGGAATTGCCGCTTTATTACGAACTCAAGCATCGGTTCAAGATCTCGTTGTTGAATCCGTTCTCCAGCTATCGAAAGAACTTGCTCTCCAAGCACTGCTTGCCGACCCGGTTGTAGATAGCTATACGCAAGCACGGAACATCTTGGAGGAAGGGTTAAGACTTCAGAAGAAATACTTAAAGTTAAAATGATTTTTTCTAATATTATTAGCCGTTGAGCCCTAAATTACATTCTTTTCTTGATCTAAACCAGAAATGACCAGCAGCCGCATCCAGCACCTACCAGGGTCTGGAAGCGCCAATCAATTCTATCGATGAGTGGATGGCCCTCCGAGCGCCGTGAACCCCGATCCAAACGGTGCTGGAGAAATGCCCTGCGGAGGAGGAATATGTAGACGGAAGATCATGATGAAGACACACTTTGATTCATCATGATTTCCTTATTAAGAGACCAAAACCAATCTTGCATGTCACTTGTTTTTAAAGAAAATTGACGCAGGCCAGATCATGGCAAAAAAACGAACCGCAAAACCGAGCTCTAGCGGGTCAAGTCCCGATCAAGCTGAGATCAAGGGGGATTGGAAGGTCGAAAACGTCGTCGCGACCGTGTCGGTCGCCCTCGAGCCGGGCGAGAAGGTCGACTTGAATCAAATCGCACGCAAGTATCCCGATTGCGAGTACAATCCCGAGCGATTTCCCGGTTTGGTGATGCGCGTCGTGGATCCAAAGGCAACCATCTTGGTCTTCAGCACGGGCAAGATGGTCGTGACCGGCCTACGGGATGCCAACGAGGCGGAAGCCGTCGTCGCCAATGTCATCAAGCGCATGAAGCAGGCGAAGGTTGACATCAAGTCCGAGCCCGAGATCACCATCCAGAACATCGTGGCCAGCGGCGACCTGCACGTGCCCGTCGATCTCAACGAGGCATCCGTCATCATGGTGAATGCCATGTACGAGCCCGAGGTGTTCCCCGGCCTGATCTACCGCATGGCCGATCCGAAGACCGTGTTCCTCATCTTCAGCACCGGCCGCATCGTGTGCACGGGTGCGAAGACGAAGGAGATCGTGGGCGAAGCAGTCGAGAAGCTCGTCGAACAGGTCAAATCACTCGGACTTGCCCTCGTGAAGGGGGAAGCCGATTCCATGGGCGAAGAGGCCTTCATTTAAGTCTGCTTTTGAATCCTCTCTTGTTGGTGGTCATTTATTGGCTATGGGTTGTTCCAATTCGTCGATTTTTACCCCGCTTGATATCCAAGCAGGTATCTCTTGCACCCGCATCGATGGAAAGCATCCTTTTTGAAAAAAAGGTGAACAAGAGATCAGAGCGCCGTGAGCTCCTTCATGATCACGGGATCCCGGCTATGCTGGGCAGCGGCGTTGAGCACGGCCTTCACGCGCTTCTTAATAGCGCCCTTGGCGTATTTCGCGATCTTGCCCAAGGAGATGGCAGCCGCGTGCATAATCGCCTCAGGTGTGCTCTTATCCGCAACCATCTTGAGTAGCTCGCTGAGCAGGCGTTCCTCGTACGTTTTTCCAAAGACTTGATAGATCGTGGTCGTTACTTCGTCTTGAGTTGTGGTATTGGTCATAGCCATATAGGGCCTTATGATGCCAAGGAACTGCTCGACTGGGCGGGGGTCGACTGATCGGAGTAGGTTGAGGAACGCGGCGATTAGCTGCTCATCGCCAAGATGGTCGAAGTTCTTCAGGTCGGCAAGTGTTAACAATTTTGGGCGGACTTTCACGATCTCGGCCAGCGCCTTACTCGCTTGAACCCTGGTCCACTTATCCGGACCGGTGAGGAACATATCTTTGAGCAGACCCACGGGAACGTGATCGGGGGCGCTCTTGGCCACGCGGCCCATGGCTTCCGCGGCGGCCTCCCGAACGGGCCATTTCTCATCCGCAAGCCCGTCGATGAGGTAGGGCATGGCGGTCTCGGGTTTGGCTACGGCGGCGAAACCGATAGTCTTGATCGCGGCTTCCCGAACTGCCTCATCTGGGTCTTGCGCTTTGATGGCAATATCTTGGATCGGCACCATAGTGGGCTTCTCCTTTGCGATCTGAACTATGCTTTTCATAACCGCGGTGCGCACGTGCGCGTTTTCGTCATCCAGCAGGGAAAAGTATGCCTTGATGGGGAAACCCTCCACCTTGATCGCGAGCTTGCCGAGGCTGGTCGCGAGATCCCGCCGCACACGCCAGCTCGCGTCCTTCTGAGCAGCTGCCAGCAAACGGGGGATGTCCATCTTGCTGGGGAACAACTCGCCAAGCTCCCCGATCACGGTGGCGGCGTTGATGCGAAAGTTCTCGTTCTCCGCCTCGGTGTGCGCTTCGGCTATCCGTTGCAGGAATGGGATCGCGTTGCCAAAGTTTTTCATGCCCGGGTCGGATATGAACACGCGATGGAGCAGGGGGATCACCTCATCTGGGATGCGCTTTCCGATTTCGAACAGGATCTCCGTGGTGTAGTTGCGGACCGAGAAGCGACTGTCCTCGTGGAAGCCCAAGATCGTGTCCATGACCAGATCGAGGTTCGACACGCCGATCATGACGAACAAACGCTTGGCGATGTCCTTGATCTCCAAGTCGGTCTGGTCCATGGCCGTGGTGAGGAACGGCAGGAAATCCTCTGGCACCTCGAGCACGAAGGATTCGATGTCCTGCATCAGGCGAAGGGTCGAGCGGAGCTCCATGCGCCTGAGCGCAGCCACGATCGTGGCCGGCTTGAAGTCCCCCGGTTGTTTCTTGGCGAGCTTGGCTGCCAATATGATGGCGTGGGAGGCAACATCCAGGTCGTGGGCGTCAATGAGATCATGCACTTCCCGCGGCAGGATGTCGATCTCGGAGCGATCGATGATCTTGTTAAGCGTCCGTAACGCCGCGATTTGCAGGCGAGGGCTTTTATCGTGCAGGAGATCGGTGATCGTGGTCAGCTGGCTCGGATCGAACGCGGTATCCTCGAACTTATCCAGCAGCAGGATCGCTGCCTCCTTCACGGCGTGGGAGGGGTGGTTGAGCTTCGTGAGCACCGATGGAATGGAGATGAACAGCTCGAGCCTCGCCACGTTGATCTCCTCTAAAAACGCGAGGCATTTCACCTGGATAGCGGTATCTGGGCAATTGATGGCCGCGGCAATGGCTCGTTCTAGGGATTGCTTGGCAGAAGCGCTGGCCTTGACCTGATCTTGGTACAGTTTCACCACGTCGAATCCGTTTGCGATCACCTGCAAATCGCCGGTCTCCATTGCGCCGAGGATCGCTTCCACGTGAATGTTCTGGATCTTGCTTGGATCCATGGCGGACAATGCTCCAAGCACCAGCGCAGCAGGGCGTGTGTCGGCTTTGGAGAATACGCCTTCCACACGCGCTGCAAATTGCGCCGGGTCATCGTAGGCCATGTAGGGGAGTAACCGGCTGGCAACCGATCGTATGGTCTGATGATCCGAACCTAGGGACTCGAACACGTGGGAAAACGGGGCCTGCTTGAGCCGCTTGGGGTTTAACATGCTTTTCATGAAAACAGAGATGACGGAGATGAATCCACTTTTCTTTTTTGTCTCGGGAGGGGCTATGTAAGGCATGCTATGCATACGATACATTTCGTCGAGCGTGGCCACCGCTTCTGTCCGGAGGGCCCGGTCCGGGTGCCGGCTCATGTTGAACAAAGGCCTCGGGTTCAGGCGACTCTTGGCAAGGACGATGATCGAATCGAGCACGTTGGCTTTGAAACCACCCGTGCGGAGGAAGTACCAGGTCACGAACCCCGCGAATACGCCCTTCTCGACGAAAACCAAGGGAATAAGGAATAAATATTTGTCGGGGTTGAGCAAGCCGATGACCGACCCGCCGAATATCGAGTTGCTGATGGCAGGTTGCTTCACGAGGAAGTTCACGAACAGCTCGAATGAGAGCGAGCAAAAGAGGTAGCCCGCGAACACGATCTCCGGGATCTGGAACTTCACCTGCTTTCGCCAGTACTTGGTGAAGTAGCCGACCAGGGCAGAGATGGTCGTCGTGGCCACGGAGATGAGAAACGTGAAGCTTAGCGTTTGCGGCAAGACCCCTGCGGCGATGCCGATGAACTCTCCTAGCGAGATGAAGGAATTCACGTAAACGAACAGCATCACGGGAAAGGCAACGATCGGGACGAAATTCTCCTTGAACTCCGCTTGGATCTTCGCCTTATTGTTGTCGAGGACCTCATAAATGAACCGTTCTTTCTCCAAGATGTTGTAATAATGGAGGTTAACCCCCCAGAAGTACCCGATCGAGCCGAGCTGGTTGAGCAGGAAGACGGGGAAAATCTGGAACAGCAGGAGGCTCGTGATGAGCCACGGCACGCCGGCCAATTGCAGAAGCGCCACGGGCACCCAGAACACGAGCACGTACAGGCCGCATGCCACCTCGACCCTGGCCTTCTTGTTGCCGATCTTTGCCAAGATCCACCTGTTTAGGGCGTTTTGCACGGCGAGCGGGGAGGTCTGCTTCGATCCGAGGGCAAGCCAGATCAGGTCCAGCAAGGGGAAGACCGCCAGGACCCCGTAGATGATCATGAACATGAGCCCCGTGAATTCCGGGAGCAAGACCGGCGGGGCCGGCGGGCCGATATGAAATGGCAGTTTCACTTCCGATATGTATTGGATGGCGACAACGAGCCCCGTGCAGACCGCCGTGGAAAACAGCGCCCCGAAAATCAGTGCGCTCGCCTGCTCCTTCACCGTGAATGCTTCCTGCTTGATGATCTTGACCTCGCGCATAATTATCTGGCGACCGATCACTATCAAGACCCCAAACACCACCAGCAGCAGGATATCCTGCGCGTTCCATGGGAACGTGAACGACACGGCCTGTATCATGGTTTTCCCTTTATTAACTGGTTTTGGCTTACTACATACGCCATTGTAATGGTACAGAACCATTATAATATCACGAAGGCATCTCTCCTCGAGCATTACGGGTGGCAGATCACGGCCGAAATCATCGAATCATTCAGGAGCGACTTGCGGCGCATGCAATACAAGTACGATCAAGAAAAAATCAAGATGGTCGCCCTCGACGACATCCCTGAACTCACCATCTCTTTCCCAGATGGCAAGCCATCGCCGATCGGACCTTATGAAAAAGATGCGACATTTATCGTGCCCGTTTGGCTTGGAAAAATCCTGAAGGCGAACGGCCTCGCGCTCCTCCACCGCGAGGAGCGGACCGAGGATTTCATCCTGTCCACCGGAGACAAGAAATCGACCTCGCTCCCGCCGTATTTCTACAACAAGTGCCTGGACTGGATGGACACCGTCGACAAACTTTCAACGAGCGGGATGGTGTCCGACACCATGGGCAAGCGGCTCCGATCCCGCTTCATATCTTTCTTGGAGACCAGGTACAAGTACATCCTCAACTCGCTCGCGTTACCCGCGTCGTCCTTCATCAAGAACCTGTCCCTCGAAGAGCAACTCCTAGCGAAACAGCTGCAGGCATTGTTAAACGAGTGGGAGCGGGTCGTGCTCAAGCGAGAGGCATGAGCTCGGCCCCTTTCAAAAAAAAAGGTGGTCGTGCCTTCAATCCCTGCTTTTTACAACAAGAAACGCCGTGCCATTTCTCTTCTCGATGATCTGGGCGTCCTTCTTGAGGGCCTCCAAGAGGTCCTTGACCTCGTCGGCCTTCATCCCCTCGAAATCCGCCCGCTCGATGATGTTGCTCAGCTCGACGGGCTCGTTGTTGTTTTCCTCTTGGATGTTCTTGATCATCTTGTACAATTTCTTGAGCTTGTCCTGCTTGGAGCGGGTTTTGCCGATCTGGATCTTGTCGACGTCGAACACCTTCTTTTCCTCGTCCCAGCTGACCTGCTTCATGCTATACTCGATCAGCTTGATGACCTCGTTCACGTCATCGACGGTGACCTCCTTTCGCAGGGCCATCTTCGCGTGGGCCTCGCTCATGCGGATCAGCCCCTCCAGCGTCCTCGCGACGACTGGGATAGGCGTGTCCTTGTTTCCTTGGGCAGGCTTTCGCAAGGTGAGATAGAAGTCTTTAATCCGGTTCCCGGCCACGGCCGTCAGCACGGGCTTGCATTCCGTATTCGCATACTTGATGAACTTCTTGAGCAGGCCCAGGTCAATGGGCGGCTCGATCGTCTCGGCATCCGGGCCGAGCGCCTCCTCGGGCATGTGCAGCTTGAGAATGTGCTCGGCGATCATGGTGTCCGATTCGATCGTGGGCTCGTCGCGCACGATAAACATGAGATCGAACCTGGACAGGATGGACGACGGGAGGTTGATGTTGTCCTCGGCGCTGCTATCCTTATCGAACCTGCCGAACTTTGGGTTTGCCGCGGCGATGATGGCGGTTCTCGCATTGAGTGTTGCCACGATGCCTGCCTTGGCTATGCTCACCGTGTTGTGCAATATGGCGCCTTGGGCGATGAACGTGTGGGAGGGTTCGACCGTGATATCGTACACATAAGGCGTGTAACATTCCCCTGAATTTTCCACCTGTTCGATTTTCTTGATGCGATCCCAGAGAACGTTTGCATTTTTCAGGTTTGATAAGGCCGCAAGGCGTTTTTCGATCGCCTGAACATGTTTCTCCAGATTCTGCAGAATCCGGGTCTTGATCTCTTCCCTCTGTTCTAGATTGTACCCGCCATGCTCGTAATAATCGATATTGCCCCTCATGTACCCTCCTATTCTTCCAATCGAGGGTTGCGAGTAGCCAATTTCCTCCCTGAGATTTTGGATGTCCAAGCCTTGGTTCATGACCTCTTTAATTCTCGAAAGCTGGGCCTGAAGCGAGGCGAGTTCCTTCTCGAGAACGTTTCGTGTTATTCCGTTATTCTTTTTCAGGTGCGTCGTGAAATATCCATTATAGGCTAAGCCAAGGTCTTTTTTAAGCTGAATTAGCTCGGTTGCGATGGACGTTGGAAAGACGTTATGATGGCGATTGATTTTCTGTCCGTGGCTAATCAATTCGCGGATGCTCGCGTACCGCGGATCGTTCATTTCCACGATTTTTTCAAGGAAATCCAAGAGTGATTGCCCCCGGATGTATACCTTGTATGAATCATTCGAGTTATCATGCACGATGCGGGATTGGATTCCAATTTTTAGCAGCAAGTCTTGATAGTCGCGGCTCAACCCTTCCGAGGCGGTCCTGTAGCAGACTGATGTCGATTCAATACCCCCATCTCCCTTGAACGCTGTCGCGAGGAAATTTTTGGCGATATCGACGCTCGCTCCTAGCACTTTCGCCGGGATCCTTTTTTGCCTTGTCTTCGCCATCATCTCCGGGAAGTTCAATGCCAGCCACTTGTGCAATTCCACCGACAGGTAGCGGAGCGTGACCACTCCATCAGGGTCCGTGCTGACCGTGGGTGTCATGCCGAACAGGTCAAGCATCCTATCCTTGATCTCGCCGAGAATGGCGTGGTCCGTGTTCGAAAAGCCGATTTCAATAGTGGTTCCAAGGAAATGATGGCCTTCAGTCACGTAATACCCGAGTACGCGAGCTAAACTATTCGTGATAGTCTCGGGGAAGTCGACCTTTTTTGCATTGTGATAGGGTGGTTGGGGCGAAACTTCTAACGCGATTGGCGAGCTTGAATTGGGCAGGTACCTCGGCACGGGCACGAAATCGCCTTCCTTGCAATCCGCTGCGGGAATGCAAGTTATGCTTCCTTCTCGGAAAACGAAGACCGGATGTTCGGGGGTGACGATCACGGTGCGCCCATTCGAAAGGGTTAGCTTGAAAAAATGTTCCGGCGCGGCGTGCCTGCTCACCCGGTCAACGTGCGTCTTGGTGATGCCCGTGAAATCCGTTGTATATACTTCAAGGTCCGTGAAGGGTAGTATCTTGCAGTTGATGCCCGGTATCACGTTTTTTTCGCTTGACGCCATCAATTCATCAACGAACGGCCCGATCTTGATCCTGGTGCCATCCGTTGCCAAGATCTCCGTCGAAGGATGGTAGGATTGCTGCTCCATCACCTCGTGGATCGCGACCCTGTCAGCGACCTTCATCTTGTCGAATTCATCGATCGCTGCAATTCCACCATCGGCCAGCACGAGCGCGCCCGCTTCGAGCACCATACCGCCAGATGTTTCATCTTTTAGCACAGCGGCCGTGTTGTGCACGACGAACCCGTTCACGATGAAATTGTGCGTCGAGGGGACCGTAAGATCGTAGATATATGGATCGTCGCAGAAAATCGCGTTGCATTCCTTGACTTCGTCCCAGTAAATATCCGCTTTGCAGAAATGCGAGAGTTGCTCGAGCTGGGACCTGTAATATTCATTTTGGGTGCGAGCCTCGTCAAGGAGACCAGACCAGTAAGCACGGACGGAATCTTCCAAAAGAAGGTCTGGAATCCCGAGGATATCGGTTAAAACTCTCACGGTAATTGGGAGGTTCCTTGTAGCGCGAGTAAGAATATCGTGGACATATCCAGTTGAAACCCCCAACCGATTTGCCAATGTGGTAGGGGTGTAGAACTTTCTTATATTCTCGTATAATTTTGCTTTTTCCTTGAAGTCTGGCCTTAAATAATGATTTTCCACGATAAATTCTGTCTTTTCAAGTATGTAGGCCAACATCTCTTTTGACATATCTTTTTCGTTGCTAGGAGCGAACCCTCCCTTGTATCCAAATATCTCCCGGGAGGAAACGTTATAAAAGTTGCAAATCTCGTTTAATTGCTGGCGTGCCCCGGGCATGTTGTCGACATTTTTATGCATTCCTTTTGTTGATTGGATGTATTTCAGGAGTTTCTCTTTTTTCTCGGGATGATTAAATCCGATATTTTCTGAGAAGGTAACGAAGTCCTGATACGCATTAAACGTAACCTCATACTTCACGAGCTTCCCGACGATTTGCCGGCCATCGGTGAATGTGGATGTCTTGGGATTCTTCGTATGAACCGTGGCCATAATTTTCAGTCGAAGAAGAGCGGTTTGCACGAATTTGGAGAGATTTTTGCTAGTCGATGTAAACCCAATTTGTGACGATCCTTCTTCCCTGGTGAAGATCCACCCATCTGAATCATATAACCCGCGTAAAAAGGCATAGAGTTCTTTATCCGGGTAATACATGAGATCCTGAACTGGCTCAATGTCTTCTGGTTTCGGTGAGTTGACCAAGCCAAGCTTGGAGAAAACGTGCGCAATGAGAGACGTGCCAATTCTCGATTCTACAGGTCTTTCAACGGAATCCTCTGACCTGTAAACAATAAGACCTAATTTCTTAAAGAACTGCGCGAACCGGTTATGGAGTGCTTCTTCTCTATTCGATAAGCCGATGGTAGTCCCACCGTATCCATTTTCCCTCGCGTCGACTGATATACGACCATCTCCGAACAGTAACCCTATGATATAAAGCCAATCCTCATCTAGGTGCTTCGGAAGGGTTAAGTCCTGCCCCCTTTTCACCTGAACTATGATGGTGTCGGGGAGGACTTCCTCGAAATCTTTTCCTAAATATTCACAGATCTCGATTAATTTATCGATAGTGATGCTGCCTTGTTGGTTCTCGTTCATCCAGAAATATATGCCAGATTCAGAGACACCAAGTTTTTCCACGAGGTCCGCAGTCTTCAGATGCAGCTTTTGCTTGCACTTGTCGACGAGTTCCCTGACTAGGGGCTTGATATTCTGTATATGAATCGGGCTTGGGAAATCCTTGATTAATGAATATGTTGATGGAATTTTTTTGCACTCTAAGACGGGTAACACTCCGGATAGAGCAATCTTGTCCCCCGCGTTGAGGAGTTTGGCCTGTTTCCACACCAAGCCGAGCTTCTCATCGAGTGCCAACAATGGCGTCTGTTGGGAGAGTTTGATCTCTTTACCGCTTCGTGAGACTACGCGGATCAATGTTCGGGGGTTCTCTATTCTCCACACTTGTTCGATGTCGCGGGAACCGATGTGGAGATTTTCTGAATGGAGCGCTTTCACGCCATTCATGTTTTGAGCAAATTCAATGTGATCGTTATAACGTTTAATTTCTCCGTTTTGAAATTCGTCATCTACAATTTGCGAAATGGGTACGATTCGGTTATCAAGAAATACCTCACTATCTCCAGCAACGCAAAGCCCTGCAGCGGTAGATCCTTGCCCCGACGTGTAGATAGCCCGGGGCGCGAGCTTGGAGACTGATTTGATTATCTGGCTCTTTCCGGTGCCCGGGTCACCCATGATCAGGATATGGATATCGCCGCGGATCTTGTGGCCCGATCGCTTGATCTTCTCCACCCCCTTGAACAGGACGAGCGCGCAGGCCGCCTTGACCTCGGTCATGCCCGCGATGTCGGGCGCGATCGACCGGATGATCTTTTCCTGGACGAACTCGTCCTTCGCGAGATCCTTGATTTTTTTCTCGTCCTCCTCGGTGATGTCCAAGGACTCGTTGTCTTCCTCCTCCGAGTAGATGTTGTTGACGTGCATGATCATCTGGAACACGCGCTGGGGGCCGCTTGGTCCCTTGTGCACGGGAAGGATCCTGATCACCCCGACCATCGTGACCCGGTCGCCGGGGCGACACGTGTCGACAAGGTCGTTGAGGAGCAACGCATCGAGGAATCGGGGGACGTTGCCAGACGAAAGCTCCTCGGGCATCTCCTGAACCCGTATAGACTGCCAATCGATGAACTGGGAGCTCTTTCCGAGCAGCCGGAAATCCGACCGCTTCGAGTTCTTGCACCCGCCGACATTGCAAATGGCAGGGTAGGCGAGCTCGTCGTCGAACTGCTCGACCGTGTGCTGCGCCCCGCACACCTTGCACTCGAACGACGCGGTCGTGATCTGGGGCCGGACGTTGGTCGCCCGGATGAGCGAGCCCGAGACGGAGAAGAGTCGCTCGAGATGCTCGCTGCGAATCATGCGAAGCTTTAGCTTGTAATGCTTGTCAAGCCCTTCGAAGCGCACGAAGTACTCGTCGGTAAGCTTGATGGTCCCCCCGGATTGCTCGTGAAGGATGTTCACGAGGGCCTGGTTCGCCTTCTTGAGGTACTCGACCGGGTTCTCGTGCAGATCCTTGGCGAGCTGGATGTCGTGGCGGGTGAGATGGTCGTGTTCCACCGTCATTGACTTGGTGCCCTCGGCGACCATGTACCTGATCTTGTGCAGGTAGACAAAATGCCCGACCGGTTCCTCGAACATCCTGAAAAAGTCCTCGAATCTCGAAACTGGATCGGTGAGAGGCGCCGCAATGCCAAGATCATCATTCAGGACCATTCAGGTTCACGCTCGATATTTTTTGTCGGGATCTTTTTGTCGGGATTGAATCCAAGCCGTGGTTTCTAAAAAGAAACCCTATCAACGTGCTGTTACCTGCCCTGTCGCCACGTTCGGGCGGCACAATGAAAGTTTCATTGAAACGTTTAAACCCCGAAAGGGTCCGTGTTAACCGGCTATTAACCCGATGGAACTGGCCCCAGGTTTAAGAATTGGATACCTGCGCGGAATTTCTGATGTTCGCCTGCGACAGTGCCATCACTCGTTTTTATGATCCCTTGACCTCAGGTTCCGTGCAATGGTGGTATGAACCATGGACACGCCGGGAACGAGCGTGATCATTCACGCCGACGAGAAGATAGGCACGATCAACCCGCGCTTGTACGGCCACTTCACCGAGCACATCGGGTCCTGCATCTACGGCGGGATCTGGGTAGGACCAGACTCCGACATTCCAAACGTGGACGGCATCCGCACGGACGTGGTGGACGCGCTCAAGAGGATCAAGGTCCCCGTGATCCGCTGGCCTGGCGGGTGCTTTGCCGACGAGTACCGGTGGGCGGACGGCATCGGGCCGCGCGAGCAGCGCCCGACCCGGGCGAACCTGTGGTGGGGCGGCGAGGAACCAAACCAATTCGGCACGCACGAGTTCCTGGAATTTTGCGATATGCTCGGCGCCGAGCCCTACCTGTGCGCGAACGTGGGCAGCGGCACGCCCCGGGAGCTGCGGGACTGGTGCGAATACCTGAACTACGAGGGGGCCACGACTCTGACCAAAGCCCGCGAGGCAAATGGCCATCCCGAGCCGTTCGGCGTCCAGATCTTCGGTATCGGCAACGAGTCGTGGGGTTGCGGCGGGAACATGACCCCCCAGTACTATTCCAGCGAGTACGCGAAATTCGCGACGTTCGTGACCGCGTTCGCCGGGGGATTCGGCAAGGCGTTCGTGATGAAGATCGCCTCGGGCGCGAACAGCGATGATTACAACTGGACCAAGAAATTCTTCGAGGGCATCTCGGGGAAGAGCTGTGGCTGCATGCAGAATCGCACGCCCCTGGTGAACGGCTTCGCGTTCCACTACTACTGCGGGACCGCAGGCACGGCGACAACCTACACCAACGAGCAGTGGTATCAATTGCTAAGCAAGGCCATGAGGATCGAAGAGCTGTTGCTCCGCCACCGCACCGTTATGGACGAGTTCGACCCCCGGCGGCAAATCCAGCTCATTTGCGACGAGTGGGGGACCTGGCACAAGCAACTCTACGACATCAATGATAATTCCAAGAAATGCCTACAGCAGAGCACGATGCGCGACGCGGTCGTGGCCGCGCTCACGCTCGACATTTTCAACCGCTATGCCGACAAGATCGCCATGGCCAACATCGCTCAGATGGTCAACGTGCTTCAAGCAGTCATCTTGACCGACGGCCCGCGCATGTTGCTCACGCCGACGTACTGGGTATACGAGATGTACGCGTCCCACCAAGGCGGGAAATCGATGTCCGTCCGTGTTGAGACCGGGAAGATCTACTTCGATCCGGCCTTTCCGTCGTTAAACCAAGTCGCCGGGTCGTGCTCGGTAAAGGGGAACCAGATGACGCTTAGCCTCGTCAATACCAGCGCGACCGATGCCGCACCCATCTCCTTGGACGTTCGCGGGGTCGGCACCGCATCGTTGACCGGCTGGCGCGAGCTCGCCTGCGATGACATCCACGCGCACAACACCTTCGACGAGACGGATGTCGTGGTTTCTCGCGAGAAATCCATCGAAGATGGCGAGATCATGCTGGCACCGGCATCGGTGAACGTCCTGACCTATAAGCTGGGAAGTGCATGAGAGATGGACACGAATCAAAGCATCGATTGGACTGACCCTGCCCGGCAGGCCCGGCTCGACGTGGCCTTAGCCGCAATGGTCGGCACGGCTGAACCCCGCGTGATCTTCGTGTGCGGAGGCAACATCTGCCGCTCGCCCTACATGGAGATGCGGTTCGAGCAGGTACTGCAGGCCGAGGGATGCACTGGGAGGGTCCTCGTGTCCAGCGGCGGGTTCATCAAAAATCCCTTGATCCATGAGTTCACCAAGCAAGCCTTGGAAGAGGCCGGCGTGCCAGAAGCAAGGGTCCAGCAATTCTCTCCCAGGCCCCTCCGGGCCTACCGCGAGGAGATAGACGCCGCTGACCTCGTTCTCATCCCTGCCCGGGACGTTGCCGAGACCCTGCTCCCGAAACGGTACTGGGAAAAAACATTCCTACTCTCCGAGGTTGCGGGCGAGCTGGAGGACGTGGAGGATCCGGTGCTTAAGCAGGATTACGAGACGTACAAGGCCATCATCAGCAGGCTCGATCCCTACTTGGACCTCTTGGGCCGACGGTTGAAGGAAATCGGCCTGTGCGATTAGATGTTAGATGCCGAGAAAGCCAAGATTGCTCTTTTCTCCTGCCCCGTTCGCCTGCTCCGCGAGCTTCGGCTTTTCGATCAAGAGCCGATCATCAGCCGTGAGCTCGTAGATCTTGAGAAACGCGATGGATTGGATGTAGGGGTTTTCCCTGAGCGTTTGAACAAGCGCGCCAATTGTCTCGGCATCCTCAAACTCTCCCTCAATTGTGAAGGTTTGGAACTCGGGAGCTGCATCCCGGCGGGCACGCGTGATGCCCGCGTCCAAGTCAAGGATGTACTTGATGACCTCGACCTTCACGCTCTCATCCAGCGGCACGAGCTCGGGTTCCTTGAGCTGGAGGGTTATGATGGCGTTCAGCATGGTCGGTCGCGGAGTCCATTGTGGCTAGGCCCGAGAAAAACCTTGCGAGGGGGCGGTGAAACCGGTTCGAATGCACGTTCACGTCGAGCAAGAAGGATTACATAATTAGGTGTCCAGTCCGACACGCACCCGTCCGACAAAAATCATGTCATGCGCGTGTCACTCCGCCATTAAGAAGGCTACCCCGCCTTGATTGACAGGTTACCCTTTCCGGGTCGATTCACGATGGTAAAACCAACCGGCTTCACAGGTATGCTGGATCGCCTTGCCAGAACCACTGGCTTCCAGCTGCTCAGCGACGCGCTGCAAAAAGCCTTGCTCGTCGAGGCTCAGAGGAAGTACAAGAACTACCCGCGCTTCCTCCGCACCATGGGGAACCGGTGGAAGAAATATCAAGTCGTGAACCAAGTATCGAAATTTATCAAGGAGAACGTCGACTTCATCTTTCCCACGTGGTTTGGAAAGATGCTCCTGTTCGACCCGAGCCGGTTACAGGTCCTCGAACCGAACACGAGGTCCGACGTGGATTTCAACGCCAAGATCCAATATCTCTACACGGACGAAGAAATTGCATGCATTGAGGGCCTGATCCGGAAGTACAACATCCAGTCCATCACGACCTCGGTGATCCTGCGCCAGCTCATCCTGTCGGGGCTTCAATTATTAGGGCCGATAATTGGCCGCCTCTTCACCCGGCCCTACGGGTTCCAGCCCGAGGGCATCGAGGAGACCCCGGTCCCTGGAACTGGCCTGCGCTTGGTGATGTTCATCAGCTCGCGCGAGAGATAAGCGGCCGATATTGCCAGAAAAAAGAAATCAAAATAAGGTTCAAGCCTTCGGGTCATTCTTGCCCATCAGGAATTTCATGACTGCTTTCTGCACATGCATGCGGTTCTCCGCTTCGTCGTAGGCGATCGAGTTGGGACTGTCCATGACCTCATCGGCTACCTCAATATTGCGCCGCACGGGGAGGCAGTGCATGAACTTGGCCCCCTCGCTTGCCCGGGCAAGCCTGTCTCCTGTCATTTGCCATGCTTTCCCGTTCTCGCCCCTGTATTTCATCCGGATCTGCTTTTCGGCCTTCGGATCGCCGTAGAAGTCCTTAGATCCCCATGCCTTGGCATAGATCACGTCAGCCCCATCGCAGGCCTCGTCGATATCATTCGAGATCGTGAGTTTTCCACCCGATTCTGACGCGTTTTGCGAGGCCGTTTCCATAATATCCTCAGCGAGATCGTAATGTTCGTCGGGCCGGGCGAATATGACGTCCATGCCGAGCCTCGTCGTGATGAGCAGGATGGAATTGGGCACGGACATGGGGAGCGGCTTGGGATGGTAAACCCACGAGATCGTTATTTTCTTCCCCTGGATGCCACCGAGCGCCTCTTGGATCGTATAGGCATCCGTGAGGGCTTGGCACGGGTGGAACGTGTCGTCTTCCATATTGATGACGGGCACGCGAGACCACTTGGCAAACTCCCGCAGTTCGTGGTTCGATTTGCACCACTCCCAGTCCACGGCGTTAGGGAACATGCGGATGGCAATGAGGTCGAAGTAGCGGGAAAGCACCGATGCAGTGTCCTTGACGCTTTCCGAATCTTGTCCGAGCCACGATGATTCGGCGGATACGAAGGAGGCGTGGCCCCCCATTTGGTTAATACCTACTTCAAAACTATTTCTGGTTCGCAGGGATGGGTTGAAAAAATATAAGCATAATGACTTTCGCAAAAGCGTGTCGTAGTAAGTTTCGGGATGCGCCTTGATGTCAGCCGCATCCTCCAGCACGCGGTTGATGGTCTCCACGGACCATTCTTGATCCGTGATCAGGTTGTTTTCATCGATTTGAAATGCCATATGAACGCCGCCTTGGTTTCATCGCAGGGATCGTGTTGCTCCGTGCCATTACCTATTTTATCGGAAAGAATATTATAGATTTAAAGTTATAATGACGAGAGAACTCCAAGCCTTCAGGGATTTGATTGGTAATGACACGACAATCCACCGCGGTCATCGGGACTGGCTGGTTCGGTCGCCAACACGTTCGCAATCTCGTGACTCTTTCCGATCTCGCCGCAATCTGCGACATCGATGCCCAAGTCGCCGAATCAGTCTCTCAGGAATATCATTTGAACAAATATACTGATTATAAGGAAATGTTGGAGAACGAACGGCTCGATTCGGTCACGATCGCCACCCCGCCCCAAGTAATACCCCAGATCGCGCTGGATTGTGCTGCGAAGGGCGTGAACGTGCTAATGGAGAAACCCTGTGCCACGGCGCTCTCGGATCTCAACCCGTTGTTCGAGTACCAGGATTCCGTTCGTATCATGCCGGGCTTCGTGGAGCTCTTCAACCCCGTGATGGACGATATCAAGACCAACCTGAAAGGTCTCGGCGAAATCCTCACCATCGATTCTTCCCGCATCGGCTTGTTCGCCAAACGAAACTGGGGCCTCGGCGTGATGCTCGATCTCGGTTTGCATGACGTATATCTCCATCGGGAACTCGCAAAGCTTGCTTACGGTGATGAAGGGGCTTCCGTGCTGCAAGTTACGAGCGCGCTCAAGTATCTTGATCCCGAGGAGGAAAAGTACGAGGATGCCATCTTCGTGCTCATGAAATTTCACAAGATCATCTCTTGTATCAACGCCAACTGGGTGACGCCTTCAAAGATCCGGCGCCTGAAGATCACCGGCACGGATGCGGCTCTGGAAGCCGATCTATTGAGCGGTGCCATCAAGAAAATTACCGGTGAGGATCTCCGGGGCACGAACGCGAGGGCTGTCGAAACGTCCATCATTCCCTTCAACCGGGAGGAACCGCTCAAACGAGAGCTCGATTGCTTCCTCAACCAAGATCAAGAACCTCCAATCAACCTGCAGGATGCCTACGAGGTTCTAAAAATCAGTCTCCAAGCCCTAAATCAAATCTAAGTTAAGACTAAGTCTAATAGGTTGTCTTGACTTTTTATTATCTAAATGCGATGAGTTCGCAAAACAAGTTTGTGACTATTATGGCCGAAGATGACGATCTTGCCGCCCTGCGGCGCAAGAAAATGCTGGAAATGATGGCCCGGAAGAAAGAGATGGAGGCCCAACAGGCATCGTCACAAATGTTATCGTCCCAGATCGAGAGAAAGGTCGACTCGGCCATCTCGTGGCTATTCACGCCTGCCGCGCTCGCGTATTTCAACGCGATGAAGCAAAGCAATCCCGAGCTCTATGCCCGCATCCGCGACATCCTGTTCAACGGCGACGTCATGCAGAACATCGACCGGCTTCTGACGCTTATTCAGATGGGCCGGGTCCCGAGGGGCATCATCAACGACGTCGAGATCCAGCAGATGGAGAGGGACATACTCGGCATCAAGTCGTCTATCTCCTACAAGAAGCGTGGCGAGAAGGAACGGATGGACTTGGGCGCCCTGTTCAAGGGCGAGAAGCCTTAACGGCACGCTATTTTGCAGGCGATGGGAAATATGCTCGATCAATACACCATTGTTCCGTTTTCTGAAGAGAACATTGCCGGCATCCACGCCTTTTTCGAATTAGAAGCCGGGATCTACTCATTTTCACTCTCCACGTTTAAGCAGGTCACGATTGATGATCCCGATTTTGATGGTAGCCTCTCCCTGTGCGCCGTCGACACGGAGACCGGCAGCATCGCGGGTGCGTTCCTGATCTTCACGCGCCGCCTCCGGATGGCCTACAAGGGCCGGCTCATGCCCGCCATTCGGATTAGCTACCTGACCCTCTTCGCCGTGGCCTCGGGCCGCCGCAGGGCTGGCCTGGGTTCGGCATTGCTTGCAGAATTGCTCGGGAGGGCCAAGCGAAAGGGCATCAAATCGGTGAGCCTCATGGCCGCGATGCCGAACTATCTCTGGCCGGGCCTGGACCCGAGGTACACGCCTGCCGTGTACTTCTTGGAAAAGAACGGGTTTGTTAAAAAGCCGGGCGAGCGCCAGAACCTGATATTCCCGATCCCCGATGGTTATCCCACCCCACCCGAGACGATCGGCGAGTACTCCATTGCCCGCGCCACGAAGGATGAGATGGAACCCCTCAAGGCTCACATCCTCGCGACCAGCGACGGGGTATGGCACCAGGAAGCCACCTTCTCGTTCCAGAACGACCCGATCTCGACCTTCATCGCGAGGGATCGCGAGGGGGCCATCATCGGGTGGGCTTGCCACTCGATCGGGTTCCCCGGCTCGTTCGGCCCGACCGAAGTCCAGCACAACCTGCGCGGGAAGGGGCTCGGCGGGGCGCTGCTCAGATGGTGCGCGTGGGACATCAAGCAAGCCGGGCTTGATGAAATGGTCATTCGCTGGGTCGATGGGGACACGGTGAAGTTTTATTCGAAGGCGATCGGTGCCCACATCGGTCAATTTTTCTGGTGCATGCGGAAGCGCCTGAGGCGGTCGCTCGTCGATGCGGTGATCGGGCGGTTCCTGTGAAGCCAGTTTCAAGCTTCCTTTGTCATTCCGATTGAAGGAGAAGCCTGTTATCCACTCCCTGTATCAATTCAAAATGCCTGTCATTGGTGACAAGCGGAACTGCTTTTTCTATTGCGATTGCGGCAACAACGATATCTACGGTATTTACAGGTGTTCCATTTGCCAGCAACTTTTTTGCGATCATTAAAGCTATCTCATAGGTTGTCGAACGAGGATATATGATTCCGAAGCTCTTCTCCAGTATCTTGGGAAATTCAATGACCGAGAGAATGGTTGTCTTGTCATCCTCTTCGGTAAACTCTTTACCAGCTTTCATCTGTTTAATTAAAGAGCTGGTGTCGTAAATAACCACCATATTACTCATCTTCCCGCATCTGGACCATTTTCTCTGCAAACGCGATGTCTTGTTCGGTGATTCCCTCTGGTTCGATATTGAGTTTTTTTCTTAGAGCATCGCTTGAAATTTCATCTACTTCTTCCAATGTATCGAGGTATTCATTGATTTTCCTTCTAATAACTTCCGTCCATTTGATTTCTGGATGCCGGGCCATTCTGGCATGGAGCGCATTCGGCATGGAAAGTGTAATATTGACCATATGTAAATGATAAAAAATCACATATTTATGATATTTCCCACATAACGGAAAATATTTCTTCCTTGGCAGAATTGGATGTATTTCGTCCTTTGTAATCTAGTGCAACCTTCGAGGAAATTGAGGGATAACACTTTTTTTCTCGACAGGCTTCCAGCTCCTGAGCTATCATTCATAAAGGTGTTAGCTTGGGCTTGCTAATGGGCCCGTGGCTAGAAAAGAAAGAGAAGAATAGTTTACTTCAAGCCTACCATGCGCTCGGTGATCTCAGTGAACGCTTCGTCGACATTGGTACCGCTCAACGCGCTCGTCTCGATGTAGATGGAGTTCAGGCTGTCCGCCCATTGTTGAGCCTCGGCTGGATCCATCGTGCGCCCCAGTTGCTCGACGAGATCGGCCTTGTTTCCGATGATGATGTACGGGATGTCCCTGCAATTGCTCAGGATCTCGGGGTGCCATTTTTGCGTGATTTCTTGGTAGGTATCGGCACGAGTGAGGTCGAAAACCAAAAGCGCTCCGCTGGCTCCCTTGTAAAACGTGTTCCGAATAAATTCAAAGCGCTTCTGACCACCTATGTCCCATATAGAAAGCGTTGCGGTCTCCCCGTTCTTCAGGAGAACATCTTTGGTCAGAATATCAACGCCAATTGTCAATTTGTAATCCGTCTGGAAGCTGCTCTTCACGAACCGCTTGATCAACGCAGTTTTTCCGACAGCGGCTGGTCCGGCCAATAGTAATTTGACTTTATACGAACTCATAGTGTTCACGATTCAAGGGAATGGCGGATATAACCATTTAATGCTGTAATGTTAGAGTCTTGAATTATATAAGTTATCTCTCGGAAATATCGACATCTTTACACGTCAATTGGGCGTGAACCGCACATATGGAAAATGCAAACGGCACTTATTCCTTGCCCACCATCAGGATCCACGACAAGGACATCCCCTTGCTCCCCGGCAACCGGCTCGTGCTTAAAGACCTTGAGATTGCATCCCTTGACGAAATTGAAGGCCTCGATGCATTGCCGATCGAGGTGCTCGACCTGTCGGGTAATGCCTTGGAAAGCATTGTCGATCTCGGCAAACTTCCCAATCTCGGGGAGCTCAAGGTGCTCGTGCTCGGCGAAAACCATATCGGTGAGATCGAGGGCCTCAATGCCTGTCCGGGCCTTCAAGACCTTGATGTGCATGCGAACGATCTCCTGACAATCGCTGGCCTCGATTCCTGTCAGGGACTGCGGCGCCTGAACCTGTCGGGCAATCACCTGACGAGCACGGCGTACGAGCCCGGGCCGTGGCCGACGCCCGGGCTCAGGCTTTTGGACCTGTCGCAGAACCAGATCGACCGTATCGATGGTCTTGAAGGATTATTTGCCCTTGGCGAGCTTAACTTGAATTCTAATCACATCGTTCGTATCGAGGGCTTGGAAGCGCTGGGCCGGCTCAGATCGCTTTATCTCGGCGGGAATCCAATTGCCAAGATCGAAAATGTAGACGTCCTCCCCGATCTCCAGGACCTCGGCCTCGCGGGGTGCAACATCTCGAGGATCGAGGGCCTCGACGGGCTGGCCCGCCTGAAAACGCTCGGCCTTTCGAATAATCACATCACAAAGATCGAGGGCCTCGGTGGGCTGGAGCGCCTTGAAGACTTGTATCTCAACGACAATGAGATCGAGAGCCTTGACGGGCTGGAAAACCTTGCGATGCTGAGCGAATTGCAGGTCCGGAATAACCGGATCGCAGATCCCTCAGAGAGGGAAAAGGTGAACGGGGTCGAGGTCGTCGACTTCGCGGGTAATCCATTCCTGGCTTGAATTCACGTATCTTCTTTAAATCTTGAACCCCGCCTCGCTAAGCCATTTTGCGACTGGTCGGGGCAATTTAGAGGCCGCGATACCCGTGCGGCGCAAGCCGAGGTCCACGAGCGTCTCGATGGCCACGATGCTCTTCGGGAGCGTCCTGAGCGGGTTCTCGTCGAGCACGAGTTCCTGGAGAAAGACAAGCTGGCCGATGGTATCGGGCAGAAATGTTAATTGATTACCGAACACCGAGAGCATTTCCAATTCTTGCAGGGTCCCGATCGAGTCTGGCAACCCCACGAGATGGTTTTCCGCGACCCGGAGAAGCCTGAGCGACGCGCATCCGCAGATCTCGTCTGGCAGGCCCACGAGCTGGTTGTTGCTGAGGTCCAAGTATTCCAACCGCTTTAATGCTCCCACCGTCGGGGGCAAGCTGGCAAGATCGTTGTGGGATACGTCGAGCTCCTGCAGGAAACTCAGCCTTCCAATGTTTGAAGGCAGGTCTTGAAGGCGATTTTGGGCCACATCGAGCAAGTTCAAGCGCGCCAAGACGCATAGCTCGCTTGGAAGCACGGTCAAGGCATTGTGGCGGAGATCGAGGCCTGCCAAGTCAGTACACATCCCGATCTCCGTGGGAAGCCGCGAGATTTCGTTATCCCGGGCATCCAAGAAAGAGAGATGCTCCAAGGAACCGATCTCGCCCGGGAGGGACTGCAGCCGGTTTCCCTCGATGGTGAGGATTTCCAGCGCGTGAAGGGCGCCCAACTCCGGTGGAAGTGACCCGAGATCGTTAGAGGAAAGGTCTAGCACGCGCAAGTGTCCAAGATCTCCCACCCCCGGAGGGACATCACGAATCCAACCATCCTTGGCGACCAGTTCTTGAAGCTGCTGCAACTCGCTGAAACTGGTAAATGCCTCTGCTTCGATCGGCTGTGGAACGCTAGGTTTTTTGCCTGATGATGCTTTTATCCAAGCAGGATGGCCCATACCGAAATACAGGCCGGTGATGTGCCCGGACGAGTCGATAAACCACGCCTGCCCACCGTTCGTGGCTGATGCGGGGAGAATGTCCGACCCGAGAGCCGCCTCAAGATCCACCATGGCACGTGCATCCGCCTCGTCAAGCGGGATGCCGTGGAACGATCGTGCCATAGTGTGTGTAGGACGTGCCGGAAGTTATTATGGTCATAATGGTTATAGTGGAATTATTAATGGTCTTGTCCTGAGCGCGATCGATAAATGCCGGACTCGAAATCCAAGATTTTCACCGAGATTATCTCCTCCATCAATTCAAAAGCATGTAATGTCATCAAGTACACATTTTACAAGGATGACGGGAGCGTGTTCGTTTCGACGATGGGGGCTGATAATACGGAAAAAATGGGCAAGCTCGTAAAATTTTATTCTCGGGAAATGCAAATAAACAATTATTTCGTGCAGGAAGGCGGCGTGTACCATTTGATCTTGTACCGGGTGGCCACATCCGTGTTCCTTCTCGTCATCACGGACACCGACGTGGACGAGACCACCCGAACCTTGTTGGACGTGTTCATGAAATTCGGGGCAAGGTTGGATAAAATATATCACGATGCCCCGGTCTCATTCGACATGATCACGCGCTACGTCATCATCTCGCAAGGACTGGAAATGGGTCCCGAACCCGTTGCAATTTTTCCACCGGACATCCCACAAGATGTACGAATGAAAATCGCCCTTAAATCGATGCTCCTACTGACCGCGGAACGGGAAGGTGCCATCAGGGGCATTCCAGCGACGATCCCGTTTATAGAATTCCACGCCATGGGCGTCATCTTTTTGTTTGACGTGCCTGATGAAAATGCTCGAGGCGGGGCGTATGACTCCTGCATTTCCATCCTCGTTGACGAGTCATACCGGCCCGCCATCTATGAAAACATGTTCGAATTGGAGACAGTATGCATCGAGGGATCGGAAATGATTCGTGGTGGCGAATCTTACCAAGATGTCATTACCTTCATTTTCGAACGACTCTCGAGCATCGAGCTGATAAAAACGCGAACCGTGGAGATCGAGGGTCTCATGAAAGATCAATTGAAAAGAATTCAAAAGGAATTGGGCCCTGCAATAGGCAGGAAATGAGGCGGGCCGAGCCCTTCCAGTTCCCCTTCAGATTATTATATATGTGTTCGAAAAAATAGACATACTAACAGGTGATCCCGATTAGCGACCCGACCCTTTTGCTTCAAGAAGCAAAAGACTTGGCAGAAAGTGGCGAATATGACGCCGCGATCGCAAAACTAAGAGAATCACTAGCGGGTCTGAACCAAGCAGGCGACTACATGGGCGCGGCCGACGTTCATCTGCTCATCGCCGATTTTGAAAAGCTAAAAGCAAAAAACAATCCTTCCCCGGAGGAACCGGAAGAAGAGATTGCCCCCGTGGTTCCCGTTCCAGTACAAAAATCGGTTCCTGCAAAAAAAACAGCTCCCGGCCCAGCCCGTCCCGAAACGCCCGCGACGCGGCCACAGAAACAATCCGTATCATTGAAGGACGAGACCGACCAGGCGTGGGCCGAAGGCCAGAAGTTGCTGGCGCGCGGGGATTCCTTCCAATCGCTGCAGCACTTCTTGAAGGTCCAACGAAACCTCGTAAAGCTCGGCGCCGATCCCCAAACGAAAAAACGACTCGAGTTTGACATCGCACGTGCCAAGGAGCTATCAGGCGGCCCCACGGCCAAGGCAACATCATCGTTTGACTCCACCGAGGTCAAGAAGGCCATGAAAGCGGCCTCCACTCTCAAACAAAAAACTAACGCATCGAATAGTTGCGATTTATCAACCGTTTTCAATCAAGCAATGGAAAACAAGAAAATGGGAAAGTACCAGGAAGCGCTGGCGGATTTCCAACAGTGCCTCGATGTTGCCGTCGGACCGGAGCGCCTCGAGATTCAAAAGCAAATCAAAAGCTTGGCAAAACTCGGGGCCTTAAAGGAGAGGATGGATTTCTCCTCTGGCGGAACCAAGGGATTTGTGTCGGTCGGCCAGAACTTAGGCGTATCCCAGGACAACGGTGTTGCTGCGCGGCCTTCGGAGCGCGCACCGGTAGGTACCGTCGTCGATCAATCTGCGAATTGGGAAGAGCGCGAGAAGGTCAAGAAGCGAAAAGAAGCCGAACAGCTCGTCGTGGAAGCTGAGAACATGGAGAACGAGAACGTGACCGAGGCGATTGAGAAGCTCAAGGATGCCGTGCATCTGATGTTGGTAACCGGCGAGCGTCCTGATCGAGTTGAATGGATTTACGATAAACTCAATCAGATAAAGGCAAGAGCCTCGCAACAGAAGACGGGGCTCTTCGAAATCGAGCGGTTCGACCCAGTTCTCCTCCGGGAATACGCTTTCCAGAGCATTGACAACGCTAAGGATAAGATACGCTACGGAAAGTATAAGGATGCGATCGAAATGTACCGCCGGTCGGTAAAGGCGCTCACGAAGGCCGGTTGGGTCAAGGACGATGTCAACTACATCATCATGGACATGGTCGAGGTTCGCAAGAAGCAGGACCAAGTCGAACGGGATGACGAGCGCCTCCAAGGCTTGGTCGAGGCCGAGATCCTCTACATGACCGAGAACATGGAAGCGTGGCGGGAGGGGGAGGAGATGGGCGAAGCGCCGGATGTCGCCTTTGACGAAGATATCCACCGCCCCGGGGAAGAAAAAACGGTCCAGCAAAAGCATCTCGAGGAAATGGTGAAGGTCGAGGAGGAACGGGCTCGCCTGAAAGAAGATATGTTTCAACTACTCGATGAAGGAAGGCATCTCACGGAACTGGGAAAGTTCAAGGCTGCAATTGAATATTACAACAAATCTCTTAATATAATGGAAAAACTCGGTTCATGGGAGAACCAGAAATACATCGTAACCGGGGAGATAGAAAACCTCAAGCAATTGCAAAAACGGCAGGAAGAAGTTCTTCAGATGCAAAAATCCTACTCCGCCGCCAGCAAGATCGAGCAAAAAGCCGATCTCGAGGAGAAATTCTTCCTGATCAAGAAAGCCGCGCTCCTGAACCAAGACGATCTCAAGGAAAAACTCCTTGCCAAGCGCGTGAACGACGAGAAGGAAAAAGCCGTGTTCGAAATCCTGATCCCCGTTGCCAACAAGTTAAAAGACGAGGGAAAGTTTCAGGACGCCCTGGTCGAGTTCAAGGAGGCCCTGAAAATGCTCACGGAAGCCGGCTGGACGGCCGACACGCAATCTTTGCAGGACGAGATCGCCTCTCTGGAACAGCTGGTCAAGAAAGGCGCGACCGAGAGCAAATCCGCATCAGAACGCAGGAAGATTCGGGATAAGGTGCTGGAAGAAATGATTCCCCTTGCCCGGCAAGCTATGTTGCACGGGGATTTGGAAGAATCAAAAACACTTTACGAGCAAGCAGTATCCCAGCTGCAATCGATTGGCTGGAACGATTATGTTAACCCCATTCTCGATGATATTGCCGAAATTGATGCAAAAATCAAGGAACGAGACGAAAAGGGCGTGACAACCCAGGAACTGGAAGAAAATCCGGATACCATCATCGATCTGGGCATGCGGTTCTTGTCCAAGGACATGAGACAATATGCCCTTGTCGAGTTCAAAAAGGCGCTAGACCTGCTCGAACGGTCCGGTGAGCTCACCAAGTATGACGAGTTGAAACGGCAAATCAAGTCCATCGAGCTGGAGCTCAAGCTCGACGAAAGCAAGAAGATTCTCAAGGACAAGAAGGTCAAATAATAAGAAGTGAAGGGTGGAACACCATGGCAAACGATTCAAAAACAGACCTCCAAGAGCTCATGGAACAGGTGCATGTCTGCATCGAAAGCTCCCACAACGAGCAGGTGCAACTAGAGGCAGTGCAATACAACGATCTTATCGATAAGATTTTGAACATGAACCTGAAGATCGGGGTCATCAAGCAAGCGCCTCTCACCAGCCAAAAATTATCCGACTATAATGCCGTTATCATCGGTTCACCGAAAGAATCCAAGTTTACAAGTTCAGAAATCGAAGAGATCCGCCAGTACGTGTTCAACGGCGGAGGCCTGTTCCTGATTGGCGATCAGGGTGGCGATGTCATGAACAAGAACAATCTCTCAAGCCTCGCCGAGATCTTTGGCATCAGGTTCAACCCCAATCTCTTGATCGATCCGAATTCCGCATCCGAGGAAGACAAGCAACTCGTCTCGGTTACCAACCCGTACAACCATTTCGTGATGCGCGGTATCGAAAAAATTGCCCTGAAATCCACGTGCTCGCTCAAGGTGTTCAAGATCAAGGATGCAGAACCAAACGCGATTGCCTTTTCACAGCCCAACATCGAAGAGCTGACGTGGGACGGTACGCAATGGGTAGAAGCTGCAGCGAAGAAGCACCCTGTCGTGGCCGTCTCGAAGTACGGCGCGGGGAAAGTAATAGCGATCGGCACTACCCGGATCCTGTCAAGCCTCATAAACGTCAAATATGGTTTTGCTGCCGCTGATAACGAGAAATTCATCGTAAATTGCTTGGCTTGGCTCGTTAATCGTGAGGTCTACGAGAGCGGAAAGCTCAAATCTGTTTTCGTGAACGTGTCCTTGAAACCTGACCTGTATTTCTGGATCGAAAATGAGTTGACGAATAACGACAAGTTCAGGGACTTCAACGAAGTCATCAACTTTTCGATCGATAGTGTGAAACGCGGCCTCGAAAAATTCAGGAAAACCAAGAAATAAAGGGGACATAAATGCCACTGGCAGACGATCTCGATTACAAGGCGGAACAAGCCATTCAAGCCATCGACGAGGCCGAATTTTTCGAGAAAGCCGGGGATCTCGAAAACGCAATCAGCAAATACGAGGAAGGGGCACACCTGCTCTCTCAATCTGGCTTCCCGGACGAGAAAATCGCGGAGATTTATGATCGCATCCAGCAATTAAAGGAAAGATATTCCCAGGCCAAGATTCAAAAGGCTGTTTCCGACAGCGCAGCGAAGGACCAAGCGGAAAAGGACGCATTTGCCCTCATCGATCAAGCCGAGGAGTCCATGAAGCTTGGCAACATAATCGAAGCGATCAAGTGCTACAAGGCGGCCATGCCAAAGCTGGAGCTTGCGGGGTACACGACCCAGCACGTGGAGGAAAAGCTGGCCGAGCTCCGCAACAAGGTCCCGAAGCCCGCCCCTCAGAAGCCAGCTGGCAGGGCCGTGTCAATGGCAGGTGCGCGGACAGGATCCAAGCCGCCAGTCAAGCCGGCTGGTAAAGCCCCGTCGGTAAAGCCGGCAGGAATGCCCCCCGTGAAGGGAGTGCCTGCCGGTGCTGAGCAGGAAATCGAGGAATTCAAGGAATCTCGCGGGAAGGTCGAGGCGCTGGAAGATAAAGCCTTCCAGCTCATCGACGAGGCCAAAGAAATGATGGAACAGGAGCGTTACACTGATGCGTTGAACACGTTCGTCATGATCAAGAGCCTGTTGGCGAATGCAGGTTGGGACGAGGAGCAAATGGATCCCATCACGGTGCAAGAAAACCTGGTTCGGGAACTTATGGAAGGCAGGGCCGAGCAGGGGGCCGATGAGGTCGAAGTCGAATCAATGGCCGCTGGCGAACCAAGAGCTGCCCGGCAGAAGCTCGACCTGTACCTCGACCAAGACGCGAAAATGCGCCAGTTCCGGCAATCCCAGCAATCCCGGCAGGATATCGAACGGGAAGCGTTCGACCTCATCGATCAAGCCCAGAAACTGTACAAGAACGTCGAAGTTGGCAAGGACTATCTCGGTGCCATCGATCTCTATGAACAAGCCATCGCTTTGCTTGGCAAAGCAAACTGGCGGGATCAAGTCACGTATCTGGAGGCCGAGGTCGAAAAACTAAAAATACTTCACGATCGCGAGGTCCAAGAAAAAGAAATTGCGGAACAAGAGACCCAGCGCGTAGCCGAAGAGGAGGAGATGAAACGGCTGCTCGCCTCCAAGAAGAAGCAGGCGGTCGAGTCGGATCTCCAGTCCATCTCGGCAATGCTCGGAAAGATCGATTCCAGCAAGAAGCTACAGCAGCATGAAATCGAGGATGAAAGCATCAAGGAGAAACTCATCGAAGAACGGCGCTACAAGACCCTCGTCGCAAAAACTGGCGAGCAAAAGAGCTTCGATTCGATCAAGGAAATGCTATTCGGCGACAAGGACAAGACGGTCGAGGCGGAACGCGTTGCGAAGAAACAGCAGATGGAGCACGACTTCCTGTCCTCGTCCTCGAAGAAGTTCTACGATTACAGGAAGGCTGCGAAAGAAGCCGAGACCCCCCAGATGGATTCCGTGGAACAGATCGTCGATTACGTCCACGCGGAAACCGTAGCCAAGAGAGCCCCCAAGAAAGCCGCGGCGAAGGCCGTCGATCTCCGGGAAAAACAGCAACTCGACGTGCAGCGGGAGGCCCAGGAAAAGGAAGCCGCCGTCGGCGATGCGCTATCGATGCTCAGCTCGATCAAGAAAGACACCAAGGGCAAAAAAGAAGACAAGAGCAAGAGCACCGGTATCGAGGACGAAGAGCTCAAGAACATGTTCGCCAAGGTGAAAAAGAAATAAACTCGATCTACCCTATCAAAGGTTGAGACCCGTGGGAAAGAAAAGAGCCGCCATCGAAGAAAGCCCCGCAGAAGAGCCCGTTGAAAGCGAACCTAAACCGGCAAAAAAGCCTGCAAAACGGAGCGGAGCAAAAAAAGCCACCAAGAAATCAAGCCCCGCGGAAGAGCCCGTGAGTGGAGAACCCGCTGAAAGCGAGCCTGAACAGGCAAAAAAGCCTGCAAAGAAGGCCGGTGCGAAGAAAGTCAAGGAGAAAGCGGTCATCGAAGAATCCAAAGAGGAAACCGCCGATCTATCAAGCGAACCCGAGGCACAAGGAAAAGCTTCCGAGGAGGAAGCACCGGAAGAAGAAGCTGGAGAAGAGAAACCCGAGGCCCCAAATCCAAAGAAACGGGAATCCGACGAGGACCTGAGCGAAGAGGGCATTGAAGACGAGGAAGGTGGCCCGAAAAAGCCCAAAAAAAAGAAGGACGAGGAAGGAGGCGAGGCTGAAATCGTGCGGACCCTGCCTACGGAAATCACGAACGTGGAGCTCGCCCCCGAACGCTGGGTCATAAAAATGCGGCTCGACCCGGAGATCAGCGAGGAATTGAAGCTGGTCGACCTCCAGGTCGCGTTTGGTTCTTACATGGGCATCCGGAAGAAGTTTTTCGAGGATCTCCTCACAGTTGCGCCCAACGCCAAGAATTATGCCGTTGGTAAGGCCATTGAAAGCGTGACGGGCATCGATAGCGATGATTGGACGAAGAACTCGTGGTTGCTTGTCATGGCCAAGGAACTGAAAAACAAGGCCGTGTATTGGCTCCTGTTCAAGCGGAACCAGCAGATGGATGGCGTACTCGTCGCGATCGGCCCGGAAGAGTTCCCGAAGTCCATTTTAGGCTTGTTTTCCAATGATCCCGAGTCCCGCAACGAGTACCTCAAGAAGATCAACATCTGGCTTACGATCGAGCCTGCGAAATGGCAAAACGTTGCGATATTCATTCCTACGTGGCTGTAAAAGGTGCAAACATCGTGGATGAAGACAAAATCGAAGTGCTGAAGGAAAGTGCGATCAACAAGTTTACACTTCTGGCAAAAGAGCCCGAGAAAGATGATATTATCCTTGTCTTCAAGGAGGATCTCGTTGACGTGGAAACCAACAAAAAAAACTGGGAGATCGGCATTGGAAAGTGCATGAAGTTCCCCAACCGGATCTCGATCAACGGGAAAACCTATCGAAGCGACGAGCTCGATGACGTCAAGGAAGGCGCCACGCTCATCAATCCGCGGGACATTGCAAAGAGCGACCCGCGCCACAAGGTCACGGTACTCCGCGCAACCAAGGCATTCTTACGGGCCGTCGACGAGGCAACGTGGGCCGAATCGTTCAAGACCCTTGATGACATCATCCGCGTGGTGGACGAGTTTTCGAGTTAAATTTTTAGAGTAAATTATTTCGTACGATCAATAGTACCCGAGCCAGGTCCATTTCCATCCTGTCTTTTCGTCGGCATAAAAGACTGACGATATTTCCGTCTCGCCGCACGCCGCCGCTGCTAGACAAGAGATTACGCCGAGATTGTACCGCCCACCGCACGCGCCGCATTCCAACTCGTATACCGTTCCCTCGACCCCTTCTGCAGGTCCCAATGAGTGTACGATGGGTAGGGTTTCCTCCGACAACACGGTGATGTCGTCGGGTTTCTCGTGGCCACATAGCAGGCAGTTTGATAGCTTGATAATGACCGAGCCACGCTGGCATGGCGCGTGTACGTCCCCGGAGATGGTTAACTCGTCAAGTTTCTTGTCCATATTCAATCACGTTAGTTATCTTTAACTCTTATTGGCCTAAGAGCGAGTCGAGCAAAAAAAGGAGCGCTTTTCCACGATTTGTGCGGTTGGTAGGCTCGCCTATATCCGATAATTTGAACCTGATTACACACTAGGACGGGTTTTTTTCGGAGGTTTCTTGACACCGCTCCCGTCGTCGTCCATATAATACTTCGTGGAATCGATGGTCGTCCGGTCCGGCTTGACCTTTGGCTCCCGGAAGGAATCCTTGGGGGTGATCTCCTTCAGCGGAAAATCATCGGGAACGTCGATGGCCTGGTCGCCGACGTTGATCGAGCTCCCACCGGTTGGTCCCGATTCCTCTGGCGAAGGGGGGCTTTCTCCTTCCGTACTTGTCAGGTCTTGTTCTTCTTCCTCGTCGACGATCTTGGGCTCTTCCATTCCAACAGGAGGGACTAGCTTTGCCCCCATCGATGCCGTGTATTCCTCTTCCTTTATTTTGGCATCCAATTGCTCGGCCTTGGTGAGCAGGCCCTGCGCCTTGTCAATGATCATCTTGGCCGTGTTAGGTTTGAGATTCGGGGTCTTCTTGGCAAAGAGCAGGCAGTATTCGATGATGTCGAGCCATTCTTGCTTTGCTTTTTTCCAAAGCTGGTTCTTTTCGTAAAGCTTGGCCTGTTCGATTTCCTTGGACACGATCTCGTTGAATTTTTTCAGTTCGGACAAGATAACCATCAACGTGTTTTTTCACTACACGGAGGAGATTTTTAATATTTGAGCCTGTTGGTTCTACCAAGCACCAGCGTGAGGCACCAACCTATCACCAGCCTGAATTAACTAACCGGTTGGTCTTTCCGGTTATAATTTTCACCCGGATGTAGGCCTGATAATGCACATAATGCATTCAACTCGAATAAGAGGAGAAAAATGTCTGAAGTTCCAAAAATACTCGTGGGTATGCTTGGATATTCTTTTATGGGAAAGGCACATAGCAACGCCTATCGCCAGATGCCACACTTCTTCTACCCGCCACCGGCGATGCCGGTGATGAAGATGATCTGTGGCATCGGCGCAGCGGAAGTCCAGAAGGCGCAGGACCAGCTAGGCTGGGAAGAAGGCACCGAATCGTGGGAAGAGCTCGTCGCGCGTGATGACATCCAAGTATTCGATAACTGTGGTCCCAACAACATCCATATGGATCCATGCATCGCTGCGGCTGAGGCGGGGAAGCACATCATCTGCGAAAAACCACTCGCCCTGAACGCGAAAGATGCAGCGTTAATGGCACATGCTGTCAGTCAGTCCGGCGTGAAGGCCATGGTCGCCTTCAACTACCGGCGCGTGCCTGCCATCGTACTCGCCAAGAAATTGATCGATGACGGCATGATCGGGAAGATCTACCACTACCGCGCGGTCTACCTGCAGGACTGGATCATGGACCCGAATTTTCCGCTCGTGTGGCGGCTCCAGAAGGAACTGGCCGGCTCCGGTCCGAACGGCGACCTGAATGCGCACATCCTAGATCTCAGCAACTTTCTAGTAGGAAAGGTGAGCAAGGTCTGCGGCATGACGGAAACCTTCATCAAGGAAAGGCCTCTGGAAGGGCCGGCTGGCGGTGCGCTGGGGGCTGCCAAGGCTTCTGGTAAGAAAATGGGTAAGGTCACCGTCGAGGACGCCGCCATCTTTATGGCGAAATTCCAGAACGGCGCGCTTGGCACATTCGAGGCGACCCGGTTTGCAAAGGGACGCCGTAACTACAATCGTATCGAGATCAACGGGAGCAAGGGATCGCTTGCCTTCAACCTGGAGCGGTTCAACGAGCTCGAATTTTTCTCCGAGGACGACCCCAAGTTCGCCCAAGGCTTCAGGACCATCAACGTCACGGAAGCCGTTCATCCATATACGGCTAACTGGTGGCCGGCGGGGCACATTATCGGCTGGGAGCACACATTTATCCACGAGATCTTCGAGTTTTTCAAGTGTATAGCCGAAGACACGGAAGTCACCCCGAACTTCGATGATGGTGTCTACAACAACAAGGTTCTCGATGCGGTCCTCGAAAGCGCTGCAAAGGGAACCTGGATCAACATTTCCTGATCCCTTTTTTCAAGATCTTTTTCTCTTTCCATTTTTTGCCGCTGGTGTCAGGTATTAAAATCATCACGACGATCTAGTCCTCGTAAAATGCCCGGAATATCCCCCGAAGACGTCATCCTGCTGATCGATACTTCAAGGTCGATGATGCGCAAAGACTTTGGCCAGAATCGTCTCTTGGCCACGGTCTCGGCGTTGCACACGCTGATTCGCAAGAAATTCGAGATCGACTCGAACGACCGCCTCGGCCTCGTCACGTTCGGATCAAAAGCAAGGAAATTGTGCGACTTAACGTCCAAAGGCGACATCGTGATCGAATCGCTCAAGAAGGTCGAAATAGGGGGTGAATCCGACATCGCCGATGGTCTCGCCCTGTCGATGCAGGTGCTGGCGACTGAAATCAGAAAGATCGGGGGCAAAGTCGTACGAATCATCCTGTTTTCCGACGATCGGCTAGGCAGCGTGTCGAACCGGGTCATCAAGCTCGCAAACGCGGCCAAGGGCCTCGGCATCTTCGTGGATTGCCTCGTCGCCGGGATCCAGCCCCGGTCGGGCGGGTATTCCGTAATGAAGAACATTGCCACGATCACGGCCGGCGATTTTGCCCACTTCTCAAATGCAAATGCTTACATGAAAGCCATCATCGGGCTGTCATCCAAGAAAGACCTGAACGACGTGACGGGATACATCGAGAACCAAGAAAGGGCTAAGACTGCCCCGTTGCTGTCGGAAATCGCGGTGGACCTGCGGCGCCCCAACATCCAAGAAATCCAAGCCATGATCGCCGACCCGAACAAGGTCAAGTGCAGCATCTGCTACAAGGCAACGAGCCCGACCGGGCAGGCATCCTATGCTTCAATCCGGTTTTGTCCATCGTGCAGCCGAGCCATGCACGTGCAATGCACCAACCAGTGGGCGAAAAACTCGCCGGATGCCACGGACGAGGTGTTCAGGTGCCCATTCTGCTATTACTTGCTCAGGAACAGCAGTGCATCGGTTATCGCAGCGCTTGCGCCCCAAGTCAAGCCTGGTGGCAAGAAGGGAAGCACGACATTCATGCTTATTCCTGCTGCTGACGTGCCCGATATCAACCAGAGCTGTGCCCAATGCCACGTGATCTTCATGGGCGAGCACGACGTCTACAAGTGCGAGTCCTGCGGATCGTATTACCACAAGCCGTGCGTGCAGGAAATCCAGTCCAAGTATGGTGCCTGCAAGGTGTGCGGAAAGTCCATCAGGAACGTTGCTGAAATCACGAAATGATCACCCCTTTCCAAGATATATACGTCCGAGTTCTTGCATCGAGTTTCGTCGCAACAAAACCGTTCAATCCGTTCTCGTTTTTTCGATTCGGGGCCGTTAATAATCCACTAGGAGTAAAATTATTAGCATCCTCGGATGACAATGACCCATGCTCTACGACGAGCAACTATTTTCCGGAGAGACTAAACGGCGTGGCCTCTCCGTCTTTAGCGGCAAAATCGAGAGCGTGAAGCAACAAATGTCTGGAAATCTCATTGTTACCCTTTCTCGGGAGAAAAGCGATGAAAATCTCACCAAGGATGTCATTTTCAAGAAGGTCGAAATCGAAACGTATGCCTTGGCCGACATCCTCCAGGAAGGGAAAACAATCATGGTTTACGGGATTCTAACGCCGAAAAAAACCATCTTTCCCGTGCTGATCGTGAAATACAAGGCCAACGGCGAGAAATTTACCATCGAGGTGGCCGAAAATGAGATACAATACCAGATCCTTCTCGCTCAAGTGGACACCGGGCACCAGTCGAAATTGATGTGAAGAGCATCACATTTTTTCTCGCTCGTTCGTTACAATTCTCATCGGAATTCCTTAAGGCGATACCTTATTCCCGGTTCAAAATTCTACGTTACTACGCCTATCTATTATGTAAATGACAGCCCGCACGTTGGTTCGGCATACACGACCATCGCCGCGGACATCTTGGCACGGTACCACAGGCTGCGCGATGACGAGACGTTTTTTCTCACGGGCACCGACGAGCATGGCCAAAAGCTCGAAGAAGCGGCAAGGAAAGCCGGGATGGAACCCAAGGCATTTTGTGACAAGGTCGTCGAAACGTACAAGCTCGCGTGGAAAGAGCTCGGGATCACGAATGATGCCTTCATCCGCACGACAGATTCGTGTCACGAGGAATTCTGCCAGCTCATCTTCACCAAGATGAAGGAAAACGGGGACATCTACAAGGGAGATTACGAGGGCTTGTACTGTGTCGGCTGTGAGAAGTTCATCAAGGAAATGGAGCTCGAAGACGGGAAATGCCCGCTTCACAAGACCGAGCCCACCTACCTCAAGGAGGAGAGTTATTTCTTCCGCCTGTCGGCCTACCAGCAGAAGTTGCTTAACTTCTACGAGGAAAACCCTGATTTCATCGCCCCCGCCTTTCGCAAGGCGGAAATCGTGAACAGGATTCTTGAAGGATTGAACGATCTCAGCGTATCCCGCACCTCGATCACGTGGGGCATCCCGATTCCCGACGACCCCGAGCACGTCATGTACGTGTGGATCGATGCCCTTTCTAACTACATCTCGGCCCTTGGCTACCCGGATGGCGAGAATTATGCAAAATTCTGGCCTGCAGACGTGCATCTGGTCGGGAAGGACATCGCGTGGTTTCACATGGTCATTTGGCCTGCCATGCTCATGTCGGCCGGCTTTCCCCTGCCCAAGAAGGTATTCGCCCACGGTTTTTGGACAGTTGACGGTCAAAAAATGTCGAAGGCTCTCGGGAACGTCGTCCGCCCCTTGGAACTCAAGGTCAAGTATGGGAACGACGCGTTGCGGTATTATCTCTTCAGCAAGGCCGAGTTCGGCCAAGACAATGATTTCTCGGAGAAGCAGATGGTCGACGTGCTTAACACCGAGCTCGCGGATGATTTGGGGAACTTGGTGAACCGGCTCTTGGTTCTCACGCAAAAATATTTCAACGGCGTGGTTCCGAGCCCCCCGCCGTCCCCCGATGAATCCGAGTTCGAGGAGCGATGCAATCTCTCCGAGCGCGTGGCTACAATGCTTGATGAATGCGATTTTTCCGGCGTACTCAGGGCAATCTGGGATCTCTTCCGGTTTATGAACAAGACCATTAGCGAAGCGGAACCGTGGGTCCTGTACAAGAACAAGGAAATGGAGAAGCTCGAATCTTTCCTATTCACGTTGCTGGAAGCAATCCGCATCGGTGCAACATACCTAGCACCGTTCATGCCTGGGACAAGCGCCCAGATCTTGGATGCCCTCGGGATCGAGGATCGGTCGCTCGATACGGCGACGTGGCGCAATCCCAATGGCTTTCAGGTGGGCCACCCCCTCGGGCAAGCAAACCTGATCCTCTTCACCAAGCAGGAATACTCTCCTGAAAACCCGCCAGCGGAAAACAAGACGCCCGCTGCCACTGAGAACAAACCTGTGAAGAATAAAATCAGTAAGAAGAATAAAACGGAGAAGATAAGTACCATGAGCGAAGAAGAAACAGCCGATATCAAGCCACAAATCAGCTACGAAGATTTCGTGAAGCTGGACATCCGGTCGGCGCGCATCTTGGCCGCCGAACCATTCCCGGATTCCAAAAAACTCGTGAAACTCGACATCCAAATCGGATCCGAAACCCGCACGATCGTTGCAGGGATTGGAAAGGTTTACAAGGCCGAGGACCTCGTTGACAAAAATATCATCGTCTTGGCAAATTTGGAACCGAAAAAACTTCACGGGGTGATGTCCAATGGTATGTTGCTCGCCGTGGACATCAACGATGAACCCATCTTGTTGACGCCCGACAGGGATGTTGAAACGGGATATCCGGTGCATTGATCCTGTAAAACCGCAACGATTCCTTTCGTAAGGATCAAACCACAAATATTATTTTTTATGGCTAATGGATTAGGCTATACTCATCAGGATCCATTTGAAAAGGCATTTACCATGCACTACCGGAAGAAGCACGCGCTCTTTGCTTTCGCAACGATCGGCCTCATGATCGGTGCTGGGTTCATAGTGGCAATCAATTTCAGGGCCGGACCAAGCCGCGGTTCTTCTCTTGCCACGCAAGCTATCGCGCAATCTAGCACCCCCACCCAACCCGAAACGATTCCGAATTGGGGCAATATTACCTTTTCCTCGATACAGCTCTCCTATCTCACCTTTCGGAATCCAGCCCTGAGCATCCCCGCAGGCGACGGCCTCACTGGCAACACTGCTCTAGATTCAGGACCGTACAGTGTGAATGGTGAGCGTTTAAACACGCCGACTGTAACGGACACGAGCTCGAACATGACCGTGCAATACCTCGACAACTTCACGGTCGCCTGCACGACCGCATCTGGCGGACCAAACGTGCCCGGATCGAATTATACGGTTGAGTTCAACACCACGTTTTTATATTACACGAACCTTAACACGCTCACGTTTCAGGACAATCTCCATCACGTGACCCATGCTTACAATAATACAACTCAAGTGTTTGATTTCCTCAGGGATTCGTCAGATGACGTGTATGGCAATGGAACCCTCTATTACCTTGTTCTTGATAATATCCCGTCTCCCACCGGCACAAACAACAATATTCCCAGCCAATACTCGTGGTATTTCAACATGTCCTGGGCGGTTGACTATTTCGAGAACACGTCGCTGAAGGAGATTGTCCCCGTCAATGGCATTTACGCGAACTACACCGTCACGTTCGGGTACAACTACTACGTCACCTTTAACAACTGGACAATAAGCACGGCGTCGGATACTTCCTTCATCATCGATGGCGATAAATCATCACACATTGTCAATTACACCGAAAGTTGGATCTTGGAGGGCAGCACTCGATTCTCGACTGATATAGACAACATCAGCGCCGGAGTGTGGTGGATGCCAAACGATCCGGGCATTATCACGAAACCATTGTTCACCGAGATCCAGCCCAACGGGCTTACCAAGTCGTTCAACCTCACCAGCAACGGTACCGCATGGCTCCTCTCTCAAGGCTCGGCTCTCGGCCATTACCTGTTCACGGGCGACGAAATCTCGATCAGTTATTCGGTAAACACCACGGTCGGGTTCGTCAACATGTATGCCGACCGGTGGTCGCGGGATAGGCTCGCGGATGGCACGAACCACCGACTAAGGTTTTACACCCTGCAGGTTCTCCAAGGATCCCCTGTGTACTTGGTGCCAAACGTGAAGTTTTCGATCCCCGATATCAGCATCAATAACACGCCGGCAAATTCGAGTGGAACCCTCGCCCCGTACACGTTCCCGCAAACGAATGCAATCATGGCAGGCGCCTATTACACTCAGTCGAATAATCCGATTTACAACGGATCGGTCGATAATGGCACATCTATACAGGTAAGCAACATACAGATGGCCGCTGGACTGGAGATCGTCGGCCTCACATACGCCGCGACTTATAACATGACCGTGCAGGTTCTCGATACCGTGCACAACCCGCTTCCAGGCGCCAGCATCGGGTTGAGCTTTTACAACGTGAATTACGGGGACCTCATGTCGTTTAACGCGACGATCGACTATCCAACAATACTGAGCGATCGCTCGGGCACGGTGACGTTTTACAATCTTCCCGTGGGCAATTACACGGTGCACGTGTATTACAACGGCATCCCGGAGCAAAATCGGAGCGTGACCTTGGCACTCCTGCAAAACGCGACTACAACTGTCGTGATAATCACGCCCGTTCCATATGCGCCGACGTTCTTGATTGGTTGGGTCGTTGTTTTTGCAGTGTTTGCGGTTTTCGCAATTATAATGCTCAAACGCCGCATGTAATCGATTCAATTGCCTTTTTCTTCTCAATTTCTTTATCAAATCCGCTGGGAAGACCACGACCTTCAGGTCGTGGATGATGGGCGGCAACAATGCCTTTTCCAGAAATTCATGCCTCCTCCCGTTACTTAAGAACCAGTTCGGATGCTCGAATACAAGTTGGCTTGGCGTGGCAAGCAACTGGTAAAGATCGACCGCTTTTACCCGTTGAGCAAGCCATGCTCTATATGCGGGTTCGTGAATCAAGTGTTGACGCTGGATGAGAGAGCATGGACATGCCCGGCGTGTGGCACGGCTCACGACAGGGACGTGAATGCGGCGATCAACATCAAGCGTGAAGGGATTCTCATACTTCGCGAGAACAACATCACGGTCATGAACAATGACGATACCGCTGGAACGGCGGGAATTCACGCTTCTAGAGATCATGCAAGACCAGCAAATTCGCTGGCAATGGTCCGGGAAGGAAGAATCCACGCCCGTTAGGACGTGGTAGTTCAATGGCACAACACTTTTTTGCTAACAGGTTAACTTCTTGCTAGACGTTGCAATTGCATGGTGAAGTGTTCATTCTATGCCGAGCGAAGACACGATTCTATTTTTAGCCGTTGATCACAAATTCACCAACATAGATGCCATTGTCAAGGCGGTCGAGAATTTCTTCACGACGAAATCCAGCCTCGATCCCACGGACAGGTTCAACCTGATTTTCTTTACCGAGAAAGGCCCGACGTATGTCGAGGATTTTACTTTCAAACATGACTTTCTACTTAACCTGCTCAACGAGTATCACGAAAAGATTGAAAATCCCGTGCTCGAAAGCGGCCTGTTCCTCGCCCTGACCTTCATCCTTGACATCTACAAGCTCGTGTCGGGAAAGTATTTCCGCATCCTCGTCATCAAGGATGCGTCGGCACCCGAGATCACGAAGGACTTCTTGGTCAACAACCTCATGGACAAGGTCAAGCCCATGCCCGTGTTCCTGGACGTGATCTCCTTGGGAATGTACGACGACCCCGACAAGGCAAAGATACAGGGCATGATCGACGCGAGCCAAGGCGGGACGCACACGAGTGCCACGACCTTCAAGGAGTTCGAGGAGACCCTCGAAAAGGAAGCCACGGCCAAGAAGGAGATCAAGGTCGGGACGTGGGACAAAAAACCGGATTTTAAGATCACATCCGATGCCGATCACACGCCCTTTTTCGAGCAGTTGGCAGCTAACTTGGAGCCGGTAGAACATTTTGAGCCGAACATGAAATGCACAGTCTGTTTCAAGCCCACATCCCCCATCGGTGGCACGGATGCTCTTGTCCGTTGTCCTTCCTGCAAGACCACCTTCCACGATACCTGTTTGATTTCGTGGGCAAATCAGTCGAACATCGGGATCGAAAACGTGTTCCGCTGCCCGATCTGCTTCTACCTCATCACGCTCCCGCAATTCCTCCTCGACGAAGTGAATTCTGGCCATTTTGATACGTTCGAGTCATTCTTGCAGGAAATCGATCAAGATGCCCTGCTAAAAGCAAAGGATGAGACCCGGAAACTGAACGTGATCCTGAAAGAGCTCGAATTCTGAGCCCGGATTGAGTTAACAACAACATTTTAAGTTCTTTCTTCGTTTTTTTTCACATGCCAGTACATGCCATAGAAGGACGGTACAAGACCAAGGAAATGTACGCGCTGTTCACCGAGGAATACAAGCTGCAGAAGTGGCTCGATGTCGAGGTGGCGCTCATCAAGGCGCACGTGAAACTCGGCACCGTTCCGGAGGATGTATTGCCCGTCGTGGAAGCAATGGGAAACACGGAGGTCGTGAAGCCCGAGCGCGTGGCGGAGATCGAGAACACGATCAACCACGATGTCATGGCTATGGTTAAGGGATTCACCGAGCAATGTGGCGAAGAGGTTGGCAAGTATATCCATCTCGGGGCAACGTCCTATGACATCGTCGACACGGCATGGGCACTCATCCTGAAGGATGCCTTCACCATCCTTGAAAATCGCATCATCGAGCTCCTTCGCGTGCTCGTGGACTATGCCGAAAAATATCGGGAGCTCGTGTGCATTGGCCGGACGCACGGCCAGCACGCGATTCCGACGACCTATGGCATGAAGTTTGCGAACTGGGCCGATGAATTTGCCCGGCACTTGGACCGGCTCAAGACGGTCCGGGAGCTCGACATTGTCGGCAAATTCGGCGGCGCGGTCGGCACCTTCGCGAGCCACGGCCGGAACGGACTGAAGGTGCAGGACCTCGTGATGGAAGAGCTGGGCTTGCAGGCAAACCTGATCTCCACGCAGATCGTGCATCGTGACCGGTACGCGGAGATGGTCTATTGGACATCGCTGGTGGCGAGCACGATCGCGAAGGTTGCGAAGGAAATCCGGGATCTCCAGCGGACCGAGATTGCCGAGATGTTCGAACCCTTCGAGAAGGACCAGGTCGGCTCGTCGACCATGGCCTCCAAGCGAAACCCCCACAAGAGCGAGCGGCTTTGCGGGATCTACCGGATCCTCGCCGCCAACGTCATTCCCATGCTCGAGGACAATGCCCTGGTTGAGCACGAGCGCGATCTCACCAATTCATCGGTAGAGCGGATCCTGTTGCCAGAAAACTTCATCCTCCTCGATTACATGCTCGTGCAATTCATCTCGATCCTGAACGGGCTCGAGATCGACGAGGCAGCCATCGAGAAGAATATAAACCTGACGAAGGGTGCCATTATGTCCGAGGACCTGCTCATGAAGCTCGTGGAGCTCGGGGTGGGCCGGCAGGACGCGCACGAGATCCTGCGACAGGTTGCCATCCGCTGCAGGGAAGAGGGCATCTCCTACCGGCAGGGCATCGAGGAGGACAGCCGCATCGAGGGCATGATCGCCCCTGAGGATCTCGACCGCATTTTCGACCCGAAAAATTACATTGGCCTCGCCCCCGAGCTCGTGGACCGCGTGTTCGAGGACGTGAGAAAAAAATGGTTGGAATGATAACACAGGTGCACCCGCATATGACAAGGAATAACCTCACTTACGAAGCCTTGGGCGTTTCGTCCCAGAAGGAAGACGTTCATGAAGCGATCAGGGACGTGTACAAGGGAATTTTCCCGACGGCCTTCTGCAAGATCGTGCCCGACATCCTCGCGAACGGTAACAACCAATGCCTCGTGTTTCACGCCGACGGTGCTGGCACGAAGAGCATTATCGCCTATCTCGCGTGGCGCGAGACCAGCGAGGCCCGTGTCTTCCGAGGCATAGCCCAAGACGCCCTCGTGATGAACGTCGACGATATCTCGTGCACGGGGCTGGTATCCGGTTTCGCAATCTCCAACACGATCGGGCGCAACAAATTCCTCATCCCGGCCGAGGTGATCGCCGAGATCGTCGGTGGATACCAGGACATGATCGATAAGATGGCGCACCTTGGGATCCAGATGGTTCTCTGCGGCGGGGAAACAGCCGACGTTGGTGATCTCGTACGTACCATTATCATCGATTCGACCGTTCTCGTCAGAGGCCCCCGGCCGTCGATCATCGAGACCAAGAACGTGGTCCCGGGCGACTGCATCGTGGGACTTTCCAGCACGGGCATGGCAACGTTCGAGACCGAGGAAAACAGCGGCATCTCGTCGAACGGGATGACACTGGCCCGCCATGCCGTCCTCGCGCACGAATACATGGAAAAATATCCCGAGATCGCAGATCCTGCCGTGAATCCCGAGATCGCCTACCAGGGACGGTTTAAACTCGACGACATGGTGCCCGGCACGTCGATGAGCATCCAGCAAGCACTCCTATCTCCAACGCGGACTTATCTCCCCGTGCTGAAATCGATCTTCTCCCAGTTCAAGGTTGGCGAGTTGCAGGAAAACATCCACGGTCTCATCCATTGCACGGGCGGGGGGCAGACAAAGTGCATGCGGTTCGGTGCTGGCCTGCAATACATCAAGGATGATCTCTTTTCGGTCCCGCCAGTATTCAGCATGATCCAGCAGGAAGGCAACGTCGATTGGAGCGAGATGTATCGCGTTTTTAACATGGGACACCGCATGGAGATCATCTGCCCGGAATCGGCCAGCGCGCCCATCATCGACGTTGCCAAGAGTTTCAATGTCGACGCCAAAATTGTCGGCCACGTGGAACAGAATTCTGACCCCGCGAAGAATTGCTTGGTTGTTGTCTCCCCGGGCGGCGAAATCGTGTATTGATGCAGCCATGCTTGCCTTTTTTGTTAAATTCTCGACCTTTTTTTCGGCCGGCACGCGATGAAAAATGATGCATTACATCCTGATCGTGGACGTGGACGGGACCATTAACAAGATGGGACAAAAATTCGACGAGGCCAAGGTCGAGACAGTCGCGCCCATGATGCTCGCCAAGGACATCTTGGATCAATTCCATCGGAGCGGAGGAAAGATCTTCTATCTCACGGGCCGCAGGCGAGCCGAGTTGAAGGCTGCAACCGACGCGTGGATGGCCAAGTACAAGTTTCCTTCCGCGGATTCCATCGTCTATTACACGGCCAGGTACGGTGCGTGGTCTTGGGATAATTATTACCGGTTCAAGCGCACCGAGATCGAAAAGATCATCAAGAAGCATCCCGGCCTCGTGCCAGTCGTGATCGACGACAACGAATCGGTCCTCTCCTTCTCGAAAGCCGCGGGCTGCAAGACGTTTCGGATCACCAAGGAGCAAGACTGGGCCTCGTTTCAGGACTTGGTATTCGGCCAAGACGAGCCCGCGATTAGCCAGAGTCCTTTTCTATCCTGAGGCGGTAGACGTCCGATACTCGGGCGAAACCGACCCGCTCGTAGCAAGAGATTGCAGGGCCATTATCGAAGTCTACAAAGAGGCCGATTTCCTCGTGACCAGTATCGAAGAGCCTGTTCAGGAGCATGCCGGTGAGCATCCTGCACAGGCCCCTGTTTCGCTCACGCTCGTCCACCCGCACACCGCCGATTATGGCAACTTGGATCGGATCCTGAAGCAAGGAGAACGTGTCGTATGCGCAGGCCACGATCTCTGCTCGTTTCAATGCATACAGGCCAGAAACCTTGGAAAAGATTGCTAAGCTTGTTTTGTTCACGGGAAACCGATAAAACCCGATCAGCGCGTTCGTCATGGCCGAATCAATGTCCTTGATCTTATAGCCACCTTCCCTCGCAAGATCGAGGAGCTCGTCGAGAGTATCCTCGCCTAGTGGGGTTGTTGTCTCGTAAAAATGCGTCGCGAGGGATGGCTCGCTTCCGAACCGCTCCGTGTAGAGCGGGCAATCCGCAGGCTCGATGTAGTCGAATTCTGTGGTCTGGCCCATTTCTAACACGGGGATGAACCGGTCGAACACCTCGGTTGTCCCGCGCAGGATGACGGCCGTCCGCCCGAGATCCTCGTAGCTCACGAGAATGCAACCCTGAACCGGCGCTTCGTAATCCTCCATTGCAAAGAACAGCCGCTTGAGTTGCGAGTTGAACAAACAACGCAGGAGGATCGGCGAATTCTGGAAGGGGGCGTCGATCAGGTAAGAGAGATACCTGCGATTCTCTGGCGTCCAGATCTCCTCCGGTTTCACGGATTGAAAGATCATCGATGCATCACGGGCGGTTGATTGCCGGCGGGTTCTAGTTTAACTCGATGCCTAAAGGTACTTGCAAGATGCAACCGCGCCTGATCTACCTCCAGACCAAGATCGCAATGTAATGCTCACCTCAACCGTGGGAAGGAACGTGAAATCGTCAACTATCCGTGAAGCATAGAGCAACCATGCATAGATATTGTCGCGAGTGAGATAATCGTACTCGCTCATTTTATCTTCGGGAGTCATTCCATCTGCCAGCAATTTCAAGATGTATTAGACGGTCAACCGCGTGCCCCGAATGGTTGGCTTCCCATCCATAATCTTGGAGTTGACCACGATTCTGGACAATAAATCTGTATTATCCATAGTAAACACCAAATAAATTCACCTATATATCAATTGGCGATTCAGTCTTCAAAACCACCTGCTTAACGAGTCCGGGGTGACTTGATCGTCCAAAAAGGGCTAGATTTCGAGAGAAATGAAGAGAAAAGTGGCGGGCTCGGTGCGATTCGAACGCACGCAAACCGGGTGTTTGCATATAGACAAGCGTCTAATGATCGCAACCCGGGGCCATATCCAGGCTAGACGACGGGCCCATTTTTGTTTTTTTGCAACTATTTTGGAAGCAGGTTCGATTCTCATCAAGGAAATCAACGAGAACCTAGGAATCGCTGCTAAATTTTCATAACTTTCCAGATGCGATAGATTGAGAAAAGCGAGCCATTTTAAAAAAACTTTGGCTAAATCCTCCTTTAACTAGAACCACTAGCGATCTACGCCAAGACACGTGATTTGTTGCCAAAATAAATAACTGCTAGTACGGTATTGTTCTCTTTGATCGTGAAAACCATATTTACAGCAATATATCAAAAATCCAGAAAAATATATTTATAATACAAGATTTTTTTGTGTAAATCTTAACCAGATTGAAAAACGTGCAGAATTTGTTTCACTTTTAAGTTTGCAGCGTTGAGCCGCCGAGATTTTTGAAAACACAAAAGAATATCTTGTGGTGAGATAATTCTCGTTTGAGAGAACCCAACTCGTTAACGGAGAGAAACAAGCATGTACTTTATTTATTTCATCGGGCCAGCCGGATCGGGCAAAAGTACCCTTACTCAGGCATTCGCAGAGTGGATTGCCAACGCCAGCAATGAGATCAGCGTTGCGTGCGTGAACTTGGATCCAGGGGTACGATGGGTACCTTACAACCCGGAAGTCGATGTTCGGGATTATGTCGATTACGACAAGATCATCCAAGACTACAACCTCGGACCGAACGGGGCGCTGGTAGCCGCGACCGATCTCATCGTGTCCCATCTCGACGAAATCAAGGCTGAGGTCCGTGACACAAGGGCCGATTACGTGCTTGTTGACACTCCCGGTCAGATCGAGTTGTTCTCGTTCCGCGTGGCCGGTCCCAAGATCTGCCGCGAGCTGGGCGGGAAGAAAAGCGCGATCTGCTTCCTTTACGAGCCGACTCTCGCCCGGGATCCCGCGGGCTTCATCAGTATGACGCTCCTGTCGTCAGCGGTCGAATACCGGTTTTTCCTCCCGCACTTCAACCTCCTGTCCAAGTGCGACACGCTGGAAGAGGCTACGGTCGACGAGATATGCGAGTGGTCCGAGGACTCCTTCAAGCTCACCGAGGCGATCGAAGACCGGGTCGAAGGGATGGAGCGAGAAAAGAGCTTGAGCATGGCCCAGATTTTCAACGAGATGGGGTCGATAGCTCCCCTGATTCCCGTATCCTCCAAGGCGGTGTTTGGCCTCGACATCCTCTATGGCGAGCTGCAGCGGACGTTTGCCGGCGGTGAGGACTTCGAGACCGACGATCATGATGCCGAATGATTCCTTATTGACACCGGATCAACCGTTACGTGCGCGTTCGTTCACGTGCTGGAAAGAGGCCACGATGTCGTCGGGCGCAAATGCTTGCATGGTCATCCATCTTAAATCCTGCGGGCCATCTTTAACTCCTGCGATTTACCATGGGAATGACCATTTCTTCCAAGATTCTGGCAAATCATTGCGGCAGGGACTCCGTCGAGCCGGGCGAGTTCGTTCTCGCCGACGTCGATGTCGCTCTCGCAAATGATATCACCGCGCCCATTGCAATCAAGCAATTCGAAGAATTGGGTGTGGAGGTATTCGATACGAACAAGATCGTGTTGCTCAACGATCATTTCACGCCGAACAAGGATCTCGCCTCGGCATTCCAGAGCAAGTTGATCCGAGACTTCGCGCGGAATCACGGGATCGTGCATTTCTGGGACACAGGCCGGGTCGGCATCGAGCATTGCCTGCTCCCGGAACAGGGCATCGTTGCGCCCGGCGAACTCGTGGTCGGGGCCGACAGCCACACCTGCACGTATGGCGCACTGGGCGCGTTTGCGACGGGTATGGGAAGCACGGACCTCGGGGTTGCATTCGCCATCGGCAAGGCCTGGTTTAAAGTGCCCGATAGTATGAAGTTCGAGTACACGGGCGAGCTCCAGGAATGGGTTTCTGGCAAGGATCTCATCCTGTGCACCATCGGGAAGATCGGCGTGGACGGCGCGAATTATAAAGCAATGGAGTTCACGGGCCCCGTCGTCGATGCCCTGACAATGGCCGACCGGTTCACCATGTCTAATATGGCCATCGAAGCCGGCGGGAAGGCCGGCGTCTTCAACCCCGACCAGAAAACGCTGGATTACGTCGAAGGGCGGGTTAACCGGTCCTTCACGCCCGTCACGAGCGATCCCGATGCCGAGTTCATCTCGGCCATGGAAATCGATTGCTCGGTGCTCGAACCGCAGGTTGCCTTCCCGCATTTGCCGGAGAATGCCAAACCAATCAGCGAGGTGAGCCCGATGCATATCCCCATCGATCAAGTCGTCATCGGCAGCTGCACAAATGGCAGAATCGAGGACCTTCGCATCGCTGCCAAGATCCTCGACGGACACGAGGCAAAGGAATCTCTGCGGTGTATCATCTTCCCCGGCACGCAACAAATCTATCTCGATGCCCTGAAAGAAGGGCTCATCGAGACATTCATCAACGCGAAGTGCGCCGTGAGCACGCCGACCTGCGGGCCGTGCCTCGGAGGCCATGCCGGCATCTTGACTGATGGTGAGCGTGCCGTGTCGACCACTAACAGGAACTTCATCGGCCGAATGGGGTCAACGAAATCAGAAGTGTACCTCGCGAGCCCCGCGATCGCGGCGGCGACCGCCGTGAAGGGGTATATCTGTTCCCCGAACGACCTGTAATCTTTGCTGGTGAAAATAATGATCATCGAAGGACCCATAATCAAGTACGAACGTGATAACATCAACACCGACGAGATTATCCCCGCGCGGTATCTCAGCACGAGCGATCCCGAGGAGCTGGCAGCCCATTGCATGGAAGACTTGGACATCGACTTCCTGAAAACCAAGGCGGACACGGGCGCCGAGATCCTTGTCACCGGGGCAAATATGGGCTGCGGATCGAGCCGGGAACACGCCCCCATCGCCATCAAGCACGCCGGCATCAAGGCCGTCGTGGCCCCGTCGTTTGCACGTATTTTCTTCCGGAATTCTATCAATATGGGACTTCCAATTTTCGAATGCAAGGATGCCGATTTCTACCAGGAAACCGTGCAAGGGGACCGCCTTCGCATCGATGCCGACGAGGGCACCATCGAAAACGAGACCTCAGGAAAGACCTATCCGATCCAGAAAATGCCCGAGTTCCTGCAAAATCTCATCCAATCCGGCGGGCTGCTTCAATTCGCCCGTGAATTGCTCGCTGAAAAATAAGTTTCACTTATTTTCTAACCTTGAACAGGACTTCTTCCATCCGCTCGCGGATGGATACTTTCAGGTTGTTTTCCTTCCGAAAGTTGGAAGGATACTCGGAGATGACGTTAAGTCCAACGGCATCGTTCCAAATAGCCGTGCACAATCCCTGGGCCAAGAAATTGATCACCCGAAAGGAATTTTGAACGCTCTCCTGAACGTTCCGGTCGTCTTGCACCGTAAGGGCGCGATCAACGCCCTTGCTAGCATCGATCATTCAAGCTGGAGGACTTGGTTCGCCCTCGAATTGTTTCGGAATATCGTGATCCCTTTCGTGTGCAAGCGCCACGCGAGCAGGTACGCGTCCCTGACATCCTCAACGGTCGCGTCTTCCGGCATGTTGATCGTTTTCGACACCGAGTTGTCGACGTGGTCTTGGAAAGCGGCTTGGATCCGTATGTGGAATTCGGGGCTCACGTCAAGGGCCGTGACATATAGCTCTTTCATATCGTCTGGGACTTCGGTGATGTCGATCGATCTTGCCTCCTTGATCTTGGGCAATATCAAGTCCACTTCCAAGCCGCGCTCGCCCAACTGCTTCACGAACAGCGGGTGGAAGTAATCGACGGATCCGAGGCCTGATATCTCGCGAACGTGGTAGACGGAATAGATGGGCTCGATGCCTGATGAGGCCCCAGCGATGAGCGAGATCGTCCCCGTTGGGGCGATTGCAGTTCGCGTGGCATTGCGCATGGCAGGGTAGCTGTCCTTGAAGATACTGTGGATGAAATTCGGGAATGACCCCCGTTCCTGGCCGATCTCCACCGACATGGCATCGGCTTTCTCTTGGATGAAAGCCATGACCTTGTTGGCCATCTCGATCGCGGCATCGTCATTGTACTTGATCCCAAGCAGGATGAGCATGTCCGCGAAACCCATGACGCCGAGCCCCACCTTTCGATTCATTTTCGTCGCCAAGTCGATCTCCGAGAGCGGGTACTTGTTTGCGTCGATGACGTCGTCGAGGAACTCGATTCCCAACCGCACGAGCCCTTCGAGTATGTCCCAGTCGATTTGCCCGTCCACGACCACCTTCGACAGGTTGATGGAGCCTAGGTTGCAGGACTCGAAGTTGTACAGGGGAACCTCGCCGCACGGATTTGTGCTGCGGATGAGCCCGAGGTCGGGTGTCGGGTTTTTCCTGTTGATCTCGTCCAAGAAAATGAGGCCTGGATCGCCGCACGCCCATGCCGCGGATGCGATCTTCTCGAACAAATCCCCTGCAGGCACTTTCTTTACAATTTTCTGGGTCCTGGGGTTGATAAGCGCAAAATCAGTGTTTTTAACAGCCGCTTCCATGAACTCGTCGGTGACGCCGACGGAGAGATTAAAATTGGTAAGAATGTTCGGGTCGAGCTTCGCGTCGATGAATTCCTCGATATCAGGGTGGTTGACATCAAGGATGCCCATATTCGCACCACGACGCCGGCCTCCTTGGGTAATCGCGTTGGTCGTGACGTTGAAGACGTCCATAAACGAGAGAGGCCCGCTTGATTGCCCCATCGTCGAGAGAATCAGGTCTCCTTTTGGCCGCAATTCGGAAAACGAGAAGCCCGTGCCCCCGCCGCTCTTGTGTATTGTTGCCATATGTTTCACGGCGTCAAAAATCCCTTCTATGGAATCATTGACGGGTAGCACGAAGCACGCGCTTAGCTGGCCCATCGGGGTTCCCGCATTCATGAGCGTGGGCGAGTTAGGTAGGAATTGCAGGTTCAGGAGAGCGTCCAGTCGTGCATCCTTGCAGGCATTGAAAGAATCGTGATCGAGATGACCTCGTTCCGCCGTACAGACCTGCCGAACCACGCGTTCGAACATCTCCTCTGGCGTCTCGACGATTTCTCTTTTGTCATTGCGGAGAAGGTATCGCTCTTCGAGCACCTTGCGGGCGATTTCGGTCAATTCAAGGGGCATTTTCACTCACCTAGCCAAAAACGAGCGATTCGGTTTGATATGGTTTTCTCAAAGGACTCATAACTTTACCAAAAAACAACCTTTGAAACAGATCGGTCTCTTGAAAGTCATATGGCGCATGGCATCCTCGTCGATGATATAGGCTCATTTCCACTGCTCGAGGCAAGGCGAGAAGATTTCCTATTGAATTACCTGAAATCCTATCGTTTTCTCGCGGAAACACACGACGTGGCCGCTCTCTTGGAGCACAAGGGGCTGAAATCGTGTTTTTACGATTCCGTGGTTTATTCCTTCCTGAGAAAGCTCGGTAGCGGGCTCGACGTGGTAAATTACCCCCAACACTACAGCATGTACGACCAGTTTCTCCAGCCCATCTCGATGTTCCCGGCCGGGCGGGAAGTTGCCCCCTTTCTCATCGAGGAGGGCAGGGCCATCGTGCCCGAGGTGCTTGCCATCCAGCATTACGTGAACAGCGTGCCGGATATGGATATCTTGAATATCCCGGAAGAATCGGCTTCCAAGGACCAAATCCAGCTCAAGGTATGTGTGACCGGCCCGATCGAGATGTATATCCACACCGAGCTCGGGTTCACGATATACGGAGATATCCTGAAAAACTTCAGCAAATCCGTTAACCATTTCCTGAAAAACTCCATCCTTAACGACGAGAGAATACGAACGTCAGTGGTCGCCATCGATGAGCCCTCGATCGGCTTCGTGGATCTCTTTAACACTAGCCACGAGGAGCTTTCCGAGGCCGTTAATCTCGCCCTAGATTACTTGCCCGCCGAAGTCACCACCCAGATCCACCTGCACACGCTCAAGGAAGCCGGCATTGCGTTGAATGCACCTCGCCTTGACGTGCTCACGTGCGAGTACGCCTCGGATCCAATGAACGTGATTTCTCGCAGGGAATTGGAAGATCACGGCAAAAAAATGCGGGTTGGCATCTGCAGGACGAATTACAACGCCATCCTCGGAAAGATCATCGAGCTAGGAGGCAGGGTTGGGAATGCGTTCGAGGATCAGCTAGCAATGATCGATGCCGAGGACGTCATCGATGCAAACCTGCGGCGAGCCGTGGCACACTACGGTCCCGAGAACATCGCGTACGTGGGCCCTGACTGCGGCCTGAACTCGTGGACACCACCAGAATTGGCGCAAGCGCTCCTCGAACGGACCGTTGGCGTCGTTCGGGCCGCGAAAAACGAGGGACTTTTTTAATCCTCAAATTGTCGAGGCCTGAGCCTTGTTCTCCCCTGCGAAGTCTTCTTGGATGCAATGGCTGAATTGGACTTTTTTTACCTTGCGGGACTTTTTTAACTTGTGGTCCACAAAAAAAAATGGCGGGGCTTCCCGAACGCCGCGTTTCGTCCTCGTAAAGGACCCTTGATTGCCTCGAAGTGTCGCACTACATGCTGCTTCAAACATCGAACGCTTTGCTTGGTTTCCTAGAAAATCCATTTTTCCTGATATCTCTGGCGTTTTGGGTCGCCATCGCTCTCCTCGTCGTCATTCTCGGGAGGCTGGGAAAAGCTAAGGCACTGTCCATCTTCTTCCCGTTCATTGCCATGGTCAAGACGACTCGACTCAACCGATTTCTCAAGAGGGTGGCTCGAATTTCCCCACGCGCGTGGAAGATTATCTGGACCATCGGGATCTTCGTCTCGTTCGCATTCATGATCTACGGGTTCTATTATTTCTCCAGCAACCTGCTCGTCCTCGCATCTAACTGGATCCTTGGTAAAAAACCTCCAGCCACTTCCCAGATCGCTCCCCTTGTTCCCGGCTTGACCATCAGCTTCAATACTTTTCTCTATCTCATCATTCCCATCCTCTTCGTGCTCACCACGCACGAGTTTGCCCATGCCATTTCAGCAAATGCCGACAACATTCCCGTGAAAACGACCGGCGTGCTGGGCATGGGAGTCTTTTTCATCATTGGTTTTGGCGCGTTCGTGGAGATCGACGACAAGGCCTACCGTCGCGGACCGTACACCGGGTGGGCAAGGGCGCGATTGGCCGCCGCTGGCTCGTTTACAAACGCCTTCCTGTCGATCTTTGGCCTGCTCATCGTGCTCAATTTCGCCGCCGTGGTCTCCCCGGTTTGGGGACACGTGAACGGGTACCAGGTCCAGAGCGTGTACACGGCAGCACAAGGCGGGCACGATCAAGGCATCCTGCAGGTCGGGGACATCATCCACTCGGTCAACGGCACCCAGCTCACGAGCCAGTTTGATATCAGCACCTATATTCACGATTATGTGCCTCCGACGAACGTGTCCAAAAACAGCATGCTAGTTTGCATTGTACAGCGTGGAGGCACAAATATCACGGTCACGGTCATCACGGGTCCCCAACCGTCAGGGGTAAACAGCACGACCCCTTTCATCGGCATCACGGCAGAGGCGTGGTGGCCTCCGCGAGGCGGATTTGGTCAATGGCTCGGAGGAACGTTCCCGAACACGCTCGAGACGGAATTTTTCTGGTTTTACCTGATCTCGATAAGCGTGACCATCTTTAACATGATGCCCCTACCTATCTTCGACGGTGACAAGCTCGTGTATGAAGTGTTAGAATTCTTCATCAAGCCAAAAACGGAGAAAAAAACATTTCATGACAAGTTCTCCGTGGGAAAAACGAGCAAGACCATCGAAATGAACGAGCCTCGCGGCTCCCGCATCGAATCCATCACGAGCATCAAGTTGCTGAGGAACGGTCAAGACACGATTGAAACTCCTGCCATTCAACTCGTCGAGCACCAGGATTACCAGATCGTGGACTCGAAGGGGGACGGCTACATCGACCACATCTCGTTCGAGATTCGTGATTTGGAATTCAGCAAGGGGGACGTGATCGCCATCGACTACGATGCCCAAGATGATTCGCGCCGGCACAAGCGGTCGATCATCATGAACGTGATCCGTATTGTCGCCTTGGCCATAATCATCGGAAATTTCGTCATTTCGGGGATCACGCTCGGGTTCGGTCTCCCGTTCACCGGGTAATCCCGATTTTTCCATCCATTGATATGAGCGACGATGACACAACCGACGCCCTGCTCGCAATGCGGAAACCACCCCGGTATCATCCTGCGCGAGTATTCGGGGCGAATCGTGTGCAAAGGCTGTTTCAATCGCGAGATAGAAAACCAAGTGCGGAGAGAAATGGCCCGATCGCGCATGCTCGGCCCTGAGGACAAGCTTGCCTTTGCCTTGTCCGGCGGGAAAGATAGCGTTGCTTTGATGCGGATCGTTTCCAAGATAGATGCTGGCTTACTGGACCAGCAGCGGGCTCGTGGCCTCGCTCCCGTTGCCATCACTATTGATGAGGGCATCCATGACTACCGCGAGGAAAGTATCGCCATCGCAGCAGGCGAGTGCGAACGGCTCGGCATCCAGCACGTCGTGTTTTCCTTCCAGCAGGAATTTGGGCACTCGCTGGACGAGATGGTGGCCTTGGCTGGAACCGGGGAGATTTTCCAAGATCTGCAAGAGAAACACCCGAGCGGCCAACTGAAAAACGCCTACAAGATCATCGCGAAGCCATGCTCCATTTGCGGCGTGCTGAGGCGTCGCGTGTTGAACGACGTCGCCGCGGGCCTTGGCGCCACGAAGCTTGCCACGGGCCACCACCTGAACGACGAGATAGAGACGTTCCTGATCAACTTGTTCAAGGGCGACGTGAATCGTATGTCTCGAGTCGCTTCAACCACCAGTGATGATGAGGATAGCGGGCCCTTCGTCAAGAAAATCAAACCCTTGCAATCCATCATGCAAAAGGATATCGTGCTCTATATGTATTACACTGGCGGCGAGTTTCAGGATATGCCCTGCCCGTATGCTGTTGACAACGTCTTCAGGGGGGAAGCGCGCCACATGATAGCCTCCTTGGAAGGCCAGCACCCCGGCACGCTGTATAACATCAGGAAGGTCATGGAAACCGTCTATCCTCTGCTCGCGAGATCCCCCGAGATGTCGAGCCTGTCCACGTGCCCGTCGTGCGGGAGCCTGAAGAGCAAGGATCTCGCGACGTGCATGCCCTGCTTTTACGTGCAGCGGACTTGTAGGAAGGAGTATGCCCAAGCGATGCAGGATTTTCTGGCACGATTTTCTTAATTCCCATTGGACGAAACGGGTTCACCAATCAAGTAATGCGGGCCAGATCCAGTGACCCGCACTTGGATTATTTCCCCTAGCACGCTTGGGCCGCTCTGAAGGACGATTGGCCTGTAATCTGCCGTCCGGGCCACGGTGCTCTGTTTTTTTTCGTTGATTTCATCGACGATTGCAGGCCCTTCCCAGCCGATCATGGTCTGCAGCGATGCGGCGACTATCTCGCGATGCAAGATCGTGAGCTTGCGAGATCGTTCCTTGATGATCTCTGTAGGAAGGGGCTTGAGCTTCGACGCCGCCGTGCCGGGCCGGTTGCCGTACATGGAAATGTTGATGACGTCGGGACCCACCTCGTGCATAAGCGCGAGCGTGTCGTCGAAATCCGCATCCATCTCGCCCGGATAGCCACAGATGACATCCGTCGCGATCGTGATAGTTGGGTATCTTTCCCTGAAGGCGCACACGATATCGAGAAAATTTGCCCGAGAATATTGACGGTTCATCGCTTTTAGGATGCGATCCGAGCCGGATTGGACCGGCACATGCAAGAACTTGAAAACGGCTGGGCTCGAGAACGCATCGACCAGCTCGTTCGTGATGGGCAAAACAGTGCGTGGGTTCATCATACCGACACGGATGAAATATACCCCTCCGAGGCCTGAAAGCATATCGATGAGCTTCGGCAAGTAGATGCCGTTTTCCTTATCATAATACGCGGAACAATCTTCTGCCGTTAGGAGAACTTCCGTGGCACCTTCAGCAAGAAATTTAGCCATTTTCGTTTCCAATAATGGTGCGGGATAGGAATCAAGCGAACCACGTGCGAATCGAGTGCAGCAGTACGTGCACGCCCCCAAACAACCCTCGGCCACGGGGAGAATCGCGAGGTGTGGCTGCGGTCTGGCCATTTCCAAGTCGTACTTGCACTCGAGACTTGCCGGCTCGATCGAGACGATGTTCCGCTGTCCGGCCTGCAACTGCTCGATGATGCCAGGGAGTTCGTGGTAGTTCCGCGGCCCAACTATGGCACCAAATCCCGGTGCGAGCACGTTGATCCTGTCCAAGTTATCCCTGTAAATCAGGGGAAGGCAACCCGTTATGAGTAGGATCTTGTCAGCCATTTCCCCGTATTGTTGGATCACGTGCAATATCTTTTGCTCGGTCGGAACCTTAACACCACAAGTATTGACGATGATGATGTTGGCATCACTGGCTTTGTTCACTCTTTCCAGATTAGATAGAGCGAAGGCCTGATCGATGATCTCCGCATCGCTCGCGTTCAGCGTGCACCCGTACGAGTCCAAAAAATAGGTCTTGGAAATACTTACTCTAATCCTGCTCGTCATTTTGCACGCATCCCGTGTGAATTAATCCACGTCTGATCCACGTCATTGATCCGCTACAGCGGACCACAGCTCGTAGAATCGTTCGATCGCCGTGTAGATAGCGTGGATACCACGGCGCAGCATCTCGTCTGTCAGGATTTCCAACGGGATCTCTGCCACGGCGAGAATTTGGCCTTCCTTGTCCATAGAGAACTTCACGATGGCCAGTTTCAGGTTCTCCTTGAGCAATCCAGCAAGCATAGTTTGATCCGTGACCCGCTCCTCAAACCTCGTAGATATGTACACCAATTGGGTTTCGTCGTCAACGAACAGAAGGATTTCCCTGAGCATGCCTCCCCCGAGGTTCCACGCCGTGATGAGGGTGTTTTCCTCGCGGATGACGTTCATACCGAGACTTTGCTCCAGAATTATTTGCAAGTCATCGATTGTCATGATTTCCACAGATTTTTCCTTGTTTCAAGGGCACCTTGTCGGGCGATGCAATGAGATTTTAAGACCTATGAACAAGGTTCATAGTGAATGAGATTTTAAGATTCATCCTCTGTTTGATGATCTCGGGCGGCGTGCGGATTTCCTCGGAAATCCACGTGCACACCGGCTACAAAATCTCGTAATAATTCCACGTTCGGGCATCTTCCATGATTCGCAGCTTCATGGTAATAGGTACCGGGGGCATTTTGATGTATTCTCGCCAGTATGGCGAAAAACAAATCGATCAGGACTTGATCTCTGGTTTCCTCACAGCGCTTACGTCGTTCAGTACTGAAGTAAAAGGTGGCAAGATAGAATCAATTGTTATGGCCGACATCCGATTCATCTATTCGGTAGGCGCGAAAGAGCTCCTTTTCGTGTTTTGTTGCGACAAGGATGACCTCGAACAGGAGGTCCAAGGCCGCATCGAAAAGGTGAAGAAAGAGTTTCAGGATATGTTCACCGATCAACTCGTTGACTGGAACGGCAATGTCACGATCTTTCGGCCGTTCGACGAGATCGTCGATGATATGATCCTGCTGCCCCTGAAAATCGTCATCGCGGGGGAGCCCGGCGTCGGCAAGACCACGCTGTTAGATTTCTTCCCGGGCGAGGCGATGTTGTCCTTCGATGACAACGACAACGCGTTGTACAAGAAGACAGTGGATGTCGAGGGCATCAAGAACGTGAAGCAGATCGATTTCTTCAAGTTCGATCTCGATAACCTCGTGGAAGAGATCCGGTTTCAAGCCGACCTGCTCAAGTCCGCTGATTTGGTCATCGTCGTCGTGAGCTCGGGGGTGTCGAACGTGTCCAGGACAAAAAAATACATCTCCAAGTTAAAGGCCACGACGAGACCCGGCAGGCTCGTGTGCCTCGCCAACATGCAGGACATGTCGGATGTCGCCCTTGAACCCGGGATGATCCAAGCCAACCTCGACCTGAAAACCTACGGGTTTTCGGCAATTGATCGCAATGCAAAAACCAATTTCTTTAGCTTGATAGGCGCCATGCTGTCAAATGTGTTTGCTGCGAGCGATGCACAAGAAAAACCCAAGAACGAGGAGCAGGGTGAATAATCGTGGAAGATCAACCAGCGAATGTTGAAGCCGTGGAAGAAGACTTGTTCGTCCATGACGTCTATATCCCGCGCAGCATCTTGGACGAGATCGAGGCCAGGTGCCAGAACAACCAGTACGAGATCATCGGGTTTCTCGTCGGCAAGGCTTACAGATACAACGGAAAGGAATACGTGGTCATGGATGGCTACCTGTTCTCCGAATCCATCGAAAAAACCCCGATCTTCACGCAGGTGATCGAGGGCGCGATCGGCGAGATGGCCAAACGAAAGGAAGAAGAGTTTCCCGATTCGATCATCGCGGGCTGGTGGCACAGCCATCCCGATCTCGGGGTGTTCCTGTCATCGGTCGACATTAAGACAATGGAGATGTACGACCAAAAGTTCCACGTGGCCTTGGTCGTCGACCCGGTGCGAAACGAGCGTGCATTTTTCAAGATCGACGACGAGAAGCATTACCATTACGTGAGCTATGCCGTCCTGAGGGATTTTTGATCGCAGGCGGGGGGAACGCGCGTGGAATCGGACCAACCCGAGAAACCGGCAGGGGAGGAAGGCGAGGATGTCGAGATCGTCGGGCTCGAGAACATCAACCAGGACCTGTTCGATCGCCAGAAGCGGTTGAAGGGTTGGGATCAAGAGAAGATCCGGGCGAGCACCGTCCTAGTCGTTGGGGCCGGCGCGACCGGAAACGAGCTCGTGAAGAATCTCGTGCTGATGGGGCTCGGGAAAATCTTCTTGGTCGATTTTGATATCATCGAGCGGTCCAACCTGAACCGGTGCGTGTTTTTCAAGGAAAGTGATGCCGTTGACCAGCGGTTCAAGGCAGAGATCGTGGCCCAAAATGCTAGCGAGTTCGGCCGAACTGAAGTCGTGCCCCTGGTCCAGCGTATCGAGGAGGTCGACGAGAGCATCTACAACGAATGTTCCGTGGCCGCGTCGTGCTTGGACAACATGGAGGCCCGGTTGCAGCTCAACTCGTATGCCTTCTTCCACGGCATCCCGTTCGTCGACTCGGGCATCGATGGCTTCAACGGAACGATATTTTGCACCATTCCCCAAGATCCGGAGAGCCCGTGCCTGCAATGCAGTATGTCCTCCAAGGATCTCGAGAACATGTGGCGGAAGTTCAGCTGCACGGGGCAGGAGATCGAAAAGTCCGAGGGATTCACCGAGATGAAGATGGCGAATATTATCACGACCACATCCATCATCGGCGCGTTGCAGGCACAACAAGTCATAAAAATTCTACTCGGCCTTGACACGTTTATGCAAACGGGTTCGTGGACGAATGAATCGGTCGGTGCTCCCATCTACAAGCGCGAGTTGCGGTATGACGGGATCAGGAATGAATTTGTCTTCATCGAAAAGATGAAAAACCCGTCCTGTTGGGTTTGTAGTTACCAAAAATAAGACATGTTTCAATTCAAATGTGGGGATGGACCTTAAGCCCGCGCCGAGAAATTCTAAAAGAATGCGATGACGTCCGGGTGAGTTTCCATCCCCTCCCGTTCTTCGAGGGCGATTTCAAACCTTTATTTGGTGTTGATTCACGGTATTACGACTCCTGAGCCCTGCCGTTATAACACTCCTGATTGGGATCCTTTTTTCGTGGATGCCTCTGTTAGAGTCAATAGAAAGTTTATATCACTATAATTTGCATTATTCTGTTGATGATTATAGAACGCCAAGGAAAATCCTGTTCGTGCCGGACAAAACGGGGCTCCGCTTGTCCCTTGACCTGTGGGACGAAGAGGACTTGGCCTGAACCTATCAAGGTTAAAAAAATAAGGGCTTGATATACCGATAAGAGGGCAATAGCGCTCCCCGTTAAGAAGGTAATTGTGCCAACTACATTGGCCCGCATTTATTGGCCTTGTCGGCTTTGTTTTGTTTATGGACTTCAGCGACTGGGCAATCATCAAGACCTACTTGGGTATTAGCTACCGATCCGAGTTCCTCCGCGTCATGGAACGATTGCAGGAAGCCGGCGTGCACTATCCCGATAATTACTTGGCGGATTTGCTTCGGAAATATCGCGGGCGGCGGGTCAGGTATCCCAAAATCCTGCAGCGGCTCGGGGCGCCCAATATCCGGAAACATTTCGCCTACAATCGGGTGCTCGCAAGTCCCGGGACGTTCCTCGACTATGGCTGCGGGACCGGGGACGATATCAGGGCGATCGTAAAGGATGGCTTCCCACTGGAGTTGATCACGGGATACGATGTCAACGAGAATAGTGTCCAGCTCGGGTTCGATTTCTACCTGGACCGGGAGCTGTTGCAACAACGAATCGTGATCTCTCCCGAATTTCCCTTCAGCCCGGAGAGTTTCGACATCGTGTACTCCGGAAGCGTCCTGCACGTGCTGCATTCACGCGAGAAGATCGAACACTATCTCGTGAACGCATTTGCCGTGTTGAAAGCGAACGGAATGTTGTTTGGCTCCACGCTGGGTTCGAACCACGGAAGCCGTTTGCTACGGAAGAAGCTCGTGTTCAGGTTAAACCCGGATGCTTTGGACGCGATCCTCGGCGGGCTTGGATTCACAGATATCGAGATCCAAACGTACGAGAAAGAACAGCACGAGCGGTTGTGGTTTTACGCCAGAAAACCGTGAAACCTGCTTGGCTCAATCGACCCGGGACTTCATAGGGATCAGGACCGTTGTTCCTTGTCCCGTGCAATGATCACATGGACGTACAACTCGCTTTCCCGCGCCTGAACCTCGGCTTATCGAGCTCGATGCCGAAGGCAATTTTTATGCGGAAAACCCTATTGGGATCATGAGCAAAGTCATGAAACTCCCCATTGAAGGCATCGCACGATTGATTTCCAAGGAACGAAATATCGACATTCCTATTCACATCCCGGGTTCCGTATTCGATGCTCTCGTGGAATCTGGCGTTCTCCCGGATCCTTTTTACGGTATAAACGAGCAAACTTCAAGCTGGGTCTACGAGAGTGAATGGACTATCTCTAAAGGCTTCAATATTCCGGGAGAATTCCTGAAAAACAGGCATTTACGCATTTGCTTTCACGGAATCGATACTTTTGCTACCATCTATATCAATGGCAAAGAAATCGCAACGGTTGACAACATGCACCGTGCATGGGAGTTTGATATAAAGGGTATCGTGAAAAAAGGCACCAACACACTGGAACTCATGTTCAAATCCCCTTCAAAGATTGCTGCCCAGCTCTGGCTTGATGATAACAAACGTTTGACATCGCCTGATTACAGCCTTCCCGGTGGCCCCTACACCCATAAAGCGCAATATTCGTATGGATGGGACTGGGGGCCAAAGTTACCAGATATCGGTATTTGGCAAAACGTGGAACTCGTCGGGTTTGATGATGCACGAGTATTATGTGTCCAAACGATTCAGACCTTTTCTGAAAGTTACGAGCAAGTGGATCTTGCAATAAAAACCGAAGTAGAGCTAGATCGAGTGTTCAATGAAGATCTTGATGACCACATCAGCTATAAGACTATGGTTAAATATGAATTCCCTGCGGATATATCATTCTTCATGGAACAAGAGCAATCAGATGGAGCGTTCACTTTTTCCTTCAAGCCTGAACTCTGGTGGATCAAGGAGCTCGGACCACCGAACCTGTACCGCATCATTGTCCAATTGCTAATTGATGGCAACATTGTTGATGAGGTTAGCACGAGAATTGGCCTCCGTGACATTAAATTAGTTCGGAGGAAAGACGAATGGGGTGAAAGCTTCTTTTTCCAGCTCAATGGCGTTCCAATCTTTGCGAAAGGGGCAAACTGGGTGCCGGTTCATTCATTTATTCCGAAGGGAAAACGACTCGGGTTGTACAAATCGACCATACAGGATGCCGCTAAAGCACACCTGAACATGATCCGGGCGTGGGGTGGTGGCATTATCGAAGATGACGAGTTCTACGACGAGTGTGACGAGCAGGGCATCCTCGTGTGGCAAGATCTTCCGTATGCCTGCCAAACAATTCCTGCCGTCACCGACGAGGATGGGAACTTTAACCGGTATTATGATAACGCAAAGGAACTCGCGATCCAGGCGTTCAAGCGCCTCCGGAATCGTGCATCCCTTGCATTATGGTGTGGCAATAATGAAATCGAGATGTTCTTGCCCCACGGCAACTTGGAAAGCCACAATCCCCTCATCGGACCGTATGTGGCCGTGTTCGAGCAGCTGTATTCATCGCTATGCGAGACCCTGGATCCAGCGCACGCGTATTGGCCATCATCGCCCGGTAACGGAGGTTCGGGCGGCACTGGAATATTTCCACCAATCCCGAAGGAAACGACCGGGGATAATCATAACTGGACGGTCTGGCATAGCGGCGTGAGTTTCGAGACCTACCGCAAGGACTTCAGCAGGTTCCAGAGCGAGTTTGGCTTCCAGAGCTTTCCCGAGATGAAAACTTGTCTGGAATTTTGTCCCGAAGATGAATTAACTGTTCCGAGTTCCGTGATGAACAGCCATCAAAAAGATCCAGGTGGCAATCATAAATTGTTAACTTACTTGAAGAAAAGCTATGATCTGCCCGTGCAATTCGAAAAGGTAGCGATGATCAGCCAATTGATGCATGCCGAAGCGATCGAGTATGGCGCAGAACACTGGCGACGAAATCGTGGTACCCCGGGCAAGGAACGTTGTATGGGTTCGCTGTATTGGCAGTTGAATGACTGCTGGCCCGTTACTTCAGGTTCTTCGATCGATTATTCAACGCATCTTGCCGAACATTTTGGCCGGGTAGGTCGTTGGAAAGCCCTGCATTATTTCGTTAAACGATTTTTTCAGCCCATGATCGTTTCCATCGCCGAGTCAAAGAAAGATTGCGAATTGTGGGTTGTGAACGATCTCGTGGAGAGTAAAAAGGTCGTGATCAAGTGGCAATTACTGCAATCCGATGGATCAGTCTTGGAACACGGGGAATTGGTTGCAGATGCACCCCCTCTCAGCAGCACGCTCTTGGAAACCGTTGATGTTCGGCAATACTTCGGTTATCGTGGACTATCAATATCGGGTCGCTTGGAAATGGCGGATGACGGGAAGTTACGCTTTCTAGATAGTTCATTGCCTAAAAACGGAACACCATTCCAGGAATGGTCGTACCTTGACGATGTCTTGAAGGAATTTGCCGGTACCACCGTGGACATGTCAGTTTATCTAGAAGGTCAAAAAATGGCGCACGAATCCGTCAATGTCCTCGGATTATCCAAGAAATCGAAGTTTTCTGGCGATTGCGTGATCGATGAAGAGGGACACTTGTGTATCAAGCAGCAGATCACAGCGGCAAATCCTGCTTTGTACGATATACCGGTTATGGAGCTTTTAGATCCATTCATCGGAAATGAAAAGGTGATAATCGAAGTTGATTCCTTCGCCAAGAACCCGCCTCTTGTCATAGTGGTTCGGATGCACGACCAAGAGACAGTCGTTTCCAACACCTTCCGCCTTTTCGATTCGCCAAAACAATATCCCTTCATCGAACCGCATTTAGCTTTGGATATTATCCAGGGTTCAGGAAAGGATTGGCAAGTTTCTATTTCGACCGATAAACTGGCATTTCACGTGTTCCTATCAAGCGAAAAACTGGATTTCTGGGCCGATGATAATTTTTTCTTGATGAATGCTCAAGAAACAAGAATTATCAACCTTATATTTGTAGAAACTGTTGCAGAGGATACCCTTCGTGCAGAAATAAAGGTAAAATCGCTCTACGACCTGATAAATTGATTTTTTCAAGAAATTGGCCAGCAAGGGCATCCTCACCCATGGTATCAAGGGCTCGTTATCCTCGGCAGGCAGGCCCGAAAACCGTGAACAGGCATAGGCTGCTCACTCGCCAAGGGAATTTCTTGGAATCACCGGTAATTCGATGCAAGACGGGTGATCCTTGTCTCGGGCAATGGTCAGGGTCGGGATGCCTTCGGTGGGGATGCGCTCGAACGAGTCCTTGTCCGCGCCCGCGATGGCGACCCGGAGCCGGTGGCCTTTGCGGATCAGTACAGACGTGGAGAGCAGACCGAACGTGATCTCGGCAATCTTGCCAGGCAGCATCGGCGATCCATCCTGCTTGAGGAACGTGTGGAATTGTATGTTCGACCGGTAGGGGAGGTCCTCCGGGCTGGCTGGCTTTCGCTGGATGAGGCGCAACTCGCCCTCCGTGACGTAGGTGACGTATCCCTTTTCATTCACGTCTTCGAGATAGACGATGACGATACCATCCTCGTGCGTGGAGGCCATATGCAGCGTCACGATCGCGTTTCCCGTGATTTCCATATCTTGCTCGAGGGGTTGGCTCATGTAGACGAGCAACATGTCGTCCTTCTTGGCCCGGTTGGGATATCGGATGCGATAACCCATGCCCGCGCTCCACCGGTTCACCGTCCCGGTCGTGGCATCGAAATCGACCCTGTACTCGTCGGCACCTGACTCGTCATCTGGTGGGTTCGTTAACAACCCATGGTCCTTCGACAGGTACCATGCCTGCAGCTCGCACCCCGTCGGGGGCCAGGTCTCGGTCCTCTTCCAACGGTTCTCGACCAGAGTGTAGTAGTAGATGGCTTTCTCGTCGGGGATCTCTCCTGCCACGCACCGGTCAAAATAGTTGGACCATTCGACGAATTGCTCTTTCTGCTTCGGCACGACCTTCTTCTGCTTCAGAAGGAACGGGTTCGCCCGGGCCATGGCGCCGTGGTTCCAATCCCCGATCACGACGCGCTGGCGGTTGCTGATGGAAAGAAACCTCGCGAGGGCCCCGTCGGCAACCCCCGCATCGTGCCATGACACCCAAACATAATAGGGAACGCCGGCCTTCTCGATCATATCCTTGTACGCGTAGATGCACATGCGCGTGATGTCGGTTCCCTCGTCATCTATGGGATCGTCGCGATACTTGATGGCATTCACGATACTGAACGGGTACACGTTTTTCTCGTGGTCTTTCATCGCCTCCATAACCATGCCAGTATCTGATGCTACCGGCTTGACGTGATGGGCAACAAGGCCAACCAATGGATCCCGCCTCACCAGGGCCTCGATGCTGTTCCTGTCCAAGCTTTGGTCAAAGGCAGACCATACCTTCAGGAACCCCACGTTTGGCACGCCTCCCGGTGCACCGACGTCAGCCAAGATGTCCCAGTAGTCGTGCATGGGCATCACGCCTTTGAGCGCCGGGTGCCCGTGGATGCCTGCGAATTCTGCTGTCAAACCAAGGTAAGAAATTCCCCACGTGATAATATTTCCATCAGACCACGCCTGCGTGATGATCCAGTCCATGATCTCCTTGCAATCGGAAAATTCCTTTTGGGTGTTGACGATCTTGTACGTGCCCATCGATGCACCCGATCCCCGCACGTCAGTGTACACGATAGCGTAGCCGTAACTGATCACCCAGTTGATGATGTGCTGCACCATCGGGACCTGGTCGCCGAGGATCCATCGGAACAGGGGCCGAAACTGGTGGGCCCGCCAGTACCTGGTCTGGACGAATAACGTGGGAAAACGTGTTCCATCCGGTACGTTTTTTGGTAGAATAATCTCGGCCGCGATTTTAACGCCATCGCTCACAGGAATGTAGATGGATGCCTTCTTGGCCTTGGCATCGCCTTTCTTCCTGCGTGGAGTCTGGTCAAATTTGAAGATGAATTCGTTCATCACAGATCGGACCTTGTTTGGTTACTATGCACCGTCTTTCTCGTGGTGCAGGACTGGCAAATAAAATTAATGACAATTAAAAAAATGCTAACCGGCCTGCTTCAAAGCACGGCCATACAGTCAATTTCGACCTTCAATCCCTCGCGGCCGAGTGCCGAGACCTGAACGGTCGTTCGCGTGGGAGGCTTTTCGTCGGCAGCATTATCGACGATAAACTGCAAGTATGAATCACTCATGGCTTGATATTCGCTGATATCGGTCAGGAATACAGTCATTTTCACGATATTTGCCACACTTGCCCCTGCTTTTTCGAGAATGTCCTTGATGTTCTTTAGGGCGATTGTTGTTTGATCATCAATGGTATCTGGGACCTCTCCGGTTTCTGGATCCAAACCGACTTGGCCCGAGACAAAGATAAGATTGCCAGCAATCAAGCACTGGCTGAACGCGCCGCCTCTCATTCCTGTGTCAACGCATTGAATGTCAGTCATAAACATCGAGTCTCCGTGTCATTTTTCTTGATTCGTTACCCGGTGATTGAAACTTTACCGGCACGGTATCATGTTGACCTTTCGTGATATAAAGTATATAACAAATCCCGCTTGATCCTTCGGGATCAGGTGCATCGCGCCTCAATTGCGCCTCACCCTTAACTGGATAAATTTTCTATCGGGTCCAGTTATTGATCGCCCGTGTCCTATGTTCGGGGCGTTTTCGAGGAAAAAATTCGGGAGCATAGTCCGGTCGAGCGGTTCCTTCACGCGATGCTGGGTATGGGGATTCGTATTGCGAAGAACCTTGGCTGGGTCGGTCAAACCAGCACGTTCGGGCTCGGGAGTTTCCCGTGGAATTCAACGCGGTTCACGTTCGTTCATAATGAATTTCAAGTTCGTTCATAACTCTCGGGCGACAGGCGCAGGCTTAAAATGGGCACATCCTCCCGTCATCCAGACACTACGGTTCGTGAAAAAAATGCAACGTCTTGATGATTCGACACCGGAAGAAGAGATTCCCGACTCCGAGGCACAAGGATCGGCCGATGCCAAGAAAACCCCCAAGGGAAATCCCGCGATGAAATTCATCACGGATAATGTGCTGAAACCGGTCGATTCCATGTTCGACGGGTTGTTGAGGTCGGTCGAATCGGCAGGCCTGACGAAGCAAATTCAATATCCTCATTATCTCAACCAGGACGCGTTCTGGTGGAACGTGGGGAAATTCTTCTTCAACTACGAGATCTTGGGGAGCGAGAATGTCCCTAAGGAAGGCGCCGCCGTGTTTTGCGTGAACCATCAAAGTCTCTTCGATCCACTGCTGTACGGCGTGGCAGTGACGCATTATACCCGACGCATTCTGCACATCATGGCCAAGATCGAGCTGTTCCAGACCCCCCTCGTCAATGCCTACATCCGGTGGATCTACGCGTTTCCAGTGCACCGGGGCGAGCACGACGTTCAGGCCTACGAGACCGCGCTCAATTTCCTGAAGCAAGGCGAGCTGGTTGGCATGTACCCCGAGGGCACGCTTAACGGCGGTGGATATAACTTCCTTCAGCCGAAACCGGGAGCTGCCAAGATGGCCATCGAGGCACAGGTCCCGATTATTCCCGTTGGCCTCACCGGGGTCGACAAGATCTTCCCGAAGGGTGCCAAGATGCCGAACTTCAATGCACGGCTCATTGCCAAGATCGGCGAGCCCATCCACGTGCACGAGCAGTATTTCGGCACGGATCCGACGCTCGAGCAATTACTGGGCGTTATGGACCACGTGATGGAGCAAATCAAGGGCCTTCTCTACTACTAAACCTCGCTTCCTTTTTCCCATAATACCAGCATACCTATTAGCGGGGGCACCCAGTTTAACATTATTCCGCCACAATCGGAAAGGCTATCCCTGGAAAGCCTTTCTATGACCTATACCATTTATAGCTGGATCGGATGGAGTTGTTATATCGTTACGGAAATCTTGCTATACATGAGCCTTGTCAGGGCGGAATCGTGACTAACATGGAGGTTTACCTTGCTCCGACTTACTTCATAGATTTCGAGACTCCCGCCGTGGCGAGCACGGCTCAGGATCTCGTCAAGGATGCTAGCGAGGATGATTTAGCAGGCCGTGCACGATGTCTGTTCTATTTCGTCAGGGATCACATCCCGTACAAGGTGCTGTGGGGCCTGCCGACCCGATCCTACCTGCGGGCAAGCTCGACCCTCTCCCGCGGGTACGGGTTCTGCATCCCCAAGGCCACGCTGCTCGCCGCCCTCGGGCGTGCGATCGGTATTCCTTCGAGGCTCCATTTTGCCGACGTCATCAACCATCTCGCCTCCAAGAACATACAGAAGGCAATGGGAACCAACCTGTTCGTGTTCCACGGCTACACCGAATTTTTGATCGACGGCGAGTGGCTCAAGGTCAATCCCGCGTTTGACCTCGCCCTGTCGGAAAACAAGGGGTACCATCCCGTCGAATTCGACGGCCACGACGACGCGGTATTCCAAGCCACCGACCTCCTCGGAAACCCTCATTTCGAGTACGCGAAGGACCACGGCACGTTCGCTGACGTTCCGTATAAGCAAATCGTCGATGCGTGGAACGAGGCATATGGAGAGATGTGGAAGGTTACGAGCGCCTAGTATAGGGGATTATCTCGCTTTCCGCAATGAGTTGTTGCAGCGTTAAATAAAGTTCGTGCTAGTGATTGAACCATGCGTCGCGCCACATCAATTCACGCGATTCTCATCGCTTGCCTCAGATCTTGCGGTGGATCGTTCCGCTGTTCCTGAGTGCAGGCAAGACGTGCCCGATCCAGCCGCTCGTGGTCCCTGCTGCCCCGCACGGCTCGTCCGACGTTTCTTTTCAAAATCAGTCGATCTCGTTAACGCTTGATAACACGACGATGTTTCAAAATGCGCAGTTTGCTGGCACTAATATGCTGGCACTTATATGCCCCTCCTGATCATCGTTGGTCTGGTGATTCCTTTTGGCTTGCTTGGCCTTGCCCTGTTCATCACGCTTCGCAAGAAGCGGTGAGGCATCTCACGGAAGGATGCTCAAGGGTTTCCGACTGACGAGTTTGCGATACTTGACTTTCGTGTATCCCAGGAGCAATCCGCAAACGACCTGCCGGTGCTTCGGCAAATCAAGGAGTTTTTTCAGCTTCCGCGAGAATGGCAGGAGATTCACGATGGCGCCAAGATAGCACGACTTGAGGCCAAGAATTTCCGCACTGAGCAGGGTCTGGTAAGAGAGGATCGCGGCATCGGTTTCGTTTTCCTTCAGGCGGCTGTCGGTGACAAAAATTACGAGCAACGGCGCGTTCCGGGTCGAAGGATCCATTCCCAACTCGATCGCCCGCTTCCACGCCTGTATGTTGTGCCAATAGAGCCGCAGCGTGCGCGAGAACCGCCACGTGAATTTTAACAACCCGTGGAGCCGGATCATCGACGCTTGCATTTCCGCTCGGATCGCCTGCAGGCGTTCTCCTTCTAGCAAGAGAATCTCGATTGCCTGCCGGTTATCGCCCGTTGGCGCGAACCGGGTGGATTCCTCCAAGATCTTGCTGATAATTTCCCTTGGCACGGGATCGGGCGAGAAATGGCGCACGCTTCGCCTCTGCCGGGTCAACGCGACGAACTCGTCCCAATCGATCCGAGGCAGGGATTCAATGGTCACGAACTCGGAGGGCGGAAGGTGATCGTTGGAAATGGCATCACGTGGGCAGATGGCAATGCATTGGCCGCACAGGATGCAAATGGAAGCGTCAACTATAATCGGCCGCCGGGACTTCGAGGCGCCGGACTCGAACGAGAGCGTGCCCATCGGGCAGGAATCCACGCAAGCCCCGCACGCGGTGCACTTGTCGGAAATCTCGATGGTAATGGAGGGATCGTTGGGGAAGGGTCGCATGGATCGCATTCGTATCACCACGTGGTTTTGAATGAAACAACGCACCAATTATGCGTATATCTTTGCTAAATACCTCAGGATGTACCGGAGCCTTGTCCAATTCGGTAAATTTGTTGGAATACCCATCGAGGGCCGCCCGATGTGTCGTCATGGTACCGAGAAAATTCCTTCATATAAATCAAAAACAAAAAAGAATCTCTGGAACAGAGAAATACTACACTTACACACGACGGTTGGTGGCGCGGACATGAGCGAACTTGATTCCCAAATGTACAAGGAAATAGTGGATTTGATCCCGCGGATCGTTGATGCTGGTCAAACGTGCCTCCAGCGCGAGCTCGATGCAAACATTCACGATCCCGCCCACATGGAATCCGAACGGCAACGGTTCCAAGAAGCGATTGACATCATCCAAGGCCGGTGGACGATTGATGTCCTCTACGTGATCACGTTATTCGAGGCACCCAGCTATAATCAAATCCTGCAGGCATTGCCGGGCATCAATTCCCGCACGTTGACGGACCGGTTGAAGCATTTGGAAGGAAAAGAAGTGATCGAACGCACGATTCAAGCCATCCGTCCGGTTCGCGTGAACTACCGTGTGACCGAGTATGGGAAAAAACTCATTTCCCTCCTCCTTCCAGCGGTCCTATTCTGCGGGTGGCCCGAGTTGATCAAGGGTTGAACTTTACTTTCGATAATAGTAAAGAATAAGTTCTTACCTTACCTGTTGTTTTACCATGGAAGCAAAACTTAGCAGCAAGGGTCAAATCGTGATCCCCAAGGAGTTGCGGGATAAGCTTGGGTTATCCCCTCAAAAACCTCTCAGGATCTATGAACAAGATGGAAAAATCATTATTGAGCGCATCATCGATGCGGACAACGATGATCCATGGGATGAAATGGAGTTTCTCGATCTCCAAGGGAAGGACGATGCCATTATCCGGGAGGCCATGGGTGTATTAGGAAAAGAAATCTCTGAAACTAGTGAGTCTTGAACCTGTGCGAGGATTTCTTGCAATGTCATCCATATACATCGATACCAATGTTTTTTTGGCACGCATGGACAAGAACCATCAAAATAACGTGCAAGCATCACGGTTTCTCAAGGAAATCCGCCATAATGGAAATGGAGTCGTAAGCACCTACGTAATTTTTGAACTGATTTGGGTTTTGATTTATCTAAAGAAACCCGCATACATTCCAACCGTGCTCGACAAGATCTTCAAGACCAACATAAAAATCATCCCGGTTACGGAGGAAATTCTCTTGCGGTTCAGAAACACGTATGAGCCAATCAAGGATGTTAAGGATTTTCTTCATTACACGATCATGGCGGCGTGCAATCTGGATACCATTGCGACATTCAATCCAAAGCATTTCAAAACCTTTAATCTCAAAACCTACGATTTTAATTCATGAGAGTATGTTTTAAACAGACGGTCGGACGAAAAAGTAGTTTGAAAAGAAGAGATGGTAGCGGGGGGTCGATTTTCGTTCGGTTGGTGTAAACCTCCAACTCGATGAACGACCGATCTCAGGGTTATGAGCCCTGCGGGATTTCTGGACGATTGGAATTTTTTCCAGTCGTTGTCCAGGCTACCCCACCCCGCTTTGAAAAAATGCGGTTTTGGGTCTAATCGTTGGAATGCAAAGAATCTCTTAAATATTTCTTAAATAATGCCACATCTGGATGAAATCGTTGCCGGGGATGGCTATTTCCTACGCACTTCTCTGAAATTCAAGATCAAAGACCTTGTGTTTATCAATAGAAGCTGGAATTTCTGTCAAATAGTTACCTTGGACGAAAATGGCATTGAGATGTTAAAATTTGCCAAATGAATCAGGAAGAGCCCTGAGTGAGTTGAAAGCCAAGTCAATGCGCCGTAAAGATTCACAACCAGTTAATTCATCTGGTAAGATGAATGATGATGAGGAGCGCGATGAGCAGGAGCCAATTCGGCATTACTGCTAAATGATAACGGTCGGATCATCCAAGGAATTCATCTTTCCAAATCATTAGGAATCCGTCGTGTTCCATGGCATAGATTGTGGCTTGGTCGATGAGCCTGCCAAGACCGGGCACGGCGCCAGTGATGGCCTCGATGCCGTTCAAAATTGTAAGGAATTCATTTCGTAAAATAGAGGGGCTAATGAAAACTGGATCCCCAGTGATCGCATAAAAGAATCGGTCGAGATAGACGGGCGGAATACGTTCCAATATTGCACGCATCGAGGTCCCGCCCGGGTCGTCCCATTCAACCGTGCTCACCTCGAGCAACGCGTCAGCAGATCCTTCCAAGAGTCTCAGGTCCGAAATGAACGACCTCAAGTCGATGTTGCGATTTAACTCGGTAAAAAGGCTCTCCTCGTCGAACAGGTCTCCCAGCTTCTCGATCCACCAAACATAATGGTCTTCAGAAAACCTTTTCAGGTTCATCGAGGCGCCCAAGGGCCTTACCACGCCACGGGCCAACCGGTACGGAGTGCCGTCATCTTTGAAGAACGCGTCGAGTGGTATGGTGAGCAGGTTGCCCGCATATCCGAATGCATAGGCGGATTTGATTGCGTCCCAAGCCATGCTAGTACCACCACGTCATGAAGAATGGATAATCGTTGCAAGTAACGAAGTTTTTCCATTGAGCGATGAACTCACGCAAATCTCCCGCGTAAACCATGTCGGGATTTGTCGAAGTCGGCAGGGAAATGTCGAAGCCATCATCTTCGGCGTCATAGCGCGGGTTGCCCGCGACCATCTCGTTGATTATGCCTTCGAGAGCGGGAAGCATCACTAGGCGGGTGGCTGCCGTGGAGATGAAAATTGGGTCGCCATTGTTCCTCCGGTATGGTTTTATAAGGCCCGGGTCGATCCGGCTCAAAAGAAATTCCATTCGTATTTGGAACTTGTCTGGCCAATTTAAGGGAGCACCACCTACTTCGAAGCCGGTAATGGACGGATCTTTATCGTATTCCAAGCGCAAGAGGAAGGACCGCATGCCAAGATTGCAGGCGAGTTCGTCGAATATCGTTACCGAGTCAAACAGGTCCCCGAGCGTCACTGCCAGGTCTTGCTTGTAATAATGGCTCCTGCAGAGCTTTCTCAGGTCAAACTGCACGTCTCTTCCCAAGACGCAAACCGTGCCAGAATCATCGAAGTACTTGGCCAGCGGGAGGGAAAGAATCTTGTCGATCCGCCCGAACGCGAAACACGAATAAGAGCCCATTAGCCATTCATCTTTTATCCGAGATGGGTATGATGACAAGAGTTAACTTTTGCAAGGTCTAAAATGCACGTAGACCCTGCAGGTCACCAACGACGGCAGGAACAGCACGACGAGTCTCATTGAGAAGAAAACTCATAAAGAGCGTGCCGATCACGTTTCTTTGCTTCGATGGTAGAAAAGGGAAGAAAAAAACACGAACCTCGTCGTGCATATTTTGCGTGCTGGTTGAGGATCCATTCCGACGTTTAATCGTTACTTCCGCTCTGGTTTACGTTCCTCTTTCTTCTTTTTGAGGAGTGAATTTAGATTATTTCCCCCTCCGAAAATTCTTCTTCCATCTCAGTCTGTGTTTGCGGGGGCGGGCGGATTTGCTCCTTGTTCACGAAATCCATCATGTCGTAGAGCGAGACTTTCGCGGCAGCGGCGGCTTCCTGCAAGCTCTTGATGCCATTCCGGTAATACTCTGCTTCACGACGCATCTGATATTCCTCCATCTTTTGGAGCAGGAATTGTCTGATCAATGCGGATCGATCGATCTTCTCCTTCTCTGATATATCATTCAACCGTTTAATCTCGTCTTCTTCGAGTCGAGTGCTCACAGTCTTGCCCATCTAAATCTCCTCCTGCAGGCACCATTTATTGGTGTTCATGATGATTATTTTCTATTCGTCAAATTTCTATAACTAAATTTGGGTCGAACTTGGCATTTTCTTCCACACCAAAGTAGCCTCGTGGATTGCACAAGACTCTTGTCTTTCCGATGCAATAATCAAAGCTCACGTGCGTGTGCCCGTGTATCCATATTACAGGCTCGTACTTGAGAATGAGGTCGTCGAGCTCCGACGCGTAGGCCCCGTTCAAGGTGTCGCCCTCGAATCGGGGCGCGATGCTCTTGTACGACGGCAGGTGGTGCGTTATGACGACCGTGGGGCCATCGAATGTTTTCTGCAACTCGGCGTTTAGGAACGCCAGGCTCTGGTTGAAGCACGTCAGGGTATCTTCCGGACGCAAATGCCGGCCATCTTTCTCGATCACGCTGTAATCCGACATCTCGTTGCGAGCGACGACCAAGGTCCTGGGATCCCTGTTGCCCATGTCGGACCACAACGTGGCACCCACGAATCTGGTACCGTCGATGACGACCGTGCGGTTCTCGAGAACAAACAGGTTGTCCATTTCGAGATCTTTCCAGTAATGGAGTACATGGTCGAAATCGTGGCCATAATATTCGTGATTGCCGAGGACGAAGATCACGGGGGCATCCTTGCAGGCTTTTTCCAGCAGTGGCGCCGTCTTGAGGTTCGTGTGCCTATCGCCGGCCAAGACCAACACGTCACGGTCCACTTGCGGCATCGTGAAGGGCCCAAACTCCTCGTGCAGGTCGCTAATGATATGTAATTTCATTGGTCTTTACTTCAATGGTTTACTTTTTGTCAGAGGCTGGAAATATAACTTTAATCGGATGCAGGAGAGTTGAAACCTGCCCATGACCATTTAAATATGATGACCGCCGTGTCGACAACGCCCCAGACGAGGTTCAAGTGCATCAAGTGCGGCAATTGCTGCAACTACCACGGCCTCTTGGTGAACCTCACGCCGCGAGATGTCAAGGTGCTCGCAAAGTATCTCCACGCCGAAGCCAAGCGCCTAGGCGAGAATGTATCGGACGTCGCGGGCATCTTGAAGGTCGTCGGGTTCTACCAAGTCGAGGAGCAGGATGACGAGGCCACGGCCAGAATGCAGGAACGGCTCGTGTTTCTCCCGCTGCAGACCCACCGGGGCATGGCCTATCTCGCCTTGCTCAAGCAACCCGACGGGGCCTGCATCTTCCTGAAGGACAACAAGTGCAGGATCTACCCCGCCCGGCCCCGCATCTGCCAGACCTTTCCCTTCTCGTATGCCAGGCAGGACCGGCGGCTGGCGGTCAGCATCGCGGCATTCGCCACGGAAGCCTGTCCCGGCCTCGGTCAAGGGCCTTTCGTTGAAAAGGTGAAGCTGGAGGAAATGGGGAAGAAGATCTTGGGCGAGATCGATGATTGCGTCGCTTTCACGCGCAGATGGAATGCGCGGTCTGACGAAGATCCTGACTCGTGGCTCCCGGAAGTCCTCGTTCGTGCAATGTTTCATCCATCTCCTATCAGCACGAGAAAGAAATAGTGGAATGCTCTTGCGAAAGCAATGTCGATTGAATTGAACCACGCGGGGTGCAATTGCTGGCTCCTCTAGGAAACTTGAAAAGCAACTTCCTGTATTGGTACCACGTGAGCCTGTTCCACCAGCGATTCGAGAAACTGCGGCTGGAAATCGAAGCATCCCGCCGCCAGCGAGAGTACGATATCCATCCACTTGACGTTCTTGACAATTTTTATCACGAGATCTTGGAGTTGCAACTCGCATCGTTGCAGAAGGAACATCCAATGGCAACACGTGAAGAGCTGCTCGAGATTTTGCAAAAAAATGTTGACCTCGCGTCTCGATTGAGCGAAAAAAGGAGACGGGTGCCATAGCAGGGTATGTTCGAGTTCGTGTCGTGTATCCGGAGAATTACCAGTGCCCTTCAGGCCTTCGACTTGGATTACGTTATTGTCGGCGGTGTTGCGGCAATATTATTGGGCCGGAGCAGGTCCACGATGGATATCGATATCATCGTGAGAAACGAACGGGAGAAAATCATTCTTTTTACGAGCGCCCTTCAAGATATGGACTTCAACGTTATGCAGGATCAAATACTTAGTGCCTTGGATGAAGGCTTTAATATCACGATCTTCGACAAGCTATCCTCGATCCGGCTCGACCTGAAACCCGCGAGATCCCGTGACGAGCAAGAAGTGCTGGAAACGGCTGCTGTTCAAGAGTATCACGACCTTTCCCTGAAAATCGCAACGATCGAGCAGGTTTTGTACGGCAAGGTAATGTATATCGGTCCCGTGGAGGATCTAACCGATGAAGAGATCGTTGGAAACAATGATGTGCTCGATTTTTGCACCCTCTACACGCAATACAAGGAATCATTGGATATCGCGTGGCTTGAAAGCAAAACCAGCGATCTCGGGCTTTCCAACACGTTCCAGCGGTTGATAACCTTGGCCGACAGCGCTGGCCTACCGCCGTAACAACCTGCGACCATTCGGCTGGACAATAGCAGGATCCTTCGCATGATCCGCCATGGTTACCTTTTATTTGGAGCTCTGCTTAGTTCAAACATATTAGCACTCACAAAATCGTGATTTCAAATGGTGAACTGGCAAAATCCCCCTAAAAGAAAGCCAAGCGGGGGAAAGCAAAAGGCACCGCGGAACAAGCGCAAGAGAGAAATGGGCCGCCTCCCCGTCGAAACAGTGCAAGGCGAGCACCGGATCAAGTTCCAGCGCGTTCGTGGTGGTACAATCAAGAATAAATTGTATTCTGACGAGTTCGTTAACGTGAGTATGGGCGATACGTCCAAGCACGTCAAGATCCAAGATGTCATCCATAACCCCTCCAACAAGGACTACGACCGCCGAAAGATCATCACCAAAAATACTATTGTAAAAACTGAATTAGGTCGAGTTAAAATCACGAGTCGACCAGGTCAGTCTGCCACTATAAACGGCATTATTGTTGAAGAATAAATATTCTTATTTTCATTTCATTCGTGTAGTGACAATGTCCATTTTAGGTTAGTTCGGCAACGCACTGGATTTGTCGGACCGACGAAAAGAATCAGGATTTATTGTCCTGTTATTGCTCGATATTTTGCATTTTTTCATGATTGACGAGCCAAGAGACCAACATTATTTTTCGCTCTATGCTTTTTTTGCTTGCATGAAAACCACGGGCCACCTTTCTTTGATCGGGTACTCTTTTTGCTCTTCAGGAATTTCTTCCCATGCTGCTTGTAATAATTCCCGTAGGCACAACTGGAGGTTTTCCCGGTATTTTGCGGGGAATGAGGATAAAATTACCAGCCAAGGACTCCCACTTTCTTCTTGGTAATCCATGTATGCATCGAGCGTCTCGAATTCGTTCAAAAACACGTGAGCATCAAGTTGGATGTCCTGAAAGCCTGCTTTTTCGAGAAACCGTTGCAGTTCCTTGAGACCATGGAGGTTGTATGGCGCTGAAAATTTAGCGATGCAGGCTTGCAGCTCGACAGCGGGTACAATGTCCAAAAAAGGAGAATATCCGTCTGCAGCAAGCCTGCTGAAGATGGAATATTCGGCTCGGCCAATCGCTGCCTTCCTTGTTGCTGTTTCCTCTGGTATGAATTCAAAATTTTTATCCACATAACCTGCGGCGATTACAAGTCGACCGCCTGGTTTCAAGGCCGCATGAAGAACCCGGAATAATTTCTGCGTGTTTTTAATCCAATGAATAACAAAGTTTGAAAAGACGGCGTCAAATTCTTCTTGAAAATCAAGTTCGGTCGCATTTGCTTGGATGACGCTGAAGTTCGTGGTGCCATTTTGCTCGATCGCTTGCCTTGCGAGAGCAATCATGGACGCATCTGGTTCAACGCCAAGTATCGTCCCGGAATCGAGTTTCCGAGCGATTTCAAGATCTAGGCTACCGGTTCCGCAGCCTATATCCAGCACCTTTTCCGAACCTTGGGGATTCAACAAGTCTATTGCTTGCATTCCAAGTTTGAATTGCATTTGTGAATTTTTAGAATATTTTTCAGCATCCCATTCCATTCCAGTCACCATGCTTCTTGAAAAAGAAGGTGCACTTAACCACCTTCGAAAAAATCTGTTCGAATCTCTCTGCCTCCCCTCCTTCGTGCAATTCTTTTCCTTTGCCGCGATCCTGCCAGCTCCGGCAAAATCAGAACGCGCCGGTGGCCGAGTTGGGGCGTTTCGTCACTTTTCCCATCTCAATCTCGGACGGACCACAGGAAAAGATTTTTTGATCCGCATACTGGCGATGGATTGTTTTTCAGTTTTGTCAGTTTTATCACTAAAAACACGATCGTCAAGATAGAGCTTGGCAGGGTGAAGATCACGAGCCGCCCAGGCCAGACCGCAACCATTAACGGTGTTATCGTCGAAGAATAAGCTTTTTAGTTCTCCTCCTTCCAGAATCTCCATTCCATCCTTGTTTTTGCTGAATTGCCGATTAGTTTTTAATACCGGTGAGCTCTCGTTCCTTTGATTTCTTCACACGAAGGGAACCTAAAATGGCCGAAATCGAGTTCGACAGGCTCACCTACCCCCAAGCGGGCGAGGTCATCCAATACGAGAACGAGCGGTTCGTCGTCCCCTCCAATCCGGTCATCCCGTTCATCATGGGCGATGGCACGGGCGCGGACATCACCCCGCAAATGATCAAGGTCGTCGACGCAGCGGTCGAAAAAGCGTACAGTGACGAGCGAAGGATCGAGTGGTTCGAGATCCTCGCCGGCGAGAAAGCCAATGCAGAATACGGGGAATATCTCCCCCAGGACACGATCAACGCGATCAAGTTTTTCCGCGTGGCGATCAAGGGCCCCCTCAGCACGCCGGTCGGCGGCGGCATCCGCAGCCTCAACGTTGCCCTGCGCAAGGCGCTCGATCTCTACCAATGCCTGCGCCCCTGCCAGTACATCCAAGGCGTCCCGAGCCCGGTCGTGCACCCTGAATTGATGCAGGTCGTCATCTTCCGGGAAAACACGGAGGACGTTTATGCCGGCATTGAATGGGCCAAGGACACCCCCGAGGTCCAGAAGATGATCGAGTTCCTGGACTCGGAATATAATATCAAGGTCAAGCCAGATTCCGGCATCGGGGTAAAGCCCATGAGCGAGAGCGGATCCAAGCGGCTCGTGCGCGCGGCCATCAAGTATGCCATCAAGCACGATCTTCCCAGCGTCACGCTCATGCACAAGGGGAACATCATGAAATTCACCGAGGGCGCGTTCAAGGCATGGGGATACGAGGTCGCCAAGGAGGAATTCGGGGACGTGTTCCTCACCGAGGATGATGTCAACACCAATTACAACGGCATCGTGCCCGCGGGCATGAAAGTCATCAAGGATCGCATCGCCGACAATATGTTCCAGCAGGTCCTGCTGCGGCCGGAGGAATATTCCGTCGTTGCCACGCCCAACCTGAACGGGGACTACATCAGCGATGCCTGCGCCGCGCAGGTCGGTGGTCTCGGCGTTGCGCCCGGCGGGAATGTTGGCGACGGCGTGTGCCTGTTCGAAGCCATCCACGGGAGCGCCCCGAAATACGCGGGCCAGGACAAGGTGAACCCGACAAGCCTCATCCTGTCGGCCGTGCTCATGATGGAATACATGGAATGGGACGAGGCTGGAAAGGCAATCAAAACTGCCTTGGAAACCACCATCAAAAACCAAGTTGTCACGTACGACCTCGCCCGGCAGATGCCAGGCGTCGAGCCCGTGAAATGCTCCGAATTCGCCGATGCCGTCGTAAGCTACATGTGATTTCAAGGATATGTCGGAAATAAGATCGAGAAATACTCCGATTTTCTTTTTACTTTATTGTTTCAGGATACCCCTGAGTTCCTCGGCGATCAGGTCACCCATTTCCGCCGTCGCGAGCGTCGGCAGGTCCTCCTTCGCCACGTCGGGGGTCCGGCCTTTCAGCAGGGACTGCTCGACCGCTTGGTCGATGGCGAGCGCGATATCATATTCGTGGAAGGTTTCCGAGAGCATTAGCTTGGCGGCGAGGATCGTGCCGATCGGGTTCGCGATGCCCTTCCCGGCGATGTCGGGCGCCGATCCGTGAATCGGTTCGTACATTGATACGCCCTCGGGGTTGATGTTGCCGCTGGGGGCCATACCGAGCGATCCGAGCAGGTACGCGGCCTCGTCGGACACTATATCACCGAACATGTTTTCCGTGACCACGATCTTGTAGTCGTACGGCTTCCGGATGAGAGCTTGGCAGAACGCGTCGACGTAGTAGTCCTCGATCCTGATGCCAGGGTAATCCTTTGCAATGTCGTGGAACCGGCCGCGCCACATCTCCGAACACAAAAGGATGTTCGCCTTGTCAACCGACGTGACCTTGTCATACCGATTACCACCGGCCTTGGCGAGCTCGAACGCGTGCGTGATGATGCGGTCGATACCGGTCTTGGTGTAGATCATGAGGTTCGTCGCCACCTCGTCCCGCAACCGACCCCCGATCCTTGCGTACAGGCTCTCGGAGTTCTCGCGCAGGATGAGCATGTCGATGCCGTCACCGACGTATTTGTCCTTGAGCGGGCACATATCCCGCGCGGACTCGTAGAGCTTCACGGGTCGGAGGTTGACGTACTCGTCGAAGTGTTGCCGGATGGTAAGGAGGGCGACCTCGGCAACCCCCTGCGGTAGGTCGGGAAGCCCGATGGCGCCGTACAAGATCGCGTCCGACTGTTCCATGACCTGCAGGGACGATTCTGGGAGAGAGACCCCTGTCTCCTTGTAGACCTCGCCGCCGGCGGGCGAATCCGTGAACTCGAACTGCAACGGGGTGCACTCCTGCACGACGGTGAGGATTTTCTTGGCCTCGTGCACGATCTCGGGACCAATACCGTCGCCCTCGACGACGGCAATTCTTTTCGGCACCGTCTGGTCGTATCTGGCCGATATGTCGTCAGGTTTAAAAATCTTGCTCATGAAAATCGAAATGAAAAAAGCAGGAGACAAGAAAAAACTTGCCGTCAGTGGTTCGGTCAGTGGTTCGTCTCTTGGCTCTTTGGGTATTCTCACGGGGCGTGGCACAGTTTTACCATCTAGTCCTACGTGTTTCCCTGTAAGCAGGCCATTAAATGATTCTAAGAGCCATGTCTTCTTTTTCACCGAAAAGGAATTATAAAGGATTTAGCAATTACCTTATCGATTGACTATAATCGACCAATGGTGCACTCGCGAAAGTGGAGTTGTAATGCGCTCGAAGTGAATGTAAATGGCATACCGCTCCAATTACGGCTACACATCTCCAATAGCACTCGTGGGGAATGATTTCAAGGTTTCGTTTTCGAGCACTACCGTGCTTGCCCTCACGCTGCACGTCGATTCTAAGCTTTATTTGAGGCGCTCGGTCTTCCCCTTGGCATTCTTTCCTTTCTTCGCATTGATCTTCATCATTCCTATGGCCGCAATGCTATTAACTCCCCTCACTCAATCGGATCTCATTTTCATCATACCATTCTCGTTCTTCGTCCTCGCAATGTTGGTTTGTTTGCTCGGGGATTCTTTTGAAACGTGGGCGTCCCGGGCCAAGAAACTCACCACCTTCCAACTCGTGCTTGACAAGGAGGCGAACAAGATGACCTTGTCCGTGCAGAGTCCGCTTTCCCGGAACGATGGCCAAATGTTGGATTCCAATCGAATCGGCCAAGTAACGACCGCCGCATGGGATCTTAACAAGGTGGAATTCCGGTTGCTTCCGCCCGGCGAGCGATCCGGGCCTGGCACAACATAGTTTCGGGGTAGCTTGACAAACTCGTGGCTTGTCGTGTACGGCAATCAAGCCTCGTTTCGCCCGAATTTGCTCCTCGCCTCTGGACAGGCCGGGCTCGCCCGATATTTGATGGTTACCCTCGACAGGTTTCTCCGGAACAGCACTGGGTTCAGAGATGATCGAGACGTCAGGTCCTCGGGCCCGAGAACTGGCTTCACGTGATTGCCTCGTCGATCTTCTCAGGGAAGGGAAGAAAAAATTAATGAAAATATGTGTTATGGATACAAAGCAAGATCACGATATTTTCGTCACTTGCTACCAGCCAAATTCTTGAAGGCCTCGATCTTTGCATTCGTGGCATCGATGTCGGCTTGAAACTTCTTTAAATCCTTGTTGTAGGCCGTCTCGTCGATTTTATTATCCCTGAACTTCTTTTCGCTAAAATTTTTCAGGTTCTCCAATGACTTGAGCTTGCTCTCCAGCTTTTCTATCTCGTCTTCGAGCTGCTCTTTCGGCTTGCGCTTGTCATCAGAGGTGAGCTTGTACACCACCTTTGCCGGCTCTATCGGCGCCTCCGGCTCGCCTTCCTCTTCCACCTTGCCCAGGCCGGGTTGCTTGATCTTGATTTCATTCACCGGTGCCTTTGATTTCCTCGTGGCTTGCTCGACTTTCAGCTCGCCCATGAGATCCGAGACCGATCCCGACTCGGATTCTGGTTCTGGCTCTGCCTCGGGCTCCTCCTCGCCCGGGCGTGGCTTAGCTTTGGACGGCTTCGGTGCAGGCTTGCTCTCCGTTTTCTTTCCCGTCTTGCCCTTGATCAGGGCGATGAGGTCGTCTTGGCTCACCGCGGCCTCTGGTTCGGCCTCGGGTTCAACGGCCGTCTGGGCGCTGGTTTTTTTTGCCTTGCTCGCCGACTTGGCAGGTGCTGGGGGTGCCGTTGCCTTGGCTTGCTCGCCCTCCTCTGCTTTGTCAAGCAACGACGCGACGGCGTACACGTTCACGACGCGTGCCCTGATGAAATCGATGTCGCGCAGGATATTGCTGATCTCGGTGAACATGTCGTGAACGGAATTGATCTGGACCAACTTTCCATCGATCGCGCCTGACGTGGGACTAGATGAGCTGGCAGGAGTGCTGCCCGCGCTCGCGCCGCGTGATGCCGCCGTCGGCTGGACCGCAGCCGTGCCTTCACGCAACTCGCGCCGCCGGTCCGTGACCAACCAGTTGAAGATGTTTCGGGCGAGCTGCGCGTGGGTCGGGCTGTTGATGCCACCGGGGATGTCGTCGCGGAACATCTCGTACGACCCGACGAACACGACCCGGCCGGTTTCCTGCTCCGAAGCCGCCAAGACCGTCACGTTTTCCGGCTGTGACCTGTAATCCGAGGTCGCGAGGGGTTGGGCGATGCCGACCAGTGATATGCTGCAGCCGGCGCGGAAGCAGAAGTTTTGGATACCCTCCACGATGGGATGGGGGGTCGGAAAATCGGTTATCTTTGGAAGGTTGTTGATGCCGAAGTTGTTGACGTCATCTTGGACCTGATCATTCTCGAACAGCGCGCCGAATTGCGAGGCCAGCTCGGACATGTTGGTCCGCCGCCCCCGGTCGCCGCCCGCGTGGGAGAGCAATAGGAGCCCGCCACCGTCCTCCTTCACCCATGCCGCGATGTCGGCAATTTCCTCGGGCGAAAATTTGCTCGAGTCGGTGCATGGAACAACCAAGATATCATAATTTTGAAGGGATTGACGCGTGATGGGGTAGCTGCTGAACTCCCAGCAACCGAAACCTTCGGCCTGCAGGATCTGGCGCAACATGGTATAGTTCACGCCGAGCTTGCCCCGTTCTTTTTGGCTTTCATCGAATGCGATGTGAAATTGGGTCATGAATCTCGAACCAAACATTATTCCTATATAATGCTAAGTCCTGCAACAAGCCTAAATAATGCTAACTCCAGCAGCTCGCATCTATTATGATGCTTCCCATGAGTATTTTATTAGGTTTCTACCGATTGAGGTAATAAGTCATCCACGAACGTGAACGGGCCGACTCGCCTCCATGCTCGATCTCAAGTTTAAATTCGTCGTTTGCGGTCAGGAAGGCGTAGGAAAGACATCACTGCTCCTGCGTTATGCCAAGAACCGTTTCTTAGAGACCAAGTCAACAGTGGGCGTGGAATTCCTTGTAAAGGATGTTTTTTTGAACAATGCAAAGATACGGCTACATCTTTGGGATTTCGCGGGAGAAGGGCGTTTCCGGACGTTGCTCGGGCCGTTCTGCTTGGGATCGTCGGGGGCGATATTCGTGTACGACATGACGGACTCGATCTCGTTCGATAGGCTAACCGAATGGATGGATCTCGTGAATAGTAACACGGCAGTGTTCAACCCGGCGAACGAGAGGGTGCCGATCCCAAAGGTCCTTGTGGGGACTAAAAAGGATCTTTTGTCCGAGGACTTGCCCCGCTTGGACCCCAGCATCATAGCGACGTTTATGGCGGATCACTCGATCAAGAGCCATTTCGAAACCTCTGCAAAGAACGGGGAGAACGTGGCTGCCGTGTTTATGGATCTGGTCGATCAGGTAATGACCCTCTTTCAGCAAAAAGAATGAATTTCAGTACCGCTTGGAAGACCCGTCGAATCATGGTGAATCTATGTGAAGGTAAACGAACTTCAACCGAATCAAAATGCTTCCCTTCGCGTCCGGGTGTGCGCCCCGGGCCAAGCACGAACCGTGGCATCGAAAAAAGGCTACAATCTTCAGGTTTGCTCGTTTTCGATCGGTGACGAGACCGGTCGCGTGGAGTTCTCGGCATTCGGGAAAGACGTGGCAGCCATGGGGAAAAATGTTGGCAAGGTCATCGACATCACCGATGGCTGGGTTAAAGAGTGGAATGGCAAACTTCAAGTGAGTTTGGGGAAATCGGGCACGTGGGAGGTCGTTTCCGACCCGGATTTTCCCCTGACATCCGACATCATGCAGCTCCCGGAAATCGGTCAAGAACCTGAAGAAGAGGACACGGAAGAGGACTGATCTTTTTTATTTATTCATTCAGGAATTTCTACCATGAACAGAAAAGAAGATCGCTCATTCTGAAATTTCTACCTTGAATGGAATGCCAACAACGGTTCCAGAAAGCACCAGCTCTTCATTTCCATTATAAACTTCCATCGAAAATGTTATTCGCCTGCGATCTTGATCGACGGCTGTCACCGTGCCAATGGCCGTTACTTCCTCGTCGAAAAATACAGGCTTCAAGAACTTGAACTCCATTTCTTCAGCGAGGAACCCCGGGCCTGGGAAGATGTCCCCTCCGAAATGGCAAATCATGCCTCCTATAAGCAGCCCGTGGACGATCGGTTTCTTGAACCGCGTGTTCCTGATGAACTCGCCGTCGTAATGGAATGGATTGTGATCCCCCGTGAGCTCGCCGATGAGCCACGTGTCCTCTGCGCTGAATCGTCGCGAAAAAGATCGCTGCATACCGACCTTGAACTCGGACAGGTCGCGCCCGATCGATGCCATGTTCATCACCGTGACGGTGAGTTCATAAACTCGTGGGAGTTTTTTAACGGCGATCGCGCATGGTGCCCTTTCCCGCCTACCTCACCATTGACGATGCCCCCTCGGCCGTGACGGGCCAGAAACTCGATATCCTTGAGGCCCGGGGCATCGTGACCGCCGTATGGTTCTGCCGTGGCGAGTTCATCGAGGCGCGACCGTACGTTGCCGAGTTGATCCTCCAGAGGGGCCACGCGATCGGGAACCACTCGTGGAACCACCCGACCTTTTCCAAGATGCGGCTCACCAAGTGCAAGGCACAGATCGAGAGGACCGAAGCCCTCATCGACGAAATCCACGCACGCGCCGGCATCCCGCGGCCTGCCAAGTGGTTTCGCTTCCCGTGGGGCGATAAGGGTGCTGGAACCGACCTCGACCTTCCCGGATCTCCTGAGGGGGTCGAGAAAGCGAAGGCCCTGCAGGAGTTCCTTCGCGAGCACGGGTTCGTAGCACCGCCGTTCAAGGACGTGGTCTATCCTGCTTACAAGGGATGGGACGTGTCAGGGGATGTCGACACGTGGTGGACCTTGGACACGTACGAATGGGCCCTGATCAGCCGAAAACCCCGGGATGATCTTAGAACGATCGATGACGTGCTCCGGCGGATCGATAACTGGGTCGCGGAAAAGAGCGGGGATGCCGATCGGGTGGCATCAGCCGAGATCATCGTGATCCACGACTTCGAGGCTACCGCGGAGACTTTTGAACCCATCATCGATCGCCTCGTGGCACGCGGTGCAACCTTCCTACCATTTTTTTAAGCCTATATAGACATTATTCTCTTGATTTCGAGGAATTCGACTCGTCCGTGCAATTGCATTGCCATATCGCGTGGAATCCTTCGATATCTGCCGGGTAAATGCCCATACATCACTTATATATGGCTTATAATCAATCAAGGATCAGAATAAGGATTGATCCCGTTTCAAATGATTCATTTCATCAATCTTTCACGATATTCGCGGGATTGACAAAATTATGGAAGAATATGATTACCTCTTCAAGGTCATCGTGCTTGGTGACGGCGGTTGTGGAAAAACGGCCCTGACTATCAGGTTTGCGCAGGGATTTTTCCAAGAAAGTTACAAGATGACCGTCGGTGTAGATTTCAGCGTCAAACTCATCGATGTTGAAGATCCGAGCAACGGCAACATCAAGGTCAAGTTACAGACGTGGGACACGGGCGGCCAGGAACGGTTCTCGTTTGTCAGACCGCTTTACTACCGGGGCGCCATGGGTGCCCTGCTCGTCTTCGACGTCACGAATCGAGAGTCATTCGACCACCTCCCGAACTGGATCGACGAGTTGCAATCCAACACCGAACCCGTCCCGTTCGTGCTCGTTGGCAACAAGATCGACCTTGAACGTCAGGTTTCCGCAGAGGAAGCGTGGGATTTCGCGCAGAAATTCGGGATCAAGTATTATTACGAAACATCGGCAAAGACGGGTGAAGAGGTCGGGGATTGCTTCCACGCCCTCGCCTATGCCATGATCGGCATCCCGCTTCCCGAGGATTCCTACCCGCGGGTCATGCGGGAGCTCGGGGCTGCCCCCAGTGCTGCACCGGCTCCGGCGCCCGCGAAGGCAAGTGCGCCGGCTGGGAGGCTTGCCGTTCCCGTGGTGAAGTATCCCGGTTCCGAGGAATTTGCATCGGAATACGGGGAGGCGGAAGAGTTCGCCGAGCCGGTGCCCGTGCCGGCGGCCAGGCCGGTTCCCAAGCCGGTCGTGAAACCGATTCCAAAACCAGCAGCCACTCCTGCGGCGGGAAGGATGGGCGTGCCCACCGTGCTACCCCTGCCCAAGGCAGGCAAGCCCGCGGCGGCCGTCGCTGCACCAAAACCCACCGTGCAAATCTTGAAGAAGCCCACGCCCTTCCAGCTTTCAGCGGTTGCCGCGAAGCCAGCAGCCAAGCCAGCAGCCAAGCCAGCAGCCAAGCCAGCGGCCAAGCCAGCGGCCAAGCCAGCAGCTAAGCCAGCAGCCAAGCCAGCAGCCAAGCCAGCCGCCAAGCCAGCCGCCAAGCCAGCCGCCAAGCCAGCCGCCAAGCCAGCAGCCAAGCCAGCGGCCAAGCCAGCGGCAGCACGTCCAGCGGTCACGTTCACGTCCCTGCCTGGATCGTCGGGGGCAAAACCTCCCTCAAAGCCAGCGGCTAAGGGGGGCGTACGATCCCTGTTCGCTGCCGTCGAGGGAGTCTCGGCGGAATCGGAAGCACCCGAGGAAAAAGTTGCCCCCGTGGTCGAGCAACCAAAGGCCGAGCTCGCGAAGCCAGCCCCTGTCGTGGCAACGAAGCCAATGGCGAAACCAGCAGCGCGCCTGGCAAAACCGATTCCCGTTGCCATGAAGCCGGTGGAAGAAGCTCTTCCTGAACTGGAAACCGTGACAAAGCCGGCGCCCAAAAAGGCTGGGAAAACCGCGGTTCCTGGAACCGTGCCTGCCAAGCCGGAAACCCCTGCCGGCCCGATCATCTTCCAGAAGACTAGCCAGCAATCGCAGAAGGGGAAGATCGGGAAAGGCGAGGGAAAAGCAGTTACTAAGACAGAGCAAAAAGCATCAAAAGCCGGCGCCAAGGCGGAGAAAGTCGCGCCCGAGCCTGCCGTTGCCACCGAAAAGCCATCTTCATACTCGCTCACGGCCATCCTGGCTGCCAAGAGCCAAGCCAAGGGAGCTGGACCGGCGCAGGGGAAAGGCAGCGCGATTCCCTTCTCCGCCGGATTCACTGCCACCAAGCAAGCCGCGGGGGCGGTCGGGAAGATGTCCTCCGCCATGTCTGTGTTCATGCAAGCGGCGATCCCGGACGATCTCCTGCACCTGAAAAACAAGCGCAGGGCCTCGCCACCGTCAAGTAGAGCGGCAAGCGGTGGCGCTGGCAGCGGCGCCGGTGTGCTACCAGCTGGCTTGATCAAGTGCCCGGGATGCGGATATTCCGTTTCGTCGCAAATGCGTTTTTGCAACAAATGTGGCACGAAACTCAAGTAATCTGAGCAGTTTCAATCCTTTTTTCTTTCTCCAAGAAACATTTTAGCTTCGCGGTGAACGAGACCATGGTACGTTCTTGGAACGCCTGCGGGTCACGACCCATCGCCGCGAGGAGATGATCGACATCACCCATGCAATCCAGAACGTGGTGATTCGATCCGGGGTAACTCAGGGCTCTTGCACCGTCCAATCGGTGCACACGACGTGCGGCGTGACCATCAACGAGAACGCAGACCCCGACGTGAAAGCCGATATCCTGGGACAATTAGCAAGCCTAATTCCCCGAGACGGCAGGTTCCAGCACGCGGAGGGCAATTCCGATGCGCACGTGAAAACGAGCTTGGTCGGGGTGTCTTACGCCGTCGCCATCGAGGCTGGTCGCTTGGCGCTCGGGACCTGGCAGGGGATCATGCTGTGCGAGTTCGACGGGCCCCGCGCCCGCGAGGTCATCGTGCTCGTGCAGGGTGACTGACCTTCACGTGGGAAACCCGAGCTCGGCCGCGGCGGCCTTGATGCTGCCCGCGATAACGTCGACGATATACTCGCCGACTAACCTATCCAAGCCAACAGCCACGCCCCGGACGTGCCATTCAATCACGCCGGCCTGTTGGACCACCACGGGGAAGCGTTTAATGACCTGAGCGAGCTCGTCGAGGCACAGGTAGGGGAACCGGAACCGGTCGAAACCTAGTAGTATGGAAGCTGCACTCCTGCATCAACATCAGAAATCAGATGTATTGTACGAAACGAATTGGGGAAGAAAAAAGAACCAAACGTCTTACTGGAAGCCGCCGACGACTCGCGCCCACAGCGTGAGCTTGTCATTTTCCTTCAGGCCCATCTTGTGAATACAGTCTTCGATCGTGAGCTGGGGGTTGAGCTCCTTGCCATCAAGGACCAACGTGTACGAGCGGTTCTCCTGTAACAGTCCCATGTGTTTCAGGATGATATCAACAATGCGTTCGATCTTGTGGTGCTCTTTCACGTCAAGCTTGATTAGTTTCCCCGTGCGGGAGTCCTCGACTTGGATCATCATGGAGATCACGCTGAATTGCGAGAGTAATAGCTTCTCGATTGAGATTGCGGGTCAACATATTTGTATGTTGTACTCAAATCGCTGTCTCCCTTTGAACCTAAGAAACCACCGCCGTTGCTTCTCAACCCGATAATTCACGGTCAAAGAAGGGAAAAATGGAAAAAATTGCCCTAATGCTTTTTGGTCTGCGCTAGCTCGACGATCCATGCGATCACGGACACGATCCAGAACACGAGGGCAATGCCAAGCACGCCGTAGACGACATACTTGTACGATCCATGTGCAAATCCCGAGAGGCCGAGAAGGATGAGGAAGAACCCGGCCACGATAACGAGAAGCAGCAAAAAGGAAAGTGAATATCCCGTTCGTGCCCCCGGATGCGAAGTGATCGGCCATTGCACGGCCCAGTTCCCGCACATCACCAAGCCGAAGACCGCACCGGCCGTAAAGAAGTATTCCGCGTGGGCAAGCACGTTCACGTTCTTAATCACCTGCATTGACACGATCGCTTGGACCACCAAGGCAATCCCGAACGTCCACGGGCCACTTGCCTTCGTCGACGCGAACAGGCCTTGGATCGCCCGCCCCGCGACGATCCCGAGTAGGAAGAACGGTAGCGAGCTGACGAGCAGCTGGATCGAGGAGTCGTTGTTCTTGTTCGCGAACTCTATGAACGTGAGCGCGAGCAGGACGGTCGAGCCGGCCACGAGCCATGGCTTCCAGCGCCCCGTGCCGCTGTCTTCGATGGGGACTTATATAAGGGGGCACGAGGTCATGGCGGCAATTTCAATGCATAGTTTTTATCCCCGGTGCCAATTATTGATACAATTAAACTCGGGCTCGCGCGGTTTCGACCAATTATCTGTGAAATTACCGGCCCGGTACTCTCTGTCGTGAAAAAAAAATGTCCATGGAAACGACGATCCCCCCATCGGGGAATCCCCTCGATAAAATTGAGCATGCTCTTGACAAGCGGATTTACATCAAGTTGAAGGGAAGAAGGGCCATCATGGCGACGCTGCGGAGTTTCGACGAGCACCTGAATTTATTCTTGGAGGAGACTGTGGAACTCACCCACCACTACGATCAAGAGAAAAAAATGCGGGTCGAAGGCGAGAACGAGCTCGACTCGATCATCTTGCGAGGCGACAATGTCATCTTTCTCACGCTCGATGAGCTGCCGGTATACGAAACCGAGCCCGCGCCGGTCGAGAAGAACGATGCCGGGCCAGCACCGGTTTTGGAATCCTCCGAAGAGGACCAACCCAGGGAGTCCCCCGAAGAGGACCAGCCTATGGAATCCTCCGAAGAGGACCAGTTCTAAGTCTACTCCTGCATTTTCCAATCATTTTCTGCGATGCAGGCCACCCCATAGCGAAATCGTCTCGGGATGCACTGCCTGACATTCTTGGTTTTCGTTTACGCGCCAAATCCCGTTTTTTTATGTTTCACGAATAAATGGCCTTGCGACCATGTTGTTCCCATTAGGTTATCCCGAGCGTGAGCATTTCGCCGTGACAATGTGGTATCAAAATGAGTTTACACGTTGATTCGATTCTAAATGAACACTTTTACATGCGCACGGTCGACGAGACGCTCGATACGCTCAAAACAACGCCTTCTGGCCTCTCCACGGAGGAAACCGAGGCACGTGTTGCCGTGTTCGGCCCAAACGAGCTCGAAGAGAAACCAAAGAAACCGGGATGGAAGGAATTCCTTCACCAATTCGACGATTTTCTCGTGTGGATCCTGATGGCCGCTGCCATCTTTTCGGTCATCGATGGCGCTCTGTCAGGGGAAACCGAAGGTTGGACGGACGCGATCATCATCATTGCCATTCTTATCATCAATGCCATTCTCGGTTACTATGAGGAGCACCAAGCCGAAGCGGCCATCGAGGCGCTGAAGAAGATGAGTGCCTCCAAGGCCCGGGTTATACGGGATGGAGAAATTAAGGAAATTTTTGCATCTGAACTAGTTCCTGGAGACGTTTTCCTTTTGGAAACGGGCGATCAGACACCTGCGGATGGCAGGCTGATCGAGACATCTGAGCTCAGGATCGAGGAAGCCAGTCTCACCGGCGAGTCAAAGGCCGCGAAGAAAGGCATCGAGCCACTCCTGAAGGAGGTCGGCATAGGTGACAGGGCGTGCCAGGTCTTCTCTTCCACGATCGTTACTTTTGGCCGGGGCAAGGCCGTCGTGACTGCAACCGGAATGCACACCGAGATAGGGAAAATTGCCAAGTCGATCTCAGAAACCGAGGACGAGGTAACACCTCTCTCGAAAAAGATCGATGTCTTCGGCAGGAAACTGGGCAGGCTCATCCTCCTCGTGTGTGCAGTCACGTTCGTGATCTATCTCCTTCAGGGCCTCGCGATACTCAATTTCACCGGAATACCCAAGCAGCCACCGGCAACCATGTCCGGCGTTATAGATGTCATCCTGTCGTCAATGATGGTCGCCGTGGCCCTCGCGGTCGCGGCCATTCCCGAGGGCCTTCCCGCGATCGTGACAACAAGTCTCGCGCTTGGTATGAGGCGCATGGCCAAGAAAAACGCGATCGTGCGCCGGCTGCCGTCGGTCGAAACCCTCGGGTGCACGACGGTGATCTGCTCGGACAAAACTGGCACGCTCACGAAGAATCAGATGACGATCAAGGAAGTCTTCATCGATAACGAGTTCTTTTCGATCGAGGGGAGCGGATATGAGCCAAACGGTGGCGTGATGCAAAATGGCAAGCGAATCGATTTAATTTCAAATGGTGGACTCAAGATCCTTGCCCAAATCGGGGTATTCTGCAACAACGCCACGTTGCGGTTCGATTCCGGCACCATGAGCTGGTCCATCATTGGCGATCCTACGGAAGCCGCTTTTCTTGCGTTCGGAGGCAAATTTGGGTACTCTCGCGAAAAAAACGAGAAAACCTACCGTCGTGTTTCCGAGGTCTTCTTTTCCTCCGAGCGGAAGAAAATGACGACTGTTGACATGGATCTCGAGAATCAATCGTTCACGATTTCCATGAAAGGCGGGTTGGAGCCCATGCTCCAGAACATCTCGTCAATCCTCGTGAATGGCGAGGTTCGTATGATCACGCAACAGGACATCGACGCGTTCCTCCAGGCTGAAGAAAAAATGTCCGGCAAGGCCCTGCGCGTCCTTGCATGTGCCTACAAGAACTGGCCTCAGGAGGAGGTCGATCTCGATCCCGAGGTCGTTGAAAATGACCTCATCCTCGTCGGTCTCGTCGGGATGATCGACCCGCCGCGCATGGAGGTCAAGGAGGCGGTTGCCGAGTGTAAGAACGCCGGGATAAAGGTGGTCATGATCACTGGCGATCAAGCCAACACGGCAAAGGCGATCGCTGTGGATCTCGGCATCGTTCCCGAGAATCCTGATGATGGCCACCACCACATCGTTAACGGGGACCAGATCAATGCTCTCTCCGATGAAAACCTGATCGAATGCAACGTGTTCGCCCGGGTGTCACCGGAGGACAAGCTGCGCATCGTGAAGGTGCTGCAGGGGGCTGGAAACATCGTTGCTATGACGGGCGACGGGGTGAACGACGCGCCCGCACTCAAGAAAGCGGATGCCGGCATCGCGATGGGCATCACGGGCACGGATGTCGCCAAGAGCGCCGCCGACATTGTACTGGCTGATGACAATTTCACGACCCTCGTCGCGGCGGTCGAGGAGGGCCGGGCCGTCTATGACAACATGAAGCGATTCATCAACTACCTAATATCATGCAATCTAGGGGAGATACTGGTCGTCTTCATGGCCGCATTGGTCGGCCTCCCCGCGCCGCTGCAAGCAATTCACCTGCTCTGGATCAACCTGCTCACGGATGGGCTCCCCGCGGTTGCCATGGGGTTTGAAAAACCCGACAAGGATCTTATGTTCAAACCGCCCCGGCCCATCGACGAGCCGATCATCACGAAGCGGAACACGCTCAGCTACGTGACGTCGGGCATCGTGATCGGCTTCTCCTGCGTCTTTATGTTCTGGCTCGGGCTGGGTGGACCCAATTACGCTTGGAGCCACGAGGTCACGATTCCGGCGCTGAACCAGACCAATCCGCTTGGGCTCATACCTTACCCGGGTGCGTCACCGGTCATGATTAACTATTTTATGGGCTTGTACAACCCCGCCGAGGCAATCTCGCGCCTGATCGCGGCGGGCGTGGACCCGAGCAAGGCGCAAGCCGTGCTCACCCTGATGATGAACGACAAGGTCGGCGTCTTGCTGTGGTACCCGCGCACGCTCGCTTTCACCAGTTTGGTCGTGTCCGAGATGATGAACGCGTACAATTGCCGGAGCGAGACCGTGTCCATCTTCAGGAAAAAGATCTCCGACAACTATTTCCTGCTGCTTGCTATGCTCTCCAGCTTGGGGCTTACCATTGCGATCATCCAAATCCCGCCAGCCGCGTTCCTCTTCAGCATTACTGCGATCGAGTGGTGGCAGTGGTTCTTGGTCGTGATCGTGTCCTCGCCCCGTGTGTGGTCCGAAGAGATCATCAAGCTTTACTGGAAACGAACCCACAAGACGCGTACAAACGTGCCCGTGATCACGGAAATCACCAAGTATTGAGATCGAATCTATCGCCTGAGAGATTGAATATTTGATTTTTCCATTCAGTCAGCAATATTTCGATATTCGACCCCTTACCACTTCTATCTGCCAGAACAAAGGATTTATATCGGATATATACCCTATATATCCGGTTAAAAGTCACAGTCACAACCAATCAGTAGATTGGACCAATGCCCAAGTTTGGCCACATATAGTAAGAGTGATCGTAAATATGGCATCACAACAAGAAGAAAAATACATCCTTGCAATCGATCACGGGACCAGCGGTGCGAAAACCGCGATCGTGTCGACCAAAGGAAAAATAATGGATTGGGTTTTCGAGGAGGTCCCCCTCTATCTCGGGGAAGGCGGGAAGGCAGAGCAAGATCCCGCCGAATGGTGGGCCGCCATCAAGAAGACCATCAAGAACGTCATCGATAAAGGCACGGTTCCCGTGGAAGATATCGTCGGCATCTGCGATACGAGCCAATGGAGCGGGACGGTGGCCGTCGACAAGGACGGCAACAACCTCATGAACGCCATCATCTGGATGGACACCCGCGGTGCCTACCTCGCCGAGCAATTCAACAAGGGAGGGATCCGGGTCTCGGGATACAACCTGAGCAAGATCCTGAAGTTCATCAAGATCTCAGGCGGCGGACCCACCCTCTCGGGGAAAGACTCCATTGAACACATCTGGTTCATCAAGAAGGAACTTCCAGAAATCTATGCAAAGACCTTCAAGTTCCTCGAGCCACAGGACTGGGTAAATCTGAAGTTTACCGGCAAATTTGCGTCGTCCTATGCTACCATTATGAACCATTGGCTCACCGATATACGCAACATCAATAAGGTTCACTATTCCAAGCCCCTTCTCCGGATGGTCAAGGAAAGCGTGGACAAATACCCCGAGCTCAAGCTATCGACCGACGTGCTGGGCCCCGTGCTCCCCGAGGTTGCAGACGAGCTTGGGTTGTCGCGTGATACCATGGTAGTTATGGGTGCGCCTGATCTCCACTCCGCGACTGTCGGTTCTGGTGCAGTGCGGAACTTCGAGGGCCATCTCTGCATCGGCACGTCCGATTGGTTGCTGTGCCACGTCCCGTACAAGAAAACGGACATCAACCACAACATGGCCTCCCTTCCGAGCGCCATCCCCGGGCGGTACCTGCTTTGCTTCGAACAGGAGTGCGCTGGAGCGAATCTCCAGTTTCTCCGGAATAAGATGTTCTTCCACCAAGACGAGCTTCTCAGCGGAGAGCAAATGCCCGGCGTGTACAAGATATTCGACCAGATCGTGGAGCGGGTGAAGCCTGGTTCCGAGGGTCTCATCTACACGCCATGGCTCGTCGGCGAACGCGCGCCCGTCGACAATCCTTATATCCGCGGCGGGTTTGTCAATCTCTCTCTCGACATGGACAGGGAGCACATCATCAGGGCCGTCTACGAGGGTGTCGCTTACAATGTGAGATGGGCGCACATGTATGTCGAAAAGTTCATCAACAAGCCGATGGATAACATCAATGCCATCGGTGGTGGCGCCCAGAGCAATATCTGGTGTCAAATCTTTGCCGACGTGCTCGGGCGCACAATCCGCCAGGTCGACCAACCGATCGAGGCGAACGCACGGGGTGCGGGTTTCATCGGCGCGGTTGGCTTGGGCTACTTGAACCCCGACGACATCCCCAACTACGTCACCTTCTCGAATGTTTTTAAACCGAACAAGGACAACAAGCCGATCTATGACAAGCTGTTCAAGGAGTACACGTTCGTCTTCGATTCGTTGAAAACGATGTACCGGCGCCTGAACGAGACGAAAAAATAGAGATTTTCATATTTTGTTTTATATATTCCGAGATCTTTTGGCGTGCTCCAATCCCTCACGGTTCGTCCATCGACGAGGAGACGATGTCATCCTTCCGGGCCATGACCCGCTGCTGGTTCTCCGGGATGAAATCGTACAGGATCGATTCGACCGGCGGGCGTTTCTCGGGAATTTCCTTTTCAACGGATTCGACGATCGTGATCAGGTCGGAATTTTCTGATTCCTTGTTGTTTTTCTTTGCGCTGGCTTTTTGCTTGAACACGATCATCACCTATCTGGAGTGCTGCACGAGCGAGAAGAAAAAACCATTGGGTTGTGCCGTTTATTTTATCATGTCGATGGCGTCTCGGACGGCCGCCTCGAGCGTTGCCGGGAGTTTCGGATCCTTGTCGAGCAACGCGAACAGCCTTTCCGTGAGGGAAATATCGTGCTCCCTGCTGCCGATCTTGCCTATCGAAATGATGGCGTTCCCTGCGACCTCGCTCGACACATCGTCGGCTGCCGTGAACAGCTCATCAATGACCGAGGGATCGCCTATTTCCCCGAGGGCGGTTGCCGTCTCCAGGCGCACGTTCTCCTCATCGTGGGTGAGATATTGCGCGAGTTTTCCAGCAGCCGGGGTAAACTTTGTTTTGCCGATTGATTTAATAATTTCCTTAAGGATGTCGGGGTTGTTCGCGAACGTTCCGCTGTCGAGGGCCTCGCCGAAAATACGGCCTGTGTTCGGGTCCCCGATCAAGCCAAGTGATTCGATGATCCGCATCTTGAGATCTTGGTTATCGCCAGCAGCCCTGTACATGTCTACCAAGGCCTTTACCGGCGTCTTGTCCTTGAAGCGTTCTCCCAGGAAGCCCAAGGTTGACGCGACCACGAGTTTCACGTCATCGGACGGATCCTTTATCATTGACATGAGGGGCTGGATGGCGGCTCGCTCGGCCAAGTTAGCGATCTCGATGACCGCATCGTACCGCTCGGTCGGGTTCTTGGATTGCGCCGTTTTCAGCAATTTTTGAAGTTCCTTGCTCATGAAATCACTTGGTTGTTATACTCTATTCGAAAATAAATATCTAGGTGCTGGATCGATTCCCGAGCCTAAATGCACGGCGTTGCAATCCTGCCAAGATCTATCGAGCGATGAGCGTCTTTCCCCTAACTTCCCTGCTCCTGCACTAGATGCTGGTCTTAACGAAGATATCAGATTGCTCTTATCGTTGCCTCAAATCTTGGTAGTAACTTGTCCTCATATTGTTATATATTCATTGGGTCTTTTTCTCTCGATATATTCTTGCCTTTATATATGATACGATGAATCATGATAACCGACAAGCATTTGCGCGCTTATATGCACGATTTTATAGCAAATATATGCACGAACATCGGGCCTAGGCGCCCCGCGAGCAAGGAGGAAAACGCAGCATGCGATGTGATCAAGAAGGAATGCGAATCATTTTCCGACGAGACAATCGATGACCCGTTTACCACCGCCTACAACGCATATCCAGGTGGCTTGGTTCGTGTCGGGGCCGTGCTCATCACGATTGGGTTTGCCTTGGAATGGACGATATTGTATGTCGTCGCTATTCCCATCATCATCATTGCCCTCGTCGAATTCATCGAAGAACTTATGGTGATGGATGAATTTATCGACAGGTTCTACAAGAAAGGCACGTCACGGAACGTGTTCGGGAAGATCAAGCCGGCTAGTGGGGAAGCAAAGAAGATCATCATCGTGGGCGGCCATACAGACTCTGCCTACGAAATTCCCTTCGTGCTTAAGTACGGCGCCAAGATCGGCACCCTCGCCCTGCTCGCCGTCGGGTTCGGCATCTTCGTGCTGGGTATGACCATCGTGAAGCTGGTGCTCGATCTCAACCCCGCCACGACGTGGTTCGTGTCCTCGTGGAAATTTCTTGGTATTGCTAGAGCTGGGTGGTTCGATCTTCTCGTGTACATTCCAGCAATCGTGTGGTTCCCCTACTTGCTCTGGGTCGTGAAGAATTATGCTTCCAGGAAAGTTAAGGTCCTCGGGGCTAACGACAACCTGAGTGGTGTGGCTGTGTCGCTCGCGCTCGGCAAACACCTGCAAAAGCATCGCCCCAAGAACGTCGAGGTGTGGTGCGGCTCATTCGGGTGCGAGGAAGCCGGCCAGCGCGGGTCCAAGCGGTTCGTCGAGAAATACAAGGACATCCTGTCGAACAGCTACACGGTCGTGACGGAATCCCTCGGCGGAATGGCATTGGTAACCGTGTCCGCGGAAAAGATGTATTTAATCCGAAAAGGTCTTTCGCTCAAGCCAATCTATCACGACAAGGAACTCGTCGGTAAATTTCTCCATGCCGTGGATTCCTATCACTCAGAAAAGCACGATATGCCCTTCCATATGGCCTACGAAGCGACGTTCGCGGGCACGGACGCTACTCGGTTCAGTCAGAAAGGTTTCAAGGCTCTCGCGTTGTCCTCGGGGGGGGCCGATAACATGTTCATCACGCACTGGCACGATCGAAGCGACACGCCTGAAAACGTTGACAAATTCACTATGTGGCACGCCGTGAACATCATAGCCACGTTCATCGACGAGGTCGATCAAGAGCTAGAATCGGCCGATTGACCAGTTATTTTTTTCGTGTAACCTCCTGATCCGCCTGCTATCCGTGAATACGTCATCTACACGTGTAGCAGCACGTGAACCATGCCGGATTCAGATTCGATAGAAATATTCGCGTACAATTCTTCGTATTTCTTTACCTTTCGACCGACCATACTGAACGTGACGTGAAGATTCGCTAAAAAGGTTTTGGTTGATTGCCCGGTAACAAGCAGGCTCCAACGCCCGGAAAGGTCACGCTTGACAAAATCCGCAGGTTCCCGTCTTCAATGTCTCGCAGTTCAAGGAATCCGTACCGGATTTAGTCGTGAATAAGGACCATGCGGAACGCTTTTCAAGCAAGGCCGTAAAAAATCATTGTTGGAAAAAGTAAACCCAACTTGGTTACTTATCAAACTGCCATGATTTATACAAAATCAAACGTTTGTTCATTATAGGTTTAAGATCACGACAAATGGTGGAAATGTAAATGGAAGCATGGAACTTGGAAATGGAAACCTGGGCAGAAGCCCTCTACGATGGTATTGATATCGACAAGTACATCACCTGCACGTACATCACGTGCCTCCCGTGGGATTACGATAACCAGTTCGCAAACATTGCAAAGGTCATCGCGGAGGAGCAATCCATCGGGACATGGACGCACGTGCCAGGAGAAACCCCCGAAGTACGCCGCCGATTCATCGGCAAAGTGTTGCAGTGCGTCGAGCTGCCCCAGTACGAGGTCGTGCGGCCCGACCGGAAGAACAAGGAGGTGTTCGCGAGCCAGCAATTAACACCATATCTTATGACCGTCGCCTACCCGGTTGACCTGTTCAACGACGACAATTTCTCGCTGATCCTGACGTCCATCTACGGCAACATCTCCATGGTTGGCCCGATTAGGCTCGTGAGCGTCCGGTTCGGGAAGGAAATGATGAGCCGGTTCAAGGGACCAACCTTCGGCATTGAAGGGATTTACAACAAGCTCAACATACCTTTGGCGACTCCCTTCGATCCCTCCAATCCCGAGTCCCCCTGCACGCGGCCGGTCACGATCAACATGATCAAGCCGAAGTCGGGTTACACGAAGGAATTCGGGGCCAATCTCTTCTGGGAAGCGGCTATCGGAGGCGTGGACATCATCAAGGACGACGAGATGATCGCGAACGAGCCGCAGATGGGCAACGCCCTCGAAGAGCGCATCCCGATGTACATGGAGATGCGGGACAAGAAGATGGCGGAGACCGGTGAAGAGACCATTTACACGGTCAATATCACCGACCGCGCCGACCGCATGATGGAAATGTACGACAAGGTCGTGGAGCTCGGCGGCAACGGGGTTATGTTCAACTACATCAACTGCGGCTGGTCGTGCGTCAAGCCACTCACGGACCGGGGCAAACTCGTAGTTTTAGGCCACACGGATGGGGCAGGCGCCTACTACGTCTCCCCGCTCTCGGGCATCTCGTCCGATCTGGTGATGGGGATCTTCCCGCGCATGCTCGGCATCGACATCCCGCTTGTCCCCGCTCCCTATGGCAAAGCCCCGTTCATCGTAGACCGGTATCTGGCGCTGTGCAAGGCCATCACCATGCCGCTCGGGTATGGCGAGAACAAGTTAAAGCCTGGCCTCCCATTCCCCTCCGGCGGAATCCAGACCCAGCACGTCCCCCAGCTCGTGAAAGATCTCGGCATGAACATCGGTGTCGGTACCGGCGGTGGCATCCACGCGCATCCCATGGGCTCGATCGCCGGGGCGAAGGCGTTCCGGCAGGCCTACCAAGCGTGTGTCGAAGGCGAGTACGACCTGAAGAAATATGCCAAGGACAACAACCTCGAGGAATTGGGGGTCTCACTCGGTATGATGGACATGGCGCACGAGGGCCTCAAGAAAATGATGAAGGACAAGAAGTAAACCATCAGAGGGATTCAATCAACACCGTGTTCAAAACGACGTGCATGTCTGGGGCTCCAAGCGCAAAGGCATGCAAAGCCTTTTTTCCTTTTCACTCTTTGAATTTTCTTTTTCTCAATTGATTTGCAGGCCAACACCTTGGGAGGGTTTCGGTATCGGTGCCTGTACACGTTCACCGGAGCACCCCACCCGCTCCAATACCCATACACCAACTGGGGTATGCAATTCGCAAGCACGATGAGAACGATAGAAGCAATTCCATTCTCGGAAGACACGATGCTCGAGAACCAGATCGATGAATACGGGTAGGTGGCAACTGACAGCCCGGTGATGATCAAGGCCATGGATAGCACGCCAATGATGGCGGTATTGCGACCTCGGGTCGTTACATGCTTCACGTTCGATCGCCCTCGCGAGAGTCTTCATTTAACGGCAATGTCCATCTTACAAGATCAAGGCATTCCCTGCAGGCCCCTTCGAATCGGTTGTCTCGACCGGTTTGCACGACGGGAACGTTTGTTTCCTCACGCCGTGCGGGTCATCATCTTTTTTTTCCCCGTCACAATGAGACGCGTGGCGGATGATTGAATTGCGCTTTCCTGACCGGTTTCCCGTTCCTTGGGAGCCACGAGTGATGAAGACAACGCACTGACGCCACCGCTTGTTTCTTCAGCCGAGCCAGACATCGGTGTCGTGGCAGCTATGCCAAGTAGAAGCCGCCCTCACGGGCGACTACAACGTAGCTCTCCAAGCCCTGTGTGCCGACCAGACCGTGCCGAACTCGAACGTCGGGCGGGCGATCCTCGACCGGATGCTCGATATCCAGAAACAATATCTACCGCAATCCTCGCAGGCATGATCCCCCCACTATCACTTTTATTTGGTCACCTGCCGATGATTAGTCACGGCCCGTGCACGGGACGCGCGCCCGTCATGTGCCACGGATTTAACAAAACGGTGTAAAAAATGTCATACCTTCCAAAATACATCTTGAAGAGAATGTTCGCTGAAGACGCCATCAAACGTGTAGAAGGCGGTTTCACGATGACGTTAAAAAATCTCTTTATGAACATTCCGGTCGGTCAGGCGCCTGAGAACCCCGTTGACCTGCTCGAGGTTTCGATCAACGGAACCCCGCTCACCCGCGAGCAGAAGGAGCAAGTGAAAGTATCATGGGAAGACAAGGAGTTCATGCTTCCCAACATTATGGACGCCGGCGAGGTGCCACTGAACGTCGACATCGTGTTCTTCATGCCCGCCGAGGAATACAACGTGGGCGACGAGGTCACGATCAAGGCGGAAGTTCCCCAGTTCGGTTTCGGTTTCGAAATTACACGCACGATTACCGAGTAAACTCGATTTTTTTTCCAATTTTTCATTTTCCGTTTTTTCCCCGCAGGTTCGAGTGTATCACGATCGCACTGAAGATGCTGCTCAAGGGCGAGGCCCTAGCTTCCGTGCAAGTCGCCTACGTCGCCATCATCATCGCCAACGTGATTTGGATCGGCCGGACGGTTGGCGTGTTGTCCAAGCGGATATGTTCCGTTGTCCGGCGCGGATATGTTCCTTACCAACGTCACTATTTTCATGCATACTCTAGATGCCGTGGCCACGACTAGGTGGTTACGCCGTCTTTATGGCCATCCTGTACGGTATAGGCGCGTGGGGTGATTTACGCGATCGTTACCATCAGCATGGCCCGGGGCTAAGCCTCGTTGAATGTCTATTTTTTCTCGGGCTCCTCGGTTGGTTGTTCGGGTATATCGTAGTCATTGCCCGCGCCCGATTCATTTAAATACCATGTTGTTGTCATCTCTACATAGAGATGACAAGAAACAATCGGATTATTCCGATTGGGGACTTACCTAGAGATGACATCAAACAATAGGATGATTATCCTCATGGCCGATCTCAAAGATTCTCCAGCATCGCCTTTTTCCGAGGACGCACTCAGGTCCATCGCCCGTGAAAAGGTTATCCTCCGGATGGGACTGAACATCCACGTGCTTGCCTACATTGGAGTGAATATCTTGCTCGCATGCATCAACCTGTTTGTTCCAGGCGGTGGTGCTCCATTTCTCTGGTTCGTGATCGTGGCTAGTGGCTGGCTCGCAGGCTTGGGAATGCACTGGACAGCTTATATGGTGTACGTTAAAGGCGTGATCGGCAGCGACAAGAAAGGCTTGTTGTTTCACAGCGCCGCCGGCGTGTTTGCCATCCAAGCCCTCGTGATCATCAATCTTCTGGCCGATGCCTCCCTGCCGTGGTTTTTGTGGCCCGTGGGTGCCATCATTGTCTCTATAATCGTGCATCTCATCGTGTACCTCAGGTTCGTGCGTGGTAAAGAAACTGGCGTGGTGAAAGATTCGTGGATGGACCGCCAGATCGAATCCGAGCTTTCGAGAGCCAAGTCCAAGGAAGGGGGTGTGTGAAATGTTTTTCATGGGCAAAAAACTCAAAGTTAAGGGCCATGACGTCAAGCTATCGCCCTTAGAATTTATGATCTTGCTTAAAATCTACGATGCCGACCCGATCGGCATCTCGGGCTACGATCTCATCAATGGCTTGACCAAGACGTTCGCGGGCATGTGGGTGGCGCAGAGTGGCACCATCTATCCCCTGCTCTCGCGCATGCAGGGCGATAAATACATCATCGGCGAGGAGCAAAAATCCGAGGTCGGTCCCGCGAAGAAGGTGTTCAGACTCACCGACACGTCCCGATCCTTCATCGAGATCATGTTGGTCGATAATTTCGAGCCCGAGCTCATGTTCTTCGGCAATTACCTCGATATGGTCACCGATATGATGATCAAGGTAAAAAAACGAAGCGAGTCGAGTTCGGGGATTAACTACGAGGGAATAAAGCACGGTCTCGCACTGTTCTCCTCGCATGTCGAGGAGACGCGGGATCGATTCGAGACCGCTATTCGGGAGCTGGATTCCAGCAATATCCGGTCAAGGTGCCTGTTCTGTAACAGCGTGATCGATAGAGAGGCAAAATTCTGCCCGAAATGCGGGGCAGAAGTTCAGGCAATCGTGCCCGAAGTGTCGGGCTCCGAATGAGCCCTGGCTTCCATCACGCGACATTCTTGAACACGGCGCCAAACCCGTACAGTTTGGCCGCCATTTTTTGCAGGGTCAAGGGGCTCACCAGCTTGGAGATGAGCAAGTCCCTGCGGGCATTCTTGCCGAAGGGAACGCGGAAGGGCGAGTTCTTCCTGCTCACCAGCCATACGATCTTCCTAGCAACTTCCCAAAGGCCAGATTTTGGGTTCGCGAGGATTCCCTGCTTCTCCAGCAATGTCTTGAAGGCCATACTGTACTCGTCTGCCGTATCTGGTTCCACGGTCCTCTTGGCCGAGGACCCGGCGAAGTTGGTGTTGAACATGTGGGGTTCCACGACCGAACCTTGATACCGAATATGTGGCCCTCCCGAGCAGCGCCTCAGACAGGCCCTCGACCGCGAACTTCGTGGCGGAATAGTAGCCGAGCATGGGTACCGACAGCCGCCCCATGATACTCGATATGGTGATGATCAAGCCAGATCGGATCGTTCTCATGCCCGGTATGACTGTCTTGATCATCCGCATGTAGCCGAGCAGGTTCGTGTCGATAACCGCCTTGACGATCGTCTCGTCGTGGCACTCGACTGGGCCGTACAGCCCGTACCCTTGCTTACGACTTTCTCTTCTAGGATGGATGTCCTTCAGTCCAAGCCTTATAAATCGGCAAGGTTCCGTGATACACATGCACGTCCTGCTCGTCAACCCGAGATTTTCGTACACGGGAAAGGAGCTGTTTCCACTCGGGCTGGGATACCTCGCAGCGATCGCCCTTGAACACGGCGCGAGCGTCGAGGTGGTTGACGAGAACGTGGGCCAAGCCCTGCCGTGGGCACGGTTGAACGAGTTCGACGTGATCGGGCTCACCGTGACCACGCCAGCATTTACACGCGTGCGAGCGATCGCTGCCCGCCTCGCGAGGGAAAAATGCCCGGGTGCCCTTGTCGTTGCCGGTGGCCACCACCCGACATTTCGCCCTGCTGACGTGCTCGATACGGGCATCGATGTGGTCGTCCGCGGCGAGGGTGAGACCGTGTTTGCATCGATCCTCGCCGCCGTTGATGCCGGCGATGACCCGCGCGGCCTGCCCGGTACCAGTTTTCTCGGCGAGAATGGTGACGTCGTTGGTATGCCCGAACCGCCTTTCGTCGAAGACTTGGACGCCATTCCGATACCAGCCCACGAGTTCTTCCCGATCGACGCATATGATCCCCTTTCGGCCATCACGTCCCGCGGGTGCCCGTATTCCTGCGTGTATTGTGGCTCGGCAGCGTTCTGGCGGCGGAAGGTCCGCACCCGTTCGACAGAAAACGTGCTCACCGAGCTGGATACCCTCGAAAGTTTGATGTTCGACCGCAAGCGCCCCCAGCTCAAGTTCCAGGACTCGGTCTTTACGCTTGAACGGCGGCGAACGGTCGACCTGCTCGAAGGTATGGCCAACAGGCAATACCGGTTGCGGTGGACCTGCGAGACCCGGGCCGACGCGCTGGACCCCGAGCTCTTGGGCCTCATGAAGACGGCCGGGTGCAAGGTGATCATGCTCGGGCTGGAATCCGGCTCCCAAGACGTGCTCGATCGAGCCGGGCGGAAGATGGACGTGAGCCGGTTGGCGGACACGTGTGCCGAAGTCCGCACGGCGGGAATCGGCCTGCGCGCGTCGGTGATCTTCGGCCTGCCCGGGGAGACGGCGCAATCGGTCGAGGATACCCTTGCCCTGGTCCGGCAAATCAGCCCGAACGTGACGTTCTTGAACCTCGCGACCGTGTATCCTGGGTGCATACTCGAGGACCAAGCACGGGTCGCAAAGCACGATCCAGAATGGGTGGCTACGTTCGGCGGCCACGGCACCGGGGGAGAGCTAGTCCTGCCGGACGGGATGAGCATTCAAGAATATCATGCGATGGCAGAACGGTTGCAACGGGAAATTCACGCCTTGAACGCCACGCAATGGCCGAGCAACCGGGAGAGAACCAGCTATTAAGCCACGTGCCACCATTCTAGCACTAACGATTATGCCGATGTCATCTACAATGGCCACCTCGCGCGATCTCTGCAGCGATGGCACTTGGATCATCTCCCCGAACCTCGGGTTTCCTTGTTTCTTAAGGTACGATTTTAAAGATCCAAGCAAGCCCGAGAACACTCGGTTTACGATGAATGTCGTGGCCAATGATGATCTCACGGCCGATCAGGTGCAAAACCAGCTTGCTGATCATGTGAAGGCCCTTCCGCTGTTCGAGCACCTTCCCGGGACAGGGAATCTCGAGCGCGGCACGGCAATACCAGTCGTGGTGCAAACTGTAGAGGCGACTGAGACGCCCATAATTGGGTTCGTGCCTATAGCGAATCTATACCAGTCACGAAAGATTAGGGAAGGTTTATCGAGCGCGTGGCTGGTCAGGCACGAAATCTTCGGAAAAAACAGGGCGTTGTTCTCGGTCAAGGTGGATATCGAGCTCGCCGACGCACCTGAAGTCCGCGAGTGGTTGAAAACCCATTCATTTCTGATGTTCGATTTGGTGCAGGACTCAACGGTAGTAGGCTCCGAGTCCACGTCCCGGACCTGCTACCACGCGATCGTGCTCAGGAACAAGCCGTGGACGACACTGCGGCTGGCCCACGTCACCGACATACACGTGGCGCAGCGGTACGACGAGATCCTCGGCCAGCTCTCGCGGTATCTCAAGCCCTTCTGGGAGATCAGCGGCCTGGAGGTCCCGCCCCCCAAGCGACGGGAAACGTTGCGCCAGCGGCGGGTGGAACGTGAGGTCACACGTGAAACGGAGTTTAACATGATGGACCCCTTGATCGTGCGGTTCCAGAATCCCAACAACAAGCTGCGCCAGTTTATTTTATGGGCGAACCAGGCCGCGGAACGAGAAGAGTTGGACATGGTCATTATGACCGGCGATCTTATCGATTATTGCCTCAAGGATGCCGTGCAGAATCGGGAATACAACCTCGAGGACACCAATTGGGACATTTTCCTGAAGATCCTGCTCCATGATCCGATCGTGTACCGCCCGGGATGCACTCCCATCGAGATCGTTAATTTCGAGGAACTTGCTGTCCCATTGTTCACGATCACGGGCAACCATGATGTCCGCCTCCACGGCTACCCGCTCACCGCGCTGGGGTATTACAAGTATTTCGGCATGAACTACCTGGAAGCAATCCTGTACAAGGACGAGCGGCGCCTGTCATCCCACAAGTCCATTATCATCGACAAGTACTGCCTGAAACCCTACTACCAATTCATCAACCCGTTTGACGATTATTTCGTGGAACTGGGTAAAAACTACCTCTTGATCTTGCTCAATACAGGTGCCGATCGGCTCCTGAGCGTCAAAAGCCTGCTCATGGCCAATCCCGGGTGCGTCGGGTTCAAGGACACGCAGATGAACCTTGCGACGGCCTCCATTTCTCATCGTGGCTCATCGAGTGTTGGATCGGAAGGCTTTGGCGGCCCAAGGGACGAAAGTTCTGAGCACGAAGATGAAGATGCTGAAGCGAATGACATTAACGTCTCCCATAGCCTGAGCGACGGTAACCTTGATCTCGCCGACTCGGGTTGTGTCCTGTTTTTCTCGCACGCGCCGGTCCTTAACCCCCCCAAGCCGTCGAGCGGCTCCAACACGATCCTCCACCGCCTAATGCCGAAACGATGGCGCCAGCCTGATGAGTACAAGGAATCCGCTTTGAAAGCCCGGGGCATCGAGAACACGGATATCAGCGGGGAATTCGACTTCGCGTTCGGGACCATCACGCGCAACCATGGCCCCACCCTGCAACTTCTCCAGGGCCGGAATCCCATGATGGCATTCGCTGGCCACACGCATATGTTGCGGGAACTCCGCTTCCAGATCCGCGATAGGGGGGAAAACGTTCAAGGGAGCGAGCTGAAAGAGCTCGGCCACGATAAACGTATCCAGATCCGCTGGGATGATTATAGCAACAAACAACCCGCGTCTTCCATCCAAGATAACCGGCCCTTTGCATTTCAAACCCCGTCACTCGGTATCAGCAGGATGAACGTGCGCGACAGGTTCGGTCCCTTCAGGAAGATCTCGTTGCTCGGCACCACGCTCGATGAGGTCGACGTCCATTACGTGTCTGATAGAACCGATGATATCTGACCACGTTATCCTTGCTCGATCGGGCCCATAGATCTCTTTTTCCTTATCGCACTCCTATATCGCATAATTATATATGTCCATTCTGGACTGATTGACCTATCTCATCTGCAAGCGACTGATCATGGAATCCGATTACGCGATAGAAACCATTGACCTTGTAAAAAGATACCCGACAGCCTCCCGGCAGCTCCAACGTGGCGGCCCTGGTGGCATAGGCGGCCCGCACATGGGACCGCCTCCCGGTGGCGGGGGGCATCCCATGAGCGGGGGGTTCGGGATGGGAGGCCCGATGCGTGGCAACTTCTTCAAGTTGCTCGCGGGGAACAAGGGTCCCTTCATCGAGGCCCTTCAAGGTGTGAACCTAAAGGTAAAAAAAGGCGAGGTGCTGGGCCTGCTCGGGCCGAACGGCGCGGGCAAGACCACCCTCATCAAGATCCTTTGTACATTGGTCATCCACGACGAGGGTGAGGCGTACGTTTGCGGCGTGGACGTGAAAAAGGAACCCAGGAAGGTTTTGCGCCTTCTTCAGGCTGTTCTGCCCGAGAGCCGCGGGTTCAACTGGCGCCTGTCCGGGAAGCAAAATCTCGAGTTCTATGCGTTGCTCTACGGCATGCAGTCCAAGGAAGCCAGCGAGCGCATAAATTACCTCTTGGAATTCACCGGCATGGCTGACCGGGCCGACGATAGTTACCAGCGGTATTCCACTGGGATGCAACGAAAATTGTTGCTGTGTCGCGCCCTGCTCAGGAATACACCTGTGTTGCTCTTCGACGAGCCGACTGCGGGCCTGGACCCGAGAGCCGGTGTCGAATTCAGGGAAACATTGCGCACCAAGCTCGCGCGCGAGGAGGGAAAAACCATCCTGTTCTCGAGCCACAACCTGGAGGAAGTCCAAGCCGTCTGCGATCGCATCGCCATTCTCGACCATGGCAAGATCACGGCGATCGATTCGCCGGAGAACATCCGCTACACGGCGACCGAGGGCATCCAGTTCGACCTATCCTTGCACGACGCGGTTTACGATGAAACGTTCCAAGGCCTCGTGACCGAGCTCGAAAAGACGATTGGCGTGCATTCTGTCAGCGCGGATGTCACGAACGAGCAAATCGCGCGCGGGCTCACGATTTATGCCGACAAGGATATGGACATATCGAATATGCTGGAGATCATCATGACCAGCAAGCCGTTCACCAATGGCGCGCGGATTAAGGCGATCAACACGATGGAACCGACCTTGGCCGACGCGTTCAGGGCCATCACGAGGCAAGACCTTCCGGGCGCCCCGGCATGGGCGGGTATGGGGCCCGGCGGGTACATCGGTGCGCTGCAGGACTTGGGCCCCGACCCGCGCCGAGCTGGCAAGCGCAAGGGGCAGGGGCCGCCGGGCTCGCACGGCATCGCCGACGCAGAGCGCGCGCCGGCAACGCCGAGCGGCGAGGCACGCATTTCCCGGCAGCGGGAACGGAGGCGGCAATGAGTCATGCAAATCCAAATGCCCGTATCATCCAAGGGCATCAGGTATGAAATCTCCATCTCGCTGAAGCAGATCGCCGCGTTCACGAAGCGTGATGCCATCAGCTGGGCAACCTACAAGACGGCGGCCATCATCTCGATCATCAACATCTTCGTCGCCGTGTTCAGCTGGGGCATCAGCGCCACGTTCGTGAACAGGCCCGTTCCGGAGTTCAACACGACCTACATCTCCTTCCTCTTCGTGGGCGTTGCCATCGGCCAGCTGCTTATGCCGCTCGTGCAGGGCGTGTCCGCGCTGAACCCGTGGACGCTGGAGACCATCATGATGACCGGCGTGAGCACGACGGTCTTCATCCTGGGCCAGATAATGTGGACGTACATCTTCTCGATCATCACGTTCGTGCCCTACCTGCTCATCGGCGTGTACTTCTTCCACGTGGTCATGGACATCAACTGGATTATGCTGGCCATCACGTTTGCCGAATCGGCCCTGATCCTGCTAGGCTTGGCCATGATATCGACGGGCCTGCGCATCGTCACGAAATCCACCGATCCCGTGTCCTACATCCTAAACACGCTCCAGAGCCTGTTCTCCGGTGCCACTTTCCCCGTGGTCTACCTGAACACGATCCTGTTCCCGGGTGCGTCCAGCATCTCGTGGTTCCTGCCCCAGACGTGGGTCTACTATCTGCTCCGTGTGGCAATGCTCGATCCCCCGTCACTGACGTCTTCGCTGTTCTGGCTGCAGGTGCTGGCCGGGTTGATCTTTGCCGTGATCCTCTTCCCCGCCGGGCTCAAGATCTTCACCTGGGGCCTGAACCGGTCCAAGAAGGAAGGCACGCTGGGCTGGTATTGAACCAGCCCAGCATTTCTTGAATCTTTTTCCTCGATTTTTACCGTTGTGATGGCAAGTGTTAGGGCCGTGGAATACTTTTAGAACCGTCAAGAATTATAAGCAACCAGACTGCCAGGCGCCGGGGATATCACCTATGGAACGATCAATTGCCAACCACTTGCAAAGCAGGTTGCGAAGCAGCCTGCGGGACGCGGAACGGGAAATCGACAAGGTGATAGACGAGGAAGTTGAAACGGTCATTGCTGATATTTATAGCGGGGCGCTGAAATTTGCCACGACTGTATATGACGCTTTTCAAGAAATTTTGGACGTAGGGGCCCAAGATCAAGAAAAGAACGACGCGTTCAGGGAATACCTGCGCGATTGCATTGCGGGATACACTGCTTGGCTGAGGGAAAACGTGTCCGTGAACACCGACAAGAAAACGAGAAAGGAGATCCTGGCTGAGATCGCCCGTGGCAAGAAATACTATAGCGAGCCTTGACCGTGGAATTCACACGGTAAGAAGCAATCATCCCATTTCTTCTCGGACTCCTAATGGATTTGCTTGGATCGTTAAAAAAGTTGCCGCAAGCTATACCGTCGGGATTCAAACGCATGTTCCATGAACCGAATTGGAAGAGATTGTTGAATTACTGCCTTTCGATCAACCAGTCAACTTTCTCGTCCACCTTGTCTATCTTCTCGTCCACCTTCCCGATTGCCTCGTCCAGCTCCTCCTTTGTTGCGAGGGCCTTCAGGTCCTCCTTCGTCGCGAAGGCCTTCAGGTCCTCCTTCGTCGCGAAGGCCTTCAGGTCCTCCTTCGTCGCCATCTTCGAGTCGAGTTGCTGGAACGTGTTGATGACGAGGTTGCTGAGATCCTCAATGTGCCTGTTCAATGCGACTATCTCCGGCGCATTCTTGCGAAAGCTTGCCGCTTCTACAACACGCTTCGCGAAAATATCTTGGATCTCGCGAGATTGCTGCTCGAATTCCTCCCTAGTCGGAATTCCATCTATCTTTCTCTCGATTTCGTCCATTCTTTGCATCACTTCAGAGTGCCTTTCGTCGATTCGCGCTTCCATCGTTCGGATGATGCACGCGTCGCGCTCCAAGTGGTCCTCGATCGAGAGACAGCCCGCGAGATCGGTTTCGCGGCTTTTTTTTGCTGGGGGCCTGAGCATGATCCCTTCACGCGTCCATAGCAATTATCGTTGACGCGATAGGGTCTTTTAAACCACGAGGAATTCATCGCCTCTACGAGGCACCTACCACCCGCGTGCCTCTCGTTCAAGAAGCGGGAAGTCCATTCACATCGCGAGCACCAGCGTGGTTCGGGAATTGCCATGAAGCCCAAGCAAGCGAGCGCAACCGCGCAGGCCGTCGCGGCGACAAGGGCATTGGAATCCGAAAAGCCCGACGGCGTGCGCATCTGCAACGATCCCTTGGCCCGCAAGTTCACGAGCAGGATTGCCTACAGTCTCATCAAGAGATTTGCCGGTTACGGCGAGCGGCGCTCGCACGGGGCCCTGACATTCATCGCGTGCCGCTGCCGCTACATGGACGACTACCTCCGGGCGTGCCTGCAATCGGGAACGGTCCAAGTCGTGATCCTCGGAGCCGGCTTGGATTCGCGGGCGTATCGGGATGATTTGCTGCAGGAAAACGTGAAGGTTTTCGAGGTGGACCATCCCGCCACCCAAACATTCAAGATCAATCGCGTGGAGAAAATTCTCGGGGGCCTTCCTGTAAACGTTACCTACGTCCCCGTGGATTTCAACACCGAGACACTGGACAAACTCCTTTCCAGCGGCTTCGACGCGTCGCTCAAAACCCTGTTCATCTGGGAGGGCGTGACGCAATACTTGACCGCGGAGGCGGTCGACGCAACGCTCGAGTGGATCCGGTTACACGTGGCCCCGGGAAGCGCCATCATCTTCGATTACATGGTCCTCCCGCCACCGGAACTCGCGCCAGCTCGGCCTGAACGGAGCGTCCTGCACGCGCTGCTCGTTCGATTGTCGGGCGAGACACGGGAGTACGGCATCGAGAAGGGTCAGATCGAGGCTTTTCTCGGCCAGAGGGGCTTCACCAACGTGGTCGAGGCGGATGCCGGGCGGCTCGAGCACCTGTACTGCACGGGACCGAACCAAGGCCGCGTGGTCCTTGTAAATTCCGCGATCGTGCACGCCGAGACATGAAAGATCTGGGACGCTAGAGAAACCTGTCCAGGCGGTCGTTCGGCTCAACCGCCTTCTCTTCGTCCTCCACGCCAGTCTCCTGCTTCGTTCCCTTGAGAATCCGCCTGACCGCCGAGTACTTGCCCGCCAGCTCCTCCGCGGGCGGGATCAAGGTCCTGTACGGGACATAACTCTCCCCCGCAGTAACAACATTGATGTTCTGGTCCAAGATCTCCCGCATGTTTTCGTTCAGCTCGAACCCGAGGAAGTGGCGGAACTTGGCCTTCGCACATGCAGCAGTGGTGCCATTACCCATGAATGGATCGAACACCAGGTCGCCTGGCCTCGAACTGAAATCGATGCAGCGGAACACGACGTCGTCGGGGAGCTTCGTGCCGTTCTTCTGCTGGCCCGGGCGATACGTGCGGGGGATGTCCCAGATGTCGAGGGGATAGTGCTCGATCTTGTTGAAATAATACTTGGCCGGGCTCTTCGCGAGGAAGAGCACGTGGTAGTGACTCGTCACGTATTTCCGCTGCGTGAAGACCCCGAATTGATACTTCCAGATCACGTGGTTGATGACCGACAGGCTCGAGTCATCGATGGCGACCAGAACATCCTTCAGGTTCGTCCACCCGGAGAAGATGTAGGCGGACGCCGTGTCTTTCATGATCCGGGGGATCTCCGACACCCACGCCTCGGTGAACCGGTCGTAGCTGCCCGCCACTTCCTGGTAGCCGTCGACGACGAGGTCGGTCTTCCGGTTGTATTGCGAGCCCTTGCCGTCGAACTCGATCCCGAACGGCGGGTCCGCGATTACGAGGTCGACCGAGTTCCCTGGCAGTGCCTGCATCCCCCCGATGCAGTCCCCGAACAGGATGTGGTCGGCGTCGAACGGGAATCGGGCATTTTCATAGAGTACCTTAGCGTCCTCGACCTCCCAGTCCTCGTCCGGCTTGAAGTTTAGAGCCGCAACCCCCGCGACGTACGGGTTCTTGCGCTTTTTTCTCGAGTGCGTGTCAGGCTGTTCCATGAGGGATTATGACCCGGGGTTGGCATGGGAGTGCTTATTCACCACGATTATATGGTTTTGAAATAAATAAGCGTGATAATTTGCGCATGCCGATGGGCGGAGAAGAGTGCCGAGGTAAACGTGCCAAGGTAAACGTGGCAAAGTGCCGAAATATATAACTTGTTCTATCACGGGGCGAGATTTGTTCGCCCATGAAACCGATTTCTAGGTTCTAACCCTTAACATATGCAGTGATGCATCGTCTCATCTGCCCCGAGAATTTAAGCCCCGATAATCTTCAGCCTGCGGGAGGGAATACCGGGGCCTCACGCATTCGTTTTCCCGGGCCGTTGGGACGAAATTCCGCGGCGCACCCGCGCGAGGGGTTGACTTCGCAATCAGAGTGTAATAGTATTACAAATTACGGCGGATGAATCCGTAAGTTGTAAACGCAGGTTTTTAGGTGCGTTCGAGAACATTCGAGTGCGACACGGAATTCGTCGCCGCCGGCCATCCCCCGGAGGATGCCCGCCCGGCCCGCCGCGGTCCCGCGGCTCGGCCGGTCGCAGCTCCAGGTGGCTCACCCGCGGCGCCGCGCCGTGTTATCGGCGAATACGATTTCCCCCGGCCGGTCACCATAGGCCGGCCGGTCGCGTGACTGCTCTACCGCAAAACAATCAATTATCTACCAACAAACAACACTGTGAATCGACATGTCTGAAGAAGGTGGCGAACTAGACTTTCTTGCCCAGAAGCCGCTGGTCATCGACAACGGCACGGGCATTTCCAAGAACGGATTCGCGGGTGAAGACCAGCCCCGGTCCGTTTTCCCCACACTCATCGGTTATCCGAAGTATACCAGCATCATGACCGATGTCGAGCACTACACTCGCGAGTACTACATCGGCGAGGAAGCCCTGCAACTCAAGGGTGTCCTGAAGCTCATGTTCCCCGTCGAGCACGGTATCATCGAGGACTGGACCGCCATGGAGAAGATTTGGCACTACACGTTCTATACCGACCTGCGGGTCGACCCCTCGGAACACCCGGTCCTGCTCACCGAAGCCCCGCTGAACCCCCGCCCGAACCGCGAGAAGATGGCCGAGATCATGTTCGAGACGTTCAACGTCCCAGCCATGTACGTCGGCATGCAAGCCGTGCTGTCCCTGTATGCCTCGGGCCGCACGACCGGCTGCGTCATCGACATCGGCGACGGCGTGGCGCACATCGTCCCCATCTACGAGGGCTTCGCCCTGTCCCATGCCATCTCGCGCATCGATCTGGCTGGCCGCGACATCACGGCCTACCTGCAACGCCTGCTCCGCCAGAAGGGCTACACCTTTACCACGTCGGCCGAGCGGGAAATCGTCCGCGATATCAAGGAGAAACTCTGCTACGTTGCCCTTGACCCCGAGAAGGAGCTCATGCTCGCCAAGAAGGTCGCCGGCATGGAGAAGACCTACATCCTCCCCGACGGCGAGGCCATCACGGTCGGTGTCGAGCGGTTCCTCGCCCCTGAATGCTTCTTCAACCCCGGTGTCCTGGGGAAGGAGCTAGAACCGCTGGATGATGTCGTCGTCAACGCCATCAAGGCGTGCGACGTCGACCTCCGGCGGGACCTGTACGGCAACATCGTGCTGTCCGGTGGTTCGACGATGTACCCCGGCCTGAAGGAACGGCTCCAGAAGGAAATCAAGGAGCAAATCCCCGAGTCGGTCGAAGTGAAGATTGTCGCTCCTCCAGAGCGCATGTACAGTGTTTGGATAGGGGGCTCAAATTGCGTGCCCGTCGCGGCCGCATAAAGCACTCCTGGCGTCCCTAAAGACGTTTCAAAAAATGTGGGTCACGAGGAAAGAGTACAAAGTTCGGGGGTTGATTAAACCCCCGATTGCAAACCTCGGTCCTCAAGTGATCCACCGGTGCTTCTAAGCACCTTGACTATCCAAACCCTGTGCAATTCCTCTCTCTTTTTTTTCCATCTTCTACGAATCTCTGCATAATTGATGCGAAAAGAAGCCCGAGATTTAAGAAGATGGATGTAATGCAATTGTTATGGCAGACTTTCTCCTTTCAAGCATAAATTCCTGATATCCGCGAGATGTATTGCCTGCGAAAAAATATGCAAAGGAAATCCACTACCGTATGGTTGGCCTCAATCAACATTTCCAAGAGATGGGACAGTTATGCCTCTTGCACGGCACTCGGCGGCCATGAATGCCTTTATGTTTCGAACCGTGAATTTAATCACGATGAGCGTGACGCCGTTTTTCGGACAGATGTCCACTTTTCGGTCATCTCTTTTTTGCAGGTTATCGAGATCTGCCTGGGTCTTGCAATAATACCCGTCAACCTCGTAATGTTGTCGCCCGTTGACCTCAAAAGCCAAACCGAGGTCCTCGTTGTAAATATCGAGCTCCAAGGGCCATCCCTTGAATCCCTGGAGCCATGGCGGACGTTTTTTTTCGAATTTAACCCCGAACAATTCCTGCGCCGCGGCCCTGCACTCTACCTCGCGTTTCAGGTTTTCGGCCACGAAGCAGTCGGTGCACCAGACCCCGTCCTTGACCCGGAATGCTTCCCGCGAAAACACGTGCCCATTTTCGCATTGGAATTCGAGCCTTCCCAATGAATCCTCTATTTCGGAGCGGATCGCGCCACCGTGGTGGTAATATTCGATGAAATCCTTCAAGTCATCCATGCTTTTCCGGATTGGTCCGATCCCGTTCTCTTTGAACACCTGTTCGACATCTTCGTAAGATAATCCGAGCTTGGCAGCAATCGGGGAGATGGGCTTCCCCTTCCGGCGGTCCTCCCAGAGCTGCACGACCTCTTCCTTGATCAAGGCCATTAATCGCTCCTTTGCTGCCGGGCTCGCCCCTTCGAGCGAGAGCACCGGGTTGCGTTCGTCGAATTGGAACGACACGTAGCCGACCTGTTCGTTGCAGGTTTCGTCGGTAAAGATATCCGCTTCCTGCATGTTCGGATGCAGGCGCACGTAGACTTTTTGCCCCGCGAGATGCTTTCCCACGTATCCAACACGTCCCTTGCAGGAGATCTCCCCCTGCGAGGAGACCAAGTGCCACGGATCGGACTGGGAACGGGTTCTGGATCGTAACGGCACGGAACGCAGCAATTCGGTGCAGGCTGCATCGCCATAGATGCCGAGTTGCACGCTGTCCGTGCTTTTTTGGACGTAAACCTTTCGATTGGCGAATTCTGGACCGAGGTAATACCCGATATCATTGTGCGAGATCATGCCGCTGGCCCCGGTCCGCAGCTCGTTGTCAGGCCGCTGTTCGCTAGCCAGATCAATCGATCGAATCACGCTTGATTGTATATCGTTGGTTTCGTGCACGTCAAGCTTTCCTTCTTCTTTCTTGACATCAACGAAAACGAGCTTTCCACGATAGTCATCCCCGACCCGGAATTGCGATTGATCGATGCCGGGTATCGAGATGCTGATGCACCCGTGATCATCAACTTTATGCGCGGGCAAACTAATCGCATCATTCGTGCATTCGGGTACTCCAGCCTGCCGGTCGACCACGACTATCACGACATCCTTTACTTCCTCCACATCTTTATCTGGTCTCGTGAGCCCCACCAGCCTTCCACCGGCCAGCTGGTGCACCTCGGCAGTCCATCTCGCGTATTCCTTCCCGATGATGAACGACCCGTTCTGGAATTTCACCTCGCCTCTTTTATTTACGAGCCGCCCCCTCCCGTAATCCCGGTTCGTGACGAGATTGAGTTGCGGTGTTGACCCGGCCGTCATTCGTATCCATATGTCCTCTTTAGGTGATAGAAGGGCGGTTCTCAGGTAGCTTCTGGCCTCTAATTCCATTCCCGCCAACCGCGCATCCACGTCCCGCACCTTGCCGTCCGCGGCGTGCCAGCGGCCTTGCTCGTCCAATCGCACGTGTTCTGAAAATCCGTGATCTGCCTGCTCCCTTGCGCTGTTTGCAGTCTGAATATCGTGGTTTTCGAGCCGGTAGATTACGGACTTGTTCGGCAATCGCTCCACGATGACCTGGCCTGATGGAAGGTAGGCATTTAACACCTTGTGATCGTACCCGGTGGCCTTGCACAATTCTATTTGCTTCATGGGCCCCCGTTCCTCGAGCGCCTTCTTCGTCGCTGCCACGACGTCGGTGGGATCGAGCTGGCTGATATTGTGGTCCCTGATTGCCCTTCTCAGTGTTTTCGGTGACACGTGGAGCTCCCGGGCCACCTCCACCTCGGTCGTCCCGCTCGTCAAGGCCTTGACTGCCCACGCGCGCTTTTCGGTATCCACGCCCAGCTTCTCGAGACGGCTTTCGAGTTCATATGCATCTGGTGTTTTTTTCACAAATTTTTTGCGATCTGGAGCCTCCTGAACACTATTAACCTTTTGTCTGATAACTCCAACAATCTTAGTCTCCACTGTCAAATCCTTAATTGACTCCACGTTTTCATCGACAACTGGCACGTACGCGGCTCCTGGCTTCACGTCTTTGGGCTCGCCGGTGGAGACATCCTCATCCCGATGTTCGTCGTGCTCGCTTTGCATGGTGCCCGTGCTAGCTTCCCGATCAGTCTTATGCTCTTTTCCCCCGTTGGAATTTGTGATAGGCGGTACACCGGGTTTCTTAGGCGAGAGTTCGAATATTTCCTCGGCTTTCCTCGGGGCCGTTTTCGTTAAGAACTCCTCGTGTCCCGACCGGATCGCCCAGCCCGCGACGTCCACGTGCTTTCGTCCCTTGCCAACAGGCCTGTCTCTGCCGCGTTCCATCGTGTCGTGCCACCCTGCGGCTAATTATTTTTATCGAATGGGTTGCCCTGATACCTGTTCCAGTAGCGCCAGTAATCGATCGCCTCACCCGGCGGCATCAACCCCAAGGCATAATTGATCCGGTCGCCCAGATTCTTGCCCTGGTAGGGATGGGACCGCTTCCATGCCTGATCGAATTCCTTGTTTCGCCGGTCCATCTCCTTGAAGGTCTGTGCAGCCCCCTTCTTGTCGAACTTCATCCCGCCATTTTTATTATGGTGGAAAGTGTTTCCGAACTCCCGATCGGGGTCATCCTTGTTCTTTTCAACGAGGTCGGCGAGTTCCATTTCCAACAGTTTCCGTTGCTCCTCGCGGCTGAGGCGCGGCAGTTCCCTTATGCGTCGTGAAATCCTGTATTCCTCGGCACGCCGGGAAGGATGCTCGGGAGCTTTACCGTCCGCATCCTTCCTTTTTTTACGGGCTTCCTCTAAATCAAGGTCATGATCCGTATCATCGTGTCCATAATCCATGTCAATCAGTCTCCGGTTCATTTGATGATGTTATTCCGCGCAAGAAATCCTATTCCCTTCGAGCTTGGTGAATCCAATTAACAAATCCTTGTATAGCGCGCAAAAATAGGCTCTCACGCAATCAAGGTCCGTTTCATTGATATCCCCACCGCGAACGATGGCGTCGTGCATTGCCTCGTGTGCTTCAAGCTCGCCGGTCAAGTTTTGACCTGGCGTGGTGATGTCCCTCGATTGCAAGTAGGCATACAGGTTTGCGACAGTATCATGGAATCTAGGCGTGAAGAAATCCACTGAATGCCCTTTCCAAGATATGTCGATCACCACGTGCATCTTTTCGTGGAGCACGTTGTTGAACACGAGGTGAAGGAGGAGGTAAGCGTCCCGAAAGTTTCCCTTGTCCTCCAAGGCCGAGATTTCGTCCCAGAAAAGGGCCATGGTTCCCCTATCAAAGTTGGGCAGGATCGCGCCTGTGTGTTCCACGCCGAGCCGTAATAAGCGAGGTTTGGCCTTTTTCACGAACTCGTTGATCCGAGCCCATTTCGCCCAGATATCATCTTTGATGGCTGGTTGGTTGAAGATCGGGGCCGAAGGTGCGGGATGTGAGACTTGCAGGGTCGACGGTGCCAATGGCGGTGCCGGGGTAAAGGTCGGCTTGGCCTTGCCAGCCGGTCGGTACTCGTGCGAATAGAACTCGGCCCATCCACCCCCTGCACGGCCATCCAAGACGATGGCGTGCCGTTTCGGGAGCTCGACAATTCGCCTTTGCAGGGCAGGATCGGGCGTGAGTAGGGGCGCATCGGTGGCCAGTTGCCGGAAGATCAGTTTGACGCCGCACAGGAGCAGGGCGGGGAGCAATACGTTGGTGTCTTGGTGCGTGAGGAGCGTTGAGATACCCCGGTACCTGCAGATGTTGAAATATTCGATGGCAAGCCGCTGGAGGCCAGCGGCGCAGATGTATTCCTCGTTATAGGGATCGTTATTCTTGGCGGCCCGGAAAAAGGCCCCCGCCTCGTCGATAATTATCAAGGCGGCCACGTCGTGCACTTCGTTCTTGGGCAACCATGCAAGCAGGGCTTCGAGGAGAAAGATCGTTATGGCCACGCGTGTCTGCTGTTTCAGCCCCCCGAGCTCGAAATAGACGGTCTTTCCTGCCCGCAGCGCATCAAGCCATTCCACTGGCCGGTCGAGTGCCGTGATGCGATCGAACAGGTCGTCCCGCATGAGCTCGGCAGCCCGGTTCTCGAAGGCTTGCGTCAGGTCACCTTGGACTTCCGGCCCGTACTTTTGGTGCTTGAGGTTATCCAACACCTCCGCAAGCACGGTCGAGATGCGCGGGGGGAGACCACCTTTCTTTATCCTTTCCCGGAGCTCCGTGTTGAAGAGGAATGGAAGGGGATCGGTCATGCAGGTGGCAACGGCGATGTTCCGCGCGACGTTGTCGATCAGCCGGTCCCTGGTTTCCGCGTCGAGCGGGAGCGGGCAATAAGGGACGCAGAACGAGGGGTCGCTGGGGCCGGTGTAAAGGTCATGATCCCAATTCAACTCTTGGCCGGCTTTCGAGCTGCCCTGCATGATGGCAACGGGCAAGACAGGTCGCTTGGCGCACGCCTGCCGCTTGATGCTTCCAATCTCGTAAGTTTTCCCGCTGTCCGGCATCCCCACGGCCAGCACGCTCTGGGGAAGGCTGGAAATAGGCAATGGTTCGTCGCGAAGAGTGACGATACCATCAGCCACGTGTTTCCCCAGTACGATATTGTCATTGAGATAGGTTGACCCATCATTTGGGATGCTCATTTGATGGGGATTCTTCTTCCAAGAATGTCCATTTCCTTCCGTCCCCCCATTATTTGGCAATTGAATAGAGGACATACCATCATCGAGAGCGAAATCAGTGGGTAATGCCCCGTCGACGAAATTTCGAACGATAATGCCGTGGCGGCCGGAAGTCGTGATGTTCAATGCCCACGCGTCGCGAACGGTTCCAGGATGCCTACTTTTAAATCGAATGGCTCCCAACCCCGGGATCAAGGTCTTGATGATCGACTCGTCCTTGGTATTCTCGCAGGATATGATGGCAACGATCCGGAGGAGCCACGCATCGTGGCTCCACGTATCGAATAACTTCGATTGGAGCGCGATTAATAAATCTTCATCCTTGGCGATTGCATCTTGCACGGGGCGCAAGTGAATTCCGGCCAAACTTTTGCAAAGTAGAAAGATTGACGATCCCTTGGAAAGTTGGAGGGCCGCCCCCCGCACCCGTGTCATGATATCGAGCATGGTGGCATAGGGCCCTTCGGGGAGGACCACTTCGACGACCCGGGGCCGGGCCGGGTATTCAATCGGCGGAGATTGGGTCACGCTCGCGGTTCCGTCCAGGCCTGGAAAGCTCAGGCGCAGTTCTTGGAGCTTGGCCTCCGCCATACATTGTGCTTGTTTTTCTGAAGAAGCACGTTGGTAGAACACGATCTTCGTTCGGCTGGATATATTGAGGAGCATTCCAAACTTTTGCGAACGGCCGGTTCCCGCGCCTGCCGGGAGGATGGAAGCAGGCTCTTGTTGTACCCGTTCAGGGTTCCCATCGGATATTCTCGTGCCGAAATCAGACTTGTTCGGGAGGCGAGTAATGGTGATCCAGGCTAACCACCCGCGGCTTGGAACGATATTGGGCCACGCTATCCCGGCAACTCCATTGCAGGCTGACTTGAGGCAATCCAGCAGGTTATTCGGCGAGCCAGCCAAGGCGCGATGGAAAAGGGCAAAGAAGACAACCAAACCAATAGACATTACGATGATGAGTATCTTGTCACTAATGCCATACACGCAAAGACAGCCCGCGTGATATGCACAGGCAACGATCCAGTAACCTGCGGAAAGGATTTGCCGGCCCGCTCGCCGATATCTCAGGTGCAAGACATCGGGCAGAATGGCAGGCTGCTTCATTTCTTTCCTCCTTACAAGCAATATCAGCACGATCGCAATGACGGAAAGGTCAATTCCGAGAATATCAAGGTTGATCAGGAAAAACAAGCCCGTCCACGTCCACGAGGCCATCCACTGGAGAAAAGCGGCCGAAACCGAGATCACCACCGCAACTAAGATGAAAAGGAGTATAACTTTCATCATTGACAGCCCTGACCGCCGATTTTGGTTGTTTGCATTATTCATGCCAAAGCCCTTGGCTAGCTACATTTAAACAAAAAAAGCGTGTCAGGCGCGAGCCGTGTCTTTTCGGTTAAATACTGTGGTGTCGCGATCTACACATGACATTCGATGACCAGGTTGCCATGCGTATTGCCTTCAAGGGATTTGATAGCGTGCAGCTCGCCCTGTACAAGATCGGGGATGATATCAAAGATGCACCGCAAAAGGAAAGCCTTCAACGCCAACTCAGGGAATTCATCATCATACTCGCGAAATACATTGAAGATCGCAAAAATGATCTGATCAAGGCACAATTAGCCGAGTTTGAAATCTCGATGCAAAAAATGGCCCAGATCGATACTATTCTGAAAAATAAATCAATATGAACGACGATCACGATCCTATTGATGCAGATTTCAAGGATCGGCTTTTAGTTCTCTGGCGACTTTCCGAGCACTTTGTAAATGTCGACCAATCCTCGTTCTCGATCGGCCTGTTTTCCAGCATTACCACCTGGCAGCGCCATCGAACTTGTTCCATGTCCTTTATCTTGGTCTTGATGCGGTTTCCTCTTGAAAACTCTCTCCTCGATTTCATCCAATGCTGACGGTGAATACCGGTAGCAAAACACGGACCGAAATAGGGGGAACAGGTCCGGGCCAAGCCGCGCGGCAGCGTCAATAACCACGCTCATCTCCGGTTCCACGTGAAACGGGGAACGCGGGGCAACACGGGACGCATGCGCCTTCCACTCAAGCTTAGCTTCTTTCTTGCCAACTATGGAAATTGTCTGCGCCACTGCTAGCAAAACTGCAGCAACCACGATAAGCAAGGGATAATTCTCGAGCAAAAAGAGAGTCATCTGGTACGGCAGGACATGAAAACTGGCCAAAACGGCAAAAGCGCATATGGCGAGCAGGGCCACACCAACCACCCGGCTTTGCAAGGTAGCCTTTTTTCCTATGCATTTGCAATTATGCGCGAACTGGGATTCTTGACGGGCCAATGGCTTCCCGAGCGCTTCTGCACTTCCAACAACGAACTGATCGAACGTCTCGATATCGTTCGCGCATATCAAGAAATAGCCCGGAGTAGTCAACTGGCCGGAATCTACTTCAGGCGGGTTCCATGTGAACGGTACCACAGCACCGTCCTTCATTATCGGGTTCATGGTGAATTCCAAGGGCAGAACGGGGGAAAGGAGCAGTCTCTTCTTGTAATAACGAGGCCCACGCACCCCGAACAAGCGAAGTTGCTCGACGCCCTCAACATGTTCGTGAATGGCTACATTCTTGTCTGTAACGAATGGCTTGAACGTCACGCACCTGTCATCCCCCACGTACTGGCCTGAAACCACTTTAATTTCCCCGCTCCCGCACAGTCCTGAATTAAAGGACAATACCAAGGCGATGTAAACAAATTCCTTGGCAGATTCGATTTCCATGAGTTTTAGTGCCGTTCCGGTTTCAGCTTGCTCATCCGTACGAATGGAGTATCCCGCGAGATGCAATCCGGCAAGGATTCGAACGTGATCAGGGTCCCTAAATGAGATGGCAGAATTCAGCGAAGCCTTCGATGGCTTCGGAATCGAGAAGCTTGGACGCCGCCCATCGATGCTGCTTGGAAACGGCTCTTCAATCATGCTAACCTTTGGCTGGCTTTCTTTCGATTTACTTCCTGCGTCAAAATCCTTTTCGTGCTCGTGGAGGCGGACTTGTTCTAGCAATCCCTCGATAATTAAATTGGGATGGGCAAGATCATTGGCTGGTAGAGCATTGGCCGATACTATTTCAGGAGCATCTGGCTCTGTTAGAGATTTTTCTCTTGAATCAGAGGGAAGGCTGTCAACGACATCAGGTGGGAATTTCGCATATTTTGTTGGAGATTTTTCCATGATTTGCTACACGTTGTTTTTTTTCATCTAGAACGCTTTTTTTTAAGAGAAAAGATTGGTCTGACAGTACACGCTTACCCAGCCGGGATGAAGATTTTGGATAGAACGGGCAAGCCCATAACGTAAATGATGCACAAGAAGGCCATGCCGAACGCTACGGACAAGACAAAGCCATATTCAATGCAGGTTTTTCCTTTTTGCCTTGATACACCAGGAAAGAACAAGACAAAGCCAAGTACAAGCACGATCACGGCAAGCACGAGCCCTATCAAAATGAGTTTCGGGACAAGGTTTGCAATAAACCACGAAAAGCCTGCTGAGACGTTTTGAATCCAATCAAATAGGAAATTGGGTCGTGGCAGTGGAATGCACCCTTGATGAGTTTTGCGGATACGAGCAGGTAGGTTCGGTCTATAAAAATTAAAACACGAGCGAAAATGCAAACTAGAGAATTCATCTAGCAATTCGTTGATGGACCGATCCCGGCGAGTTTATGCCAAGAGTGGAACATTCGTGCCCATAAGCGACAGCAATATTTGAAAGAGGCTACCCCCGGAGATGAGTCCTGCTAGCACGGACATGACTGCCCCGACAATTATGCATTTTGGCCCCCAGTCGATCTTAGCAATTAACATGACAAAGCCCAACGGAAGGAGGATGACGCCAAGATACGAGATGCCAAGGTACAGCCATGAAAGAACATTATTGATGATGTCAATAACCTTGTTGCCAGGGATCGTGGCCAACCCGAGCCGGGTAATGCCGTGAAACGTAACGGGCACACATTGGAACTCTGATGCGGACAGAAATAACATCACCGCAGCAAGAAATATCCCGTAAAAAAACCATCGAAAAGCCGTACTCCGGTTCACCACCAAACAAATTATCGCGGCGGTTATCATCAACGTCCCCCAGAGCAACCCGATCACGATGATATTGGCCAAGATCGACGTGGCGGTCCATTGGAAAAAGGCCCATCCGTTCATGCGCCCGATTCACCTCGTCTTCGTTCCACCGTTACATCGCCTCTTGCACGCCTCGATTTCAGCGCTAATCGGCCAGTAGTTCCTTAACGGCTTGCGAATATTCATCACCCGTAGTAGCCTGGGCATTGGTGTTCGATACCTTGGCCGTGCTTTCGCTCGACGATGTTGGCTTCGACCATTGGATGGGTTTTTCACCCGATACGGCACGGGTCAAGGCATTAACCGCATCCGCGATGGCTGATTCTCCGGCCGTATTCTTCTTCGACTTTGCGTTTCCCCTTCGCTTGAACGCGATCCAGAGAGAGATCAGCACGCCATCCACGAGCATCCCGATCGGTATGGCCCACAGGGCAATGGCGGCGAGCACCACGAGAATGACACAATTCTTGTTGAGGAGTCCCATGGCACGATTCTGCCGACCTACCATTAAAAGCGAAAATGAAAGCCAGGAAGTTCGATAGGGCGATGATTACCCCTCCAAGTCGGGGTCGTCAGGCTCGTCGGTGTTTTCGCCGGTCGGCCGGTGCCTGGCAGATTGTCTTAGCACGGGCACTACGGCAAAGCCGCTCGCCGAGCGCGTCGCTTGGAAGGGCCGAGCCAGACTGTCACCCCGTGCTGGCGCAAAATTCTTGCTGCATGACTGAGATGGCACCACCGCCTCGTCCTTTAGATCGGTCAACATCTCCTTCCAATCCTTGACCGGGAGAGACAGGGCGCTGGCGACCACCCGCAGGCTCGTGTGGTGCCGCGCCGCCAGCCGCCGCGTGGAGAGGTCTGGATCGGCGGCCTTGTCCCGGCAGATCTCGATCCGCTTCTGGATCTCGGCCGCGTTGAGATGGCGTGTCATGGTGCATTACCATCATTGTCCACGCGAAGCGTCTTTATCAAGAAAAAACGCACGTGATACCACTTTGGCGCACCCGCGATACCACGTTCAAGCACGAATTCGATACCACTTTGCGACGTGTCTTAAATAGGACGTGATACCACCTTGAGAATGGCCGGGATACCACTTTGGTGGTGGTCCATGTTTTACCTTCCATGTTTTACCTTTTAATCTTGAACATCACGAATATCGATGCAGTCATTGCAATAATAGGAGAAATTGTGACAGATGAAAGGAATATCGACAAGAATTGCAAGATCTACATTAATGTTTCTACTTCCTCAAAGCTTTTTGCCATTATTGCATCCTATTTTGCTTCGTTCTACCCAAAAAACATCTTACCTTTCTATCTAATGACATCAAAGTATTTGATCGCAAGGATCGTGAAAAATCCTAAATTGTCAAAGGAATTCGAAGAACACGGCCTCAGTGAAGGGCTATTCGTTCGAATGTGGCTTCCAGTTCTACCATTCATGGAGATCAAGAAAGCATCGAAAGATGTCTTACGAATACTTCAGGAGGCTGAATCCAATACCACAAGGCACAATATTAAATCAATTACTGAAGCCCTTGGGTTGGATTATGATGTCCAAAGGAACCGCCAAAGACTTTCATTTTGGTTGAAGCGACTCCAAGAATTATCATTACTCGAGATGGAGAAATCGGCATATCCTATGATATTAAAATTACAGACATGGGCTCGTTATTTGTTAAAATGCTGAAATCCCTTAATCAAATATAATTTCCAAACGTATTTTAATTTTTATCAGATGGCCGATGAACTCGGACATACGCCCGGTATGGACGATTCCCCTTAGTCCTACTGCATCTGGTATATGCTGGCTCTCTGCAGGCAGCCGAGACCAGTCATGCCATCAAAAAATTCTGCGTGAGATTGAGATGGTTGGGAGAATCGCTCCCTACGGTGTTCCTGAGTAACGTGGTCATAGAGACGATGATGTTAAACTACTACTACCTCGAAGTTAAAGAAAATTATTTAAAGTAATTATGGAAACTCTATTCTATGGAAATACTGGATGATTTTTTTAAGGGGCTCTTGAACATCATCAAGGTTGACGATCAAGGTCAACAATTAAGCCTTCCTCAGCAAAGACAGGTAATATCAAAAATTAACGAATTTCTCTACACGAATTATCCGGGAATTGGCACTACTATAGCACTCGATGAAGAGTTTGAATATTTCTCGGAATTCCACAAGTATTGGGACAAGTGCCACAGGGACATCCTGAACCCGCAAATCGACGAGGACCAAGGTACTATCGTAGCAGATATTTTACACGACATTTACACCACATTTGGTGGCAGTCCGTTCACCGAGCTCTATGATACTGCTGGTTTGAAGCCAGAAGAGATATGTAAGGTAAGATATTTTACCGCTACCCAAGATTTCCGAGGATCACGTGAATTCAAAAACTTTGCCAAGATATACAAGCAAGATAGTTCCATCTTCGATAGTAAAATTATTTCGGATGATCCTGGACAATTCCTGAAGGATCTCGGGCTTACTAACCTTTCCCAATCCGATAAGAGGGTTAAATATGCAAAAACGTCTGCAGACATCTTGGTTAATAACGGTTTGGAACCATTTGACTTGTTAATGCACTGCCATGACAATTTTCGAGAACTCCGTGAGTTCTTGGTCGATAATGTCGGTTCCGGTTGGGGAAAGAAAAAGGCAGATATGTTCCTTCGGGACATGAAAATCCTCGATGTATGGCCAAATGGGACAGAATTCGGTGCGATCGATGTCGCGAGTGATATCAACACCATCAGGGTTGCGCTGCGATCAGGCATCCTGAAAACGGACATCCTGTTACTCAGTAGCTTCTTGGACATTTTCTGCTATCAATACGGGCTCATGGACGAGATGAATTCAAAGGCATGGCGTCGTGTCTGGGAAATCTGGCATAAGAAATACCCGTCCGAGACCATCGAAAGTCCATGCCTGATGGATTACTTGATCTACCGGTTCATCGGGAAGGAGTTGTGCAAGGACACTTTGGTAAAGTTCAGGTGCGAGGAGAAAAATCACGAGTTTTTCTGGCATTCGGGTAGAAACAGGACCTGCCAGGTATGCTACAAGGAAGAACGGGTCAAAAGGCGCGCAGTTGCCATCATGAAAGACTTGCCTTGTAAGTATCCAGAGGGCGAGATTTGCCTCCAGAACATGAAAAAGAATGACGTGCTGCCTGGAATCAAGGAATGCCCGTTTATCCCGGCCTGCAATCCGCGCTCGATCACGTTTAGAAAATTAAATCCACCGAAATCCATCAGCATCTTGGGCGCAACTGGGTGGGATACTGCCAGGACACGAAAAGATGAAGGTGGCGGCGGATTAATGGCTTGAGCTTCTTCCTTTTATTCCCAAAAATATATTGCTAATTGGAATTAACTGAAACTTCATTGTGATTGCAAGAAGCTCGTCAATGTTGGCGAACTTTTTTGCTGCGGATAATAATACGACAACTCATCCTTGTGCTGCAGTCGTTCAATCGTTAACTTGATGTATTCATCCTCGAGCTCTATCCCGGTATACCTGCGTTCCAGCAAGTTTGCCGCGACCGCCGTCGTTCCCGACCCGTTGAACGGATCGAGGACTGAATCTCCTTCGTTCGTGCAGGACGCGATGATTCGCAGGAGCAGGAACAACGGCTTCTGTGTCGGGTGCGAGCCATGGAGCTTCTCCTCCTGCGGGATGAGCGGGGACCACCACACGCTGCGCATTTGCTTTCCCTTGTTCTTGATCTTGTCCTGCGGGTCGTTCCAGTTTTTCATCAAGTCGTAGTTGAACGTGTTCTTTTCCTTGTTGTCCTTCTTGGCCCAGAGTATGGTTTCGTGGCTGTGCGTGAAGTACTTGCAGGACAGGTTTGGCGGGGCGTTAGGCTTGAACCAGACGATGTCATTGATGAGCTTGAACCCGAGTTTCTCGAGGAGATACCCGACCTTGTAGATGATGTGGAAGGTTCCCGAGACCCATATGGTGCCAGTGTCTTTCAACACGCGCTTGCACGCGGCAAGCCAAGTCTCGGTGAATTCCAGGTCCGCATCGAACCCCCCAGATCTGTCCCATTCGCCCTTGTTAACCTTGACCATTTCCCCCGATTGGCACGTGATGCCATCGTTCGAGAGGAAATACGGGGGATCGGCAAAGATCATGTCGAACTGGCTTGGTTCCAGCTCGTTCATCACGTCAACACAATTACCCTTGTACAGGTCGATGCCAGGAGAGACTTCATGGGGTTCAAAATTGCTTGCCACTGCTTGTCAAGATAACCTTGGGCAGAATGATATTAAACCCCGTTATTTTCACGCAAACAAGAGGCGTAACGGTTATTCGAAATTGTTCAGGATCAGGACTTCCTTGATCTTTCCCCGCTTGCTGCCATCGCTGTTGATGGCGCGATTGGCCATGAGGGTCTCAACGCGATATTCCTTGAAGAGATCGATGATGAACTCGGAATGCGAATTGCTGAGCAACATTTTGCACCCGCGAGCATCGAGCTCCTTGAATACCTCGAAAAGCTTGTATTGATCGTTCCGACCAAAGTTTTCCTTTGTATAACTTGTGAAGTTCGCAGATTGCGAGACCGGCACGTAAGGCGGATCAAAATAAATGAAGTCGCCGGTTTCCGCAAAATCCAAGCACATTTCGAAGCTACCCACGTGCAACTCGACATTTTCAAGGGCTTCGTGCACGGCTAGCAGGTTTTCCTCGTCACAAATCAGCGGGTTCTTGTAATCCCCAAATGGGACGTTGAAAAATCCCTTGCTATTCACTCGGTAGAGACCATTGAAGCACGTGTGGTTCATGTATATGTTCCTAGATGCCTTCTCGACATCGGACCACTTGGAAAATACTTCTTTGTCTCGATCGACATCTCGAATCGTGTAATAATACTCGGAATCGTTCTTGTGTTGCAGGAGCGACTCAATCAGTTCCTGAACATTATTCTTGATGACCGTGTAGATGTTGATCAAATCCGGGTTTATGTCGATGAGGATTGCCTTTTCGGGGAGAAGGTAAAAGAACATGGCGCCCCCGCCGACGAAGGGTTCGATATACTTGTTGAACGTCTTTGGAATGTAGGAATCCAATTGCTCGAGCAATTGACGCTTGCCGCCGGCCCATTTCATGACCGGCCGAGGAACGTCGACGATTGATTTAGCCTTTTTGTTCTGCGCGCGCTTTTTTTCCAAAAAGGTGCCCTGATCTTCCGAGAACTTGATGCTTGAAAAATCCGCCAAGCTTTTCTGGTGCGGTGGAGGACCATGCTTTTTCTCGGAAGTAACTGTCATATTAATTACCCGTTTGAGCAAAATTCATCTTGCATTAGACTTTCCATCCTTTGTATGAAAATAGATCTGGATGGATTTTAACCCTCTTTCCCGATGACATAAAACATTTAGCCTACTTGCCTTGATGCAATTTACCCGGCAATTTGATTATGATTCGTGAAGAAGGTCGTTGTTACCTCTTGTTACCTCACGATAGGCTATTTTATCCGATTTAAAAGTCGAAAAGATCTAGGGTAAGACAATAGGAAATGCATTCGGTCCCTTCCATCCATACGATGCCACGCTTTCCTTCTTCCCTCGTCCTGCGGCACCAAGCCTATCCGGGCTTTGTACGGACGGCGTGAAAGAGTAAAGATTTCTCTTCCATTAGTTGGTCAACTAACTCCACACGGGGAATTTTACTGGCCATTTTTTGTTTAATACCATTAATTCAAGATACTTTGTATGGGTAATAGGATTCTTTGTTTATCGGATACTCATCGAGGAACTTATTGATGAAACTGGAAGTATCTGTGCCCGAATAGATGAATCGGTGTGACATGCCGACTAAATGGCTGTCCATCCACATAACATCATTTATATCCGCATCCAATTTACACCCATTTATTTCGAAATGCCCCAGCTTAACCATATCAGCGGCATCTTTCTCGTTTATTAATAGCAGGCATAGTTTAGGCGATAAGGGATACCGTAGTTCAAGACCACTTGATTGATATCCGTAACCGTATTCAAGCGGATTCACATCATATCCCAATTTTGGGGCCCTATATTGTATCAAATTCTCCCGTACTATCGGGTGGTCCGATGTGCAATAATCCAGATCCGATTTGTTAACGAGTAATATCCATTTTTTACTAGATAATGTGTTTATTGCCCATTTTGTACCTTTATCTTGAGGATTGAAGGACGATATTTGTATATCAATGGCATCATTCTCTGTTATCGATGGAATATCAATATTGAATCGAACCTTGAGCACGTCTTTCATTTCATTCATACTTTTTTTAATGCATTCCCTATTCCATCTGGTTTTCATATCTTGAAGAAAAATCCAATAGGAAAGCAGATCTTGATCGGGAGTGTACAGGATATCATAAATTGATTCTTTTTCAACGATCTTCCGAATTACGGTGGCCGCCTCTCCTTCTATGTTGGTAAGATATTTTTCAATGCCTTGATCATGGCCATAAAAGAACCTTTCCATCGCAACTTGGCTGATCTTATACGCAGCGCATTTACCTGTCTTTTTATCGAACTGATAAATTAAGGGATCTTCATCGTTCGCCGTTTCGTGAGTAGCAAAATGCGACAAGTAGAATCGGGAGACATAATGCTCTCTTTTGGTTTTTTGCCGCTTCGAGGATTTCATAATACACGCAATGGGAGCAGACTATTTCAAACCCGGGGGATCTCAAAATTTCAGATACAAAGACTAAAAATCAGAAGCAGATCGCCCCTTCCATCCATGCGATGCCACTTTTTGCTTTGTTCCTCGTCCTACCGCACCCGACCTATCCGGGCCCGGAGGAGGTTGGAAGGGTCGAGCCATTCTTGCAACGATTTTGCATCCTTGGCGAATATGCTGCCAAATCGGATTAAGCATAACGGAATTGCTCGCGCCGTTGAAACTCTACGAACGAGATAGCCTCAACACCTTGTAGTTTGCACGCAGAAGCTAGCGTATTTGATAATGTCCTGTCAAAGGTATGTTCCCATGTAACGACTGGGCATTTATTCACTTTTCCAAGGGCGACGACAAAAGGATCTGCTTGATTCTTTCTCCCTTTAGCCCATTGGGAAAAGTGAGCATCGCTGATGATACTGATAACGATTGCTTCCTCTTTTTTCGTGGGTTCCAAAAAAGTCACGCGCTCGAGGACCCAGTGCAGAAGATCGTCGTCTTTTCTCCTTAATTCCTCTTGGACGATAATTGAACATAAAATTCGGTTCTCTGCAATGACATTAGCGAGATCTTCCCACACCTTCGGAAAAACATCAATTGGTTGATAGTGACGCCATGTTTCGATAAATGCTGAAGTATCAAAACTATATCGTTTAGGTACCATTTCGGAAGGCATAAATGCTTCCAAACCGTTAACATTGTCATGAAGGTGGACTTTTTTCATCTGGCATCAAGTGTGTCTCTTAGCTTTCGCATTCCGCATAGCATCTTGCAAATCTTGCAAGTGAACAAGGTTCATGTTGAGCACGCGACTCAATGTGGAATATGAGATAAGCTGCTCTTCGGCAGCACCCATGACTCGATCAAGAAATGAGGGTGGATTTTGCTTTAAAATTTTAGTCACGTATGGTATTCTCATCTTCCTAGACGTAGGTTTTGCTTTTAAAACGCTGTGCAAATGAGCAACTTCCTTGTCATAAAAGTCTTGGGTTGTTTTGCCAAGATCCAAGAGACGACGCATAATTACTTCTCGACTTACCCAATATTTTTTCGACAACAAGACAATGGTTTGTTCGTTCCATTCACATTTTTCTTCGTGGTCACGAACGACCGGTAGGGATAGGAGATCACTCTGAGGTACTAGAATCTCTGCTGCCACAGCGTTGCAATATTGTTCAACTGGTGAGACGTTCATAGGCGAAAGGAACTTACAAACACCAGAGCGTTCGTCGAGGAAAAGGTGGACTAATTCGTGCAGCAACGTGAATACACGACCGAGAACCGCATCCTTTGAGGTGATTGCGATAACGGGATACGGCAAATCCTTTATAGAGAAACCGCGGGCGATATCCGGGCCAAAATTTGAAACTTGAAAGACCAAAATACCTTTTTGATCGAAACGGTTCTTCCAAAACCTCAAGGCATCGTATTCATCTTTGATTCCTTCCCGAGCTTCGAGTTCACAATTGAAAAATGTAATAATATTTTCCGAAGCCTGAAGTGTGGTGGTGCTATCGCGCGGGATGGAACCCACCCAAGAATAATCAGGTAAATCTCCAGGCGGAATTATATCGACCATCGTCTCGCGCTTGTCGATGATGCGCTCCATTTCTTTTCGAAGGCTGGCCTCTTCTTTTACCGGGCGCGATCCAGCAGTACGTAGGTCATCGAGCGGAAGATATCGATCAGGGACTGCGCTGTTGTAAAACACTAGCACAGAAACTTTGTATCGCCGTGCAAGGTTCAGGAATTGCGGGTAGGTCAGGTGCACATCTCCGCCTTCCTCGATCGTAGCCAACTTTTCGGCAGTAACAATGCCTTTCGCCGCCTCAGAGACAGAGAGCCCGACATGCTCCCGGGCCCATTTCAGGATGGCAGGATTGACGTGCGCTGCTGATGAAATAATCAACACCAAACCAAGATTCTGTTAAATGTATTAAATGGCCGATATTCCCCTGATAGCATGAAAAATTCTTATCAGTCTTTCCCGTTAAACTTTTCGCAGAGCTTAAGACAGGATATCAATTGCAACGTTTTTTGATCTAAAAGTAACATCAACATTGCAAGCTCCCATTACTTTCTGGAACGAATTGGCAAATGCATATTAACCGGAAAATTAGAGAACCAAGCCCCTTCCATCCATGCGATGCCACGCTTTCCTTCTACCCTCGTCCTGCCGCACCCGGCATATCCGGGCTCTGCGGAGACAGCGGTGAATCGATAGTCGCGTGAAAATTACTATTTCTTTTTTCTTATTGACCTTATTGACGAGACCTACTCGTGGATCCTGAATCCATTTTTCTGCGCAAGCAAAAAAATGTAAGAAACCCCATCCTAAGCTCGTTTAGTTTTTGCTCCTGATAACTTTTTCAGGGGGTTATATAATGTAAGAGAAGAAGAAATTTGGCTATTATGGCTATTATGGCTGAATATTCCCTCATCATATGATGAATATTCCCTCATCATAATGAACGGTCAAGGTTCTCCGGGCCGGGCGCGGCGGGTGCCGGGTTCAAAACTCTTCGTATTGCCCCATTTGGATGACATTCGCGTTGAATGCTGGAAAGGTCTGTCCTGGCGCGAACTCCTTGGAATGCACGGATATGTCTTCCAATCGGCGGGGGTAGGTCACGGGTACTTTCCCGGATGGCGTTATCTCCCCGGCGAGAATTCTCATCAAGGTCATCCACTTTTTTTGCTCAAGGGAGCAAAAAGGCTCAAGGGATCGGGCCTCGTTTTCAGGATGCGGTCCATAATCGCGTCCATGATGTAATCGTAGAACGCCATGCACTCTTCAAGCAACTCAAGGGCTGTGCTTCAATCGACGTGGATTTAAACCGTTAGATCTGTTTTAATGGATTCAAGGAATTCATGGATGAACGGTTGAAAACGTTGAGTGTCATTGCCATGAAGTACTAGATGCAATCTGTTTTGATAAGTCGATACTGCAATCAGGATTCCGGGCGCATATTGAACGGGACCAACAGCATGAACTTGAGTTGGTTGTAAATCTCCAAATTTGCACCGCGTTTCATCAATGATGCCAAAATTCGTGAGATTGACATAGTCTAGTCCAGTCGAAACAATTTTTTTATAACGATTGCGCAGCAAATTCCCGCCCCCAACAGCCCCAATTGTTATCAGCAGTGCCAGACCCAAGCCGGGAGTTCCTTTTTTAAGTGCATCCATGATTGTCCTGATAGATGCAAGTGTTTCTTCGAAATTTTCACCAGGTTTTACCAGAGCTCGTGGATAGATTGCACTGAAAAGATTTCCTATAACATTTTGCTTTTCTTTGGATATATATCGGCGCATGTCAACGGGAATCATGATTGGATAATCGATATTTGGTTCCATTGATAGGTTATTAAACACGACCCGATAAACCGCCGTCAAAAGGATGTCGTTAATAGTGGCATCGGATTCATTCGCCAAGTCGTGTAGTCTCTCAAACTGTTGGGGGTCCAGAGAGAAATGCTCGATAAAAAAAGAATCTCTGTCAAAGGGCCCGGCAATGAGGGCGGGCCCTGGTCGCGGGATTTTAGCCTTTCTAATCGCATTAATTCCCGTGAAAAAAGAAAACTTTCGGAAGATCTGGCCGAAATCACGATTATTGTTAATAGGTTGGTCGATCTTTCCTTTACTATAAGCTTCAGCAATCAGATACAGCAAAAACTTTAGCCCACCAGCATCCGTTAGAACGTGGTCAACTTTAACACAGAGACGATCACCTCTTGTTGCATGGATTGCGAGGATTTTCAACGGGGTTTCACTTAGCGGATCGCAAGGAGTGTTGACAAAGCGTTGGGTCTCTTCTTCAACGTCATTCGTGGAATCCGATACGTGTAGTGCCGGGGGAGAATTTGTCGCCGCCAGCTCCCTCGTGAAATTCGATTTATGGACCTTAACAATGGAAGAAAGTACCGGTAGTGCCTGGTTTAGAATGATCAGGCCGGCTTTCAGGCGCGCCTCATCCAAATGGCCTGCGAAATCTAGAATGTAGGTAATTTGCTGGTCCGCTAATAAACGGGCGTGAAAAATGTTCAAATCCCCTGCCGTGAATGAGAAAGATTCTTGTTTCTGTTTAGATGAGGTCATTATTTATGTGCCTTGGCATTTTATCGTTCAATCCGTTGCTTTATTATAAATTTCTTATACAAGATTTTGGCTCTTTATCATCAGACCATCTACAAAACTCACGTATGGTGAGTGAGTTAAACATGCAGAATGTTTCTCTTAGAACCGAACGGCAGTCGTTGACTGGAGAGCAGCGCCTGCTATATCGAGCGCCCTATTGCGACATCATAGTGATGGCCAGGTTCGGTGGCAACATACTTGAAAGACCATTGAGACAGGCATTAGCAAAGGCCAAGCTGAAATATCCTTTGATGAGTGCACGCATAGAACAGGATAGCAAAGGCAATGCGCAGATTGCCCTTGGTAATGTTGCTGGCTTTCAGATAAAAATATTCGACAAAAAAACAGAGCATGGGTGGTTTGAATTAGCCTTTCGCGAGCAGATGGAACCTTTCAACCTAAGCAAGGGACCGCTAATCAAATTCCTTCTTCTACAGTCGGCTGAAAGCTCGGACCTAGTCGTAATCTGTCATCACGTCATCTGTGATGCTTTATCACTAGTCTACCTTGTCAAGGATATTGCATCTTTCCTGAATGGCCCTGAAAAGAAAGTGAACCCCTTTCCCATGCCTCCTAGAGTAAGCAAAGATAATCTATCGGTGAAGGTCTCACCAAGTTGGTTCTACAGGCTACCAATAGCATTGCTGAACCATGCATGGCGGAAAGATAAGAGGGTTTTCGGAGACGATGATTATGCCAGTATCTACAGGAGTTACTGGCAATCAAAGGATATCGGGATGGCCATGATCAGTCTATCTGAAGACATTACATCGGCGTTCATGCGAAGTTGCGAGAAGGAGCACGTCACTGTCAACAGCGCTTTGACAACTGCTTTCGCCTTTGCTCAGCATGATCTTCAAGGCCAAAACAAATCGTACCTGAGGAAAGCCCTTGTCGCCATAAACATCCGTGGTTTCTTCAGAAATCCACCAGGAGACAACATTGGCTTTCTCGCTGGAGGCGTTGAAGTGTCTCTTCCGATCAGAAGAGGTGATTTTTGGCAAGCTGCTCGCGAGTTCAACATCAGGATGGTAAAGCTGCGAGCCGATCCAAAAACTCTCCTGAAAGGCGTGTTTACTCTGGACCACGTGGAACCCACGTTGATGGATTCAGTGTATTTTACTGCCTATGGCACATTCAGGAATAAAACTGCTCTTGACGTTAAGAATTTGGTTCTAACATCAACGGGAAAGCCAAGAAGAAGTCTGGACATAACCAATGCAGGGCTTATCAATCTAGACGATGAAACCAAACTGGAGACCATATTCTTCGTGCCCATACTTTCCTCTAACTATGAAAAGGCAATAGGAATTGCCACTGCAGGAGGTAAAATGAATATAGTTATCTTGCATGACAACGCTCAGTTCAGTTCTGCTTCGATGGAAGATTTCAAGCAAAAAATTGTCAGTTATATCGGAGAGGTTTGTTCTTCTTGAAGTCAACCACCTCGTCCCACTCGTGCGTCCTCCATGATAAGAAAGCAAAACTACAGCAAATTTCACGATACTTATTCTAAGCGAACAAGCCAATACCAATGCGATGCGACAATCCTTCTCCTGCTGGACTTAGATTGTTTCAATCGAAAGCGGGTTTCAAATACCTTTGCAATGTAGTCAGGATTCAACTTGAAGCCAATTGGAGAATGATCCATCGCCCAGATCAAATGTGTCGCTCCGGGTTTTAATAACCTGTAAACTTCTGAGGCATACTTTCGTTGACCCTCCTCATCTAGAATATGAAAGCAGCCAACATCAAAAGAAACATCAAACTGTTCGGTAATCGTTTCCAAATTGGTTACATCTCCTAAGATAAACGTGGGCTGGCGTTCGTCGTTAGCTACTCGTTTCTTGGCCTTTTCAATCGCAACTGATGAAAAATCAACGCCAGTTGCTGTTATTCCTAGCCCTGCCATGAATCTTGACAACCGTCCAAGTCCACAACCTAATTCCAAGGAATTTTTTGGGTTATGGGTTTCGATAAGCCCTTTCAATTCTTTTGGAATGCGTGTATCTCCCCAAAAGGTGATTGGTGCACGATATGCCTTGTTGAAAAACGTACTTGCGTCTGAAGCGTCTGATTTTTTGCTCATATTCTTTCAGCCTGTATTTGAAGGGAATATTCTATTCGATTTCGAATATTCTAATGCGAATGTTCGATTTCGAAGATTTAAGAATGATCGTTATGGACACGTCACTGCAATGTGCATATCCGATAATGTTTCTCGCCGTGTTGGATGCTTATCAGGAAGAGGTCAAAGAAATCACCCCAGCAGGGCACTGGCGGCGACCAGAGCCTAACGGACGCGATTAAAGCCCTGACGCTCATAGTGGCGGGGAACAAACTCGGCGCGCTCGCCAAGTAAAAGGACGCGACGATTGGGATTAAGGCCACGTCCGACGGCAGTGCCAAGCCCGCGACCAAGCCTGCAAGCGAGTAATCCATAGCCTTACAGAAACGATTGAATGCCCGAGAACCTGATCATGGAGATCAAAAGAAGAGTGCAAATTATTATTTCAACGAGGGAAATACTCGAAAAAACTCCCCACACAGCGTGATCACGGCGTTCCCAAAGGTGGAAGATAATTCATCTTACACCTGCGGTTGTACATCCACATCGGCGTGAAATTTGACATCGCGGGATGAAGACCCCATGAAAATTTCATGCTTTCCTGGTTCCAATGCCCAATCGTGCACGTTTGCATCATAATAACGCCACTCCTTTAATGGCAGCGGCAGGAAAATGGATTTTTCTTCCCCGGGTTCTAAAAAGACCCGAAGAAAGCCGCAGAGTTCCCGTTCGGGTCTGAGAATCTTGATTCCTGGTCCACGAAAATAGGCTTGAATAACTTCCGCTCCGGCACGTGTTCCGGTATTTTTTATACGCATTGAAAACTGAAGGATCGTGTTCTCATCCCCGATCTGTCGATCTAACCTGCATTTGTTCCATTCAAACGTGGTATAGGAGAGCCCGAACCCGAACGGGAACCGTGGTTCGAGTTTACCACCGAGATGGCGATATCCGATGAATATTCCCTCATCATAATGAACGGTCAAGGTTCTCCGGGCCGGGCGCGGCGGATGCCGGGTCCAAAACTCTTCGTATTGCCCCATTTGGATGACATTCACGTTGAATGCTGGAAAGGTCTGTCCTGGCGCGAACTCCTTGGAATGTACGGATATATCTTCCAACCGGCGGGGGTAGGTCACGGGTGCTTTCCCGGATGGAGTTATCTCCCCGGTGAGAAGATTTGCCACGGCATCCCCCCCTTCTTGGTGAGGTTGCCAAACCACGAGCAAGGCTGCAATGTCATCGATCCAATTTTCCACGATGCATGGTCCCCCGCCGAATAGAATGACCACGGTCCGAGGGTTTTGCTTGGCAAGCCGTCGGATGCGGGAGGCTTGGCGACGCGATAGCGTTAATCTTTTGCGATCGGTGCCTTCGTTATCCCCAAACCATGCATGGGTCCATCCGGTGACGATCACGCTGACATCAGCGCGGGCTGGAGATTTTACAAATTTGACGGATGATCCCAGCTTGGTTTTGAGCCCGGCCAACACCGTGGTAAACACGGCTGGTATCACCGCCGAACTGCCGCCGTACAATTTGGGCGCGTGCTGATAATCGGCCAACTCGCCTCCAACGTAAATCGAATGCACTGTTTCTAGGTCAAAGGGCAACACCGCGGGCGAGTTCTTGAGCAAAACCGCGCCTTCTTCAACAATCCGCCTGGCAATGTCTCGATGTTCGGCCGTGTTACGACTGCCGGGCGGAATGGTTTCAGGAGGATCGATCAAGCCCACCTTGATCATCACGCTCAAAAGACGGCGGATACAATCGTCCAATTCCGCATCTGTAAAAAGGCCGGCTTTAAATGCGGCCTGTAATCGTTCCGTCGTATAGACAATGGCCTTCGGCATCTCGAGACTGAGTTTAGATTTGATGCAAACCGCTGGATCTTGTAGATAAAACGTCGCACCCCAATCCGATACGATAAGATTGGGAAAGCCCCACTTCCCGCACACCTCGTCTGCCAATAGCGCCGGATTTTCATAGACATATGTGCCGTTGATCCGGTTATAACTGCCCATGATCATCCAAGGGTCGGCTTCTCTTATGACCTTCTCGAACGCCCGGAGATAAATTTCGTGCAAGGTACGTTCATCAACTAGCGCATCGGTAAATTTTCGCCACGTTTCGTTATTATTGCAAGCAAAGTGCTTCAGGCACGCGGCAATTCGTTGGGATTGAATTCCTTTAACGACCGGAATCACCATCTGGCCAGTTAAAAACGGATCTTCGGAGTAATATTCGAAGGTGCGGCCGTTCAACGGCGTGCGACAAATATTCATTCCGGGTCCCAAAATGGCCTGCCGACCTACGGCCCGAGTTTCCTGCCCCAGAGATTGCCCTAAAAGTTCCCCGAGCGCGGGATCCCAAGTGGCCGCCAAGCCGATGGCCGCTGGAAAATAGGTGCCTGTTAGCCCGTGATTGGAATGATAACCTACCCCGTGCGGGCCATCCGTGACTTCAAATGCAGGTATTTTTAGCCGGGGGATCGGCATCGTGGTAAAGGGCGTATCTCCCGATAACAGACGAAATTTCTCCTCGCGGGTCAACGATGAAATTAATGTGGTTACCAGCTCGTCTTCTTCCATGATGATAATCATTTCCGTCGATTCTTAATAACTTATGCTATATGTGGGGGGTAATATCGTGTATTTTTGCGTGGTGGTGGATGCGATACAATTATTCTTCCTTGTCTTCACGAAAGGACGAACCACATCTTTCGATCGACTTCAATCACTAAGATTTCGTCCTCTTGAATGGAAAAAACCGGACCTAAATATATCAAAAATTGAATATTCATGGCAAAAATCTTCTGGAGACTGGGTTTAAGAATCCCCGTGAGGAAAGGGGAAACAAAGGGAACGGGCTTTTCTAATCCACTGATCATCGTCAATTCTGCTTCAACTAGATTTATATCGCAAAGAATCGATATTGTTATACTTATAATGCATAGTTTTGAAGAAAAATGCAAATAAACTAAGCCCAAGGGGACGATTTGATGCCAGTTTACGTCGAAAGAGAAGGAAAAGTGATGACGGTCATTTTGGACCGGCCCGAGGTGCGCAATGCTGTGGACGGGCCGACGGCCCGCGAACTAGCCGACGCGTTTCGGAGCTTTGATGCCGATGATGAAGCGAGCGTGGCAGTGCTCTGGGGCGCGAATGGAAATTTCTGCGCTGGGGCCGATTTGAAAGCCATGATAGCCGGAAAAAACGTGAATCGAACGGGAGAAGAAGGCGACGGGCCAATGGGGCCATCACGCATGCTGCTCTCCAAGCCCGTTATCGCCGCGGTAGCCGGGTATGCAGTAGCGGGGGGGTTGGAGCTCGCCTGCTGGTGCGACCTGCGTGTCGTCGAATCAAGTGCTATCTTCGGCGTTTTTTGCAGGAGGTGGGGTGTCCCGTTAATTGATGGGGGGACGATCCGCCTCCCGAGATTAATCGGATTGAGCAGGGCGCTGGATATGATATTGACCGGCCGGCCGGTCAGGTCTGACGAAGCACTCACGATCGGTCTCGCTAATCGAGTTGTTGAAGACGGGACTTCCAGGGAGGAAGCTGAAAGGTTGGCAGCAGAAATTGCAGAATTCCCCGCCACGTGCATGCGCATGGATAGAATGAGCGCTTTCGAACAATATGACATGGATTTTAACGCTGCCATGGAAAATGAATTTCACCGCGGCATGCTTTCTCTAAGTAGTGCCGAATTTTCTGAGGGCGTGGCGCGCTACGCAACCGGCAATGGCAGGCATGGGAAATTCTGAGATCAGTTCCAGCAGGTCCACGATAATCACGCAACACAACACGAGATAAAGTGATGAACCTGCACGTGCCCGTGGTGGCTTGAAAATTAACCTTTCAAGGATTCGTAAACTCTCTTGGCTTCTTCGATTTCGCTCGCCTTTATATCGGAACGATTTCGCGTGAAGGTGAGTATTCTCGCCCTGCTGGCCAACTCTTCTATTTTTGGCTTTATTAGAAACGGCATCGTGCCTTTATCATTGTAAAGGATGACGATCTTTGGACTCAAGAGCTCGATTTCCCTCTTCAAATGCTTTTCAACACAGGTGTTGATCAAGGAGCGCCTATCTTCAGGATCAAGTTTACCGAAGTCTTCTCTCGTAGTGCACTTCACGACATTTGAAAAATTGATACGTTCCAGAATTTCATCCCGTGGAACACCACCAAATACCTGAACTAACGCGTGAACTATAGGCCCGTGGAACAGATCGTTGGCATTTGCAAATCGCCTAATTATCAAGTTCGTTTGGTGATCGAACAGTCTCTTTGCCTTTTCGCGCCTATCAGGCGTCGATCGGTTTATGCAAATATATTCATTTTTTGACGCTTGGTCCAACTTGCCTGGGTTCGTCGCCAAGAATAAAATGTCTTTAGGCCGGTCTCCATAAAACCAGCGAGGAAAATTGTACGTAGTGCCTCCATCATCTTGATCGACATCGTTCAAAGCACGACAGTTCACGCATTCCTGTTCCCTGCACTGAATGACATTGAGATAAAACTCTTCCATCTCATTTTCTTCTTCGACCAATCTATATCCACCAGTAATTATTTTAATCTCTTCAACAGTCGTTACGAATTGCTGGATTTATAGTCAAACTTGGACATCTATAATACTTGAAGGGGGAAAATTCTTCATATTTTTATTCCCGAAATTTATAAAAATGCTATTGGATAGTTGTGGGATCATTGATGGACATGTCAAGCGAAAGAGCCAATAGCGGGGAACCATTCCCCGTCGGGCAACTTGCACGAGTTCTCGTCCAGATCGTGGAATATAACTCGGAACAGGGATACCGCGTTGTTCCTGTCGATACTCCTGATCAACCGGGCGTTTGGACAAGGAAACTAACGATCCTCGCGACCGTCAGATCTGAAGGTTAGCCCCTTTCAGGGCGCAATCCGATGGCAGGGCGCCAGCCGATAGAACGTCTCAAGAATACGTAGAAAAAAAATGTGCAGCTTCCGACTGAATGCTTGATTATGGCGAGCTAACCGCCATGTTATTTTCCCGAACAGCCATTAATTCAGCAATATCCTTTCCATGACAGTGGAATCGTTCTTGAATCGATTGCGGAACGGGTTACTGTGTTACGCTTTAATACTTGAACTTTCATCTATGGATCGGTATTGTTTTCGAATTCTTCCTTGACAAATCGGGATTGGCTGCAGGAGGATTCCACGAATTCAGGTTCCATCAAGGTGGATACGAATATGGTTATCAATCGATGTTATGCTTGCCCAGATAATGTCGAAATCTCGGATAAGAAAGATGACAGGCATCATTGCGTGCAATGTGGCAACACGTTTTGCTCGAAACATGGCGAACCGTTCGTCTGCCACGAATGCTTGAATAAGGCTGATCCCCTGACCCGCCAAAATATCAGCATGATCACGTCGAAGGTGAAACTGAAGGTGAGAGTCGGGTCTTTGTTGGGTGCGGTTGGCATCACCTTGTGCGTCATCGGGTTAGGTATCCTTTCTTGGGTGTATGCTCCGGTCACTAAATTTTCATTTTACTATCCATTCCCATTTTTTATTACAAGTTATCCGCATATCCAGTTTTTGGGCGAGACAATTGTCCTGATCGTTGTTGGCGCAATCACGTTCATCGTCGGGCTTGTCTTGGCTCTGAATCTATCTGCTGACGCGAAAGCATTGCGGTCCTTCCTTCCCCCGAGGACCTATTGGACACCTATCGGCACGGCCCGACCGGGTGCAGGATCTGCAAACCGCGGCGCGAATGGCAACTCGGTTGCTCCCGGCAGTCGATCGAACGCCTCACCAGTTGGTGCCCCGCATCAGGTGGCGCAAGCTCACCCCACGTGGATGCCGAGCGAATCGTCCGGCCCCGTTCCGGCGCAATTATCGCCCCCTTCCTTGCTGCGCACTCAGGCCTCTGCCCAGCAATCAACCACGCCGTTACCAAGTTCGATAAACGAAAGAGGGAAAATGCTCGAACTGGAATCCACCGAACAGATCACTTGCAAGCACTGCGGCAGAGCATTCAGCTCCAAGTGGACGAGTGTTTGTCCATGGTGTAGAGCCGCGGTAAACAAATCACAGGAGTTGCTTCCTGCACCATCGCGACCCATTCTAATATGCGATATATGTTTCAAGAGAATCTCGACAGAGCAATATTCGAAATATTTCAAGTCGTGCCCCACTTGCTATCCGAAAATGAAGAGGCACGCGCTGATCATGAACATCGTGTATGCGGTGCTACTGGGAGTTGGGGGAACCCTCGCGATTTTATTCCCGGCCTTATCATTTTTAGTGGCATTGCAGGCCCTTCCAATTCAAGGTTCTGTCACGACATACTTTGCCTACTTCATCGCGCTCTATTTGTACGCGTGGATGGTTGTCAAGGTATACAAGGCGATTGGCTTCGGAAAGAACTTGGACAATCCAGATTACGTGGCCAAGGACTGGAAAGTAGAGATGATGAAACTCGAGAAAGAGGCTGCACATTAATTCATTTCCTTGGTTTATTGCTTTTACCTTCCCTTCCATGATTCCCGCATGGGACTGCTCACTATGAAGTGTGCCCTGATGGTGGTGCTGCCACGAAAAATGGCATCATGGCGCCCTTCTCCTTCGAATTCCTCGTGAAAAAATGCCCCGAAAGTTATTTAGGCAATCACTGTCTCTTTTACGCAGATATCGGGGTTTTAACACCTTCCTCCGAGGTCACGTCCATGTCCATCGCGCACGATCAACGAATGCAAGCCTACAACGAGTGGGCCACAAGGGTTCTTGAGAAATTGTGGCAGGAGTTGTGGGAACCCATCCCTGACGGCTCGCCGCGTCGAGCCACGTCGTATTCCCTGAAAGAGTGAAGCATGTAAACCCTTATTTTTCTACTTTACCAACAGGTTATTTTCCCCTTTTCCGCGAGGAAGAAAACCCGAGCACGGTCACATTGCTTCTTCCCACGCATAGTCCACGCTCGTCTCCACGTGGTGTTGTTCGGCCCGACATGGGCTGCCTACAAGATTTACTCACAAGTGAGACCTAGGTCAGCATTCAAGACCAATAAATTTAAATTTCCTTTTGGTCTGTAAAAGCGCCTTCATAAACTGCTTCTCCCTCGCACTGTTCGAAAATGACTTGGGCGATTCGCACGCCCGAGCGCAGTTTGATTGCATTGCGACTTGCATTGTATATTTCAAAGACTTGCCGGTTGTCTTGAATGCCGGGTTGCAAGAAGCTGGCCGTCACGTGGACCATCAACCCCATGCGCGCGAACCGGCTTCTCCCCTGCAAGGACCCTGCGATGTTTGGCGGGAAGGACAATTTTTCTACCGTCATTCCAAGGACCAGCTCCCCCGGCTTCAGCAAGTAAAATTCCCCCTCGGCAATATCAATAACTCGAGTAATGGCCAAGATCGCGTGGGCATCTCTCGCCACGTCCAAGATGTCGATTTCGTTGAGCCCTTCAATAAAGACTCGGATCTGGCTGTACAACGTCACGTCATATGATGCCGCGTTCAATGCATCCTCGTCAAAGGGATCGATGATAATTTCCCCGCTACCGATTGAATCCAGTATTTTTCCACGAGTTAGAATCATGCTGTGACCCCTTAGATTTGGTGGAAGAATGGGTTGCTTTTGATTTTCTCTTTAAACCAGATAGGAGGAAATACCGCTGATCAATCATATTTAACATCCTGCAAGTCCAAAGCGACCCAAGATTCATCGCTTCAAGGTCCGGCTCCCCCTCACTACCATCGCTGATGCCCCGAAATACCCTGTATGCCACATCATCCTGCATGACAACCCGATGCCGATTTTTATGCGGAACTCATCGGACCTCATACTGGGCTCGTGTTTTCATAGGTTTCAGGATAAGTTTGTTGGGTCCACCAAAAAAAGCGACGATTATTCAGAGAGCTTTTTAACTTATTCAATGCAGTTGGCAGAGGCGCTTTCCCGGGCTCTCGGAAGTCATTCGTGATTTGCCAACCTGAACATTCAACTTACCTTCGATACGTTTCCACGGTTTTTTTTTCGCAGATGCGCTAAATCTTCTCAAGAGCTCGGCCCTCCCTGTAGCCGGCAACGGGGCCATAGAGATGGAAGGTGGTGGCTGTCATGCAAATGTGCTGCCTGCAGGTGCGCAATGACCGGCCACTATTATCCAATGATTCACTCCAAGCGGGGTTCCGCCATCATTTTCATCATGCTGATCATGCCTTTGTTGGATGACGTGAGGGCGATTAACGATTCATTCTTCAAGGGGGGAATCATCAGGGCTTCACTATCATCGACGATTAGCATGAACGTGTTCTCCACGTCAATCATTTCATTCATGATTGATAGCCGTTTGCGGGCGCTTTCACTAGCGTCATCGTGACTACTGGCAACTTGGTTCCTATTTATGACTTGTACTTGAGCATTCCCTTTTTTGAAGAGTGAGTTGAGGCGTTCTTCGATTTCCTGGTTTTCTGACATGACGACTAACTTGACTTTGACATCTTTTTTTGCAAGCTTTTCGATGTATTTCAGGTATTTTTCAGATGTCCGGCAATCGACGCTATCCTTGGCGGATTCCAGCATGTCCCGGATCTTGAATTCCATGCTTTTAGCCCCGAAAATGAAAAACAGGGGCGGCTCGGGCCTGTCCTTGATTTCCTGTTGTTTCAGGAGTTGAAAGTGGTTCATGGCTTCGTTTTTCGCATCTTCATACCTTTTCATGATCATTTCAAGAACGATGTTGGGCGCCACTGCCTGGTAGATGACCGGTCTCGGACTCGTCTGGACGATCATCCCGTTCTTTTCCAACGTTCCCAAGCTCGTGTAGATCCTTGGTTTGGATATGTCGAGGATATCTAACAGGTCGCTAACGCTAGCATAATTTAACGCGACAAGAGCAGCGTAAATTTTCGCTTCTGACTCTAGCAACCCCAGCTCAACTAGCGATTTGATTAGCTGATCGGGCAACTGTATCGATTTCAATTCAAGATCACTTTCTTGTTGTCTACTATTTGTTTACTTACACCAAGATTTATATATGGCGATTTACTTCTCGATAATAGTTGTCAACTTGTAGATCACTTTATCCCAGGTGGTCATTGATGGAAAACATGTCTGATGATGATAAAAGCAGCACAAAACGGGGAGTATTTGAATCTCCCTATGTCGTAATGGTAACTTTGGCGCTAGGGACCTTCATGATGGGCCTGGACAGCTACATTTTTTCTCCATCAATAGTTACCATCGTGCACGACTTGAATACATCCTACAACTGGGTCACGTGGACAATTATGACATACCTGATTGTCGCCACGGTGTTAATGCCATTAATGGGCAAGCTGGCTGACATATATGGACGGAAGAGAATGTTTGTCCTTGGCGTTGGTATTTTTACTATAGGGTCCTTTGCCTGCAGCTTGTCGTGGAATATATTGGCGCTCCTTGTCTTTCGGGGGGTCCAAGCTGCCGGGGGGAGCATGATCGTGCCGGCAGCCTTTGCCGCCATGAGTAGTGCTGCACCAGAAAACAAGCAAGGGCGAACCATGGGTGTTTTATGGGCGGTGACCATGATTGGCCCCATCATAGGGCCGAACATCGGAGGTTATGTCGTTCAAACTTTCGGCTGGCGGTTCATTTTTTACATCAACATCCCGATCGGGATTACCGCAATTATCTTGGCGCATGCCATCCACGAGAGTCATGGCACGGCCAAACACCACATTGACGCAATAGGCGCACTATTGCTCGGAGGGAGTCTCGTCGCGCTGCTCTTGGGGATCATAAATTTGGAAACGGTGGCACTAACGGACGTTAGGGTATTTCCGCTATTTATTGTCGCAGGAATTCTGCTGGTGGCATTCGTTATTTACGAGAAACGGGCGAGTGAACCCATTATCAACATGGCTGTAATCTCCCGGGGCGACATTCTCGCTTTTAACCTTGCCATGATGACGACAATCATGGGCATGACGTGCATTGCCTTGTTTGTTCCGTCATTCGGCCAGCTCGTGTTGAAATTGAGCGTGCAAGACAGTGGCACGATCCTGACGGCATATACCGGGACCATATTCGTGATGTCGCTAGTTGGGGGCATGCTCATCGACAAGTTGGGGGCCAAACCACTGATGCTGGCTGGGCTCGCGACATCCTGCTTCGCCTTTATTGGCCTCGCGCTTTTTGGGTCCAATCTCCTCTTCCTCATCTTGTTACTCATCATCGCAGCCTTGGGGTGGGGCGTGGTGACTAACGGGTTCCAAGTCACCATCCTAGGCATAACTCCAAAAAGCGAGAAAGGCAGTAGTAGTGCCATTTTAAATACATTCAGGGGCATCGGCGGGGTGTTCACTCCCTTAATCGGCGGATATTTCCTATCGAGGCAATCCTCGAATGTGGCCTTTCACTCCATATTCTGGACCGCGGCTATTTTACTAGTGATCTCCATAGCCCTAGTTGCATATGCGTTGGTAATCAACAGGAATGCGAAGATTTCGAGACAAAGAAATGTATGATGAGAATGGAGGCAATGTTAATGGAGAGTGAAGGAGACAAAATCCTGGGTATCTGGGTTGGAGAAATAATGGGTATTACTTTCCGATTCGAATTCTTTAAAGATGGCGAGAATATTTACGGGGGGAAAATAATCGATATAAAAATTCCTCTTTTGCTCAAGCCATTCGTCGGGGCGATTAGAATGAATCCCGAGGAGGTAAAAAACGCTAAGCTTTTTAGCTTTTCCTACGACCCGAGCAAGGATGCATTCACGATTGATTCCTTCAACATGGATTTACCAAGAAAAGCCAACAAGACCCTACCAACCCTTCCAAAAGGCATGAACTTACAGGCCGAGCAGATATCGAGTGAAAACATGGTTCTCAGGTATCGTGGAAGGGGAATGAACAGGACATTAAAACTAGTACGCGATACAGGCAACAATCCATTGCTACATTAAAAATCACAAAATCAGAAGTGGAGAAAATCATGTCGCAAGAAGATTATCCGGATCGGGTTATCTCGGTAAAAGGGATTTCCAAATCATTCAACAACGTCCACGCCGTGGACGGCCTGTCCTTCGACGTCAGGAAGGGCGAGGTTTTCGGCCTGCTCGGGCCTAACGGCGCGGGAAAGACGACCACGATCAAGTTGATCCTGGGCTTGCTTGACCGGGATGAGGGCGACATCTCGGTGCTCGGAATGGACCCCACCAAGGATGCGGTGGAAATCAAGCGCCGCATCGGGTACATCTCGGAGGAGCCGTTGATCTACAAGTCCCTCACCCCGCGTGAACTTTTCAACTTCATCGCATCGCTCAGGAACTTGAAGGGAGATCAAGTCGCCAACCGGCTGGCCCAATATCTTGAGTCCTTGGACTGCGCCGAATATTACGACCGGCTCATCGCGACGCTCTCCCACGGAAACAAGCAGAAGATGCAGATCATCGCCGCGTTCTTGCACGACCCGGACATCGTGATCATGGACGAGCCGATCACCGGCCTCGATGCAAAGTCGATCCGGGTGGTGAAGGAGATGATGGAATTGCACACGAAGCGAGGCGGCGCGATCCTGTTCTGTACGCACGTCATGGAGGTCGCGCAAGGGCTCTGCGACCGGATCGGCATCGTCAACAAGGGCAGGATGGTTGCCGAGGGCACGATGGAGGAGTTGCGTAGCCAGGCGGACCGGGACCACGGGGCTTCATTGGAGGAGGTGTTCCTGACGCTCACGGATGCCGATGAATCCGTCAACCAGATCATCGAGAACCTCCGCAAATCAATAATTTAGGGGACACATATTCATGTCGAAATCAACACTCGAACACCGCACTTGGAAGCAAATATACCAGATCTCGAGTTACCTGTTTCAGGAGACCCTGCAAGAATCGGTACTCCAGCGGGTAGGGACAAACCAGCCCCGCGCCTTGGAACGACTTGGCAGTGGCAAAAAGGCAGCAGCGCGGCAATCCTACGTGGGGGCAGCAATGCGGTCCTTCTACTACATCGCGATAATGTCCTTCCCCATCGAGGCGTTCGTTCGAATGAAGGCGGAAGCGACCGCCGGCCTCGCATCGCAATGGACGATCTTCGCGGGATCCCTGTCGATCGGTATGTTCTTCGTGATCTCCGTTGCCTACACGTTGCTGTTCGGGGTGATGCAATCCTCGGTCCTCGTTTCAGCCGATGCATTAAAATTCCTGGCCACGCTCCCGATCTCCGATCGTGACCTCCAAAAGGTGGTCATGCTCGCGTTCTTCCGGAACGTGGAGATCCAGCTGGTCGTGTCGCTCCTTGTCTTTCCGATCGGCGTCGCGATCGTGTCTGAAAGTGCCATCGTGACCCTGCTGAGCGCCGGCGTGGCCCTCGTGATAGTTGTCCTTGCATTTAGCGTGCTGATCTTGGTCGGGGAACGGGTCAGCCGTGTCCTCCATAACAACGACGTGAACACCCGGGGCGCGAGCGTAGTGCGGATGGCGACGATGCTCGGCCTCAGTTTGGGCGGGATCCTGCTCCTGTTCTCGTTCCAGTTCGTGATCCGAGGGATCGGATCGTACTTTACTGCGCCGTCAATTAGCCCGCAAGCAGTTGATGTCCTCAACACCGTCGCCAGCCTGATCCCCTTTCCCTTTGGCGGCAACTACATCGTGACGGAACTCTTCCTGGGCGGGCAGGGGGTTTCAATGGACCTGTGGCTTAGCTCGGCGATAGGCGCGGCCCTCCTCGTGTTGGTCACGATAGTCCTGTTCCGCAAGGCACTTTCCACGCTGAGGAACATCATCCATTTCGAGCAGAAGCACTTTTCGACAAGCGCCCGCGGCCGTGCGAAGCCGGTCGCCATCGAGGCCGTGTCTCCCACCTTGGCATTTTTCAAGAAGGACTTGTCCACTGCCAGTCGGGATTTTCAAGCCGTGATGTTCGTCGTGTTCCCGTTGATCATTCCGGTCACTCTTACGATCTTCCTCACGATCCTGACAGGATCCGGCCCCGCCGCGTTTAGTTTCGTCGTCCGGCTCGGCCTGAGCCTCCTTTTCCAACTACTTGGAGCAGTGATGATCATTTACGGCTTCCTGAGCATGGAGACTTTGGGCGGATCGGTGCTCGCATCGCTCCCCGTGGTGGTCCGGCACCAGGCCTTGCCCAAGCTGGCGATCGTCATGATGATCACGCCGGTGGCCGCGTTCATTCCCTTCCTTTTTGCACTGGGTAACGTCAATCTTTTTGAAGACATCGCGGTGCTGGTAATCTCGTTACCCGTCGGCCCGCTCTTCGGCCTCGTGGCAATGGAGCTGAAGGTTCGGCTGTTTGGAAAGCTAAAGTACCAGTACACTCTCGAAGAATTCAACTCGGAATACAAATATGCAAAATGGCTGGTGATCATCGCCGTGGAAGTCGGGGTGCTCCTCGGACTGCTTGGAACGGCAATGCTTCTTGGCGCCGACATTGCAGCCCTAGTCATCGCGTGCCTGCTGGAGGAAGGCGTGGCATACGTGGTGGTGTGGGTCGTTTTCAATCGACTGTTTCCTGTACCGGGAAGATTTCCCGTGCTCCCGCTCCGCAACGAACGTGTCCCCGCGCCGTGAAATGATTTTGGTAGCAAAACGATATAAAAAAACTGGTGAAAACACATGGTTTCGATGAATGCCCTCGAAAAACTGAGCGTGAACTCTCTAAACCGTCGATGGGTGCCCAAGACCGTCCTTCACCTGCTGGAAGAGGTGAACGTCCAGCCAACCGGCACCATCCTGGAAATCGGTGCAGGCTTGGGATACAGGTCCCACGCGATATTCAAGAAATACCACCCGGCGCAGATGTTTATCTGCGATTATGATGCCTCGCAAGTCGAGGCCGGGAAGAAACTTGCCGAAAAGGAATTTGGCTCGATGCCGGCCGAATTCGTGTACCAGCGCGAGGACGTGCTCGAGCTCTCCTTCGCGGATGAAATCTTTGACATGGTGATATCGACCCTGATGTTCGGTCACGTGGAGAATAGCATGATGAATTTCAAGAAAACACCGCAGGGGATAGGGGAGATCCAGCGGGTCTTGAAACCGGGTGGCATCTATCTCTACTGGGAAGTCAACAACCAGAAAAAGGTCGAACGCCTCTTTCGTGACGCGGGATATGCTGTCCTCTTCTCTGGAGGCAAGGGGTGGAACAGCCGGAAGCAAAGGGTGTTTCAAAAGCCTTAAATCTACCACGTACAGGATGTCTGCGTCTGCGTCGATTTTCGCCATCGAAAAGGCGAAGAAGGACTTAGCTACGCTGGCTGAGATCAACCGCACTATGGCAGAACTCGAACGGGGGAGTTCACGTTTGTTGTGTTTTTTTTTCTTTTCTTTACTTGTGGCGTGTGTTGGCATTTTATTAGCAAGTTACAAGTTCGGTGTAAGTGGAAGTCCCGAAATTATTATTTGGCATGGCCTCACGCCACATTTTCATGGGCTTGTTCTTATGAATGCTCTCTATACATGCTTCTGAGCAAAGTCCGGGAGCAAGGAGCATCGACAGTTTCCAGCATCGGGAAGGCATCCTAGTCAAATTTTGTAGCCCACTAAAAGGGAAATGGGGATCGATCCATCAAAAAGGGAAATTAAGACGTGGGGGTCTCCTTGAAGGCATTTTCGGTCTTATCCCACGTTTTTGCGCTGATCGCGAATTGGCCATCCTTCACCTTGATCCCGATGACGGTCGGCGCCACGTGCTGCCACGTGCCCGTGTTGTACACGTCGACATTCGAATTGCCCGGTACCGGAATGGTAAAGCTAACGGCCTTGTGCGTGTGCCCGTAGATCACCTTCGGGAAACTGGTAAGCTTGTTCTTTTTGAGGAAGGTCTCGATTTCGCGCTTTCTAAAATCGACATCGCGGTTGTCCTCTTCTCTTTTCTTGTACCACAATTCTTGCTGTTTCCTAGCTTGCTTGATATCTTCCAATTTCAGCTTCTCGTACTTTCCAGGCTTTCCTATCGCGTCGTGGATGCCCTGTACGGTCTCGTCGGAATGGTCTTTCACATTGGCATTGTAGAGGATGTCGATCATTTCTTTTGCTTCTTTGCTGCCGCGCATTAATTCCTTCCAGATTATCCCGCACACGTCATTTTCTTTCGGGAAGAATTGATAGCCGTGTGTCATCAAGATCTTGCCATTCGTCGTGGCCTTCAGACCGCCAAGGTCATCGTACGTCGAAATGGTCACGTTCCCGCTGCCGTCGGTGGCCATACTGATGTATTGGCAGAAATTGCCAGGGTTCAAGAATGTACTGAATTGCCCATTGGCATGCTTGCTCAACATCTTGACGAAAGCATCCCGGGTCTTGCCGAAGTTGTAGAAAAGGCCCAAGCCATACTTTATCGGGATCTCGTGATTGCCGAGAGTGATCTTCACTTTGGTCCGATTGCAGAGCTTGTCAAGCTTGTTAAAAATATTTATGATCTCGGGAACAGTTTTCACGCCAGAAGCATCTTGGCAGATGTTATCGTAATAATCACCGAGAATGAGAAGAGCTTGCAATTTATTTCCATTCTCGAGATACCTATCTATCGAGTTTAACGTGCGATCGAGAAGGCTTGCATGACTCCCGATAGCGCCTACGTGCGTGTCCGAAATGACCAGGACATCCGGTTCTTCATTCATCAAGAAGTTGTTGAAACTGTTGGTAAAGGTTTCAACGTCGATATCTTCATCGTCTTCTTTTTTGATGAATGCGATGTATTCATCCAAATCCTTGCCTAGTAAAATCTTCTTTTTTTCGAAGTTTTCTGGAGTCGCCGATTCATCTTCCATGTTTCATCAACCCAGGCTTGTTCACCGCGATTTTAACGGTAAAAACCATCATCTTCAATCTTGCTAAATCGCAGGTTTTGTTCATAAGCTATTTTGTAGCTATGATTTTTGGTACACCGACATCGATGGGCATCTACCCCGTGGAACGGTAGTGGCTTCCTTGCTATTTTCAGCAGATGATTACAGGAAACGGGGTTAAAAAGGAGGCTTTATTTGTCCATAAACGTTGAAATCAACCGAAGTGTTGTACTTGAAAATAAACTTGAACAGCATTCAAGAAAGCTCGAAGTGCTCGGCATTCCTGCCGAGGTAGAGGCGCGCTATGATTCGGTGCGTGCGGAACTCGCGATAATGGATCGCCAGACGCAATGGCTTGAAATGGTGAAACTTGGTGCCGTTCCGGGATTCTATTTATCGCGAGAACAGGCCCCGCTTCCACCAAATAAAGGCAGCAAATGCGACAGCGATTGCCGTGCCCGCGACGATGCCGGCAATGTTTTCCACGGAATCGAGCGGGTAAAAGCCAACCGCAACGAGTGCCCCTCTCCCGGCAATCTCCGCGGCCACAAACACGATGGCGAGCATTGCCGCCCACCGTTTCATGGTGATGACGAGGAATCCGGCCACTATGTAGCAGGATCCGATGGCCGCGGCGGAAATGGTGGAGATCGTTGCCGCAGTTGTCGTGATCCCGAAGAATTCGTGCGTGAAACCCGTCGCCACCTCGGCAACACCAAACAGCATCATCAGGATGGCGACGACAATCATGCTCCAATGGCGCCTTGGTTTGCTTTCCGCGCCGTTCATTCGCGTGTCCATAGAATCCACCAGAAATTAAATGGCCGGGAAGAATCGAGTCTTCCCACGTTCTACAATGAATCCAAGTGGTATTAAGTTGCAAGCGGATAGGTCCGCTTTTTTATGGAGGATCTCCTATCCCGCTTGTTTCTCATGCGCAGGCTTGTCATCGAAGGATCCATCACCGACATGATGGACGTGGTCCCGTTCCCCGAGCTGCTAAGCATCAAGTCGTTTGAAATCCTCTATTTTCTCGAGCAGGGGCCAACGGAGACATCCCTTATCGCCCGTATCGAGTTTACCGAGCCACAAGTCAACAGACAGGACTTTTTTGCCGGGTTTCAAGAGGCCCAGCTCCTCGATCGAGACAAGGACGGGGTGGGGATCTACTACCTCAAGAAGAAACCGATGGAAGGTGACCTGCTGGGCACGGGCGGGTTCATGGTCCCGCCATTTGCCATACACGGTGACACCATGAAACTCGCCTTTGTAGGCAGCGTGGAACAGGTGGATCAGTTCCTCGCGGCCATCGAATCGAAGAGCATCTCGTTCAAGATAGTTTCTATAACGGATGCCAGGTTCGCGCTGGACTCCCCGCTGAATGCCTTGACCGAAAAGCAACGCGATGCCTTGATTGCTGCCTTCAACGCGGGCTACTTTGACGTTCCCCGCCGTGTAACCTCCGAGCAGCTGGCGAGCGCGTTGCACATCCACCACTCGTCCCTGAACATGCGCCTGCGCAAGGCCGAGCTCCATCTCCTCTCCCGGTTGCTTAAGGGATGAGGTGATCTTTATGAACGGCATCGTTCCTCCTTCCAATGGCGAAAAAATATTCCAAACTTATTGTCCGGTTCCAGCTATGCGAAGTCTTCAAGCGGAATGTCCATTCCCATCAAAGAAGGAATAAAAATACAAGCCCGTCGTCACCTGCGAAAGAAGCGTCCCATTCCCGAAAGATAGAAGATAGTGGCCCTCTTGATCTCCTTCGAGATCACCTACTGCGCAACGCTTTGCACGGCACTCGTGGCAAGGCGTGCCATTTTCTTCAGGAAAGGCGTTCTACCTTAACATGTACTTAATATGTCGCACGGACGGTTAGGATCAAGGTTGCAGAACCTTGGTCCCGCACGCAGCGCAGAAAAGCGAGTCCTTGGGCAATTGATTTCCGCATTTCGCGCAATATTGCCATTTCGGAGGACTAATGGTCGCCGGTATTGTTCGCTGGTTGTTATCCAAATTAAATGGAAGCGATCCGGGGGAAATCGTTGTTGAAGGTGCTTGATACCTTGCCTCTGGCTGCGGTGGCACGGATGCTTGCATTGTCTTGTGCCTCAAGCTGAGACCGTAGAAGAGCAGGGGCAATCCGACGCAGAGAGACACGATGCCAATGATCGTGAAGGCGATTTCACTCATCATGAAAAGACCGGGAAGTACCGACAAAGCAGAACCCAATCTGGAACCAAGCATAAGGAACTCCCAGCCTACAATTAGAAACGAACCACCCTCGCCGGCTATCACTCCGCCCGCGATGAGATATCGAGTGTGCTTTGCAAGAACCATGTTTGGGACCTCGTCATGTGCGTCCCACCCCCTCTAATGCGGGCGAGATAGCTACCTAATCTGGGCGAGAGATAAATAACCTTTCCCATGCACCACGTGACGGAAAATGAGGACAGGAATCCAACTGACGGCAGATTTTATTGGCATACTTGGTGCTGTTTGGGCCGTCGTAGGTCATCTGCAAGACTTAGGCCCATTTAAGGGGAAAAATAGCCTTTTTCTCAGTTTGCTTGTTTAACGCTGGCAGTGATGGGCATTCACGTGCCCGATGTGGCTTGAGTGCCTTTCAAGAGTCCGTTTCCGTTATTTTAATTATGAAATGAACTGTTTCCCTCTTTTGAAGCAACGTGTTACAGAAATGCCAGCAATAGATGGCAAATATGGCCCAAGAAATCTTATGCTGAAGCAAACCTACTCTTTTGATTGGTATGCTTTCGATGCCCGTTCGGCTCGCTCCTTGGAGAGCTTCCTGAAATACTCGAAATCCTTGGCTTTAAACTGCTCATCCATGAATTGCAGTTTGCTAGCGAGTTCGTCCTTTTCTATTTGGATGGCTTGTTTCTCTTGATCTACCGAATCCCGTTGCGATTCCAGGTCGGAAATTTGGTTCTTGAAATCTGCCTCGAGGTTAGCGATTTTAACCTCGTAACTTGATTCCATATCCGCGAGCTGCGTCTTTAAGCTCGTTTCGGAATCCTCGAGCATTGATTTGTCGCCTTCAAGGCCGCGAATCCTTTCATCAAGCTCGGTTTTCGTCGCGTTCGTGTCTTCCATAAGTTCCTTGATTTGTTTGTCCTTTTCGCTGATTGTTTTGTCAAGCGATGCTTGCAAGCCTTCGATTTTTCCATTCAGCTTTGCGATCGTGCTGATATCTTCCTTTATGGAAGCTTCAAGATTTACGGCATTTTCCTTGAGATCATTGATCAATGCATCTTTTTCCTCACCGAGCTTCGATAATTTATCAACATCAGATTGAAGCGATGTAATCTCTTTCTCCTGATCGGCTATTCGACTCTGGAGATCGACCACCACTTTATCCTGCAATTCGTTGATCGTGGCTTCATTTGCGATTTTCAATTCTACAAGTTTGTCGATTTTTTCCTTGAGTGAAGATATCTCTCTCTCTTGGTCCACGACACGATCCCTGAAATCGGTCAAAAACTTGCCACTAACCTTGACTTCCTTGTCAGGCCGTTGCTCTAATTTTATCCATTCGATGCTCATGAACAATCACGCGCGATACCGGCGTACGCATTAAAAGTTATAGTCCTTCGGTATATCAACATATCCTCGGTCAAGGCTTGATGAGAAAATCATCTTCGACCATGAAGCTCCATTTTTATACTAATTAGATTGTACTCGATTTCGGTGCCAATCTGGTGCAATAATTCAAGCAATGCCGAGATCGTCGTGCATTGCACCGATAACGTGGCATCGGCGCCGAACATCAAGATCCCGTTCGCGTGGACGTTGATTTATGATAGCATGACCCTCGTGCGAAAGGAGCACGAGAGCACCGGATTCTCCTTCCAATCCCCGCCCGTCTCTGGTCGATCCGGTTTCATACCCACCAAGGATCAGTTGAGGGCGGTAGCATGGTCTTTCTTTCTGATGCAACGCAATAAGATTCGAAAGAATTACCTTCCGAGTAACAAATATTCACCACTTGGACACTCACTGCAACCTCTTCCGCCTTAAAAACCAACACGAAAGATTTTAAAAAATAAAAAAAGGATTCTCACTCTTCTTCGACGAGTGACATGGGTTGGTCGCAATGGATCGGGATGTCTTCCTCGCCACATTCGGAGCCCATGCAGCAAACCAACTTGTCGCCCTCTACCTTCATTGCTTCCCCGCAGTGCATGGGAACTTCTTGCGTTTCACCACAGATGTCACATTTTAACATGGCCATAGTATCACGTTTGTATTGGTTGGTAGATTCGTGGTTACCGATGTTTTGGTAACGATCACGATTGGCATCGAAAGGTTTTTTAACCTTTTCCCTAGAAAACAAGGCTTCAGGGCAGATTCGCCATGAGGTAGGTGGAAGCAACTTGGTCCTCTTCAACCGTTAATTTCAAACTTGGGCTTAACGAGCCCAACTGGCTCAACGAGCCAGCGTTCGATCGTGTCGTGGGCGTGGCTACACCTGAAGCCAACTGGTATAGACATGCAACAAGCGAGTCACCAAGACAATCTGGACCAGCACAACCAGCGCTTGGCGTGTCAATTCCACTTTCTCCCCCGCTTGTTGATCCCTGCTGGAATGATCGGGACTCTCGTGAAAATGTGACGAGGGTTGAAGCGCCACGCCAACCGCCGAAGGAAGTCCAACTGGACTCGATCCCACGTTTTTGCCCGGATTGCGGCGTGCATTTACCTGACGTCGCCGGCATCGCATTTTGTCCGGTCTGCGGGTATAAATTTTCCCACTAAGACTAAGGGGGGGTCCAGACAGATCACCACACGCTCGCGCCCCTGTCTGCTGAGGAACTTGCAAGCGCCGCGAATTTGGATTAGGCGGAAGGCGTGGCTGATCTAGAGTGGAATGAAGGAGGGCTTACCTCACGACGATGACAAGATCCCATGCATTCTTAAAAATCGGCAGTATCATGGTATGCAAATGCTACGAAAGTTACCAAGAGTACTGAAAACGAAACAGCCGCCGGACACCGGGGGCCCCCCGGGAATTGGCCCGCTTAGCGATCTTCCCGAGGATCCAGAGACCAAGATTGCCCGGGAACGGTTGAATGAAAAGAAACGCCGGGAGAAACACCCCGATCTCGATGACCCTGGCACGATCGTCTGACACGAATCTGGCGTTAATCATTACCGATTTGGTATCGCATGTGGATTAGGTAATGATACGGTGAAAAGATCAATCGACCATCCCAGTTCTGAAACGGTAACTTGCATTGATATCTGAATGGCAGGATATACATCAATTCGGGAGAATTGCTCCAACCATTGCCTGTTGGGTGCCAATAACACGCTATATGAGGCCAATTCCAAGAAGAAAAAGAATAACGAGCTCAATGTCCGTTTCCAGCCATAAGGCGGAGTTCCCGCAGGAACCGGGCGTGGCAGCCGCCCGCGAAGGTCTCAGGATCGATGCCGAGGCCGCGCAGGTGCGCAAGGTCCTTCTCGAGGTCGTGGGCGAGCCGCTTGAGCTCGTCCTGCTTGGCGGTCGCCGCAGCAACGTGGGCGAAGTCATCGAGTGCCATGCTTGATCCTCTCCAAGAAAGTATTATAATGGCAATATTCCCGGGGTAGCCCTCCAGGGAACATGGTCGGTCAAGCCGAGAAACAAGCCGTCAATAATCGAGATGTTTTTTTCCAGGTAATCGCAATAACAGGATTTGTGACCGGTATCTTGGTGGGCATCGTGGTAATCGATGTTCCACCTGCCGTTATGGAAAAACGCCAAGTTCCAGTATTCGCGGAAGAAATCAAAAGGCGCCGTGGGCAAAGCACATGATCCAAGCCTTAAGATTGGTAATAAAGTGTTCCTGTGGATCTTGAATTCCTGTGAAACGAGAATTGACCGCTCCAATCACTAATAATTTAACTATGCAAGCAGATGTACCTTGATACTAATCGGATTTATCCTGTCCAGAGATCGGTGCATCTTTCCTTGAAGGTCAAAGTCGGTATTATTGGTTGCGGGACCGTTGCTCGGATCGGCCACGCGCCTTGGTATCTTAAAAATTCCGACGTGGAATTGGTTTCCGCTGCCGATCCCAACGAAAGGCGTCTTGAAAAGTTTTTGAAGGCTTTCAGGATGCAGAAAAGATATACAGATCCGCTGGATCTCATTGAATCTGGAGAGATCGATGCCGTTAGCATTTGCAGCCCGCACTGGGCACACCTAGATCAAATCGTCGCATCTCTAAAGTGCGGGCTTCACGTTCTCGCCGAAAAACCAATGGCCGTGTCGATGGACGAATGTGATACCATCGAGAATGCTTTGCACGATTCAAAAACGATATTCCAGGTTGCTTCACAAAAGCGTTTTGAACGAGCTCACCAGAAAATCAAGGAGGTCGTAGAACACGGCGATCTGGGAACCATTTTCCAAGCATCGATTTACTGGTACCATTACATTCCCGATTTGAGTACTGGCCTGCTCCGAGGCGGGCTCAATTTCTTGCATAAACTGGGAATTGATTTGGAAGATAGTCTTGGTGCGTGGAGATTGATCGATGTTCGAGCAGGTGGCGGGGATTTGATGGACCATCTACCGCATTACTATGATTTGTTTCGGTTTTGGCTCGGTGAACCGGAGGAATTGAGTGCAGAGATATCAAGGGTGTATCCCGGCCGCGTGCACGAGGACCATGGCATCATCACGATCAAGTACAAGAGTGGGGCTCTGGGTCTGGTCGAACGGAGCCAGGACGTGAAAGGCCGGCCATTCGGCGAGGAACGGGGATACCTGCACGGCACGAACGGGAGCATTTACTGGGATGCACCGCACGAATACACCCTGAAGCCTGTCAAGTTGCAGCGATTCTCCGGTAAAAACATCATGCTTAACAAGCGTTCACCGTTTTTCGTGCCGGGCAATTCTAGAAAATCAGAGGCATATAAGCGTCAAGTAGACACGTTTATCGCACGCATTTTGAACAAGCCCAAGACCGTGGACTTTCCCTTTGCCTGGGTGCCCGGCTATGCAGATGGTAGAGCACACGTCGAAGGCGTCGTTGCCTCGTACCTGTCCGCATTCACGAGGAAAAAAATCGATTTGCCCCTCAAAAAATCTGAATATGAAGGCCTGCAATTCGATTTCGAGACCCTTTTGCCCCCACTGAATCATTAAAGATGCGCGTGCAATCATGGCGGTGGCCGCAGTCGTGGCACGCGAAGCCGAACTCGACCCGCAGCCGGACCTGCGTCATTCGACCTGTCGCGCCGCTTCTACAGCCGGCTCGATCATGGGCCTAGCCGGCCCTATCGAATCGTTGCCCATCCACGCCCGGATCCAGAGGGCGATGGAATAGGTGAACTCGCAAATGAAGTCAACTATTTCCGGGATAGCTTCTCCCGTCCAGACGTGCATCAGGAAGGGGATACAACTTATGAGGACAACGGCGATGAGAACGAACGGCACGATTCCCCAGAGCAGGTCGGGATTCTCGTGCTTGATGTTGTTCACCTTGGCCCCGCGGAGCATCTCGATACCGATGAACGCCATCGCGAGGATTTCGCAAGGGTTTCGCAAGTCCGCGAAGTCGCCGTGGGCCGTGGTCCACGGCATCGTCGGGAACGCCCCGATCAGGACCCCGAGCACGCGGCCGGCCAGCATGAGCAAGAGCCCGATCAAGCCGCATGCCTGTGGCGTCTGTTTCCACGTCTTCGCCATCCGGCGGAGATAGACCACGACGACCGGCATGCAGAAGGATGAAGCCAGCACGGTGCCAGCCGCGAAGAAACCCGCCGCCCTGCTATTCGCGTAGATGCTCCCAAGGTCGCTCAGCGAATTGGTTTCGAGGGTCCACGGCTGCGTGTAGACCGCCCAGGCAGCGAAATAGAACACGATAATCAGGCCAAACCCGAGAAATGCGACGAGCACGGCATACTTGGTAAAAAAATCCGTCGTTTTTCTATTAGCCAGGTATGTCATGCTCGGAAGACACCAATCCGAAAGTTTACATCTAGATTTGCCGCCTGCCATTTCGGCGGATCGACGAAGCAGGGAGAAGCTTCTTTGAAACGAATGAGTAAAAAAATGTTACAGGCTCAGGTACCGATCGAATTCCCATTCGCTGACTTGGACGGAATAGGACTTCCACTCGCCGAGTTTGATCTTGTAAAAATCGTTGAACCCGGTCGGCCCGAAACAGTCGTGCATCTCCTGGCAGTACTTGTACTCGTGTAGCGCCTCTGCCAAGTTGCCGGGAAGCGACGGTATGCCAAGCTCCTTCCGCCGTTCGTCGGATAGCTCGTAGAGGTTGAGGTCGGTCTTTTCCGGCGGGTCCCAGTTGTTTTTTATGCCCAAGTAGGCAGAATAGGCCAGCACAGCGAACTGGAGGTAGGGATTTCCCGCGGGATCGGGGCAGCGGGTCTCAAACCTCGCCGCCTGGGGATTGCCCCTGAAGTCCGGGACCCGGATCATGGGCGAGCGGTTCACGAGCCCCCACGCCACGTAGACCGGTGCCTCGTACCCCGGGACAAGCCGCTTGTAGGAATTCGGCCAGCTCGCGAGCACCGCGCACATCTGCCGGCCGAGCTTGAGTTGGCCCGCCACGGCGTGCAATGCGACATCGGAAAGATATCCTGTTTCGGGATCGTTGCCAGCAAACACGTCAATGCCATCCTCGTTTGCAAAACTCTGGTGGACGTGCATTCCGCTGCCATTAATGCCGAAGAATGGTTTCGGCATGAAGGTCAGGTGGTACCCGTTAAACGCGGCCACCGATTTCACGACGTTCTTGAAGGTCACCGTCCAGTCGGCCATGCGAAGGGCATCCGTGTAGCGGATGTCGATCTCGTGCTGGCCGCGGCTCACCTCATGGTGCATTTTTTCCACGGGAATGCCGAATTTTTCAAGCATGAGGACCATTTCACGTCTCAATTTTTCGGCCTCGTCCCCCGGGGTGAGGTCAAAATACCCTTCTAGATCCATCGGGTTCGGTGCATTAGTATGGTCCTCTTTCTTGAGCAGGAAAAATTCCATCTCGGGGGCGCAGTTGTACGTGTATCCGAGATCTTCCTTGATCGTGTTCAAGGTCTTCTTGAGGATGAATCTCGAGTCGCCATCAAACGGCTCGTTGTCCTTCGTGAACACGTCACAGATCAGCCTGCACTCTCCGCCTTCGATTTCCCTCTCGGGCCACGGGAAGATGGCAAAGGTCGAGGGGTCGGGCATCGCGACCATGTCGCTCTCCTCGATCGCGTGGTATCCCGTGACGCTGGACCCATCGAAATTGATGCCCCGCTCGAACGCGGTCTCCACCGATTCGGAGGGTATCGTGAAGCTTTTCACTCGGCCGTTGATGTCGGTAAACTGCAACCTGGCAAACTTGATGTTCTTATCTTGGATCTCCTGCAACACACCGGATACCAGTTCCGTGGATGAGCTCATGGTAAGTCAGGTGACTTAAGTATCAACTTGGCATAAAAATTACATTGTATCACCTCACAACGGCCCCACATGGCCTGCCGGTGTAATGCCTCCTTCTGCCAAGGCTTTGATAAGTGTACATGCGGCTGCTATTAACCGTCTTGACCGTCCGGGTAAAAAATTCGAAATTCCCCCGCGGGGGGAACGCGGAGAAGAAATCCGTGAGCTCGTTGAGCCGGGGTTCTTTATTTCCCCTATTTTTTAATGAAAATCTTTGTCATGAATCGGCAGCACAACGTTGATTAAGGAAATTGCGATATCCACGGGTATCGCGGCACTAAAATCTTAATTAACGCTGAGCTGGTTGGTCGAGCGTAAGGTGCCAAAGTCCTGGAACCACGGAGTACCCGAAAGGGCGAGCAAAGATGAGCACAAACGAAGAGGGCTGGAAGGAATATGCGGACGCAGCACCAATAATCTTGGACTTCGGCAAGAACAATGGAATCCCCGGGATAACGCACCTCATCATCAAGGAAGTGCAGTATCGAAAAACGATAATCGAGCAAATGGGCATGGTCAAGATCGAGCACGTTATCGAGGTCCGGCTTGGCAAAAAATCTGTCCGGTTCGTGTACAATCGCGGGATGGTCGCGATGGACTCGCCGCAAGCAAAACGCATCAAGCATCTATCAGGCACGGAAAAGGTAGAGGCGATGCACCGGTCCCTGAACGATCCAGCAAATAAGCAGCAATTCGGGCACGTGCTGGCCCTGGCAGCGCCGGAGCTCGAGACATTTATCACCTCGGTAAATGCTGGCAAGTTCACGATCGTGAAGTAGTTAGGAATCACGATTGCTTTTTGCTCCTTGGCTCGCGTCGTGGGTGGATAAAGGCACTGCCAAATCGATAAGATGTGGGCATCTGAGCTGGATCGGATAAAAAACGAGGAATAGGAAAAGATTCTGGCAAATCTTATAAATTTGTTTTATTATATTATAACCATGACTCAAAAAACAATTTCGATGCCCGACGACATATATTTCAAATTAAAGGCCAAGAAAGGCGAAAACGAAACCTTTCCCCAATTGATCCTGCGATTGCTTCACGAGGAAGAAGTTCGCAGTAAACGGCACGAAATTATGGATTTGGCAGGCGCGTTTGGTGAAAATTCTGAAGAATGGGATCGGATCGAGAAAGAACTCTACGAGGATCGTCTCCGTCCCTCCTCACGAAAGGGGATCTCGTTTGAAGAGTAGAACAGCGACTCGGTGACGATTGGAATGAAGATCTTTATTGATACTGATCTAGCCATTGCGTTCTTGTCTCGGAAAGACGGCCTTAAAGAAACGAAAGCCAAAGAGGTGATGAAGCAGTTATTCATTGAAAATGACGAGATTTATCTAACTATACTCAATTATGCTGAAATTTTAAGAGGTGCATATATCTCCTCCAAGGTGGCACAAAATATTCAGACCGTGGAAGAATTTGCAAGGAGATTTGATATAATCCAATTTGATGATCGGGCTGTTCAAAAATATGCAAAGGTGTACGCAGATTTGAAACAACGGGGAGAAAGTATTGGAGATATTGACGAAATGATAGCAAGCGTCGTTATGGCAAATGAAGGCGTGCTATACACGCATAACGTGGAGCATTTCGATAGGATAACTCTTCTCAGCATTGTTGACTGGTTTGAATAACGAGATCAAGGAGGGTCTATAAAAATCCATTTGCAGTGTACCAGTCCCGGGCGGCCTCCACCATCTGCTCGAGGGGAACGGCTTGGAACCCGAGCTCTCGGATTGCTTTCGAGGAATCGTACTTGGGAAAGACCGACATGTAGCGCGCCTGTCCCGGATTGAGGGAGGGTGGTTTCCCCGTGAAGCTCGCCCCAAATTCGGCAAGGTACCCGAACATGACCGTCTCCCACCGCGGAAATACCGACTTCGGGGGGTGCATCCCGATCGATTCCGCGATGCGCGTGAACACTTCCTTGTACGTCGCATTGATGCCCCCGCAGATGTATTTCTCGCCGGGGCGCCCCTTATCCAGGGCGGTAATGTGCGCCTTGGCAACCTCCTCGACATATGCCCACGGCGCGCCCCCCGGCGGGATCCCGGGCACGTTGTGGTTTTTAATGTCAAGGAACAGGCGACCGAACTGGAGCGTGTGGTCGAACGGGCCGATCATGCTGCCCGGGTTGATGACCACTACCTCCAAGCCCTGTTCGTTGAAGCTAAGGGCGATCTTTTCTCCTTCCCGCTTCGTTTCCGCGTAATTATAGCCCCATCCTTGGTAGTTAAAGCCCGTCCACGTCTCATCGGTCAGGCCATCCGGATTGTAGCCAAAAGTGTCCACGGTGCTCGTGTGGACCACGCGCTTCACTCCCGCGTCGAGAGCGGCTTGCATCACCGTGCGGGGGCCTTCGGCATTTGTGCGCCGCTGGCGAGCGAACCGCTTCTTCCAAAAGCCGGTGTCTCCCGCGACGTGAAGCACCAGATCGACGCCGGCCATTGCCTTCTCGACGTCTTCCTTCGATGCCACGTCGCCAAACGCCAGTTCGACGCCTTGGCGTTCGATGTACTTGGTCGTTGACCCCGGCAGGCCAAAGGCCCGCACGTCGTACCCCTGCTCCAGACATTGCAGCACGATGTTCGTGCCGAGAAAGCCCGTTGCGCCCGTTATGAGAATGGTCATAAACTATCACCAGCCTTATTTCCGCTAACACGCTTAAATACCGTTCGCTAGGACTTGGACGTTGTTGAAATGTCCGCGCGCGCAACAAGCCCATCAATTCGGATGATATCGATGCCATCGAAAGCTTCTACCAACATGTTTTGGATAACGAGAACGTGGTGTACTTCGTCTGCGTTGCGGGACGCGACGTCGTCGGGCAGGCTGCCTGCTCCATCTTTCCTGCCAAGCCATCGAGCCGGAACCCCTTTGGCTTGGCGGGCTACATCCACGTCGTCTCGGTGACTGCCGACCAGCACAGCAAAGGGATCGGGAAGATGCTGGTCACCACCCTGTTCAGACATTGCCGCGAGGCAAGCGTGGGCTACATCATGCTCGATGCGACCGGGATGGGCGAGCTACTATACCGCTTGTTGGGATTCACCGACACGGACAACGTGTATCTCGAGATGTGGAAGGCACAGCTCGACGCTCTTGACCTGGGCGATTGAAGCAGGTTGAGGGGCCTTCGATTTCGTGCCGTGGATCTAGCTTCCGTGCGGGTCCAATCCCGATATGGCCTGGTTTCCAGGTGCCAAACCGTGAAAACACTCTATGGGTTAATCTCAAAAACTTTATTTTGGGTGCGGCTCCATTACATCGATAATCAATTGCGTTAGGTGCAATTCGATTCAGGAGGGTTTATATCACGTCACCAACTAGTTTGAAGTTGAAACAAGTTTCACGGTCATCCAGCTCATCCATGTCTTGGTTGTTTCCAATGCTGGCCGTCCTTCTCGATATCTCGGTGAGCATCTTGTTCTGGCTTTGCCCGTCCAGCATTCAATGGGCAATGGGAACAGGTCTTAATGCAATGTCTCCCCTCACACTTCACATAGTCGGGGGATTCATCGAAATCGTGCTTACATTCGCGATCGTCATCAAGTTCTTCGTTCCCCGATTCGAAGCGAGTGATTGGCAGTTTCTGCAGGAACGGACCAAGCTCGGCCCGGTTGCAGCAAGGATGGTGTTCTGCACCGCCATGTTGGTGTTGATAGCCCAGTATTCGATGTTCGGGGCTCTTTGCATCACGCCGGCCATGTTGATCCTGCTCTTGGCGCCCAAGACGAAGGCCATGTAAAGTCAGGATGTTCTGAATCTATATCTTTTCTTTCTTATCTCGCCGAGGTTCTCTCTTATGCGATTCGATCCGCCATGTCCAGTAATGCGGTTACCGTATTCCAGTTTCTTGTTGTCGCGGCGACCCCGAGCTTTTTCTCGATATTGTTGTTCGATAATTTGGTTCTCCCGTAACCGTTCGGGCAATGCAAGTAGATTTCCGTCGCCGCGACGTGAAATTGCTCTGGTTCTGCCTTGAGCTTGTTCAGCTCCTCGATCGCATGGTTCGACCCCTCGGCGGGCTCGGCAAGCAAGAAGGTGACGTGGCTCTTGGAAGTATCTTCCTTCTCGAACGGAAATCCATCGACGATTGCTTGAAACTCATTTCTATCCCGCATAAATACAATCACGTCAAGATCAAGCAATTTCTTGAGGACTTCCTGAACCGTGCTTGCTACTGAATCCTTGGAAGAATCCTCGCTGGTGAAAACAATATTCCCACTTTGTATGTACGTCACGACATCCCCAAAGCCGGCAGTTTCATACGCTTCTTTAACAAGCTCCATCTTCACCCTTTTTTGCCCGCTCACGTTGATGCCGCGAATCATCGATATGTAGGTTGTCATGGAATCATCCAAAAGTAAGCGGTAACCTTAGAGAAAAAAGAAACGTTCAAACCGAAAAATCGCGGAAAATGAAAGAAAATCACCGCTACGGGGAAAAACTAGTTCACTTGCGCCCGTACTTGGCCATGATCTCGGCTTCGTCGAGTTTGGCCTCCTCCACTTTCTCGAGGAAGTTGTCCTTGGTCACGTCCTCGAGGTTGGGGACATTCAGCGCAAACACCTTGAAAAAATACCGGTGGACGCCGATCGGGGGCGATGGACCGCCCCATGACTCCCGCCCAAAATCGTTGACGACTTCCACACCCGGAGCGGGTCCCCCCTTGGGGATTTCAAGGGTATCAACCGGGATGTTGACGATCATCCAGTGAATCCAATCAATTCGAGGTGCTTTCGGGTCCGGCGCGTCGGGATCGTGCACGTACAAGGCAAAACTCTGGGTACCCTCAGGCACGTCACTCCAGACGAGTTCGGGCGAAATATCCGCACCATCGGCCGTGTAGTCCTTTTTTATCATCCCGTTTTTTCCAACGAGGTCCTTCGATTCGAGCTGCATGCCTGCAAGGAGGCTTAACCCGGTATAAATGGCTTGTGGTCTATTAGAAGACCACCGCGTGGAAAATGCTCCACGGATCTGTCTGTGTGTCGAATAATACTCCTTGACGTGCGGTTAGAAATTGGTGTATATGGACTCTCAATCTTTGAAACCTTGGTCGAAGGGTAATGAAGGATCGAGATCTTGTTTGTCCTTGGCAACCTTGTCCTCGGGAAGAATGAGGAGCGTGTATGCCACGTTCGGATCCAAGAGCCCGTCCTCGATGTAAACTTTACTGATCGGAAACCGTGCTCCGTCCTCATGCACCTGTACGTTGACGTGCGGAATCGAGATCCCCCCGAAGGTTTCGGCCTCCAGCATTATTTTCTCCTGAGATGGTTTATCTCGCCCGGGTTGACTACGGGTGATAACTTTGATTGACCGGTTATCAACAGGCATGGGAGAAGCGCCGAGCCACGGAACAGGTGATACCACTTGGTCCCCTTGGGATATTTCCAGATTGAACAATTCTTCGATGCGTTTTTCGATTTCATCGTTCAATTGCGTTAACTTTGCTTGAATCTCGCTCGAGTTTCCCAACCGTTCTTGGATCTCATTTATATCCTTGGCATATTTGTCCATAATGGCCTCGAAATCGTGTGCGTACACGTAAAAGACGAGATCGTCGGATTCGTTGTACAAGACAACCAGAGTCGTGTCGCAGATCCCGCCCCGACGGCTTCGATCGTTGTACTGAAATTGCTTCACGAGCATCTTGAGCTTGAATAATGGCAATGGAATGTGGCACAATTGTTTCGTGACCTTTGCTGTCGACAGGCTCAGTGCCATGCTCTCCGATGCAACTTTTTCAAGCAAATCTTTGCGAATGCTTGGGGGAAACCACAACCTCGGAATCGGACCGATCTTTTCATCGAAAATGCTATATAATATTCCTTGGATATATGATCTCGACCTTCTTCACCCCCCCAGTTCGCTCCAAATGCACCAAGAAAAGATATCGAAGGTCCCTTAAAAAGCACATTGTTCGTGCCTAGAAAGGTGCACCCAAAGGACCAAGTTGATGGAAAATAGAGCAACTATCAACGAGCCGCATTCTGTTCCCGGTACTTGGCCGCAAGCTCCACGCGATCATGCTTCAAGTTTCTTGGCGAATTCCTGCACCAGCGCGTCCTGGGCCTTGTCCTTGAACTGCTGTTCCGAAACAGCGAGCGTGGTCTTGGGTTTTTTTCCGCAGATCTGCTCCATGGCGGTGAACACCGTTGCCTCCTTGTCGGTGCCTCCGCTGGTGAGGAAAAAGGACACGTCCGGCAATTTGTCCTTGTTCTGGTTGAGAAACGTGAACACGGGCACGGACATCCTGCTGGCCCACATGGGTGTCCCGATCACGACCAGATCGTAAGAAGACACGTCTTTCTGCAGCGGTTGCAGCGTGGTCATCTTTTTTTGCATCGCCTGTCGACCCGACTTGATGAATCCGAAGACACCAGACCGTTTTTGCGTGTCCACGAGTTCCTCGGTCTCGCAACCAAGGGCTTGGGCGATTGATTCCCCGATCTGCTTGGTCTTTCCAGATCGCGAGTAATACACGATGAGTGCGTTCATGATGAATTAAGCCTTCGATAAGAGAAATAAACCTTCTCATTCGGGAACAACCGAGCACCTTTCAAGACGTATCGGTCCTTTCAACGAGCCCGGGTGAAAAACGAAACGAGTTTGCGTACAAAATCGATAAAAAAATGTTACCCTATGAATCATTAATCATTTCCGAGGTTGCCGTTCGGTTCTTGAACACGAGAAATTTGTTCCACGCGAAATTGATCAAGATTTGCACGACGATCCCTGCGATGGTTGCTAAGAGCCAATGTTGGTTGGCATAAAGAGCCACGATGAGAAGGTTTAATAGAAAAGTCATGGTCCTGCCGAATAAATCGGTTGGTAATTGTTTCATTACCGCTTTTTGCCTGTCTTGGAATGTCCAAATCTTGTTAAAGGTGAAATTTAGAAGCATGGCAAGGACGGTCGCTATAGTATTTGTTATTACGTAGATGGTGCCATCCGTCGTGAAAAATCTCGTCACTACGCCAATACCTAGGACCAAAATAGCGCCAACGAGACCAACTATGCAGAACTTGATGAACCTCTGGTTTAACAGGTCTTGAACTCGCTTGACGAAGGATCGAATCAGGAATATCACGAATTCCTTGAGGTCCTTGGTGCCGAGCTTCGACTTCCCGATTTCTCGCTCGTAAAACACGATGGGAATCTCCTTGATCTCGTAGCCGGCAAGCGTCGTGCGGTACATGGTCTCGATCTGCCACGCGTAGCCATTCGTGATGAGCTTCTCGTAGTCAATGTCCCGCAGGACTTGTGCCCGGTAGGCACGAAAGCCGGAGGTCATGTCGTGCGTTTTACTGACCCCGAGAGCCATCTTGGTCGACAAGTTCGCGCCGAAACTGATCATCTTTCGATTGACGGGCCAGTTCTTTGAGGCACCTTGCTCGATATATCGCGATCCGATGATGAGGCCCGCATGGGATGTTTTGAGTGCATTCAGAAACTCCGGGATGTATTCCGGTCGATGGCTCAAATCGGCATCCATCTCGAAGATGATGTCCATGTTCATGGCTAGCGCGCGCTTGAAACCGCATCGGTACGCGCTGCCAATGCCGAGCTTGCCAGCCCGCTCGATTACCGTGATGTTACGGTATGTCTTGGCTAGGGTCTTTGCAGCCTCGCCAGTGCCGTCCTTGGAATGGTCATCAACAACTATTAAATGACCGTTGATACCATGCTCTTCAAAAATATCCTCTATCTGAGGCACTAGCAGTATCAGGTTCTCGCGTTCATTTAATGTTGGAATAACAATGGCAACTTTCTCGCCATCTTTTGATCCTTGGACTGATGCAGTGGCATTTTTTTCCGAAATGGTAGATACCACGATATATCGCTTATCGGCGGGAGATGCCTGAGCGCTCGTCATTCTAATGCAACGTCCTTGCGACCTAATTGATCAAATTAACACTTATTTAAGGTAAATTTCTTGATTAATAATTCTTCCGTCCAGTGCTACTAGATTTCAAAACCACGAGATATTGACAACCAACGAGCGTGTTCGCGACGCCAATATCCTTCTCGTGATGAAATCACTTTTATTTTCGTTCAATCGGAAGAATTCACTAACATCAAGAAGTATCGTCGTCATCACAAGAACGCCTAAATCCGGCGTGTTAAAGCCTAGTCGATCAAGGAAGGACCATGCCTCGAATCCCACGTGAGCAACAATCACGCAAAAATCTTTATATTTAATGAGTATTAAACGAAGTAAGCAACGCCAGAAACGATCGCCGAAAGGAAACGACCCATATCATGAACTGGCAAAAAACAGCCCGGTATTTCATGATCTTTTCGATTGTATTCAATATCTTGGGTTACCTCGTCGTGGGATACGTTGTCCTTTTCCAAACTTTGGGACGACCGGGCGTCGTGAACGATTTTTACGATGCCTTCATGCCTGCCGTGCAGAGGTACCTCGCGAACCCTGAATCGTTGTACACGCTAACCAGCCTTCCGTTTCGCAGTTTTCCATCACTCGTGTATTATTTCATGATCTTTTATTTCCTCCCGACGTCCCCCTTTCACCTTAACATGCTGGCATGCGCGATCTTCATACTGGTGATGAATCTCTTTTGCTGCTATTGCATCGTGAAGATCACGTCGTTGGAACAGTTCAAGACCGTGCAATTCCATTCCACGGTAAACATCGTCCCATTTTTACTCGGGGCATACTTGTTGATGCCAGGGCAGAACGCGGAGTATGTCTTGGGCCAAGTAAATGTTATCACCAACGCGTTCCTGTTGCTCGCCGTTTACTACGCCCTGAAAAAGAACGAATGCCTTTCCTTTTTTTTCCTAGGATGCGCGGGGTTGTTCAAGACCACGGCACTTTTGTTGCTCCCGTTATTCTTGTTCGAGAACATCCGTGGAAACCCCATAAAAAGACTCGTCGTTCGGCTCGTTTCCTTCATCATTCCCTTTATCCCGTCAGCCGCTATGTTCTTGATCTTCAAGGATTACATCCCGGATTTTATCTCGATAAACCTGACCCTGACGGTTATCTTTAATGGAACTTTTCAATCGGGTAACACGAGCGTGTCAAAGTTTATTTCGACGGTTTTCAACATTAGCAGCGTACCGGTCTTCGTCGTGGTGGCCATCGTGCTGTATGGCATATCTTATTACGTCCTGATCAAATATCGGGTGAATACCATCGAGCGGTTCATGCTCGGGGCATTCGTGATGATGCTCGGTATGTCCGACTTTTACGGGATTCATTTCCTGTTTATTTTCGGGATTGCCATTCTCTGGTTCATGACCAAACCCCGTAGATTTGGCCTGAAGTACCGCATCCTTTTTATTGCCATTACCACGTCGTATTTTGGGTGGGTGCTCGATCCACTCTCGGTCATAGTTGCCGTGCTGTTCTTCGCGTGCTTTATCGTTGACCTTTCCAGGCAACCCAAGGAAGTTCAGGTTGAAAAGATACTCGCAACATGATAGACAAACCACCATTGAAATGCCAGCACGGCCTTTTATTCGAGGTTGGCTTTATTGAATCACAATCAGCAGTTTATCTGGCATCCGTCCTGCATCCACATATGGAGTAAAAAAAATTATGGCCGGCACCATCGTGTTCGTCTCATTCGAGAACGAATTTGCCCCCGTCGGCGGCCTCGCGGCGGTCATGAAGTTTCTCCCGCCTGAAGTAGCCCGCCTACACGACACCATCCTCCTGACGCCTTGCTTCCAGAATATCATTCAAACGCGACGTGCACTTGAATCCGGCCAGATCGTCGGTACTGGCTTGGTCGGCAGAGTACTGCATGGCGGGCGCTTTCACGACATTCAAGTCATGAAGGCAGCCCTCCCCGGCCAGCCGGATGGTTATCGAATGTATCTCGTGAAATCCGATACCTTTTTTCTCGGCGGCGAGGACCCGTACATCGATACGTGGCGCTACGATTCCCTGTTCAACGACTCCTGCTTCCTGTGCAAATCAGTGCCCGTCGTGCTGGACCTCCTCAAGGATGACGTGCAGGCCCCTTTTATGGTGGGGTTGCAGGACTGGGAAACGGCACTCGTTGCCGACTCAATGCAATACCTGCCCGAATCCAGGTTATTCCTCACGCTGCACAACATCTATGACACCGAGCTTCGCGGGGACCCGAGCGGCCGCACCGTGTTGCAGTATACGATCCAGATGATGCAGGGCTTGTCCACGGTTTCCGAGCAATACGCGGTCGAGCTGACGACCGACGTGCTCCAGCGGGATTGCCTTGCGGCCAAGTTGCAGGGTTTGCTTGCAGACAAGGGCATCACGGGAATTAACAACGGGAATTTCGTCGCGCTGAACTTGGGCGAGGACCAGCTGACGGACGGGGGCATCATGGCGATCAAGCAGGAAGCAAGGGCATCATTCTCCGAGATCCTGCTCGAACAGCAGGCGATCGAGCCGACCTGGGGGAACAAGATCGACATCGCGAGTGATGACAGGCCTGTATTCCTCGTGTTCGGGCGGGACGATCCCAAGCAAAAGGGCTTCGACGTCGCGGCAGCGGCGGTGTACCGGCTGTTGCAACGTTCGGGAAAGGAGGTCGCGTACTTCATCTTTGCACCGATCCCCGGCGCGCACGGCCTCGATGGCATTGCGTACCTGGAAGACCTGTGCGCGGAATTCGGGGACAATGTCATGGTCTTCGCTGCCCGGCTCTCCGCCGGGTATCAAGAGCTCCAAAAAGCGGCAAGTTACATCATCATGCCGTCGTATTACGAGCCGTGGGGTGCTGCCAACGAGGGATACGCGAGCGGCGTGCCGGTCATTGCGCGGGCCACGGGGGGATTGATACAGCAGGTCTGCCCCGTGAATGCTAGCAACCTGCCCCCAGAAATTGCCGCCGCGTGCCGCCGCTACCACGGCGAGGCCCTTGCCAAGCCGACGGGGTTCCTGTACCGGGAGCACTCGAGCACCGAGACCGCGGATAACTGGCGATATATCCTCGGCATCGATTTCAGCAAGCGACGGCCGATCGAGGAACCGGTTAACAAGCTCAATCCCGTGTTCTGGTCAATGGTCGACGAGCTCGTCACCGTTCTGAAACGTGCCATCGCTTACTATAACACAAACAAAGTCGGATATAGCACCTTGGTCATCAACGGCGTCGAGTTGTTCAAGGAATTCTCGTGGGAGAAATCGGCAAAGGCATATCTCCAGGACCTTTTCCGCATTTCCATCGACTGATCTATCATGATAATCACGTGCCATGATGAACTCGTATGGACCGCATTTGGGGGCTCGGGGAAGTACCGGGAAACGTCGATCGGGACCCGCCTGTACTTTTCTTCAGAGGAGGAGCTGAGGTTCCTGTTCGAGCCGCGGTTCACGATCCTCGACCTTTCCACCGTGCAAATACCTGGCAAAATCGGCACGCACGTGGCGAATTACGTTTTCATGGAGACAGGCGAGTAATCCGGCGTTGCAAATCTCGCCAAGGATTTGTGCAAGGCGGCTTAGAGCACCAGAGAGGCACTTTTTTATTTTTTTCGACATGATAGGCTCTCGTGAGCCAACTTGGGACGAGCACCTGATCCGCACGACTGGAAGGGACTTGCGGGCGATAGGTGGCACCGTGACAACTATCTGTGGGCATTGGAATTCCGGAACCCGGCTTGGATCCCTTGCTCGATGAGCATGTACCAGGCGGTCTGGGGGAAATACCTAGACCAGCTCAAGGCTCGAAAGAGAAGATTATTATCATAAAAGATGTGTGAAGATCTATAGAAAATGAATTGAAGGTATAGTCGATAGAAGGAAATAACTGAATGAAAGCAGATAGTTTGGAGCGTGTTCAACTATGAGCAAGGAGCAAGATAAACAAGAAATCGTCATCCATGTAAACGAATTATGCAAATACATAAAAGATGGAAAGCACAATGAAGTAAAAGCTGTTGATGGCATCTCGCTCGATATTAAAAATGGGGAAGTGTTCGGTTTCTTGGGACCGAATGGTGCCGGGAAGACCACGACGTTCCGACTCCTTGCTGGGCTACTTAAACCAACGAGTGGAAACATCACAATACTTGGCCTTGACCCTTGGGTAAACCATGCCAAGGTCCACGAGCAGATAGGTTTCTTGACCGAGAACCACGGAAACTACGAGGAACTCACTGTATTGCAAAATCTCCGGTTCTTCGGAGAGATTTTCAAAATATCAGACATTGACGAGAAAATAAACAGACTAATCGAAACACTATCGCTCGAGGAATATTCCGACAAGAAGGTCGGAAAACTATCGAGAGGATTCAAGCTTCGTGTTTCGCTTGCACGCGTGTTACTCCCAGATCCACTTCTCTTGTTTTTAGACGAGCCGACGACTGGCCTCGATCCAATTTCCGCCACGAATGTCCGCGACATCATCCACCACCTGAAATCCCAGCAAAGAACCATCCTCATTTGCTCGCACAATCTCGATGAAATCCAGCATCTTTGCGACCGGGTTGCCATTATCGACGACGGAAAAATCATCAAGATCGGGACGCCAGTTGAATTGGACCAAGAACTTTGGAGCTCACGGGAGATAATTTGCGAGCTTTCTCCACCCATTCCAGAAAACATTGATAGCAAACTCAGGGAGATTGATGGAGTCAATAATGTGTTGATCAAAGGTCCGATGATAAGCATTTTCACAAAAGATACCGAATCTGTCACGCCGAAAGTAGCAATATTGCTCGTCTCTGAAGGTTGCACGGTTCAAGAACTCAGAAAATCTCGTCACTCGCTGGAGGAAACCTACCGGAAAATTGTTGAATCAAAAGAAATGGACGCTGAAATTGCGATGGATGGAGAGATCATTGATACCGTGGAGGTTGAGGCGTGAATGGACCTGAGGCGCGTTAGAATATTGATGCTCAAGGAAATAAGAGTGGTTTTCGGTGTCAAGCACAATGCTAGGTTCTTATTTGGCGTGTGCATTGCAGTATGCGTCGTGGTCGTGGCAAGCGCCATTGCATATAATTTTGGGTGGCACCCAGGACAATGGACATCTCTTCAAGATCAAATACAGCTCCTGGATTTTGCATTCAGGAACTTGTTTTTTCTCTTTCCTACTGGATTAGCTGCAAACAACACGGCGGATGCTTTTGCAGGTGAGAAAGAACGCAAGACAGTTGAAACCTTGTTAACGTTGCCTTGCACGAATGCCGAATTGATCGCAGGGAAGGTTTTCGCTACTTTAATCCCTGCACTTTTATTGAGCGGACTATTGTTTCTAACACTAGGGTTAACTTTCGATGCGTGCCTCATAGGTACAGGGGTCTCTGTCGTTTTTAACGAGATGGAATGGATCGTGGTCGCCGGACTGTTTACGCCCCTGCTCATGCTAGATGTAACATTGCTTGGCGTTGTCGCGTCTGCATTATTCAACAGTATCAAAAAAGCATCCAATGTTACCGCTGTTCCCGTATTACTATTGATGTTCGTGGCAGTGTATCTTATTATAAATAGAATTGATGTCGGGGTTCTGCCTTTGTTGGATCTTTCTGGTATTTTCGGCATCATTGCAATTGGATTATACGGTATGGCAAAACGATCTCTAAACAGGGAAAAATTCCTACTCCAAACAGATTAAAATGCTCTTAGGAGAAACAACGCGCTGGGCCTGCCGGGAACTCGCCCTCGAAGCCGAGAAGCAGGAAATAGTATCCAGCATTTCGATAACTTTATTCAATCCCAAACGGGGGTAGTTAACAGTTCGATAAACCATTGACAAAGTTGGACATTTCCAAGATACCGCTTCTCATCATGTCCGGCTTGGAAGTCAGGTGATTCGATAACGATTTCAGAAATTCCGTGGTCAACACTGGTTTAAATATTGTGAGCACCACGTGCTTCCCGTGAACGAATCGAGCACCGGGTCCGTGCCTCGCAACGCTCGCTCGTTACCAGCCGCGAGTGGAGGTGATTCTTGAACACCGGCACGGGCTGCCAAGTTCCGCGCTGCCGCGATCGCCATAAATCCACGGCAGGTCAATCCGGGTGCCGGGGTATGAAAAACATGCACTCGCCGCGTGCGACCACTTCGCACGTGAACGCGCTTTGCGGCACCCCGAATAACGACGACCTACCGTGCCATCCCCCAGGCCATGTGCCAAAGGGGAGGACTCCCGTTATAGTCCAAAAAGTCCTAATACGCAACTAAGACTCATAATTTGACCAACTTAGGCAAATGTCCAAGATTGGCCAAATTTTCAATAACGGTCGACCCAACCCTGTTCATCTCGATCAAGGATGGTGCGTGGATGTTCGATTTATCCTTGGTTATGTGCCTCTTCTCGACAGGTTGGTGGGTTTCGTGGCAAAGACCCTCGTCCGCCCGAGGCCTGCATCGCGGTGAACCGCCCCGTTTTCCGCTGCAGCCTTTAGCATGAACATCCGGCGGAAGGTCTTGGCCGATGGGTACTCCATCAAGCCAATCTCGTCCCAATTTTCTTCGCCTTCCAGTCCCGCGAGAACCTGTTTTATCGTTCCTCCCTGCACGAGACGAGCCCCAAGGCGTGCCAGCAATGGCAGTGCTTCTTGTATGTACCGGTTGTAGGCGACCTGGCCCGAGACGTTTCTTTTACCATGGAACGTCTCCGCGTACTTGGCGATCGTGAAATACTTCAGGAAGTTGAGCATGACGACCGGTCCCTCCGGATCGCCCTGCAACAGGCGCGCGAATTGTTCGTTTGTCGGATAGATGGGGGATTGGTACACCTCGTCATCCGCGTTCTCCCGTGGCGTCAAGTCTACCCGCTTGTGGTTCAGGACGTGCTTCATCAGGAATCGAACCAAGCCAACCTTGCGCTGGTCGAACAACGCCACCGAGAACAGCTTGAGGTCGCGATAGGGACCGCCTTGGAATTGCTGGACGGCAGTTTGGAATGCCTTTTCAGAAGGATAGCGAACCAGAACGATCTCGTCCCACGTCTCGTTGCCGGCTCCGATCAGCTCGAACCCCTCCCGGGCTCTCCACAGCACCTTTCCTCCGTCCCCCGGGGTTGCGAGGCTGCCCGGCATCTCGAGATTGGCCAGCAGTAGCAGGGTTGTTGTTTGGTTTGCCATGATGAGCTGGACTCGCGCCCGGTGGTTTTTTACTTTCCTCTGCAAAGACTTTATCATGAAGCTTGGTAAACGAAAGATCGGGGCCGTGGAGAAGTACGGCGACCTGGAAAAGAAAGAGCTGGCCGATGTCATCGATTCCGGCAAACTCTTTTATGCCCATGTCGACCGGGCAGCAGCCAAACCCGTGGAGCGGGAACCAGTCCGCGGGGAGGTCACCGGCCAAGTTCAGTGCAAGCACATGAAGAAATCCTTCTCCAAGCGATCCCGCGGCATCGCCACCAGTTGGGTGGGGATCGCCCGTGTTCGATCGCACGTGGATCCCGACTTGGAAGAAAAGGGGCTCTAGCTGCACGAAGGAGATAACACACCCTCCTGCTTCCACGTACTGGTGCAATCCACGAATGCACGATGAGTTTAGCTGGCCCCGATCAACGATCACGAGCAGCGATGGCAGGTTTTCGGGTGTTTCCAGCTCAACTGGGTCGATTAACTTGTAGATCAAGCCCTGCTGGTTGATGATCGACTGGGAAAAGGTTCCCGCGGGTGTCGTTGGATTGACCAACCCTAGAGAAGAACGGGCTTCCATGATTCGAGAAAAATTGGCCCTGAACCTTAAAAATGCTCTTCTCGACCTGTTGGGCTGGACTCTCTCATCCCCTGCGCAAAGGCTTTAGGAATCACGTGAGATTTAATTATGAATATTGCAAGATATCCATAATTGGATGAACAGTCGTGTACTCTTCAGAAACCCTCTTTGCCCCTGCAGGTCGCGCATCTGATGAAGATCTGGATCGTCAGAAGAGATTATTCGCCGATAATGAGATGGTCGACCTTTTATTGAACCGGATTCCGGCCATTTTTATCATTGTTAATGCCCAAAGGCAGATCGTGTACATGAATAAGGGTGCTTTGGCTTTCTCGAGGCTGAGTGATGTGGCAGAAGCCATAGGCAAGCGTCCTGGGGAACTGCTCGGGTGTATCCACTCGACGGAAGGGCTAGAAGGCTGTGGCACGGGCGAGCATTGCACGTATTGCGGCGCCGTGAACGCGATCCTGTCGAGCCAGAATGGCACGCCGGATATGCGGGATGCGCGGCTTTTTCTCGGGAAGGATCGCAAGGCATACGACCTGCGCATCTGGGCTATCGAGCTCCCGCTCCGGGGCGAGAAGTTCACTGCTATCACGATGAGTGACATCCATCACGAAAAGTGGCAAATGTTTCTCGAGCGATTGTTCTTCCACGACATTCTCAACACGGCGACGAGCCTCTCCGGGACAATAATGTTGCTTAAAGACTTCAAGCAAAAGATCAACACGGACGAGCTAATCGAGCGGGCAGACGTGATCACCCAAACCCTCGTCGATGAAATTCGTTCCCACCAGATAATCCTCTACGCGGAAAACGATCTCTTGAAAATCAACCCGATCACATGCAATACCATAGATCTACTCGTCGAGATCAGCAATTTCTATGCATTTTACGAGATCGCCAACGGCAAGACCATCCAGATCGATCCCGCATCCGAGTCCATCGAAATCACGACCGACAAGACCCTGCTTAAGAGAATTTTAGGAAACATGGTAAAGAATGCGCTCGAGGCGACTGTTCTAGGAGATACCATCACACTGGGATGCAACGTTCTCGATGGTGACCAGATCCGGTTCACGGTGAACAATCCGGGGTTCATCCCGCGAGATGTCCAATTGCAGATATTCAAGCGATCCTTCAGTACGAAGTCCGAGGACCGGGGCTTGGGCACCTACAGCATGAAATTGCTGAGCTCGTTTTTGAACGGCGAGGTTTACTTCGAGACATCGGAGGAACTTGGAACGACATTCATCGCCACCTATCCCCTCGTCGTGCAGCCCCTGGAACAGGCCGACGAGTAAAATCATTCAGTTCCTTTCCAGTTGCTCAAGACGGCTTAAGATGCAAAGTCCCCCATGTGGTTGATCATCATATGCTCACGGTCCTGTCAGAATGCATCACGATGCTCACGCAACCTTCATAATGCAAGGTTAAGTCATGTTTCATACTATAACAGGGGATCTGCACGTCATCGACCGAGAATCAAGCCACCCTCGAAAAATCGCCGGAAATTCGGCAAGCCGCGCCATCTCCAATGCGGTTTAAGAGCTTGGATTTCATGAAGGGTTTCGCGTTGATCATCATCTTCGAGGCCCATTTAGGACTCTTTTGGGGAAATGGCTCGTGGAATTCGTTGTGGACGCTCACACAGCTCATCATACGGCCGTTTGGTCCCGCGAACTTCATCATCATTTCGATCTTCGGTATGCTGCTCTCGTTAGATATACGGGATCGTGCAGGGACTAGTAAAAACGAGCTCGGCCGCCTGCTGAAGCGATCGTTCATTTTCATAGCTATTGGATGCGTCATAAACGCGATCGACCTGGGAACCCAGCTTACCGATCCGACGGTGTTCATCGGGTACAAGATCCTGCGGGTCCTCCTGAACTGGAACATCTTGTCCTACTTGGGGGTCGTGCAGATAGTCATGTACTATTTCCGACGGATCAAGTCGAAATGGATCCAACTCGCCGCCGTGGCTGCCGTTTTCGCCTTCGATTACATCATGGTCCCCATTTTCGTGAGCGCGTTTCAATCCGCAGGTTTAAACTACAAGTTTTCCGACATCACGCTCCCCATGACCCAAGGGGCGCCCTACATCATCGGGCGTGTCATCCTGTATTACAGCCTGTTCTTCGAGAACGCGATGGCACCAATGATCCCGTGGCTCGCCATGTCCTTCCTCGTGAGCATCGTCTATTCCGAGTTCATCACGTTACTGGCAAGCGGAGATCCGTCCGAGAGCAAATTGCGGGCCGCTATTCGGAAGATCAAGTATTATTCCGTTGCTATCATGGTGGTCGGCATCCTGTCGGGATTCCGCCTCAGCCCGGGCTGGATCAACCAGAGCGAATACTACGGGCTCATCAATCCCGACATATTCCGCATCTGGCCACCCGCGTGGGGCGGGTACCCCCTCTTCTTGCAGCTGGACACGTCGTCCTACATCATGTACTCGTTCGGCCTGATGTCGCTAATATCCATCTACTTCATCGATCACATCGATCTCGCGGAGAAAGGTGTGTGGAAACAGTCCAGGGTCATCAACGTGCTCTCGAGGTTCGGCACCTTCAGCCTCACCGTGTTCCTTACGCACGCGATCGCGGCATTCATACCGCTTTCCCTGAACTATCCCCAGTTCCTGGTCGCCCTTGCTCTTTTCACGGCATTCTACATCTCGGTCATATATGCGTGGGACAAGTATGGCCACGGCAAGTATTCCGTGGAATGGGCCATTAAGCTCTTCATGTCGACCAACTTGACAGCGCGAATTAAATCGACTCGTAAAAAACCCGGCAGTAGTGTAGAAAGTGGTATGACGGGGGCATTCTGCCCGATCGAATGAATTTTTATTCCTTGCATGTCTCGAACGGTCGGAAAACAAGATTTTCTACCTTGATGTGCTATCGTTTATCGACGACAATGCCAGCACCAGTATGCGAACACGTTTTCGTTCTACTGATTGATGATGTCAATGGCGAAAAATTTTTCGATCTCGTGGATGCAGGCTTGGTTCCCAACATCAAGGAGCACGTACTCGACAGGGGCTCCTTCTGTCGTCATTCTATTTGTCAGTTCCCGTCCAGCTCGTCCTGTGGCCATACCGTCTTGGCAACTGGTAACTTTCCTTCGCGAACAGGTATCCCGAATGCTGATTACTGGGACGCGACGAGCATCGACATGGCACCCGTGCCGTGGAAGATCGATTCGGTCAACGTCTCGACCCTCCCGTTATGGGACAAGATCGTGCGTGCGAAGACCATGTTCGAATATCTCCCCGCTGGTGCATCCTCGGCATCGTTCCACGTGATAAAACGTGGTGCCGGCTACAAGTTCTTCGAGAAGAAGCGGCTGCTTCGCTATCTCGGCCTCTTTCTCAAGCTCAAGATCCAAGGCGTCAAGGACGTCGTGAATCAAGGCAACGTGCTGGAGAACCTGTTTCATTCGGTCTTCAAGGGATTCGTCAGGAGCCTTGGAAAGCACGGAAAACCGCCAACGCTCACGTTCCTGATGTACCTTCCCACCGATGACATGGCGCACAAGCACGGCCTCGATTCTGAAGAATACAAGGCGGCCATGTTATCTGCCGACGCGCTCTTGGGCTTTTTGGTGAATGGTTTTGATGAAAGGGGCCACCACGTGCTCGGGTTGAAGGACCTTGGCGTGTACGACCGGACCGCCATCGTGATCTGCGCGGACCACGGGTCCGAATCCTATTCGCACGACACCATGCTCGACATCGTCAAGCACCTGAGGGAAGACATCACGTGGCACTGCTACTCCTGTCCCGTCCTTGTAAAAGGAGAGAAACACGGCGATTGGGATGCCCTCACGTACGAAGCCGAACAAGAGTCACCCCTCTACCTCAGAGGCGAAGATGGACGTGCTTTGCGCGCGATCTCGGCCGAGCAATTGCAAGCTTGGCCCTTGCACGGCGAGCCCATCGACCTGAAGCAGTACCTCTTTTCATTCGATGCCATCGCCCGCATCTACCACCCGATCGGCCCTGATGCCATCATGGCTCACGATCGTAAGGGCGCGGCCATGATATCCCGCGAGGCTAGCCACGACGGGGCCAGATGGTATAAATACGAGGTTCTCGAAGGCGTTGATCCTCTTTGCTACGCTACCGATGCACCAAGCCTCGTCGACGGAACCTACCATTCCCACATCGAATGGCTAAACGGGACCGTGAATGCAACCTTTCCTAACACGCCGGATCATATGTTCGGGTTTTTCGACTGCGATCTTTCCCCGACGCTCGTGGCCACCACGGCACCCGGTTGGGTCCTGTTCCATCCCGAGGACCCCGAGGACCGTGCCGTAACCGAGGTCAACATGCACGGCGGAGATGGCCGGGAAGTGGTGACGACGCCGCTAGTGATCGGCGGCGCCGGCGTGAAGCATGGCGTGGAGCTCGACGCGTGCCAGAACGTGGACATGCTCCCCACCGTCCTGCGATTGCTTGGCATCCCTTTCGAAGAAGCTTCCTTCCACGGCAGGGTCCTTGAGGAATTGCTCGAAAGACCTATCGCTCCTAAATAAGCGAAAATGGCCCCCATTCGGGGGCCAAATTTCGGTTTCATATGTCATTTTTTTCTTGAGCGTCTTCAATTGCCGTGCGTTTTGCAGCCTTTTTCTTGGAAATACCAAGTTTATCGATCAGGCCTGCTAGGGACCTGTACCAAGGATCGTCTTGATCACGAACGACCTTATCCAAATATTTGACCAAGTTCTTGGTCTTGTGGCGGATCGTGCGGAGGATCACGTGATCATCTCCCGGTTTTTTCTTACTGCACGAGGTTCGGGCATCCACGGGCTCGCGTTCGTGGAAGGACACGTACTCAGCCCCGTTTCCAAGAATGGCGTAGACGATTCTTGCGATCTTGATCCCGGTATTTGCATACACGAGTTTTCGATCATTATAGTGTGCATTTAATTGCTTGCGGGCGAACTCCTTTACATCGGAATCCTCCACGATGCTCTCGGTAACGATGCGGCCCGCCGTGCATAGATACCAGCGGGCGACGCGGTTCGCGTGAGGTGCCAGGTAACCGTCGAAGGATGTATTCCCGGACTTGTACTGCGCGGGGGCACAACCAACATATTTCAGGAACTGCTTGCGATTGTGAAACCGGTCGATATTTCCGATCTCGGCGACGAGGCCTGCGGCAGACGTGTCGGACAAGCCGGGAATGCATCGGATTCGTTTGACGGCCCTGGAGAGCAACGGGGCTTCATCGACCAATCCCTCGATCTTGCCTTGTAGCTTGGTCATTATCGCCGCGTTGAACGATAACGCAAGCATGTACGATTCCAGCGATACGAGAGCTGATTCCGGGAGATTGATAGTCGCGAAAGGATCGAGCGTTGGCTTTCGACGGTTGATCGTGTTCCGTGTCGTCTTGGTTGTTGGCATGTTGCCATTGAGAATGCTTTCCACGGCTGCGCCGAAGTGACCTTTCTCGGTCAGGAGCGCTTGCAGCAAGTCAAGGGCCCACGCAGAGGCGAGATTGAACTTGTTCAACATGATGCCCCAAAGGGCGAGAATGCGCTTGATGCGGTTCTTGACGCGCGTGCAGTCCTTGTCAACGAACCGGATCTCGCGCGTAAGGCACCTGAGCTCTCGCAACTTGTCCGTCGGGATGTAGGAGCTCCTGGCCAAGCCCGACAGGCCAAGTTTTGCGAGATCGAACGCATCGGCCTTGTCCTCGTGTAGCTCGCCCTTGTATTTGTTCATGAGTGCGGGGTTTATCACGATGATTAGGGGTTTGCTCTGGTTCCATCCATCGTAAGCGTCCAAGGCATCGAGGACGGTCGGGAAGTACACGCCTGTTGCTTCCATCACGATGGATCGTAACAAATATTTCCCGAGAAATCGACACAGGTTCGTCGTTCCTTCCGGTGTTCGCTTGAATTCCTGCACCACTATTTTCTCCATGTGGGTGCCATGATTCGCGGCTACGCACGCCGTGACGTAGAGGTTGTGCACGTCGATTCCCGCGCCGAGGGGGTAGGCGACGTGGATGATACGGGGGTTTATATCCTGTTGAGCCATAGTAATATCACCCTTCGGCCCCTCCGGTAGGCCCGTGGTTGTCCGCCGTCGCGCCTGCCAGGAGGGGCGTGGGTTCTTCTTTTGAACCGTCTCCTTCGTGTTATTGAAGGGGTGAAGCACGGCTGTCGGGCCCCCGCACCTGTTGGGTGTATCCCCAAGCTTCTCTTGTAGGCTCGCGGGTATCCGGGACCTAACCGACTGTTTCATGGCTGGTTGCATGCACGGGCTTCACGCAACTCGCGGGGACCGGCCTAGCTTATTTAAATGGATCGGCGATGGCGGGACCGCCATTCCGTGCCAAAGGAAAGAAAAGGCTCGTCCGGAGTCGTGCTTCGCCGATAACAAAAACGTGGAACATTCATTTAAACCTGAGGAACATCAGAATATATTTTTGGAGAATATTGTGAATCAACTGAATATTTCCGTAGGATGGCTAGTAATGTTCCTTGTTTTGGCAACCTCATTGCACGTTCGCTCGCCTATCGGCTCACTCGCAAGAGCCAAAGCTCGAGCTTACCGGAGCGAAAAAAATGACATAAGAGAGGAAAAAAAATGGAAGGGGAATAACTCACAATTGCGCTTCGATTTCCTGCACCAGTTGCTTGCAGGTCTTGTAACCAGGGATATCCTCGAAAAATTGGTACGAGTTTGCCGCCAGTTCCAGTTCCGCTAGCGCCTGGGTCTTGTTCGTCTTGGCATATAGCTTGCCAAGCTCTTCGTGGCAGGACGGCGCGAAATATTCGTGCGGGGCCAGCTCGAGGGCGATCTTGAACGATGCGATGGCGAACGGATCGAGGTCGAGGCTGTTGAACAGCTTGGCTTGGTAGTAGAATCTCTCCCCGTCGGGCGTGTATTCCTTTGCCAAGGCTTTAAGGCTGGCTTTCGCGGGGTCATTGTCACGTGCGACGACAAACATGCGGAACGCTTCCAGCGAGCTCACGCGGTCCATCGCCTCGAGGACCGCCTTCGAGAAGTTGGAGTAATATGCCTGCCCGAGGAACGCCTTCAGCGTGTTGAGATGCCTGAATTTCATTGCATTCGATTTCTTGGACACGGGCTCAACGTCGAGGAAATAGGGCATAAGGTCCTGGATGCAATCGCTGATGGTCTCGATCACCGGGTCGGGTATGCCCTTCAATTCGACAGCCTCGAGAAGCAGCAACACGATGCTGCCCGGCAGGTAGGTCATTCGTTCCTTCTCTGCCTTGCCTTCCTTCTTGAGGTTTTTCTTATCACGGATGATCTGGATGACGAGTCCGCAGCCGACATTGGACAGCGCCTTTGCAACCACGTCCTTGACGTACGGGTGCGTGTCGCCCATCAACCCTTCCTCGAGCTCGTCGATGATCTCGTCGTAGGGATGCTCGCGGCCGATGGCGCCGAGGCTCTCGTAGATCAGCTCGATCTCGATGCTCCGTTCCGTCATGTCGAGCTCGTGCAGGCGCTTGATCAGGACCTTTGTCACGGGATCCGGCTGCAAGGTGCCGATCTTCCCAAGAGCAAAAGCGGCGTACAACCGAACATTCTCGTCTCGATCCTTTTCGAGGTGTGCGGCCACCTTGGCAACCTCAACATCAGCCCGGACCAGCCCGAGCACACCAAGGACCGCGAGGATCTCGCACCGCGTGTCGTCGCTGGTGTCTTCCAGTCGCTCGTACAGCAAGGAAAGGTTCACCTCTTTCTTGATCGTGTCCGATAGCGTGCCGAGAACGTACACGCAATTCTTGATCACCGTCTCGTCCTTTCCCGCGATGTCCTGCTCGATGCGCTGGTGGATGTCAGACGGGTATTGCCTCGCGAGGGCTTTCAATGCATCGCTCGCGTTGACGGCAACGAATTCCCGCTCGTCGGTAACGTGTTGGAGAACGTAATCCAGGATCGTGTAGCTGGTCCCGTCGATGGTGACGTATTCCGTCTCGTTCCCGCGGTCGATGATGAACTCGGCTAGGCCATCGGTGGCCATGCTGCGAACGTCCTGGTCTGGGTCCTCCAGCATCCGCTTCACGAGAAGCGACACGATGTCTGGCGAGTCCGCGACGAGGAGGAAGTTCCCCAATGCCTCGACGGCGACGCACCGGACGTGCGCGCGATCATCAGTCGCATATTGAATGACCCTGTCCACGGGCATCTTGGATGTATTGTGGCGCGCGAGGTAGGCAATGGTCCGAAGCGTCGAGAGCAGGATGTATTCAATCGTGTCGGGTTCCGCAAAGGACGGGGCGTAATCGAGCAGCCCGACGATCCGGTCGAAATCAATGGCCGATGGATCCCGGGTGGCAAGCTTCAGCATGGGTTCGATGATAGTCTCGACAAGGTATTCCGACCGTGGCCGGTTGCTCGAGATCGAGTCATCGAGAAGCACCTGCAAGGCTGACAGGATCGGCTTCACCTCGATCACTTCCATCCCCATACTGACGATCGATTGGATGACAGCTGCCTTCACGTCGAATTTTACCTCTTCCAAAGCTTTCTTGACCTCATCGCTAGACAAGATCTGTTTCAGGGTCACCTCCTCGCCGCTGACGATGCCCAACGCACGCAAGATGAGCTGACGCTTCTGCTCGTCGGGCTCCGTGAGGCCGATGATCAGGGGATCGACGACGGCCGCGGGGTCGAGCTTTCCGATCTCACCAAGCGCCGCGAATGCCTGCGGGCTGAGGAACGCTTTGCTTGGCTTGATCTTTCCCCTGCCCGGAACTTTCTGGATCGTGTGGGTTTGCAGGTAATCAAGGATCTTTTTTCGCGTCTTTTCATTGACATGCTGGGCGGCAGTGATGAGGATCTGTTTTGCTTTTTCCCTCGTGGCCTCGTTCACGTCCACGCCGTACCGGTTATACGCCGGTTCGAGCACGATCGATTTCAGCAAGACGACATAATCCGGCGCCTTCTCATTCGGCGTCTTGGGCGGCTTCGACAGCCCGCGGCTCGTGGCGAGCTTCTTCTCTTCCTTGGTCAGCCTGGCGAGCTGCTTGTTCGCAGACTTCTCGTAGGATCCCATGACCGCATCTAGCCTGAGATTTGTTTGAAATTCCGAATTCTTCCTGAAGATCATGACGAGCGCGTAGCCCACGGTTATGGTGTTCTGCAACGCGATGATGGGTAGCGTGGCACCTGGCATTTCCAAGAAGGTCATGATGTCCTTCAGCGCCGGTCCGAACAACGGATTGCTGACGTTGAACAGGCTCTCGACTTGGTGGTAATTGATCGCCATGAAGTTGATCAGCACGTTGAACATGATCGCGATAATGATGTAGGCGCAGAACACGAAGTCGATGAGCTTGGTCTTGGACTTCCGCCGCCAGTACCGGGTGAAGAAGCCGATCACCCCGAACACCACGGTCGTGAGCAATGAGAGATAGCCGCTGATGCCCGCCTTTAACCCGACATTAGTGCCACTCACGGCGCCATCGATGCTCGTGTACAGGCCGATGCCCGCGATGATGAGCGGCGCCAGCGCGATGGCGAACTTGATCAACCCCGTCATGTTTTTAGTGGGCGATTGAAACTTCTTGATGCCCCGGAATTCCCTGTTCGAGGCCATCACCGTGTACGAGGTCCTGATGATGTTGCTCGCCGTGCTCGCCGCCGCGAAGTAGTTCAGGTACACGAGCGGCACGATCACGATCCAGAGGAAGAATGCACGGATCAGGTCAACGGTGGGGATCAAGCTGAGGAGCAGGATAGGCCCGCCATAGGTGAGCAGGAGGATGAGCACGCAAACCACGTAGGCAAGCGGCCGCGAGCGGATCTTGTCGACGACCTTTGACTCGATGAACTTGTGAAAGCCGGTCACCGCGCCGCTAGTCCGCCTCGCAAGGTAGAGCATCTCCCAGAACGGATAGACGATGAGAACCCCGAGGGCGATCCACATCAAGTACTTTCCCACGGGTTCGATCACGTATTTTGTAGGGATGAGGAAATCCACGACCAGATTCGCAACGAATACGATGACGATCATAAACATCGCGGCGAATAGGATAGAGACGAACCAATCAGATGGGCCAAATTTCTCCCCCTTTATCCTGTTGACCTTCCTAAGTCCGCCGCTTGCCATGGAGAACCCGATCAAGAACATGGGCACCATGAGAATGTAATACGCGGCAGCAATCAAGGTTTGAGCGAGCGTCATTTAGACAGCGACCTCCATGAAGGTGGTGGTGATTTGTTGGGCCTTGGCCTGGGCCACGATCCGGTCCAGGTTATCCGGGGACAGGTCCTGCACGAGCGAGGGATGCTCGTTCATAATTTCCGATTTCGTCTCGATGACCTTATCTATCAATGATTTCAGCTCGTCCGGCGAGATCGATCGCAAAGCATCTAGGGATGTAATGCCTGCCATCCCCAGCGCGCGGGCGATCGGGGCATCGATGCCGTCGACCCTGCACAGGTCACACAGCCCGAGAAAATCGACCCATGTCTTCCTGGGCATACCAATCCGAGCGTAGAGGCCCGGGATCAGCCTGATGCTAGCGTTAAGGTCCTCGATCGTCCAAATGCGGAATTTCTGGAACTCGCTGGCATAATTCAGGGTCATGACCGGCTCCAAGCTCACCAGCGGGATACCAATGCCATACTTGTGTCGTCGGATAATCATCTTGGCGAATGCGATCCATTGCTCAACATCGGCAATCGTCGGTTCGTGGACGATGATGAAGTAGGTGTCTTCATCCATGTCCCACATCTTGTCCAGGACCTGGTCCGCGTCCTTGTAGGACAGTTCTTGCACCGAATGGATGCCGGTCGCAACCAGCATTTCCGCGTCCCTCGGGGACACCATGGGAACCCGGAACAGGTCGAACACACATCCCCAATTCCTGACGATTTCTTCGTTGATTTCTTGCTGTTCCTTGGAATGGCTCTTGCGCTTTTCGAGCGTTTGCCCTTCCAATTTATCGAGTAACGGCTTGTAATTCCTTCCATAGCTCGTGAATTGCAGGAAATCATCGACCGTTTCGAGGCCAACCTTTTTTTTCAGGATGTCGCCGTAAAAGGGGCCAATGGTCTCGAAAATTTCGAATTTGAATTTGACCATAGAATCACTATCTGTCCATTGGTATGGATGGATATCCTATCGCTCACGGGTATAAAGCCATACACCTTGTAGTCATATTCATGAACATTCTGGAGCGATGGCAAGCCACCTTTGACCATTCTGAACCCGATTACGTGAGTGGTTTCGTCCAAGTCATCATGCGCAGGAAGCAACAGGAAATAGATGACAGGTACGGGGGCGACTTCACCGAGGACGATTTATGCATCACTCCACTACATGACTTCACCTTGCAGCGGTGGTGCGGGTTCGAGGCCTCGTGGGGCGTCAGCAGCCCTTACATCGTGCATCATGACATGAAACCACCTCGGTATTGGGTCGAATCAAATGGGAAATGGATACCGAAAGACCATTTACCTGACGGCGTGAGCCGATACCGGGTTGAAATGTGGAACGGGTCGATCACCGAGATCATGGGCGATAACCGGGACATCAACTTCTACATCGGCGGCAATCTCTACGTCGGGCCGAGTGGCGCCGTGGACCAGCCCGAGTATGACCCGAAGGCGACCATGGACCTGTGGGACGAGCGGTACGAGGGGCGGACGGTCGAACTGATGGAGGACGCGACCTATGACCGGATTGCAAAGGACCTGCAGGTAACCCTCGACGAGTTCCAGTTCATGCCGATCTTCGGCGTGTCCGGTGTTGCAGAAAGCGTGCGCGAGTGCTTCGGCCTCAACGCCTTCGGCCGGTTCGCAAGAAAGAACCCGGAGGTCATCGAGCATGCCGTCAAGTTGCACGAACCGGCTGCTATCGCATCCGCGGAAGCGACCGCGAAGGCTGGGGCCCCGTTCTGTTGCGTCGCGGATGACATTGCTTACAAGCACGGCGTCTTCGTGGCACCCGACCAATACAAACGGTTCTTTGCGCCCCTGTTAAGGAAGGAAGCCGACATCATACACCAAGCTGGCGGGAAAATCTTCTTCCATTCTGATGGATACACCGAACCCTATTGGCCCATCTGGATCGACGATTGCCGGTTCGATGGCCAGGAGAGTCTCGAACCGCAGGCTTGGCTTCTCCCCGACGGCGAGGGCAGCGGCCCGCGTGCGAACTTGGAGAAGCCGAGCCGGGTTATCCGCTACCTGAAAGAAACCTACGGCGACCGGTTCGTCCTTTTGGGTAATATGGATATGTCAACGGTCCTCCCGCTCGCCAGCCCCGAAGATGTTGCTTGGGTTACGAAGGACATTATCGAGGGTGGGGCACCGGGCGGCGGCTTCGTGTTTGCCTGCTGCACCGACATCACCGATTCCACGCCGCTTGAAAACGTCATTGCGATGCGTGAAGCATACAGAAAATACCGGCACTGCTATGGAAATTGAGCCTTGTCCTGATTTTATTTCACCATTACTTTTACGTCATGAACATACGATGAGTGCCCCGATACTCGAATTAGATAGTGTCTCTTGGTGTGCCGGACAGCGAACGATTCTCCACGACGTGTCTCTCGTCATCCAGGCTGGCGAGTTCGTGTCCATCATCGGGCCGTCCGGTGCCGGGAAGAGTTCAATGTTCAGGCTCATCGTTCGGTTTATCGAGACAACGAGTGGTAGAATCCTCTTCGAGGGACAGGATATCAAGGAAATCGATGTCATCCAACTCAGGCGCCAGATCGGGCTGCTCCTGCAGGACAGCTTCATGTTCGAAGGAAACGTGCGGACGAACATCGTGTATGGTCCAAAACTGCAAAATATGCCCGTTGACGAGGAAAAATTGTTGCGGTTGGTGTCCGAAGTTGACCTACCGCAGGAGATCCTCGATCAAGATGCATCGAAGCTCTCGGGTGGCGAGCGGCAGCGGGTCGCTATTGTACGTATGCTGATGAACGAGCCGAAAATATTACTCTTGGACGAGATCACGTCAGCATTGGACCTGAGCAACGAACTCATGGTAGAGTCTTTGATAAAGGAAGTTCAAGCGTCGCTGGGCATAACAATCCTCATGGTCTCGCACGATTTCGATCAAGCCCGGCGCATGGGCGGGTCGACAGTTTTCATGGCAAATGGCACGGTCGTGGAAACCGGGCTCGCCACCGACATGTTTGCGCACCCTAAAAACGAATTAACCGCCAAGTTTTTGGAAGGAGATCTCGTGTAATATGACCCTCTCATTAACATACGCTAGCCTTGCATGGGCTGCCATCTTCGTGGGATTTGTCGTCATCATTTCCAAGATCAAGGATTATCGCCTCATCCGGGAGAACGTCATTGCTGTCATCAAGATGATCGTCCAGCTTTTAATAATGGGATTCATCCTCGTCGGTATCATTGATATCGCGCAAATAAATAATCCTTTGAGCCAAGTGTTCGTCTGGACGATTATCGTTGTCATGCTCCTCAACGCGGTTAATACAACCGCTAAACGAGGGAAAGGCATCCCTCGGATACATCGCATCAACGCGCTGGGGATCGTAGTCGGTTCTTTTTGCGTGTTAGCCGTGCTCTTCTTGGCAGGCGTTGCGCAATACACGGTCATTGGGTTGATCCCGTTCGTCGGATCTATCGTCGGGAACACGCTCACCAAGAACTCGCAGGGGCTCGAGCGGCTCATCGCCGAATTCCGGGCACGTTTGCCGGAGATCGAAACCGTGCTAGCTCTGGGCGGGACGATCAAGCAGGCAACGTCCGTGATCGACCGCAAGACGATGCAGGCAATTTTCATACCGATGAACGACAGCATGAGCAACGCCGGGTTTTTCCTGCCAGGCGCTGCGGTCGGCTTGATCATCACGGGGGTGCCGCCGATGGAAGCCATGATCTTCCAGTGCATCATGTTCGTGTCTTGGACCGGATCGACCATCATCTCTGCCACCATCATCAATTCATTAGCCCTGCAACAATTAGTGACACGCAATCAACAGATCAACTACGACGTCCTCCGATCGCTGGTTCCCATCTCGCACACACATTCCAAGGAGAACGAGATCCTGAAACATCGCCTCCATCCAGACTTGGACTAAATTGCGTCTGGATGATGCGCCTGCTTCGAAAGTGGCTTCTGACTCTTTCTTTTCCCTGCTCGTTGAAGGGATGCAAATTCTTTCGCCAACGCCGCGTGGAGCGATTTGAGAAGCTCCATTGCTTCCGGTGCAGGAACGCCAAGCACCTCCAAAAAGAGAAGATCCACGTCCCGCTTTGCGTGGTACCACGCGCTCGCATCGTCCAAGTGGATGTATTGCGCGGCAAGTGATGGAAATTCGATTTCCCGCACTCGATCGAAGCATTTGAGCAATGCTGATTTGTCAGGGGCTGGCATCGAGGCAACGTCCGGGATCAGGATGGATTCCAGAATATACTTGTGCACGTCGACCCACACGTCCTCCACTCGGCCCAAGAACATCTGCGCAAGGTACAGGCTGCTGTTGAACCAGAGGCACAGGATCTTGGCATCCTCGTCCGGAAACTGGCCGACCCACGCCGTGCCCGGCGCGACGATCTCCTCGGGAAAGTAATACGCGAGATGGATCGTGCCGGGCGCGTTGACGACGAAGCGGCGCAGGATCACGAGGTTTCCTGCCCTCGATGTCACATATTTCTCCCATCCGTCCAAGTCGGTTCCAAATCGCTCTATTGCATCGGGATCGGGCGATACCGACACGATAATGCGATCCGTTTCGCCCTCGGGCAGGAATGCCATGCTCGCGAGGTTAGAAAGGGTGCGAACTGCTTTGCGCGTGCAGCCGATCGGCAACGTCATAGTGGCGTCTTTGGCCCTCGTGCTGGCAGTGATTTCGGTGGCGGACACCTCGTTCGCAAACCACGTGTCCTTCGCACTCAGGAGGTGCGCCCGGTCGCGGGCAATAAAGAACGATTGCATCCGTGCCGTGCCACGGGTCTCGATGCCCCTCGTCACCGCCGTTTTCAAGTCGTGGCAGGCCGAAAACCGGCGCACCTTGTTGGCATCGGGAAGGGCCTGCTTCAGGAGGGTAGACATCTCAGATGCAGTGAATAGCTCCAAGAAGCGAAGCCAATCGAGGTTACGGCTGAATTCCGCTTGGTCGACGAAGGATATTGAAGGTTGCCCCTTGGCCCAGACATCGGTCGTAGTTTTCAATCGGGTGACGAGATCGGCGAGTTTCTCCCGCGTGTTTGGAAGCTCTTCGATCGCTGCAACGACGGCTCGTTTCGATCCCTCACCATCCAGTGGCTTCTTCCTTGCAACGAGAAGGATCTCGCGCTTCCACGTGCTGCCGGAAAAGTTCAGTCGAGTCTTGCTGACGATGAGAAACTCGAGGTAGTAATTCGATGCGAGGAACTCCCTAATTCCCTTGCAAGACCTCGTGCGCAGCACCGTTGCCGGGAGCACCAGTGCGAGTTGGCCACCGGGCCCCACGAATTCATCTCCCAGGAATATGAAATACCCGTAAAAGCCCATCTGCCCGTGAAGGAATGCTGCATATGGCCCGAACCGAGCATCGAGGTGGTGCTTCACGGTCGGATCAAGCCGTTCCTGCCGCGTGAACGGGGGATTCATTATCACCACGTCTTTGAGGCCAAGGTCCTCGCAATGCAGGGTCGTCGCGTCGCGCACGGTGATCGGGATCTTGGCAGCGCCCATCCCTGGCACTTGGATCATCAGGTTGCTGGCCGCAATGGCCGCGGCAAGTGGCATCTCGTCAACACCCATGATATCCGACTCGATGAACGCGTTCAAGGCTCTGTTTGTGCTGGCACCTGCCTGTTCGAGCATGTGTTTCTTTCGCTGGTAGGCTGCCACCAGCAAACCGCCGCTACCGCACGCGAGGTCAATCACGGTAGTACCCGGGGTATCGATGGCCAGCCACGCGAGCAGGTCGGCCGCCGCGGGATCCGTGTAGAACGACGCAGCTGTTTTTCGCGGTCCGAACGGGATAAGATCGTGGAAGATGGTGCCGAGCACGTCACTCGCCAGTGCATCCGGTATGGCCGCTAGGATGGCTTCTATAACGGAATTAATGGCTTCGAGGCTGCCTTCTGGAATGAGATCGAGCACGTCCCGTGAGAAAAACGGGTTGCCAGCCATCCTTTCTGATAGAGCATGAAGGAAGAAGTCTAGATCGGATGTGCTTTCTAGGGGTACTAGCCTTGGCTTATCTTGATCCGCCAAAGTGAGTGCATGATAAAACACGAGCTGACCAGCGATGATGAAGGCGACTAGCTGGCGAGCCACGCGAGCTATCTTTGCAGGTGGCCCTTGCAGCCATGAGATTGGAACGATCGACCTATGACGAAAAAATGAGTCGAGCCGCTCGGCTGAAACGTCGTTAAATTCGGATTCTAGCCTGTTAGTGGCCTCCCGAAGGCTCCCGATGATTTCGTCGGTGGTCGGGCTGCAGCGGGACCTTCCCGTGTCGTGCGAGGGCTTCATCGTGTTGATCCATGCGTCACGGACTATTCAACTTGCTTCGTGTGCGACGGGTAACCAGTGATAGTTCAGTTTGCAGCCGGTCCATTTTTAATCCGTGCTATGAAATTCACGGTCGTGAGCACTCATGTTGTTTGAAAACGAGATCATCATGGAATCGGTGGAAGCCGACTTCAAGAAGGAAGCAGTCGAGATCCTGAAGAACCCGCTGCTCTCCAGCCACGCGGCGGCGATCGTGGAAACTCCAGATGGTAGTTTCATCGCGTCTTGGTTCGCCGGCACGTGGGAGAAGAACATCGACTGCGCGGTCGTGTATCGAAAGAAGGCACCGGGCTCGGAGACATGGGGAGACGTCAAGGTCCTCCATAAAACACCTGGCCGGTTCGAGGGCAACTCCTGCTATTTAGTTGATAATGAGGGCAAGATATGGGCCTTTTTCAACACGGCAACCCGAGGGTGGACGTTGAACTGGATCCGGTACAAAATCTCCACCGATAACGGAGAAACATGGTCCGAACCCCACTGGTTCCGCCATATTTACGGTTGGCTCATCCGCAACGCACCCATTATCCTGAAAAACGGGGACTGGGTCGTCCCAGTGTATTCGGAAGTGCTCGGTTACTGGTCATTCGTGAAGATTTCGTCGGACGGTGGAAAAACGTGGAAGAAGTATGGCAAAGTTGGCCGCCACTGCTTGCAACCGAACGTCGTCCAGCTGCGTGACGGCTCGCTGCTCATGTATTGCCGCACCGATACGCTAAAGCGCATTACCATGTCGAGATCGACCGATAATGGCCGGCACTGGTCCAAGATCGAGCTCACCCAGTTCAAGAACCCGAACGCGGGCATCTGCTTGCTGGCCCTTGAAAGCGGGAACTTGGTGCTCGCGTGGAATGAGAGCGAGACCGGGCGGTGTCCCCTCAACGTTGCGCTGTCGGAGGACGAGGGAAAGACGTGGCCCCATATGAAGGTCTTGGAGACCGAACCGGAGAAGGGGGAGTTCTCCTACCCTTACATGATTCAGGCGAAGAATGGGACGATTCACCTCGTCCACACCGTAGCACGTCGGCAGATCAAGCACGTGCATTTCGACGAGGAATGGCTCAAGAGCGAATGAAAGTTGTTCTAGCATCATTTTTTTAACCAACAATCGTGATGAACCACTAGAGCTATGCTCTTCTAGCGGTTTGCTCGAAAAACGGCGGCAACTATGTTCAAGAAACGTCGCGTGAAGAAGGAGTTCGACATTGCAGTCGCCGAAGGCGATGATGGGAAGATCGCGAGTATGCTCAAGGAGAACTCTTGGCTGAGCGAGTACCAAGACGAGGGGAGTGATGAAACCGATATGAACCTCAAGCGAGTGTGTGCGGCGATCGGGATCATGGAAGACGAGCTCACGATGCCGCCGACGCTTGACGATATCGTCCGGGCGCTTGAATCCGATTTTGGAACGTCGATCGCGAAGGGTCAACTCGAGAGCATCTGTATGGACCTGGAAACAAAAGGGTACATAAAGGCGCAAGCTCAGGGCTATGCCCTCACGACGGAAGGCAACCGTATCTGCGATAACTTCTTGAACAAGCAAGCAACAGACATGTTCGGGGAGATTGAAACTAAAGCTGATTGAAACGGAGATTGAAACGAATATACGATTCAACGATGAATGCTTATGATAGACGAATGTCAACAATGCGGCGGGACGAACTTTCGGCTCGTCGTCGACGCGTGGATGAAGCGAACCTTTTCATTCGTGGAGAAAGCTCCGGGATTGAAGATGTGCACGAACTGTGGCGCTAAATATTACGTTTGCCCCAAGTGTGGGTCTTTAGTGACGCGCGTGCATCCCGCTCTCGAAGCATGGGAAGTAAACTCGAAATGCGAGAATTGTGGCTTTGTCAACCCCGACATCAAGGCGTGGGATGGGACCTCCCCGAACCCGAACAAATTATAGCCTATTTTTTCCCTCCAAGTTTAGATTATGGCGGCTCGGAAGGTTATTAGGCCATATGCCGTCATGCCGACGGATTTGTATAACATGTCCATTGACCTTTTTTAGCACGGTTCATTTAAAAACGGAGTGCTCCCACCCATGAACGTTTTTACAAAATTGATTTACAAGCTTTACGAGCACCAACTCTGGAACGAGATAAAAGACTATTCTCCGCCGGATCACATTGGCATCATCTTGGATGGCAATCGGCGGTACGCCAAGAAAAGCGGCAAGGATGCCGCGTGGGGGCACATGATGGGGTACGAAAAGGTCCGGGAGATGCTGGACTGGTGCCTGGATCTCAAGATCAAGAACCTCACGCTCTACGTTCTGTCGACGGAGAACTTCAACCGGTCTGAGGAAGAGCTGAAGGCGTTATTTGAGCTCATTCGCAAGGGATGCGAGGAGGTCAAGAACGACCCGAGAGTCCACAAGAATCAGGTCAAGATCACCGCTATCGGCCGCCTGTTCTACCTCCCGGAGGATTGCCAGGCCGCCATCCGCGATCTCGAGCAGGCCACGAGCGACTACGATTCCCTGCACCTCAACATCGCCGTGGCTTACGGCGGGCGGGCAGAAATCATCGATAGCATCAAGAAAATCGCCGAGCTCGTGAAAAGTGGCGAGATGCAAATCGACGATATTAACGAAGATCTCGTCCAAAAATACCTGTACAAGCAAGGCCCGGATCCGGACATGATCATCCGCACATCGGGTGAAAAACGGCTATCCGGATTTTTGTTGTGGCAGTCTGCGTATTCCGAACTCTACTTCGAGGAAGCGTACTTCCCGGAGTTCCGAAAAATCGATTTTTGGCGTGCCATCCGCGCCTACCAGCACCGGGAACGCAGGTTCGGGACCTGAAACGTGCCTATCCTTCATTTTCCTTTCGGTCCAAGTACGCAGCCAGACGCTTCGTGAATTCCAGCATGTCGATGTAATACCCAACCTTTTCCGTGAACAGCACCCGATCGCCTTCGGTATTCAGGAGGCCGAGTTCCTCGAGTTCCTTCAGATCCTTTGTAATGTCCTTCTTGTTCCGCACCTTCTTGATGTCATCGATGGTGGGTGTATCCTCTTGGCAGGCCGACGCGATGAGGACGGCCACGAGCGTCGAGGCGAGGCGCGTCCTGCCCGGGAACGGGTTGAGCGGCGCTAGGCTCGCGAGTTCATCATCGTGCACGAGAAACCATTTTCCGTCCAGCGGGTTCTGCTCGACCTTCAGGCCGAGCTCCGAGACGTAGCTCGCGAAGGCATCCATCAGCGCGTGGAGCCGCGCGCCCCCGTCACCCCCGCGGATGCCAAGATCGTCCATAAGCGTGTCCTCGTCGACCCCGACCGCATCTCCCCGCCTCGAGAGCAGGTACATCAGGGCTTTGAACTCGTTCACGATCCAGTCGCACTCCTCGTTGTAAGCTGATATGCTCCCCGCACGGCGCCGTTTTCAAGCAGGATGGCGTCGCCATCCTGGATTAAGTGTAATATCACCATGCATGCCCGCACCCGGTCGAACCCGCACCCAACGAGCACGTCGATGGACCTCGCGAGGGGAATGCTGTCGAGTGAGGCAGCAAGCAACTCCTTGGCCAGTATCTCGAGGGCGCAGGCCTTGTCGCTCGAGAACGGCGTGGCCTCGCTCTCGAGGGCCAGAACCGGGATAGGTTCCTGATCGCACTCGGGCGGGATGCAAGCCGGGAGAACGCGGCGAAGCCGACCAAGATCCGTGAATACGTCCTCGAAGATGGCTCCCGAAAGCCACGTGAAATCCGGGACCACTTGCCACGGGATGATCTCCACGATGTCGTCGATGCCCTGGCCTTGGTCAACCAGTTGCTTGAGCCGGTCCTTGTTCGCCGAAAAAACCGCCGTCTTGAAGGCTTGCACCTTGTAGGCAAGCATGTCGCAGAGCGTCGAAAACGCGTCGATGAACGTGGGAAGCCGGGCGACCCGATCCTCGGGAAGGGCTTGAAACACGTCGATGTATTCCTGGAGCGGCCCGAGCGGGTCGATCCTGCCGTCGTGCATGTCGTTCCGCACCTCGCGCAGGTGGCCCGAGAAATAGTCAAGACTTACCTGGTGCGTTTTCGCGCTCGTGGTGGTTCGCCTCTCAGATCTCCAACTCGATAACCTGCGAGGGGCCGAGTATGGTTTGCGCTGGTTCCCCGTTTTCGCTTGGTTCTTCTTTCATGCCCTGCCTGACGATGCCGATGACCTTGTCGGCAGCCTTGATGAAGTTGTGTGATGTGGTGGGGATGAGCATGATCAGCTGGACGTGGTCGGCGGTCTGGCGGATGAGCTTGGACACGAGTTCCTTGTTCGAGTCATCTAGGAAGATGTGGGCCTCGTCGAAGATGCAGATGGGGCTGGGGTTCAAGTCTTGCAGGGTGAGCATGAGCGCCAAGGCGACGATAGTTTTTTGCCCTTCGGAAAGCGCGGCGATGGGATACGCGTTACCATCGTGAAAGTCCACGGTGATCTCGATGCGCGGCGCTTGGAAGGTGCCCGACGTCTTGAGCATGATCCTGAAGGGTAATTGGATGCTTCCAAACTTTTCGTTGACGTGGGTCTCGAGCAGGTTCACGTGGCCCTCGATCTTGGAAAAGTAGGTCGATTTCAAGTCCTCGCTGATGGCCGTGATCTTCTCGATCTCCTCGCTCACCTCGGCCAGCTTCACGTCTATCGCGTCCAAGGCCTGCCGGTTACGGTTGTACTCGAGCTCCGTGTCCTCGCCGATCGACACGTATTCCGGCTTTGCAAGGGTATCGCGGACACTCTGGATGGCCGCATCGCATTCTTCGATGCTCTTCATCACCTCGGGCCGGGCAAATCCCTTGAGATTGGTCTCGATGTAGGCCTGTTCCTTTTCGAGGCCCGTGATCTCTTGGGCCAATTTTTCGGCGTCCAAGGCCATGGCCTTGACCCGGAATTCGAGGGTGGTTTGATCCTTCACCCGTTCTTCGAGCTGGGACCTGATGGTCTCGAGCTCCGCCTCGTTTGCCGAGATAGATGCATCGATGTCTTGCATCTCACGCTTGATCTCTTCCATTTTGGCCTCGACAGCCTTGAATTCGCTGGCTCCCTGCTTGATTTTCTGGAGGAGCGTGGTATGTTCGGCGGCGATCGCCTGTTCCCGCGAGGCCAACTCGGACCGTTTCATCTCCGTATCGGTCCTGTTTGCATCGGTGGTGGCGATGTCGTGTTGGAACCTTGAAATGGCCGACTGCAGGGCGTCTATGGATGCATCGACTTCACCGAGTTCGGTCGTGAGGTTCAGGATCGCCTTGGGCCGGAGGTTTTCGTGGGCCTCGAGCCGCTGGATCGCTTCCACAATGGTGGCATCCGCGAGTTCCATCTTGTGTTTCAACTCGTCCTTGCCAGAGCGATGCTCCGCGGTGCGTTTGCTCATTGCTTCTTTTTGCTTGACGATCACGCGGATGCGGTCCGCGTCCGCGAGCTTGGCTTCCGCCTCCTGCTTTTGTTTCTTGAGATCATCGAGTTGATCTTCCATTTCCTTGATCGTGGTAACCAGCAGGTCCAATCGCGTGCCCAATGACCGAGCGTCGTCATCCTCGGCAACGCCAAGGATCGGTCGCCCTTGGTATCTCGGGGCCGATTTCACGGTGTATTTCCCGCTGTCCACGAGCGTGCCGTCCAGCGTCACGCAATGGATGCGATCATCTTCCTTGGCAAGGGCAACCGCCGTGGTGAACGAGTCGACGAGGACCGTGTCTCGGACGATGTCGTTGACCACCGGTTCCAGCCAATCCGGGACAATTACCAGGTTGTGGAGGTAATCGATGGCCCCGGGAAAGTCGATGGCTGCATGCGGCGGTGCCTGCGGCCGGTTCTGCTTGGGATGGTAAATGAACGCTTGGAGCTTGAACTTGTTGCGCAAGGAATTGAGGAGGGTGAAGTCCTCCTCGGTGAACGCGACAAAGCCGAGCAGGGCATTCTTCTTGAAGGCGGCTTCGAGTGCCTTGGCATGCTTCGGGTCGAACTCGAGAAACTCGTAAATGGGTCCCTTGATGCGGTCTTGGAGATTTCTTGCCTCTATTTCCCGCTTCAAGTTATCAATCTCCTCCGGGACGGCTGGTTCCATGTTCCGCGTTCCCACGATCCCGGAGTATTGCTTGCGGAACTCCACCTCGTCGCGCCGCTTGGCCTGCAGGCTGGCCTGCTTTTGTTCGAGGTCGGTGGAGAACTTTTTGACCTGATCGGTCAGGAATTGCTTGGGATCTGCTCTTGCCGAGAGCTCGAAGTACCAGTTGGCATTCCGGAGCTCGTGATTTAAGTCTTCGACCTGTTTCATGGCTTCCCCGATGTCCTTCTCGAGCGATTGGAGCAACGCCTCGTTCGTGGCCTTACCGGCCATCTCATCATCGATTTCCTTCTTGATGGTCGTTCGAGTATCGAGCCAGTCCTGGTTTTTCACGAGCTCGTCCCGAATTTCTTCCTGCCTTTTCTTGAGGGATTCCCGGTCGCCGTTCGCTTGGTCGACTCTCTCCACCAGCGCGTCCCGCGCCGTGGCGGCAAGATCCAGCTCGCCGTCGAGCGACGCGATCGAATTCTTCACGTCTTCCGCTTGGCGTTTCAGGTCTTCGTTCTCCTCGAACAGGTCCTTCTTTTCCCCGTCCCATGCCTTGATCTCCTCCTTGATCGCGGCCAAGGCTTCTCCGCGGCTGCCGAGCAGCACCTTGCTCTCGATGATGTGGTCCCCGGTTTCGTTCTTCTGCGCCTCGAGCCCGGCACTCCCCAGTTTCAAATCTTCCATTTGGGACGTCGCATTCTCGATATCGGCATTGATCGTGTCGATACTTTCTTTTTTTTCGGTGATCTTGCATTCAATGTCGACATGCTGAGCCCATTTCTTTTCCGCATTCAGGTGCACGAGCTCGTCTTCCAATTCCTTTTTCTCGAGATATCGATCCAGCCGTTCCTTCAGGATCTTGTCCTGTTTCTCGAATGAACCACGCTGTTGCCCGAGGTCCGTAACTTGCTCGTGCAGGCCAGCGAGGTGGGTCGCTTTTTCCTCGATGTCGACCCGCAGGCCGTCCATTCCCATGCCGGTTTCGATCAGGAAGAACAGCTGCTCAGGGGAGAGCTCCTTGATCGCGTTCACGTGTCCCTGGGCCACGAAAGAAAAGATGTTGTCGGGCGACAGACCCATGCCCTTGACGGTGGCGAGCACCTTCGCAGCCGTGCTCGCCTTCCCGTTCAACAGGAACGTTGTCGCGTGGTCCTTGCGAAGTAACCGCTCGATTTCGATGCAGTCCCCTCCCTCGTCCCTGAACTTTGCCCTCACCCGCAGGTACTCCGCGCCGTGGTTGATGAAACCATCCCATTTCGCGTACCGGCCGTCCTTGGCATTCGAGCCCAGCACGAACTTGAGCGCTTGAAACACGGAAGACTTGCCCGCGCCGTTCGGCCCGGTTAGGATGGTGAACCGGGAAACATTCCCCTCGTCCAAGAGAAAGGAGATGGACCCGGCCCTGAAGCTCAGGAAATTTTCCAGGTCAATCGATTCCAAGACGGTGCTCCGGGGTGCCGGTGAGGTGGCTGTCATGATTTCGGTTTTACCTTGAAGGTCGTGAGAAGTGCATCGATCCTTGCCTTGGCAGCATCAAGTTTCAGCCGTGCCGTTTCTGTATCATCAGCGAGCACGACCGGATACCGTGCAAGGACGGCCCGGTCGTTTTCCCCCGCGGTTCCGCTTGCAAGGTGTTCCAATGCCTTTGCGAGCGGCTCGTAGTCACATGATGCTGCCGTTTGCCAGAGCTGTTCGCTGAACGGGCTTTGTTCGATTACCTTAGCCGTTCCCAGGGGTTGGGTAATGATCTCGTCTGTGCTACTACCACGCGGAGTGGTCGAGTCGGCTTGGGCACCAGATCGCGTGTCGCGGTCTACCATACCCTGTGGCGTGAAGGGGTCGAGGCCGTTGTTGCCACGAATGCTATCGAGCAAGAAGCCCGTAGAAAGCGTTTCGAGTCCGGTCATTACGTTATCGACTCGAGCTTTTTTTGCAAATCGCTCCAGGTCGGTCCAGGTCCAGCCTTCCATTTCCGCGGCAACGGCCTTGAAATCGGTGTCTTTCTCGGGCGCGAAAAGGTACCGGAGGAAGAATTCCCGGTCATCCTTGCTGGGGACATCCACGTGCATCAGGAAATCTGCTGTTGCAACGAGACGGGCCTGTAACTGCGCGATGTCTTCCGTGAATACCACGGTGATGATGCGATCCGAGTTGGCCCGCTGGCTTGCAAGGAACGACGTGATTCCTGCTGAGATACCCGTGATGATCGTATTTTCCCTGCCGGGTCCATTTTTTGCAAATATCACATCCATGTTTGACAAGAAGACGATAGCAGGTGCGCAAGCTTTCATGTAATCGCTGAAATCGTCAAGCATTGCCGAGAATTCCTTTCGATTCATCACCACGCGATCGCCTTTTACCTCCAGCAATGAAAATGACAGGTTCTTGGATACCTTAGCAATCTGGTTCTTGATAAACCCTGAGGTTTGAGAATGATCCTCGATGATTATTGTTCCAGTGAACTGGAGATTTTTGTCCATCTCTCCATCCTTCTTGCCCGCAAGTTTCGTATAATACTCGAAAATTCGCGCGATCTTTTCGACCACCCTGATGTTTCTCACGCCGCCTTCCCCCGTGGCCTCCTCGGCACCCTCTTGTGGCGGGATCCGGCTCACGAACGCCGTGATCGCGCGGTCCTTTCCGGCAACGGCCACATCCACGTCGTTTTTCTGGTCTGTATCAGTGCCGTCGGTGATGCTGTCGGTATTTTGGTTTTCCATTGTTCTCGAACGCCTCGAAGGGAAGTCATAGTGAGCATTCGGTGGTCATGCTATCCCGAGAATTACATACGCCTTCGAAGTATTATAATTTGGGTATTTAACAAACCACCGCGTGGACTTCAAATGGACACGCGACCGATTATTAATTCGAATACCACATGAAATTTCTGATGATCTGAAATGGGAAAGCTTGCAAGGGACGTATGCGTCGTCGGGGCCGGCCTTTCACACTTTGGACAGTTCCCGGACAAGCAAATCCCTGATTTATGGGTCGAAGCATTTTTGGATGCACAAAGCAGTGTCGATAACGGCATCGATGTTGTGAATGATGTCGATGGTGGCTTGTATTTGGGCAATTTTTCGGCTGATCTTTTTACCGGGCAGGGCCATCTTGCCCCGTACATGGCAGATCTCGCTGGCTTGTCTCCGCACGGGGCAACGAGGTTCGAGGGGGCCTGCGCGAGCAGCGGGCTCGCGTTCAGGCATGCCGTGCTCGCCATCGCGAGTGGCGTTGCCGATGTCGTGTGCGCCGGTGGCGTTGAAAAGATGACGTCGTTGTCCACCGCGGGCGTGACCGAAACGCTTGCCGCCGCGGCCGACTCCGTGTACGAGGTCCGGGCCGGTGCAACCTTCCCTGGGCTGTATGCGAACGTTGCCACGGCCCATTTTGGCAGGTATGGCACGGTGAAGGAAGATCTGTATCGCGTTGCGATCAAGAACCACGAGAACGGGAAGTTGAACCCGAAAGCACAAATGCCGATGACGATCGCCGAGATCATGGCCCAGAAGATCGAGAAAGCGAAAAAAAGCGGCGGGGAAGTGCCTGATTGGGAGACCGAATTTGATTTCCTGAACAGCAGTGCCAATCCAATGATCGCCTATCCCCTGCGGCTGTTCGATTGCAGCCTCATCACGGATGGTGCCTCCTGCCTGTTCCTCGCGGCAAAGGACGTCGCGTCCAAGTTCACGGACACACCCATCCTGGTTGCTGGCACGGGGCAGGGAAACGCGAGCCTTTCGCTCCACGATCGTGCCGAGTTCACGAGTTTTATCGCGGCCAAGACCGCAGCGGCAGAGGCGTACAAGATGGCTGGGGTGGAACCTTCCGATATCAAGATCGCGGAGGTGCACGATTGTTTCACGATCGCGGAGATAGTGGCTATGGAAGACCTGGGATTCGCGGAACCGGGCAATGCAGCTGCGATGGTGGAAAATGGTGAAACAAAACTTGACGGGTCCCTCCCGATCAACACCGATGGAGGATTGAAATCAAAGGGGCATCCGGTCGGAGCAACTGGCGTCGCACAGGTCGTGGAGATATACAAGCAATTGAAGGGCGTTGCAGGCGAGCGCCAGGTGAAAGGCAACCCCGAGATCGGTCTTACCCATAATGTCGGAGGGTCTGGCGGGACGTGCGCCGTGCACGTCTTCAAGCGGGAATGAGGAGGGAGAATGCACATGGCATCTGAAGAAACCAAGGAAATCCTGCAAACCAATTATCTCGAGTACCTCAAGGAAAGGCGGCTCATGGGGTCGAAGTGCAACGCGTGCGGCAACGTGAACCTCCCGCCGAGGAAGATTTGTTCGAAGTGCCATTCGACCGACACGTCGTGGGCAGACATGACCGGGGAAACCGGGACCCTGTCCACATTCTCCTGCGTTTCGGTTGGCACGCAGCGGTTCGTGGACCGCGGGTACGGATCGAAGAATCCCTATGCATTCGGCATCGTTTCCTTCTCCGAAGGCGGCCCTTCGCTCACGGGGCTGTTGCAGGGTGTTGATACAGCACATCCGGAATCGATCCAGCTGGGAATGAAGATGCATCCCGTGTTCATAGAAACCGAGACGCCGAACGGAACGCAGGTTGATATTGGCTTCGAGCCTGTTGAACCTGTTGAAGAAGCGTGAATTTTTTCTCTTTTTCTTTCAAGCCCGACGCACGTGGTCTCGTCTGGTGCAGGAAATGCCAGTCAATGCAGTGAAAAAAAGGATATTTCTAATCGCGGCGCTCGCCACGTGGCGTGGCCGCGCGTTTCGCCTTGATCGCGCCGAGCGAATCGGGCTGCCCGGCGTAGTTGCTTTCGAGCACGCGTTGCTTGTAGTGCGCGAGGTTCCTCAGGCGGGGTGATTTTTTGGGCGCCGCCTTTGATGTGACCTTTGGAGTTTGACCACGAACCTTTCCGGCCTTTGTTAAACTTCCGTGAGATCCTGTCATGATCGAATTACCTTAAATCTTGTTCGTGAACCGCACCTTAAAATTGCTTCACGCGAGATTTTTTGTGTCCCTGCTGATCAGCAATGATCACGTAGACTACAACCCGATCAATCAAGTCATTGGTGAAATTGTTGGAGCTTGACACCTTCTTCGGACAGGGACGGAATATTGTTCAGGCCGAGGCACCCGGCCGGCTCGACGTCATGGGCGGCATCGCGGATTACTCGGGCTCGCTCGTTCTCGAGATGCCCATCGACCGGTCCACGTGTGCGCGTGTCGCGCTTCGGGATGACGACGAGGTGAACGTGCACAGCGAGACCGCGTCGTCCATGAGCAAGGTGGAAACGGTGAGCGTTCACCTGTCCGATTTCCTGGGGGAGGATGGCATCGTCGATTATTCATTGGTCCGGACGGCATTGGATGCCCAGCCGGGGTGTGATTGGGCCGCCTACGTTGTTGGCTGCCCGCTAGTCCTGATGAAAGAGAAAGGCATGAACGTGCCAGGGATGGATGCGTGGATCTCCTCGGACCTGCCGTCGGGGCGGGGTGTCTCGGCATCGGCTGCCTTGGAAGTGGCGACCATGGCCGCGCTGGTGCGGGCCATGGGCACCGAACTTGGCAGGCTGGAGCTTCCCATCCTGTGCCAGAAGGTTGAAAACTACGTGGTCGGTGCCGCCTGCGGCTTGATGGACCAGCTCACCACGTATCTCGGCGAGAGAAACCGGCTGCTGCAGATCCTCTGCCAGCCCGCCGAAGTCAGACAAACGATTCCCATTCCCGATGGCGTGCACTTTATCGGGGTGGATTCCGGTGCCGAGCACTCCATTGGTGGCTCGTCCTACACCAACGTGCGCGTCGCGGCATTCATAGGCTACTCGATCATCGCGGAGGCCCTCGGCGTCACGGCGCAGGACATCGCGGCCAGCCGGGCGTCCAAGGACTGTTCCTCCCTCCCCTACAAGGGGTACCTTGCCAACATCCCCGTGGCCGAGTTCGAGGCCGAATATGACGCCCTCCTTCCCGAGTCGATCACGGGCGAGGCTTTTCTTGACCAGTTCGGCGGCACGATCGACCCCGTGACCGAGGTCAAGGCCGGAGTGGATTACGCGGTGCGTACGTGCACGCAGCACCCGGTTTACGAGCACGATCGAGTACTCAACTTCGCCAGAAACTTGGACGAGATGAACTCGCCGGATGCCACGCCAAGCGAGATCGAGGCTCGACTTGCTAGACTCGGCGAGCTGATGCTCGGGTCGCACGAGAGTTACAGCCGGTGCGGCCTCGGTCACCCGGCGACGGATGCCCTTGTCAATGACGTCGTTGCTGCCGGGCCGTCGAGCGGCGTGTTCGGGGCGAAGATAACGGGGGGCGGCAGTGGGGGTACGGTCTGCATCCTCTACTGGGGCGACGAGGGCCTGCAAACGGCGATCCAAATCGCCCGGGATCACTGGGCCCGAATGGGCTTGGAACCCGTCATGTTCCTGGGCAGCCGGGACGGTGCATTCCTGTCATGAGACGCGAAAAATCTCGTTCTCCAAAAAGTAAGAAATAATGAATATGCTTCAGGCAGTAGCTTGGCGTATTTTTAGTCTCGGCCGTATTACTTTCCCGTACACGTACAGCCAGATAATCGTGAGGGGGACACCAAGCGGGTAAGCAATCCAGAAAAGCGATATGTGAATGAAACGGTAGACATCTATCGTGTAGCTCCACGCTGCCAGGATGCACAAGAGCACGACAAATCGCTTCCAGTTGACGGCCGTGCCCTTCTCGGCGATGACCACGAACACGAGCACGATGGGCAGGCCGTGCATCACGATGTGAATCCAAAACGGTGGGGAGGACGAGGACGGGACCGGGTTCAGGTAAGTGTAATCTGCATAAATGCCATGCATCCCTATCCAGATCATTTGGAAGGAGATCAGGTAAACTGCCACGATGAGGTAGGTAATCGTGAACAGGTTGAGCCAATCATTCTTCAGCTTGAGCACGAAGCCGATGGCGATTAACGCGAAGGAAAAGCACGAGAAATACGTCGCGAACTGCCATTTGTATATGATTACACCGGCCAAGTACACGAACATGGCGATACCTATCACCACGTACAGGCGTTCTTTTTGCTCCATGCTCGTGTTAGGCGGGCTGGGTGATTCTGTTTCCTCTTCTTGTGATTCCATGAGTTTTAATCACGCTTCCGCTTTCTTTTTCAAGAGTTCGACGATGCGATCGACGATCTTGGTCGCGATGAGGCGCTTTGATGCCAAGGGTTCGTGGACCACGTTCCTGTCCCGGTCGACGATGTAGACCTCGTTCGTCGGGACGGAAAAGCCCGTGTCCGGCCGGCCGACGTCGTTGGCCACGATGAGATCGGCCTGCGCCGCCTGCAACGTGGCGTATGCCTTCTCGACGAGGTCGGCCTCCGAGGCAGGCACCTCGGCCTTGAACGCGACGACGAACAGGTCGGGGAATTCGGCCCTGACTTCCTTGATGATTTTCGGCGTCGGCTTCAGGTGGAGGACGAGCTCGTCCGTCGCCGAGGAGACCTTCTCGTCGAAGAACTCGACCGGCGTGAAATCGGCGACCGCCGCGGCACTGATGAACATATCATAGTCATTAGCACGTAATTCTTCGAGGACGGCATCGAGGAGCTGTTGCGTGGTCTCCACTTCCACGACCCGTGCCTTGGATGATGCTGGTGGAACTGCCGTGATACCTCCTGTTGCGATGATGGTCACGGATCCGCCCCTTGCGATCACTTCCTCGGCGATCGATATGCCCATCTTCCCGGAGCTCGGGTTGGACACGAACCGCACCCGGTCGAAATATTCCCTCGTGGCGCCTACGGTCAGCAAAACATTTGAGCCGGCAAGGTCCGGTTTCCCGATCAGGATGTCCTTGACCCGATTGACGATGTCCTCGGTCAAGGCGATCTTGGCCTTGCCCTCGCTGAGCTGCGGGCCGATGAACTCGACGCCGAGTGCCTTGAGCTTCTCGATGTTCTGGTTCAGGATGGGGTGGCGATACATGCTCTCGTGCATAGCAGGAACGATGACGATAGGTAACCCGGACCCGAAGGCGGCCGTGACCACGCTCGTGACAGTCGTATCATCGATCCCGTATGCGATCTTAGAGATTGTGTTTGCGGTGGCCGGGCATACCAAGACGATATCGGCTCTCGGCATGTCCCCGGTCCGATCCCCCGCCAGTGCAACGTGCTCGATGCCGCCGGTCAACCGCGTGACGACCGGGTTTCCCGTGCTCCAGTTCATGAGATCGGGCGAAACGAGCTCGGTCGCTGCCTTAGTCATGACCGCGTAGACGTCTGCCCCGAGCCGCATCAACTCCCTTGCGACCGCTGGTGCGTTCATTATAGCGATCGAGCCGGTCAAGCACATACAAACGGTCTTGCCCTTCAGGACTTGGGACGTGCTTCCGATGATATCCTTGCTCGGGTGGTTTTCTGGCGAGAACATTGTTAGCTAGCCTCACAGGTAACTAGCCTGCATGGCATTATATATTTAGACTTCTCGGCTGGTTAAGCAGGATGCACTTGGCGGGGAACCACGAAAAAAAGAAGAATGATCATTGCAGGATCTCGATTTGTTCCTTCAACTTCGCGATCTTCTCGTCAAGCCCGGCAAGCTTCTCGTTCTCCGCCGCGACAACCTCCGGCGGGGCCTTCTGCGAGAACTGCCCCGCGAGCTTGGACCGGGTCGAGTTGGCTGCCCTCTCGGTCTTGGTCAGCTCCTTCTCCATGCGGGCGCGCTCGCTCTCGACGTCGATGAGTCCTTCCAGCGGTAGGAAGGCGGTCACGCCCGAGAACACGATGCGGGCGGCATGCGGGGGAGCCTCGAGGCCGGCACTGATCACGACTTGGTCCGTGTCGAGTCTGGCGATCGCGGCGATCTCGCCTTTCATCTGCTCGATGATGTTTTCCTTGCCGGGTGCATCAACGAAGAGGGGAATCTTCGCGCTGGCAGGCACGTTGAAGGTCGAGCGGAGGCTCCTGATGTTGTTCACGAGCACGATGGCCATGCCAAAATTGGCCTCGATCTCGTCGTCGATGAGGCTGGCATCGGGCTCGGGCCAATGGCCGACAATCAGGGCAGGTCCCTCCTTGATTGTCGAGGGCAGGGCTTGCCAGAGAGCCTCGGTGAGATGCGGCACGATCGGGTGGAGCATCGTCAGGATGCCCTCGAGCACGTGCAGGAGCACCACCTTGGGAGTGAGCTTGTCCTCTTCCTGCTCGTCATACAGGCGGACCTTCGATGCCTCGATGTACCAGTCGCAAAACTCGTCCCAGATGAAATTCTTCACGATCCTGGCCGCGGTGAGGTAATCGTGATCCTCATTTGCAGCAGTCGTTTCCTGCACGATGCGGTTGAACCGCGACAGGATCCACCGATCCGCGAGCTGGAGCCGGTCGGCGGGATAGCCCGACGAGAACCGGGGCACCTCTTCGTCCTCAGCGATGTTCCCGAGGACGAACTTCGTGGACTGCCACACCTTGTTGCAGAATCTTTTCGCCGCTTCGAGCTGGCGGAAGTCGAGGTTGATGTCCTGGCCGGGCACGGCGTTCGACACGAGCATGTACCGGAGCGGGTCGCACCCATAGTCCTTGATGATGTTGAGCGGGTTGTAGTTCTCGATGTTCTCCATGGATTTGGAGATCTTCTTGCCATCTTCGTTCCGCACGATGCCGTGGAGGTAGATCCACTTGTACGGCACCTCGCCGGTGAGCTCCACGCCGAGCATCATCTCCCGCGCCACCCAGAAGAACAGGATGTCATAGCCGGTTTCCCTCATGTCAGTCGGGTAGAAGCGCACAAAATCTGGGTTCTCGGTATCTGGCCAGCCGAGCGTGGAGAAGGGCCACAAGCCGGAGGAAAACCACGTGTCGAGCACGTCCTCGTCCTGGTGGATGTCCGTGCTCCCGCACGTGCTGCACGCCTGCGGGTCCTCGATCTCGCTCGTTTCGTGGCCGTCCGGGCAGTACCATACGGGGATGCGATGGCCCCACCAGAGCTGCCGGCTGATGCACCAGTCCTTGATGTTCTCCATCCACTGGTAGAACCGCCGCTCTTCACGCTCGGGCATGATGATGGAATCGCCATTCCGCACGCGCTCGATCACCGCATCAGCGAGGCCCTTGGTCTTCACGAACCACTGGGTCGAGATGCGGGGTTCGATGACCGTGTTGCACCGCTGGCACCTGGCCACGGCGTGGGAGTATGGGTCGATCTTCACGAGCAAGCTTTCGAGTTGCAGGTCTTCCACGATGGCATCGCGGCACTCGAACCGGTCCATGCCCGCATACTTGCCCGAGTACTCCGGCAGCATCGCGCCCTTCACGTCCATCACCGTGATGGCCTCGAGGCCGTGGCGCTGGCCCATGATGTAATCGTTCGGGTCGTGCGCGGGCGTCACCTTCACGGCGCCGGTCCCGAATTCCGGGTCCACCAGCTCGTCTGAGAAGATCGGGATCTCCCTGCCCAGCACGGGCAGCACGGCGATCTTCCCGATGAGCGGCCCGTACGCCGGGTGCATTTCCGTCGTGGCCACGCCCGTGTCGCCGAGCAGCGTCTCGGGGCGGGTCGTCGCCACCTCGATGAAGGTCGTGGCGCCTTCCGCCCACGTGCCCGAGCCCCACTCGCCCGCAGGCCCCTGCCACTCGTCGGTGATGACCGGGTAGCGGATATACCAGAGGTTGCTTTCCTCGTCCTCGGGGATGGCTTCCAGGTCCGAGATGGCCGATTCGCAGCGACCGGGACACCAGTTGACCATGTAGTTGCCACGGTAGATGAGTCCCCTCTTGAAGAGGCGCACGAAGGCCTCGCGCACGGCTCGAGACAGATTCTCGTCGAGAGTGAATCGCTCACGGCTCCAATCGCACGACATTCCCATCCGCTTGGATTGCTCGGTGATCCGGGCGTGGTATTCGTCCTTCCACTCCCAGACTTTCTCGATGAATGCCTCCCGGCCGATTTCCTTCCGGTTTATGCCCTTCTTGTTCAATTCCCGTTCCACGACGTTCTGCGTCGCGATGCCGGCGTGATCGCTTCCCGGCACAAATAGCGTTTCTTTCCCCCTGAGCCGTTCGTACCTTGTCATGAGATCTTCGAGAGCTATGGTCAAGGCATGACCGAGGTGGAGCTGGCCCGTGATGTTGGGCGGGGGGAGCGTGATGCAGAAACGGGGGCCGCCAGGCGCTATCCGGTCCAATTCAAGTTGCTTTTCGGGGCGGAAGTACCCCTCATCCTCCCAAAATGAGTAAATCTCGCTTTCGATTTCCTGAGGATTATAGGTAGGGGTTAGTTCCTTTTTGAATGCCATGGGTTGCACCTTTTAGGATCGATCAAGTCGTCTGGCATATAGATTTTGTGAGCCTGCTTCCAAATGCGCGTGGAAGTGGCCATATTGCTTTCATTTTGCATACTATTCTTCTCCTTGTTTATTTTTTCATCGCTATTCGATTTTTCATCGTTTCATTTTTCATTGGATCAGTTCAACGTGGTATCCACTATGGATCTTGGTGTGCGGATTTCAAGCACAGCAGGACTTCGGCAATCGAGCTGGTCCCTCCCGATAGGTGATCGTGTACGCAGCGACAGTGCTCCTGCACAACGGGCATCAACGCCGGACCGGGCCAAGCGGCCTGCTGAAAATTCCAAGGAGAGAACAACAAGCGAGGATCAAAAACAAGCTCCTTGGAACGTGAGTCCCGCATCTATTGTGCGACTACAACAAGCGTGGCCACGGCTGCCGCGAATACGATGCGAGCAGCGGTGCGGAGTGAATCAGGGAATGCCATCGTGATCCTCGCTTGTTGGTCGATATTGACAAGAATATCAACCGAAACAGTCTTATAAACGTTGCGAGCACAAGCTTGTACCGACGGATAGAATGCTGGCTATTTGCATTCGCTTCCCGTCTTTACAAATGAAAGGAAAAGGTTGGAAAAAAAGGTTAGAGCTCCCACTCAGTGCCGCACTTGTTGCAGACTCCTTTCTTTGCATATATCGGCGTACCTTGGTGGTAGTAGATGACCTTGTTCTTATCCTCTTGTTTCTTGAAGCTAAGACTTCCACATGATGGGCATTGCTGCCGCGTAGACTGCTCCTCGTCTTGCTCGCTCGCCTCGGCCCCGCTACCGGCGCCTTCCTCTCCCAGCATGGACTTGATGTCCGAGATGATGTTTTCTATTTCGGTTAATTTTTGCGCGATCATATTGGCGTCCGTAAGAATCACCGCACGATCCTACGCCCGTTTTCCTAAAAACATTCACGAACCGGGGCTATGGCGAATTGAATTGGCGCTTAACCGGCCCGGAAATGGTCGGACCAGCTCATTTTGCAGGAACGGCAATTGAAAAGGGAGGAAAAAGATGAAAAATGATGCACGGCACATGATGCCCGTAGAAACGACAACAGAAGAAGTAGGCAATAATAATAATACAACAGGTCATCCTTACGTTATAATCAACCGATCACGGAAAAGTAGTAGCATTCGCGCAGTTTATCTCCAGTGATTACCGTAGATGCCGAGTTTCCGATAACCTACGTTGGAGCTGCGTAGGAGCCGGTGAATTGCCTGCTCATGGGTCGTGCCGGCCAAGGAGCGTTGACGTGATACCCGACTTCGGCCCAGCGATCAGCGCGTCTCAGGTTCACCACGTGGCGAGCCACAAATACAAGCCTCGGAATTGTGCGTCCCTCGTGGCGATGCACATTTGCCAAGGGACGTGTCACGTCACGAATCCCATCGTGTTCGCGATGGGATAACGCAAACATTGCGCCTCGACCACGTGGGCGATGGAAGCAAACGCGATGCTGAGGGGTGAATTCTTGCGTTAAACGTGAAATAAATGGAAAAGAAAATAAGAAAATCTTAACCTTCAATTGCTTCTCTGAAAAGCTCAGTTATCGTTCGAAATTTTATAGCATCTGGCAAAGGACCCGTGACCTTGAGATCGCCGGCCATATAGGCAGACGTCGCATCGGTCTCGCCGCTGAGCACGCCGACCGCCACGGTCGGGTTCATCGTGAGCGTTACATCAGGCGAGTCGTTCGCACCATCCTCGAACGAAAAATTGCCATCCTTCACTTTCAAGGTTGCCTTGGCGCCATCTTCAACGTCGAAGACCAGAACCCTGTCCCAGCCCTCGACCTCGTCCTTGATTTCGTCGGAACCATTCGCAATATCGCACAGGACCGTGAAGAAATCGTTAACATCGTCAATGGAGAGGTCTCCGTTGGAAATCTTCTCGGCCAATTCTTCCTTTGTTACCATGGTAAAAGACCTGGTTTTGTAACATCAATCCCCATGTGGAAGTTAGATTCGAGACATGGGATGTTGATGTATGGTCATTCTTTTTCTCCTATGAATTTAAAGATTAGTTTGGCTCATTTCGCGGGGATCCCGCCATCCTATCACGCGGCAACCAGATCCTCGCGAGACTCTATGAATGGCCCGTCCATCCTTTGGCCTACCACCATTTCTTTTCGTCACGATGTCGATGGGCTCAGGACCACACCCGAGAGTAGAACAACTCATGGGCTCCCGGGATTCGTGCTCGTTAGGATAGAAATGGCCTGATAAGCCCGTGCAGTTCAAGATCGTGGAGATATTCGACCTTCAAATTCATGATAAATTGGTCCACCTTTTTTGGTGCCACTTTTGGTTAAAAAGCATTCAAAAGCGTTCAAAAGCGTTTAAAATCTTCAAAATAGTAAACAGTAAATGTAAAATCAGTTTCCAATGGAATTTCGATTGACTTCCTTGTCTAATTAATGCAATCGCCGACGAAATCGTCACATCTACCATCGGGCTCTCTAAGTTTTTTCCTCGCGCATGAGCTTTTGCTGATTCTCTAGAAAATCGCCGCAGCGTCTGTACCTTTCTCTTTGACTTGTCCGATCGATTCGCCTTTCTAAGGAGAAGGACGAGATCATGAGCTTCAAGATCGATAGTAGCTCTCCTGAAAACGTGAAACCGTAGCGAAACGCCGGGATCTGATCCCGTGGGATTACGTGGAGATATCGCCGTTTTTATAGACTCGTAATGCTTTAAGAAATTGCGATAAGTACCATTTGTATCAAGCAACAAAAAAATTTCAACGTGAATGCCAAAATGGGAAGAAAAGCTGAATGCCCGGCATGTTTTTTTGAATGGGTTTCGGATGACGATAATATCATGGAAGGGGAAGTTATCACCTGCCCCGATTGTGGTGTTGACCTTCAAGTCGCAGCAGTTGACGATGAAGCTCTCAAGCTGGAGAAATTGGAAGGCTCTAGCGAGGATTGGGGCGAATAAAGTCGGTTTTTTGCGTTCCATTTCTTTCTTTTGGTGACCATCATGGTCAAAATCGGCGTTATCATCAATACTATGACGTTCGAGGCCCGCGAGATCATGAACGCGGCGACGAAATACTTCCCCGACGTCAAGATGGAAGTTTTCAAGAACGATGACATGAAATTCGACATCACCAGCGACAACGGCCTGAACGCGGATGATGCGGATGTCGACGTCTTTCTCCAGCGGTCCCTGAGTTTTTCCCGGGCCAACTATTCATCCTTCATCCTGGAGAATTACGGGTACCGGTCCATCTGCAGCGCGGAATGCTTGAACATCACGAATGACAAGCTCCTCACGACGCAGGCGTTGCAAAAGGCCCACATCCCAACACCGAGGACGTTCGTTGCCTTCACCAAGGAGGCCGCGCTCGACGCTATCCACGAGCTCGGCTATCCGGTCATTCTCAAGCCCATCATCGGGTCATGGGGTAGGCTCGTGGCATTGCTCGAGAACGAGAAAGCGGCCGTCGCGATCTTGGAGGATCGCGAGGAACTCGGCTCGTTCTACCACAAGATCTTTTACATCCAAGACTACATTGACAAGCCATCCCGATCCCTGCACAAATTACGTGAGGGCGAGGGCGTGGCCCGGGACATCCGGGCATTCGTCATAGGTGATGAGGTCGTGTCGGCGATGGAGCGATACGAGATCGAGAACGACTGGCGTTCCAACATGAGCCTCGGCGGCAAGGCAGAAGCCATCAAGATCACGCCTGAGCTGGAAGACATCGCCATCAAGGCCGCGCAAGCCACGAAGGGCGAGATCGTGGGCATCGACCTTATGGAAACCGAGAAAACCGGCTACGTGGTGATCGAAGTGAATGGCACCCCGCAATTCCAGGGCATCCTCAAGTCGACCGGCATCAACGTCCCCAAGCGCATTGTGGAGTATGCCGTGAGCCAGGCCAAGCAGTGATCGCATTATGGGAAAACGAATCGTCGTGAAGATCGGAGGGTCCTTGTTCGACGAGGACCTCCACTTCCTCTACGAGGACATCGCCGCCTTGGTGGCGGCGGGCAATCAGGTCGTGCTCGTCCATGGCGGCGGCCCGCAGATCAATGCCATCTTGGAAAAAACGGGCTATGAACCCAAGTACATCAACTCGGCATCGGGCGTACAATCCCGCCTCACCGATGAGACCACGCTCGATGCGGCTATCATGGCGCTCGGGGGCATAATCAACAAAAAAATCGTGGCTGCCATGATCACGCATGGCATCAACGCGTTCGGCTTCACGGGGGTTGATGGATCGTGCATGGTGGCCAGCCGCAAGGAACAGATCATCTCGGTCGATCCCGTGTCGGGCAAGCGGTTCGTTATTAAAAACGATTATTCGGGCAAGATCGACGCCAGCCTCGTGAAGGGGGATGTTGTCCTCGCCATCATGAACGCCGGCCTCGTGCCGGTCATCGGGGCGTTGGCCATCGACGAAAAAGGCCAGATCCTGAACATCGATGGCGACCGCGCTGCGGCGTGCGTGTGCAAGGCGATCGACGGGCAGGTCTTCATCAGCGCAACCGACGTCCCCGGCATCCTGAAGGACATGGAGTCAAAGGAGCTCATCGCGGTCGTTCCCGCGGTAGATCTCGACAGCATCCTCGACCACGTCGGGGGCGGTATGAAAAAGAAAATCATCGCTGTCAAGGAAGCCGTCTCGCTGGGCATTCCTGAAATCCTGATCACCAGCGGCTTGGTCGAGGGTGGCCTGAGCCACGCGCTCGATGGCACGGCGGGCACCCGCATCGCTTTGGACTGAATTTTCAATCCATTTTTCCATGAAAGAGATGATCGTTACCATGCCATTTTCGCACGATGAGGAGCTGGCCTTCCTGCGGGAATCGGTCGAGCTGTACGCCCCGTCGTGGCAGGAGCGTCCCGTCGTCGACCTGCTCGCCCGCATCTTTGCGGACGTGGGAATCTTTCCCGAAATCGACGACAAGGGGAACGCCCGGTTCACCGCCGGCAGCGGCCATCCCTTCGTCCTGCTGGCCTCGCACATGGACACGATCGCCAGCCCGCTTGACTGCCACGAGGATGATTGCCGGATATCTGGGAGGGGCGCTGTCGATTGCAGGTCATCGCTGCTTGCGATGGCCCTCGCCATGCACCGGATCGTGGAACGTGGCTTCACCGGCACGGTCCAGCTCGGTGCCATCGTCGCGGAAGAGACCAGCTTGGATGGGATCGATGCATTCCTGGATGGCGACTCCCGCCCGGATATGGCCATCTTTGGCGAGCCAACGACCACCGGGAAGATCTGCATCGCGTACAAGGGAAGGGTCTGGGCCCGTGTCACTGCATCCGCGAGCCCGGGCCACGTCGCGGCTGCGTGGATCCTCGTGAATCCAATCGAGGCCGAGTGGGCGTTTTACCAGAACGTGCAAGCACGGCTGAAGGATCTCGTGAAAGGAAAGGAGTTGGCCCCTTTTTACACACCCATCGCGGTCATGACCACGCTCAACGCGGGATCTATCTCCAACATGACCCCGGAGAGCGCTGTTGCCGACATCGACATCCGGTTCCCGCCGGGCATCAAGAAGGATACGATTCTGGACGCGATCGAGGCGGCCAAGCAAGAAATCGCAACGATGTATGGGGAAAAGGATCCGGCCTTCAGCATCGACGTCTCGATCAATAGTAGCATCGATGGCATCCACACCACCCAGGACGGCCGGCTCTGCATAGCACTTGCAGGTGCCATCGAGGCGATAACCGGGAACCCCCCCGGTTTCGTGAGAAAAACCGGCACGACCTTCATGAACAACATCGGCACCTCGTGGGGATGTGAAATCGTCACCTACGGGCCGGGAGATCCTAGATTGGAACACACGCGCGAGGAGGCCATCGACAAGCAGGAATTCCTGTCATCGATTGATATTCTCGAGCAGATGCTCGCCACGCTGCTTACCTGAACGCGGCCTACGAGATTTCAGGCATGAAAAAAAAATTCAGGCCGGCTGGTGCCGCCCGTTGCACCAAGGTTGGTGAACAGGTCCAAGATATCCTGCAGGTTCTTTGTTTTCATCACGTTCAACCGGAGGTCCCGGCCGCCACGGGTGTCACGCGAGAATTGCAGCACGATCTTCCGGAACTGGTGACTCTCGTAATACTTTCTTGCAGTTTCCCTTTCGTTCGGGGCGAGAAAATCCACCAGATCCTTGAACAGCGCGTAGGCGTCGTCGATAATCTTGCGGGATTTCGGATCCTGGCCGGGCGAGAACACCCTCGGGTCCTTGATCGCGGCCCGGCCGATCATGAACGCGTCGCAATCCCCGGCGTGGACCCGTTCCATGCCGTCCTGCCAGCAGGTGATGTCGCCGTTGCCCACGAGGGGAAGGCTGGTCGCCTCGTGCACGGCCCTGATGGCGTCCCAGTTGGCCTTCCCCCGGTAGCCTAGGCAAGCCGTGCGGCCGTGCAGGATCACTTCTGATATGGCCTTTCCCTCCAAACTCTTGCAAAAGGCGATTGTGCGGTCGATATTCGGGACGGTTCTGCCAGCAACGGAATCACTGAACAAGCGCATCTTGATCGAGAAGGGGAACGGCGAGTGTTTCAGCATCTCGTCGATTATGGCGTCCCGTTCCTGCGGACGTTCGAGCATACGGGAACCAAGCCCCTGCATGTTCACTCTCGTGCTCGGGCAGCCCATGTTTAGGTTCAGGCCCTGGATGTCATAGCTCGAAAGGATGTCGAAAACCTGTTTCACAAGATCCACGGTCTGCCCGATTAACTGCACGACAATAGGCCTGAAATCGAACCCTTGCACGTTATTGAACAACATATCGAGCATTCCATCGATGTATGCAGGGTTGGCCGAAATGCCTTCCAAAAAGGCCATGGGAAGGACGAGTACGTCGCAGCCGTACTTCTTGCACAGGTACAGGAACCCGGGGTTGTCAGTGACATCTAACATGGGGGCTAAATATGATTTTCCCGCGAACATCAAGCCAAAAGAACTCTTTGACAAGTTTAAAATCCCATCAAGGACTTATCGCAAGTAGTTTCATGTTTACCGTGGGCGTGTAGTTCAGTGGTTGGTGGCGATCTGCTCGATCCCGCCCGCTATAGAACGTCCGCTTCGCAAGCGGGAGGCCGCGGGTTCAATTTCGAAATTCAATTCGGATTTCGATGAAACTCCCGCCACGTCCACCATTTCTTTCTAATTATCGTGAAAAAAGCATTCTTGGACTCGCTTTCTTGAAGATTTCCATTGCTTGGGTTAATTCCTCTTTTAATGTCGCTTTGATACTTGCTATCTCGATAAATTTCTTTCGCCAACTCGACAATCGAAAAATCGGGCTTAATGCTCCTATCGTTTGAGTTAATGTTAATTGATGCCCGTTCATGGACAAACATAGCATAACAAAGGTCATGTCCCGTGGATCCAGCTACCCGGTTTCTCTCGGTTTTCTCGGACGAGCGTGCAAACCTTGACCGTGTTCCTACATTCGTGCAAGGCGTTCTCGGCGGGTTCGTTCAAAAATACGAGAGCCAGCTGTTCGACGATTGCGCGAACGAGCTCGTTTTCAACACGTCTATCGATCCCGCACTCGTGCTGGGATTCGATGCCGTGTTCGCGAGCATCCCCGGTTCGGTCATCTGCGACAGCATCACCATCACGGACGAGACCGGCACGGAGCACAAAATCGGCATGAGCGGTCAAATCAACCGAGAAGGCTCGTCCTATTATAAGGGTGGCCTGATCAGGAGCTTGGAAACGCTCGAGCAGTTGCAGGCGACGATGCGGATAGTCGACACATCTGCCCAGATCAAGGAAACAATGAACTTTTACGAGCGAATTTCAAACTTGATCTTCCCGGTTCCCATGATCGGGGGAATCTTTGATACCACGTGGCAATCGATGGGATTTACCACGTTCGCCAAGGAATATCGGAAAAATTCCAAGCTCTATCAAGAAATCCTCAAGAATTACGCCTACATCACCCGCGCGAACGTTGAAAAGGTCACCGAGGCAACAGGCAGCCAAGGGAAGATCATCAACATCCTTGACGACGTGGCCTTCAAGGGTCATACCATCATTTCCCCAGGGCGCTGGCGGCAGGATCTCCTTCCCTATTACAAGGAAATCTGCAGCATCATCCACGATGCCGGCATGCACACCATGGTGCACACCGACGGCGACATCACCGACCTCGTCCCCTCCCTGATCGAAGCAGGTTTCGAAGGCCTGCAGGGCTGGGAAGGGGGTGCCGATCCAAGGGTCATCGTGGACCGGTTTCCCGATTTTGTGACCGTCGGCTGGGGCGATGTCGGTGACGTGCTACCGTTCGGCACTCCCGAGAAAATCGAGGCGCATGTCGTGGACCTCTTGAATGCGCTCAAGGAAAACCGGCACGTCGTGCTCGGCCCGAGCACGGTGATCTTCGAGAAGATGCCGTTGGAGAACGTTTGTTATTTCATGGCCTGCATCAGGGCACACGGTGATTATTAAAACAAGGGTTTTGCCATGATTGAAAGAACACGCCAAATGCTCGCTGAGGGAACAATCGATTTGCTTGACTATTACAAGCCCCTCTTTTATCCAAGGAACTTGGCAGTCATCGGCGCATCGACGAACCCCGTCGGTGCGGTGAAGTTCGTGTGGGGTCATCAAACCTCGGGTTTCAAGATCTACCCGGTTAACAAGAACCCGGCTATCACGGAGCTGTACGGCTTTCCCGTGTATCGCTCCATCTTGGACATCGAGGATGAGGAAATCGATCTTGCCATCATCGGCGTACCGAAGGAAGCAGTCCCTGGAGTCATCGAGGATTTCAAGCAAAAGACCGTGAAATTCGCCATTATCTTCACGTCCGGGTTCAAGGAGTCCGGATTTGATGATCTCGAGCAAGAGCTCGTGGAAAAGATAAGCGAGGTCTCCACTAGGGTCATCGGCCCGAACTGCCTTGGAGTGTACAACCCGCGCGCCAGGCTCGTCTATTGGCCGACGCTTGAGCGGGGACCAGAGTACGGGGGAAATATTTCGTTCGTCGGCCAATCCGGTGGAAACACCGCGAAATTTAACATGTTTCTCAATTCTCGGCAGGCATATTCTGCAAAAAGCATCTGCATCGGCAATGCGATCGATATCCAACCACACGATTTTCTCCCTTACTTCAAGGAAGATCCCGACACTGAGGCGGTGGGATTCTACCTTGAGTCAACAAAGGATGGAAAGACCTTCATAAAAAATTTGCGTGATATCACGCCCGTGAAACCTGTCGTCATCTGGAAGGGAGGCCAAGGAAAGGTCGGTTTCAAGGCAACCGCGTCGCACACGGGGGAGCTGGCAGGCGATTTCAAGATGTGGCAAGCAATGGCGAGGCAAAACGGGGCGATCATCGCGGAGGACTTTGACCTCTGTACCGAGCTCATGACGTGTTTCTCGTTCCACGTGCCTTTACCAAGGGGCCTGAACGTCGCCATCGTTGCATGTGGCGGTGGTGCGTCCGTCGAGATGGCCGACATGTTCGAGAGCCACGGGTATGACCTTCCAGACCTGTCCATCGAGACCAAGGAGAAGGTCTGGGAATTCATTCCAAAGGAAGTCAATTCCTCCATCGCAAATCCAGTTGATCTCGGTGAATACGGCTACTATCCAGAATATTTTGCAAATGCGATCGATATCATTTCACGCGACGAAAACTTCGACGCTGTCGTATTTCTCAAGGAAACATCGAGGTTTTCGTTCATCGCAACGAGCTTCAGTATGACGACGGAAGAGTACTCCGAGAAGACGGTGGAGACCATTCGCGATCTTTTCGAGAAAAACAGGACCCAAGGCCGGAACATTCCCCTTTTTATAATCGACCCGTATATTAACGAAGCACCCGAGGCTTACTTGACCCGTGCAGCGTTTCGTGAGCGGCTCGCCAAGTTTGGCATCCCCGTTTTCCCACGCCAAGACCTGGTCGCGCGAGCGATCGTGAAGTTGCACGAATACGGGAAGTTTCTCGAACGCGTGAATGGCGAGTAGGATTTCTCTCCGTGGGCATACCACGTCGATTTTTTCTGAAAACGTTTGAAAAAATGGGAAAAAATCGTTCATTTTGCCTTTCCTTGCTTCGCGACCGCCTCGGTGGCCGCAGCGATCTTCTCCGGGTCCCCGAGATAGTAATGCGTGATAGGCCTGAGGTCAACATCTAGCTCGTAGACGAGTGGGATACCTGTCGGGATATTCAACTCTGGTATCTCCTCGTCGGAGATGTCGTCCAGGTACTTGACGAGCGCCCGCAACGAGTTGCCGTGGGCCGATATAAGGACTTGCCTTCCCTGCTGGATGGTCGGGGCGATGGTGTCGAGCCAGAAGGGCATGAACCGCTCGACCGTATCCTTCAGGCACTCGGTGCGGGGGATGGCGTCCTCGGGAAGATCCGGGATGCCCTGGTACTTGGCTTCGTGGCCGGGCCAACGTGGATCGGATGTATCGAGTTCTGGCGGGGGGACGTCGTAGCTCCTGCGCCAAATCTTGACCTGATCCTCGCCGTGCTCGGCGGCTGTCTCGGCCTTATTCAGGCCCTGCAGCGCCCCGTAATGGCGCTCGTTTAGCCGCCACGACTTTACCTCGGGAATCCACATGAGATCCATGTCGTCCAGCACGATCCACAGGGTCCTGATGCCACGTTTCAAGAGTGACGTGAATGCGAGGTCGAATGTCAAGCCCGCGTCCTTCATTGCTTGTGCCGCTTCGTGCGCTTCTTGGATGCCTTTCTCGGAAAGATCCACGTCTGTCCAGCCCGTGAACCTGTTTTCCGCGTTCCAGGTCGATTCACCGTGCCGGAGCAGGACAACTTTGTAATCCATATCATTCATCTGCGTGAGTCACGTGGTTATCGAACATTCTTTAATGCACGCGAGCTAGCTTCATGTTCGGTAAAAAAAGAAGGTTATCGCGACGCCAAGATGATGGCAGCCACGCACTTTCCAATGGCCTCGCCACAGGCTTTGTTCCCCGCGGGCGTGAAGTGCACGCCGTCTGCAATCACGAGGGAAGAATCCGCGTATTTTTCCGGTGAATCGGCGAGCCGCACGGCCTCGTTCACGTCGCAGAAGATAATGCCAGATTGCTCGCAAAAGGCCTCGATTTTCTCGTTTGCAATGTTGATCGTCTCGTGGATGCCAGGATCCAACGTCTTTTTATCTGCCACCGGTGGCAAGCTGCACACGACGATCTTAGTATCCTTACCTTGGGGGTGGGATCGAACGTCGTTGAGACCACGGCTAAGTTCCTCGACGATTTCCGCTACGATCTCTTCGCGGATCTCCTCCTCGTGGGAATAGCGCCACGCGTCGTTCGTGCCACCCATGATCACGACGATGTCTGCTGGGAGCGTCGATGCGACGCGCTGGATGATCTCGCCGATGAGCTGGCCACCAATACCATAATTCCAAACATCTATTTCCTCGATGCCCCTCGCTTTCAAGTAACGGTAGAGAAAGCCTTGGTATTTGTTGTCCTGTTCAGGTGAACGGAACTCGGGTGGTGCATTTCCTTGGGTTAAGCTGTCCCCAATGGTCACGATCTTCCATATTTTCGGTTTATGTTTCGACATCACAAATCCTTGCTGGCTTGGATTTTATCACGAGGTCGTGCAGGGATGAAACCGCACACGGATGCACGTGCACCCGTTAAAGACTAATAAGATGTAGGCTTGAAGACTAAATAATACTAAAAAAAACGAATGTAAATTGCACGTCGGCTGAGTGATTAAAAATGACAATGATGGGTGAACGACGGCTCGATTTCGGGAAGTACATCGTTGCGAACATCAAGCTCGCTGGTCGCAAGTTCGAAATCCTCGTCGACCCCGACAAGGCGTGGGATCTCAAGAAAAATATTCGGGTTTTCCAGAAAGATAAGGAACGGGAAACAAACCGATCTTACAAGGTCACCGTCGATGACGTGCTCGAGCTTTCCAAGGTGCCGATGCAGGAAATCATGCAAGGCCATCTCGTTTTCGAAGATATCCGACGCGGGGAAAAAATGTCCGAGGAATTCATGGTCGAAGCCTTCGGGACCGAAGACATTCGCCGCATCATTGCTGAGATATTGCTGAACGGCGAGTTGCAGCTCACGAAGGAACAACGCGAGAAATTTATCTCGGAAAAGAAGAAGCAGCTCCTTAGCCTCCTCATCAAGAATTGCGTCAATCCCCAGACGAACAAGCCGCACCCCCAAGCACGCATCGAAAAGGCGCTTGAAGAAGCCAAGGTGAACATCGACCCGTTCACCCCCATCGAGGATCAGCTAACCGATATCATACGTTCCCTGAAAACCGTCATCCCGATCAAGATGGAACGAGCTGTTTTGTCCCTGTCCGTGCCCGCGGAATTCACGGGGAAAGCCTACAACCTGATCACGACACTTGCATCGATCTCCAAGGAGAACTGGAAGGACAACGGCGTGCTCGAATGTGTAGTTGAACTTCCTGCCGGGATGCAGGTGGAGTTCCTCGACAAGATCAACAAGCTCACCCGCGGTCGAACGGCGACCAAAGTTCTCGAGTCTAAAGGCATCTAACTGCTTTTGCCAGTTCCACGAATCTTCTTCTCTTTTTCAAGCATTTCCGCCGCCTTGGGTTCTCGCGGGGCAGGAATCAATAATATATATAAATTTGCTAAGGTTTTATGCCTTAGAGAAGACAGTGCAAAAGACAGCGTAAAAAAGTTTGTTCATTCATGAAAATAATGTCAGTGCATCATTCTATTGCCGTTCTTCTCCTTTTGAAGCAGAAATCGTTATTAACAAGGTCGTGAAGTGTTATGGCGGAATTTCATGAAGAAACTGATTTTCCCGACGAGAACAACGCTGAGGAAAACCGGGCTGAAGAGGAAGAAGACCTGTTCAAGGAACCTGTCTTGGACTCGGAAGAATCGAGTCCCCCGGCTGAACCGGCTCCCGAATCAGATCGCGAGGATGCCGAAGAATTCCAGCGTTCCGAGGAAGAGGAATCCCAGCGTTCCGAGGAAGAGGAGCCCGAGGAAGGTGGTGTCAGGGAAGTGGTAATTCCTGGCCAAGTTCTCGGCGTAAAAGGAAAGGATATGCTTCCCGGATATGGTTCCATCGCGGATCAGAATGGAAATATCATTGCCCTCTTCGTGGGCTTTCAGCATCGTCACGGTAAGTATGTCAATGTTCAACCATTCAAGGGCCGCTATATCCCCCATATTGGCGACAAGGTCATTGGAAAAATTGTCGACAAAAACGTCGTGATCTGGAAGTTGGACATGAACTCGCCGTACGTTGGCATCCTTCGACCTGGCGACACGTCTGACGAGTCCGACAGGTACCGGGGTCGCAATGACCGGGGCGGTGCGCAAGGCGGCAATCCTCAGATGCGTCGGAGGTTTGACAAGGGCCAAAAGAGGGATGACACGAACCAGTACAACGTCGGTGACATCATCTGCGCAAAAGTGCTCAGGTTCGATCGGACGACCGAACCTGCCCTGACAACGGTGGGCCCCGACTTGGGAATCATCAAGGAAGGCTATCTCTCGGAGATTGCCGTGCCAAAGATCCCGCGCCTCATTGGGAAAAATGGATCGATGATCAAGCTCCTCAACAGCCTCACGTCCTGCAAGATCTTCGTCGCGCAAAATGGCATTGTATGGCTTAAGGGCAAGAAGCCTTCTGACGAGCGCGTAATTCTCAGGGCGATCCGGAAGATCGAGGAGGAGGCTAATACAACTGGCTTGACCGATCGGATTAAGGAATTTATCGAACAAGAAATGCAAGCTGCTACATAGGAAGTGAACATGCATGCCATTAGCACCCGAAAAACTTCCCGACAGGATCTTTCTCGATGACGGGAGAAGGTTGGACGGCAGGGCACTCGACGAGCTCAGGGATGTCAAGATCGAGATCGGCGTTCTCGACAACGCCGACGGATCGGCAATGATAAGCCATGGACTGAACCGCATCATTGCCGGGGCATACGGGCCCAGGGAGGTCCATCCCAAGCACTTGGCCGAGTCTGACAAGGGCATCCTCCAAGTTCAGTACCGCATGGCGACCTTTTCCGTGGGCGAGCGAAAAACGCCCGTCCCCGGCCGCCGCGAGAAGGAAATCAGCATGGTGGTGCGCCAAGCACTGGAACCAGCGCTGTTCCTTGAACAATTTCCGAACACGACGATCGATGTCTTTATCCAAGTGATGACTGCGGACGGTGGCACGCGATGCGCGAGCGTCACTGCTGCCGCGCTCGCCCTCGCCGATATGGGGATCCCAATGCGCGATCTCGTCACCGGCGTTGCAGTAGGAAAAATCGAAGGCAAGCTCATCTTGGATTTGGCCGACGCGGAAGACAAGTGGGAATCGGAAGACGCAACGGATATGCCCGTCGCGGTTATGATGAACGAGAAGCGGATCACGCTGCTCCAGCAAGACGGCTCGATCAGCTGCGAGGAATTCGAAGATCTGCTCAACTTGGCTGTCACCGGCGCGGAGAAGATATACGAGATGCAAAAAGAAGCCCTGCGCAAGAAATACAGCCCGGAACTGGTTGGACGGTGAAAAAATCATGGATCTCTCAATATCTAAGAAGGTTTCCACGATCGAGAAGGATTACATTACCGACTTGATCTCGCACGGCACGCGCGTCGACGGGCGAGGCGTTCTCGAGTATCGTCCCATCAAGATCGATGCCGGTCCCATCCTCAAGGCAGACGGGTCCGCTCGCGTGTTCTTGGGCAACACCCAAGCCTGCGTCGGCATCAAGACCGAAACGGGCACCCCGTTCCCCGACACGCCTGACGAGGGCGTCGTCACGGCGATGGCGGAGCTGGTTCCATTCGCAAGCCCCATGTATGAATCTGGTCCTCCCGACGAGAGTGCCATCGAGCTGGCCCGTGTCGTCGATCGCGGCATCCGGCATTCCGACCTCTTCCCGAAAGGCAGGCTGATCATCAAGAAGAACGAGGAAGTCTACCTCATCTTCATTGACATCTATTACATGAACCACGACGGAAATGCCTGGGACTGTGCCAGCATGGCCGCGTGCTGCGCGCTGAAGAGCCTCATGCTCCCATCGCTCGTCGAGAAGGAGCAGAACGGAAAAACGTATCTCGTGGCGGAAGGCGAGCCCACTCCGCTCGGCATCGAGGACTACCCGGTTACCCTTACTTTCGTTAAGATCGGGGATCACATCATCGTCGACCCGAGCCTCATGGAGGAGCTCATCTGCGATGCCCGAATCAGTTTCTGCATCAACAAGGACGGTTTCATCACGTCTATTCAGAAAAACGGTTCAGGCACCTTCTCGATCGAGGAACTCGTCACCGCGTCGAGGAATGCACGGGATCTCGCGCCCACGTTGCAACAGATGGTCAAGGACTACGATCGCGACATCTCGAATATGTAACATCAATTTTTAGCACTTTTTCTTTTGATATCTCGAACGTATACATTTTTTTATGGAATTTGGCCACCACGATCACGCAATGGCCTGCTCGGCAATCGACTTTTAGAATAGGATGTTATCCTTGACGTGACAGCGGAAAGGAGCTAAGCATTTTAGTTCCTGGGCGTCATCGAAACCGTCAGGATGGGCAATATACTCACTGGTCTTTTCTGTCTCTTTGGAATCAGAATATCTGCTTAAACAAAGTAAGAGTGTTTTTCGCTATCAAGTAAACTGACAAATAAGGTCGTCCCTAGATTCAATAGAGTGTAACTATACGCCATTAAGTTTTATACCTTTAATTTGATATACAAATTGGTTAATTACTTCTATAATTTCACGCTTTTTTTTAAAATAGTTATTCACCAGTACATCTCTTAGATGATAAGCAAATTCTCCTTTTGGAAGCTTGTAATTAGGATTCTGCTTTTTTCCTTTTATGAAATCTTCTAAAAGATCTTCGAATTTCTCTTCTGGATTTCGATTATCCAACAGTGGTTTTAAATCTTGAAGCTCGCTTTCCGACAATAAGATTCTTGCAGTTTTTTCTTGGTTCTTATCAACCCAAGCGCGGACGGCATCGATGAACTCTTGAACATCGAAATTTTCAGTAACGAAATCAGGAAAACAAATATGGAATGAATCCTCTTTAATGCCTTTCCCTTTCCACTCATTTTTTCTCCCTTTCAAATATTTCTCTTGGTCAGCATCAATGATAACCATTACATGAACATTTTGAAACGTTTTATAAATGAATGGGAAGTGGCGAGCCTCAGATTTGCTTTTTAAAAGCCCAATCGATAAAAAAACATGCATGTTGTGCTCGATCCAATTGATTATCGGCTCTAGAATTATGGATTCAGTTATACCTTCCACTAGCACTGTATGGCTATCTTTTGGTGATAGGCTATATTCAAGGAGTAAATATTCCAAGTGATGATAGTACTCTTGAGTTGATTCAAAGGTTAATTTTAATTTGGACCAACTGAATTGGTTTTGTCCTTTCTCCTTTTCTGTCTCTGTATCACTGTCGGGAAATAAGTTACCTAATCTTTTCTCAAATGTTTCTAATGCTTTACCTATTTCTAATAGATTAACCAGAAGAGAATTCATTCCTGTTAGCTTTATGAGTTTTTGATCATCAATTAAAGTTAATAAGTCGCTAAATTCTTCAAGGCCGTCAAAATCGTGCTGTGCACATTCGATTACGATGGATTTGAAACGTTTTATAAGATCATAATCCTGAATTGAAAAGTGTGATGATAGAGTATTTAAAAAATTATCACGCCATTTCACATCTTCGTTATATATCACATTTAAATCGATAAATCTTGATGATAACCTGGCTGGACTTCTTATTTCCATATGTGCGATAGAACTGTCGGGATGTATAAAATCGCACCCTACTAACGACTCGACCTTAATCCAGAGAAGCATTGTTTCGGGGATTAACCAATGATTCTGTGAAAGAATGATAGCATGAATATCGTGAAAATCTCTTCCGTTTTTGATTTTATCATCAATAAACCTCTTGACAGAACCATTCGTTTCGATAATATGTTCTTTCCATTCTTTTGTTTTTTGATCGGTTAACTCGAAACGTCTAACATAGTAGAACTCAATAAATTCCTTGAAGTAGAACAAATCATGGATTGAGATAGCTTTGACAATAGATAATAGTTGGAAAAACTGAATCGGATGGTAATAATATCTTGTTTCCTCTGAAAATAATAATCCATCTTTTTCTCTAATAACGGGGTAAATATCCCAATGTGGTGCAGTTTTACCTTCCTTTATAGCATACACGTCTTTTGGGAAAGAAATCAAACCAGCTTCTTCGATTTTCCGCCAAGGAACACCTTGAATTGAATTTTGAACTTCGTTAGTTACTTTATTCCTTAAGTGAAATGGATGCTCGAGAGGGAAATGTATAACGAACATTGGAACGATAAATGACAATGCATTAAAAAACTGCAAGAGTATAATAAAATCTTCGTATTCTATCTTCTCAATACGCAGCTTATCAAAAAAATTATACATTTCCCGCGTATCAATTAATTTTCGTTCATAAGTTGGGCAGAAGTTTAGAAAAACATGGAATATTTCTTGAGAACTTAGTAGATGGTCATACTGTCCATTCTGCTTCTTCATGCCTTAATCTTCCTCCAATCATCAAATACCAAAATTTGGTGATGGTAGATCATATGTATCTCGGTCAGCGAGGAGACTTTTAAAATTGTGATTAAGGATCGCACCTCCAGATCTATCCGTCGGTAAATAATACCGACGATGATATCAATGACTCAGGATCTAATGTGTTAATCACATAGTATTGCAATATATTCCCTTTTAGATGTTCTAGGATCGCGTTTTACAATATACTAACGTTTTTCTGGCCTTCGGTTAGCACGAAACTTCTAATCCATCACGTGCAACAGTATCTATCAAAAGATTGGAGAACTTGAGAGATGAAGGCAAAGATACCAAATAAAGAACATTTACTCGCCTTTCTCGCCTTTATCGGCGAGAATTTCCCCGATCGAAAAATCAATTGGTCACATTTGCGTTGGATCATCCAGGGTTTGGAAATGGATTTGTTTTTCTACGATTTCAGGAACAGATTCTCAAGCCCTATATCCATCGAAATGGAGAATGATATAGAAGACCTGATATCATCTAAATTGCTCAAGATCACCGGATCAGCATTAAAGATCACGCCAGAAGGAAAAGCAATGCTTAAATCGCTCGGGGACGACATCCAAGGTAGGCTGGAGATGGGGAGGGAAGCAATATCACAAGCCTTGAAACAAGATTTGGAGACCCACAGATTAGATTTTTCGGAGGGGGCGTTTGAAGATTGGAAGCACAGCGGAGGTTCTTTCGAAGGTTTGAAATGGCCACGACGGCGCCCAACGAAACGAGCTGCAACACCAGTAGCAAAGTCAGAATCGGAAGTGGTAGCGAAACTGTATGTGCCAAGACCATTCAATAAGCCGCCGATCATGGTCTTAAATCCGCCAGCAGAGACGGCCCCTGCTAATGTTTGGTTTGATTACGGTAATATATTGTATAACAAACAGGATTTCGACGGTGACATCGATGCCTACCACAAAGTCATCGAAAAAGATGGTACGCGCGAGATCCACACGAACGCTTGGAACAATCTCGGGAATGCCTTGCAACTCGAGAGGGATTTCGACGGAGCCATCGATGCTTACAACAATGCGATCGAGATCGACCCAAGTTTCGAACTTGCAAAACAAAATCTGGCTGGTTGCCAGTTTAGAGCCCATACCATCAATCATTGATATTTATCATGAACTATAAGGAGGAAAATTTCCATTTTCAACACGATTGATGACCCGCACTGGCCCGCTGCAACTTCGTTGGCCTTGGACGCGGCCTCGAATGTAAATTTGCCCTCCTATTGTTCGTGCTCCTCATTCGATCCCCCGAATTTACGATGGTGTTGCTTTTTAGGCATTCAGACTTGCCATCACATAACCAACAGTAACCCTCAAACGTTTGAAGTCCTAAACGTGCGCATTTTTTTCATGGGATTAACGCCCCTGACAAAAAGGTCAGATTTTAAGTACCAACAAAAAACTCGAGTAATTACGAAATAGGTTTTTCAAACGAAAAAATCCCAAGTGTTGATTTAAATGGCACACACGAAAAAAGTGGGGATCGCGGGGCGCTTCGGGCCCCGGTATGGCACCGTTATTCGTGCCAAGATCCGAAAGCTCGAAGAATTTCGTCAAGTCAATTACAAGTGTCCCAAATGCCAGACCAAAGCAGTCAGGCGCGTGTGCGTTGGCCTATGGACCTGCACGAAATGCGGTGCCACGTTCACGGGCGGTGCTTACATCTCTTCAACCCCGCAAGGACAGACCAGCCTTCGCATCGTCAAGCGGAAGGAGAAAGAAAAGGAAGCATGAAATGCTCCTGGGTTGCTAGGTGCGCAGGCGGTGGAATGACGTGGAGCGCCTGAACGACTTTTTTTTCCAGATCTCCTTTTCGGTCGACGACGAGGGCCTTGCCGAAAATTTTGTCACGTTGCTCGAGTCCGAGCTTGCCGATCTCGCGAAACCCGGCGGGCGCATCGACGGGCTCGAGCTGGCACGCGATGACCAGCAGAAAATAACGATCTCGTTTCACGCTCGCGATTTTACCAGTTTCAAGGTCGGCACGAGTTCCATAACTCGATATCTCGAGATTATCGGGAAATCCGCGGACCTCGTTCCTTAGCCATGTCGGGAGAACGTTTTATGCCCCCTGACATTTGATCTTCTCGAAGCAACATGTCCCAACTAGACAACATCCCGAAGGATCTGCAGCAAAAAATACGGAATTACCAGGTAATGACCCAAACGCTTCAGAACTTGAACGAGCAGAAATACACACTCGAGGCTCAAACCAAGGAGATTGATTCGGCGAAAGAATTTCTCGAGAATTCGGCTCCCGAGGCGAGCATCTTCAAGTCGATCGGCGGTCTCATGATATCGACGACAAAAGAGAGTGCCCAAGAAGACTTGAAGAGCAACGAGGATATGATCGCTGCCCGGATCAAGAAGCTGGAGAGTTCCATCGAGCGCACGCAGTCAAAGTCCGAAGAACTGAAGAACGAAATCAACACATCGCTCAAGAATCGCATGGGTTAAGAGTGCCCCTGCAAGGAGTCACGTGACCGGCAATGGCAGGTTCCCCGCGTGACCAAGAAATACCCGATTTTTTACATTCATTCTTCGATCTAGTCAAGGAATCCGCAGGGATCGTTTTTATTTCACATGAAAACATGGATCCCGATGCAATCGGCTCGATCGTTGGGCTATCGCAATTGATCGAAGAGATGGTGCCAGCAAATCGTGCCATCAAGGTGTTTCCGTCCGCGATCTCCAAGGTCTCTCGGAAGTTGCTCGCATCGCTCGGGTTGGAGCTGGAGTTTGTCGATGATCTTTCAAGTGACGGAATGCTGCCCGTTCTTCTCGACATCCAGCAACTCCGTGGATCGACGGGAGACAGCGAAGCCACGTGGCAACCTTTCTCAGTGATCATCGATCACCACCAGGAAAAGCCGGACTTGGTATGCGCCTTGAAATTCTTGGACGCGAACGTGCAATCCAATTGTGAAATCGTGTACAAGTTTTACAAGTCATTGGGCATAACGCCACACGAACCAAGCGCTTCTGCATTGCTTGCAGGCCTTCTGGCAGATTCGGGATTCTTGCGATACGGGGAAAATTCGACCATCGCAGCCGCGTTCGAGTTGCTCCAGACCGGTATCGAAGTGGGCTCCGTCCGGCGCATGATCACCGAACGCATGGATATGCCCGAGCGCATGGCCCGCTTGAAGGCCGGAAACAGGGTCACGATTGCCAAGGTCGGAGACATCCTCATCGCCAGTAGCGAGGTCTCGAGCTTTGAAGCAAGTGCTTGCCGCGGGTTGATTGGTCTGGGCGCTGACGTGGCCGTAGTGCTTTCCGAAACGAAACACGAGGTGCGGATCTCGGCCCGACAAAATGACGACGTTCGCGCGGAATTCGGAGTGAACCTTGCCGAGATCATGCAGTCCGTTGGTGATACCATCGGTGGTTCGGGTGGCGGCCACGTGGTTGCAGCGGCAGCAAATGGCACGGTAAATGGCAAGGAAGGGCTTGCGCAGGCAGCCGAGCTGGTCGAACGCGTGATCAAAGAAAAATTGGCTGGTGTCGAACAAGCGAGCGGGTGATCCCGTCTATGGCAATCATCGAACTAGAGAACGTCTCATTCTCCTACCAGAATCAAGCCGCGAAGGTTCTCGATGGCGTCTCGATGTCTGTCGGCGAGGGCGAGATCGTTCTTGTTTGCGGCCCGACGGGCAGCGGGAAAACGACCCTTGTGCGCCTGTTCAACGGGCTCATTCCTCATTTTCACCAAGGCACCCTTACCGGGAGCGTCATGATTGATGGCGTGGATACCGTGCATACATCCACGTCGAAGCTCTCTCAAATCGTCGGAATGGTGTTCCAGAACCCGGAGAACCAGCTCGTGGCTTCGAATTGCGAGCGGGAAATCGCCTTTGGGCCGGAAAATATCGGCTTACCTCGTGACGAGATCCGGGAGAGGATCGAATCGGCAATCGAGCTCGTGGGATTGGAATCCATCCGCGATTCGCCTCCGAACGCACTTTCCGGCGGCCAGAAGCAAAAGGTTGCAATCGCCGCCGCGCTCGCGCTCCATCCAAAAATCATGGTGTTTGACGAGCCCTCCTCCAACCTCGACCCGGAATCGACGTGGAAATTGGGCCAGACGATTGAGATGCTGAGCAAGAAACTCCACTCGACCATCGTCATCGTGGAACACAGGCTGGAATTTTTCATCCAGCTCGCGACGAAAATAACCTGCATGAAAAATGGCAGGGTCCTGTTGAATGGTTCCACGGAAAACGTCATTCAGAATGATGATTTTTACTCGCTCGGGGTGCAAATTCCAGCATTCCTGAAAGTGTTTAAGAAACTCTCCGATGCAGGGCTGTATTTCGAGCCAATCCCTGTCGATTGGGTCGAATCGAAAAATATCCTCCAAGACTTGCTGCCGGCGGTCCAGCCATGATAGAGTTCAGGTCAGTATCCTTCCAGTATCCCGACGGTCCCGTCGCCTTGAACAATGTTAACGTGCAGATCGAGGACGGATCGTGCGTGGCCGTCCTCGGGCAGAACGGTGCTGGAAAGACAACGTTCGTGAAATGCATCAACGGATTGTTGCGGCCCACCATTGGTGATGTCATCGTAAACGGCGTAAACACGAAAAAAGAAAGTGTTGCCACCCTGGCGAAGACCGTTGGCTTGGTTTTCCAGAATTCGGATAACCAATTATTTGCACCATCCGTGAAAGAGGAATTGGTATTTTCATTGAATAATATCGGGGTGCCGGTCGACGAGAGGGAAGCGAGAATAAACTCCACGCTTGAATTGCTGGACTTGGTTGATCTCGCAGGCAAGTCTCCCTTCCTGCTCAGCGGTGGCGAAAAAAAGCGGTGTGCGTTTGCCTCCCTCATCTGTATGAACCCGTCAATTCTCGTGGCAGACGAGCCTACCCAAGGCCAAGACGAGATTCAAAAGCGCAACATCGAGGGAATTCTCAAACGGATGCTCGAGAGCGGAAAGACGATCATCGTCGTGAGTCATGACCTAGATTTTGTCTCCCATCTCGCAACCCGGGTGATCATCTTCCACGATGGAAAGATCTTGATAGACGGGCCCGTTGATGCCGTTCTCAACTCCCCGGATATCTTGGAAATCGAACATTTGATGCCTACCGAAGAGTTGGAATTGAAATGGATGGTCCAAAAGGTGTTTGGAAAAGAAAACGTCAAAATGTCCATGGATCAAGAGGCACTGGTAAATAAGACCGTGAGCGCGTTAAAGAAGTGAGTGACGTGTCGATCAACCTTCTCAAGGGATTCGAGTACCGGAATCTGAACACTTTCCTCCACCGCTTGGATCCCAGGACTAAACTCACGGTCACGCTAGTGTATTCCGTCTTGGCCCTGATGTTTACCTCGCTCGTTCCGCTCGCGCTTTTCACGGCGACGTTGATCCCCTTCTTGATATCGGGGCGCATCGTGCGCCGGTGGATGACTTCGATGAAGGGACTGTGGTTCATCATCTTCTTCATCCTCGTGTTAAACACGTGGCTGAGAACACTCGACTTCGCGCTGTCGATGTGTCTCAGAATCGTCCTCTTGGTGACAGCATTCACCTTGTTTTTCATGAGCGTGCATCCTGATGATCTATCGTTGAGCCTGCTTGCTATGCATGTGCCGTACTCGTTCACCTTCACCTTATCGCTCGCGACGAGGTTCATGCCCGCTTTGGCACTGGAGGCGCAGAACATCATCGATGCGCAGCGATCGAGAGGGTTGGAACTCGAAAAGGGGAATCTCATCACTCGCGTTAAAAACATGGTGCCCATCATCGTCCCGCTCATTATCAACTCGATTAAACGAGCATATTCCGTTGCAGAGGCCTTGGAAAGCAAGGCTTTCGGCGCGGTCACCAACCGCACGAATTATTTCCAGATTAAGATGAAAAAACGGGACTATGCCATCATCGGCATCGTGCTGGCTTTTGCGATCATCTACAGCGTTCTATCTTTCACGCAAATGTTGCCTGCGATTTTTTATTTCAACATAAGTAGTTTGTTTCCCAATCTTCTTCGGGCTAACGCGTGAAGCGAGGTAAAAAAGAAAGAAATCACGAAGTTCTTACTCCTTCTTTGGTTTGCACTTGGCCGCGATCATCGCGTTGCGGATGGCGACGAGATCGGAATCCTGGCCGATGAATTTCTTCTTGGAACCATTAACCAAGTCGGTTGGCACGATCTCGGAGCCGCTGAGGGATGCCATTTTCCCGAAATCGCCGTCCAAGACGTATCCCATTGCATGCCACCCGAATCGCATGCCCATCACGCGGTCGAAGACGACGGGCGGACCCGATCGCATCGTGTGGCCGAGCACGACCGACCTGATTTCGTATTCGAAGTCGTGATCGGTAAAGAAAGATTTGAGATCGGTTCTCAATTTCAATTCCTTCTCGATAACGCTTGCCATGTTTAATTCGGTAAGGTTGGGGTGCCCAAATGCATCCTTTGGCAATTTCTCGATGGTTTCTTGGTTGATTGTCTTGAAATCGGTTTCCAAGGATTCTGCCGTCGGGTAAGCTCCTTCGGAGCAAGCGATTATGTGGTATTCGTACCCGGCTTCAACCCTCTTTTTGAGCACCTCTGCAATATCGGTTTCAAAGTTGAACGGGGTCTCGGGAATGAGGATGATGTCCGATCCTGCACCAAGACCGCTATACATGGTCAACCAGCCAGCATCCCTGCCCATGACCTCGACGACGAAGATACGCTGGTGGGATTTAGCGGTCGTGATCAGGTACTCAAGGGAAGTCGTGGCGATCTGGGCCCCGGTGAAAAATCCGAACGTGAAATCGGTCCCCGCAAGGTCATTGTCGATAGTTTTCGGGCATCCAACGACGTTCGCGTTCCCGTATTTGTACATGGCCGCTCCGACCCCGAGCGTGTCATCACCGCCCGCGGCAATTAGCGCGTCAAAGCCTAGCAAGCCCATTTTTTCGGCAAGATCGATGCCCACTTGTTTCCTGATCTCCTCGCGCTCGTCATCATCCGCAGTCTTGAGCACGTCCTTGAACGGGTTCGTCCTGGTCGAGTAGAGCATCGTGCCACCTTCCGATTGGAGATAATCCAACTTCTTCAGATCGAGTACTTCCGTGTGCTTGGCAACGACGTCCTCCGTCAAGTCTTCTTTAGGCATGTCAAAAAGTTTCCAACCTTTCTTGATCCCGACGACTTCCACGTCGTCTCTTTCCGAGGCGCGCAACACGGCTCCATAAATGACTGCATTCAGGCCCGGTGCGTCGCCACCACCAGTTAGGATTCCTACACGCATGTCTTGTCACGCTGAAGTTTTCTCATGCAAGATCGGGGGAGTACAATTAGGAAAAACTGTCAGCCTCAAAAACATTATCGGAGGCACACATCGCCTCATTGCCCGCTAGTCCCCTTGAAACACGCTGGCGACACCTAGAAAACACGAGAATTATAATGGCGCGTATCGTCTTGGCTTATTCAGGCGAGGCTGACTTTAAATTCTCGAGGGTCAGCGATTCTTCTCGCGCCGGTAGAACGAAACTGTAGCCGTCTTCATCTTCCAGAACGAAGGTAAACCCTTGGGTTCCTTCGAGGTATCCATCGATCGCCTGCATTTTTTGCAGCAATAAAGCCCTAATCGATTCATCATCCTCGTCTCCGAGCATGAACTCGCAGATTTCCCTGAACTTCAACAGGATCCGTTCGATATTAGTGATGAACATTTCTGCCTTGAATCCGGGTTCCATGCTGATCTCGAGATCTGGAATATGAATCGATGCGGTTGGCGCGCGATAAACCTTCGAATATAAATCTTCTTGCAGCTCAACGACGAGGATGTATTTCTTGGCTTTTGCGAATGAACTGGGCTTGACAGGCATCACGTCGTTTCTTTTGTAGTTACAACTGTCACAAATTGTGGTAAAGAGGAGGAGTTCGTCTTCAAACACTCTTTCCCTGTAAATCACGACATTTTGCCTGAGATCTTCACGGCCACAAGCCGGGCAACGCTGCCTCGAAAAAATTTCCTTGGAACTGTACACGGGTAATCACATGAAACCGTGGAAAAAAAACATGGCCAACTCTGGCATTGGCGCACGTTTTTTTCCAACGGCTTTTACGGCAATTCGGGAATTGGCGACATACTTGCCCGGTTCATCGTTTATTTATTGCGTGTGTTTAGATCTCTCGTGGTTAATGTGAAGAAAGTCCAAGTATCGATCGGAAATGATGTCGTGCACATTGGATTTTCTTATTATACGAGCATATCATGCATAGGGGAAAGGTACTTCTCTTTTGGTGATATGATGGCCGCCTTGGCCGAACACACGGGTGTCAATCTTGTCGTCATGAATGCGGCTCTTTTTTTCGATGAGGATCTCGTTACGCTTGGTATCTACTATGCACTTAGAGATGCTTTGCTTCACGACGTTCAGGCGAGTGACCAATTACCGATGAACCTCCTTATGCATATCTTCTGCACCACCCAAGCAAACGACATTCAAGAAACCTGCATCCCGAACGATTTGCTCGAGACTGCTCGGTTACAGGATGTCGCGTTTATCTTGGTCGCGGTAAATGGGACAACTAAAAGCATCGACCTTGCTCAACAATTTATCCAGGATTCTTGCGAATTCGCCATGATCGAGATAGATGTCAAGAATCCTGAAAGAAACGCTCGAATCTTCGATTTAGTTTCTTCAAGATTCTCCAATTTCGCTAGCCGCTCTACCGCCTTTTCGCATAATCAAACATGGAACGATATCAGCAAATTCTTGATCTCGAGCATGGCCCTCTTTTCTCTAGCCCTTCAAACAAAAGGCTAAAATACCACTCTTTTTGCGCTGAACACGTCTTTTTCTTTCAAAATTGAAATGCCCGTGTATTTCCCGATCATTTCGAGCCGGATGATTTTATCAGGCTCATCCAAGTTGACCTTTCGCTGGACATTTTTGGCGATGCGATCGATGATTTCCGTTCTCTCGTCATGAATTCTCCGTTTATTCACGATGATCTTGAAGGTTTCATTTTCTTCGATCTTATCAAGGTTATCGATGATATATTTCTCGATTTCTTCCAAATCCGTGATCACGACTTGCTGGACGGGAACAAATTTGAGCAGAAATTGCAGCGGAAATTTTTCCTTCAGAACCATATCTCGTATGTCATGCACGATTTCAACGGGATCCTCCCGGATCACGTTGCCCCAGATGAGTCCTTTCACGATCGTCTTTCCGTAATTGAATTGACATTCCGGGCGGATGCGATGGACTAAAAAATCAAGCTCTGCGAGTGCATCGGTCTCGAAGTTTCGGGGCGTTGATACGAGTAAGTTAAAGTTAAACGTCATGTTAGTCAGGTTTGCAATATAATTGAAATTGGTTGATGATCCACCGCGCGCTGATTTACGAGGCGAGATTGGAGATAGTCTTTGTGAATTAATTCACGCATTTCAAATCTACCATGATCCTGTATCTCGGGAAATTTCGTTCTTGAAATAAACTCATTTGATTCCAAGATATGTCGGATTACAAAGCAAGCAGCGTGGTATTTGATCCTAGCAAATACCTTGAAACTCGGCGGTTCAACAGGGAGAAACTAGTCCTTTTCAACTACATCGAATCGATGTTAAATATCAACATAGATGACATTATATTGTTGGAAAATTCGCTTTTTATTCTCCTCGACAACGAGAAGCTGGAAAAACTTCAGTCACTTAAGGAATTGCGGAGAATTCTCAAATTGAAACTTGGCATCGTCGTCTTTATCATCCCGCTTACAAAAGACGTAGAAAATATGATGTATCACGTGTGCGATCGTGACCTGGTGCAAAACATCTCGTGTACCTGGACCCAAGCCTGCATTCATGTTGCCATAAAGCTTGGCGAGCATGACAGGCATGCCTTTTTCAAAAAATTCAAACCATTGCTCGCTGATATTCAAGTCTTTTTGAAAATCCTGTTAATGAAGGAAATAAAAATAAATATATGTTAGTCACGAGGATTATTTTACTTTTTTAACCAATTCTGCAAGACCATTTACCAATTTCTCGATCTTCGGCCGGATTACTTCTGTGACAAGAGTGCTGAAGATTCCCACGGTGACTCGTTCTGAAGTTGCAAGTACCGCCACTGCGATAAGAGATGGCTCTCCTTGGCAAAGCATCACCGGGAGCCCATTTTCGGCTTTTTCTTCAAGGATGGGGGAATACGCGAAATTCTGGAGAAATTTTTGTATGTATTCAAAGATTATTTTCTTGAACACGGGCACTTCAACAAACTTCTGAATCTTGAGATTTCCAGGCAATTTTTCAAAATATTCGAATTCGATTGTCCGTTTGATGATATCTTCGACGATCTTGCGAGGGAGCGGTTGGAACAGGAAGCAATCAACATCGATGGGTGGGCTGTTGTTCACCTGTCTATCCATCTCCTCGGCTTGGATGGCGGGTAACTGTTCCTCGCTTTCGCCTGCAGGGAATTGGAATGGACCGGCCGGTTGAACACTCGGTTCGGTATCCGCCTTGCCCAGTTCGACTTCTTCCTCTTCCGGGCTCTGGCTTGGATGGATGTATTTTTTCAGGTCTTCCTCGGTCAAGGTGACGTGTTTTGAGAAGAGGTACCTCGTCTTGAATTGGCGAATGGGATCACCATCTTTGGCATCTGGAATGAAGCCAACAAAATTTCCCGAAGTAAGCGTGGAAATGACGTTCAACATCGCCTCGACAGAATCTGGATTCAGCTTTGCGGAAAGAAGATTTTTGATTACCTTCTGAGATTGCTGTGATATGATCCTTCCAACGAACAGGGTGTTTAGCTGGTCAAGTCCGTGGTAATCGATGTCCTTGGGGCTTTGCGTAGCTATGCCGCAAGCCAGTCCGTATTTTCTTGCCTGGCGAAGCAGGAGCAGCAGGATTTCCTTTCCTGGCGGGTTGCTCATCCCGGCGGGTATGAACGGTGCCACTTCGTCCATGTAAAAGAAACACTTGATATTATCCGTTGATCCCTGCTGGATCATCCACGCGTACAAGGCTTGTATGAGTATTGCTATGAATAAGAATTTCTCGTTCTCGTTTAGCAGGGATTTCAGGAAGAAGATGTTCACCGGCACGCGACCATCCTGGCTTGCGAGCAAATTTGACATCTCAAGCTTCGATTCGCCAGAGAAGAGAAGCCCGGTAGATCCGATTAACAAGTTATTGAGGGAAACAACGAGTTTGTCCTTGTCAGTTTTGTTGATAAACTTGGGATAAAGTTCCCGATCCTCCGAGATCAGCCTGGTAAGGTGTTGCAGGTTCTCGACATCGAGATGTTTCTTCCATTTATCGAGAAGAATGGTGTAAATGACCGATTTAGATTGAACTTCCTTAGTAGGCGGGTATTTCACGAGCTTCAACAACAATTGGACCAGCGTGCTGGACACGTTGTCCAATATTCTTACCGCTTCCATCTCGTCCATCTCGAATGGCGGAAAAATGATCGGGTTTAATGAGATTGGCATGCCCTTGTTGCTGCTGGGCGTGAAAACCTGAATATTCGTCGTGTTGAAGAATTCCTCGACCCGTTCGAGGTCCATCCCCTTCTCAGAAAGGACTTCCTCATCATTTCGCAGGATCATGCTTGCGATGTCTCCTTGGGGATCAATGACGATGCACGGGACCTTTTGAAGGGCCATTTCTTCGATGAGAATCTTCCCGAGCACGGTCTTGCCAGAACCCGTTGAACCAAAAATACCTATATGCTTTGCGAAAATCATCGGATCCATCTCGAAGTTTAAGCCCTTCTCATCATTGGAGTAACCAATCCACACTTCTCCAGCGTTTTCAGTCATCAATGATCGCTTCAATCTTGTCGAACTACCTAACGAGATTCTAAGAATAAAACTCTTCATCCATCATTAGGCCTCGTTATAAATGGCCACCAAACGTGGAAATCAAGGAGTGGAGATAATATCCTTTAAAGTTAGATTATTATCTGAGTTTAAATGCGTTCATGAAACTAATATAGAAACCAAAATCTCGGTTCGTGATCTCGTGCAGCAAGCTGAACGCATCTTCGTGGGCAAAAACAAGCAAATGGACGTACTATCTCGCAAGCAAACACCCATTTATAACCAAGCACTCTTCGTGTTGCGGAGGGAATACTTCTGGTGGACGCATCTGAACCCTGGTTGGCGGGCGTATTCTCCAAAAATCACGGCGATGCGAGTCTCATACGATTGTATGTCAGCAAGCATGGCGTGCACATTCACGCGGACGTGAATGCAGCATACAACATCCTGCGAAAAGCGTGCCCGGATGCTTTCACGAGGAAAGGCATTCCCGTGAAACTGTATCCACGGCGAATCGACATCGACATCCACGAAAATCGCAAGACAAGCCCTGATATCTTCGGATGGAATGGGGCGGGTGCTCGACATCACCCGCAGCTGTTTAGCAATCCAGCCCCAAGTTGATCTAACTAAAAATCGACATTGTCGGAGAAGAAAAAATGGTAGGGAGTGTTGTATCATCCCTTGACATTAACCATTGAAATGAGGTCGAGTCTATCCGGCTGGTATGAAACCAGGATCCGTGGTCATCGGGAGAAGATCGGTGATCTTTCCCTCCCAAGATCGGTTTTATGGGGTTACCGAGATTTGAACTCGGGATCGCCTGGTCCCGAACCAGGAATCATACCAGTCTAGACTATAACCCCGTGCATTCAATCGTGTGTCTAGGAAGAAAATAGACCCGTGGAATTAAAGCCTGATATGGCTTGATTGCTGAACCGCGTGCTTTTCGAACTCTCGGTGTTTAAATATTCAATGAAGATCCAAAGTGAATATTCCTTCCAGATTCACAATGAGGCTTAACCCTTTCTCGCCCGGAATTGATGGTGGGCTAATATCCTTTCAGGATAAATCCAAACACCTCCTGATCAAGATGGTGGAGCTGCAATCCGGTGGCCATTTAGAAAATATTCTTCAAAATTGTGCCGTGCCAAGCAATCAAGTCAACGAAACTCAAGAATGCATTCAGGTGCGTTATTCATCAGGAATAAAGAGAATTTTTTATTCGATCAGCATTTTGTACGATGATTCCGTTACTAATCGGCAAGACATCGAGAATGAATTAACAGCTCTGTTTGACAAACAAAAAGGAAATGAAACAAAGGATATCATCGATTTCCAAGTTGTTTATGCTTCCCCGCTAAATGGGGATACCGACCTTCTATTGAAACTCGTGAAAAATTCTGTGATTTCAGTTAATCCTGTAAATAAGGAGATCCATGGGACATTTGCGATCTTTTCTATCATCATATTTAATCTCGAAATGTATCCCGAATTCTTCTCCTTTATCGAAGATGTGGCTGTTAAAATGAATGTCCGGCTTGATATTTATTTCTTCATAAAGAGACATGTTCAAAAACCAAGAATCACCCTTTATTTGTTAATCCATGGTAAAAATATACGTTCTCTTGATGAAATCTTGAAGAATCTTCAAAAAACAGATGAATTTAAAGCTGTTTCAAGCAAGGTCAAAGCATCAAAATCACTTCTTGCCAGTCTATTCATACGGTGGCATGTACATGACCAATTTGCATCTACTCTCGACAACATTACCGAATTCATCAAGAAACATCCCTGTTTCGCAATGGATGTTCTCACACCTCCGCTCAATGCTGGGGTTGTTCCGAGTGCAAACGGGTTCCAAGGTTTAGATACGCCCTTGTGCTTGTGCACGACACTCCCGGATAAGATTGCGATCCAACGGTTCCACGATGCCATTGCCAAGTTGGGCGAAAAAGGTACTTTTCTTGACGACCTCAGCTGGATTGCAGACCACGGCCGAAGGATCTTTCTCGTGCACATGATTGACGCGAGTGCTTTGAAAAATCTATTGCAAAATAACAGCGTCGAAGTTGTTTTCGAGCTGGTGTTTACAGATCCAATTGAACTGGATGAATTCTCTCGCATATTGCCCTCTCGAGTAGATGGCTTGTACAGTACTAGCACGCTTGATGATTTTTCAAGCGATGGTGAGCCGTCCCCTCAATCAACAGAAGTCTGCTAAAAATTCACGGTTCCATTCTTGAAGGCACCGGTTAAACTCTTCCGTGCTAACTTGTTCAGGAATTTCAATCAAGCCTTGTGCCTTTAATTGATTTAAGTGTAGCATTAACGCTTGGTTTTTTTCCATCAGTTCCTTTGATTTCACGTATTCTCGAGGGAAAACACCTTTTATTGCTTCTTCATCAACCTGTTTAAGGTATTCTTCCTCCGTTTCGACAAATCTGCAGTACGGGTCGATATAAAAGGTATCGTGATATGCATCGGAACGCTTCCTCGCAATTGGATATGCTCGGCATACTAATGGTTTGATTGCATTCACCCTGCATCCCGTTTTTTCGTCAAAAAAGGGGCAGCACTCGCCGGGTGCATCAAGGATGATTCGATAGGTAACAACGAGAATTTTATTATTCATCGTATCTGGGAAAATAACGCCTTCTAAAAACTTGATATCCACTTGGTTTTCAAGGGCAAAGCTTTCAAGTCTTTCCAATTCATCAATAAAGACATGTATGCTTTTCACGCCTTCATCGTTTTCAAGTTCATATTCATGGCAGCATCGGCCACATCGAGTACATTCAAACTTCATCCGTTTTCATACCGGTTTTTTTATGTTGCTATGTGATTATCCCAGGAATAAGGACCAGAGGATGAATGCAATCTCTAAATCCTTGAGTCGTACTTCACGGGCAGTCCCAATGAAGGCTCTGGCTATGAAATATGATCGAGGAAACTCTCCAAGATCGCTCCTCGAAATCCTTCCATCATACTCCTCCTTATTATTCGTGCTTGAGTCGGTGTCCTTAGATTGATACTCGGAGCCACAACTATGAGACCGATTCAACCAATCAAATTCTCGGATACCGACCTGACCAATCTCTCAGATCCGATCTGCGTTATTGGCATGCCCGGTGTCGCAGACATCGGAAAATTTGCAATAGATCAGCTCATTGGCCTGTTCAAGGCAGATAAGGTCTATGATGTCCTGTTCTACGGCTACCCAGCAGGGGTAATCATCGATCAAAGCATTATTTCTACTCCCAAAGCAGAAATTTTTTTCTGGAAAGATGATAACAACCAACACGATCTTTTCTTCATAACGGCAGATGCCCAACCTATGAACCCTCGAGAAATCTACGAGCTTTCAGATTATCTCGTGCAAATGCTAGCGGGTTATAAAATAAGTTTCTTCATTTCCTTGGGCGGTTACCCGGTTCAAAACAATAACATTGTCGACCCCAAGATATTCGTGACTGCCACTTCCCAGAAATATGTCAAAAAACTGGTTGACAAAAAGTTATGTTCCCAAATTTCAAAAGGTGTTATTATCGGTGCCAATGGCTTAATTCCGTGCATTGCAAGCATGAAGTATGGCGTTGATGGTATCGTTCTTCTCTCAGAGACCAGTAATATGGCTCTTATGAATGAAAACGTAACCGATTTGAATGCCTCGATGAAATTGATAAAGGTTCTCGATGCATTGTTCAATTTTTCTTTGAACATCGATTTTTCCCGTGGTAATGTCGAAAAAATGAGCAAGAATCTCGAGAAAAAACGCAAGGAACTTGAAACAGAGCTCGAACCAAGTCACGTTGCAGGACCGAAGGAGGAAAAGGAAAAAGTCCTGTATATTTGAGATGACAGGTTCACGTGTTATTTTCACCTACCTTTTTTTCCCTGATCTCTTGATATGGCCAATTTAGGCTTGATCGTGCATCCGAGTCCGAAAGGACTCCGAATGATTGTGTAAATACTTCCTTTTCCCCACACCCGCCCTGCATAACCAGCCTGAGAAGAATCTCGTTCTTTATATCTCCTGATCTAATTTCAGGCGAACTTGATTCCCGTGATTTGTGGTTAAAATGGAACTGATCGAGCAAATTCGCATCAACTTGGACTCTCTAAAGGCTTTATCCGGTGTCGAAAATGCAGTTCTCACCCAACGGGATGGTAATCCAATAACGTCATCCGGGGTCTGGCTTTCGAAAAACGAGATATTCCATGTTTGTGCCGCGACGAGCGCCATATACAATGTTGGGTTATCGCTCCATGGAAGCTCGTTGCGGTCCATGGTAATCGAAGGGCCAAAAGCAAAAATCGTCATCGCCCCCGTTTACTCGGGGTTTACCACGAGCGATCCTGTAATCGAAGTGAAGAAAAACTCAGGGGATTACTTCATAGCCCTTACTACTCAGGCAAGTGTAAATTTAGGAAGTATTTTCATCAAGACACAATCTTCCTTGAGCTTGATCAACGATCTCCTATTAAATTCCGGAAAATCCTTCGCTCCGCCACTTCGGGAATTTAATGAACGCGAAATTTCAAATATCGTTGATAAATTCAAGGCAAAAGAGGAAATTAAGGAAAATATCACCATTTTGCCAGTCAACCACGCGCTGGGATTTGAAACGTTCAAAAAGTGCGAGGAGATCCTCTGGAACTTGAATAAATTAATTCCCAATTTGATCTATTCTAGCGTTTCGTTCAAGGGTGGTTATCTGATTAATTCAATCAAGCCAAGTTCCGACTTTTTACTCACGCCCGATACCGAATCTGCTATGTCATTCTCGCTCTTCGACACGGCTTTTCGATATGCGTGGATGTTAAAGAAAATGTCAATAAATTCGATATTTTTTGATTGCACAAACTATATGCATTTTATCTTGGGTTTTGAAGGTGGAATATTCAGTACTTTCATGTTCAAAGACGATCAAAAGCTTGGTTATATCCGGTTGCTCCTTCCAAAATTTTCGACCTTGATCCAGAAAGCAATCGAGCAGGACGAGACGCTTGGATATATCGAGCCATCGACACAAGAACTCATCGTCAATCCGCTATTGATCAGGTGATGTACAAGCATGAACATCATAGAAGTATTCAATTTGTTTAGTTCAAAGGATCTCTCGCTCGTATTGCGATGTCTTTTTGATAGGCATCTAGTGATAATTGGGGGGCCGGATCGGGAATTTATCGACGAATTGATGATAAAGCTCGTGGATTCGATATCCATAAGAAAGGAATTTGTTTACGGAACTGATTTTTTGAAAAAAGAAGAATACGAGAACATTATCAATCAAGAAAGACTCGATTATAGCAATCCCCGTGTCATTATTCGAGCACCTGTTAATCACGAGGATATGGTTCTTGAAAATATTGAAAACCTTAATGGCTGGTTAATTGGCCTATTAAAAGGGAATGATATTGATGCATTTTTTGAAAAGGCCAGTCGCCTCCGAAAAAGATGCCCAGTGTCCCTGTTCGTCATCCTTGGTGCATCACGGGAAATCGAGGCTATCAATCTTTACGGAAAAGAGCGATCAAAATATGAGATCGACCTGGAAAGTTCCATTCTCAAAAAAACTATGCTTCAAACAGAAAGTTCACTTGAACGGATGAAGCGGGTGTTAGACAAAAAGATCCAGGCGAGCAAGTCGATCAACGGTTCTATTCTCGAGAGTTTGGCCGATCTTTCCCAAGAAGAAGCACTGATCAAGGAAAATGTTTTCAAAAAAGAAATCCTGGAGTTTTATCAAGCATCAAGGAGGGGGCTTGCAGTGCTGTCGCGCCTTAATTTTTTTAATCAATTTCAACCTGTGAAGATCGCGCACAAGACGTTTTTTGATGCGATTTCTTACGATTCCATCAATACTCAACGTTTTCTTGAATTCGTGCAAGCAGAGTGGAATGAAAACTTCTCTGAACTCATTGACGATAGTATGCTCTCAAAATTTGGAGATCATTTAGATAGCTTGTGGGGTTGATCATCGATGTTCATAAATTACAATATGAAAGAGGTTCAAACAAAGATCGTCTATTATGGCCCTGCGATGTCAGGAAAAACGACAAGTCTGAAGGCGCTATTCAAATGTATGAACAAGGATGGCGCCTTAAAATCAATCGAGACAACTACCGGCCGGACGCTGTTTTTCGATTTCGGCACGTTGGATTTCAAGGGATTGGAATGGAATATCAAGATATACCTCTATTCCACGACCGGCCAGGATTTTTACCAGAGCACCCGACCCGCCACCTTGTGCGGGACGGATGGCATAATCTTCGTGCTCGACTCCCAAAAATCGTTGCTACAGTACAACAAGTACTCCTGGGATGAGTTGAGAGGTTTCCTATCCGATCGCATCTCGAAAATGCCCATTATTATCAGCATGAACAAATATGATCTGGAAGAAAAGCTAACAAACGAGGTCATTGTTGAGGAGTTCAAGACCGAAAAATATCCTAATATCCAGATCCTTCCAGCGATTGCCACAGAAGGCAAGGGCGTGAAAGAAGCCTTCTTTGCGGTGATGAAGCAAATCTTTCCCAATTTCAAGCTTGACATCGCGGGGTGAATTATTATATGTCTTTCCGATTCAGGCACATTAGGCGCCTCCGTTCAGGAGTCATGGGATTTGGTCCTGTCCTTGAAGAAGGCTTGATCATTGGCTTCTCGATCTTGGCCATTGTAATCGTTATTTCAATCGTCCTTTCCGTTCTCAACTGGTCTCAAGGAATGGTGAGTAATTTGTTAAAAAATCTTGGAGGTTAACAGAATTTAGATTTCATCAACGAAATATTTTACAACGTCGTTCAAATAGATTATTTGAAGGTCATTAATGTCCGCGTTATTCTGAAAGTTCTTGATAATCTTCTCGAAGGCTTCTTGATTCTCCATCACGAATAATGAAACTATCGTCTTTTTATCTTCTGCCAGTGCCAAGAACCCGATGTTTTTTTCGGCTTTTAACGAAACGATGAACTCCTGCGCGCGTTTAAGGCTCATTTCTTCGAGAATATGACCTCCGATTTTGAAAATGAGAAGAACTTTGTACTTCAATCCAATCTTGTCGAGATCCAATTCAACCGTGAAACGTTTAATGATTTTTTCATCGATCATTTTCTTGACTCGAAAATGCACCGTCGTGTCGGCTATCTGCGTGCCTTCACTAACTTTGATAAAAGAAGTTCTTGAATTCTTGAGCAATTCGTTCAGGATTGGAATATCTTTGTCGTTCGATTTCAAGAGTTGTGAGAGCACCTTTACTCGTTTGTTTCTTCCTTCCCAGAAGAGATACCGATGTAGACCAATATCATAATCAACAGGACCAATCCCAAGACGATGGTTATGATGCTAAACTCGTTTAAGTTTACTGCCAGAATCATGAGGTTCAACTCGCTGAGTCAAATAAGGTAATTTGCCTTAAAAACGTGCTTTAAATCATCGTTCTAATAACGTATTCACCATTTATTTCCCTGTTGGTACGTTTCTGTGGGGGACTCACCTTGATTTCAACAACTATTTTGCTATAGTTGATTAGATTCCCGTTTTCCAAGCTGGGGTGATGCTATTTCAAATCTTTAAGAAAATCCTTTATATATTCATCATATTCGTCATCATTTTTCAAAATATCAACGAATTGATTATTTTGTTGGCAGATAAGTTGAACAATCACGTGATAACAACAAATCTGTTTCTTTTTTATCAACGCATTAAAATAGAAGTCGCCACACGTGCAATAATACGGGGGGATAACCAAATATTCGTTTGTTCTGCCTATTACAACCCAAAACGAAATTCCAGATGGATTGAAAACATACCTGTAAACGTTCTCACCTTCTAGGGCCTCGTGTATTTGTTCCCATTTTCCTTTGAGCACTTGCAGAAATTCTGGTGCACTCCGTGCTAGTACGTGGCAAGCATTTAACCCCATAAAAAGGCTCTTCTGGGCATCTTCCATGATCGGATAAGGATCCTTCAATCAAAAAAATGTATTGAATCAGTCGAGATGAATGGAATGGTCATTCCGACTTGATGGAACGTGCAATCCGTTCCCAGTTTTTGTCAACCCATTCTTGAATAACCTGGACGTCCTGCTCGGTCGTGAGCTTGAACCTGCCCTGTGTCTTGAGGTAATCCTCGACAGGAATCCTGTTTGCTTTTTCAAGGTATTTTATCGAAGCTCGTTTCAACTTGAATTCACCATCGATTTGCTCCCACATTATCCACATGCCCGATTTAATTGCAAGTCGCCCGAGTTCTATCGAGTCCGCGGCGTCATATCTCCAGCCAGGGGGGCAAGGAGAAAGGATGTGCACGAATCGAGGTCCGTGAATGTCCTTTATCTTTTTGAACGTTGAATAGACGTCTTGTGGATCCGTGCCATTAACAACGCCCACATACGGAAGATCGTGCGCGGCGATGATCCTGGCAATATCTTTCTTGTGTTCCTTTTTTCCGGCTGGTGTTGTGGTTGTAATTGCCGAAAACGGGGTCGATCCGCTCCTTTGGGTTCCCGTGTTTGCATAAATCTCGTTGTCGTAACACGCGTAAATGAAATTCGTCCCGCGTTCGATTGCCCCGCTCAAGGATTGAATGCCGATGTCGACTGTCCCTCCGTCACCTGCCCAAGTCATTACGGTGATGTCGGTTTTTCCTAGCGCTTCGTACCCGGCGACGATGCCGGCTGCTGCTGAGGCCCCCGCGGCGAAAGCCATGTTAATGAACGGAACCGTGGGGGAAGCTCCCGGCCACAATCCGATGTACACGTTCGTGCAACTTGCGGGTGCCACGACAACAGTTCTCGGGCCCAACGCTTTCAACGCCCAGCGTAATGCAAGCTCGCCTGTACATCCTGCACAAGCCGAATTTCCGCATAAAAGGTATTCTTCAGAACATTCCTCGGAAAGCATCTCTTTCATCGACATGATCGGTTCACATCATTTCAGGTTAATCCACAAGGTTCCATTCACAAGCTTGTTTCTATCTTCCTCGATCTCGTTTTTGTCGTGAAGGGCAATGAGACTTGTAAAGACGGCTTCCTGATCGGCCACCGTGACATCACGACCGCCCAGACCCCAAACCACGGGAAGGTACGTGATTCCCGATCCTAGCTGGCATAGCACGGCGTAGAATTCCGAACTAATCTGGCCGCCAGTGGCATTTCCATATGCACTGCTTCGGTCTGCGACCGCGATGCCCTTGATGTTCTTGGGTTTCAGGAGTTCAACGAGATCCTGAACTGGAAAGGGCCTAAAATAGCGGATTTTGATGGAGCCTGCCTTAATTCCCCTTTCCCTGAGATTTTCAACTGTAATCTTTATCTGTTCTGCCAGTGCAGCAATCGTTACCACGATGTATTCTGCATCCTCGCAAAAATATGGCTCGATAAGGGCTCCATATTCCGTACCAAAACTTTGATTGAATTCAGAAATCACCTCCTTGATAAGAGGAATACTGCTAATCATTGCTTCGTGTATCTTGAAACGGAATTCCATATACTCTTGATTTGGCATGACCATGTTTCCATGAACGATGGGCCTGTCTGGGTCGAGATAAACGTGCAGCCATCCTTCTTTGGGCACGGGGGGAATAAAGGTATCGATCTTGCGTTGATCATAGATGTGCACTGGCTTTGAAGTATGAGATTGCGTGAACCCCCCGAATGCAACAAAAATCGGTAGCATGACCTCTGGATTTTCTGCGATTCGGTAGCTCATGAGGACGGAATCGAAGATTTCTTGGTGCGTCGATGCGAATTGAATCATCCACCCGCTGTCCCGCATGTTCATCACATCGCTGAAATCGACCCAGATGTTCCATGGCGGCGCGATGCCACGCGAGGAAATTGTAGTGACCACGGGAAGGCGCGTTCCTGCAACCCAATGTACCATCTCCGCCATGTATAACAATCCTTGACCGCTCGTTGCTGTAAACGTGCGCGTTCCCGTCATGGATGCTCCAACCATTCCGGCCATAACTGAATGCTCGCTCTCGACCCTGACGAATTTTGCATCCATCTCGCCCCCGTCCACAAAATCGGCGATTGTTTCCATGACCGTTGTTTGAGGCGTGATTGGGTACGCGGTTACTACTTGAACTCTCGAACATAATGCGGCCCAGGCAGCAGCCTCGTTCCCCGTCAGAATCAATGTCTGTTCTTCTCGATCATCCTTCATGGTTTTCGTCACTTTCTCCTTCTTGTTCCCTCTTTAACGATATTGCCTTAGACGGACATTCCCGGGCACAAATACCGCAGCCTTTACAATATTCGTAATCGATTGTCGGCCCCTCTTCCTTTGAAAACGAAATGACGCCTTCTGGGCAGTAGATATAGCAAAACCCGCACTTGTTGCATTTCTCATCGTCAATGACCGGCTTGAATGATCGCCATTCCCCAGTTTTACCGATGCTGCCCTTCACTCCAACAGACACGGGAATGTGAGGCAATTCTTTCCAAGAATTGTATGATGGTAGCTCCGTGGTGCTTGTTTTACTCTTTTTGCTCATTCTCGAAGCACCTCGATCGTGTTCTCGTAAGCTTGCTTTGCAGCTTCAAAATTGAGTTCGGATTTTTCTCCAAAATTTTCATAAAGGACCTTCTTGATAGTTTCCAACGATACCAGACCAGTAGCTTTCGCAAACGCTCCAATCATGGGTATATTGACGATCGGTTGGCCAGACACATTTAATCCTATCTCTAATGAAATCTTTGTCGCTGGAACTTGGAAAACCTTTACAGATGCAGGAAATGTATATAATGCAGCATTTTCGGTGTTTATTATAACAGTTGTGTCGACGATCGTTGAGCGAATTGCGGGATAGCTCAACAACGTCTCATCTAACACCATGATATAATCTGGTTTGGTCACGGCATCAATACGACGAATGATTTCGTTTGAAATCCTCAGAAATGCCTTGATAGGAGCGCCTCTACGCTCTGCACCGATGATAGGAATTGCCATTATGTCCTTGAAGCCGTCAAGGAAGGCAACCTTGCCAAGGATCTTGGTGCCCATGATCCCGCCTTGGCCACCTCGGCTTAGCACCGTTATCTCGTAGGATCGCTGATGTTCCATGTTTTCCATCCCTGAGTTTCAATCAGATCGTGGATCAGATTTTTTAATGTAGTTGGCAAGACCAAACCTCGTGGCTAGCTTGAGCCAGAACGCAAACACCATAAACGTCTTTTTAAAATATCCAGAAAATTAAAAACGTTTTTTCCCAACCAAAGGAAACTGGGGGAGACCTGAAAATAACAGGAAATTGCCAATCTCCTTCGAGATTACTCGGTCTATATCGGAACACTCTTGATGATTTCAGCCAAAGATTTTGGTTCCAGAGATGCGCCACCCACTAAGCCTCCATCGATATCTTGCTGGGAGAAGAGTTCCGCGGCATTTTCGGGCTTGATGCTTCCACCATATTGGATACGCATCACGTTCGCGTTTTCCTCTCCAAGAATACCAGACAATACACCACGGATGTATGCATGCGCGTCTTGAGCTTGGTCGGGCGTGGCCGTTAACCCGGTGCCTATGGCCCACACGGGCTCATAAGCGATCACGACTGAGCTGACATCAACGTCTGCGTCGGTGATTTCCGGTTCGGCGAGTGCCTGGAGTGATCCCCGAAGCTGCGTTTCCAGCACTTGTTCGGTGCTTCCATTCTCTCGTTCGTCCTTTGTCTCTCCAATGCACACAATGGGCTTTAATCCTTTGAGCAAAGCAGTTTTCAACTTTTTCGAGACGAGCTCATCACTTTCTCCAAAGATCTGGCGCCGCTCAGAATGTCCTATAATCACGTGGCTAGCGCCACTTTCTCTGATCATACCAGCAGAGATCTCCCCTGTAAAGGCTCCTTTTTCCTCGAAATATAGATTTTGAGCTCCGATATTAATACCCTTTCCCTTGGACGCAACAGCAGCAGAGGCTATTGCCGTGAACGACGGGTACAAAACGATATCGATCTCTTTGGTGAGATTTGCAACCAAGCCAGTGAATTCGGCGATGAATTTCTTTGCTTCATCGATAGTTTTATTCATCTTCCAGTTTCCGCCGATGATGTATTTCCTGTTCATGTTCGTTTACCTGCGTGCCAATAACTCTGGATTCCAGATAGCTAAAACTTACGCGACTGAAGATACCTTTGAATAAGAAATCAATTGCCGTAGATAGAATGAATGAATGGGAGGTATCATTCCTTGCTGGAGCCGTGTCGATAAAGAAAAAGTGGTGCCTCGTCCGGGATTCGAACCCGGGTTTAAAGGGTGAGAGCCTTTCACGTAAAAAGCACGAGGTTTTTTATTTCGTGCTGGACCTGGCTACACTAACGAGGCATTTTTAAAATATAATCAAAAGATTACATGTGTGTTTCTTTTAACTTCACCAAGCTAGTGATATACCCTGCAATGCGATTTCTCAACCTTTTTGTCTTGATATCTGCTATTTGATTGAGGATTTGCTTGTTTTCTTCGAATTTGTTTGAGTATAACTTTGGTTCACGTTCAATCAATTCCCGTGAAATACGCTTGATAAAATCTGGCCTTACTTTTCCCATAGCATCACGGATTTTGTATTAGTTCGATATATCTTTTCTTAAATTTTAGCGTCGTTTAAATCTTTCCTTGAAATTGGATGGAAGATGCACGCCATAGTGAAGAAAAAAACGCTGATTGTCTGCTTATTCATTGCAGGGTTACTCTTGGAGGTAAATGCTCATGTCATACCTGTTAAAGCATATTCGTATAGCTTGGGCAGCGTATCGCTCAACGGTGTCAACGTTGTTGAAGGGCCTCAGGTAGACTTGACTTCACGGTTGAGATCATCGGTCACGGTTAATGCAACATGGAGCCTCCATTACAATCCAGCCTCAGAATCGTGTAATGTCATCATTCAGCTGTGGAATAATAATACAGTGGTGCAAGCAAGCCCCGCATTTACGGATATTGGTAGTAACATAAACCATGTAATGTCCTTTCCACTTCTTCCCGGAGATTGGTCGATGACTTCCGGCATCGAATACGGTTCGATTAAAATCGTTTTCACATTGTTTAATGGATTTTCTACCAGCAATATATGCTACAACTACGTAATTGAGGTGTTCCCTGAACAGATTTGCCTCGAACCATCATATATCTCGTATATTAATGATTCTAGCCAGCGTGCTCTTAGTTTGGACCTTGTCTATTATGTCACGAGCGTTCAGAATGGTTCCTATCACGAGCCAGGTCTGGGGTTTTTTAGGGATATCCTTGATCCTACAGGAACGATCCTCGAGTCAGATCAATTCGTCGTGAATGCAACCGGATACCTCGATATCTCGTTACCAAAGGATGCAATAATTTCGACCGAGAATTTAGCAATTCGGATTGGAGTTGATCCCAGTAATTATATCGAGCCTCTTGTCATCGTACAAAATATGTCCCAGATTCTTAATAGATCTAATATCACGGTTTATTATTCAAATGCAATGAATATTTTTAATGGAACAGCCTCTTATGTCGATATTATTTTTCAGATAGGTGTTTTATCCAATCTACAAAATATTGAAGGCACACTCATTTACGTATCTTGGAACTTGACAAATTCGAATGCAACGATCGTGGGATCAGGGAATATCATGTCAAGTCTTGGTAGCACGTTCAATGTTAGCCTTTCTCAAGAACTCACGGCCCAGCTCGAGACTTTAACACTCGAATTATGGTTCGAGGGAAATTTTGTCGTGAATAGTTTGGCATTGAACGTCAGTTTGAATGATATATTTTCAAGAGGTAGCATTCTTGTCACGCCGGTTAATCTTCCCGAGCTTTTCCACGCCCTATCTGGCAACATCGTGCTCCAATGTAATGATTCTATGACATTGGCGCCTCTTGGAAATTACACGACGTTCGTGGAATGGGTTCAAACAAGCACAGAACTTGTAAGTAATCAACATTATATCATGACTGATTATAACGGATGTTCCGTTGTAAACATTCCTGGTGCCATCATCCCGGATATCGAATCCTATGAGTTAGTTTTTCGGGCATTAAGTTCAAGTGAGTACAAAGAGTGCGATTGTAACATTTCGATGGCATCCGTGTTTTCTAGATGTAATATCTCCGTTGTAATAGTCAACGAATCAAGCCTTCTAGATTACGACTTCACGCAGATGTCTGGAGTTACGTTCAGAATCTGCTCTGCCAATGATTCCTCGAAAACTTGGCCTGGTGTCTGCGTGACCGTGGACGTGATTGACGCTGCTGGTGTTATTGTTAATTCGCAACAATACATAAGTAACATATTTGGGGAACTAACTTGGTCACCATCTGCTTCCTTTATTGAAATCGGGGAAAAATATCTGGTGCAAATCTCGATAAACGCTACTTTACAATACAAGGGCATCGTGACCTCGTGCGAATTCTTGGCACATACATCAACAAAAAATGCAGGCCTGACTGAAAGCACGTCCATAATCTTGACAGGAACTGGTTTGTTTGTTGTGCTGGGTTTCATCCGCGTTTGGAAACGAACAAAAGTTATTACAAAAAAGAACTTCTACATCAAAATTAAATGACCACTCACGATAGTCTTTGTACCTGTTATGGCACATATATCTCTGGATGTTATCTCGATTTAACACCATTATGGCCAATCGTTGCATAGTGACATTATATGAAATCCCTTATCGAACAAGCCAAGGCACACCTTCATGACCGCGACAGGCCCGTGAATCCCCCGGGATCTGCACGAATCTTAATTATGGGTGCTGGGGGTGCTGGAAACAACACGGTCGACCGTTTAATGAAAATGGGCATTCACGGTGCTGAATGTATCGCCCTGAACACGGATCGACAGCACTTGGAATTTATCAACGCTCATAAAAAAATACTTATTGGAGAAAAAATCACGCGCGGCCTCGGTGCAGGCGGGCATCCGGAAGTGGGCAATGCCGCTGCAGAGGAGTCCAGCGACATTATAAAATCCACGGTTGAAGGTGCTGATCTTGTATTCATCACTTGTGGAGAAGGCGGCGGCACGGGTTCAGGAAGTGCCCCCGTGATTGGCGAGATTGCGAAGAGTACAGGTGCAATCGTCGTTGGTGTCGTAACCCTTCCCTTCCGTTCCGAGGGTGTTCGTGTCGAGAAGGCTAAGCAAGCTATTCGCAACCTCCGAGAAAACGTCGACACTTTAGTTGTAATCGACAACAACAAACTCCTCGAAATCGCGCCGGATCTACCCATTGAGGATGCATTTAGCATTGCTGATGAAGTTCTTGCAACCATGGTTAAAGGAATAACTGAAACAATCTCGCTCCCCTCGCTGATCAATTTGGACTACGCTGACGTGAGAACAACCCTTTGCTCGGGTGGAGTAGCCATTGTCGGGATAGGCGAATCCGACGCTCCTCAAGGAAAGGCACAGAAAGCAATTGATGATGCCTTTAGTTCCCCTTTGCTCGAGGTTGATATTACCGGTGCAAAAGGGGCATTGATCCACGTCACTGGTGGTCAAAGCATGACCCTCCGTGATGCAAACGAGGTTGCTGATCTAATTAGGCAAAAAATGGATCCTAATGCGATGGTTATCTGGGGTGCAAGGATAGATCCAAGACTTGAGGGCACTCTTCGAGTGATGCTTCTCATCACGGGCGTGAAATCACCGCAGGTTCTAGGGCCCCTAGAGAACAAGTTCATGGTCTCTCACGATTCGTCCCTGCCAATGAAAAAGTTCACTCTCTCCGACATAGAAGGCCTGCAGGAATTCTGAAATCCATCGTTCCTTTTTTTGTCGTTTCTTAAGCCTTTCAGTTGCTCTTTTCACAAATTCCGGGGTCATCCAAGTTATTAATAACGCGTCGTAAAGGTCTTGGTCGAGAAAAACAACATAAATTTCCATTTTCGCGCAAGATTGCAGCGCTGATGACCCGCATCATGATGGATATAATCAAGAATGAGCTCAATCGAAAAACCGTGTTCTTGGATGAGTCCAAATTAAGTCTGGACTACATCCCAGAGCGATTGCTCCACAGGGAGGAAGCGCAGAAGCAAGTGACCCAAATTTTCCTTCCACTTTTAAAGACAGGCACATTTCTTTCTCGCAATGTCCTCATTACGGGAAATAATGGTTCGGGTAAGACGGCACTCGCAAAGAGCTTTGGTCGTGCATTCGAAGATATCTCCTCTGATTTCAAAAAGAAAATCAAATACGTGCATGTAAATTGTCGCATCAACAAATCAAATTATGCAATAGTGAAAAACATAATAAAACGATTTCAAGCCGATTTTCCAGAGAAAGGATTTTCCTTGTACGAGCTCGTGTCCTTTCTAAAGCGGTTGATCGATCAGGATAACATTCAATTGATCATTGCACTCGATGAGATGAACTTTCTCGACTTTTCATCGGATAATCTATTGTACATGCTCACGCGACTAAACGATGCTGAATTAAATCGTGATAATCGGGTTTCCGTCATCGGAATTGAAAAAAATCTTAATTTCATAAAGAATTTTGACTTGAGCACCGTTTCATCATTTCAATATAACGTGATACATCTCTCCCCTTATTCTGCAGAACAACTCTTCGACATTCTCGATTTCCGCTCGAAATTGGCATTCAAGCCTGGATGTTGCACAGCCGAAATTATCGATTTCATAGCCCACGTCTCCGCAAGATATAGTGATATGAGGTATGCTATGGAGATATTGTACAAAGCTGGAAAAAATGCCGACCAAAAAGGGCTTGATAGTATCACGCCTGAATGCGTGCGATTTGCCCAAGAATGCACCCTTGAGAACATTGATTCGTACTCCATTCAAACCTTGAGCATCGGGGAGAAATTAGTGCTATTGGCCACGTGCCGCGTTCTCCGTTCCAAGAGATCCACGTCCGTGGACTTGGAAAGCTTGAAGCAGCAATACCAGATTTTGTGTGAGGAAATCGGGCTCCAAGAATGGAAGAAAACGCAATTCTACTCGACCATTTCTCGATTAAAGTTGCTGCAGTTAATCGCCGTGGAGGCACCTTCTCCTAGAAAGAAAGGCGTTTTTTCTACGGTTCGAATCGACAACTTGCCATTGGAAATCTTGGAAGATGAAGTGTTGAAGAGCTTAACGAACGTACCTGGTGGATCACATTGATCGAGATCGAAAAACAACCGAACTTTACCAACATCGACCTTGAGGACCTTTTATCCACGCGGTTACGCGTGAAGGTACTGAAATGGTTAGTGCAACGAAAAGAATCAAATATATCCTCGATTGTGAAGGGGACTAATTCTAATCACCAAGAAATCCTCAAGATTCTTCATTATTTCAAAGAAATCAATCTCATCGAAGAAAAAACGTACGGTCGCATCAGGATTCTACGTTTAAAAACGGAAACCCTGGTTGGAAAGTTGGTTTATGACTTCTTCTCCGCGTTCCAATAGCAGATGCGCTAAATGGGGGGTTTTTATAATTTCGTCACATCAGGGAACATGATAGAAGCATCTGTATCTGCCGAAGAGATTGAGGAATCCGATTATGTCATCCACAGGTTTCGCGAAAAACACATGTGTGATTCTGGTCCTGTGATTCAAAAGGCCATCGAGCATTCCCTAAGGTCAACTGATGCCCGGGTAGAATTTCCTCGTATTATCGAACAATTTATGAACACAGGCTATTTCAGGAACAGTGGCGAGGTCAACATCGCCTTGAGCTCGAAGGATACCCTCGGCGTCTCTATCTGGCAGGGTCATTGCACGGCATCGCCCTTAACACCATTCAATGATGGAAGTATGCTCACGTTTTTTTTTTCCAATAACGTGTTTCTTCCGCTCGATCAGTTCGGTATAGCTTCACTTTCTCTGGATCCCGCATATTTTGAAACATTCAACGATGATCGCGGGATTCCCGTGGTCCAATATCATTATGATCTAGAGCTTGTTTTCTCAAATCTGGAGGAAGTCTTTTTTCTCACGCGTTCTTTTTGGTATTTCATCGAGGCTGCTCTAATTCACGAGGTTCTCAATAACGCGCATAAGTATTGTATGCTTTCCCTGATGCAACAATATCTCTCTCTCCGCCGGTTACTGATCGATCCTTTCATTTATGTCCAATTTCCCGAGCGGATTTTTTTCACGAAAATCATAGTCCCATCTGAAAGCGAGTTAATGCAATTTTATGAGAAAAAACTATTTTCAAAGTTGCGCAGCGTGCAAAAAAAATCTCTTTTTGTCGCGAAGATGATAAAAAATGAAATGGAGAACAAAAAATAGTCGCGCGCGTGTAATTTTGGTCGCAAGTGCACTTTTCATAGCGATCTTCTCCTATATTTACGTTGATTTGGCCTTTTCGCCTATCGTGATCACGTCTGGGTCGATGGAGCCGACATTGCATGTCGGGGATGTCGTCTTGATAGATCGCAATCCTATTATAAACGAGATTCGAACCGGGCCAGATGGAGATATCGTGGTCCTCAAGAACGATCAAATTTTTTTGAACGAGGGGGTGCCGGCTTCCACATTTGCCGTGAACGAACCAAACACACCGGTAGTTCATCGAGCCATCCAACGGATTGAAATAAATGGTACTATCTTCTTCGTGACAAAAGGAGACAACAATGAATATGCGGACGGCTGTGTGAGATACGTGGGTACGCCCAATGCATCCTTCGCGATGATTGAGTATAACGCCTCGAACCCCGTGTTAGTTCCATCCGACTATATCGTTGGAAAAGTTGAACTAATTATCCCGTTCATCGGGTTAGTTAAAATTTACTTCCCTTTTTTATTGATCGATTTCGCAATAATGGCTTTTGGATTGATATATTATAAAATTATAATGAAGCGTAAAGTATGACCCCAAAATCAGTGCTATTTATTCGTCCTGGAACAAACGAGCAAACTCGCGAGAACTCGTCCACGATCTTTATCGCGCCGCGTGATCCAGGGTTTGAACTGGGTCTGTCTTATCTTGTCGCGGTTCTCAAGAAGGAAATACCTGACGTTCGGGAGGATTACGTGGATTTCCAGATCGAACGCGAGGATCAAGCAGAGGATATCCTCGCCTCTTTGATCAATGAAAACGGCACGACCCATGTCGGAATCACTTGTTACAGCCACCATTATCTATCTGCAATGAAACTTGCTAAATTAATCAAGACCATCAACCCGGCCATCGTGAATATAGCCGGTGGATTTCATCCGACGATTAGGCCGAATGACTTTATCACGCCGGATTCAAATTTCGATTATATCGTTCGTGGTGAGGGCGAGGTCCCGATAATCAACATCATCAAGAACCAGCTTCCAACTCGTAAGCACCCGATCATCATTCGGGGTCGTGCGAGGCGAGAACTTTCGAGCCTCCCCTCAGTGGATTTAGGATTGTTCATGAAGTACCAGAAATTGATAGATTTTTCCGACCTCCCGGTATTTTTTTCACGAGGATGCACCCACGACTGCTCATTTTGCATGGCCCGTGATGAAACCAAGGATTTAAAACTCTACCGTGCCCTCGATCACGATGGCATCTTGGCCCAACTTGATGCCATCGAGCAATACCATCCAAAAAGAATCACAATCATGGATCCCATTTTTGGCGTGAATCCAACTTGGTTCAGGGATGTTGTAGGCCTTCTTGGCCGGAGAAACCGAAACTATGATGTTCGCCTTGAGATGCACCTGGATCTACTCGATGAAAACAAGCTAGCAATGCTCGTCGGAAACGGCATAGACCTGACCGTCGGATTCGAGACTGCTTCGAGAGATATGCTGACAATCATGAACAAGACACGCGATCCAAGTAGATATCTGGCCAAGACCATACTTACCATAAAAAGTTATAATCGTTCTGGCCGCGCGTTGATGCTTAATCTCTTGTTCGGTCATCCAGGTGAAACATTATCTACTCTCAAGGATACATTCCAATTCTTGGCAGATTCTAGCTCCAAGATGGATGGCATTTCATTAAAGTTTAGCCTTTTCAGGTTGTACCCCGGGACGGACGTTTTTAACAATTCCGCCAACTATTCAGCCAAGTTCGGATCGAGGTTTTTTTTTAAGAATTGGTGGTATCAAGATTTGGATTATTCGATCGTGCCCTCCCTCATTGATCCTTCTTTTTCCCTTGATCTGATCCACGAAATCACAAGCCTGCGAGAAATGTTCGATGATCTTATTAAAAAGATTGGAAATGATAACGGTAATATTGATCTTACCCAAAAACTCATTCTTTACAGGTATCTTTCCAAAATAAATCGAACCTATGGCCAGTTTAAAGAGAGAGCGTCCGATCTTAGATCCCTATTCATCAATGAACAGGAATCATCTAAAAACGAGAAAATAAAAGGAGAACCGAGTTTGGCTTAAAAGATACCGATCTTGTTTGCTATCTCGGAAGCGTGATACTCGGGCGCGAGGCGAATGAATGCTTTTTTCTCCCCCTTTGGCGTGATAAGCGTGTTAACCTTGAGGCACTTGACATCATAAAGCTTCTCAATTGCGGACTTGATAACGCGCTTATTAGCCTTCTTGTTGACGATGAAGACAAGCTTGTTTTCTTCTTCGATCAGGGAGAACGTGCTTTCCGTGATAACGGGTCTCAGTATTACATCATAGGCATCCATGTCTATCTCACTTCCGTTGGCTTAGAGCGGTGATGGCCGATTCGGTCCAGACAACGAGGCGACCCGCGTGCCCGCCCGGTGCAAGATGCTCGATGTTGAGGACGGTCGGGGATGTCATATCCACGCCAGCAATGTTGTTTGCAGCCTCGAGGAGCCCGAGATCTTCGCCGACGATGAGCAACCCCTTGGCAATGCGATACCGCCGGCCTCGGAGCCTTGATTTGCCCGCGCGGATTCTCTTTCTCTTTCCACGTTCCAATTCCTTGGAAAGCCCGAGGGCTTCAAAGATATCAAGAAGGCTCTTGGTCTTCTTGACGGTCTGGATCTTGTCGTCCACGACGATAACAGGAGATTCCAGTGTCCCGAAATCATGGCCATTAGATTGAACCAAATCCGGATTTGCAGTTGCCGCGATGGCGGATTGGAATGCAAGTGCTTTCTCCTTCTTATTGACCTTCTTGTATAGGTTCTTTTCGGATCGTGGTGGGTGAGCTAAACGCCCGCCAACCGTCATTGGTGCAAATGCACCCTGATTCGCGGCCCCGGTGCCACTACCGTTAACACGAGGAACCCTTGCAGCAGCACGTCCTGGACCCCAAGAATATGCCGTTGTCCTTTTTCCCGCCATTGGATCCCTGCCTTGTGGTTGTTTTTCAAGGCTTTGCGCAGATGCGTGAGCCCGCAGGATCAGATCCGGGCGGTAAGGCGTCTCGAACATGGCTGGAAGATCGATTGTCTTCTTCAGTTTGCCATCGAGTTCATAAACGTTAGCTTTCATGTTTCATTCCTCTATTTGAATTGTTGGCTAGCCACGCTCACGTACGTGATTTCTGGAGGCATTTCGGCGTGAGCTTGGCGAATCGATGCTCGAAGGCGCACAAGTCGTTTCTTTGCTCCAGGCACGCTGCCCTTGATCATGATATAATCCCCTTTCACGAGACCATAGTTGACAAAACCACCCTTTGGGTTAATCTCCTCGCCTTTCTCGCTGATTTTCATAATGGGCTTGTTCACTTCCACGCGCTGGTGAAAACCTCGTTGACCTGCACGTGAAACAGTCCACATGATCCTTGCGGGGGTTTCTGCACCGAGGCACCCGACCTTGCGGAATCCCTTTCGTGACTTGTGTTGGACCCTGTGCGTGCCAAACCGCATCACAGGACCTTCAAATCCCTTGCCCTTTGAGACTGCTGATGCGTCCACGACCTGCCCAACCTTGAAAACATCAAATGCACGGACTTCTTTTCCAAGGTATTTCTTGCCGAATTCGAGGATATCATCGATATTTTTTCCGCCAATCTTGATCTCGAAGAGATCAGGCTTTTTCCTTGAGAGAGACGAGAGATGGGGTTGGCTCGCGAAAAGCGCCCTGATTTCGACATTCTTCTCCTTAGCGATGTAATCGTCAAGATCCTGCATGCTCTGCTCGAAATTGATCTCCGTAGGCAGGTTAATCTTCCGTGCCAAGTACACATTCTGAACGACGTTTTCTGCCAATACATCGCGCGTAGCCTTTAGTCCGTAGACGGACTTGTGATACACGCGAAGACCATACATAAGTAATGGAGGGGCTTCCAAGATCGTCACGGGGCAAAAAATTTCCTGATCTTTGTAGACGCTATGAGGGTTCTTGTCAATAAACGCAATATGTGTCATACCCGCCTTGAAACCGGCAAATCCAAGAAATCCAGTTTCGGTGGCCTCTGGCCACTTCTTGATCTTTCCCTTGACGACCTTTGCCCGCTTACGGGGGAGGTAAGCCAGAGATCCGTGACGAGGCGCACTTTGCTTGCGATGTCCCAATGAAATCACCAGTGATAATATGCGAGACAAAAATGGTCTGTTTGATTAATAATTTTGCATGGGTCTCGGAACCCATGCGGCTGAAATGTCGCATGAAATTCCTTCACGGGTCAGCGTAATAGTGATTTATTTGATTTATCGCGCTTGAATAGCCATGAAGCCCGATAAATGCTTATGGTCATTTCATTCCCTCTCGATCGCTGGACGTGCGGTATTTTCCAGATAAGATCTGGATATGCACGTACGGTGGGTCGACTTTATCTAAGTGAAATTGCCCAAGATGGCCCACGAATCTCAGGCTCTGCCGCGAGTACTGCACTATGCGAATCCTGCTTTAAGTCCAAGATCATTTTTTTAATGATTATGCCGAACAAAAAACATATTAAAAAAAAAAGCAACTAGCACCAATTAAACATAATTTCCCGGGGTTTTCCGAGACTCATATTGCCAAATCTAAGATGCTTACTCCATGATAAAAAAATTGCAGAAAGGATTGAAGGATATCAACATCGATCCTGAATATCACATCATTTACAAGAAAACGAACCTGAAACTCGTCGTCCTTCGCCCGAATGACCTGGCACAGATGGGTGATTTGATCGGGCAAGGAAACAAGGACATCATCACGTGGATCGGTAAAACCGTGGGAAGGAACATCGCCGAAATCGTTGATAAGTCCGAGAGTCCCAAAAACAAAAATGACTTGATCGTCAAATCTTGCAAGAACTTGGAAAATCTAGGATTTGGCATTTTAACCGTCGAAAATTATCACGAGGGGAAGGCTATGGACGTCCGCGTGGAGAACCCCTTGTATCGCGAGCTGGATGAAAACCAAGACATCATCAGCACGATATATGTTGGCCTCTTCTTGGGTATCTTGGAATATGTGGGGTACCAAGCCCAAGGTGTTGAAATAGAAGCTGCGTGGAAGAACAAGGAGATAAATCATTCGTTGTACCAAATGACGATAGGAGAGGTGGCTCGTTCTGAAGGCTCTCAAGCTTAAAGGTATGGATTTTCAAAATGGCGTCATTAGATTGTTCGACGAACGCGTAGTGCTCATCCCCCCATCCATCATAGGTCTCCTCTCCTCAATCTATGGTGAGGGGGCCGAGCCGTTGCTCGTGTTCCTCGGGAAGAGGCTCGGCCGATCCATGATAGAAGAATGGGACATGGAACTGAAGCCAAAATCCATCAAGGAAATCACCGAGATCTTCACGGATATCTTCAGTGCAACTGGTTGGGGCCGATTGATTGCGCGAGATGTATCTAATGACCAGATCATTTTCCAGTTGATGCATAACGTCTCTGCAACGCTTGAGATCCCGACCAAGTTCATTGATTACTTCATCACGGGGTATCTCTCAGGGTTCTCGAACTACGTGTATTACAAGGCGAAAGTGGAAGAAACGTTGTGCATGATCGATGACGAGAACCTAGATTTCTGCCAGTGGGTGGTCACAAAGCTCCCAGAATAAGCCTTTCCTATCAATTAATTACCAAAGCAGCATTAGCTGGAGCGGGATACAATGTCCATCGATGTAAAGAAACTGGAAGCATTATTAGACTCATATATCAAACGGACTCCCAACCTGATATCCTCGCTTGTCGTTGATCGTGATGGGTTGGTGATTTGTTCTTTAACAAAAAAGAAAAAGACTAACGTGGACGAAGACCTGCTTTCAGGCATCAGTGCTGTTGTTGAGCCAATCTTGAAGAAGATCACGACAGAATTCAAGACAGGTTCTTTTGGAAGTGGCACTTTTGACACGGATAACTACCGGCTTATTTTCTTGGAGGCCGGTGCATACGCATTGCTGGTGACCGTTGCAGACTTTTTTGCAAACCTCGATGATATATATCCATACGCGTACCTTTGTGCTGAAAAGATCTCCCGCATTTTCGATAACCGGTCCGTATCTCCAGACATCCCGATGATTAACCTTGGGCCAGCCAAGAAGGAAGGAGACACGCCAACTGAAGGGGCGACACCCGTTGCAGACGGCACGATCAAGCAGATGAAGTTCGAACCTGGCGATTACGTGTTCAAGTTAGTCCTTGCAGGGGATGGCGCCGTTGGAAAAACTACCCTCGTGCAAAAATTCGTCGAAGAGAAATTTACCGAGGATTACCTCGCGACGATTGGCGCGAACATAATGAAAAAGGAATATAAGCTCCGCGGCGAGGATGTTGGCTGCATGTTTAGCATCTGGGACTTGGCAGGACAGGATCTCTTTAAACGCGCGCGAAAGAATTATTTTAGCAATGCCTCTGCTGGCATCATTGTTTTTGACGTCACGAGAAAGGGAACCTTTGAACACGTGAAAAACTGGATGCTGGAATTCCAGGGAATCGGCAAGCCAATCCCGATCGTTCTCGTGGGAAACAAGATCGACTTGGTGGATGAACGAGAGGTGACCGCCGAGGAAGCCGAAGCGGGTGCCAAGGAACTCAACATCTCCTACATCGAGACAAGTGCAAAGGCCGGGGAAAACGTGGAAGAGGTGTTCGAGATGCTCGCCTATTTTCTCATCAAGAGCAACTTCTCTTCTTCCGTTCCGATCGATTGAGTTGGCCTCCACCCAACCATTCAAGCTAACCGCCGAGTATAAAGGTGCATTCTTTTCATTAGTCCTCACGCATACCAACAATCTTCCGATGATGGTAGATGGCACCGACTTCTTGCGCGATCTGCGGGCAAAGTAGTTACATGCTCTTTCCTTGCAAGCATTGCGGAAAGTCATACTGTGCCCAGCACAGGCTACCCGAAAAGCACGGTTGCATTGGCGTTTCGGCTACATCGGTCCCGCAACAACCCGCAACTGGCGTATCTCCAACCACGGGCAACGTTCCCTCTTACCTGCAGGAAGACGAGGAAATTGCAAAGCAGACCGCTGCGAGATCAGCCTCTGCGACGCGCTCAATGCCACAAGCCCCTCGCGAGTACGTTTGGGAGCCGAATATCACGGAGCTTCCACCCGATCCCTTCAATCCATCAAGCGGCGTCATCATCAAGGGAATCTTCTGGCCCCGCGGGAAGGAAATCTTCCATGTCATGATAGCATTCTTGATAATGTTCACGATCGGTTATTTAATTGGAAAGAGCATATTTTCACATACCTTATTAATGGAATTACAAAGCCCTCTTTACAATATAAATGTGGTTATCACTCCATTGGAAGCGACGATGCTACCGTATTATCTCGCGATAATCGCCACATCAAGCTTTTTGATTCACGAATTTTCGCACAGGCAGGTCGGTCGGAGATACAAGTTACCCGCGAAGTTTCGCTTGCTTACTATCGGGATGATTATAACGCTTTGTGGAATCGTGGCGTATCTTGCTTTTGGATTCCCACCCTTCGCGATTCCAGGTGCCGTGGTGGTTATAGGTCTTGAAAATAAGGACCAAACAGGGAAATGCAAGATCGCAGGCCCCCTTTCCAACTTGATCATTACTTTGATCTTGTTGCCCATAGCATTTTTCTTGCCGCCGGCCCTTTTCGTGTACAGTATTCTCCTCCTGCTCGGGGCCTATATCAACACGTTCCTTGCAACCTTTAACATGCTTCCTGCAGGGATTCTTGACGGTCATGCGATACTTCAATACAAGAAATGGGCTTGGCTTGTAATGATGCCCGTGCTGGTTGGTCTCCTCGTGTTTGAAATTTACATGTTGAACATAACTCTCTTTTATTCCATAGTCTCTTCGTTTCACGCATATTATGTAGCAATTTTTCGGTGACGAGATATGACAGAACAAACACAGGTCTCGGAAAGCGAGATCCTTTCCGAGGTCGAACAATATCTAAAACGGTTGGAGGTGCGTTACGGTCGCACCAAGTTGGGGGAAAACGAGGTCATCGGGGCCCCGTGGGTCATCGATGAGAAAGATTTCCTGGTGCTCATCCGAATCAAGAATGATTGGATCTGGATCTCTGCGGCTCTCCTTTTGAAAGAAGAATTTCCCCAGGGAAAGGAGAAGGAATTCCTTTTGGAATGCCTCAGGGCAAATCACATCCTTCCCGAGATCTGTTTCGATGCGGATCAAGAAGGCAACTTGGGCACGTCACAAGAATTACATGTGATGTCCATCAAGGACGAAGGCGGGTTTTCCGAGTTTAAATATGAGTTTTTCGCAATTCCTGCATGTATCAAATATTTCATCACGAAAATCGCCCCGCAATTCGATATTGAGGTTAACGGGTTTTCCGAGATGGTGGAAAACTTTATCAAAAAAGTACAGGAATAGATGATAACTCCCCAAGCCAAAATTAACCGATTACTCTTGTTTTTTTTCAAGTATAAATTTGAACACGTCTGCTTGGGAAAGGACATATGGTTGTATGTTGGGAAGTGTTGCCTTGATTTTTTCGAATAACTCGCTGTAATAATCCGCCCGTTCCTTCTGTCGTTCGACATCCTCGCGGCTCAATTCCCGAACCGTGATTACGGGATCGCCTTGCATCACGGTGCGAGCGGGGATGTTCACACCTGCGGGTACCGTGGAATCAGGCAGGATGAGCACACCTTCCCCCATAGTCGTGGCCTCGAACACGACGGTGTTCTTGGAAATGATCACATAATCTTCCGTGAAGAGACCGTAGATGCAAGTCCCGGTCTCAATGATGTTATAGTTACCAATATTAATGGGGCTGTTTTTTGTTCTCGCGTGGAGCACGACGCCGTCAAAAATCGTTGTATATTCGCCTATGGTTACTGTCGAGTAATCTCCTCGAATGACACAACCGGGCCAGATGACCGCGTGGTCCTTGATATTGACATCGCCAATAATGGTCGCGTTCGGAGCAACGTAGGCGTTATCGCTAATGAGAGGCTTTAAATCCTTATAATCAAGAATTGGCATGCTTTCACCGGGATATTCAAGGCCATCTCCGTACGATGTAGAGTAGCTTTATCCGAGACTTTGAACTACCACGTTCTGAAGGGCGTGGATTCTTGCTTCATCGACCGTTGCCACCTGAAGGGCGTGGTCTTGCACGATCTCCACGAGCGTGAATTTCCGTGGTTCCCACGGTACTTGTCGCTCCCGGCTTGGTTTTTGCCGGGAACTGTTACTAATATCGATGCAAGCATATTTAAAGAAATGGAGGCCACGGAATTTCTGATTTCACCAACGTTGCCGCCTATCATCCACGGCCTGAAGGTTGTGGTCTTCCCGGCGGAATTGATAAATAGGTAAGGTCTAGCCCGAGATAAAGGGCGGACCTTTCAAGGGCAGAATTCAAGGATATGAATCAGTGAATTGGTCGCGGGGTGCATGACCGAGCATGAGTGGTGTCGGGCCCTCACATCGTTAAAACATCAAAGTACCGAATCGCTGGAGCCCTTGTGTAGCTCGAAAATCACGTTCGGATGGCGAATTGAAAGCAATGTCTTGAGTTTGCTCATTCCCAAGATGTCCATGCCTTGGTGAGATAGTTCGCAGAATGGGATGCGTAAATCCGAGAGAAGACACTTCATTCGATGTGAGAGCTCACCAGCCACGAGTATGCTTATTTTATGCAAGATCATCGATTGGAGCGCTGCGGTTTCACTGAAATCATTTCCGATGATTGCAATTGCCTCGATGCTTGCATCCGGCGAGCCACCGTAGATTATCGGTAAAGCCCCAAGCATCGATTTTGCATGCGATATGAACTCCTGTAGCGTCCAACTCCTTTCTGCCCTGCACAACCGGCCCGCGGGAACGATTTTCCCCGTGGATAGTGCCAGTCGCAAAACATCCAAGATAGGAAGTTTCAAGGCTTGGCAGGTTGAGTCCACAATGCCTTCTGGGGCCCAATTCCACGATTCCCCTGTGGTATAAACCCAAATGTTGTGCTCGGTGAGCAATCTCATCTTCTCAAAGAAAATTTCCCGGGTCGATAACATCTCATCGTCGAGAAGAGGATGGTGCGTGATGAGAAGATTTGCTTTCATATCCACTGCGTGATCTATGGCGGCTAGGGTTGGGTCAACCGACACGACGGCCTTCTTGATCACGATGCTTGATATGTCCGTTTTTCTTCCGAACTCAAGCCCAAGCCGATCTATTTCATTTATCTCTGGTGTGGGTAACAATTCTGAGAGGCTATTGGTTATCTGGTTAAGATACATTGATCGTTCCCACCATCCAACGTAATTCTCCCTACTATTTCTTGAGACTTGTCTGCCAACGGAATTTCTGATTCCTATTTTCCCGGGATGGACATTTCCAAAAACAAAAACTTCTAGCGAGTAAAGAACACTCCCCTCGGTCCACTTGGTAATTTTCTCACGATGCCTCATACATAAAATTGAACCGCTTCGCTGTCTCCAGCGCGTGCCGTTAGCACGTTCACAAAATCCCTTTACACCCTTCCTGGGAACCTTTGCAATATTTCGCTCTCGCATATTCATGGCTGGAACCGGCGTGGAACCGTCAGGCGGCTTCTATGGGTCGTGCCCAAGTTTTATCTGGAGGCGCTTGCCGAAGCAATGCCGAGTGGACTGTGAGTTGGGAAGAGATACAACTCAATCACCGCCCTGCCAATTTTTGTTTGAGGTGGCACCGCAGAAGGGTTCACCACAAAGGATGTGTGACTTGGGCGGTTCTAACGCCAGTATTATATGAAGAGACAGTTGGTATTATGAATCTACCGATGATCGGCTATAACAGGCGCATAATACTGGAAGCTTGATTGAAAATTAGATAAAAAATGATTTTTTAAAACGCCGTAGTCTAATTATCAAGAGGTAAGCCGTAACGTGCTCCTCCCAGAGACATGACTATCATGGTTCAGACCACGTACAAGGGAAAGTGCGTTATCCTTGGCGATAGCGCCGTTGGCAAGACCTCGTTAATCTCGTGTTTCGTCGAACATAAGATGCCTTCTGACTACTTGCCGACGATCGGAACGAACTTGTACGTGAAAGAGATTCAACCATCCCAAAACGTGCATTTTCAACTAACTTGCTGGGACATCGCCGGGGAGAAGAAATGGACCGCGATGAGGAAGTTGTACTACAAGGGTGCTATGGGCGTTTTTATGGTCGCTGATGTCACCCGGCCGAGCACCTTCGATAGTTTGGTCGAGTATTGGCTCAAGGACCTGAAAGAAAATTGCGAGGATGTTCCCATCGTTCTGCTCGCGAACAAGGATGATCTTGAAAATGATCTCGATGATGCAATTCTTAACTCGGTGGCAGAGATGTTGAATGCTGTTGGGTACTATCGCACCTCAGCAAAGACCGAACAAAATGTTAATGATGCATTTCTTACCCTCGTGAATGCAATGCTCGGCCGTATGAAATGACTACGCGTTCCTGGCCAAGATATTCACGAATAAGAAAAATACAAGCAAACAGGGGGCTTGCGAAGATATGGAACACCACGAATCCATTAAAATGATTCTTGGGGACATGGGAATTAAGATCTTGGAAGTACTTCGCATTGGGCCTATGGATACAAAATCCATAACGTTTCTTTCAGGCGTCCCGGCTGCCTGTGTCAAGGGCAGGATTCCTGTCTTGAAAAGCCTTAATCTCATTAATGAAACCGGCACGACGTACGTCCTTAACAAGGAAGGACAAAAATTTCTCGATTTATTGGACGAGTCCAATCTCTATTGAAATGTTCTCCGGTTAGCTTATATCTCTAAGTCGGAATGTGAGATCTTCAATAATTCGTTCCATTGTTTTTGGAACTTGAAAATCACTTAAAAAGCTCGTATTTTTGATGATATCATCGATATATTTATCGATAAATTTTGCCTTGATTTTTTCCAACCCTTCCTCGTTAAAACGGCACACATCCTTGGTCTTTTTCGAGCTTTTAAGAACGGGCATTGGTCACCAGCTCGCAAATACCTGATTCTTACCAGTGATTGAGGATAACTCGGATTGCCTTGTGAAACAGCGGGTACTTCGGACTTTCGATGCCAAGCTTCGATACGATGATCTTCGCGATTTGGATGGATGGGAATTCGTTTGAGTGAAAGTTTGAATTAACCCTGACTACATATGCCCAGATCAACGCCTCGAATTTCTCCATATCGTCCAAGAGGTTGATTATTCCTTTCTCGTACTAGGGAAGGTCGCTATCGTTCTTGGAATCGTTCATAGTCCAATCTCGAAAAGATTAATTCAGGAGGATTAATTCAGAAGGACGTTCTATTGTTTCAACATTGCGTCTCGAACAATTAAACATTCACCACCGTAAAGGTAGATAATTATGTCGTTCAAGGTACCAATGGATCGCATTGCCGTGATCATCGGAAAGAATGGCAGTGTCAAGCAACAGATCGAGGAGAAAACGCACACCGAGATCGAGATCGACAGTAAAACCGGCGATGTTCTCATCAAACGCAAGGAAGAGGATGTTGATTCGAACATCGGTGATTGGGTTGCCCAAAACGTGATCAAGGCAGTCGCTCGTGGGTTCAATCCTGAAATTTCGTTAAAACTCGTCGATGACGAGTACCTATTCGAGATTATCGACCTCGAACGCGTGGTTGGGCGGGCTCCAAACCAACTTGTTCGAATAAAATCGCGTCTTATCGGAGAAGGTGGCAAGGCGTGGAAAACCATTGAATCATTGGCAGGGGTCAACATCTCAATTTATGGCAACACGATTGCCTTGATAGGAAAGTACGAAGAGATGGGTGTTGCAAAGGAAGCCATCAACAGATTGCTTGCTGGGCAGACACACGCCGCCGTGTTCAAGTATTTGCAGAAAATGCACGACGAATTAAAACGGAAGCAGGAGACATCTCTCTGGCAGCCTGGATCACCTTCTCCTTGAATCATTTAGACCAATCAGGTGCAAAACACAAGAAGGAAATGTTTTCCTCGGGAAAAAAGCGTGAAACTGCCCTAAATCGCCTTAACGGGGCGCACGATTTTCGGCCTTGCTTTGTACAAAATGCGGCCACCGCAATGCGGACACTTGACACCAGGTAGGGATTCGAGGTCTTCAGGTGTTACCTCTTTTCCGCACTTACGATTTGCGCAGTAATAAATAATTTCACTCATGAAAGCATCACTTATTTGACACAAATGTTCGCAGGATATATTTTTTTGGAGTTCATCGCCGTAGAATTACCATCGCGGGTGGCCCGTGCAACGCGTCCGTGTCCCTGTCCCTTGTTTGGAAACCAACATCTGCAAAGCGGAACTGAATTGCGCTTACCCATACAAATCCAAGACGCCACGGGGCGACACACGAGCGATTTTGTATTCAGGAAGCCGGTTTTTCTTCCCGGAATGCCCCCTGCACGGTAAAAGTTAAGGGATTAAACCTTTACGTTATGAAAGGCATTAAAACTGCCATACTGCTCAGGTAATAATAATCTTGACGGGGTGTAACGCACACCTTGTATCCTTTCCAGCGAGTTGCATCGCATTGGGGAATGCTTACCGCATAATGTTATCATCATCAAAATTGTGCGGTGTTGCCACATAATTTTATCATCTTTCACGATAAGTCATTGCACAACCAAATATGATTTAGTCACAAAAACTATGCGACCACCTGCCCGGCACCAGTCTGAACTCAAGGCGTGGCAAAATTGGAAGGGGACAAGTGATTAAACATTTATATTATCTCGCAGTCTTACATCATACTGAAATCAAGCATTTATACCGAAAATTAGCCGGTATGCAGCTTTGCCATCCTTACAACAATTAGCCAGATACACGACTTGATCCAAACATTGCAGCTGATAAAAATATGACAGTGGCTTCGTGGATATTTAAGCTGATTGTTGCAGGCGCCGGTGGTGTAGGGAAAACCGCGCTGGTCCAGCGATTCTGCACGAACACGTTTGTCACCGATCACAAGATGACGATCGGTGCCGCCTTCAGCATCAAGGACATAACATTCGAGAACGGGGTTTCCATCAAGTTACAAATCTGGGACTTTGCAGGCGAGGAGCGTTTTAGGTTCCTGCTCGGCGATTATTGCCGGGGCGCATCGGGTGCGCTCGTTGCGTTCGACATCACGGATTACGAGACATTCAAGCAATTGCCGGAGTGGATCACCATCATCCGCAAGGAAGCCCACAATGTTCCCATCTTGCTCGTCGGCACCAAATTCGATCTCCCGAACCACCAAGTTCCCTATGAAGTGGCGCAACAGTACTCAACAGATGCTGGATGTATCGGTGCTGCGTACGTCTCGTCAAAAATGGCGACCAACGTCGAGGAAGCATTCAAGGCCATCGGGAAGTGGATGGTGTATTACGCGACGCTTCCTGACAAGCAATAAGAAGATTATTTTCCGCTTCATGTTCTCTAAGTTTGTTTTATTTCATCCATCGTCCCTTTCGATGCCGGCGCTCATCATTCCTACGGGGAATGCATTATGAAGGTTACCATTATAGGCGGTTCGGGTTATGCTGGTGGAGAGTTAGTGAGACTTTTGCTCCAGCACCCAGAAGCCGAGATCAAGTATGTCACGTCCCGCAAGAATGCAGGAAAACCAGTGAGCTTGGTCAATCCTAATCTCGATAACCTAACCGATTTGAAGTACGTGGTTCCAAACTTGGACGTTGTCACCAATGATGTCGACATTGTTTTTCTCGCGATGCCACATGGCGATTCGCAAAAAATCATCACGTCGCTGCTTGAAAAAGATGTCCGCATCATCGATTTAAGTGCCGATTTCCGGTTGAAAGACCAGAAACGTTACGAGTATTTCTATGGTCCCCATGAATGTTTCGATATTACGTCCTGTGCAGTGTATGGTCTTCCCGAGTTTAACCGGGACGCGATAAAGGATGCGAAACTAGTAGCTGTCCCTGGTTGCCACGCGGCTTCTGCCATTTACGGGCTCATTCCTGTCGTAAAGGGGGGGTTGATCAAGCCATTCCCCATCATCGTTGATTCAAAGACCGGTTCCAGCGGTGCTGGTTCCACACCGAGCGAGGCAGACCATCACCCGATACGTGCTAACGTGATCCGCCCGTACGAGCTAACTGGCCACCGGCATACCGCGGAAATCGAGGAAACAATTGGACCCTTGTTTCAGGCCGATGATCAAGCGGAATTCAAGGTTTCATTTTCCGCGCACGCAGTTGACATCGTTCGAGGAATTCTTTCCACGATACACGTCTTCCTGAAAGAAAAACTGGAAGATGAAAAGCCCCTGTACAAAGCGTTCAGGGAATTCATCAAGGGGAATCCCTTCATCAGATTGGTCAAGAAACAATCGGGTATCTTCCGCCTTCCCGACGTGAAGACCGTCGTCGGGACAAATTATTGCGATATCGGATTCGAGGTCGATCCCCTCTCCAACCGGCTCGTTATTGTCTCTGCCCTCGATAACTTGGTGAAAGGCGCTGCTGGAAACGCCGTGCAATGCTTCAACATCATGCACGGGATTCCAGAAACAACGGGGCTAACCCAAATCGGAATTTTTCCGATTTGAACCGTTTTAAACCCTCCTATTTTTATGGATTCGTGGTGGAAGCTATATATACATCTCGAGAAGACTTGGGGATCAGGATTCTCGCCCCTGAAAATCCGTCGAAACCGATCACTCATTCTCCCCCGCGGGGCGAGGATCTTTTTTTCCCGTTTGAATTTTTTCTTGAATCCACGTGGACACGAAACTTTCCCCCGTGAACGCGTGCAGGATGGTCCTTCTGTAGACTTTGAAGGCGCGCTCTACCCAATTAGAACACATCTCAATTCTTGCTTGATCCATGTCAACTTGCGTGTGATCCTGGGAAAGCAGGCAAAAATTCCACGTGCTGGGTGTAATGTCATTGCCCTCGATGGGACAATCCTGAAAAACCTTGATGAACGCAGGATCCACGAGCTTCGGGTTCAAGATGGTGGGCAAAAGAAGTTGAACCTGCAACGGATTGAGGCTTGAAGCAAGTTCGAGATCACACTGGCAGGTTCCTTTTCCTTGCTGGTTGTCAACGTTGATTATGCCGTTCACGGCAGTTGCGTGAAGGTTAAGCTCGCGGGCCAAGAGTCCCTCGATTACTCTTCGTGCGATGATGCAAAACTCGCACGGGTGCAATCCAAATTCCTCTTGAAAAATATCCGGTAAATGCGAGAATAATTCGTGCAGGTCGCACCAGAACCACTTTCGAACCGGGAATCCGTGAAACTGATCAAGCAATCGGCTACAGAAGAGTATGAACCGGCCGAGCCGGTCTTCTTCAACCGCGTATTTTCCAATATAAAAGAAAATTGGTGTAATCACTGCACCACGCTTTGCAACGAGCAAAGATGCTTCGAGATCAGACGGCCGGCCTATAATCTCAACAATCACCGGGTTTTGGGTTCCGATGGGATTCCCGTTCAACCCCGCTCGGGATTCAAGCGAGACATAGGCAAATTCGGGAAATATCTCGATGTACGCCCCGGTGACATTACCCGGCCTTGCATCTAATTCCGAAGCCACCCTGATCACCTCTTCCAGGGCAGATGTGACCATCGAATCTCGCTGGTCTTGGGATGGAAAATAGATACCCCTCACTTCGACTTGGGTAGGGTCGAGACGGGCCGTGCTTTCACTGAACAGGGCACGTAACGCCTTGGCAACCGATGCGGGCTTAGCTTGAACCTCGACGCACACGTGCATCCGGAGGATGCCCGGCACGTGCTCCAGCGCATCCAGACCCTCTTCAATCAGGTCCGGGTTGAATTGAAACACCAACCGTTCACCCCAGCTCCTGAACTTGACCCACGGCACCTGAAAGACATCCTTCAGGACGTGTTTGATGTTTGTAAGGAGCTGATCCATCATTTTTTGCCTGCTTGCCTCTGATTTCGTGCCGAGCTCGGAAAATGGGATGATTAATATGCTGTTCGGACGCATGGCAAACAGGATTCGAGGATAGCTGCTAGGTAGGCTAATTATAAACGCTGAGCCGCGTCGATTAGAATTTAATCATGAAGGAATATAGATTTACAAAAAAGGTGTAAATAATCATGCCCACTTGCCCAAAGTGCGAATCCGTAAATGTGGATTACGAGGACAGCCCACCAAACCGGTTCAGCGAGGGCGTTATCATTTACCATTGCCGGGATTGCGGATTCACCCAAAAAGAAGTTACCGGTCGTGAGATGGTCATCGGAGACAAAATCTCGCACCCATCATTCAAGCAGAAAATCGACGCACACTATCGCGTCGACGACAAGCTGCGCGAGGAATGGAACAATCCTCGTTGAACATGCAGGCAACACGACCGGTATTACAAAATTCAACCTCTACAGGAATGCATGCTCATGTTTTCACCCATGAAACGGCTTTCGAGTTGGTTCCTCGCGAGGCCCGTCAAGTTTTCTCCCGGAGAAGCTGAGCGTTGGCTATCCTCCCGCTCCGATTTTACTTTGGTCACATCAGCTCACCCGCGGGAGATCGTCCTCCCGTGGTTGCAAAAGCCCGAGACCGATGCAATCATCGACCCGCCCATCGAGATCTCCGACCTGGCGTTGTTTGTTGACAAGGTCCGGACCCCGTGGATAGCTGCCGTTGGGGGTGGCCGCGTGATCGACGCTGCGAAGTTCCTCGCTCTGAGTACAAAGAAAAAGCTCTGCACCATCCCGTCCGTTCTATCGACGACCACATGGCTGAACATGGCCATCGCCCTTCGAAAAGAAGGAGTATTATATTTTCCGGGCAACAAGCACGCCGATACCATCATCGTGGACCCGTCATTCATCTCAAGGGCCCCGCCATCGTTCACACTTGGAGGCTTGGCAGATATCCTCGCATCGACGAGTGCCGTTGGTGATTGGCTCCTTGCTAATGAAATCGAGAATGAAAAAGTCTCGCGAAAAGGCGTGGAGGCTTTCAAGGGCTTGATCGACCGGGTTATCAGTACTCCCGACAAGTATTCTCCAGATTCCCCCGAGTTCGTTAAAAATGTGTATGGTGTGTTCCTCGAAGGGCTTGCCTTGTGCGGCGCATCGTTCTCTGGCAGACCAGTCGAGGGCTCCGAACACTTCCTGTTCTATTACATCGAAGAGCTGGTGAAGAAACCGTTGGTCCACGGCACTATCATCGCCCTGACCACGCTCGAGTGCTTGAAGTTGCAGGGATCCAAGGCAATTATCGCACCGGATCGATTACAGGCATTTTTCGATACGGTCGGCATCAAATACCTTCCAAGTGACATAGGCATTGATGCAACCTTGGTTCAGAGATCCATCGCAGGCGCTCGCGAGTTCGTCACGAGTCGCCATCACCCTTACTCAATCCTGAATCAAACGAGGGACGAAGAGGAAAAAAAGAGTAATGCGGCTTAGACCTGCACCTTTTTGAATCTCGCAGAGATTGTCTTGGTAAGTTCATCCATTCTGTTGTTGATGTCCTCGATCTCTTGCTTGATTTCCTCATATCGATTGATATAGCCGTTACCGCTCGAATCAATCGCTAGAAGCGATTTTAGCACGTCATTCATCTCATTTTTTTTGAATTCCAATGCCACGGTTTGGGTACCCCTCACCGTCCCCTTCAAAGCGAAAAAGGAAACGCCGTGCTTGAACAAGGTGACCTCTTTGACCTTCAACGGTTGTACCGTGGACGGATTATCTGTTGTCATATTCCCACCTGAATCTTGAGGAAGAGAACAATCCACACGGGTCTTAAAAAAATAATCGGATATCTTGATTAACCGGTCCATCGTTCGATCCTTAAACGCATGGTGAACCCATCGTGTCATCCTTGGATAGCATCCTTCACGCGCACCTCGCGAGCCAAGCAAATAGTGTCTTGCGCGAACAGCTCAAGAGCTACAAGGGTATTGTTGAAAGGATGGATCGAAAGACCACATTCGGTGAAATCAAGGCTATCTTGGGAAAACACCACAAGTTCATAGCATCCTTGGCACATGAACTAGATCCTATTGATAAGCACGTTCAAATATCATTCGCGTGCGATCGATGCGGGAAATGTTGCCAGAGTTACTTGATCGGGGTTTCCATTGCCGACATGAGACATTTCATGGCGCGGCACGCGGAGTTCTTGCTCCCATTCGTGGTGCCTTCTGAAGACCGGCCGTACTTCCAACTCATGAGCAAGGGCCAGTTCAAGGGCGTGTCATTGATATATCCGCAAGAACTTATCGAAAAGATAATCGAGATAAACAATAGCCTCGCCTCTCCATCGGCCAGCGTCGAAGAAGCTGGTTCATGTTTGTTTTACGATTCATCTGCCAAGAAATGCTCGATCTATGACCTTCGACCACTCGAGTGCCGGATCTACCCCGCGGGCAACATCGTGTTTAACTTGGACCATAGCATGTGCAATCCGGGTTGTTTCGAGCATGGATTCCAGATCGATATGAAAGACATGGCTCGCCTCTTACAAGAAAAACGGCTGAGCGATTTTGGATTTGGCATGCTCTTCCAATTGACGGGGGAAAACGGCTGGAAAGCCGATTTTTTCAAGCTGGCCATCCTGTTCGATCACGTCACCAGGGTAGTCCTGCAAAAGAGCTAAAAAGGCTGTTCAAATAAAAAAAATCGATAGGAACGCGAATTTATAGATTTTGATGTGGCGCGGTGAAGAAGAAAATACCAGTCTCTTTCTCGGCCTCACTGTAAACGTCTGGCACGTTCTGGCGGAAGTTATTGAGGATCTCGTAGGTCGTGGAATATTGTGCCTTGATATCCTCCACCGGCATGACCCTGGTACTCGTTGGGCCCGCGATCGCAACCATCTTCGCCTCGATACTATCGATTTTCTTGGCCAGATCGTTCTTCAACATAATATGCTCCCCGAGCTTCTCGTACAGCTTGCGGATCTTCTTCTGATGCTTCTCCGCGTTCTCGTCGATCAGGTGCCGTGCCTCGTTCTCGATGCGTTGAAAATCTGCCAACACGATCTTCTGCTGTTCGTAGCAGGCTGTCAATTCCTGATTCAACCTTGCCACCTCTAACGTGGGTTCGGAATGCGAATCGTGCGTGCCTTGTGCCTGCGTGTAATCCAACTGCCTTGAAAGCACGTCGAACTGTTGCAATGTTTTCTTGATGTCCTCCTTAATCAAGGATATCGGGTCGAGTTCGGGCATTGCGATTTCCCCTTTCCGTACTAAAAAATGATCAATTCCAAGGGGGTATAAAGTTATCTATCCAAAGCATTCAGACGTTGCACCGCCACATCTTTTCACGGCAACGCAAAAGAAAACGAGATTGTATCGGCCCGTTGCCGATGCGGTGGATCTTGCCGAGCGCGTCTTGCACGGGAATCCCAAACGGCTCTTCCTCGGTGCTTGATCCTGCCATTTATTCCTCTTTTCTTTCCAAGGTAATGATCCTGAACCCGTCCACGGGAACCTCGAGCTCCACGAGACCTTTCCGCGCAGGTATGCCCTTGCCGGTCCACGCGTCTTTTACCCGCTTCACGGGCTCGATCTTGATGCGGCATGTACTCGACTGCTGGCCGGCATTGAAGCACGCGATGGCCTCGTTCCTGCCGGCTGCCCTGGAAAAGGCAACCGTTGCACTAGTATCGTCCACCTGAACGAACCTCGTGGAGCCATGGATGATGGCCGGATGCCTCTTGCGGATCTGGATGATCTTCTTGTAAAACTCCAGCATGTCGTTATCTACTGCAACGGCAAACTTGCCGTAACCGCTGGCGAAGCCGGAGCTCGAATCGATGATCTCGTCGTCAAAGCACATGTCGTCCCAGAGCATGGGTTTGCGACAAAACGGGTCGTGCGCCCCCCACATGCCCACCTCGTCGCCGTAAAACACGAGAGGCGAGCCTTGATACATCATCTGGAAGGCGACCAGCTGCCTGACCCGCCCGTATGCCTCTGGTTGGGGTTTTCCGGGGTTGTATTTTGGATTGCGTTCGTCGCAATCCGTGTTGAACTTGCGGTCTGGATTCGTGATGAGCGAGGCAACGCGCTCGACATCGTGGGAATCGAGGAGGTTCATGAGATATTCTGAGTTGTCCGGGTAAGCTTTTTGTATCACTTGCAGCGCCGAGACAAACTGGGATGCTTTGATCTTGGTCTTCCGTGCCACGATAAAATCGCTTAACGCCCTCGCGAAATCGTAGTCCATGAGAGAATCGAACGGGCCGGCTTTCGAGACGTAGTCGGGAGAAATCTCCCACAATTCCCCTGCCAAGTATGCGTTGGGATTGATCTCCTTCACGTGGGCGCTCCACGATTTCCAGAACCCGATGGGCAGGTCTCGGGGAACGTCCAATCGCCAGCCATCGATCCCATCCGACGGGTCACCATCCCCATCCGGGTCCATCCAGCGGGCCGTGATGTCGAACACGTACTTTTTTGGAGCCGGATGCATATCGCGCTCGTCCCTGTTCAAGACAGGAAGGGAGTCGATTCCCCACCAACTGTCGTATGTGAACTTCGGGCCGGACCAAGTGCGGATCATGTACCAATCCACGAACCTTGACTTTTTTCCGTTCTTGACGATGTCTTGGAATGCCCAGAAATGCACGCCGGTGTGGTTGAATACGCCGTCAATGATGATGTGCATCCCGCGCTCGTGAACCAGCTTGACCAATTGCAGGAAGAGCTTGTCCGCAGCAGTGAACGTCCACGTCCCTGGATCGGCCGGATCTTCCCCGAGCATGAGTTGCTTGTCCCCCTCGGGGTCCGGCCCGAAATTGATGTCCACGTGGTGATACGAGCTCGCGTCGTACTTGTGGAGGGAGACGGCCTCGAAGACCGGGCAGAGATAAAGGCCCTCGATGCCAAGATCGACGAGATAGTCGAGCTTATCGATGATCCCTTGGATGTCCCCGCCATAGCGGCGGCGGAAGACCGAGCCGCGGAAAGTGCTGCTGTATTTTTTCTCGAACTCGGAGCGATCGTAGAAGTTCGACGTCCACGGGGTGATCGACCACCCGTCCATGGCCGTTCCTGCCGTGTTATCCTCCTGCATAACCTTTTCGAATGTTGGATCGTTCGAGGGATCGCCGTTTCGAAACCTCTCAGGAATTATTTGGTACCACGTGATCCCCCGAGCCCAATCGGGCTGTCGTGTCTCGCCGGCCATGGTACGTCGTGGAGGAGAATGCAGGTTAACGTTAAAATAAGATGAGAGGCATTCATCACTAAACCGCGTCATGCGTTGGGAATATTCACCTGCATACAATGTAGGCTAGAAACGGTATTACGAGGGAAAATTATGAGCGAGACTGAAACATCGGCGAAAAAAATCGTTTTTACTGGGCTCGATAACTCCGGTAAGACAAGTATAATCTCGGCTCTCGAATCTGCTCGTTACATCCGTATGGACACGAAACCTACAACGTTCATTGAACGCACGAGCTTCAAATTTCTCGATTATGATATTGTCTCGCACGATCTCGGTGGCCAAAAGAAATATCTCATAAAATACCTCAAGACTCCTGACAAGTTTTTCGATAACACGGATATATGCATTTTCGTCATTGATATACAAGATATCGGTCGCCTCGGCGAAGTTTTGGAATACACCAATGACCTCTTGTACCAATTCGAAGCTATGGGCCTCAAGCCCAAGATTTATTTCTTTATCCACAAGGCCGAAAAGGTATTGCTCGAGGGCGATCTGGAAGGTGCGCAACGTATCGAGCTTCTCAAATCAAAAATAACCGAGATAGATTCGGGCCGGAACCAGCTCCAGTTCAGGACGACGACGATCTACGATCCTTGGACCATCACGACGGCGTTTTCAGATATTTTCCAAGATTTGTATCCCAAAGACGTGCTGGTGAACAAGATCATGGAAGAATTCGCGACTCGCCTTAATGCGGATGCAATCGTCCTGCTGGATCGGCGAATCATTACCGTTGCGAGTTTTGAGCGAGATGAGAAGTACAAGAGTCTCATCCAGTTTTGTGCCCCCTACATCTTCACGTTTTCAAACTCCCTCGGCCGGTTTCAAGGTGTTGAGAAATCCCACTTGAAGGTCGAGCTTGACAATTACGAGTTCGTCTTCACCGAGAACAAAGAAGTCGAGCCCAAGACCTTTCTGTTCCTGCTGGGCAAGAAGGGGCAAATTCCGCCGCTCGACACCATCTCGGCAGAGATATCCGCCATCCTGCCCGAGCTGCTGGCGAGCTTGCGGGTTGCCCTCCCGCCGCAATAACCCTCCCTTTATAACTTGTTTGAAGATACGACAGAGATTACCGTAGCGGGAGATCCCACTAGTGTGCGCAAATGTGTCGTCTGGCACAAGGGCAATAAAGATGTAATTCCTTGTACAGACCATGGACCTGACCTGTGATGACCGGTTGTTCTATTTCGAGAAACAATTCTTCACACTGGATGGCTTGTGGATAACGGAAGTCGAACAAGCCGCGGACGCGGACGTTTCGTTTGCCGTGGACCTTGCCGTGTGGCAAAAACTGCTCGTCATTGCATTCCGTCGCATCAAAGACTACCTGCACCTCGATACAACGACGATCGCGGACGTGCTCCAGATTCTCGAGTTTCGGTGGGCGTGCGAAAGGTGGGATTTCGAGATTTCGGCCACGAGCGAGGACGAGAGACAAGTGACGATTAAAACCTGCCCGTACAAGGCTATCATGGACCGGAACCCGGAGCGTGCCAGTTTAATTCCCCGCATCTGCAAGGAGATTTGCATGCCGCTGTACACGCACGCGATCGCGAGCCTGAATCCGGAGATCTTGGTCGAACGCCCCGCAAGCATGGGGCTCGGGGACGATGCATGCGAGTTTGACTTGAGAGCTTTCCCGAATGAGATATCGTGAGTGCCAAGAAAGTTCTTTGGAAGTGCATTCGTGTTGCTTTTTTCAAAGAAGCAGAAGTAGGGACCGATTAATCGAAGCAGGGCAGCTCGTTATACTTGCCAACTTGTTAAACCAGTTCTCTTTCATAACCATCATGGCGCGCATGAAATCTATTAATTCTTAAATTTTCTCGTGACATCATCAGGGGCCAGAATTCGTTCAAGGCAAACAGGAGCCTTATACCCGAGAATACTACGAGGTCTGGTCCGATCGAGGCGAAAAAACACATGGTTACCAGTCGTTGCTATGCATGCTACAGAACAGTGACTTACTCTGCTACCAAAGATGACGTCCATCATTGCGTGCAATGCGGCCATAAATTTTGCTTCAATCATGGCCGCCCGTTCGTGTGCACCGAATGCTTGGGCTTACTTGATAACCAGAAACGTGCGCAGGTGATGGTAATCACGGGCCAGGTCAGAAACAGGAGAGGCGGCGGTATCTTCTTGTTTGTCCTAGGCGTGATTCTAGCGTTCACCTCTATCTACGGTTTCGCATGGTTATCCATACCCACCGTAACCCCGATTACGTATTATCCTTACTCCTCTACCACGACGTATCCAAACATGGCCTTCGTCGCCGCGCCGGTGATTCAACTCTTGATCGGGCTTGCCATGCTCATTGGCGGCATCGCATTGGCTTCAAATCAGGGTGCCGCAGCAAAGCAGCTCCGAGATCTCCTTCCACCTCGGACCCCGTCCGCGGGCGTGGCTGCATCAGCACCGGGGTCCGCGCGGGTGAATCGAGCTGCTGCTGGTTACCCGCCGGTAACAGGCGGGATAGGGAGCCCCCCGCCCCTTCGCCCATCTCCACAAAGGATGACATCCCGCCCGTCTTGGATGCCAAGCGAGGTTCCTGATTCCTTGCCGCGGGCTCAACGATCCCAGGAACCAGCCCCGCAACCGTCCTTGTTGCGCACGCAATCGACCATCCAACAACCAGCCAAGCCAAAAGTTGCTAGGTTTTGCCCCTTCTGCGGGGGTTCTCTCCCTGAAGATCCGAGATTGCAATTTTGTCCGAATTGCGGGGCGAAAATCGAGTAAATCCCTTTTTTGTTCTCCCATTCTTCTCCCGCTTTTCATTTTCTTCTCCCGCTTTTCATTTTCTTCTCCCAATTTTCATTTCATGTGGGATAACAATAAATGTCGTCAATCTATTGCTTTTAGCAATGAGCGCGCAAACTCCATACGACGAGCTTGGGGATTTTCTTGCCCAGCTACACGAATTACTTTTTCCTGAACCATTCTCCACGCTATCGTGGGAGCTGCTGGTTGCCCAGATCGAGGTGATGACCACACTCGTCAACAAGACCCTTGCTTTCTATCACGATGAGAGCACAGCACAGGAGCAGGTGGCCATGGGGCCAGCTCTTTGCTATAGCCAAGCACTCCTAGCACAGCTCGTTCGGCTTGCCCAATTCGAGGAAAAAGACCTCACTCGGTACAATCAAATCGTTGCCGATATGGAGGCCATGCTGGTCGATCGCCTCGTTCTCATAGAAACAAAGTTCAGGGAACAAGCCGAGTACCAAAGAAAAATGACGAGCGATGACAAGCTCAAGTCGATGATGGAGAGATTTCTCGCCTCGTATCATCCCGAGTGATGTCTCTTCAACGCACCAACTCTTTATCTTTCAGGATGATGAACGATCGAGCAAGAGGCGCAGGTTCCTCGCGGCAATGGCAAAATCATCCAGCAATCCAACGTTCTCAAGCAGCTCGACAGTTACTGGGGTAAGATCATCTCTGGTCCTCGCATCCATGAACTGGGTCGTGTCGGGTTCGGGGAGAATTCCCACTTCCACCACGTCGTTAGCGACCACTCGGTTCATGGGGCACGCGTTCTGGCAGTACATGCAACCGATGAGACAATTGTGCCATGCCGGGTCGATCCAATCCGGGATCGGCCATTCATCCTCGCTGTAGAATGTGAGACACCGTCCCGCGTGCACTACAAATCTGTCTTCATCGGCTGGGATGCAGTGCGTTGGACATGCATCGACACATTTCCTGCACACCGTGCAGGGTGCCGCGAGTGCCATGGGTTGCCAAGTCGACTCTGACGCGGGAAGATCCGTGAAGAAAGCATCGAGCCGGGCGTGGCTTCCCCATTTTTTGCCAAGGAAGTAGGTGATATTGTTTCTGCCATACACGGAGAGGCCAGATTGAACGGCCAAACGCTTGTACGGCACGCGATTGGCATTGGCGGCCCGTACCACACGATACCCTGCTCGCTCGATCACGGCCCGGAGGAGATCCTCGGGATGGACGGGATGGTCTGGTTCCTTATACTGCGGGGGGACGATTGCCTCGATTGTCTGGCCATCCACGGTGAATCCAACCCTGAGCGGTGGTGAGAAGGCGGCAACGACGATCACTGCCTGTGCGTCGGGGAATGATGCTGGTGCTCCGTAATTGAACGTATTCACGTACTTATCGAGAATCTCCTCGTCTATTGTGCCGTTCGCTAGCAATCCGTCAAAGTGCTCCTTCACCTCTAGCAAATGTTCTATGGAGATGACGCGAAATTCGTAACCGTACTCAGCTAATACCGTGGATATCTCCGCGAGCGTGGTTTCCTGACCTTGGTCCATGCTTGTCACTTGATTGCCTAGTCCCCGGTTTTATACAAGAAGCTTCGCCTGCACTGGGGAAATGTTATAAATGTCATTGCCATTACATGAAAACGGTAGCAACGGGTGAATCGTGACGAACCGTGTGGAGATCTATGTCATTACAAAGGACGAGGGCGCCAACCTCATCAAGTTCGACATCCTCGGCGAGAGCGACTCGGAGAAGGACCAGCTCATCAGTGGCTTCTTGGCCGCCCTGAATAATTTCGCGAGCGATCTCGGGTTTCCCGCGGGCGTGTCCTTGATTCGATCGGGCTCGTTGGAGGCATGGTATGCGATTGGGGAAAAAATATTCACCGTATTCATCATTGATTACTCGGTCCCCCTGGGCATGACATGCGAACCTATACTGTCCGGGATGGCTACAGAGATCACTGAACGGTTTGAAAATCTTTACGAGACCGAAATCCTCGCCGGGCAGAAGAAAAAAGTATTCAAGTCGGAAGTCTTCATCGGGTTCAAGACCGAGATCGAGACGATCATCGAAAAATATATGCAAGAAACCTTCGAGCTCTATCAAAAATTGATTCTTATCGAGGCCATGTACGCGCAGGTGCCGCAGAAGTGGTGCCTGCCGCTGCTCGAGCGCGCCGCCAAGGGCGAGAACATCATCCAAGACCTCGGCGAAATCCCGAAACAGTACCAGGGCCAGTTAAAGAAGGCCATCAAAAAGGTGAACACGTCCGCCGCGCCAGTGTGGGAGATCTTCCAGGTGCCGACGACGGAATTCCAGCCATACGATTGATCCTCCGATACGAGAAAACACAGGCCGACAAGGTGAATGAACATCAACAAGGAATGGCACGATGCCAACAAGATGCCCAAGAACGCGACCTTCGAGCAACGCGCGCAGTGGCATCTCGAACACCAGAAGAATTGCGGTTGCAGACCCATTCCAGCCAAGTTGCTGGACGAGATGCGGCGTAAAAAATTTGTGTAATTATCACTTCCACTGATCTCTTTTTTTTTTCACGTACTTCCGTTCTTGGCTGATAACTCTAGAGAAATGCCGCGTCTATGCCAGCTCGGAAATTCTGGCGGAGGAAACTCGGATCAACATTATAAACCGGCATTGGGCTTTCAACTTTCGAGGCGCGTGAATCATGAATTACCCCATGAAAGTAGTCTGTCCGATCGCCGGCGTCGGAAAGCGGCTTCAGCCGTTTACCTTCACGAAACCAAAGGCCTTCCTGAAAGTCGCGGGAAAGACCGTCATAGACCATGCTATGGACATGCTCAAGGAAACCTTTCCAGAAGGCACGGAAGTCCTCTTCGTGGTCGGCTATAAGAAAGAGATGGTCATCAAACACGTCACTGAACTGCACGGGGATTACTTTACCCTTCAATTCGTTGAACAGGAGCAACGGGGCACCATCGATGACGTGCCTATATTCCCGGGGCTCGGTCATGCCATATACATCGCCCGTGAATGTGGTTTCCTGCCAGAAGGCAATAGCACGCACGGGATGTTTGTATTCCTAAGCGACCGTCTCCCGATCGATGGATTCAAGGGTATTCACGAGAAATTCGAGGCCTTTGACTACGACGGCATCATCAGCGCCTCGATCGTCGATCATCCCGAGCATTACGGCGTGATCCAAGAGGATGAAAACAACATCATCACGCGTATGGTCGAAAAACCGAAAGAGTTCATTTCAAACGTAACCATCTCAGGAATCTACGAGTTCAACCCGGCTGCCACTAACGAAATTCTCGACTACCTGGCCGAGATGGTCAAGACACCGATTCGTGACGATCAAGAGTACCAATTCACACCCGCGCTCCAGAACCTCGTGGACAAGAATTATCGCATCGCTACGTACCAGATGAAGAGCGAGATCATCGACATCGGCCGGCCGGATTCCTTCATTGCCGGCAATCAATTCTTCTTGGAAAAAGCGAAGCTTAACACGGAATTCCACCAGATCGAGAATAGTCACATCATCCAGCCTTCCTACATCGGGAAATCCGTCACGATCAGGAATTCGATCGTCGGCCCGTATGTTTCCGTCGGCGATAACGTGGAAATCGAGAGCGCCATCATCCGAAACTCTGCGATCGGGGATAGCTCGTCACTCACCAGGGTCATCACCTCCGGAAGCATCATCGGTGACGGGTGCCATCTCGAAGACATCATCAAGAGCAACATTACTGTCGGCGACCGGAGCGTTATCGCGAGCGGAAAGAGCTCTGAAGAGTGATATATGGCATTCCGGAAGCGCCAAGCACTCTTTGATTGTGAAGAAATTTGGAAAAAATATGATTAGGTGTGGAAAGAATGGAAATTCAAGGAATGAATGTCTCCATCGTCGGCATGGGCTATGTCGGGTTGTGCCTTGCCGCGGGTTTGACCAAGAAAGGAAACCGGGTGATCTGCGTCGATGTTGACGAGGAAAAGCTCGCCCAAATCGCTGCGGGGAAGGCCCCCATTTTCGAGCCGCAATTGGAAGAGTACCTGGCGGAGGGCGTGGCGGCAAACTTGCTCACGACCACCCTCGATCTCAAGGCTGGCATCATGAACAGCGAGATCACGTTCATCTGCGTGGGAACGCCGTGCAATGACGAGGGCTACATCGATCTCAAATACGTCCGCGAGGTGGCGAACGGGATCGGTGATGTCCTTGCCGAAAAGGACGGGTTCCATGTCGTCTCGGTGAAGAGCACCGTCATCCCCGGCACGACGGACGGCGTCGTGCAGCCTGCCGTGGAAGCCCGCTCGGGAAAGAAAGCAGGGATAGATTTTGGGCTGGCCATGACCCCCGAGTTCTTGAAGGAAGGATCGGCCATCGCGGACATGATGGAGCCCGACAAGACGGTCATCGGCGCCATGGATGACCGGACATTCACCACGCTCGAGACCTTGTTTTCGGCGTATCCGGGGACCATTGTCAGATGTGACCTTCGCTCGGCCGAGATGATCAAGTACGCGAACAACTCCTTCCTCGCCACGAAGATCTCGTTCATCAACGAGATCGCGAACATGTGCGAAAGGTTTGGAGCGGACTCCGCGGTCGTGGCAAAAGCGATTGGCTTGGATGTCCGCATCGGCCCGAGGTTTCTTATGGCCGGGTGCGGATTTGGCGGTTCCTGCTTTCCCAAGGACGTGAAGGCCCTCTATTCGGCCGCCAAGTCGGCGGGATACGAGTCAAGGATTCTCGAGGCAACGCTGGTGGTCAACGAAACCCAGCCGCTGCGGGTCGTGGATGCCCTTGTAGGCCTGCTCGGAGACGTGAATGGAAAGAAAATCGCCATCCTAGGCCTCGCGTTCAAACCCGACACAGATGACATGCGGGAGGCGCCGTCCATCAAGATAATCAATGAATTGCTCGACCGGGGCGCCACGATCGTCGCCACGGATCCCGTTGCCATCCCCAACGCGCAAAAGTTATTCGGAGATAGCATTGCTTATTCCGAAGATATCACGGATGCATTAGCAGGTGCGGATGCGGCCGCGATCGTGACCGAGTGGGCGCACTACAAGGCCTTGACCGCGGATGACTTCTTGGGGGCAATGTCTGACCCGGTCGTCGTCGATGGCCGCAAGATCTACGACCCAAAGGCAATGCTCGTTGCCGGCGTGAAATTCTTCCAGATCGGGTATTCTGAGGACCATTCATTCGTTCCCGCGTAAGCGATCGACTGACTGGTCTCGTGTTTCTTATTTTCCAATCAATCTTTCAATGAAAGTGTATTTCCAAAAAAAGAAAATGGCCAGGATCATCATATCCACAGATCCGATCGCAATTTATCGAGGATGAGCTCGTCTTTATCCTTGAAGACATACTCGGGATCCCATCCCAATTGCTCCTTCGCATCATCCATAGACAATTGTTGCGAGCTCGCCGTGGCTGTCCCCGCGTAGTCGAATAGCTTGATGGCATCGAGGCCCTCGGTATGGATGGCGGCCACGAGCAGCGCGCCAGCTTCGACCTGCTTGGACTTGGAGTTGCTAAACCACGCGATGACGCACGGCTTGAGCCGGCGCACTTGTTTCTCGATCCCATATCTCTTCGACAAGATGGCGAGCCATTTCTTGCCATGTTTCATGTTAGAACCGGAAGCACGCACGATCGGTTCCAAGAAGATGACATGGATCGTCGACGGCGAGATCGGGGCTTTTTCCTTGTCGGCGGTCCACGTAATGTCGCGGATGATGTTTTCTTGATCGGCCATCAATAATGCGTTGAGAAGCCACGTGCTTTCGAGAGAAACGGGAAAAATGACGGCATTGCGAAGACTGATCTTGTTTTCCGCGAGTTTCTTGAGCACGATTCGTGCCAGTTCCGCGTGGTCGAAAATCTCGAGAAAGACGTTCTTGGTTTCAGGATCGAATTGCAAAAAATAACATCTCCGAAAAAGGATTCAACAGGGAAAATGTACTTATTCTGCCTTTTCTATTTTCATTCGGCTCGAAAGCTCTTGAGCCGCGTTTTTCCAGAGGGCCCTGCTCGGGCCGTTTCATAGCCACAGGAGGATCTTGTCCTGCGCCTTGAGCATGTCCTCGAGAATCATGTCAGCTGCATCTTTAATGTCCACGGCGCCGTCCGGGATGCTGCGCTTGGCGTTGATCGTGGCGAGCAGGATCTCGTTCAAGCCGCGCAGGATCATGTCGGGCGAGTACCACGGTCGCTTCGATGCCCACCACGTCTGGCAGCTGTGGATGCCGCGGTCGAGAAAATTCCGCGCGTTGTTGAACTCTTGTTTCCGGTCGTTGTCCATCCCCTCCACGTATTTCTGCGCGAGGTTCACGAGCACCACCGCGTATATCATGAAGCGGTATTGCTCGACGTGCATAGGATTGTTGGGGTCGTACCAGAGTGGATACGGGATGTCGCGCTCCAAGTCGTAGGTAAGCGTGGACCAGCTCGACGCCCGAGGAACCAGTTCCTCCCCTGCCGGGTATTTAGCGATGATGTCAGAAACCGTGCAAAGCTCGATATCCTGCCGGTACGGGAGGGCGTCCAGGAGGGGAATTAAAAAGTCGGTGAAGGCGTGCTTGACGTGATGGCCGAACGTCTCGCCGTCCATCGCAAGAATGACGTAATAATCTTCGCTGGAATCCTGGTACTTCAGGCGGTTCGCGAACGCATCCACGGTATTCACCCTGTCGAACGCGCAGTCCACGGAAATCAAGTCGTCACGGAAGACGAGCGTGAGGCCATTCGGGTGGCGGGAGAACGAGCGGATCGGCCACTGGGCGGTGTTGGCGATGCCCGCTATGATCATCCAGTCGAAGCCGAGATTGAGGACCGTGTCGTAGATCTCGTCGTTCACGGCCATCTCGGGCGGAAAGAACCCTCGCGGCTGGTAGACGTTCCCGAAAAACGTGCGGTTCGTCTGCGTGTTGAGCTCGATCTGCCGGATGACCTCGGGCTCGGGTATCAGCGGCAAGAGCGGGTGAAACTTGGCGCTGCCCACGAACTCGATCTGGTTCCCCCGGGCGAGGTCCGCGAACCCGTCGATCACGTCGGTGAACCCGTAGTCGTTCAATTGCTCGGTCAACGTGCCGTTGATGTTGAGCGTGATCTTGGCATCGGGATGGCTTTTCAACGTCTCGATAAGCGGCCGGTAGCACTCGTTCGTGATGGCTTTTATCACGGGTGCTATCTGCACGGGCGGCTGGTAAATGTGAAGCATAAAGGCGAAATGTACTGTCACGAATCCATTTGCCTCAATCACACATTTATCTCCACCGATGGAGTCTCAAAGGCCAATGAGACGCGTGCCTTTCTCATACCTGATCTGGCACGCGTTTTTGGCCCACCACAATCCAATGCCCGTTGTGGTAGGGTAGGTTCTTTTTCGGGATGGATTGCGACGTGAAGGAAATAAACACGTCATATTGCTGTTCGACCAGGTGAACCACGTCCACATCAGAAAACAACGCATCGATCTCCGCACGGCTGAAATAATGGTGTGGAACCCCCGTTTCAGGCCCTTCTGCCATCATGTATGTTCCTGGCTCGATTTCTTCCCCGATCCCCGCTTCCTCGGCCTTGTCTGACTTCACGCACAGGACCAGCATCCCGCCGGGCGACAGCCGGTCGATGAAATTGGAGATGACGTGCTGGATCTTGTCGAGCGTCGCGTGCTGGATCACGTTCCACGCGACGATGATGTCGAACGAGGTGTCCCCGAAGGGCAGTTCCTCCATGTCGGCTTCGGCGTACGTGGCCTCGAACCCCCCGGCCGCGAGAAGTGCTCTCGTCTTCTCCAAGGCCGTCGGAGAGTTGTCGCTGGCGTACACGTGATAGCCCTGCCGAGCGAAAAAGATCGTGTGGCGGCCGGTCCCGCAGCCCACGTCCCAGGCCGCAATGTCTGCCACGGGGATCGACTTCTCGACCAACTGCGCCGCGCGGGCGACTTCGGACTCCACGCCCTCGAATGAAGCACCTCTCTTGAATAATTCGTCCCAGTTTGGCATGGCAACCATCCTTAAAGGTTCAACATTTCCTTGAGCACCTGCACCAGTGAGTAGTCCATGTTGGTTCGAGGCCTGCGATTTTAATTAACCCTTTCACGATTTTCATCAAGCAATACCTTGCCGTGTGATACGATGGCACACGAACACATTCTCGAGCACAATCGAAAGGCATGGGACAAGGAAGTCGAGCTCGGTAACGATTGGACGATCCCGGTCACCCATGATGAGATCGAGCTGGCGAGAAACGGATATTTACGCATGTTTATCACGCCGAGAAAGTTGGTCCCCGCGTCGTGGTTTCCCGAGTTAAAGGGATGCAACGTGCTCTGCCTTGCCTCTGGTGGTGGCCAGCAGGCCCCGCTGCTTGCCGCGGCTGGCGCGATGGTCACGCTCGTGGACCTGTCCCCCAAGCAACTCGAGACCGATCGACAGGTCGCGGATCGGGAGGGCCTTGCCATCACGACCATCCAAGCCGACATGGCCAACCTTTCGATGCTGGCTGACGCCTCGTTCGACCTGATCGTCCACCCCGTCTCGAACGTGTTCGTTCCCGACGTGCGTCCCGTGTGGCGGGAAGCAGCCCGCGTCCTGAATGCCCGGGGAATCCTGCTCGCCGCCTTCACGAATCCCGTCGTGTACTTGTTTGACAGCAAGCACTTGGCAAAGAACAGGCTTGTCGTCTCTCACAAGATCCCCTATTCGCCTTACAATCAAGATGCCAGGGCCGAGACCAATGCCATCATGCGGCACGGGGCCCCGCTGGAGTTCGGCCACACGCTGGAGGACCAGATCGGGGGTCAGACCGACGCGGGATTCGCAATCACTGGTTTTTACGAGGATAACAACCGCGATAACGTGTTTTCGAGGCTTGATGACGTCATCCCGATCTACATGGCCACGCGAGCCATAAAGCTATAAAACACCTAGGACCGTTTTTGGTGTTCAAGCGGAAAGGATGCGGCGCCAGCGGCTTTCCACGGGCACGGCCCACGGCGCGCTCTCCGCGAGCGTCGCCTCGGCCCACTCGAGTCCGGTTTTCTCGTCCCCCTCGCGGGGGAGATAGCATCCACGTTCAATGCAGCGCTCGAGAAAGGAATCGCCTCCCGAATCGGTGCACTCGACGAGGCCGAGCGACCACGCCTTCTCGAGGTGCGCGAGCAGCATCCACGCGTCCCATACCTTGGCGCAATGGATGTACGCGTCCGAGTACCGGCCGACCATCTTGTCGATGGGATAGACGAAGCCATCGACGTCCGAGATCGCCACGTCGTCCTCACCGAGTATCTCTACAGATCGTTGCGTTCTCGCGTCGATGATGGCCTGGTACCTGGCCAGCTCGGATCGAAAATTCGCCTGGGGGATGATGTCAATGCGATGGCTTGAAATTATCATATCTGGCAGGCGATCGGCGATGTGTTGCGTGTCCTGCAGGAACATGTCGATGCTATCTCCGCGCTGGGGGATTCCATAAAACGGAAAGGTGGTAAAATCATAATCGCAAGACAGTATGGCCCGAGTTCCCTCGTCTTTCAGCTCGAAATCGAGCACGTGGACGCAGTGTCCGAAGGACTCGTGTGCCGTGACGCGCACGTCGCCAAATTGGATGGTATCACCGTCAAGGATGTCGTGCTGCCGCTCGCGGGGATAGCTCCGGTCGCGGAACCCGAGCTTCTGGCCGACCGCCTCGAAACGGGGAATGGCGGCCTCCGGGATGCCCGCCCACAGGCCGACGCGAGCCCTTTTTTCGCACCGGGCGAGCGTGTCTGGGAGCGCGTGGATGACGGCCTCCCCGGTCTCGAACACGTCAGCCAGTCCTTGGCCGTGGTCGAGATGCGTGTGTGAGAGCACGATGTCCGTGAGGTCCGTGCAGGATCCCGCGCCGATCTCGGCCATCGCGGCCTCAATCCTTCCAAATCCGGGATTGGTGTCAACCAGCACGAGTTTGTCCCCGGACTTGATCAGCAGGGCGTTCCCAGATGGAAAGCGGGACCGATCCTTGCCGTGGATGACCCAGACGTGCGAGCTCGCGCGGGTGAAGATGGGCTCTTGCATGTCGTGTACACGAGGCGCCCGTCGGCCATAAATACAAGCCAAAGTTAATACATTTGACCAAAATAAGCCATTGCCAATACTTTTTTTAATGAATTTTGGCCTCGATGGAAGGGTTGCACTCTTGAAAAATCGGAGTCCATTAACAAACCGATAAAATAAGGTAGATAACGCGTGCCGGAAGGCTCAGGGGCACGCGAAACGTGTGAACGATTGTCGGGTATCGGTTCTACCGGTCATCTCGTCCATCAACATGGCCAGACGGTCCATGCTCTCTGCCAAGCCTTCCATCATCCCCGTTTGGACCATGCCGTCGAGGTCCTCGATGCTGGCAAATTCGATCTGGTCGCGGATGGTTGTTGTCCCGTCGTTGTCGAACAGGGTGACCGTCTCGTCGGATATGTGGCCGGGCATGCCCTCGAATTCAAAAGTATACACGATCTGTTCCGGATTGACCTCGCGAAATTCGCCGTGAAACCCGTACTCCGTGCCATCCGTATCTCGATTGACAAATCGCCAAGCACCTCCAGAGTTGGGATCGAGCACGTCAACAATGGTCTCGAACCGCGCAGGTCCCCACCATTGCGACACCAAATTCGCATCCGTGTACGCCTTGAACAGCGAATCCCTCGGGGCGAAGAACGTGCGTTCCACGGTGATCGTCAAGTCCGTCCGGTCCACCGTGAACCGGTTCACGGCCATCATCTCGAGCTTGTCGAATGACTGGTTCCAACCCTGCTCCATCTCGTGCAGGTCGCCTTCCGGGATGCCGCCGATGTCGTCGTACGTGAGGGTCATCCTGGTCTTGCCATCCAAGTCTTTGAATTCCACAGAGAATTTCATCTCGAGGGGATAGGTGTCATGCATGTCGTAGTAGCTCGCCGGGACCTTGTTGCCCTGCTCGTCCGCGAAGGAATCCATGATGACGAGCAATTCGGGTTCAACTATCTCCAAGTAGGTGCCCGTGCCCCACAGGTCCTTCCCGTCGGGCACACGCATGCAGATCAGGAATCTGCCGCCAACACGCAAGTCAATTTCGTTGTAGGGTGATGTATGGACTGTTGGCCCCCACCACACTCCGAGCATGCCGGGATCGGTCCACGCCTTCCACAGGAACTCGCGCGGCGCGTCGAATTCCCGGGTCATGACCAATTTTGGCAGCAGATTATCGTAAGTGCTTTCTTCGATGTGGTCTTCTTCCATTAGATATCGCCTCCAATGAGGAGGCTCAGATTAGCCGGGCATTTACCTGCTCCGGTGGGAATGATGCCCTCGCGTTCGACGGTTTGCTTTTCCCTGCAAAGGGCTGGCTATTTATAAAATTCGAATGGATTTTCGCAAGAAAGCAGAGGTGATCGATCATCTCGACCCTTTAACTTTCTTCTCCGGCGGTCCAGAGGACCGCCCCACATCGCATCGAACTGGCGGCTGGCACACGTCCTTTATTAGACTCACGACCCAACGATTGATGCTCAAGATCAATTCGATCTTGATGCCTCCATCGGGACATAGAAAATACCCGACACCCTCCCCTCCCAAGCATCCGCGGCCAAGATGTCCGGAATTGGTGGATGGGTGGCACGGCTTGGGACGACGAGAGGTTCGGAAAGGTTGATCAATGGTTTTATTTCACACGTTCCCCGCACTCGGGACAAAATTTCCCATCGGCCTCGGGAATGGCGGCGTTGCATTTCGGGCAGGTTAGTGGTGCCTCCTTGCCTGCTTGCTTGGCATCATCCATCACGGAAGCCACTGGCTGCCCGCATTCAGGGCAATACTTGAACCTGCTGCTCATCTCGGAGTTGCAACGCACGCAATGTAGCATTGCTACTTGTTGCGTGCTTGAATACCCGGCGCGCCAGTCATGATAGGCTTGATCATTTCTTGCTGCCTGATCAGGGACGAGAGCAGCGAGGCGCATCATTCCTTCGGCCACCTGCAACCGGAAGTATTTGAACGCGAACAGGCAGTAAACGAAAAACATGATAGCGGTTGTAATGGCATGTAATGGCGTGATTTGGGAAAATTGGTAGATGCTGGAGAAATAATTGTTTCCCCCTAGAAAAACAGTACCGATCTCGGCGGTATAATAGTCCCCCTTGAGAATGACGGCGAGCGGACCACCGCCAAGGATGAAGATCCCGTAACCCATTTCAATCAACAAGGTGCACGAGAGCTTCAACACGCCACTAGCCTTTGCAGCGGCCGTGTTCCCTCTTTTGATCGCCCTAGAGAAAGCATGTCTTGCAATCAGGTACGCCATGATGGCAATACAAAATACCACGTATACGAAGAATCCGGTGTCCCACCTTGGAGGGAATGGCGTCTTCCCATCAAGATAACCTATTGAGTTGCTAATGTAACCATATATATAGAAGCATAATGCAATTCCGCTTTGGCATCCAATGACGAAAACGAAGAGAAACTCCAACACCCCCTTGAAAAGGGCATGGCGTTTTCGCTCGAGGTTGGAATAAAACAGGCTGTTGCCCTCTTTTTTGGATTGCGCGATGCCCTGCTCCACGAAATGGCCCCGGTAATCGGTAAAGAGCATAAGCACCGGGAGTCCGAGGGCGTAAAGGAACATGACAGAGGCCACGTCCAAGCTCGGGCTACCCGCTACCTGCCAGTCAGGCTGCCTGCTTATTCCGATCGGAACGAGCATCAAGAGGCCGTAGAAGAGCAATGGCTGCCAGATCTTCACGGATCCAACCTCGTACGCCCGTCCTAGGACGGTTGCCCAGCCATCACCCTGCCTCGTTACCAGGTACGGATTTAACGGCCGAAAACGAAAAATAATGGCAATCAACACGATGCCCACTATCCACGTGATATATACGATTCCCTGCAGGTTTTGAACCCAGACATCCCCAAAATAGGGGTTATCTGGTTGCCAGAAGATGGGGTAGACAAACCACGGGAAAACCAACGAAAACAGGCTCACTGAAAGGAGGAGGAAGACGGCACAGGTCATGAACAGGCTATATTCCCCGGTGATCGAATTCGGCGAGATATTGTTGTAGAAGGCACGGGACCAGGTAAAAAATTTCGCGAGTCTATCTTGCGCCTTTTCACTCTTGCTGGGCACGTACTCCCTCACGATCTCCTCGGGTTTGCCGAACTCCGCCAATGCTGTCTCCAATATGGATTTCGTGATTGGTCCCGATCGCTCCAGGTCCGCCATCTTTTCCCTCAGGTGGTTCTCGATCTCCGATATAATCGAAACCCGCGCGCTGAGCGTGTGTTCCCGATCGAGCTTTTTCTCGATTTCATGCAGGTAATTAAATATCTCGGCATTGATTGCCTTTTGGTTTAAATTCGTTTCCATTCGACTTGTCGCCTCCACTAGAAAAACCTCGTCACCACGTTCCCGAGGTATCGGTAAGTATTCTTGATCTGGTACAGCATTTCCCTTCCCAGCGGTGTTAGCGTGTACAATCGCCTGTTCCTATCCCAATGGGATTCCAAGAACCCGAGGTTGTTGAGCTTGTTCAGGTGCGGGTAAATCGTGCCTTCCTTCAACCTGATGCCCGAAGAAATCCCGACGTTCACCTTCTTATCCCCCGAAAACAAGTCCAGATCCTTGGATTTCGAGAGGATCTCTTGGATGATCTCGTAGCCATGTGTCGTGCCCTTCTTCTCGATCACCAGCAGGATGAGCAGGAGCAACGTCCCCCTCATGAACTCGGAGGTGATGTTCGAGACGTAATCGTCGATCTTGGCTTGGTCGGCGGCCATGCGTTCACCCGGTAGCAACCTCGTGGTTCAAGGTATATCGTCACATGACATATATCGAATGCCTACTTATTTAAATCTTCCTAGAGACCGATTCGATTCTGTTCCCGAGGCACGATGGCGCTTTATTCCCCGGATCGCCAGAATCGAGGGATCTCCCGATCTCCTGATCGGCCGATCTATATACCTTTCCGATCGGCCCTGCGGCCACCGGATTCCCCCGACCTCTATTGGGGCCAAGGAATGCCCGGGACCATCCCCTGCCACGCGCCCGCTTCTTGGACGGCGAGGACTGGTAGGCAGATGCCGCGGCTCGGGACGACGATAATACCATGAGATACGCGCGGCGAGAACGGGGGAAGCAGGCCCGGTGCGAAGGCCGTGCGGAGGAGTTGATTAGGGCGCACGGGGAACCCTTAAATGCCCGGGGTTACTCGACTTCTTACTCGCGACCGCACGAAACACGCGGTCGGATGCCCGAGTCGGCACGCCTCTTGGCGACGCTGGCCGGGCGCAATGGCATCGCTTGGGTTCGATCCTCTTGGACACCGCCCCGAGAACGGTTCTCGACCGAGATGCGCCACATGGCGTGGTGCGTTGGTGGTTTGAGTCGGCGGCATCCCGCCCCGGCGTTGATATCCACCGTCTTTTCACGCCTCCAGCATCTCGCCGCAGGGAAGCGTTCTCGCCGTTGACTGTCCCAGAGCACTCGGGGATGCCCAGCCTCATCGGACAATCGTGCAGGACCGCCGCGAAGGCGGCTCCAGCGGGCGTGGCCCCGAGCCACCATGATGCCCGCGATCCTGCCAATGCGTGGCCGCGTGCGTGTGCCCGCTCGTTGCCGATGACCCGCCCCTTGATATCATGCGATGCCACGTAATTTTGAAACGATCTAATTGAAATGAACCTGTAAACGTGTATTTCGACGCCCACGTTCCTGTCGCCGATTTCTAAAACGAATCGACCCGCTTCGGGCCGGCTCCGCAAGGCGACGCGTGGACGGCGGGAACCGTGTTCATTCCTACAACAAAGGCGCATCATCGCGCCCGGTTTCGACCGGTCGCGATTCCCTGTTGCGTTTTGACTCGGCTTCGGCCGGGGATGACCGACGACAGGGCGGAAGTTTGAATGGAGAAGTGCAGTATCCGCAATTCCTTTTTTCTCGCTTCACCTTTTCTCGCTTTCCAGCGAGACTTGGTAGCAGAACGAATCGAATCCGAGATGCGACCCACAGATGGAAAAGCATACTACGATTGATGTTGCTTGAAACTGGCTGGATAGACGCAATGTCCGAAACGAACGACGAAGTGAACATGCAAATGCTCACGAACCCTGGATGGGGACCAACCCCAGATGACCTATGGCAGATGGCGCGAGTAGCTCCTTCGATGGAGCGGCTCCGACGACACCGAAAAACCATTAGCAACGACGTCGCCCGAACGGAAAGCATTCCCATACCACGAGCTTGCAACGCATCATCCCTAGACACGTTTTTTCCCGACAAACGATTCCGCAAACAGGTTTCAGTCTTCTAAAACGACCGTTACGAACAAAGGATAATCGCAGGTGGGACAGACTTTAATCGATCGCACGTGCCTTGGTGCCCCCGGGTGCCGAGACGTGATTCGCGGCCGAGACCTTGCCAAGTTACTGTCCCCCGTTGATGTCGTGCGAGTGTGCCGCCAGCCTTCGGACTGGCGTGTTGCAACAAGCGAATTAACGGTTTTTGAACGAGAGCGAACAACTCTAGTTGATCCTGCTAGACCTGAGTACTTTTCGAATTGTAATAAGCCATGCAAGTCTCAAGGCCCCGAATGTCGGGCCTTGGCACACGGCTCCGCAATACGCAGTGAATCTACCCCCTGGACCGTGATAACCCCGGGAAACTGGGACTAATAACGGATATCCGAGGTGCCCTGGAACCGGGCCCTCGCAGAAAGGCGCCTAACCAGACTGGTTTGCCGCCAAGGGACGACACTGCGCCCGATTATGCTCGTTGGTGAGGTCACGGCCCACCAAGGCTTTGATCGGTACCGGCCATGAGAGTGGTCGCCGGGAGAGATGGACTGAGACACGGCCATCAGCCTTACGAGGTGCAGCAGGCGAGCGAACTCCACAATGCGCGAAAGCGTGATGGGGCAATTCGAAGTGCTGTCTCTGATAAAGGCAGCTGTGGCGGGGCCTAAGGAGTCCCGCAAGAAAGGTGAGGGCAAGGCTGGTGCCAGCAGCCGCGGTAAAACCAGCTCATCAAGCGCTCAGGACGATTATTGAGCTTAAAGCATTCGTAGCGGGCCCTTCAAGTCCCCGGTTAAATGCCAGTGCCTAACATTGGACCTGCCGGGGATACTACTGGGCTTGGGAGTGGGAGACGCTGCGAGTATGCTCGGGGTACCGGTGAAATGGGATAATCCCGAGTAGACTACCGGTGGCGAAGGCGCGCAGCGAGAACACGTCCGACCGTGATGGATGAAAGCGTGGGGAGCGAACCGGATTAGATACCCGGGTAGTCCACGCTGTAAACGATGCCCCCTAGGTGTGCCAGCAGCCAAGAGCCGCTGCCGTGCCGAAGCGAAAGCGTTAAGGGGGCCGCTTGGGGAGTACGGCCGCAAGACTGAAACTTAAAGGAATTGACGGGGGAATACCACAAGGGGTGAAGCCTGCGGCTTAATTGGACTCAACGCCGGGAATCTTACCAGGGGCGATAGCTGTATGAGAGTCAGGCTGACGACCTTACTCGACTGGCTAAGAGGTGGTGCATGGCCATCGCCAGTTCGTGCCGTGAGGTGTCTTGTTAAGTCAAGCAACGAACGAAACCCACGCTGCTAATTGCAACCGAAAGCGTTGTGACGCTCCGGGCACATTAGCGGGACCGCCACTGCTAAAGTGGAGGAAGGTGTGGGCCACGGTAGGTCAGTATGCCCCGAATCCACCTGGGCCGCACGCGGGCTGCAAAGGCTGGCACAATGGGTCGCGACCCCGAGAGGGGAAGCTAATCTCGAAAACCAGTCTCAGTTGGGATTGGGGGCTGCAACTCGCCCCCATGAACTTGGAATCCCTAGTACCCGTGTGTCAACACCGCGCGGGGAATCCGTCTCTATTCCTTGCACACACCGCCCGTCGCTTCACGGGAGTGGCCTCCGTACGAGTGTTGCTCGATGGGTGGCACGAGTATTGGGGCTGCAACTAGGAAGAAGTCGTAACAAGGTAGCCGTAGGGGAACCTGCGGCTGGATCACCTCCACGAAGGTCGCCCTCAGGGCGGCCAGGGGGGGAGCAATCCCCCCCACATATATCCTTCTCACGAAGAGGGAGTTGCAGGAATGGCAAGTTACCGCCGCCGGCGCAGAGCCCGGATAGGCCGGGTGCAGCAGGACGAGGGCGGAAGGAAAGCGTGGCATCGCATGGATGGGGTGTTATTGTTGCGTTACACGAGGAATCTTCCTGAATTCACCAATACGGTTGCTAGCTTCTTGGGAGAATACACGGTCATCATCGAGCAAGGCGTCGACGGCTACCTGATCGCCCGCGTGGTCGAATTGCCTGGCTGTTTCACGCAAGCGAGGACAAAACCCGAGCTCCTGCGGCGTGCCAAGGAAGCCATCGAGGCGTATCTCGAAGCCGCCGGCCAGGATGACACCGACGAGACGCCTCCTGCCTTCGTGGGCGTGGAAAAGGTGCTCGTCCCGTGAAGTGGCTGCCCGTGCTCACCGCGGGCCGACTCGTCAAGACACTGGAACGTGCTGGTTTTCACGTGGACCACCAGAAGGGGTCGCACGTCGTCCCGAAGAACGAATCGGGCCGAATTGTCGTCGTTCCGAAGCACAAGGGCGATACGATCGACCGCCAGCTCCTGTCGTGGATCCTGTCCGAAGCAGGAATTTCCCACGACGATTTCTTGGATCTCTGAACATTATTCAACTTTCAAGCCATCGTCCGCGCCGAGCCCGGATATACCGGGGGCGGTAGGACGAGGGAAAATGGAAAACGTGGCATCGCTTGGACAGAGGAGGCTATCTAATTTTATGGATTTAAAGGAACCATTGCAACGGAGAATAGACACACATACTATTACAAACAGCACGCCGTGTCGTCGTGAGATGGTTGAATCACTAATAGAACCATATGTGTTAAAGAAAACTAAAGAGATTCTTTTCTTCCGTTGAATTGCTTCGAAGATCATTAATCAATGTTTCGCTCAGGTTCCCATCTTTATTCACTCTAGAATGGAAACTACAAGATTGACCACTCTTGAAATGAATATCAATGAGTTTTACCTTATAGTCCTCCCTGCGTGTCTCTTTCTCCGTTTTCCTTTGAAGAATACCTTCACCGAATATCGGGTGCATAATTGTACAACCTGGTTCTATTTGGTCCCAAAAAAGATCTCTCATTTCATATTCCCAAAGTTTAATTAAATCAAAATCCCTTCGTTTATCATCCTGGCTAATAAATTCTTCGTTATTGGATATATTACCTACCGAAATGTCACATAATCTGCTCGCCATTTTCAGAATGTAGTCTCTATCTTGGATTTCAGCATTAAATCTATCTGGGATAACATTTTTACCGTAATATGAACCGTATAACCCACCCAAGAAGTAGCTAATCGTGTCTGTATCGCTACCTATCATATTTACCGCCTCAAGTAAACCAGTATCAGGTTCTTCAAGGTATTTTAGGAAAAGATAGATAGCAGCAAATACGGTCGATAAGCCTGACCCTTTAAAGGAACCTAAGGCGCCTATCTTCTGATAGAACCTTATTGAATCGAGATTAAGCATTTGCTGTAGATTTGTTAGATAAGAAAATGCCTCATCTTGTATCTTTAAAAACTCCTTTAAAAAAGTTAATTTCATCGAATTTAACTTATCCAATTTACTATCCATTTAACAAGTAGAAGATTTTTCTTAAATGGTTCTCCTGCATCTTTTATGGACTCTTTCACGAGTTCAAAAAGGTCATTTTTGCTAAATGAGTTACTCTGAATTAGATATCGAATCAAGGACGCATAAAGAATAGTTCCTAAAATTGCTCTTGGATGTCCATATGTAATTAGCGTATTTGCATAACACTCCTCAAGCAGTTTCATTTTGTTATTATTTATTGAGTTTACAAGCGCAATAGGAAGCACTCTCATTGCGGCACCATTTGCACCTGCATTACAATAATCAATAATGGATTCTTGACTTCTTTGTTGGAAGAAATTGAAAATCGGATTTTTGACAGATTTTCTTAGAATCATACGGGCGGCAAGCTTAACGATAGTACCTCCCCCCCTTTGATAACTTAGCCAAAGAGGTAATTCAACAAATGAGAACCTTTGAGCATTAAATACGCCATCATCATCAATTAAGCGAGCTACAGATAATGTCAATTGTGTATCATCGCTATACGATCCTTTTTCAATACGTTCCTCATATCCCCAAAAACGACCGCCAATTAATTTGGACCAAGAAATAAAGTTCTCTAACCGTTCTTTATTGGAAACCTTATGAAATGAAAATTCTAAAGGCCAGCCTAATGCATCTCCAACAGCGCCAAAAATTAAGGCACCTTGAAACCGGTCGAGATATTTAGTGTTTGTACATTGTACCATAGTGTTTACCTGCTTTCAATTTGAAAATTTAACTTTAATTGATTTTTCATTAATGTCATTTCATGGGTAAAAAACGATCCGAGCCTGCCGCTAGCGCCGTGGCCGCACCGACGGGCTTCGAGACCGCCGTGATCAAGTTCCGCAGGAAGCCTGCCAAGATGGGGGCCGATTACATATTTTGGATTCCGCGCACCTACATCCGCAACGGGCTGGTCGATCCGACCGTGGAATACGAGGTCTACCTGAAACGGTTCGCAACGAAGCCCGCCCCCGCCCCGGCCTCAGCGAAACCATCGCCCGTCGCGCCGGAAGCCGAGCAGCAACCGTTTCCTGGAAACGAGTGAACGGCCGGAAACGGCCGCAGTTTCTTGCCAAATCAATCGAAGCGCTCGCTCATGAACTGCTCGACAGTTGACACGAACACGTCCGACACGGCGATGTTTTCCTTGGCAGAAGTCAGGAACAGCCGGGCGCCGATGCTGGCTGCCTTGGCCTCGATCGATGACAGGTCCAACGAATCAAGGCCTACAAGGTCGAGCTTGTTCCCGATAAAGGCAACGCAAGGGCGATCCTTCAGGCGATCGATATCCGACAGGAATTCATCGATGGAATACGAGTGCAAGTCATCCAACGCAAACACGACGAACACGATATCTGCGCCTTCCATGTATTTCCGGCGGATCGAGGCAAACGAGACCGAGCCACCGATATCGTGAATGACGAGCTTGATGTCCCCGCCAGCGCCCGGCCCGAGGCCCGAAACATGGATCTTTTTGATGTAGAAATCGCAGCCCATCGTGCTAATGTATTGGTTGGCAAACAGGTTCCGGGTGTACCGGTTCGCGATCGATGTCTTCCCGACCTCGGGAAACCCCGTGAGAACCACCTTCAAGCTCAGCTGGGACACCGCGTTCATGGCAACAATCTCCGGGCAATTCTTGATACTCCTGTTTCTCCGCGAAAAAAGGTTGCTTGATTCCACCGTAATCGCGGAGCATGCATTTTCCATGAAAGGCAATGGGCGCGAACCAGGGAAATAAAAGGGATTCAATTTTCCTGCGGTCCCAAGTCCACGAAAGATTCGGGTGCCGAAAGCTTGAGCCTCGCGCGGGCGTGCTCGGGACACAGGACGACGTTGGCGCCGTCGATGCACGCCCAGACTTGCTTGTCACCGGGCTTCAAGATCTTGCCGCAATCATAACAGTTCGTCGGGAATCACCAGTTGCATTTGCAATGGGCTAGAAATGGGCGAAGGAATATATGAAGCGGATCAATGCGAGGTTGTTAGAACCCCGAATCGTCTCTGCGAGTCCCTGACGGGCTCATGGAGAAATTGTCGGCCTTGAGAAACTCTAACTCGGATTGCGGGGCACGGCGGCTTCGCTGCGTGCGAAGCAGCGGTCTGCTGTGGAGTTCAGGCCGTTGGTCGGGCATATTGAGGGAAGGCGGACGGGTCAATCGCCATCCCGCAGGCGGGACACGCCTTGGTTTCTTGGATGTAGAAGCGCACGCAGTCCTCGCAGAACCAGCGGCGGCACGACGGGCAGTAGCACCCGATTTCGGCAACGGCATCGCCGTGGATCGCGCACGTCGGCAGCGGGGCATCCATACATAGATCTTCGCAATTATGCCCTTGAACCGGTATCATCAAAAATTGACACGGCGATTGTTGCTCGGCGCCGATCGGGGCTTGGAGCCCGCGGAAATGCCTGCCGCGGCAGGTGTCGCCGAGAAGGTCGGGATCGAGGCCCGCGTGCCTGACCTGATCAAGAACAAGCTGGACGGCACCATCACGTCGGAAGAGCCGGTCACGTTCGTCGTGCTGCAGGAACTGGTGCGAAAGGTCTTGGCGACTATCACGGAGGCGGAACGACAGAAGGCACGATTGGCGGCGTGATCGATGCACTGATGCGATGGCGATTAATGCTTATTACCTAGAACGTCCGAGGGTCACGTGACAGAGGGCAACTTATCATCTCGAGTGCATGAACATGGACCGCGCCAACGCGCACAGGTGGCTTCCCCGCGCCCTTGCCTTCTCGGTGCTCGCTCTCGCCGCGTGCTTCGTCGTGCTTTCCCTTCCCGAGCAAGGGGGGATTCACGCCTTGAAGGCGGCCCCGGTCGCCACGTCGTCGGATTCAACCTCCTTTCTCTCCACCTGGGACACGACCCTCACGAGCTACGGCTCCAGCGCCTACAACCAGGTCATGCTGCCCTTGGTTTCGAATGGCATTTACAATTTTGTGGTGGCTTGGGGCGACGGGACTAACGACACGATCACGGCTTGGAAGCAAGAAGAAACGACTCACACGTATGCATCGGCGAGGATCTACGCCATCAACATCACCGGGACGATCGACGGCTGGTCATTCAACGGCGGTGGCGACTGCTTGAAGTTGGTCGGGATATCACAATGGGGTTCCCTGCAGCTAGGAAACTCGGGTTCATATTTTGCCGGTTGCGCCAACTTGAACCTCACCGCGACCGACGCGCCGGATCTGACGGGCACGACAACCCTGTACGATGCCTTCGCTGGCTGCACGAGCCTCGGGAGCAGCGGGAACATGGACACGTGGAACACGTCATCCGTGACGGACATGGGTTGGATGTTCTCTGGTGCCTCGTCGTTCGACCAGCCCGTCGGCGCGTGGAACGTGTCGCAAGTGACGGACATAAGTTACATGTTCTTGAGTGCCTCGTCGTTCGACCAGCCCATCGGTGGCTGGAACGTTTCCAGCGTGACGGACATGAGTTACATGTTCTGGAGTGCCTCGTCGTTCGACCAGCCCATCGGCGCGTGGAACGTGTCGCACGTGACGAATATGGAAGGCATGTTCTGCCTTGCCACGTCGTTCGACCAGCCCATCGGCGCGTGGAACACGTCATCCGTGACGGACATGAGTTGGATGTTCTCTGGTGCCTCGTCGTTCGACCAGAACATCGGCAACTGGAACGTGTCTGGCGTGACGAATATGCGTGTGATGTTTTCGTATGCCACGTCATTCGACCAGCCCATCGGCGCGTGGAACGTGTCTCGTGTGACGGAAATGGGCGGCATGTTCTCTGGTGCCTCGTCGTTCGACCAGAACATCGGCGCGTGGAACGTGTCGCATGTGAAGTATATGGATTATATGTTTCACAATGTAACACTCTCCATGGCCAATTACGATGCTTTGCTGATAGGTTGGTCCAAATTGACCCTGCAATCTAACGTGTCCTTCGACGCGGGGAACTCCAAGTACAATGGTGCCGCCAGTGCTGCTCGGGCATACATCATCAACAGGGACAATTGGACTATTACCGATGGGGGGCAGGCAAATTCAAGCTCAATCGGTTTTGGAATTGCCGTGGCAATCGTGCTGGCAGGGGCGGTGAGCGTCGTGATCATCGTGGGCTGGATCGTGAAAAAGAAACATGGCCTCGTCGAACGCGAACAGCCACGGCAGGTCATTCACCAGGAAGGAACGAGAATGCTGATGGTGCCATCAACGCCCCGGTTCCTACTGGCCAAGATCGAGGCTGGCCAAGTCATCCTTTCGTGGCGACCCCCGGCGAGCACGTGGGGGTCGGCGATCACGGGGTACAAGGTCTATCGCGGCTCGTCCCGGGAAGACGAGGTCTTGATCGCAACGCTGGGCAACGTGACCACGTTCACGGATACAGGCATGGCAAGCGGGCAAGCCAGTCATTACAGGGTGAGCGCGGTGAATGATCCTGGCGAGGGGGTGCTGTCGGCCGAGGCGATCGCGAATCCGCCCGATGCCGAGGGTCCCGTTCCCGATGGACAAACTTAGGCCTATGAGCCCGGAAATTCGTAGCTCCATCGACCGTCATCGATATGACTTACCATTTTCGACCTTTCTGTTCGCTTTTATAAGAACAATCGGGATGTGACCCTGCTAGAAGTCGAAACTGTGTTAGAACAGTGGAGGCCCGGACCATAATCCTTGCACACACCGCCCGTCGCTTCACGGGAGTGGCCTCCGTACGAGTGTTGCTCGGCGGATGGCACGAGTATTGGGGCTGCATAGAGGAAGAAGTCGCAACAAGGTAGCCGCAGGGGAACCCGCGGCTGGATCACCTCCACGACGGTTCTCCCAAGGAGAACCAGGGGGGAGCAATCCCCCCCGAATATATCCTTCTCACGAAGAGGGAGTTTCAGGAACGAACCCGAACCGCCGCCCGCGCCGAGCCCGGATATGCCGGGTGCGGCAGGACGAGGGAGAAGTGAACGCGTGGCATCGCATGGATGAAAGGGGCAAGAAGTGCCTGCTTTTACTTTCTGAGCTGTTGAAGTTTGGTAAACTTCGTCGGCTCTGATATGCTAAGGTTGAGGTGAAAACCAGCGCGTTTTTCAGCACTACACAGGGAATCTGTCGCTTATCTTTGGCCCATTAGACAAGGATAGCAAATCTGGCATTAGCCCGTTCTTGTTTGAGACGTGTATAAATACACGTTGAATAAGGTATAAGTATATCACTATAAATGAAGGTGTCGTGGATTCAAACGGCTGTACATTTTTCCAATGCTGCCGATTGATCGATATCAACGATGGTGACAGTCTTGCCAATAATAATCTCTCACTTGGTGGGCCCGTGTGGTGCCTGCGGGAAGCGTGTTTCCACGTCATCCTACACGCCACGTAAGTGCGTTCGCTGTGGCCACCTCTTTTGCAAGAAATGCGGATACTCGTTCATTTGCTTAGCTTGTTTCAACAAGATTCCCGAGTCTTTCCGCAGCAAGTTCCTGAAGCTGCACGCTGGCAATACCGCCGCGCAAGGGTTCGGTAACTTGTGCTACGTGATTGGATTCTTGATGGTCTTTAGCTTCTTCGCCACTTTGCCCCTTGGAGTTGCCGGGCCCACGGCTGGCTTTATTAGTTTAGGCGGGTTCCCCGTCGTATTGGTTGGATTCATTATCGCGAAGCCCACGTACGACCGGCTCCTACATCGTGCCCGGAAGGTTGGTAAAGACGCGGACAACACGAGCAGGGTCAAGATCTTGCACACGGCTGCAGGCGAACCCTTCGTTATCTGTCCGCTATGCGGGGGAACGACCAAGTGCACCGATCTCGGTTTGTGCAGCATTTCTTGGATACCATTGGCGGTGAAGTGTCCCCGGTGCGACGGCCGCATGGTCATCGTGCCATGATAATTATAACAATTCTCCTCAGGAGAACCAAGAGAAACACACGTAGTGTGTGATCTTCATTTTCGTTTTCTCATTTCCACTGCCAACTCCAAGCCCGGATATGCTGGGCGCGGCAGGACGAGGGAAAAACGAAAACGTGGCATCGCTTAGGCGGATGGGGCAAGTAATGCCTTCCTTTACCTTCACGAAATCCTGCTTCGAGATTAAAATGTTACTTGATAGTTTTTCCGAGGCCCCTCCAATGCCACTCATAACCGGGATCATTCACAACTTTCGTGGTCCTATCGGTTCTTTAACGCCCCAATCGATGATATTCGATAGGTGATACCAAATCGTATCCATTCGCAAACAATGGGAACCCACTTTGGCCAAGACTGCCAGTCGGCTCGCCCGGGACGAGATCCACGTGGAGACGCTCGACCGGGTCACGGTACACCTGTTCTACTGCACGTCGGTCATGGCGGTCGCAAAGTTCCTGCGCCTGTTCACGCACGCGAAAGATAAGCAGGCTGAACACGACGTGCTGAAGATCCTGTTCAAGTACTCCCTGTACGGCGACAGGGGCAGGTTTGAGGTCAAGCACGGCCTGTACCGGCTGGACATCTGGGTCGACGACGAGCACCTTGCCGTGCAGGTGAAGACCATCATCGATGTAACCGTGGAAAAGGTGAAGAAGAATGCCAAGGCGGTTATCGACGAGCGCGAGAAGAAGGACCGCCCCGCGGACCGCTTGTGGATCGTGTTCTTTTACAAGTTCGAGGGCGGTGCGTCGCCGAAAAAAGCCTGCAAATACTTAATATCCCTTGTCGATATTGATCTCACGGGCGTAGTCGACATCGACAAGCTCAACGAGGACTTGGCCACCATGGTGATAAAAAGCAAGGAGGCTGCGTCAACGCGGCTAGGCGTGAACGGGAAGATCATACTTCCCGTGGACAACATCATCCTCGCGGAGGAGTTGGAACGCGAAGGCAAGGAAAAGGATGCTATTATAGATGCCTTGCAGGAATCGAATGATGTGTTAGTTAATGAAACCACCAAGAAGGACGAAGCCCTTGCAGAAGCCGAGCGGGAAAAAGACGAGTTGGCCAAGGAGAATGCCGAGTTGGCCAAGGAGAATGCCGAGTTGAAGCGCCAGCTGGGCATCGATGATTAAATGATCCTGATTTTTTGCAACTCGCCCCCATGAACTTGGAATCCTTAGTACCCGTGTGTCAACACCGCGCGGGGAATCCGTCTCTATTCCTTGCACACACCGCCCGTCGCTTCACGGGAGTGGCCTCCGTACGAGTGTTGCTCGATGGGTGGCACGAGTATTGGGGCTGCAACTAGAAGAAGTCGTAACAAGGTAGCCGTAGGGGAACCTGCGGCTGGATCACCTCCACGACGGCGATCCCAAGGAACGCCAGGGGGGGAGCAATCCCCCCCAAATATTCCCTTCCCACGAGGAAGGGGTTGCAGGAACGAACCAGAACCGCCGGCCGCGCCGAGCCCGGATATGCCGGGTGCGGCAGGACGAGGGAAGAAGGAAGACGTGGCATCGCATGGATGGAAGGGGCAGTATGAACTTTATTTTACATTTCAATTGTTTTACAAACGATCCCAAAATCAACGGCTTGCATTTAGAAATTCCGTGGCCTTCATGGACATTTATTTATCCCGCCAATGAAGAGACCTATGTCGGTGCTGCACGCGTTCATTGACGAGAGTGGCGATCTCGGCCTTGGCGAGAAAAGTAGCACCTATTTCGTGGTAGCTGCGCTAATTCTGGCTGCACCTTCTATGTTAGATAAGATCATCAAGAAGATGCGCCGGACGACTTTTTACAAGGAATTATCGTCGGTTCAAGAGATCAAAGCGACTCACTCTTCGACAAGATTAAAAAATCAAATGATTTCGGCGATCAACCAGCTTCAGGATGTCAGACTGATTTTTGCAGGGATAGATAAGAAAGAGTATATTATGCATCATCCCACCTCCAGCGCTTGGAAAATTTACTCCGATGCGATGAAAAAATTAATAACGAATTTTGATCCTCGAATTACGTGGAATATCAAGGTTGACCGAACCTTTACCAGGAAACAATTCGAAGTCATCCTCCAGCAGGTCCGTTCTTCCCAACTTTCAATGGAAACAACGAACATCGCTCAAGCCTATTCATTTAATTGGTCAGGGCTGCAATTCGCGGATCTCTACGCTTGGATCTTCTTTCGATTACTTGAAAATGGCGATCGTGCATACGTAAATAAAATCACGATCCCGTACTCGCAGATAGTGTAAAAACAAGGCAGTACCCGAAAGCACTTGAACGCGTGCACCTCAAGGAACACTGGCTTTCAGGTTTTACCTGCAAGTTATCTATCTCGCAGTTTCCTAAAAAACATTTTGGGTTAGCAACTCGCCCCCATGAACTTGGAATCCTTAGTACCCGCGTGTCAACACCGCGCGGGGAATCCGTCTCTATTCCTTGCACGCACCGCCTGTCGCTTCACGGGAGTGGCCTCCGTACGAGTGTTGCTCGATGGGTGGCAAGAGTATTGGGGCTGCAGCGAGGAAGAAGTCGTAACAAGGTAGCCGTAGGGGAACCTGCGGCTGGATCACCTCCACGACGGCATTCCCAAGGAACGCCAAGGGAGAGCAATCCCCCCAACATATATCCCTCACACGAAGAGGGAGTTGAAGGAACAAACCCTTTCTGCTGTCTCCGCAGAGCCCGGATATGCCGGGTACGGCAGGACGATGGAGGAAAGAAAGCGTGGTAACGTATGGATAGAAGGGGGCAATCAAGACCTAATTTTCCATTTTGATTTGTCTGAATATAGCGACGTGTGACGTGTCGCAACCGCAACAGAAGGAGTATTACCCTATATTATTACATTGCTCTATGAAGGCAACCATGTTCGACGCGTGCGCGGTCTCCATTCATACCATCGCGCGATAGGCGGTTTGCAGCAACATAAGCACCCGTGACGGCCAACTGTTGGGTCTATAGGAATTTGTCGTTCCTTATCGTTCTCGTATTCGGGCTACGGTAGCGCAGCTTGTTACTGCGGTTACGCAGTAATATGGCCGGGGTATGTTTTACACGATCCTCGGGTGCTTCGGTGCCGCGATCATTGCCCGTGTGCTCAAGAAGAAGGCAAAAAAACCGATGCGATCGGCAATACCTATATACTCTCTAAGAAACTATATAAACAAGATCTTCTTCCATCATTATAAACAATAGAGGATACCAAGCGATGACCATGGTCGTGAAGCGATATGATTGCCTTCTTTGTGGCAAGTCTCACAATTTTAACAGTAAGCTGGGCAGGGCACACTTTCAACACGCGAAGATTGGTGAATCAAAGGTGTTGGCACGGCAAAAGTTTCTTCAAAAACGTGAGATGACATATGCCAATCTCGGTGTTTCGTCCCGAAAAGAGGATGTGCATGCGGCTATTAAATCCGTCGATCAGGGTTTGTTTCCAACCGCTTTTTGCAAGATAATCCCCGATATCCTTTCCAATGATGGAAAGCAATGCATAATCGTTCACGCAGATGGCGCGGGCACCAAGAGCATTCTTGCCTATCTGTGGTGGAAAGAAAGGAATGATGTCTCCATTTTCAAGAAAACCGCTCAAGACGCGCTGGTCATGAATATCGATGACATCGCGTGTTCAGGTATAGTGAATAATTTCATTGTATCGAATACCATCAGCCGAGATAAGTTTCTTGTCCCCTGTGAGGTCGTTGCCGAGATTATCAACGGATATCAAGATCTCAGCGAGAGCATGGCATCGATAGGCATTAACATCTATCTTTGCGGAGGTGAAACTGCCGATATTGGGGATCTCGTGAGAACCGTGGCCGTGGATTCCACGGTTATGGCAAGGCAGAGACGTGATTCGGTGATTGATACAAATCGTATCACGCCTGGAGATGTCATCGTCGGGATATCCAGCACGGGAAAGGCAACGTATGAAGTGGAAGAAAATAGTGGAATTTCCTCGAATGGTATCACGATGGCACGTCACGCGCTGTTGCATCACGACTACAAACTGAGATATCCTGAAATCGTGGACCCAGCAATGGACAATAATCTGAGCTATGCAGGCCCCTATCATCTTGATGATATGGTGCCCGGCACCATGATGTCTCTGGGCGTGGCGCTGCTTTCCCCCACGAGAACATATGTTCCAGTGATTAAAGCGCTTTTGGAAAATTTTGCATCACCTGCAGAAAGGAACGAAAAACTCCACGCGATTTTCCATAACACTGGCGGAGGGCAAACGAAATGCTTGCATTTTGGGACTGGTCTTTGCTACGTGAAAGATGACTTGTTCTCGATACCCCCGATCTTTTCAGCCATCCAAGAAACCGGTAACGTGACATGGGAGGAAATGTACAGGGTGTTCAACATGGGTCATCGGTTGGAAATTACATGCACTGAGGACTTTGCGCCCGAGGTGATTGCACATGCAGGTCAATTTGCTCTTGATGCCAAGGTTATCGGTCACGTGGAAGCAAACGGTTTTAACACGGGCAATTCGGTCGTGCTAACAAGTGAGGTTGGGACGTTCACGTATTCATGACATTCGTGCGTTCGAGTGTTGCTCGATAGGTGGCGCGAGTATTGGGGCTGCAACTAGGAAGAAGTCGTAACAAGGTAGCCGTAGGGGAACCTGCGGCTGGATCACCTCCACGACGGTTCTCCACAGGAGAACCAGGGGGGAGCAATCCCCCCCACATATATCCTTCTCACGAGGAAGACGTTGCAGGAATAAACCAGAACCGCCGCCCGCGCCGAGCCCGGATATGCCGGGCGCGGCAGGACGAGGGCGAAAAGACCAAGTGGCATCGCATGGATGGTAGGGGCTAATTGATTCTCCTTTTCCATGTTACACTGAATTTATTATTGGAAACATAGCTCCACGACGATAAATGCACCGAGCAAATCGGCGAGCTGGCAGGTAACCAATCCGTTCGCGCCTCCTCGTTGCGTGCTTGATAATGGCCCACGTGACTACTAGCGAAGTTATCGCTACTATTGCGATACATTTATTTCGTCTCTTTAACTAAATCCTCCAATGAGCGAAAAATCCAAATACGGTCCCTTCTAACGAGTAAATATAGTCTCTCTCCTGGTTTTGCTTGAAAAACATTTCGCGTTTCTATGGGAAGATAAATTCTTCCTTGTGCATCTAAAGATACTATTCCAATATCCTTTCCTTCTTGCGAATGTGACTTGGGTGTCTTCAAAGCGTTCATCTTATGGAAATTTTTCCAATTTACTTTAAGTATCCATCAAGACTCCAATAATCATGGAGTAATAAGGGTATCTTATTCCAATTCGTTTGCACACTAGGAAAAGAGATGAATCAAAATGCCAGAGATAAGAGTGATACTGCCCGAAAAAATGGAAAATCAGATCGAATCTCTTATTCGGGAAGGTCACGTCGGAAACAAGGCCGAGATCGTGCGGACAGCACTTGCTCAATACCTGTTATCCATGCCGTCTCTCAGCCAGAAAGAATACGATACAATGTTAGAGTTTTCCCCCAACGGTCGAATTTACCAAGTCGAATATGCCTACGAGGCCGTGAATAAAGGACCAATCGCGGTTGGTGTTTGCTGTGATGAAGGCATGACCTTGATAAAAGCCCCCAACTTCACGAGAAGCCAACCAACGTGGATTTCACCAACGCACCGGTTCATAGACCGCCTAAACGAGCGCATTGCGATAGCCTCTTGCGGGATCGGGGGGGATGGACAAGCAATCATCAGATTTGCAAGAGCATTGCTCAAGGATAGCGAAGCGCCTGATGCAGGAGATATCAACAGTGTTGCAGATCAAGTAGCTGCCTTCGTTCACGCTTGCACCCTGAAAACTGATGCGCGACCCCTCGGTGCGAGCCTGATAATCGGTGGACTAGATTTGGCCGGTACCCCTCAATTGTATTCGATAGATCCCTCGGGCACACTCTGGTACTGCCATGTATATGCTATTGGAGGCCAATCTCAAGAAGCCATGCACACGCTTCTTATAGGAATTACATCCGTTGCCACATTGGATGATGCTATCCAGTTGGGGCTCGCTGCGGCTCTCCAAGGAAAGGATAATGTGGAGGACTACTCTGTTGACGTAATCTCTAAAATGTCCCCCCAGCTTAGAGCACTGTCGGTTGACGAAATACTGCAATATTATGAGAAATGAGTTGGCAGACTGAGCGGCCTACGAAATAACCGTGGCATTTTTTAAAAAATAATCATGCCAAGGAGAAGCCCTTATGCGGGGCGTGGCCTCCGTACGAGTGTTGCTCGATGGGTGGCATGAGTATCGGGGGTGCAATAACAAAAAAGATTAGTTTGAATCTTAAACAATTAAATTAGTGAAAGGCCTTGCGAATTGAAAGTTCACTCAATGGTGCGTGGAAAATCCAGCCCGATGTCCAGAACCAAGGTAAAGTGCTAGGCTATTTTAAGCTCGATTTCGATGATTCGGAATGGCAAGCTATAGACATCCCGTGCCATTGGGAACTGGCTATCCCAAAATTTTATCGAGACAACCCCGGCGTTGTATGGGCGAGAAAGACTTTCAAGCGCGCGGATATCGTGGATCAAGCAAATCCGCAAGACATGCTCACACGCTTGGTCTTCAAGGGTATATTCTATTACGCGGATGTTTACTTGAACGGGATTCTCGTAAAATCTCACGAGGGCTATTTTGATCCCTTTTCCATCAACATTTCGAACCTTTTACAGGACAATAACGTTATAGCTGTTCGCGTTGAATGCCGCAAGGAGCACGATCTCGGCAACAAGGAACAGGTCCTGGGGACAATCGGCCACTGGGATGCCTCGGATCCCCACGCGAACCCCGGCGGCATTTGGAACGATGTCAGTCTTCTCACGTCCGATCGCGTTGCCATTGAGCATGTTAGGCAAATCACGCATCTAATCTCCACAAACTTGGCGAAGGAACATGTATTCGTCCAGATCGATTCAAATGTCGAAGGATCAATTGTATTGCGGGCGAGATACGAGCCAAAAAATTTCGAGGGCGAGACATTTAACCACGAAGAGATCATTTTCGTTAAAAAGGGGATCAACCAACTCGAGTTCCAGATGGAACTGGCCCACCCGGCGCTGTGGTGGACCCACGATTACGGCCTTCAGAATTTATACGCGTTAACCATCGAGTGCCGAACCGAGGAGGGTGTCCTTCTCTTGGATGAAGCAACCGTTCAAACGGGCATCAAGGAATTCCGCATGGACCGGAGTGGGAGGGACGGGAGCACGTGGAAGATGTCGTTGAACGGCCACAGGATCTTTCCCAAGGGCACGAATTATCCTCCGTGGCAGCGCTTGCAAACGGGAACCAGAGAAAAATTTGATCGTGATTTGCAATTATTCAAGGATGCGAACATGAACATGCTGCGTGTGCACGCACATCTCGAACGTGCGGAATTTTACGATGCTTGTGACGAGATAGGCATCTTGCTGTGGCAAGATCTCCCGTTACAGTGGATCTACAGCAAGCACAAGTTTCCCGAGATCGAGCGCCAAGCCCAGACCGCAGTGAGGCTATTCCAAACTCACCCGTGCATCGGCATCTGGTGCGCCCACAACGAACCCTTCTTCGCGCCTAATCCCTCGGTGATTGTCAAGTCCTCGATCTTTTTCGCACTCGGCTTGATCGGGATTGCCGTGTCATCCCTTCTAGCCGGCTTGACCGGTTTTGGCGCGAGTATCGCTGCGTTTTTAATCATGCTCTGGATTGGGGGGCGACTCTGGGACCTGTATCCGTGGGGTCTTTTCGTCAATTCCAACAGCCGAACCCTTGATCCCGCGTTGTATCGGTTGATTGTCAAGGAGGAGGAAGGCCAAAATGCCGCGATTCCCTACTCGGGGATTTGCGAACTATCCTTCACTGTTTTTCGATCGCCCCGGCTACCCCCTGTGAAATTCGGCGGGTATGCCCGTTTTTACACCGATTTTCATTATTACGCGGGGTGGTATAACTACAATTGGAAAACGGGCGATTACCGGTATCACATCAAGTGGTGGGGCTTGAGGGGCAAGCTACGAGGGACCGCCCGGTTTGTCACGGAATACGGTGCGCAAGCCATTCCTGCCACGGAAAACCTCTTGAAATTCCACGAACGACCCGATCGCTGGCCTCCTGACTCTTCATGGTGGCAGCTCTTGATGGAGGACCGGCGATTCCAGAAGAAGGTGCAAGACAAGTGGGTCAAGCCTGAAAATTATGCATCTCTTGAAGAATACGTGGAGGAGACACAGAAATGGCAAGCAGAAGTCATCAAAGCCACCACGGAAATGTTCCGCCAAGAGAAATACGCCCCTGTGGCGGGCCTGATCACGTTCCTGGGGATCGATTGCTTTCCCGCGATCACCTGGGCAATAATCGATTACTATCGCACCCCGAAGCAAGCTTACGAGATCGTGAGAGATGCCTTCGAGCCGTTATATGCTATGGTCAACTGGCCCGAACGTGTCTACGCTCCCGGGGCAAAATACCGATCACCGATTTATCTCTCCAACGATTACTGGGAACCGATCGATTCGATCGCACTCACGTGGGAACTCAAGAATCACGTTGGAGATGTCATTGATCGAGGAAACTTGGATACCAATGTTGAAGCCGACTGCGTGGCTGAAATCGGGCGCATGGAATTTACCCTGCCCGATGAGCCATTCATTACCCTCGAACTCTCATGGAATAATCCTAAAAAAGATGACCGGATTTTCCTGAATCGATACCGAATTGATATCGGATCATCCTACTGGGCAAAAAATTTCTAGCTTCAACATTCCGACTTCGGAACTCGGAACATTGGATTTAAGAGTAAGACTGGTGAGTCCTGTTAAGCACCGGCGAGAAAAACGGGCAGGGGAACTTGTCCGTCCCCATCCCGCGCTGGGGCGCGGGGATTTTCACAGGGGATATCTAGCCCCTCCAAAAAAGAAAGAGAATTACTCGTCTACAGGCTCGGAGGCGTTGGACTCAGAAGTTAAATATTCGCTCGGGGAAAGAACGCGTAATTTTTTGGGGTATTGCTTGGCCAGGTCTGCGTAGACCGAAGCGCTTTCATTGGCAATTTTTGCATTGATCTCGGGCACCGGCCCAATTTCTGAAGCTGGAATGCCTGCCGCAATCATGTTAGGGGCAATCACGGATTTTCGCTTCACGACAGCTCCTTCCGCTACAATTGCGCCCGCCCCGATATCGGCAAAGTCAGAAACCGTGGCATTCATTCCAATCAGGGCACCCGCGTGGATGGTGCAATTGTGAAGCATCGCGGCGTGGCCAATGGTGACATTTTCCTCGATGATGGTCTTGCCCGAAGGTCGTGCGTGAATTGTGACGTTCTCCTCTACTGCCGTCCCCGCGCCAACGATAATCGTGCCAAAATCCCCCCGGAGGACCGCACCGCTACCGACATAGACATTAGGGCCGATGATGACCTTGCCCGTGACATCGGCGGCCGGGTGAATCCACGCGGAAGGGTCAATTTTTGGAACTCGTATGCCAAATGCATATACAGTCAGGATAGTCTCACCTTGATTGATCTAACAATTCTAATCGACAATGTCGATTTTAAATTAGATCGACTTTGAGCTGGAACACTGACCAGATCCGGGTGATGTCGAACACCCGCCCCATTCCATCCGAAGATATCAGGCCTTTTCTTGCAATTCTCGTGAATACTGACGTCGATTCGTCGTGGATACTGCTTTATGGGAATTGAAATCCCTCGTACGGGCATCAGGACATGTTTTTCGCAGGATGTTGCACGCCGCATTCACGGCTGCGTGAATGGCTTATTATGCTTGCCTACATGCAACCGCGCACGAACCGTTCTCAGCGAATAAACGTGGCCTGCTAGCTGCACGAGATCATGAATTTTGGCTTCCGTTTTAGATTTTAGATTCGTGAAAGCATTTAAACCACGACAATCTAATCACGGCGATAATTGTCGAAGCTACTTGGTCTGAAATCCATGCCGGAAATGATACCGTATTCGATGGTAACAGCATTTTTGTCGCCGATGCCCTAAAATGCGAGATGCCTTTGAAGAATTTGAAATTATCTGTCGTTACCGTTTTAAGCATGAGACGTCGGAACGGCCACTACCGATTTTCTGTCGGGATGACAAAAAAGATCCAAATGCGAACTAGACCATACCCCGTATAGTCTTCTAATCTTAAAAAAACAAGAAAGAGAGAGAGAAGCGGTGCGTTCTCGAGGGCTCATCGAGCATTTGAATTGCACCTGGAAAGAAATCGTAAAAAATGAGCCGTAAGGGTCCCCGCGGCTGGATTACCTGCACGATGGCGTTCCCAAGAAATGCCAAACTCGAAAGGATTGCGAGATAAAAGACGGATCGAAAAAAATCAAACTTTTTCCTGCACGGGCGCATCTTTCTTGGGTTTTCACTCCCTTTGTGCAGTAGCTGAGGCCCTTTCGGCTAGACATTGCGCCCTTTCCTAGTCGATGACTAATTTAAGCATCACCTAATGCATAATATGCCAAGTTGCATAGCCGGTGATCTTGGATCCGATCTAACTAAGCAAACAATAACCGGCCTCCAACATGGTGATATACGGGGACTCGCATAGAGAGGTCGTGAGAAGTTATGTCCGAGGAACGTGAACCCGAGCGGCTACCTCCCCTGCGGGAGATCACGCGCTCAGAACGGTCGAAAAGCACGGAGGTCAGCGACGCCGTCTCCGCTCGCCTGGGTGCCATCGAACAGAACCTGAATGCCAAGCAGCAAACGCTCCGAAAGGATTTGAATGCCAAGATTGATAGCGAGATCGGCACGCTGCGCGACCATCAAGAAAAACTCGATGGCGAGTTCGGCGATCTGCGCGACCACCAAGAAAAACTCGATGGCGAGTTCGGCGATCTGCGCGACCACCAAGAAAAACTCGATGGCGAGTTCGGCGATCTGCGCAACGACCAAGAAAAACTCGATGGCGAGTTCGGCACCCTGCGCACAAATCAGGAGAAGATCGAGGCCGATTTTCGGGGTGAGTTGCAGGCATCCGTGCAAGCCCTGGAAGAGCGATCCTCCGAGAATCAAATCGAGTTTAAGAACGCCATCGATGAGCGGATCGAAGCCAGCACCGTCGTGCTGCAATCACGTCAGGATACTATCCAACAGGAAAACGAGGCCGAGCAAGGTCGCATCACCGAGCGCGTCGACTCCATTGAGCACGACGTGGTGAACATGGCCAACCAAGTGCAAGGTATGATGGATGAGGTTAAAGCAATGACCGTGGCGTTTGAATCCTTCAAGGATGAAATCAACGCGGAGGTCAAACGGATTCGAACCTTGGTAGCAGGATTCGATTCTACCCTCTTTGCAAACGACATCCGGGCCGCCTTCTCGTCCCAGTTGCTAGCAGCGGAAACCAAGGCGGCTGAGCTCGACCGGCAACTTGAAGCGAGTAAGGAGGAATTCAACAGCCTGCAGCGTGTCTTGATCCAGAAACAGGAGGAGCTTAACAGGCTTCAGAAAAAACTGGGCGGGACGCGGCAGTCCAAACCCGCGGTGCTATCGGAACAAGAACTTCTTGGAAAGCCTGTAGACCTGGATGTCACGCCCGCGGAAGTGACCTCTCCTAATTCCCAGGAAAAATCTTCGGCTGAACAGGTCGGGAAATATTGCAGGGAATGTGGAGCGGCTCGAATGGGGCCCGGCCAGAAATTCTGCATCAAATGCGGTGCAGTGTTCTAGTTTGTTATTGTAAATAAGAGATACATTATTGTTTTGAAACCCCTGTTATTCTGGGCCTAGCTTTCGCCGAGGTCGTATTGCGTGAATAACAAGCGGTCGGTCTGTTCCGTGGCGTTCACGAGATCCACTGCCACTTGTGCATAACGCATCACGAGCGCCATATCGCCCTCGAGCTCGAGCATTTTGTTCATGAGCACTGCCACCACATCAACTTCCTTGAAAATAACTTTCTTCCATGTTGCCATGGACCCGCTAATGAGTAACGTCGGGGCGCGAGGTGTCTCCTCGCTCGGGGCAAGGATGTGCGCGCCGAGGCACTGCCCGGCTTTCAAGTCCAAGAACAACGAGAAATCTTCCTCGATCACATACTTAGGAAGCATGTGGTGCTGGAGCGATTCCCACGTCGGAAGAAACCTGTCGAAAGCCATGGTCAAGAGGTCCGATCGGGGAATTTTAAGGGCGTTGGTGGCGTCCCGTCACGGAACCTTGTCTTTATGTGCACTGCCGTAGAGAAGACATCCAACATCTTGCGACTGGTGCGAATGCATGGTGGCTGAAGGCGCCCTCAAGGCCCTCGAAAAGAGAAAAGCGACGTTTGTATCGGTCCCGTCGTGGATGCAATTTAAAAAAATGCAGGCGGAAGCCACGGACGGCGTCCTGCACGTCGAACGAGCGTGGATCCCGTGCCCTGGAACACCATGGGGGCACGATCTCCACGTGACGGTGTTCGCCCCTCTCGATCTCGGCCAAATTCGTGGAACCGCAGTGCTTTTTCACGGTCTTGGAAACTTCGGAGAACGCGAGATGTATTATCTAGCGCCTTGGCTGGCATGTTGTGGATATGCATCGATAGTTCCCGACCTCCCGTATTTTGGTCACAACGTGATCCACAAAGGTGCCCATGGCCGCATCGGGAAGTGGGACTGGCAGCTGGACGCCATGACCGAATGCATCTTATGGGGCCATGCGTGGACCGCTTCTGCCACCGCGGTGCCAGGTCTTCCATGGTTTCTGCTGGGCATCAGCATGAGCGGGTTAGGTGTGCTTGATTATGGCCTGAATCGATTCGACGAGAGCCACCTCGGCAAGGAGGCGGTCGATTCGTGTGCCTGCATCGTGGCCCTCGTGCCCGCCGTCGCATTCCGGCTTCAGGTTTCGCCTGTAAAGAAGCTCTTGGCCTTTATCGCCGCGAAGATTGCCCCTGATTTCGTGTTCGACCAGCAAACCGGGCCCGACCCTTCCACCGGCTTGTCCCCGGTCAGCCACGATCGGTCCAGTGTGCAATGGTGCGTGCCGTGTATCGAGCCCGCTTCGTCATTCAACCTGTCCCGTCTGCTTCCCGAAGACAGGGATTTCGAGATCGATTGCTTCCCCGGGTCACCGCTGAGCACGGTAGTCAAAATCTATTCCGCAGCGAGCCGGGTGGCGAAAAGCGCCGCGAAATGGCCGCGCGTTCCATTATTCGCCACGGGGTCCGGGCTGGATGATTTGATCGACCCGATTGGTATCGAGAAGTTTGTAAACGGTATCAATCCATCAATTCCGCGACAATTCAAGTTGTACCCAGACATGTACCACCCGCAGCTCGGCGAACAAGGCCGTGAGCAGGTGTTCGAAGATATCCTTGCATTCGTCACGCACTACATACCAGACGGATCTTATGGTGAAAAATGAAGAAAAGAAAGGAGGCATCTCACGAACTCTTGGCCTTGGCAAGGATGTAGTTGCGTTCGGCAAGGAACCAGTGGATGTCTTGGATCTTCATCCGCTTCGCATGGTTGTCCTTTGCCTGCTTCCGGATTTCCTCTTCCTTGGGCTTATCAAGGATCTTTTTCTTGTCGATCTTGACGCTCGTGACGCCCGCACTCAAGGGGGTAACGAGGGCATCCTTGAGCTTGAGATCGGCTTCCGTCCACAGCCATACCCAGTCATCGTACGATTTTTTCAGCTGGGACAGCTCGAATGCCTTTTTCTTGATCTCGTCGGCAGGAAGATCGATCGTCACAACGGCACCACCGGCCTTGGTAGGTGCCGCTTTCGCCCCTGCTTTAGCCGCGGGTTTCGCAGCAGGTTTTGTAGGTTTATTGTATGACATGATACATTTCACGACGCAAAATGAACCGTTGGGTTCATTCACCTCGTTACATGCTAAAATTTGTTCTTAAATCTTATGTTGGCAGGGTATAGCTCAGCTATCCATTCAAGAAACCCGTGATTGATTTTCGGGGAGAGTATAACTCGATTGCCTCTGGATCACCATCAAGAAGGTCGTCCCAAGGAAGGCCAAGGAGACGGGCATAGCTGCCTCTATCAAGAAAATCAGGTCCCGAGGGACGTATAAATGGAACACCGGAGCGGGTGATGGAACACCGGAGCAGGCTGCCTATGCGACCAAGAAATCCCGGGAAAAACGAACAGGAAAAAAGCGTCGTGATTTCTTCTGTGTCATGTGTCGTTGCTGGAACCAGCCCATAGGTCGACGATGTTAAGGATTGTCTGGACTGCTTGTTCCATCCAGCGCACCGGCACGAACTCCTTCTTGCTGTGGAAGTTTAATCCACCCGCGAAGAGGTTCGGGCAGGGCAGGCCCATGAAGCTGAGCCGGGCTCCATCAGTGCCCCCGCGAATCGCCTTCCGGCGGGGCTCCACTCCGAGTCGCCTGACCGCCTCCTCGGCGATCTCGGTCACCTGCGGATGCTGGTCCATAATCTCCTTCATATTGCGATAGCGTTCGGTGATGTTGGCCGTGATTGTGGCCTTGGGCCACGTCTCCTGGATGCTTGCGATCCCATCCTTGATGTGTTGGATCTTCGCAAGAAGTGCGTCATGGTCGAAATCGCGGAGGAGCAGGTCCACCGTGGCCTCGTTGACCGAACCCTGCACGCGAAGAGGATGAGAATATCCCTCCAATTCCTGCGTGGTCTCGGGGGCCGCGTCGTCGGGGAATAGCGTGAGGATGTCCCTTATTATCCGGGTGGCGTTAACCATCTTCCCGTATGCGTAGCCCGGGTGCACGTTGTACCCCTTCACCGTGATGCTCCCCGACGCGGCATTGAAGCATTCCGCCTCGATCACGCCGAGCTCGTCGCCATCCATGGTGTAGCCGCACTCTGCTTGCAGGGCTGGGACGTCGACCGCATCCACGCCGTGCCCCACCTCCTCGTCCGGCGTGAAGATGAGCCTGATCGTGCCGCGGGGAAGATCCGGGTGCTGCATCAGGTAAGCGGCGGCTGCCATGATCTCGGCGACGCCGGCCTTGTCGTCTGCCCCGAGCAGGGTCGTCCCGTCGGACGTGACCAGCTGCTCGCCGGCCAAGCTCGTCAATATCGGCATCTCCTCGGGCGTGATGACGAGGTCTGGGTTGTTTGGATAGGTGATGGTCCCTACATCGTAGGTCAGAATTCTTGGCTGCACATGCTCGCCGGGCTCCTCGGGAGACGTGTCCACGTGGGCGACGAAGCAAATCGTCGGGATCTCTTGGGCACTCGTCGCTAGGATGGTTGCTTGAACGATGCAGTGCTCGTCCACGTTTGCATCCTCGATGCCCATTGCCTGCAGCTCTTCCACGAGCAGCTTCGCGAGGTCAAACTGTCGCTGCGTGCTCGGGATTTCTTCCTTGTCGTCTTCTGACGTCGTGTAGACCTGTACGTATCTCAGGAACCTGTTCAGCACGTCGGGATACTCGTTTGCTTGATCGGCTTCCATGCTTGCATTCATAATATGGACCGTTATTGAAAATTTGGCCAATCTTGGACATTTGCCTAAGTTGGTCAAATTATGAGTCCTAGTTGCGTATTAGGACTTTTTGGACTATAACGGGAGTCCTCCCCTTTGGCACATGGCCTGGGGG